>Ga0213878_10000010_pt1 | contig 468867 bp, 405 predicted proteins | sample VelepicoBEBS_R02_FD_161053 | JGI IMG/M metagenome (GOLD analysis project Ga0213878, IMG submission 161053) | Vellozia epidendroides bulk soil microbial communities from rupestrian grasslands, the National Park of Serra do Cipo, Brazil - BS_R02 | ecosystem: Environmental > Terrestrial > Soil >... | reverse complement strand
CCGAAGGCTTCTAGCGGAGAGTCAGGGATTCGAACCCCGGGACCTGTTACAGTCATAATCATTTGTGATAAGACTGCCGCAATAAACGCTTCATTTACTTAAATTAAAAAGCCTCCGGATATTATCCGAAGGCTTCTAGCGGAAGTCAGGGATTCACTCCCCGGGACCTGTTACAGTCATAATCATTTGTGATAAGACTGCCGCAATAAACGCTTCATTTACTTAAATTAAAAAAGCCTCCGGATATTATCCGAAGGCTTCTAGCGGAGAGTCAGGGATTCGAACCCCGGGACCTGTTACAGTCAACAGTTTTCAAGACTGCCGCAATCGACCGCTCTGCCAACTCTCCAACAGGCCACAAATGTATAAAACGTATTGATTATAAAAAATTTACAGAGACATTTTTTTTAACTTTTTTTGACGTATACTCACGCGAGCAGCTACTGCGCTGCTTTTGCAGGGTGTTTTTCTACTGTCCTCACCACCCATGGAAGTGTTAAACCCTGTCCTATCAACGTTATCAGCACCGCCACCACTGAAATAAAAATGATGATATTCCGCTCTGGGAACGGGGTTCCATCTTCCATTGTCCGTGGCAGCGCAATGGCAGTAGCCAAAGATACAATCCCCCGCATGCCCGACCAGGTAATGATCAAACTCGTCTTCCAATCCAATAACGCCCCTTCTGTCACCCGCTTGGATTTCTTGCTGAAAGCCCGCTGTAACGTATTTTTCTGCATAAATACCCGCACCATACGGAGTATAAACGCTACCACTACCGCTAAAAAAGCATAAAAAACGTATAGCCATACATGTTCGGCATCAATTCCCCGCAATACATAAGGCAATTCCAATCCTATCAGGATAAAAATAAGGCCATTCAACAGGAAAATGATGATATCCCAGATGGACTTCGACTGGTGTTTCAGACTATCAGGGAATATTTTCCTACTAAACCGCGCTATGCCTAACCCAAGAATAACCACCGCTATCACCCCCGATACATGCAACTCTTCCGCCAATAAATAGGTGATAAAAGGCATTAACAGCATGAAACTGATCGTTACCATATGATTTTTTCGGAGCTTAAATAACAGGAACCCCAATATCTTCGCCATTACAAACCCTACCAACGCTCCTCCTGCCATCAATAGGAGGAAATTCAGCGAAGCTTTCCAGAGATAAAAAGCAGTACCAGTGACAGCAGCCACCGCAAAACGATACGCTACCAACGCACTGGCATCATTAATCAAACTCTCTCCTTCCAAGATGGTCATGGTTTTATGGGATAATCCCAATCCTTTGGTTATACTCATAGCCGCCACGGCATCTGTAGCAGACAACACCGATCCCAATACAAAAGCCAGCGGCCAGGTCATTCCAGGAATAATATAATGCGCCATTACGGCTATACCCGTTGCCGTTATAAACACCAAAGAAATCGCCAAAGTACTGATGGTATTAATATTCACCTTAAACTGTTCGAAGGATATATTAAAGGCGGCATCATATAGCAACGGGGGCAGAAATATCAGGAACACAATCTCCGGGTTCAACTCTATCTCTGGCATGGAAGGAATAAATCCAATGGCTATACCTGCCACAATCAGCAATACCGGATATGGCAGCCGAATCTTATCTGCCATGGCCGATAAGGCTATCATCACTGCCAACAAAAACAAAACAATACTATAATTCTCCATGCTGATGCTTTTGCCGCAAGTTAGAAAAAAAGTCGGCGTACCTTTTTAATACGCTATATTTAACCTTATTACTGTAGCTATGAATAATACCAACAATGCACTACAACTGTTGACCACAGCAGGTTTTGCAATGATTAGCAATATATTTACGGAAGACGAAATTACCCGGATCTCCCAGATAATTCACCCGGCCGATACTTCGAAAAGCACCTTCCGAAAATCGGCAGATCTCTTCGCTATACGGCAATTCCTCCACGAAATCCCGGACGCTGTTCCGTTGATTTTTAACAAAAATCTACGGAAAATTATCTCCCAACTCCCCGGCGAAAATCCATTTGTCGTGAAAAGCATTTATTTCGATAAACCTCCCGGCTCCAACTGGTACGTGTCCTGGCACCAGGACCTGACCATCTCGGCAGATCAGAAAACAGATACGCCGGGCTTCGGCCCCTGGACGGTAAAAACGAACCAATTTGCTGTACAGCCACCGGTAGCATACCTGGAGAACTTGACTACTATACGCATCCATCTAGATCATACCACCGCTGATAACGGGGCGCTGAAAGTAATTCCCGGTTCTCACCTGAAAAAAATTTATCGCCCTGAAACGATCGACTGGAATATAGAAAAAGAAGTTTGTTGCGAAGTGCCTGCCGGCGGCATTATGCTGATGAAACCACTCTTACTGCACAGTTCCTCCCGCACTACCAATGGACTCCCCAGAAGAGTGCTACATATCGAACTGGCTAGCTTGGAACTACCGGCTCCACTTCAATGGGCAGAGCGAATGTCCTTGCAATAGGCGTCCCCGGCGGCTTTTAAGCGAACTGCTTCCAATTCCGCCGGATTCCTTATCTTTGATAAAGACAATGATGCCTCAATTTTACAACTACTCCCTTTTCCACTAAAGGAATTAACCCGAAATTTCAATCACTATGTTTTATAAATTCAATTATTATATCCTGACTGGTGGCCCAGGCTCAGGGAAAAGCGCACTACTGACGGATCTTCAAAAACGAGGGTATAATGCAGTGCCGGAAGCAGGCAGAAAAATTATTCAGGACCAAGTTAAACAAAACGGGAATGCACTCCCCTGGGGTGATACTGCAGCTTATTCCCGCTTAATGCTACAACAGTCTATTAAAGACTACCAGCACTTCCTAACGTCAACGAATACTTGTTTTTTTGACAGAGGTGTGCCAGATGTTTTGGGATATGTATCACTCATTAAAGGCCCGTCCATCGATCTCTACCAAGCTGCGGCAGCAACCTACCGCTACAATGCAGACGTTTTCATACTGCCACCATGGGAGGAAATCTATGAAACAGATACGGAAAGAAAACAGGATTTCCAATTGGCTGTTGACACCTATCACCAAATGAAGGAAACCTATACCAGCCTGGGTTATGACGTGATTGAAGTGCCTAAAGACGTGGTAACTGCCAGATCCACCTGGATATTGAATTATCTGTACGAGAAAAATGCCAACTACTGAGACTAAAGCAGTGCTTTCAGTTTTTCCAATACCAAACGCAGGTTAATACCTTTACCCATCAAGCCTTTCAACAAATCTCCCTTGGCTGCAATACGTGATGTCATGGTATAGATACTGAAATCTTTCATGTTCACTCCTTTTTTCAGTTCGCTCCAACTCAATGGCGCTGAAACCGTGGCTCCTGGCTTGGGGCGGAGGGAATAGGCGGATGCCATCGTCTGTATCTGCCTGTTCTGCAAGTAATCCAAGTATATTAAACCTTTCCGTTTGGCGGGCGTACGCGCCACACTGGTGGTTTTCGGCAAGCGCTTATTTACGATACCTACGATCAACTCTGCCAGCATACGCGATTGATCATAATCATATTTCCCTCCCAACGGAATAAGTATATGCATCCCCGTAGACCCAGAGGTCTTAACAAATGCCTCCGCTCCAATCTCATCCAACACATCCTTTACTACTAAAGCGGTTTCCACTACTTGGCTGAAAGGATTATTATCAGGGTCCAAGTCTATCAGACAATAATCTGGGTTATCCGGCTTACTGACCCTACTATGCCAAGGATTCATTTCTATACAACCTAGATTAGCCATGTACAATAGGGTGGCTTTGTTCTTGCACACCAAAAACATTTTCGTTTCATTATCGGATTCGCTCTGATAAGGAAAAGTGGGTAACCAATCCGCTACTTTGTCTTCTACATTTTTCTGGTAAAAATGAAAACCGTCAATGCCGTCGGGGAAGCGGTTGAGCGACTGTGGCCGGTCTTTCAGGTAGGGTAAAATCACATCCGAGATGGCGGCATAGTAATTAATCATATCTCGCTTGGTGATTTTTTCTACCGGCCAATATACCTTATCCAGGTTGGTGAATTTTAGTAACTGTCCATCTACTTTGATTTCCACCTCTGGTTCATCGGGTGGCAGGAAACCGTTGGGAACAGCTTTCTTTTTGCTTCCTGCTGCCTTCTTTTGTGTAGCGACAACGGCTTTCTTTTTGCTGCTCGTCGCTTTTTTAGCAGTAGTGGTAGCGGCCTTTTTAGGGGCAGCTTGTTTTGCAGTTGACGCCATAGCGGTAGTTTTTTTGGTGGTAGTTTTGTTGGCAGGTGTGGCTACTACTTTCTCTTGCTTTTCTTTGGGTCCCTTTTTATCTTCCCGCATACCCAGGAAGATAGGCTGTCGCAGAAGGCCTTCCGCTGTTATCTGTGCATATTTGACGGTGCAAACAAGTACAGGTTTCAACCAAGTAACGGGCATGTTCGTTTTGGGAATAGGATGGAATGGGGAGACAGCCGACACCAGTGGCTGAAATTTTCCATGAAGCGTTTTTAAAAGTTCCTCATTAAAGCCGCCCCCAGTATGACCTATATAAGTCAGCTTTTTCCCAATGTATTTCCCTAACACAACCGCCCCAAAATATTTTCTACTATTACGCCCTTTCGTATAGCCACAGATGATAGCTTCCGTTTGGTGATTATTTTTAACTTTCAACCATGTATCCGTTCTTCTTCCGGTGCTATAAACGCTGTCCATTTTTTTGGCCATAACACCTTCCAATCCACGCTCCACAGCCACTTTATAGAAAGCAGTTCCTTCCTCCGTGATATGATCGCTGTACCGCAATAAAGGATGATTCAAAGGTATTATTTCCCGTAACAACTCCTTCCTTTCTATTAATGGCAACTGACGCAAATCCTTCCCTTCATACCACAGTAGGTCAAAAATATAATAAACAAGATGCGCACTCCTACCCTCTTTCATGAAGTTCTGCAACTGCTGAAAATCGGGATCGCCACGCTCATCTAGGGCAACAATTTCACCGTCTGTTACCGCCTTGACATTCCACGCTTTCAGGGCGTCTACAATGATTCCAAATTTATCTTTAAAACTGATTTGATTTCTAGAAAGGAGCTCCACCTTGGTTTTATTGAGATAGCCGATAGCGCGATAGCCATCCCACTTAATTTCGTATAGCCATTCTGGGTTATCAAAAGGGCCTTTTGTGAGCGTGGCCAACATAGGAGATACTTTACTTAGCATGGCCGATTTCTTCCCTGGAATAGCAGTAGTGGCCCGTGTACTGGCTGTCTCCCTAAAATTATTCTTTTTTCGTATATCCGATGCCGTTACTTTACTGGCTTTATTACTCTTCCATACTTTATCTGGAGCTTTAGCAACTTGTTCAATCGTTTTCCCGGAAATGACGGATTTATTGCGGGTAGTAATATCGGTTGTCTTGGCGTATTTATCTTTCCCTTTCATCAGCAGCCAAGCATTATCCCCACGGCCCGGTGCTTTCACCAGAAAAAATACGCCTTTCAGCTTATGACCATGTAAAATGAATTTGATTTTGCCGGTATGCAATTCATCTAATAATTCCTTCTCCACGGATTTCCTTCGTGCTGGCGGTTCTTCCGGCTCATAGTCGCCTTCATCCCAAACGATCACAGTGCCCGCACCATAATTGCCTTCTGGAATAATCCCCTCAAATTGGCGGTAATCATAGGGATGATCTTCCACCATCATGGCCAGTCTTTTTACATTCGGGTCCAGGGAGGGTCCTTTAGGGACCGCCCAACTTTTCAATACGCCCTCCATTTCCAGTCGGAAATCATAATGCAAACGGGTAGCATCATGTTTCTGCACCACAAAATGCAAGGATTTTGTGCGATTCTTTCCGCCTTCAGGCTCAGGCGTATGGGTGAAAGTCCTTTTCTGACGGTATTTCGCAAGACTCATTCCGCAAATCGTTTATATGATATAATACACTTGCAGGCAATATAGTTCACGCGGTAGACCCTGTCAATTACAGGGTTTTCAGGATTCTGTTAAGACTGCGAACAGAAATCCCCAAGTAGGATGCCATATCTTCTTTGGAAATAGTCAACTGTTGTATTTCCATTAATTCCAGTAATTTCCGCAGACTGTGTTCCAGTGTATACAACTGTTGCAGGGTGGCCTTGGTGTCGGTAATAATCAACCTGTCCGCCAGTTCCTCCATGAGGATACTACTGAATTTTAAATTCGTACTATACAGGTGACGGAAATAAGGAACCGCCACCGCAAAGGCGGTCAGCGGGGTAATTGCCTGTACATTATTCATACATTTAATTCCTTTAATTACTTCCAGGTCACCTACCTGCTGCCCTTTTCCCATAAACTGGCGGATGAAGTCTTTCCCATTATCTTCTGTACTATAACATTTGGCAATTCCTTCCCTGATAATCAGGACTCTTGCCAAGGTATCTCCCTGCTGCAATAGAAAGTCGCCCTTATCGTATACCTTCAAGGAAATTTGATCTCTCAGTGCCGGCTGGTTGTAGAGATCTTCAATGAAGCTGTAAAAAGATTCATTTGTACGGAACATAAAACGTAATCCGGGACAATTGTCCTTTTTTGAATAAATAGTAATCAGGAACTTCGTGCCCTGTTGAAAAACAAAAATAAGATGAAAGACAAATTAAAAGTCATTGCTTTTGACGCTGATGATACATTGTGGGTAAACGAACCCTATTTCCGTGAAAATGAATTAATTTTTGCCGATTTACTGGCGGACTATATGCCCAAAGAGGAAATCCTGAAAACCTTATTCAGCATAGAGATGAAGAACTTGCAACTCTATGGCTATGGCGTGAAGGGATTTATGCTCAGTATGATTGAAGCAGCCAATCAAATCACCAACGGACATGCCAGTGCTACACTGATTAACAATATCATTGCCCTTGGTCAAACGCAGTTGCAAAAACCAGTAGAATTACTGGATGGCGTGGAAGAAGTATTACAAAATCTACAAGGAAAATACCAACTGGTAGTAGCTACCAAAGGCGATTTGCTGGATCAGCAACGAAAAGTGAAGAATTCAGGTCTGGAAGCCTATTTCCACCACATTGAAGTCATGAGCGATAAGAAATCAACTGATTACGCACATATGTTGAAAAAGCTCAACTGTGATCCAGACCACTTCTTGATGTTGGGCAACTCCATGAAATCAGATGTGCTGCCAGTGTTGGAACTACAAGGATATGCCTCGCATATTCCTTACCATATCACCTGGGCCCATGAAGTGCATGAAGAGGAACCACAACATCCCAACTATATTAAACTGACAACTATCAAAGAAATCCTGGGGCATCTGGATTAGTGATTAGTATAGTATGTACAAAACCGGCGACTGTGGCCTGCGTGTATCCATCCAGGATAGCCGCAGGCCAGTCGTCGTTTAGGGCTTATATTCCTGCATCACCTGTCGGGCAGTACCCAGGCCATCTATACCGTATTCAATGACATCCCCAGGACGTAAAAAGCGCTGGGGCATACGCCCTGTACCGCTTCCCGCCGGCGACCCGGTGGAGATGATATCTCCCGGAAACAATCCAAAAAACTCGCTAATATAAGCTGTCAGATTAGGCACCTTGCATATCAGGTCGGAGGTATGCCCATCCTGCATAATTTCGTCGTTTAATCGCAGCCATATCCGCAACTGGCCAGGATCAGGGATTTCATCTTTTGTCACAAACCACGGCCCCAGTGGTGCAAAGGTGTTGCATCCCTTTCCTTTGTCCCAGGTACCACCGCGCTTTTTCATATAGGCACGTTCGCTGATATCGTTATGTAGAATATATCCTGCGATATAATCCATGGATTCCGCAGTGGTGATATTGGTCCCTTTTTTACCGATCACCACGCCCAATTCTGTTTCCCAATCCGTTTCCAGACTGTCTTTCGGAATGGTAACACCATCAAACGGCCCATTTAAGGCGCTCATGGCTTTCAGGAAAAGAATGGGTTCTGCTTCTGGAATAAATCCTGTTTCCGCAATATGATCTTTGTAATTAAGGCCAACGCAAACGATTTTACCAGGATTAGCCAATGGCACGCCTAGTCGGGCATCGGCAGGAATCTGTTTTAGTTGGTGCTGATCTTTTTTGATAAAAGCGGCCAATCGCTCCAGGCCGCCATTACCGAGAAATTCATTGGTATAATCCTCTCCCAGGGCGGAAGTATCGTAATAGTTGTCATTCAGCATGATTCCCGGTTTTTCCTCACCGGGATTTCCGTATCGAATTAGTTTCATCTACTGTCTTTTTAATCACAGGTTGTTTCCAGTCTAATTTAAGGGTTTTACTGGTCCAATTCCTGATTTTATATAACAGATCTGCGTTGCCTTCTAGGTGAGTGCCATAGGTAGGAATCAGTTCCAGTAGGTCTTCCCGCCAATCGCCCGACATTTTATCCGGAAAACATTTTTCCATCACCGTCAGCATGATAGACACTGCTGTAGATGCACCAGGTGATGCGCCCAGCAATGCTGCCACGGTACCATCCTTACTGGTAACGGTTTCCGTGCCAAAGCGCAGCTCTCCGCCCTTACCTGGACTATTGTAAATTACCTGTACACGTTGCCCCGCCTCCTGTAATATCCAGTCCTTATCATGCACATTAGGATAAAAAATTCTTAATGCATCGATGCGATCCTGGAAGGATAAACGCAGTTGTTGCACGAGGTATTTTTCCAGGTCAAAGTTCTTCAAACCTACTTCCAGCATAGGCAGGATATTCCAATATTTAATGGATTCAAACAAATCCAGGTGGGATCCTTCTTTTAAAAATTTGGTGGAAAATGTAGCAAAAGGGCCGAAAAGAATCGCTTTTTCGCCGTTAATGATCCGTGTATCCAGGTGGGGTACGCTCATGGGAGGTGCGCCTACAGATGCTTGGCCATATACCTTTGCATGATGACGGTTGACCACTTCCGGATTACGACAAACCAGCCATTCACCCCCTACCGGGAATCCGCCATAGGCACGTGCTTCAGGGATATTTGATCCTTGCAGTAATTCCAATGAACCACCTCCGGCGCCGATGAATACAAAATCTGTCGTCACATAAAGGGAATCTCTTACTTTGGCATTTTTGATCCTTGCTTCCCAACGACCGTCTGTCAATTGTTTCAGGTCTTTCACTTCATGTTGCAGATGTAGTTTTACACCTGGTTGTTTTTGCAGGTGATTGATGAGTATGCGTGTCAGTTCTCCATAATTCACATCAGTACCCAATTCCATATAGGTAGCAGCCGCTTTTTCAGACATGTCGCGTCCTTCCATTACCAATGGTATCCAGCTTTTCAGCACATTAGGGTCTTCGGAATATTCCATTCCTTGGTAAAGCTGATACTGTTGTAGAGCGTTAAAACGTTTCTGTAGATAGGCTACATCTGCCGCCCCATGCACAAAGCTCATATGAGGAACACTGCGGATAAAGGCAGCAGGATCAGGAATAATATCTTTCTCCACCAATGTAGACCAGAACTGCTTGGTAGCTTCAAATTCTTCGATGATATGTAAGGCTTTGCTGGTATCGATGGAACCATCTTCCAGTTCAGGAGTATAATTCAGTTCGCAGAGAGCGGAATGTCCGGTACCTGCATTATTCCAGGCATCAGAGCTTTCTCCCGCAACGAGGTCTAGTTTTTCGTAAATATGAATGGACCAGTCCGGGTTCAGATATTTCAGAAAAGTGCCTAGCGTAGCGCTCATAATACCAGCACCGATCAGTAATACATCCGTATGAATTTTCTCCTTTTGCATAAATAACCAGTTTGATAAATGCGTTCGTTTGGAAAATGATGATTGAGTAGGGTTCTATAAATTTAACAAATTGTATGCGATGAATCATTCAAATCAGTTTTTATCTTTCCGCATGCGCCACCTCCTTGTGATTATCCTATTGTGCTGCTCTGCGCTGCCAGCTATCGCCCAGCATCCGCTCAAAGGGAAGATAATGGACGAAGACAGTCTGCCCATGCCTGGTGTCACCATCTTGAATAAAAGAACTAATTCCGGTACTATTACGGATGCTAACGGCTTGTTTACCATCACTGCCCGACCAGGAGATACCCTCTTGATAAAAATGTTGGGGTATCTGCCGTTATTGTACCTATACGATCGTCACCAGGACTGGATCATTCGTTACATGAAAAGAAATATCATAGAACTGAATGCTATCAACATTATCCATTATAATTTTCAACGAGATTCCTTGCGCCTGCGTCAGGAATATGCCCGCGAATTCACGTATCGTCCTCCCCACTGGGATGAGGTCTGGGATGTCAAACACCTGAGACCTTTTGCTGTCAATATCAACAACCTCTTCAAGGCTACGCAGTTTAAAACGATTCATAAGAAGAAGCACTTCCGTAGAGTGCTACTGGCAAAGGAAGAAGAAAATTATATAAACCAACATTTTACTATTGATATGGTGAGTCATGTGGTGCCGCTTAGTGGAGACAGCCTTACCTTGTTTATGCAACGGTATCGTCCTGGGAAGGCGTTTCTGGAAGGCGCTTCCACTTATGATATTTATGTGTATATCAAACAAAGATATCAGGAATTCATCCATGGCACTGCTACTATTCCCAAGTAATGTTCTTCATTGGAAACAATTGTCTCTCACATTTTGTAAATACACTGATACGGTGCTGCCACTGGCTTTTAGGTCTTGTCGGGCTGTAGGGAGACACGCAACCCTCTTCCCAAGCACCTCCCTTTGCCGCGAAGCATAGTGAGGGCCTTCTATCCAGTGCAGATGTCGTCTCCCGAAAAATAATTTTGCGTAACTCAAAAGTTACGTATAATTTTAAGTAACCTAAAAGTTACATATCATGCAAAACAGTATTCAGCACAGCTACTTTTATGAGCAGCCCCTAGCGGCAGTATGGGCCTATCTTACGGAATCTGAATTGATAGCTCAATGGTTGATGCCGAATGATTTTCTGGCGGAGGTAGGTCATGAATTTAATTTCCATACCAGGCCCATGCCTAATTTCGGTTTCGACGGCACTATTTACTGTAAGGTGTTAGAGATTGACCCCATGAAAAAGTTGGTATATAGTTGGCAAGGCGGTCCTGAGCCGGGAGTGATCAACTTGGACACCGTGGTAGAATGGCAGTTACAGGAGAAAGACAATGGTACAGAATTATCGTTAGTGCACAGTGGGTTTACCGCTGATCAGGCCATGATCTTCGGTATCATGAGTGAAGGTTGGTTGAAAAATATCACCAAAATTGCAGACTTGTTAAACGCACTAGCGTCATGACAACAGCGCAAATAGATATCTTCCAGACCCTCGCAGATCCGAGTCGCAGGGAAATGTTGCACTTACTGTCCAAGGAGAGTTTAACCATCAATGCCTTAGCCCAGAATTTTGAGATGAGTCGCCCTGCCGTATCCAAGCATGTGAAGATTCTGCAACAGGCAGGATTTATCACTATTCGGGATATCGGCAGGGAAAGATATTGTTTACTCAGCCAGGATGGGTTTACCAGGTTGCAGGAATGGATCAGTTATTTTGATAAATTCTGGAGTAATAAACTGAAGAAGCTGGAAACGGTGCTCAACAACAAAGCCAATGCATAAGTATCAAGAATAGATTTTCAGTGATTTCTTTTTCAATGCAGTGGCTTGTGCACTAGAAAGTTCCTGATCAGTTACCAAGGCCGTGATAGCTGAAAGTGGTGCAAATTTCAGGTAGCTATCTTTTTCGATTTTAGTAGCATCACATAAGAGGTATACCGTATCTGCATTGGCTATCATCGCCTTGCTAATGCCGGCTTCCGTTTCGCTGAAGGCAGTCAGGCCATTTTTCGTAGACAGTCCGTCTGCGCCAATAAACGCTTTGGCCGCATGGTAGCTTTCAATGTGCATTATAGCCCTATCTCCGTGTATAGCTTTACGTTGTTTATCTATTTCTCCTCCAATCAGGTTCACATGGATGCCGTCTGCCTCCATAAAGGCGGCGGCAACGGGCAAAGAGTTCGTAATGATACGTAGTGGACTGATATGTTTCAGATGAGGGCACATAGTAAAAACCGTGCTGCCGCAGTCCATAAAGATAGTATCACCGGGCTTAACCAGGGTAGCCGCCAGTTTACCTATCTGTTTCTTTCGGGCAACTGCCACTGTCTCTTTATCTGCGAATGCCGTAAATGGACTCTTAGGTGGCGCTTTCATGGCGCCTCCATGGGTTCGGATGAGCAGTTCCTCCTCCGCCAGTTGCTGTAGGTCTCTACGGATGGTAATCGCTGAAATCCCCAATGCATCTGCGATTTCCTGCACTTCCATGCTCTCTTGCTTATCGAGTAGTTTTAAAATTTGCCTTTTTCTTTCCAGGAATCCCATTTCTGATTATATTTGATCAAAATTATCATTTTTGATCAAATATAATCATTTTTATGCAACCGGAAGTTAAAATCATGTCAACGGAAATCCTCTCGAACAACTGGTATACCCTTAAAAAAGTGACCTATGAGTACAAGCGCAGGAATGGCTCCTGGCAAACGCAATCCCGCGAAGCGTACGACAGAGGGAACGGTGCGGTCATATTGCTGTACAACACCACCAGCAACACCGTGATACTCACCCGTCAATTTCGCCTCCCCTCCTATATCAATGGTAACAGCAGCGGCATGCTCATAGAAGCCTGCGCCGGCCTTCTGGATGAAAACAATCCGGAAGAATGTATTCGTAGAGAAGCAGAAGAAGAAACAGGCTATCGTATCAAAGATGTAAAGAAAGTTTTTGAAGTGTATATGTCGCCCGGCTCCGTAACAGAAATGCTCCACTTCTTCGTAGCTGCCTATGACCATCAGATGAAAATCAATAACGGCGGGGGATTAGAGCAAGAACAGGAGGAGATTGAAGTGATGGAGGTGCCGATTGATAGAGCGCTGGAGATGGTGGAGAGTGGGGAGATTAAGGATGGAAAGACGATTATGTTGTTGCAGTGGGTGAGGTTGAAGGGGGTGATGTAATTATCAATATTGGAGAAAGTTCGGTTATCATCTGTCAACCGGCTATAGCCAGTTGACAGATAACATTTCTCTATTATCAGTAAGTAGATATTTTAACATCACAGGAACTAGTCTTGCTGTTCATCATGGCTGATCTCGGGTAACTTTTTTGCTGCGAAGCATCGTTCGGATAACTTGCACTGCCTGGTCTGCACCTGAGGGCGGTAGTTTGCCACCTACATTATCGGCAATGCTATACGGGTTGACCACTACCTCTATTTTATCACCACTGGAAACAGATAAGCGGAATTTTTGCGCCTTAATAAGGCGTCTTCCTTCCTGTAAGGTATAAGAGGCTGAATATTCCTCTGTAGATACTGATACTACATCCTGATAATGGTATTCATGCGTTCTATCATTCAGGTGAGTTTTTCTGATGAAGTTATAATCACAGATATAAGAAGCTAGTAGGTGATCCGCCAGTAAAAAAATAGTCACCCTGTAAACACCAAATCGCAATACTTTGTCTTTTCCTTTATGAAATACAACTTCACGGTCTGGTATACCGTATACAGGCCAGTAAACAGGGGCAAAGATTACCAACGGTTCCTTGATAATCTGTTCCTTTTCAAGCCCCAGTTTTGCATATGCGGCAGCAACTAAGTTGTCCAAGTCTTCCTGGAACCAGCCATCAACTGTTTCATCTGAGGGAGCTGTACGGATTCTGTAAATTGCAAAGCCTATCCAGGCCAATCCTATGAGGGTAGCTATCCATCCCAGTTCTGAAAATCCTTTTGTTTGTGATGAATTATAATTGATCACCAAAAGCCCTAGTGCCAATATGATTATTGGAGCCTTCAAATTGGGTCTGAAGAAGTATTTTCTCAACTCATCACTTCTATAGTTTTTATCCATAAGGTCAGATCTTTTAAGGTCGATATACAGGTTATTATAGTCTTTGAAGGAGTATAGCAATCACTTCAGAATTTGCCGCATTGGTATGCTGTAATAGTTCTTTGCATTTCGGTTTGTCAACTGGGCATCTAGCGGCTTGGTTTATTAGCTTTTGGATGTCCCCAATATCTGCAGTGAAGCCATTACCAAGATAGAAATCATGTTTAACCAATGCACGCAAGTAATAATAGTGAGCCTGAGTTGAATTTAGAGTGATGGCAGTAGCGAGATCGGGATCAATTCTATCCGCAATGGATTTGGTAGCGAATTTAGGACGCTTCCCATTCAGGTTTGCCAGCGCGCGATAGTAGAAAGCATCTGCAATGGAATCATCAGCTTGCAATATGGTATCCAGCAATTTTAAGGCATCCGCATATCGGCTTTGTTGCACACTTTTTATGGCTTTTTCAACCAGGGAGGTAACATCAGGCGTGGCATATACATGAAAAATCATATTACCGACATTCATCTGTGTATTTACCTTCTGATCCTGTTGATGAAAAGTGGTCATAAAAACAGCCCTCCTATTGCCCGTATCAGATGTGTGATACCTTGCACTAACCCTTCCGCCGCGGTGACACCCGTGAGTATTTCTTTTGCTTTTACAAGATAAGTTACCAAAGTAGCTTTGTGTACAGTGGGCAAACCAGCCTCTCGTTCAGCATGGGTAAGTGCCTCTTTTGCATCGGCGCCAACAGTAGCATCTATCCTATTTTCAGCAGTAAGCTGCTCCAATACAGCAGTCAATTGCTGCAAATGTGTTATCAGTTCCGCTGTATTTTGAATATTACCTATGTGGATATCTCCCCCTGCATTATATTGGGTATTAACGTGCTGTCCTTGCTGGTTAAAGGTTGTCATATATGTGCTTTTGAAGATTTTCAGGATTTACGCTACAAACATGATTAACAAGCAACAATCTGGTGTATCAAGATTAAACTGAAGTTAACAAATATTACCCAGGTTAGGAAATGTAAATTTTGATTTCCTTATTCTAAATCCATCTAGTTATTTATAAAATAGCTTGTTTTATCAGGCTCATAATATATTCTAATTTAGTAGTATCCCTTACAATTATTTCATAATCACCATTACCATTATGACCTTTTAAGGCAGAGACATCTCGCATGATGTTTAGCGAATCATTTAATTGACCTTTCCGGAGGTTAATCCAAAGCTTAAGAGAGCTGGCCTGAATTTCAATATCTACAATATTGCTTTTAATCTTAAAAGCAATATATGTTTTCTTGGGTACCACTTCTATATTATCCGATAAATTGAGGATGGCATTCTTAAATGATTCATATAGTTCTTTAACCTCATCAGATTTACCATTTGTATGATCTTCCTCTGTATATACCTTAATTTCCCTTGTTACCTGTTGCAAAGCTTCACTTTGTGTGGCTATTTGCTTAATGCTTGGTGCCGCTGCTGATTTTTTTATGCTATTAATAATTACAGCACCATTATCATACTTTTTAATCTCCCATAACTCAATTGCTAAGTCTCGGAAATTTGTAGCTTGTTTTTGATTATCCGTAAATGATGTAGATACGAATATCACCCTTGTTTGGCTCCAATCAACATCGTCGCGTTTTAAGCTTTTCTTCAAGTTTTCATTGTACTCGATTATAAAATCAGCCTTATAGTCAAGCATTAAATTAAGGTATGAAACACCCTGATCTACTACACTATGATTCTTATCTCTTTTATACTCAATAATTGCGAAAGCATTGGCATCTGCATCAAATGCCAGCGTATCAATACGCTTATTTTTAATAACACATTCACTTTTTACCAATTGCAAACCCATGATAATAGCCAAGTTGTCTTCAAATAGGGTTTGGATTTCTTTTTCCAATTTAAAAGCATTCTCTTTAGCTATTTGCAATAGATTACCTTGTTTTGAATATAGTATCATATTTTCAAAAATTTGATAAGATGTATTAGTTTCGAGCTGATATGATATTCAGGTTAAAAACATCAAACAATAAAATCTACTGGTTATGCAGCTTGCTACAAGTCCTAAGCTGACCAAAAGTTGAGTTTTTCTGTAGTTATCTCAACAATTACTTGTAAACCAGTAATTGGGAATTATATATTGAGTATTCGTTTCAGGGTATCTTGCATTGCCAATTTAAATGCTTCATCATTTGAAATCAGTCGGTATAGATCCAGTTCAGATTTCTTCTGTTTATGCATTACTTCTCCAAAAATTTTATCGAAAGCAAGATTTCTATTCTGCTTATCTGGGTTATCAGCATAATTCTTTTTAAAATCTGGGTGAGCTTTAATGCTTTCAGCAAGGTGAACAAACTTCACCCGCTGCTCTTCCTGTGTTGCCTCCCAACCTTGGAACCACCTTTGATTAAAGTTAAGGATAATTACATCTAATGGATCTTTATCATGATCATTTCCAAATGCGCCCCGTGGATTTGAATTTTGAGGGTCTAACTCTGTTTCTGTTGCATCCAAACCAATATTTTCATTTAACTTGATACGCTCCAGACCATAGGTAGATAAATCTACCGTATTCAATATCTCATCCAACTTATCCAGTGAAGGGTCTGTAATAATCAACTTAGGAATCAGGAATTTTAAGAACCAGAATAGTTTTTCCCACTTTACTACCTCATAAGGCAATATGGAAGCCATCTGCCCGTAAATCTTTACAAATTGTTTGGCTTTAATTTTAAAATCCGCCTTCTGTTGATCATCCAGGTCTAGTTGGTTATTAAAGCGATCCGCAGGAACATCAATAATAGGGTTTAACAATTGCTCATTCCCTTTTTTGAAGTATTTCTCATTAAACAGTTCTACTTCTAACCACTCGTACACTCCTACATCATCCAGGTGAGCTTTTAAATCATGGAGCACATTCACATCAGTTGCCTTACTGAGCGTGGTTGCTGTATAGAAGGGATCAAATGCTGCTTTTATATCTTCAGTCGAATTGAAAAAATCAAGTATAAAGAGGTCTTCGGTTCGTTTACCTAGTTTATTCGCACTTCTGTTTAATCTTGACAAAGCTTGCACGGCAAGTACTCCTTGCAATTTCTTATCTACGTACATCGCAGTCAATTTCGGCTGATCAAAACCAGTGAGATATTTATTGGCCACTACTAGCAATCTATATGCATCTTCAGCAAATTTATCACGAGTGTCCTTTTCGGGAAAACCATTGAGACTATCCTCCGTATGCTCTACTCCATCTACTATTTTCTTACCAGAGAATGCGATTGCAATTTTAAAAGGGTTTCCTTTTTCTTTTAACAAAGCCTTCAGCGCAAAATAATAATGAATGGCTGATTCAATTCGCTGCGAAACCACCATTCCCTTAGCTTTACCTTTTAATTTCTTGGTATTAACAACATGTGTAAGGAAATGATCTAACATAATTTCAGCCTTTACTGCAATAGTTTGGCGGTGCCCTTCCACATAGGCTTTTAATTTTTTCTGTGCCTTGACGCTATCAAACATCGGATTTTCGGCAATCGACTTTTCTATTTCATAATAGCTCCGATAAGTAGTATAATTGGCCAGCACATCTAAAATGAACCCTTCCTCAATTGCTTGTTTCATGCTATAAAGATGAAAAGGTTTGTATTTGCCATCTTCTTGTTTTTGACCAAATTTCTCCAGGGTTTCTTTTTTGGGAGTGGCAGTAAAAGCAAAGTAAGATGCATTCCCTCTCATCTTCCTGGCTTGCATAGCCGCCAGAATTTTGTCCTGTGGATCTTCCTCATCCTCTTCTGCACCATTTCCGCCTCCCATTGCTTTATTCATACTATCTGAAGCAGTACCACTTTGAGAACTATGCGCCTCATCAATAATTACAGCAAAACGTTTCTCACTCATATCAGCCATCCCATCAAGGATAAATGGAAATTTTTGAATGGTGGTTATTATGATACGCTTCCCTGATTCCAAGCTTGATTTTAGCTCTTTTGAAGTGTATGCCGGTGCTACAATATTTTTAACTTCTGAAAACTCTTTGATATTCTCGCGAAGTTGCTTATCTAATAATCTTCGGTCCGTAACAACGATTACAGAATCAAACAATGGATTAGAAATACCTCTAGCTCCAGGCACTTGCTCATTTTCAGGGTAGATTTCAATCAATTGGTAGGCCGTCCAGGTAATGGAGTTTGATTTACCGGATCCCGCCGAATGCTGTATTAAATAAGATTGACCAACACCTTTCCTTCCTGCATCTGCTACCAATCTACGAACCACATCCAATTGATGGTAACGAGGAAAGAATAAATTCTTCTTGCTTAAAGGGTCTGTATCTTTTCCATCAAAACGAACAAAATGCTGGATAATATTGGCAAGTGACAGCTTCGTAAACACTTCCTGCCATATATAGGCTGTTTTGTGCCCGAAGGGGTTTGGAGGATTTCCTTTTCCGAAATTGTGCCCAAGATTAAATGGCAAGAAAAAAGTATTTGCACCATCCAATTTGGTAGTCATATATGCCTCGTCTGTATCCAGCGTAAAATGCACGATACAGCGCCCAAAATTCAATAACGGCTGATTAACATCCCTTTTGAATTTATATTGCTCCTGTCCATGTACCTTTGCATTTTGTCCAGTCCATGGATTCTTCAATTCCATCGTCACAATTGGTAATCCATTAATGAAGATGACCATATCAATTTCTTCCCCTGGATTAGCAAGGGAGTACCTAAGTTGCCTAGTGACACTGAATCGGTTCTTTTCGAAATTATCTTTTACCTTTTGGCTGCTACTAGCAACAGGAGGTACAAAAAACAATGTAAAATGGGCATCATCCACCTCTAGCCCCTTTCGCAACAAACGAAGAATACCATATTTCTTAATCATGCGATCTAGTCGTTCCAATATTTTCAACTTCCAGTCGCTTTGCTTTTTCAGTTTGGTCAATTCATCTTCCTGTGTGGATTCAAGGAAATCCCAGAACTTCACTTCATCAATTGCATACTTGATATTAAAGTCTGCAGGAAATCCTATTTGATATCCATTACCTCCACTATAGACCGCTTCTCGTTCGTCGAATTGCGAATCATTTACTTTTACCTTACCATGGAGCTCCTCCAGGCAAGAGCCAGTAAGGCCTTTTTCAATCGTGGATTCTAGGGCTTGTTCATTGGTTTCACTAGGCATAATTAACAAACTTTTATTTTACCGGTAACAGCGGCGTTGATTAGGGTGGATTTGTATTCTTTTAGTTTGGTGATTTCTTGTTGTTTTTTGGATATTAGGGCAATATGATTCCTGGAATGGAGCTCTAAATATTCAGCTATTTCTTTTTGTTCTGCCAAGGGAGGTAATAATACTTTTAATTGTTTTAATAGCTCCTGGCTTAGTGAAGCACGTATTACAAGATTCATTTCCCTTACAAAAAAAGGTCTGTGCGTTCTGCTACTAAAATAGTATTTGGAATATAGTTTATGTAATTTGTTCGTAAATGGTCTGAAACGAATTAAAAAACCCGAAAAAGTCGCATTTTCAATCGTTTTGACACATGTTGATGCAAAGCCAATTTCTTCAATCGTCTCAGATGTTCTAGTAAAAAATATATCCCCTTCAATTACTGAATACAATCTTCTATCATCAGAACTTGAATTTGCCAAACCATTCACATCGCTTGGAAGCTCTATTCCATTATACACATCTCCATAACTAACAAATGGGTAGCCTGAACCAAAGTATTCTCCACCTTTACTTATTCCATTCTGCGTATTACCCAAAAATCTTAAGGGCATTACCTCCCAATGTTCCGGAATCTCACCAATCCACTCTACACCACTATCCTTCATCTTGACACCAGAATTTAGGCCCTGTGTAACAGTTTTGTGTATAAGAATTTGCTGTCTTTCTTTGAGTAAGTTAATTTGTTCAGTCTTCTGTGCAATAGTTTTATCAATTAATGCAATTTTTTGATTAAGAAAAGTAGCTATACTTTTTTGTTCTTCAATTGGAGGCAAGATTGTTTTAAAATCTCTTAGAGCAGAGATTGACACTCCTCCAATAAGTCCGATCATAGCCGAATTGAATTGATGTTGAAAGACAATTGACTTAACAAAATAAAAATAATATCTTGAATCTGATTTAGCTTCTGTTACAAAACAGGCCAATTTATTAACAAAGCAAACTGTTTGGTTCAGATATCCAACCTTCTTACCAGCACTTCCTCCTTCAATACATAATAAAAAGCTATTCGCGGGAGCTTTTTTATATTTCTTCTCCTCATGCGGTATCCTCAAACCATTATTATAATTAATGGTTGAGTCACTCAAGTCAATATCCTTCGTTGAGATATAAGGAATATCTGATTCAATATTCCTCTCGTAATAAGACTTCTCTTTTTCATTTAAACTATCTCCATTAAATATCTTATTGGTAAACTTAAATCTCACCAGGTCCCAATGTGCTGGTATTTTCCCAATCCATTCCACCCCCGAATCCTTATATGCCGAATACTTCTCTATTCCCACAGTTTCTACCATTTCTTCCATTATGCAAGGTTTAAGATTTCCTGAATTAAGCCATCACTTTCTCTTTCAAGCTGTAGTATCTCTTCTGTCACTTCCTCCAAACTCCTCAATGGTTTATGTCGATAGAAATATTTATTAAAGCTAATTTCATAACCAATTTTGGTTGCCTCCAAATTTATCCATGCCTCCGATACATGCGGCTGTACTTCCTGTAAGAAATACGAATAGATATTCTCTTTCAACGGCACATTTTCGTAATCACGAAGATCACTCTCGGTTTCATATTCCAGATATTCATTTTTATTTCCAGTTGGGTAATACCCAAAATCGGCCAGTTGCTCTTCTTTACAATGTAGATAAACCAACATATCTTGTAACTCACCAGCAGTATACTTAGTAATAGATTTAATCACTTTTGCCGCATCGGCGTCATACCAACTTACTGCATTGAGAATGGCATTTTTCTCCGAGGTAGATAGTTTAATCTTTTCTGCTTTAAGTACTGTATCTACTTGCTCACGAAAAACATTAAAATCATTTACCTCTTCAGTTCCAATGATGCCCATCAAATTTTTAGCGGTTTTCAACAGGCCCAACTGTTTCTGCCAGGTCTCAGCACTACAAAGTGCTTTACGCTGCTTGGCATTGAGGTTGAGCTCCTGCTTCTCACACCAGTCTAATATAGCCTTTTCATGTTTTTTGAGATCTGTATAAACTTCCTCTCCGAACTGCTCATATGCCCATTCCATTGGCTCTCTTATACTTTTTTCAAAGCGTAAAGTAGCAAGTCGCTCTTCAGTAAATTGTGCTTTTAATCGCTTAGGACGCTCTATGGTAACTTTATAATAGCCAAGATCGCTGTTATCAAATACTTTGGAGGCAATACCCTCTTCCTCCTGTGTATCTGAGTTAATACGCCTTTCTACTACCTCCATATTCCTATACACGCGAGAAATCTCTGTGATATCTTCAGGTGCAAACTCACAGTTTTTGGCGCCTAGGTTTTTACGCAGTTTCCGATACATCAGACCAGCATCTATCAATTGCACTTTACCTTTACGATGCGCCGCCTTGTTATTACTCAACAACCATATGTAAGTTGTAATACCAGTGTTGTAAAAAAGGTTATTGGGCATTTGAACAATGGCCTCTAACCAATCATTTTCTATGATATACCGACGAATATTACTTTCTCCACCACCTGCATCTCCAGTAAATAAACTACTACCGTTATGTACAGAAGCAATTCGACTACCTTGAGGACTTTGACTTAGTGGCTTCATTTTACTAACCATTTCCATCAGGAACAGCAATTGCCCATCAGATGAACGCGGTGTCGCATCCACTTTCTCTTCATTTCCCCAATAGTCTTTTAATACCACCTCAAAACGGTCATCAATTAATTCTTTACCATTCTTGATATTTTTCAAATCACTTGCCCACGATTTACCATATGGGGGATTACTCAACATAAAGTTGAAATTCGTACCCTTAAACTCATCTGTGGATAAAGTGGAACCTACACGGATATTCGCCGGATTGTTACCTTTAATCATCATATCCGACTTACAGATCGCATAAGTCTCATCATTAATTTCCTTACCATATAAATGCACATCACTCGTCGCACGAATGGCACCATCCTCATCCTTAATAAAGTTCTGTGACTCTGTCAACATACCACCACTACCACAGGCAGGATCATAAATTGTAATTACAGGAGGCAGATCATCCTTTACAGGATCAAATACTAAATGCGTCATTAACTCGATAACTTCCCTCGGCGTAAAGTGTTCTCCTGCTTCTTCATTATTCTCTTCATTGAATTTACGAATAAGCTCTTCAAACACATAACCCATGCCCAAGTTAGTTAGTGGAGGAAGCTTCCGCCCTTCTGGATCTTCCTTTTCAAAAGGGGTAAGATTAATATAGGGAGATGTAAACTTCTCTAGTACACTCAAAAGTACATCCTTGGAGGCCATATGATTTACTTGGCTCTTCAGATGAAATTTTTCTATAATTTCTTTTACATTCTGACTAAAACCATTGAGATAGTCCTCTACATTCGCTTGTAATATCTGTTGACTATTGGTAGCTGTCGTAAACAATCGCTGTAAGGTCCAATTGCTAATGTTATAAAATACATAACCAGAGGCGGCACAGAGGCCATTATCATCCAGTTCTGTAAGATCAGCTTCTTCCCGTTGAAATCTCAACTCTTCCATCACTGCATCCTTTGTGTATTCTAACAAAGCATCCAGGCGGCGTAAAACAACCATCGGGAGGATTACATCCCGATATTTACCCCTTACATATACATCACGAAGGCAATCATCTGCAATAGACCAGATAAAGGAAACAAGTTTATTATGTACGGCTGTATTCATAATTAAGATGGTACGCTACTTTAATGCGGTGGTTTAATTGAAGGATATTATATCAAGTTGATAATTCTCAAATAATTTAGACAATCTAACTGAAAGATCCTATGTTTTTTAGTTTTTACCAAGTGTCATTGGGGCAAAATAAAAAAACGCGCAAATCCTAAAATTTGCGCGTTTCAGTTCAGTAAGATATTATTCTTTGCGGAGAGTCAGGGATTCGAACCCCGGGACCTGTTACAGTCAACAGTTTTCAAGACTGCCGCAATCGACCGCTCTGCCAACTCTCCAGTGGAGCGCAAAGGTATAAAACGATTTTAAATTTCCAAAATAAATTTAAAATTTCTTTTACTTCCGCTCCTGGCTTACGTTTAACGAAGAATGTACGAACCAGGCCGTTTATTATTCCTGTCTGTTGGCCATGGTTTCATAGATATTGCTGATTCATCCCTCTTTACCTGGCTCGTACTTTCTATATCTTTATTTCCAGCCACCTCCGAGAGACCTGTACAGATCTACCATCGCGGAAAGGCGTTCTCTATCAATGTTTGCTTGGTTTAGCTCTGATTCCAGCGACCTGCCCTGAGCAGTAATGACCTCCAAATAGGTGGCCATGCCACTTTTGAACAGTAGTTGCGCCTGCTGGATAGCTAATTGGGAGGTGGCGACCTGCTTACCGGCAAGCTCCTGGCGGGTTTTCAGCTTATCCAGTTTTACCAGGGCGTCACTTACTTCTCCAATCGCATATAATGCCGACTGCCTAAACTGTATCACGGCTTCCTCTCTCGCTATACGGGCCACTTCCAATTGCGTTTTTAGCGCTCTTTTCTGGAATATAGGCTGCGCAATGCTTCCTGCTGCCAATCCAAATAAAGAGGCCGGAATATTAAACCAATTGCTCGCTTTGAAGGAATTCAGTCCACCGCTGGCGGTGATGTTTAAGGATGGATACATGCTGGCCTGGGCCACTCCTACTTTCGCATTGGCGGCAACCAATCCCATTTCGCTAGCGCGAACATCCGGACGGCGACTCACCATTTCTGCAGGAATACCTGTCGGCAGGTTATCACTTACTACAAAATCATGCAGTCGCGCAGTACGTGTAACCGGTCCCGGTAATTCACCAGTGAGGATTTGAAGGGCATTCTCCTGGATGGCAATCCCCTGCTCTAACTGAGGCACTAGCAATTGCGCTGCCTGCTGCTGGGTGATGGCCTGCTGAATTGCCAGTTCGGTCACTTCCCCTGCGGCTTTCTGTAAACGCATTACTTGCACAATGGTATCACTCAAGGCTACGTTCTTACGAGCAATCTCCAACTGGTTGTCCAGCATGAGGAGATTATAGTAACTATTGGCTACTGCAGATACAATGGAGGTTTGCACGGCATGTGCCCCTTCATAGGACTGCAGATAGGTAGCCAACGCTGCCTCTTTTTGCCGACGTATCTTACCCCAAATATCAATCTCCCATGCCATACTGATGGAGGCATTGTAGTCTTCGATATGGTCGCCCATACCAAATTGACTCATATTCATGCCATTCAGACTGTTTTTACTAGGGAAAGTGGTACCTGCGCTTATCTGACCATTAAATCCTGGTAACCAGGCTAATTTGGCCTGTTTCAGGTATTGCTGAGCCGCATCGGCACGCTTAACAGCCAACTGCAAATCTAGGTTGCCAGTAATGGCTTTATCGATCAGTTGCTGTAAAGTAGGGTCTGTAAAAAATTTTCTCCATTCCATCGCTGCAATACTACTGTCCGATGGGGCAGCATTGTTGAATTGAGTGGGCAGCGCCATCGGGGGTCGCTCATAATTACGACCAACCCGACAAGCTGCAAGCCCTACAACTAAAGACAACACAATGAAATAAGTTGTATGATATCTTCTTTTCATTTTTCTATTCTTTCAATGAATGTCGATTAATGTACCAGCTCTGCTTCTTCTTCCTCTACTACTACTGGCTTCTTACGGCCCACTTTCTCTTGCAGATATTGGAAAATCACGTATAACACAGGAACCACAAATACGCCTAATACTACCCCTGTCAACATACCGCCGGCAGCACCCGTACTAATAGACCTGTTACCCAACGCAGAGGAACCTGTTGCTGTCATCAGCGGCAACAATCCCGCAATAAATGCGAAGGAGGTCATCAGGATAGGACGTAAACGCAGCGTGGCTGCTCGTATAGCCGAGGCTACCAGGCCCATGCCACTTCTCCGTCGTTGTACGGCGTATTCCACAATCAGGATCGCATTCTTCGACAACAATCCCATCAACATAATCAAACCTACCTGTACATAGATATTGTTATCAATGCCAAACATATTGATGAAGACAAATACCCCGAAAATACCCAGTGGAATAGAGAGTACCACCGCCAATGGCAGGATATAACTTTCGTATTGCGCTGCCAACAAGAAGTAAACGAAGATCAGACACAACACAAAGATGATGGTGGTCTGGTTACCAGCACTGATCTCTTCTTTGGACATACCCACCCATTCGTAAGCATAGCCTCTTGGCAGGTATTTTTCCGCCACTTCCTGTACTGCTTTAATAGCATCACCACTACTGTAGCCAGGTTTAGTCTGACCATTGATGGTTACGGCATTAAAGAGGTTATTACGGGTAACTGTTTCAGGTCCGTATACACGTTTCAGTGATACTACTGTATTGATAGGCACCATCTGACCGCTCTGGTTCTTCACATACACGCCATTCAGTGAAGATGGTTCTTTACGAAGATCCGCGTCTGCCTGCACAATCACCCGGTAATATTTACCAAATCGGTTGAAGTCGGACGCAAACATACTACCATAGTATACCTGGAGTGTCTGCAGAATTTCCGATACAGAAATACCCAGTTGTTTGGCTTTTTTGTCGTCTATTTCCACTTCATATTGTGGATGGCCTGTATTGAAGGTGGTGAAGGCAAACGCTATTTCCTTGCGTTTCATCAGCTCACCAATAAATCCATATGCAGTATTAGCCAGTTTATCCAACTGACCGTTGCTGCGGTCCTGCAGAATCATTTCGAAACCGGCCATGTTACTGAAACCTGGTACGGTTGGGAAATTAAACACGAATACACTTGCCTCTGGAATACCAAACAACTGCTGCTGCATTGTTGCCATGAGGGCATTCATATCTTTTATCTTACCACGCTCCTTATATGGTTTAAATTTCACGAAACCTACGCCAGAAGAAGAGCTCGCAGAGTTTGTCATGATGTTCAAGCCAGATATACTGAGATAAATATGCGCAGCTTCCATGTTCTTCATGATCTTCTCCACTTTGTCTACCACCTGACGGGTACGTTCCAGGGAAGAACCTGGAGGCATGGTCACGGCATATACCGCAAAGCCCTGGTCCTCTGTAGGAATAAATCCAGTCGGTGTTTTACGCATCATAAAGACGGTAACTGCACCGATAATCACCAAACCAGCTACTGTTATCCATTTGTGCTTAATCAGGAATTGTAAACTGCGACCATATTTGTTGGTCATGGCAGTGAAACCAGTATTGAAAGCGCTGAAGAAACGTTTGCTGAAACTTTTTGGCGCTGCTTTCTCACGAGCATCATGACCACTGTGATTGTTTTTCAAAATCAGGGCACAAAGCGCAGGGCTTAATGTCAATGCGTTCAATGCAGAAATCAAAATGGCGATAGCCAGCGTAAAGGCAAACTGACGATAGAATACCCCTACAGGTCCCTGCATAAAGCCTACAGGCACAAACACCGCCGACATCACCAATGTAATGGAGATGATCGCTCCGGAGATCTCCTGCATGGAAGTAATAGTGGCCGAGCGCGGATCTTTCCCCTTTTCCATCTTCGCATGGACGGCCTCCACCACTACAATGGCGTCATCCACCACGATACCAATCGCCAGAATCAAGGCGAACAGCGTCAACAGGTTGATAGAGAATCCAAATAACTGCATAAAGAAGAACGTACCAATAATCGCTACCGGCACTGCAATAGCCGGAATCAAAGTGGAACGGAAATCCTGCAGGAAGATGAACACCACAATAAATACAAGTATGAATGCCTCTATCAGCGTATGTTTCACCTGATCGATAGACTCATCCAGGTATTCTTTTGTGCTATAGATATTGAAAGTTTCCAAACCGGTTGGGAAAGAAATCTTCGCTTTTGCCATCAGCTTGTTGATATTCTCCTGAATCTCATTCGCATTTGAACCAGCGGTCTGGTAGATGGCAATCCCGATACCATACTTATTATTCACGCGGGTATCTGTGCCATAGCTGAAGGAGCCAAACTCCACTTTTGCCACATCTTTCAGACGGATCACAGAACCATCCGGATTCGCACGCAGAACGATCTCCTCATACTGCTCGTTTTTATTCAGCTTTCCTTTGTATTTAATCACATATTCAAAAGACTCCTTACTACCTTCTCCGAAGCGACCAGGAGCTGCTTCCAGGTTCTGATCACGGATAGCTCCTAGCACTTCCTGTGGCGCCATGTTATAGGCGGCAAGGCGCTCTGGTTTCAGCCATATACGCATGGAGTAATCCTTGGCACCAAATACCATGGCCTGCCCCACACCCGTAACACGCTGCATCTCAGGAACGATATTGATCTTGGCGTAGTTCTGGAGGAAGGTTTCATTATACTCTTCCTTATCACTCACCAGGTTCACCACCATGATCATACTATTCTGCTGCTTCTGCGTACTTACACCTGCCTGCACTACCTCTGCTGGCAGCAGTGGAGTAGCTTTCGCAACACGGTTTTGTACGTTTACAGCTGCTTTATCAGGATCAGTACCTAGTTTAAAGTAAATAGTGAGGTTCATGGAACCGTCATTATTGGAGGTGGAAGTCATGTAAGTCATGTTTTCCACACCATTAACGGATTCCTCAATAGGCGTTGCCACTGAACGAGCTACCACCTCTGCGTTCGCTCCTGGATAGGAAGCAGTCACGACTACGCTAGGCGGCGCAATATCAGGGAACTGTGTCATCGGCAACTGAAAAATGGAAATCAGCCCCAGTAACACCAGTATGATAGATATAACGGTGGCTAATACCGGCCGTTCTATAAATTTTCTGAACATTTTGCAATAGAATTTAAGTGCCATCCATTCAGATGGCGGAAAATGATGTAATTACGGTAATGACTATACGAAGAAATAACCACGGATATCCATTACCGTTATAACATATTATTGATTAGAGCGGCTTAACTTTCAGCAGACTGTCGAGCGACATCATCTGCGGAGCCACTACTGTTCCATCATGCAGGCGATCCAGACCCGTGTAAACGATACGTTGACCAGCTTTCACACCTTTATCCACGAAGTAGTAGTTACCGCTTTTGCCTGACACCGTAATAGGCACACCTGTTACTTTATTACTGTCGGCCACTAGGAACACCATTACTTTATCCTGGATCTCGAAAGTAGCTTCTGTTGGTACCAGTACTGCCTGTTCAAACTGTTCAGGGATCCTGATTTTACCAGTATTACCGCTACGCAATAGTCCAGATGCATTCGGGAAAGAAGCCCTGAAACTTACGGCGCCCATGGTTTTATCAAACTGGCCTTCCATTGTTTCAATTTTTCCTTTCTGTGGATAGATGGAATTATCCGCCAGTTGCAAGTCTACTTGTGGCAGATGTTTCACTTTATCGGCAATGGTAGCACCTTCTGTATTGTTCTTGAATTTTAAGAAGTCGGGCTCACTCATAGAGAAGTAAGCATATACTTCAGAAACATCAGATAGAACTGTGAGTGGCTGTGGTTCCGCACGGCCTACAAGGGCGCCTGTTTTATATGGAATCCTGCCAATATAACCACTTACTGGAGCGGAAATGAGGGTATAACCAGTGTTAATACGGGCATTACCTACCATTGCCTGCGCCTGTGCCACAGCGGCTTTGGCGGCAGCGTAGTTCGACTGTGCCGTTTTCAACTGCACATCAGATACTACATTATTTTTTACCAATGGGGAGATGCGATCTACTTCCACCTGCGCTTTTTCCAAGTTAGCTTGGGCTGCCTGCAAAGTGGCACTGGCATTGCTAAGCTGTTCATTATACGGCCTGTCATTTATTTTAAATAACGGCTGACCAGCTTTTACATAAGCCCCTTCATCTACGAATATTTTCTCCAGAATGCCATCCACTTGCGCGCGGATTTCTACGTTTACACGCCCTTCGATGGCGGCATTGTATTCCCGGTAAGTAGTAGCAGGTACATTGCTCAACTGAAGTACCGGTAGTGGTGCAGCGTGGTTCTCTGCGCCAGGAGTGGCCTGTGAAGTACCACAGCCATACATGGCAGAAAGAACTATTGCACTATAGAGTATGCCTGTCGGCAGGTTTGCAAAAATTGATTTCAATGGTTTCATACGTTGTTGTTGTTTTTAGTGATACTGCATAGAATCCCCTGTGCGAAGACAATACAACTCATCTCGCTTCGCAGCAATAATTCAGTGACAGCATTCGGGCGTGAGGATACAGGGCCATATTGTATGGCAGCGCGCTAAGTACTTGCATAACGATTACGGGCGGGTGTTATGCAGCCAAAGATGTTCACCTGGCACACGTATAACTATACAGCAATGTTATACGCACAAGTGCGACAATATGTAACTCCTGTAAAAAAATAATTAAAGCATTTCAGCAAATGTGCGGCTATTCGCTTACAATTTCCATGGCTTTCAATTTTAGAATGACGTACGGGCAGCGTCATTGATTAAATTCACGATGCAAAAATAGAAAATTCTATTTACGAAGGATTTAAATTATTGCGGGTTTAATTGTACTTTTCACGGCTTTCTCGTTGAAATACGGCCGGGGTCTGTCCGGTATGCTTCTTAAAAAACCGATTAAAATAAGCATCATCTTCAAAACTTAAGTGCGATGCAATCTGCTTTACAGAGTGCTCTCCCCAATACAGCAGCCGTTTTGCCTCAAGTATACGCTTCTCATCTATAACAAACTTCGCATTTCTACCCATCAGGGCCTTTACCGTATCATTCAGATGGCCTGGGGTGACATATAACATTTCGGCATAATCCGACACCTGCGATTTTTCATGATAATGCTGATCCACCAGCACTTTAAATTGCCGCGCCATATTATATTGAGAGCTCTCTACACGTAACCATATATTATCACGGGTAACTGGCTCGGATATACGACCGCAGGCAATTATAAAGGCATTGAGCAGGTTACGGAGAACCTCCTCCCGGCGGATGCGGTTACTCTCATACTCCCGCTCTATCAGCAAAGCATAAGAGAGTAACTCATCCAACTGGTCATTATTTAAGGGTATGACTCCGGAATTAAAAATACAACGCCAGCAACTTACCACTCCCTGTAATTCAGACACCAAGAAGTGATCTGTAAAATATATACTGATCATCTCACAATCATCTGCCATCTCATGCAGATGTACCTGGTCAGGCTCCAACAGCATAACGGCCGGCGCCTGCACCTCGTGCTGGCGGAAATCGACCGACTGATGAATACTCCCTTTCACTACAATATCAATACTATATCCTGTATGCCGATGCGGAATGGCAAAATCTTTCACCATAGGCTCACTGCCTTTCATTCTCGTAATCAGGAACGGAAAACCGTCTGTGCAGTCTTCCAGTCGATATACAGGTATGGGTGATTTGCTTGCTACTTCCATCTGGGTCAATTTTAAACGTCAATTACTATTCGTTTACTTTTTCCTGGACTACCACCAAGTCGCTGAGCTTCACATTGATAGGTACTTTTCCTAACTGTACAATGGCCCGCTTGTCACGGATTTCAATCAGTTTACCTACCTGGCGATTGCTCATAATCTTCACCTGGTCGCCTATTTGGGCTGCGCCGCCCACTTCCTGGAATTTGTCGTTCACTTTTTTATCGAGCTTCTCATTTACTTGCTTTTCTCTGCGACGGAACAGCAGGATTTCTGCCTGCTTCATTACTTTCTCCCGCTCATCGTTTTTCTCGGCACGTTTCCATTCTACAACGATTTGCTTGAGTTTACGCTCCATATCCTTCAGATATTGCAGGTCGTCTTCCTTAATCTTATTCTGCAATTTCAAGAAAGTAATCTGCTGATGTTTGCGCTCTTTATCAGCCAGCTCTTCATATTCTTTCTTCAGGCGCTCATTCTCCTTCACGAGTTTCTGGAGATCTTTCTCCTTCGTTTCCACTTTCTGGAGATCTTGCTCTGCCTTGTTCAACAGCTTATCCAACTGGAAATGTCCTTCATCCACCAATTTCTTGGCACGGGCAATCAGCGATGGATGCAGACCTATACGCTGGGCTATAGAGAAGGTATAGGAAGACCCAGGCTTACCGATCATCAGTTTGTACATCGGCAAAAGGGTTTGTTCATCGAAGCCCATTGCCCCGTTGATAATCCCTTTCACCTTATTAGCCATGACTTTCAGGTTCAGATAGTGGGTGGTAACAATACCAAAGGCGTGTTTCTTCGCCAGTTCTTCCATAATCACCTCTGCAAAGGCTCCTCCCAAATTAGGGTCGGAACCACTTCCCAGCTCATCTATGAAGAATAAGGTCTTACCATTGGCATTCTCCATGAAGTACTTCATATTTTTCAGATGAGAAGAGTAAGTACTCAGCTCAAACTCCAGGGACTGCGTATCCCCGATATGAATCATCAATTGTTTGAAAATGCCCAGTTGAGAGCTTGGGTGCACTGGCACCAGCAGGCCCGCCTGTAACATCAGTTGGATGAGACCTACTGTTTTCAAAGTCACCGTCTTACCACCTGCGTTCGGTCCACTGATCACTAGTATATGGTTATCCTTGTCCAGCGTAATGTTCACCGGGATAGTCGGCTTATTGTTCTTGCGGTTATATAATAACAGCAAAGGATGATATGCCTTTTCCAAGTGCACCTGCGCATGCGGTACAAGCATCGGGTAGTTTCCATCCATATCAAGGGCCAGTTTGGCTTTGGCACGGATAAAATCGTATATGCCCAATACGTCGTGGTAGGTGTTGAGCAGACCACTATATTGACTAAGCTGACTGGTCAACTGACGCAGGATACGGTACACTTCCCGGCTTTCCTCTCTTTCAAGCGACTGAATATCATTGTTCAATTCGATGGTTTCATCCGGTTCCAGGAAGGTTGTCTTACCTGTATCAGATTCTCCATGAATGATACCTTTCACCATACGCTTGTTTTCCGCGTAGATGGCCACTACCCTACGACCGTTCAGAAACGCTTCTTCCTGGTCTGCCAGGTAATTGAGCTTCTGCAATTTCTGCAGGATTCTCTCAAATACCTTACGTAGTTCCATCCGCTTACGATAAAGATTCATGCGGATTTTAGACAGTTCAGGACTGGCATTGTCCTTTACCTGACCCACTTCATCCAGCACTTCATCAATTAAAGCGGTGATTTTCTTTTCATAATAAGTGTCTTTAATGACTTCATGCAAAGCAGGATACTGCTCTTTACGGTCGTCACCAAAGAAACGGGTGATGCTATGCATGCTTTCCGCTAGTTTGCGAAGCTGCATCGCCTGATCACCTGCTAAAACAGCACCCTGTATGGCTAATAGCCTCAGTTCAGTTTTAAGATTCAGGACAAAATCATTTGGAAAATGTTCCTGCAGGAGGGTTAGCTGTTTATATTCATGGGCCTGTTGGAGGGCCGTTCTTACATAATCTATGTGGGTATGCAGACGGAGTTCTGCAGCCATTTGCTTACCAAGCTCCGTTTTACAGTGCTCGCCAAGAAGCTCCTGTACTTTATCAAATTCCAACTGCATCACCGCAGATTCAGGAAAATATTTCAATTTCTCTTCTGTGTTTAATAATAATCCTGGCCACCCACCGCACGTGCTGCTAAACGTTTGGTTATGGCCGCTAATTTCATTTACAATTCTCTGTTTGCTAAGGTTAAAACGCTGCTGCTGGGCAAAAAAGAATGTTAAAGTTACTTAACTTGTTGCTCTGTTGTATCATTTTACACGTAAATAATATTTAGACGGTGTAAATTTTGGGAAGAATTCAGGTCTAACAACTAGTTGGGCTATACCAATGATAAAACTGATCCTTATGCGAAAATACTCAATATTTATTTTCCTAATAACATTAGCGCTGTATGCTTGCGCCCAAAATAAAAAAGAAAAAGTTCCAAGAAATATGGATGTGAATACGCACAACAGCAATTATCAGACGGCAACCTTCGGTGGTGGCTGCTTCTGGTGTACAGAAGCGCAATTCCAATACCTAGACGGAGTAGTAAAAGTAGAATCCGGATATTCCGGCGGCACCGTTCCCAATCCAACCTATGAAGAAGTTTGCGAAGGAAATACCGGCCATGCGGAAGTTATCCAGGTTACCTACGATACCACAAAAGTTAGCTATGATGAACTACTCCAGGCATTCTATACCGCCCACGACCCTACCCAACTCAATCGCCAGGGTAATGACGTTGGTACGCAATACCGTTCTGTAATTTTTTACCACAACGAACAGCAGAAAGAAAAAGCGGAATATTACAAAAAGAAACTGCAGGAATCCGGCGCTTATGAACATCCAATTGTGACAGAAATCGCTCCTTTTAAGACGTTTTATAAGGCGGAAGACTATCACCAGAACTATTATAATCAGAATCGTTCGCAACCTTACTGTCATTTTATCATCCAACCAAAACTGGAAAAATTTAAGAAGGTTTTCAAGGACCATCTTAAAAAGCAATAAACATTTCGGGAGTTAATCCCGAAATGTTTTGTTATCTTCCGTCAGTTATAAAAACTGATACTCCATTAAATTCCATTAATGAGCACTGTACAAGACCTTGCCTCAACCTGCCCATATTGTGGCAGCCATGATGTCATTCGCACTGTACCTGAACAAAATGCCTCCGATGTAATCATAGTGTGCATTCACTGCCACAGAGCTGTCCTGCCCGGTTCCCCCTCCCCCAGAACACAGGTCCAGGCCAAAAAGGCCATTACCGACCAGGTAGTAGATCTCTGTCTGAATCATGGCCTCATCCATGGCGTTAGATTTTACTACACGGAAATGAATAAACTTGGCGGCCCCGAAGTCAACCTCCTCCAGGCTAAACAGGATGTGGATACCCTCCTGGCCTCAAGAGGACTGACCCATGCCATCAAAAAACCGAGTAAAAATGGCTGTGTGGTCGTACTAATCGTACTATTGCTCATTGTGGCCTCCGTCGTCTATTTCTTCCTCAGCCATCACGGTTAATTTTTCTTTTAAAGGACTTTATTGTACCTTTGTACTGTAACAACATAAATTACAGAATGAATAACGGCAGATTTCCCATCTCTTTACATATTCTGACCCTGATGGCCAGGGCAGAAGGGGAATTGCTGTCTTCAGAACATATCGCCGGCAGTATCAACATCAATCCTGTACTGGTGCGCAAGGAAATCAGTAACCTCCGTAATCATGGCCTGATTGAAAGTAAAGAAGGCAAGAACGGCGGCGCTACCCTCGCCAAACCAGCCGCTAATATCCTCCTGTCAGATATCTACCAGGCCGTTAAGCAGTCTTCCCTGCTTGGCAATAGCCGCAATACCCCCAACCCCGACTGCGAGGTGGGCAAACAGATAAATCTACACCTGGATAACCTCTATAGCGAGGTTGAAGGCGCATTAATACGTAAATTACAACTTGTAACCCTGGCTGACTTCAGCCAACAGTTCGGTTAAAATTTTTTCAACGAAACTGTAATATTAAAACTTACACTTCTAAATAACGATTTATGAAATTGATTTATGTAATGGACCCCTATTGTGGTTGGTGCTATGGCACCAGTGAACAGGTAGAGAAACTAGCGGCCCACTACGGCGATCAAATGCAATTGGAAGTATTGCCTGCCGGCATGTGGGCAGGCGCCAACGCAAGACCGCAAAACAGCCATCTGGCTAGATATATTCAATCACACGACCTTCAAGTGGCCAGTAGAACAGGCGCCAAATTCACAGACGCTTATTTCCGCACCCTCCAAGATGCTTCCCGTATCCTCGATAGCGAAATACCTTCCAGGGCCATCGTAACAGTCAACGAAAAATGGCCCCATCTGCTGCTGACATTCACACATGCCATCCAGCACGCCCGCTTTGTAGAAGCAAAAGATCTCAGCAATAATGATACTTATATTGCGATCGCTGAATCACTGGGAATTCCCGCGGATCAGTTCCTACAATATTTTCACAGCGATGCAATGCGTCTCCAAACATTACGGACCTTTGAGAAAGCTGCGACCTACGCTCATAGCTACCCTTCCATCCTAATGGTGAAAGGGACCAAACTCATTCCCATTGAACAGGGATATGAAATAGCGGAAACCATTATTCGTAAAATCAATCAACGCTTCAATGAAGCTTACGATATCAATCTGAATTAACGTTTATGCAACTGAACGAACTTAAAAATATCAGCGACAACTTCCCAGGTACGGATCTAATGCCTGTCATGTTCATCGGTCATGGAAATCCAATGAACGGGATCAGTGATAACGCGTTCACACGCGCGCTCGGCAATATGGGTAAATCGCTTCCACATAAACCAACGGCCATTCTCGTGATTTCAGCGCACTGGCTGACAAAAGGTACCCATGTGCTAGTGGCACCACAACCTAAAACCATTCACGATTTTGGTGGATTTCCACAGGCATTGTACCAAGTGCAATACCCTGCCCCTGGCGCTCCTGAACTGGCAATAGAAACCGGAAAATTGATTACTAGTACCACTGTGGTGGAAGATGATCATTGGGGCCTGGATCATGGCGCATGGACAGTATTGAAACATATGTACCCCGAAGCGGATATTCCTGTTTATCAGTTGAGCATCGACTATCTACAATCACCGGAATATCATTATAAATTGTCGAGCGAATTAAAAGCGCTACGCAAAAAAGGGGTGCTGATTATGGGAAGTGGAAATATCGTCCATAACCTGTACCAGGTCGTTTTTTCTCAACATGCCAAACCCTTCGACTGGGCCATCTCCTTTGATGAAACGGTAAAGAAAAAATTATCTGCCCATCAGTTTGAGGATCTGATAAAATATCACACACTAGGCCAGGAAGCGATGTTATCGATCCCTACGAATGACCATTATCTCCCTATGATATACACCTTAGGACTCATCGATCAAAAGGAAGATATCAAATTCACCTACGAAGAAATTCAAAACGCCAGCATCAGCATGCGCTGCTTCCAAAGCGTCTGATTAATCCGGCGATCTAAGACTCTGTGCCGGATTCGCCAACGCGGATCGGATGGCATGATAACTCACCGTAAGCAATGCGATAATAGTCACCATTGCTGCGGTGAGTACAAATACACCAGGACCGGCATCAATGTGATAAGCAAACTGCATTAACCACTTATCCATATACCACCAGGCCAGTGGAACAGCCACCAACACTGCTGCTACAAGCAGCTTTAGAAAGTCGAGCGACAGTAGTCTCACGATACCCCAAACAGACGCTCCCAACACTTTCCTCACTCCTATCTCCTTCTTCCGCTGAGCAGCCGTAAATGCCAGCGGCGCTATCTTATGTTGCATGGAGTAAATATGAAAATCATTTACAACGCCAACGACTACACGCGAAACCTTCGTGCCTTTATTATCAATATTAAACTCCACCCGCTTACCAAGCGGATCTTTCCAGTTTAATTTCTTTACCAGCGTTTCATTGATCAACACACCATTATAGCGATCTCCTTCCCCTTGTACACTGAAATTACGCCCCTGCAAGACTTTCAGCTCCATTGTTTTCACAAAGTCCTCGTCTACAAAGAAGTTCTGCGCCATCATCGATGCACTCGGCATCTTGACATCCACCTCAAAATAAAATCCATTGGTACCGATATCATTCCCGCCAATAGGATTGCTGGCTGCAGACACTCCTTGAATAAGACGATTTTGCAATAACTGCTGCTTCATCGCTGCAACATGATTACGACTCTCCACAGAAGGCAAATGGAAGGTTAACACCTGGTCCCTGTTAAAGCCCATATTCGCATGCATGACATAGTCCAGTTGCCGATAATGTGATTACACCTTCAGGTATTCTCCTTCGAGCTGTACTACATTTTTCTCCACGTTCGCATCAATTGCTTTCAGAATTTCTGTTTTCATTTCTTCGGTCACCCGACTGAAACCGAACATACGGGCAATGAAAGGCACAGCCGCTTCCGGCTGTATGGCCACTGCGTCTTTCACTACTTTCTCTAATGCTACCCCCATTTCTTCCACCGCAATGTAATTTACTTTCCTTGCGGCAGAAGGCAGTTCACTACGATCTCGAACCGCCGGCGAAGGTAGATCTGAATGCCAGAGAAACTGTCCTTTTATTTTGATGCGTTTACCGGCATCCGCATGACGTACAGCATGTCGCAATACTTCCCGGATACGTGGCCCTACACGCGTAACGCCTGCAGCTTCCACCATACGACGCGCCAGTTCATCAAAATGTACCGGACTTTCCACCTCTACTACCTGTTGTATCCAACTACACAATTGCCCCATGGATGCTTGATGCAATTCCTGCTCACGGATATCATCTGGTAATACGGCTGTTTTATATAACAGGGCTTCCTCTTTAGGCGTTTCCACGGTGGTGCGCTCCATTTCCAGGTCTTCCTGAACAATAGCGACTTCTTTATCAACTGCTGCTTGATAGGTTTTGGCAGACTCGATGGCCTCCACCAGCCGTTCCAACTCTGCGGCCGGATGATGGAACCAATCAGTACTCCAGATCCGATGGATATGCCAGCCCATCGCTTCCAGGACTTGCTGCCTAAGTCTGTCGCGGTCCCTGGCGGAACGGGCTGAATGATAAGCAGCACCATCGCACTCTATGCCTATGAGGTACCTACCTGGATATTCAGGATCTACTACAGCAAGATCAATATAAAATCCTTTGGCCCCTACCTGTTTCCGTACCTGATATCCTTTTGCAGTAAGCATGGCAGCTACATTTTCTTCGAAAGGACTATCTGCTGGCATGCCAGTTTCTGTGGTATGATTCAATCTGCCATGCTGTGCATAGTAGAGGAAATTCTTCAGGGCATGGATACCATAACTTTTTGTTCTGTTGATATCAATATCGTCCGAGGTAATATTGGTAAATACTTCACAACGCGTTTTAGCACGCGTGATCAATACATTGAGTCGTCTTTCACCACCGTCGTTGTTGAGTGGCCCGAAAGACATAGCCACATATCCTTCCTCCGTACGCCCGTAACCGATAGAGATATAAATTACTTCTCTTTCATCCCCTTGTACGTTTTCCAGGTTCTTCACAAAAAATGGTTCATCCGCATGGCCTGTGAAGAAGCTCTCCAGTTCAGGATGTTGCTTACGTCTCGTTTCCAGGGCATTACTGATGGCCTCCCGCTGCGAAGTACTGAAGGCGACCACCCCCAAACTCTGATGTGGAAAATTTTTCGCATGCGCGATAACGGCATCGGCTACACGTTCTGCTTCCAGTGGATTGGTACGAGTTTTTCCGCGATCGTAGGAAGTATCGGGGAGATGATGAAACACAAGCCCGGCTTGTTCCTTTGTACCAGGACTAGGGAATATTACCAGCTTGTTATCATAAAATTCGTGATTAGACAATGTAATCAAGGATTCATGACGGCTCCGGTAGTGCCAGCGCAGCATGCGTTGTGGCGCTCCCTGGGCATCACAAAGGCCAAGAATACTTTGCATATCGGCTGTCACGTTATCTTCATCATCGGATTCACTATTCAGCGAATCAAAGAAGCTGGTCGGTGGTAATTGTTTGTTGTCTCCCACTACTACCAACTGACGTCCGCGCATTATAGCACCGAGTGCGTCTACAGGTCTTACCTGGCTGGCCTCATCGAATATCACCAAATCAAATTCCAAGGACTCTGGCGGCAGGAAATTCGCAATAGACATAGGGCTCATCATGAATACCGGCTTGATGGCCTGAATAGCCCAACCCGCAGCCTGCATCAATTTGCGCACCGGCATATGTCGGGCTTTCTTATTGAACTCCGTTTTCAGGATGTTCATTTGTCCGCCTGCTTCTGTTTTAGGCATCTGTTCCCAATGCTGCAATGCCACACGGACGCGGTTATACTGTAAGTTCAGTGTATCAAGTCGTTGGAACTGTCTTACTAGTTCTTCATGACTGGAGCGGTTAAACTTCCGCAGTTCAGGATGCAGTCTAACTGCTTCTTCGATCAGGTATTCATACCAACTTTTCAGCAGTGCTGTTTTCAACCATGCACTGGCATCTGGCCACGACAGCGAGGTGGTTACCAGGCATTCCAGGTTATCCTGGTGAGCAGTAGTGGCAATATTATTCCAAGCAATTGTATAGGTAATAGTAGGCAGATGTGATAGCCATTCCTGCAAGGTTTGCTGCTGGCCGGCAAAGGAGTCCAACTGCAATGGAGACGCAGGAATACGTTGCTGTTCATCCATCTGGAGCGTATCCAAGGTGGTACGCAGTTTATCTGCCACAACAGTTATCTGCTGACGGATATTATTTTTTTCCTGCGCGGCTCGGAGGGGATCTACTTGTCTTTGTAAACAGTCTATCACCGCAACTGAAAGGGTTCCTTGTTGAATGCGCTGATGCACATCCGTTAGGTAATCGGTCGCTTTATGTAACAGTTCCCAATTGGTGTGGAGTTTTTCCCATCGTGTACCAAAGAGGTTTTCCACCAATGTGGTATGTTCTCTCAACACCGCGTCCTGTCTTCTGCAAGACATGATATCATCCACATATTGAAGGCGGACTGCATTATCTTCCGGCAGCCCCTGCAGGCAGAGAGCGGCCAGTTGTTGTTTACTGCGGCGATAACTGCCGATGAGAAATTTATACCATTTCGATCCGTGTGCCAACAGATTCTGACGTACCTGTAGCAGATCCTGGTCCCAAGCTTCTGGAATAAGGATGCCCTGGTATTGTTGGCGTAAGGAAGCTGCTTGTTGGCCAGCCTCCAGGATTTCCTGGATTTGATGTCCTTGATTGGTCCATGCAGGATGGGCTGCATTGATAGCACGGATATCAGGTTGCGCCGCTATTACTTCGCAAATATGCGCCAGGTTTTCCGCCGACGATATTTGGTGAGGAACAGGCAACTGTAACCATTCCGCCACGTTAGCGGATAATTGCTCTAGTTGCTTTACTGTAGCCAATGTTTCCTCCAGCAGTCCTTTCACTTTTTCCTGTTCATGTGGGAGCAAACTAGTGAGGCGCGAACCTCTGAAAGGCGCGGTGGACGGCATGCCAATCATGCGCAGGCATGCTTGCATACGTTCGGCCAATGCGGTTGCTTGATTGGCACGAACCGCATTCCAGGTATTTATATCGGGAACGGATATACGTGGTAGAGGAACATTCGCTGCTTCCTTGCGGAGTTGCAGCAGATATCCGATAATTTGTTGTGGCGTGTGGCCACTATCCTGTATAGGCGTATTAATGGCGATACAGTAGTCGTTTAGTTCCTCACGGGTGTTGTCCAACATGGTGAGTTCCTCTTGCAGTTTGGCCACATTGGGTTTGCCCAAGTCCATTACCCGACGTAATTCCTGATGGAGCACTTTCTTATTAGCCTTGTGACTGTGGAGTTCAAGACAGGCTTCACCGAGGTGGATATTATCCAGTCGGCGTTTCACCACTTCGAGCGCCGCGAGTTTTTCTGCTACAAACAGGACTTTTTTGCCTCTGCCAATAGCATCTGCGATGATATTGGTGATTGTCTGTGATTTCCCAGTACCTGGAGGGCCTTGAATAACAAGGTTTCTACCTTGTTGTACGGCCAGCATGGCCATGATCTGGGAGCTGTCGGCATCCACCACTTGGAAGAGTTCAGCCGCATTAGTGTCCTTATCGATGAAAGCATTCTCTGGAATCTCTGGGGAATTCTGTTGAAATCCGCCACCGAAGAGACTGGAGATTACGGGATGGTCTTCTGGTTTTTGTCCACCGGGCCAGTTATTGCTATCCAGATCATTAAAGATCATGAATTTACCGAAGGAGAAGAAACCCAATTCGATAGCGTCGGGGATTACTTCCCATCGGGTGAATCCGTGGATAGCTGTAGCTACACTTTTAAAATATTCGTTGATATCGACATCCTCTGCATCCGGGAATTCCGGGATATGGATACCGAATTCCGATTTCATTTTAGCTTGTAGGGAGATGTTTTCTCCTACTTCTTCCAAGGTGTATCTGAGTCGGAACCGATCACCTACGTTGCTACGATCCAGTGATACCGGAACGAGGATGAGTGGTGCCAGTCGGGGTTCCTGACTGGATTCATTCTCAAACCACTGCAACATGCCTAGAGAAATATAGAGGATGTTCACCCCTTGTTCTTCCATGCTGGTGCGGGCAGCGTAGTAGGTATTCAGCAATTTATGCTGAAGTGTGATATTATTTTCGTTGGTCTGCAATTTGGTATCCGTGTAACCTTTTTCCAGGGCTTCCGGAGAAGGTGCGGGAGATGGCAGGTCCTGAGGACTGGCAGTCTCTCCAACGGCTCTACCGGCGAATGTCATGGCTTTATTTTCGCGTACCAGCAGGTTATATATAGCGGCAGATTGTTCCTGCACAATGTGCAGGCCTTTGCCGGTGGGTAACTTATAGTTGAGCAGGGGATTTCTGAGGCCGAGGTCCAGCAGTTCTTTGCGGGAGGCTTCCAACCTGCTTAAAATGGATCCGATCATAACAGCAGTGAGAAACTGTAAAAATATGGTTTATTTCCTAAAACGGGGAAGAGTATACGTGCAGTATGTGGAAGTCCATAAAATAAATAAGGCAGCGAGGTTTCGCTGCCTGGTGATCGTGTGAATATTAAGCCGGATCTGGCACTTCCCAGAGGGGGTAGGTGATGCCTAGCCATACGCAGAGCATAATTGGCGGGCGTTTCAGATAAAGTTGTTTCTCTTCCTCTGTCAGTCCAGGATTCTCCAGAATATAATTCTTACTTCTCGGATTTTTTGGATCCGTTATAGCTGCTGCTTTACGTTGCTTTCGTTTAATATACCATTTCACAAATCTGCGATACATAAAGAAATAATTTATTGTTAATAAAAATGGATGTTGATTAGAATGGAATTAAATCAGTCTTGTAATTTCTTCTTCAAGGACTTCCCACATTGGATAATCTATGCCCAACCATATGCAATGCATCATAGGTGGATTCAGAAATGAGTTTTTTACTCCTCGGATTAAACAGGTTATCCATTTGGGCAATTTTCATTTGCTGTCTTTTGATATACCATTTAACGAATCTGCGATACATAATTTACTCTTCTACCTATTAAAAAAATGTAAACAAATACAAGTAACAAATAACAATACAGCCACCGCCGTCAAAAATAAATCAGCAATATAGCATCTTCGCTTCCAATGCATTTGCAAATAAGTTTCATTTGCCAGCCGCTCCAATTCAAAAATATAAGCCTTGATCAACTGGCGATCTATAACATCCGACAATGCAATTTGAGCTTTTGGAACTGCGTCTTCTAAGGATTTCTTCAATACGATTGAATAATCAGAAGGTTTAGTGATAGCAAATTCATCTTCAGGAAATAAAAGTAAAAATGTAAGTACTACAGAGCCCAAATAAAATAATGCAAATACTGTGAATAAAAATAATAATAGCTTATTAGTAGGCCCAACATCTATCACATCTTTACATACTGGTAGTAGAAAAGCTGATATCGCCGAGTAAATCACAATCATCACGGTGAACTTACTACTGAACTGTTGACTGGCAGCTAAATATTCTGCACATCTCTTTTCATTTACCTCTATGAGGTAGTCGTTACTGTAAAATGATTTCATAATTTGGGTTAATTTATTTACGATCAAATGTAGGGGGATACAAGCAAGATCATGCTGTTCATTTCTGTTCATTTTCAATGATCTGTTCATTATCATTCACGATGATTCGCGTTGTCAGCATGATAATGAACAGATCAAAATAAAAAGTAGATTTTCATTTTCGTATATACAATCACGTTTGTTATTAATAAGTATCTTCGTTGGAAATGAAAAGTTTTTTCCAAAAAAAAATAAACAGCTAGTAACAATGAAATCTGAAACATACTTTCATGAGGATGACTATAACCAAGTGGAAATAGTTCCTGAACAAAATTTTGCTAGTGCCCAAAGGCAGATGGATAGTTTTCCTCCACAGGAAGAAGGAGTAATGGGATTCAGTAGCATCGTTGTCAGGGACGAGACACCCATAAACATCAGCGAATTAAAAATCGATGCAGCTCTACTCAATAATTACCTTACCTCACACAGCACGCAAGTATTCGACGTTGTTAAAACAGGGTACGGCAGTTATGTGGAAATAGTGAATAATGCGGTAGCTTATGGGTTTGATAAACTAGCAATAGTAGTTGAATCAACGGATAGTATTGTTAAAAATTTATTTTTGATAGATTATTACCCTCCCAAAGAAAAAATCTGTCAACCTATATTGCCTGTATTACATGACCTAGGCACTAAGCATTCCCTCATATTGGTCGATTGGAATGCATGGAACATTATCCGATTAAATGATATAGCAGCAGTTAATAATTACCTCGAAGAGGTATTTGATCGGGAGGAGTAGATTAGTGAGTAAATTAGATTCCTGACAATTTCCCCAATTCTTTCTCATACAAATTATTTAATCCATGGGGCATTCGCTTCTCTCCCACGTGCTGGAATCCCTGGCTTTCATAGTAATTACAAAGCCATTTATTGGCTGCATCACAATCCAGGCGAAAAAGATGAATACCTTGCTGTATTAGACCATCCGCTATATAGTTCAGCATCGCAGTGCCCAAATTCGCTCCTGCAAATTGTTTTCTGACTACCAGTGAATGAACATATCCGGCTTTTTCAGTTTGTTCTCCCCAATATAGTTGATCATTGTAAGAGAGACGATACATTCCCATCACTTCACTGGCATCGTTTTCCACAAAGAAAAATTCCTGATTATTTAACCCCTCTTCAATCCAGGCGATATTTTCCGGCTTTGGTTGTAACCAGACATGCCATTGCTCCAGCCCTTTCTGCTGAAGGGCAGTTGCGGCTTCTTTCAACAATTGAAGGACTAGTGAAAGTTCATCTGCATGTACTTTACGGATATAAAACGGATACATTATCAAATAATTATTGTTTAGGGAGACGACAACTGCACTGACTGATTTAGTTCATTGTAGCTCGGCAAATGTATACTTTTTAGCAAAAGGACTAAATGGACTGCTCCTTTGAGATCTAGGTCATTATTTCTTTCCTATCATAATTTTTCAATTCTGAACTCCTCGTTATCTGTAGGAATCTGAGACACTTTGCCCTGATTGCCATTTTTATCGATTAAAATCCAGGCAAATGGATTAATATCTTCATCACTAATAATAATATCAACATTCCAGTATTTAGTGCAAAAGATAGCCAGGGCTAAATAATCAATATAAATTTTAGTATATATATGTAAATCAATACTGACATCGCCTTCCATTAAAACACATTCCAATAACACATCCTTATTAGATGGTGTTGCATTGTCAACCCAATCGATGGAATAAGCACCATCAAAATAGGTATTTACACCTTCCCATATTGCTGCTTTATTAATATGGTTTTTAATGAAAAAGCTATACATCACAGTTTAATTGATTAATTAATTGGTATCTTATTAATTCGAATCATACTTCAACTTATAGTATTTTACCAAAACTTTAATCACAGCATTTTTTAGGGAAGAATCATCCATTCGAATATGAGTATTATCCAAAGATGGAATGGTGACAACTACCGTATAATGGCTACTTTCTCTTAGCCCATCGAACTTAATAAGACCTATATCCCCATTGTCTTTAATCACTTCAAAACAATTCATTAACGCTTCTAATGTTACCATTTCAATTGGTTTATCAATGATTTCTCTCAAAATTTCTTTCATCATCCTTTTTTTATTATTTTAGAATAGCAGTGGTAGTTTCAGGTTATTGAGTCAGGGAATCTGATATGGGGTTCGATTCCCATCAGCTCCACAACATTCAGATTGGATTCCTGTTCTGGAAACGTAGGCCCACTGATTAAGAGTCGGATGACCGTGCGAAAGAGGAGATTCGAACCCTCCCCCCCAGGTGGGAGTTGAACGCACACTGTATACCCTCTTTATAATTTATAAAAGCAACTTCTTTTCAATCTGCCATCCAATGCGGCCAAACTCTTCATCATCTAGTTCTTGCAATGAACCAAGGAAAATTATGGTTCCATCATTAGAATATGAAATATTATCTTTTTCATAGAAATCCAGACTAGCAGGCTTCCATCCATCATTAATACTCCGTAATATACATCCATCACAATATTTATCGAAAGTATGATTGAAGATCTGACACTGTCTATGTTTACAATAGGATAATGCCGCCTTTAATTCCAGCAATGACAACTCAAATTCAGTAAGAAAATGTTGGATCACGTTGCTGGAATACGCATAAGAAACAACAGTATAAACAGTTAGACGCGTACCTTTAATAACTGGTTGACCAAATCCAACAAATTCGTTTCGCTCTATACAGCTCATATTTTTACGAATAGATTAAACATTTTAATCTCAGCTCTAATGACCAGACTATACCCACTCGAAGACCTTAAGTTTCCCTACCCTCCTATCCCCTGTCTTTCGAATTCATATATCAATATAGAATACGCATAAATTAGGTAACAGAATATAGCCTCTTTTAACAAATCAACGATCAACAATATCCACTGCCATACCTACAGATAAGTAGGTATAGATATCTTGGAATTTAGCAATATCAAAGTCTATTATATTTCTTTCGAATAGAGTCTCACGGTATTGGGGATGATTTATTAAATTTCTTTTTGCCCCAACAGCCACTATCTTAAAGGACTTATCATTAGTTAATATATGCATCCCTGAACGTAGGAACATGCCATCTTCAAATTCAGCAATCAAAATTATCCTGTTGGTTAATTCAAAAATTTCAAGAATTTCAGCTTTCATGCTAAATGATTTTTTCTCTCCCGTAAGTTTTTACTCGCGCGCTTTTGCCAATGAAGGCTGCAGTGGAATTGTTAGACCCCATAGTAAACGGCCACTTAGAATTTAAACATTTCCAGTTTAGCAGGGAAATCATCAAATAATTTACTGCCGACGAATGTAAAGTATCCATATTGCGGAGACCATTTATACTTATCAATCTGAATTTTAGATTCCTCCTCGTTCATAGCATCTGAACAGTATGCATAAATATATTCATCCTTTTGAATTATGACAATGTGATTCTTAATGACCAATTCATCATAAACGTCATCCGGCGCTTTAAAAACTACAGGCTCCACTGCATTATCCACCATTCTCATGGCTATCAGATGTGAAATCCCACCACGAAAAGCATCATCTACCAGCACCAGCATTACAGGTTTCTTATCGTGATTATAGTCTACTATTGCCAGGCTGTCAATTCCGCGCCCATCGACATGTAATGGATGGATGCTAGAGCCAGGTATTTTGATTGTTTCCATACCCCAGCGTATACATACATTTTCCTCCGCAATATCAGATTCCACCTGATTTGCTGGCATTGTAATGATTTCAGGGCTGCCCGGTGCAGCATGCCAATCTGTATTTGTTGACTTCACCGTTTGTTTCATACCAGTTGACGGAGCTGAGCAGGCGAAAATAAAGAGTAAGGGAAGAGATAAAAGGAATTTAGGCATAAGGATAATAGGAGTTTATTTTATTTTATTTTGATTTTCCAAATTCACGGGCAGTTTTGCAGAATTATTCCATATCAACCCATCTTATGCTTCCTCATATATTTTCTTATTTTCTTGATATCTTCTTTCACACTTTTATAAGTGATATCACCTGACCAAGAGCAATCATAAACACTGAATTTATCCCCCTCCTTGTACGCAAATACAAGGTAAGTACCCCCTTTCTCAAACTTAAACGAACAGTTGGTAATCGTATGTGGCTCAAATTCTAGTAACTCACCGGGTGATGATTTCCCTTTCAACACGCTTACCACTTCTATCTGCGCGTTAACGCCTGTATAATAGGTATCTGCCACAGGGCGGATCTCTTTTACTGTAACTAGCATAATGTAATCCGATTTGGGAATATAGTAAGTCACGGGAACCATCATTATACAATCACAAGCTAGCGTTACCTTGTTAATCAGTAAAACAATCGATAAAGTGATGAAAATACTTCTTAGGTACATTTTATAGGGCATTTAGGGTGATCAATCTATTTTGGCATAAAATATCCAGACGATGTACATCAAACAATTAAAAAATACGACCAAAGTAAACTTCAAAATCTTCCAAAAAAGAGGTTATTAACTTCATATTCTTAAATTATTCCCTCCACTTCATCATCCCCATGATACTTCTTCTTATCCTCTTCCGTAAAGAAACAATAAATCAAGCCCTCCATATTTTCTTCTCCTATCTCATGGTTCATCCAATTACTCAACTCTTCCAGGTCAGAAGTTTGCTTAATATCCTCTGCTTTCAGGTGGAATTTCGGAAAGAAAACAATGATACCATTTTCATTCTTGAGCAAGTCTATGACCCGCTGATCTATCGGACAATCAAAGTAGGTTTCATCATAAGTTCGCGCCACTAGTGATAGTTGCCCATCAATCACCTTTTCTTCAAACCAGGCATCGGTTCCAAGGATATACCAGAATGGATCTCCAGCATCCATGGCGTAATCCATCCATTCATCCAACTCATTTCCGAAAACTACTACTGCTACATGCTGATTATTGATAACAGTACAATATGGCTTTGGGGTGGAAAGGTTTGTCATATGATATTTATTAAGTAAGATGAAGTTAATATATATCTGTAATTTTTGACAATACAGGATGTAACATACAACGCTAAATTACAATAATCTGCCGTGGTTATATACCTAATTATATTGCCAATGGCACGATTATTTCGCCTTTTTCTTTAAAAGATCCACCATGAAAAAACGAAATAAAGATATCAAAATGGATCTGCCTGAAGTAAGCGATATTCCCGGACAAGAAAACTATAAAGTTGAAAAGCTAGGGCCCGATACCCCCTCCTCCGACGATGAAGAAGGTAAAGGTATCCTCGATGACGACAATGACACCAGGCTAAGCGATGATACCAATGTGAGCGATACAGAACGCCATCTGCTGGACGAAGCCGCCAACGAAGACCCTGCTTACGAAGAAGAAATTCGCATGCACAAAGCTGAAGTTGACATGCGCGATGATGAAGGCGATTTACTAAATGAAGATGAATCTTTGGATGTGCCAGGTATCGAGGAAGAAAATGAAGAAGAAACCTTTGGCACTGAAGAAGAGGAAGAAAACAATGACAACAATATAGACTAGAATAATAATTAATATCGCATAATTAGATCCAGTTAAAAAGTACTGTGCAATCCAGTCTACAAAGTGGGATGAATAATCCTTACAGACATTTGGTTCATGTTTGTCGCAGGAAAGTAAAGCCCCTATCTATTCCCAAGGCTATCATGTTAAAATAACTTTAGATGCTTAGATGATTAATTATTTAATTTCCCTCCTATACAAAGGCTCTTTCAGTAAAACAAAATTCATGTCTCACCTCCATTCCTTCCTACTTTTCAGTAGCATTTTTTGTCTGACTAGCTGTATAAATATAGCAGGCGACTGTGATACAGACATCTTAAAACGCATTCCCAATCCCAATAATACCATTCAAGCAATAGCCACTGTCACTGACTGCGGTGCAACCACCGCCACCTCTTATGGTGTTCGATTAGTCGAAGGTAATAATCCTACCGACAAGGGGACACCTGAAAATACAATATTGGGTAGTAATAAAAGTGTGGACATTAAATGGATATCCAATGATACCTTGCTGGTAAATGGAATCGACACTACCAACGGATTCAATATAAAAACGCATCTAAGACTGCAAAAACTACATACGGATGTAGTGATTCTTTTCTCGAGATAGCCTTTTCATAAAGGCCAACAATTACATTAAAAATACAATGTCATCAGTAGCAAATCAATCAGAAATATCTACTTTTCAGAAAACAAAATCATGGTACATGCTATCAAACCATCCTTGTGGAAACAATTTGGCGCCAGTATCGATATGCTGATCAATGCCATCTCCGCATATCCCAAAAACCTTTGGGACCAAGAGAAAAAGTTTTTTTACATCTCTTATCATGTCGCCATTTTCCTGGATTACTACCTCACCATTCCCGCCAGTCCCCTCTCCTCACCACTTCCATTTACATTAAGCAACAACATCCCTCCTGACGGCATCGACGACATAGTTCCCAACAGGATTTACTCCCAGGCAGAAATACTCGCCTATCTGCAAGTAAGCAGAAAAAAATGCCATGATCTGATAAGCAACATGTCGGAGGCAGACTTCACCCAACAATGGGTGGAAGTAGACGGGAATAAAGTGATGCCCGTTTTTGAATTGATGTTATACAATATGCGCCATGTACAACATCACGCGGCACAGTTAAATATGTTGCTAAGAAAAGATACTGGAGATGCACCACATTGGGTGAGAGCAGCCAAGTAATTTTACGACTCATGTGAACTGTTAAAACTATTCTCAGAATCCAATTTCCCCAAAACAAAAAAGAGGAAAACCGCTTTCGCAATTTTCCTCTTTCGTGTCCCGGATTGGATTCGAACCAATGACCTACTGCTTAGAAGGCAGTTGCTCTATCCAGCTGAGCTACCGAGACATCCCGACCATCGTGACAGATATTTTGTTATATTTATCTATCGTTTTGGGAGTGCAAATGTATAAATTTTCTGTTAAAAAAAACAAATTAATTTTATTTTTTTTCGATAATGTTGTGATTACTATGGATGTAAAAATTGAATCAAGCTGGAAGGAAGCCCTCAAAGATGAATTCCAGAAATCGTATTTCGAACAGATTGTCATGTTTCTCAAACACGAGAGAGCCCTCGGCAAAACCATCTACCCTGGCGGATCTGAGATCTTCAACGCCTTCGATCAAACACCCTTCGAAAAGGTAAAAGTAGTGATCCTCGGGCAAGATCCTTACCACGGACCCGGCCAAGCACACGGCCTCTGTTTCTCCGTGCAGGATGGCGTTAAACCTCCTCCCTCTCTCGTTAATATTTACAAAGAAATGAAATCTGACCTCGGTCTGGAACCTCCAACAGGCGGTAACCTCACCAAATGGGCAGAACACGGCGTTCTCCTCCTCAACGCAATCCTTACCGTACGCGCACACGAACCTGCATCACACTCGAAAATAGGCTGGGAAACATTTACCGATGCCGTCATCCGTAAAATCTCCGACCAGAAAAAAGATGTCGTTTTCCTACTCTGGGGCAGATTCGCTCAGGATAAACAAATCCTCGTAGATGCCACCAAACATCATATCCTTAAAGCCGCCCACCCCTCTCCATTCAGCGCTGACAAAGGTTTCTTCGGTTGTAAACACTTCTCAAAAACCAATGAAATCCTCTCTAAAGCAGGTATCGAACCAGTGGATTGGCGACTTTAATTGCGAATAAAATAAAATTAATATATTAGCTGCATACGCTGCACAGCGAAAGAGAACGGCTATATGAAAATGATAAAAAAAATCCTGGGAACAATCTTCGCAGTATATGCCTTGCTCCTTTTTGCAGGCACACTATTGATTGTTTTTATCCCAATCTGGATATCTTCTTTCTTCCCTGACCCCTTCCCATCAAGGGTATTTCTGACCATCGGACGCATTTGGATGAAAATCTATATGCCCCTTATAGGCTGCCCTGTTCACACCAAAGGACGGGAAAATTTCGCCAAAGGTCAGACATACGTGGTGGTCTGCAATCATAATGCACTCATCGATGTGCCTGTAACCACTCCTGGTGTTCCTGGCGTTAATAAAACGCTGGCAAAGGCTTCTATGGGCAAAATCCCGCTGTTTGGCGTGTTATATCGCATCGGTGGGATACTGGTCGACAGAAGTGACGAAACCAGCCGCAAAAACAGCATTATTAAAATGCGCCAAGCCCTCAATATGGGGATGCATATGCTCCTCTATCCAGAAGGGACCCGCAATCGTACCGGCGAACCGCTGAAGCCCTTCTATGATGGCGCCTTCACCCTCGCCATCGATGCTCAAGTGCCCATTATCCCTTCCCTGCTGTTTCATACTAAAATCATCAATCCAGCAGGTAAAGGATTCTACGCATGGCCACATCATATCGATTATCACTTCCTACCACCTGTTCCTACAACAGGATTGACAAAGGATGATGTGCCAGCCCTGAAGGAAAAAGTCTTCAAAATTATGTGGGACTATTACGTTGCTAACGATAAATAAAAAGAAATGCCCCCTGAGATCTCAGGGGGCATTTCTTTTTATGCTAGCTCGCTACATATTGTAAAACGTTCGCGATCGATTTATTCTCAAGTCTCGCAAAATACCTGCCTTCGGATTGATCGTAATACTGAACTGTCGGAAGGTACCAAACGGTACTACGTTGATCGACATCTGCCAACAGTGCAAATCCCTGGATATATACATGTTCGTATAAGCCACTTCCATCCTCACAAAATCAAAACCACTGTTCATACCAATCTTCCACTTAGGCGTCAAACTGAAATCTCCATTGAAATTGATATACTGTACAATGGTATTCACTCGCCCGCCAGAGTCAGGCAGAATTCTGTTGACGTAGTTGAAGCTATAAGAGAGATCAATTCTCCACGGAATATCAAAATCTACATACTCACCTGGATTATTACGGATCATCTGCAACTGACGCTGCTGCGCAGCCAAGAGCATATTCGGGTCCGTTACATTCGCGATAGAATCCAATGCCTTTTGCTTATCCTGCGATTTCTTATCCTTCGATTGGAAGGAGGTGGACAGGGTAATGCTGGCATTTGAAAGACGTCCTGGACTCAATTTGCCATCCTGCCATACGTAACGATCTTTAGGCTTTCCATCCTTTCCAACTACATATGGGTCTAATGTTCCGTTGACAGTAATATTCAGTTTCTCGAATAAGTTGGTACGTGCATACAAGGTAATTGGCGACAACTTAAAAGTATCCACTGCAAAGTTATAGTTGAAATTGAACCCAAAACCATCCAGCAATTTCACTTTCTTCTCATGATTGGCGCTGGTATCCTTCTTACTGAAAACTTTCATCTCCAGGTTGTTGTCCAACGCGAAGGTCATACCGCCAAAGGTGGACTCACTAGGTACACCTATCACAGATCCTGTATAATAGGAGTTACGGACAACATCGCCTGCAGCATTATACCGCATGTCATAATAAGCCCCGCTATTCAGGTTAGGACGATAAGATACTCCTAGGGACGGCCGCATAACATGTCGGATTGCTTTTACATGAGAATTTTTTCCGAAACTATACATACCATATAACGCCGTAGAAAGCGACATGGCGGTAGTCAACTCATGCTGGGCAGAGAATCCCGGAATATAGGTGGTATCCAGCGCACCTGTAGCACCCGTTCCTAAATTTATTTTACTCTCATTCCACTGACGTTTAATCTTCTTGGTATACCAGTACTCGGTCAATCCCACGCTTGGAGAAAGCGTAAATGTCTTAAATACAGGAATAGAGAAGGAAATAGGAATATTCTGTTTCATACCTGTTTGCAAGGCGTCAAACATTTCCTTTTTCCCGAAGGCAGAATCTTTAAAATATGCCTGGTTATGTAATTCGTTCGTATAGCCGATACCTATTTTCTGATACCATTTGGCAGTACCTATCAGCTCTTTAGGCTGGAAAGGATATATGGTCTGTACGGAGAAGTTCGCATCTGGGAAGGTAAGCGATACATCCCTAGTCTGTAAGTTCTGGTTATCGGAGATATTGACAGTCAGGTTGTACGGCTTGTTCTGCCAGGTTTTGGAGAAGCTGATACTAGAACCAATATTATTGTTGACACGGGTAGTATAGTCGTATACGTTATATTGATTATAGGAAGAACTTCCGAAGTTCACACTGGCGCCAAAGTTAATTCCCGGACGAGCCTTACTATCCATACTATGATTCCACATAATGCGGAAGTCATGCGAGTTAACAAACTCTGTCGGAACAGATGGGTCGCCGAGACGCGTGTTCGCGAAACTGATAGTCAGCCCGCCGCTATATTTATATCTTTTTCGGTAAGTCGGACTCGCCGTCAATGACCAGCTACCATAGGAATAGATATCCCCTCTCAGGGTCATGTCCATATGATCGCCCATACCAAAGTAATAACCGCCGTTTTCAAGTCCCATCCCCTTCTGTTGGTTTACCACAAACTGAGGCGGGAGGATACCAGAACGCTGTCCCTGTGTAATCGGGAATATAGCGAATGGTATAAAGATCGGTGTAGGAATACCCTGAATTTCCAGGTTAGCTGGCCCGGATACGATGAGTTTATCCGGAATTACCTTGATTTTCTTCGCCCGGAAACTAAAGTGCGGGGTATCCAAGTTACAGGTCGTATAGCCATTTTTGAAACCAAAAATGGTATTATCGGCCATTCGTTTGGTCTTCTCACTATGCACATAACCCTCCCCATATTGGGAACGGGTATTGAAAATAAGCGCTTTGGAAGAGGTAAAATTGTATTCTAAGGTATCAGATTCCAGACTCTGACTACCCTCATTCATCACTGGCCGTCCTACAGGTTTACCCGCAGTATCCTTGGTATGGGTAGCGCTCATGACCCCTGAATTCTGGTCAAAGCTCACTTGGGCAGCCGTCAGATCGATGGTTTTGTATTTTACATTGGCACTGCCGTACAGGTAGAATTTCTTCTCCTGGATCATCAATACCATGGAATCCTGGGCTTTGGCGGTAACCACCGCATCCAGAGAGTCTTTAGAGGCTTTGGGCAAAGCCATCGTGTCTACGGTTACGATGGTCGTGTCCCTCAATGTACTATCTCCCGGCAATTTTATCGCACTGGAATCGCCATGTTTAGGGACAATAGACGTATCTTTAGAACCGACTGGAACAGCGGCTCCCTTACGGATAGGCTTCGGACTAACAGACGACGGTGGTACCGTGTCTGCAAAAATTTTGTTAAATCCGAAGAATGCATGTGGCTTTATGTGCGCAGATGCATCTATAATAAAGGGAACGGCAATAGTCACACCTGCAATTGCCAGGTATGTCCGTCTCAAAAACTTTTTATAATTATTTTTGTAGCTAGAGCTCATGTGTTAAGGCGGGCACAAACCTACAAGTTTTTAAACAATTTATTACAAATGATAACTTGTAAAGTTTGATGAGCAGACATTAGAAAGGCACTTGAAATGCGCATGGAGTAAGTAAATTATTATTTTAACAGATAAACTTATTTTTTATTTTTTGTGATTACAGCACCCATTAAAAAGAGAATCATGCGCTGGAACCGATTTTGGACTTTAGGACTGGGAACATTATTCACCTGTACCTTTTTTATTCAGGCAAAAAATACACCAGTTTCTGAAAAGCAGGGGAAACCCATCAGAACGATTGTGATTGATGCAGGCCACGGTGGGGAAGATCCGGGCGCAAAGGGCAGTTACTCCACGGAAAAAGAGGTTACACTCGCTGTAGCACTCAAATTAGGTAAACTGCTAGAAGAGAACATGCCGGATGTAAAGGTTGTGTATACACGAAAAACCGACCGATTCGACAATCCAAGGGTGAAAGCCCAGATTGCCAACGATGCCAAAGGAGAGCTTTTTGTATCAATTCACTGTAACTCAGCGGCCAAAGTAGCCCGTCAAGTGGGCAGCAGGGCCGTGGTAAAAAGAAAAGGCAAGAAAAAGATAACCACCCATGTACCTGTGTACGCGTATTATCCCAATCCTGCCAAAGGTACTGAAACGTACATCTGGGCCACCAGCAAAAACAGCGCGAAAATGGAGTCCCTCAAACAAAACTCCGTTATCGTACTGGATGCCAACTCCGAAGAGTCTCGCGCCCTGATGGATGATACAGATCCAGAAACATTCATCCTCCTAAATACCCTCCGTAACGCCTATTTTGACCAAAGCCTTCGCCTCTCTACCCTCATTGAGGACGAATTTACCAAGGTAGGCCGCATCAGCCGCGGAGCAAGACAACGTAATGAAAAAGGCATCTGGGTGCTTTCCGCTACCGCTATGCCCTCCGTTCTCGTTGAACTGGGATTCATCAGCAATCCGGAAGAGGAAGATTACTTGAACTCCAATAGCGGTCAAATGGAACTCGCTAATGGTATCTTCAAAGCGATTAAGCGTTACCGTGATGAACTGGATAGGTTCACCAATAACCGTAACCACCCGGTAAATGAGGCCAGCACCACTACTGGTGCACCTTCTGCCTACCATAAAGCCGGCAAAAACAATAAAAATGGTAAAAACAGCCCTAAACAGCAAGATTATGCTGTGCAGTTACTGATTACCGACAAATTATACAAACCGGGAGCTTCTATTTTTAAGAAGCTCCCCGGTAACGTGGAAAGAACCGCTATCGTCAAGAACCGCAAGAAACTAAACAAGTACACGTGGGGACATTTCCATACAGAACAAATTGCCTCCACCGCCCTGAAAAAGGCCAAGAAATCAGGATTCAAAGACGCTCTGGTTGTAAACAACTAATCCCAAATACTCCGTGTCTCCCCATAACCTACGCCCCACTTTCCTCTCCATAATTATCAACATTTTTTTTAAGACACTCCCCGGACAGCCTTTTTGATTATTTTTGCGTTGAACGTATACGAATCACATGCTCAAATTATCAAACGAAACCAAAGTGGGTATACTTACCGCAGTAGGTATTACTCTCCTTGTACTGGGCTTTAATTTATTGAAGGGAAAGAGCCTGTTTAAGAACTCAAAAACCATTTATGCAGTATATAAACAGGTGAATGGCCTCCAACCATCCAATGCTGTGCAAGTAAACGGCCTCGTAGTCGGCACCGTTTCCAACCTCGATGTAATGGACAAAAATGCAGGCAGAATCCTCGTTACCATCACTATCAATAAAAAAATAGAAATTCCTCGCAACTCCGTTGCCCGCATCTCCTCCGACCTGCTAGGCACTAAAACAGTTCAGCTCGACCTGGGTAACGCCAGCGACTATCTGAAAAGCGGAGATACTGTATATGCTGCCGTAGACGGCTCCATGACAGATGCCCTCAAGGAACAATTAAACCCACTGGTAAGAAAACTCCAAGGTACTCTCATGAATATCGATTCCGTTCTCCTGAACGTAAACGGTATGCTCGACTCTACCTCTAAATTAAACCTGCAGCAGGCAATCGGTAACTTGAACCAGATCACTCGCAACTTTACCCATACCAGCGCGGCCCTCAACGGTATGCTGGACCCTAATACAGGCAACGTGCAGGCTACCATCAATAACCTGGAAGCCCTTACCGCTAACCTGAAAAATAATAACCAGAAAATTTCCGCTATCCTCGATAACGCTGAAAAAACTACCGGCGTCCTCGCTAACGGAAACCTGGACAAAACCCTGGTGGACCTACAAAAAGCCGCCGGCAGCCTGAACCAAACTATCTCCAAACTCAATAATACCGACGGTACCGCCGGCCTCCTGCTAAACGACAAAAAAGTCTATAACAACCTGCAGTATTCCCTCGGTAACCTGAACAAATTATTGGAAGACCTGCGCACAAACCCTAAACGTTATGTGCACTTCTCCCTGTTTGGGAAAAAAGATAAAATAAAGCCTCTGGCGTCTGATACATTAACGGCTCAACAATAATTCATGCGCGCATATTTTAAATCGGGGCTTTTACTGGCTGTCATCTTCCTGACATCCATCATCACTGCCAAAGCCCAGGAGCCGCAACAACCCGCTCCTGTAAAAGGTACCAAAGTCATTATCAATAATGCTGACTCCATTATTGAAATGACCAGTGATACCATGCATATCAGAAGACTGCTGGGACATGTCAGCCTCACCCAGGGGAATACCCTGTTTACCAGCGACAGCGCCATTCAGAACCTGAAATCCAATATCATCGATGCCTACGGGAATATCCATATTAACCAGGCTGATAGCGTGCATATCTACGGACAAGCACTAAATTACGATGCAACCACTCGCATTGCTACGCTGACCAAAGATGCCCGCATGACAGATGGTAAAGTAACCATCTCCGGCCCAGAACTGGTATACGACATGAATTCCAAAATAGGCAGCTACCTTAAAACCGGTAAGCTCGTCAATGGGAAAAGTGTCCTCACCAGCGATGAAGGCTTCTATTACGTAGACATGAAAGAAATGCATTTCCAACGAAATGTATTATTGGTAGACCCAGAGTACACGCTGGCTACTGATGCCCTCCTGTACAACACAGAAACGAAAATTGCCAATATTATCGCTCCTACTACTATCAATGAAGGCAAACGTATCATGTACGTAACTAGCGGTTACTATGATACCGATAAAGGCTATGGTAACTTTACCAGTCGCCCCCTCATTGAAGATAGCACCGGTACACTTACCGCCGATCAGTTGGAAATGGATAAAATCGCCGGAAAAGCTTACGCTACCGGAAATATGGTGTATAGAGATACTGTTCGCAAAATGTCATTGCTGGCCAATTACGGCGTAGTAGACCAAATTGCAAAAACAATCCTCGCTACCCAAAAGCCACTGATGATCATGGAAAACGGAAAAGATACCTTCTATCTCCGCGCCGATACCCTCTTCTCTGGTATCATCAAGCCCGGCGATAGTCTCACTATTCCTTCCGTGCAAGGCCTCCGGAAAGTACCGCCACCATTGCGCCTTACTCCCGTGAAAAGCAGAACGCCCAGCACCTACATCAATAATGAACCGGAATTCCTGAAACGAGATGAATTACTCGCCAAACAAAAACGAGATAATATCACAGGTTCAGAAATGATGATGATCGCCGACACCGCCATGGCGAAATCCAGGAATAGAATGGACGTGAACGCGGTCAAAAATGTGAAAATAGCTCCTATGCACCCCGTGCTACTAGGAGACTCACTTCCCGGAGTGAAGCACTATGCAGATAGTATGGCACTCATCTCCCAAAAACGTAAGGAAAAGGATACTACAGAAGAAAGATACCTCTTGGCTTATCACCATGTACGCATGTTCTCCGATTCCCTCCAGGGAGTGGCGGACTCCGTATATTACAGCACCAGCGACTCCATCTTCCGCTTCTTCCGCGACCCTGTGATTTGGACTACCCGGAATACACAGATGAATGGAGACACCATCTATATGTATACGAAAAATCAAACGGCAGATAAAGTAGTGATGAAACAAAACGCTTTCATCATCAATGAAACTGGCCCTGATATGTATAACCAGATCAAAGGAAACCTCATCACCGGATATGTGAGAGATAAGGAACTAGACTGGGTACACGTAGAAGGAAACGCTGAAACAATCTCCTATGCTACGGATAATCAAGGAGCATTTATGAACGTCACCCGAACGTTGTCTGCTACTATGAAACTCTATTTCACAAAAGGGGAACTATCTAAAGTGGTATTCTATACACAACCTGAAACAACGGTCTATCCGTTCACCCACCGACCAATAGACGAGCTTAAACTCGAACATTTCAAATGGGAAATCAAACGGAAACCCAGAAGCAAATATGAGCTAATGCAATAACCATATAGCCCTCCACAAAATGGAGGGCTTTTTTTTGCCTTATATTTGCCAGGTAACTCAAACAGAAAATCTATTTGTCGTGATTAAAAGCTTTATCAAAGAATCACTGCTATCCCCCCTCTACATGTTTCTGAAAGATAGTCGTGCTGTGGGAATAGTATTGATCGTATGCACCCTGATATCCATGATACTGGCCAATTCTGGCATGCAACAGGCATATATCGGTTTCTGGAATGACTTGTTCGATCCCACTTCCGGACATCATTACCAATACCGCGCACTGTCGCTGCCCAATTCCTACCTGTTATGGATAAACGACGGGATGATGGTGCTTTTCTTCTTTTTGGTAGGAATGGAAATTAAAAGAGAACTGACAATAGGTGAATTATCTTCGGTACGTCAGGCTGTACTCCCGGTACTAGCGGCTATCGGTGGTATGCTGATGCCAGCACTTATTTTTACTATTTTCAATAAAGGCACCGAATATTCTCATGGCTGGGGCATTCCAATGGCTACGGATATTGCGTTCTCATTGGGTATCCTGTCGCTGTTGGGTAATAGAGTCCCTGTAAGCCTGAAAATCTTCTTAATGGCCTTGGCCATCATCGACGATCTAGGAGCAATCCTAACCATTGCTATATTTTACACCCCTCACCTGGACGTAAAATTCCTCTTGTATGGAGCCGGCGCTCTCAGTATTCCGATCCTGCTGAATTTCCTGAAAGTAGAAAGACTCACCTTCTATATTATCCCCGGAATAGTGCTTTGGTACTGCATTTTCAATTCCGGCATACATGCTACCATCGCTGGTGTACTACTTGCTTTTACCATTCCTTTAACTAAAATTGAGGAGCTAGTGCATGGCCTACACGATCCCGTTAATTTTATTATCATGCCCCTGTTTGCCTTGGCAAATACCGCCATCGCACTCCCTGGAAATGTACTGGGCTCATTAAACCATGATATCAGTTATGGTATTATGGCTGGTCTGGTAATAGGTAAACCACTAGGCATTTTCCTGCTTTCTTTCCTCTCAGTAAAAATGAAACTAGCGGTAGTGCCAGAAAATTCGAACTGGCGTCAACTCTGGGGAATTGGCATGATTGCAGGGATAGGTTTTACGATGTCTATCTTCATTTCTTCGTTGGCATATGAAGAAAGAGACTTACAAATCATTGCGATTATCTCAGTGATAGCAGCCTCCCTAATCGCAGGCCTGGCGGGCTTTATATACTTCCGACTACTTAAAAATACTTGAGGAAAATAGTGCTTGGCATTGTTATTGTTAAAAGTCTGTGAATTTTTATAACGGACATCATACTTTAGAGAAAAATCTAACGTTAAAAGACTCAAGTATTTCTTATTTTAATAATCAATCATCTATGAAAAAAGTCGTGTTACTTTTCAGCCTTTTCGCTGTACTCGCAACCCAGGCTAACGCGCAGAAAAAGAAAAGCAGCTATCATGGTGGCAGTTATGGTGTAGAAAACTATAATACCGCACTGGGCGTTCGTTTAAACCCTTGGTTAGCAGGCTTCACCATCAAACACTTTATTGCAGGACCACATGCCATCGAAGGTATCGTTTCTACCAACTTCGCACAACGCACGAATGTAACCTTCACTGGTTTATATGAATACCACTGGAATGTTGGCATGCAAGGCCTGAACATGTACGGTGGTGGCGGTGTTCATGTGGGCATCTACGATCGCCTGGACTATTGGGAAGACAAATTCCATGAAAAAGGTAATGGTAATTATGTTACCCCAGGTCTGGATGGTATCATCGGTATTGAATATACATTCAAGAATATACCATTAAATATCAGCGCCGATCTGAAACCTTATGTACAGTTTGTTGGCCCGACCAACCACCTGGATCAAGAAATCGGAGGTGTTTCTGCAAGATTTGCATTCTAGCAATACCTAAATTATCTATATTAGCGGATCAAGGATTATTCTTGATCCGCTATTTTATTTTATTTAGGACAGATACCAACTTTACAACCTGTGCATTTGCGATCACTGCTGTTGACTTTATTCACTATACTATTGCTGACTGACTGTAAAAAGCCAGCCAGGAACGGTCCTGTCATTCAACAACCAGATCAACCACTGGAAGGGTATGGCGGCCGCAGTTACAAGTTTGGAGGGGTAGTAAAACGCAATTTCGATGATAATACCAACCTCGGTTTCTGGTTGTACTATCCAGCAGATACTGCACTGAAAGAAGCTCCTGTAGTGGTTTTCAACCATGGCTACGGGCTCTGGAACCCTGCATGCTATGGAGGTTGGATCAAGCACCTGGTAAGACGTGGTAATATTGTCATTTTCCCAAGGTATCAGGCTACACTGATGACCTCTCCTAGTACTTATACCTCCAATGTGGCAGCGGCTATTAACCGTGCTTTCAAAGAGATTGCCAGCCAACCGACTTGGCCACAGCCTATCAAATCCAAACTCGTGTATGTGGGCCACTCCTTTGGCGGCGTTATCAGCGCGAATCTGGCTTTAAGCCCCGGTACTTATAGTGTTCCGGCTCCCAAAGCGATTATCCTGGCTTGTCCGGGCACAGGTAATACCTCCCAAGGCGCTGCTTCCAGCTATAAAATGATGTCTTCCAAACTGAAAATGCTGCTGATTACAGAAGCAGATGATAACAGTAACGGCACTACGTTTCCTGATTTGTTATATAATACTACCACCTATATTCCTGCTGCCAACAAGAACCATATCACCCATGTGGCAGATAAGCACGGCTATCCGGCCATCACAGCGGATCATGGGGAAGCTGCCGCCACAGATATGACCTTCGATTCGGGCCAGCGCAATACATTTATCAATCTATCTTTCTCCGGTACCCGCATAGATGCCACAGATTATTTCTGCTATTGGAAATTGACGGATGCCCTGATGGACTGCATCTTCAATAAACAAGGCTGCGAAACCGCCTTAGGCAATACCGAAGCGCAGAAAAATATGGGCAAGTGGAGTGATGGCACCCAGGTGAAGCAACTCCAAGTCAAATAGGATCCCGCTAATTTTCCCTAATTTTAGGAAATAAGAGCAGACTATGAAAATCTTCAGTGCGCCACAGGTAAGGGAAGCCGATGCATATACCATACAACATGAACCGGTTAGCAGCCTCGATTTGATGGAAAGGGCCGCCAGTCGCTGTACTACCTGGATTGAAGAGCATTTCTCTCCAAAGAATCCGATATATATATTTTGTGGGAAAGGAAATAATGGGGGAGACGGCCTGGCCATCGCACGGCAACTGCTACAACTTGGCTACGAAGCTGCCGCCTGGACCATCCAAGGCCAAACCAGCCCCGATCATGCTGCCAACCTGCTTCGCCTCCAGGAATCTTACCCAGATAAAGTACATCCCCTCAATGATTTGCAAGCGTTTCCTACATTACCGGCAGGTGCCCTAATAGTGGATGCGCTCTTCGGTACGGGGCTCAATAAACCTATTGATGGCTGGATGGCTGGTGTCGTTCATCATATAAATAATCTACGGCAAAAACATACCATTATTGCCATAGACACACCTTCAGGGCTCTGCGCCGATAGCAGCTCCCTCCATACACCTGTAGTACAAGCCCATTATACTTTAAGCTTTGAAACCTGGAAACTGGCCTTTCTGATGCCGGAAAATGCCGCTGTTACCGGGCAGGTACATATACTCCCTATTGGTCTGCATCCGGACTACCTCACGCATACGCCAGCACGATTTCACCTGACAGACCAAGAAACTATTCGTACCATCTACCAGCCCCGTGATCCCTTTGGTCATAAAGGTATTTACGGGCATGCGCTACTCATAGCGGGCTGCTATGGAAAAATGGGGGCCGCCCTCCTAGCTGCCCGATCCTGCCTCCGCGCAGGCGTGGGCTTACTCACCTGCCATGTGCCGACCAGTGGCTACCAGATCATGCAATTGGGAGAACCAGCCGCCATGTGCATTACTGATTCGGAAATACAACACAGCACGCACTTCCATGAGGACATCGCCGAAGGCAAGTATACCACCGTAGGCATCGGCCCCGGCCTGGGTAGCCATCAGCAAACGGCCCTCTCCCTAGAAAAACTACTGGAAAATTTCCGTCAGCCCATGGTGCTAGATGCCGATGCATTAAATATTATCTCCGTATATCCTTACCTGTTATATCGTATTCCCCAGGGTTCTATCCTCACCCCTCACCCCAAAGAATTTGAACGCTTGTTTGGGAAAACAGCTAATGATTTTGAGCGACTAGAACTACTCAGTAGCAAGTCGCAGGAACTAGGCATTTACATCCTGCTCAAAGGCCGTTATAGTGCGATGGCCTGTCCAGATGGCTCCGTGTATTTCAATCCTACAGGTAATCCCGGGATGGCTACCGGCGGTAGCGGGGATGTACTCACAGGTATTCTTACTGCCTTGTTAGCCCAGCGATATACCCCGAAAGCCGCTATCATATTGGGTGTATGGATTCATGGATTTGCCGGTGATTTGGCCGCAGCCAGTTTGTCGCAAGAGGCAATGACAGCGGGCGATATTACCTCCCACCTGGGCAGCGCATTTCTCCAAGGCATATAACGTAAAAATTTTCTCCCCCAAACATAATACCATGGCTAATTTCAACAAAATCTTAGCGCACAAGGATGCGTATTAATTTTTTATGTTTTATATTTAGTTGAAACACTATTTGGAATCCGATGATCTTTTAACTACTAAACTACTTTTGTCAACCTTGCATCTTTTAAATTCGCTTATATGAGTATAGTTTACCTCGTTCCATGTTTTGGATTATTAGCCTTGTTATTTACCGCCTTCCGAAGTGCCTGGGTAACGCGTCAGGATGCAGGAAACGACAGGATGAAAGAAATCGCACAGCACATTGCAGAAGGAGCCATGGCATTTCTGAAAGCTGAGTATAAAATCCTTACCTATTTTGTAATTATTGCAGCCCTGCTGCTCGGCTATATGGGCGCCTCTCATGCCAACTCCCACTGGTCGATAGCGCTGGCCTTTATTGCAGGTGCTATATTCTCTGCTACAGCAGGTTTCATTGGGATGAAAATCGCTACCAAAGCCAACGTACGTACTGCCCAGGCAGCAAGAACTAGTCTGGCCAAAGCCTTACAGGTTTCTTTTACTGGTGGTACCGTGATGGGTATGGGTGTTGCCGGCCTTGCCGTATTGGGACTGGGTTCTTTATTCATTATTCTCAAAACTTATTTTGGTGCAGCAGCCAATACGGCTGAAATGATAAAGACAATCGAGGTATTGACCGGATTCTCTCTGGGAGCGGAAAGTATCGCATTGTTCGCCCGTGTAGGGGGCGGTATCTATACCAAAGCTGCCGACGTTGGCGCGGACCTCGTAGGTAAAGTAGAAGCAGGCATTCCAGAGGACGATCCTCGCAACCCTGCCACCATCGCAGATAACGTAGGTGATAACGTGGGTGATGTGGCCGGTATGGGCGCAGACCTCTTCGGTTCCTATGTAGCTACCGTATTAGCTACCATGGTATTGGGCTCCGAAACCTCTTCCAACGACGCTTTTGGAGGTATCGCACCTATCCTTTTACCAATGATCATCGCAGGTACAGGGATCATCTTCTCCATGATAGGTACCTTCTTCGTTAAAATAAGCGATAGCGCAGGTCTCAGTACTGGCGTGGTACAACGTGCCCTGAACATGGGAAACTGGGGCTCCATTGTTCTGACATTGATCGCTTCCTGGTTCCTGGTAAACTGGATCCTCCCTGATTCCGAAATGACCCTCCGCGGTCATGCCTTCACAAGAGCTCAGGTATTCGGTTCTATTGTAGTGGGACTCGCAGTAGGTACACTCATGAGTATTATTACTGAGTATTATACGGCCATGGGTAAACGCCCTGTGAAATCCATCATCCGCCAGTCTGCCACCGGCCATGCGACAAACATCATCGGTGGTATCGCTGTAGGTATGGAATCCACTACCCTGCCTATTCTTGTGCTGGCAGCAGGTATTTGGGGTTCTTATTCTTTCGCAGGCCTCTACGGTGTGGCGATTGCCGCTGCGGGTATGATGGCTACTACTGCTATGCAGTTGGCTATCGATGCATTTGGTCCGATTGCGGATAACGCAGGCGGTATCGCGGAGATGAGTGAACTGCCGAAAGATGTGCGTGAAAAAACAGATATTCTGGATGCTGTAGGTAACACCACCGCTGCAACTGGTAAAGGATTCGCTATCGCTTCCGCAGCCTTGACTGCACTGGCGCTTTTCGCGGCTTTCGTAGGTGTAGCTGGTATCACCGGTATCGATATCTATAAAGCAGATGTACTGGCTGGTCTGTTTGTAGGTGGTATGATTCCATTTATCTTCTCCTCCCTGGCTATTGCGGCCGTAGGACGCGCTGCCATGGCGATGGTAGAGGAGGTACGCCGCCAGTTCCGCGAAATCCCTGGTATCATGGATGGTACCGGCAAACCAGAATATGATAAATGCGTGGCGATCTCTACAAATGCTTCTATCCGCGAGATGCTGGCTCCTGGCGCTATTGCGCTGATTGCCCCACTCCTGATGGGCTTCATAGCTGGTCCGGAAGTACTGGGCGGTTTCCTCGCCGGTGCAACCGTAAGTGGTGTATTGATGGGCATCTTCCAGAGTAATGCAGGCGGTGCATGGGATAACGCTAAGAAATCTTTCGAGAAAGGTGTTGAAATTAATGGTGAAACCCACTATAAAAAATCAGAGCCACATAAAGCTTCTGTAACTGGTGATACCGTAGGTGATCCTTTTAAAGATACTTCTGGTCCTTCCATGAATATCCTGATTAAACTGATGTCTATTGTTTCCTTGGTGATCGCGCCAACCCTGGCCGATAGATTCCATACCCGCAATGCGGCTCCGGTTACGAAAGTACAGCAGGTGGAAAAATCAGTGAAAGCACCGCAGGTAACATATGTGCAAAAGGTAAAATAACTATACAACGCCAAAATCCCTGAACCATCGGTCCCACCAGTTGTTAACTGGTGGGACCGTTTGTTTTTATAGAAATTTTCTTGGTCCGTATATTTTTCTGCCCTACATTTGTACTGTAATTATTTTTATTACAGTTTAAAAATTGACTAAAATGAAAGTTGCAATTATTGGCGCATCTGGTTTTATAGGCCACGAAATATTGGCAGAAGCTCTCCGCAGAGGGCATGAAGTGACTGCAATCGTACGTCACCCGGAGAAAATCACTATTAAAGACGATAAACTGACTGTTAAACAAGGGGATATTACAGACGCGGCCACAGTAGCTGGGCTGGTGGCAGGAAATGATGCGGTAATAAGTGCATATAAATCTGACGACAGCAAAACTTACGTACAGGCTACCAAAGCAACTATTGATGGCTTGAAAAAAGCGGGTGTAAAGCGTTTCTTGCTGGTAAGTGGTGCTGCTAGTCTGGAAGTGGCTCCAGGACAGCTATTGTTGGACAGCCCTCATTTCCCGGCTGAATGGAAACCTATTGCCCAGGCTACCCGCGACGGACTGTTGGTATTAAAACAAGAAAACGACCTGGAATGGACCGCGTTAAGTCCTGCTGCGATGATTCAACCGGGCGAACGCACTGGTAAATTCAGATTAGGTACTACTACCCTGCTGACAGATGCAGCAGGCAACAGTAAAATATCTGTGGCCGATTACGCCATCGCTATGGTAGATGAGCTGGAAAAACCACAGCATATCAAACAGCAGTTCACAGTGGCTTATTAAGTCGTATGAATAATAACGGGAGATGACAGTCTGGCTAGACTGTCATCTCCCGTTATATCAAAAATTATTATCGTAGTTTACTCGGACTTACCCCGAACTTCTTTCGGAAGGCATTGCTGAAATGTTGCAGGGAAGAAAAACCAGCATCTTCAGCAATATCCGTCAGGGATTGCTTAGCTTCTAATACGAGTATCCTGGCCTGCTCCAGGCGAAAATCACTCAGATAACCGAATACGGTATTATTATATATATCACGGAAACCAGACTTCAGTTTAAATTCATTCAGGCCTGTCATCCTAGCCAATTGCGCCATGGTAGGCGGTTGCTGCACATTCGCCTGTAGGATGGAGCGGGCATGATCCAATCGCTCCCGGTCCGAAGCGCTCACCTGACGTGTACGCCTGTCCGTTACCTCGCTGGCCTGACTGCATTGTAATGCCAATAGCTCTAGGGCTTTGGATTGGAGGAATAATTTCTTCAAACCGCCCTGAAAGGTACAGTTTGTCATTTCCTCAATAATAGCATTCATTCGCGGGGTAATATGCGGATTATGGTGCTGATCCAGCATTACAGGGCGATTGCCTGCAATATTGTTGGCCATCCTGTCCAGAATTTCACCATTATGCTCTGCCAGGGCGAGAAATCGGTCTTGCGTAAAGCTGATGGTAAATAAAGTGAGGCCATCCTGCTTCTCCACAGCCGCATTTTCCCCGTGGGTAGGGGTAAACATCAGGTTATGTTCCAGCGTAGAGAAATGAAGGTTGTCATGCATCCCGTCCAGGGTTGTGTGAAAACTTCCTCGTTGTAAAAATAGCATGTCCACCAGCGGACGGGCTAATTTAGAATGCGATATATGGAGGTTCTCATAGACATGGGCTTTGCCATATCCGAGATGATATCCGTCGAAATATAGACTATTAAAGGTAGCATTGCCAAAATCGTAGGAGATGTTTTTCACGTTCTCTACTATCGTTGGCGATGACATTGTCTCCTCGTCGAACGGAAATTCTTCCTCTAGAAGGATGTCGCTGGCATCATTTTTAATCACTACAGCCATAAAAAATCCGTTTCGTATAAGTTTTACTCCGTTTCGTGTAACAGTTATATGGGATAACAGTAGCAAATTTGCACAAATATATTCCGAATAACCAAATTTAGATTAGCAATGATTGGAATATTCCGTACAAATATCAGCTCTGTACATGATAAAAATAGCGTAATTAGCGCCATTTCGAAAAATTTTTCGGTACAAGCCTGCAGCGTAGATATAGAAGACTGCGATCGCGTATTGCGCGTAGACGCCCCAGAAAACCTGGAAGAACAAGTCATTATTGAATTTGTCACCAGACTCGGATTTTCCTGTCATATCTTGGATTAGTCCCAGTTTTACGCAATATTCAACGGGTTTACTCATAGTTATGGTTCCATCAATTTTTAACCGTAACCATGAGTAAACCCGTTTTTCATTTTATTTTCACCATATACGTAGGGGTAACTAGTCCGTCCTACGTCATATATGCATGTTACCAAACTTGAAAACATCTCATTTAAAAACAGCAATACCTTTTATGAAATCCAGGGCGATCATGCTTTTTGCCGCTATATGCCTAATACTGAGCACCAGCAAGACTTTTGCGCAAGCCAAGTATACCATTAGCGGATATGTGAAAGATAAAACAAATGGCGAAAGCCTCATCGGTATCTCCGTTGGGAAGCCAGGTACCAGCCTCGGTACTGTTACCAACCAGTATGGATTTTATTCCATAACCCTCCCAGCCGGAGACCAGGAAATACAATTCAGCTTCCTGGGATACAATTCTTTTAAAACCACCGTTCACCTACAAAAAAACACTACCCTGGATGTAAACCTTGAAACCAGTAGTAGTACGCTCAATGAGGTGACCATCAAAGGCGATAAACAAGAAAAAGCCATCAATACACTGAACACCAGTATTAATAGACTGGATATCGCTCAGATGAAAAAACTGCCCACTTTCATGGGTGAAGTAGATGTACTGAAAGCTATTCAAACGCTTCCTGGTGTAAATACAGTGGGAGAAGGCGCCAGCGGCTTTAACGTGCGCGGCGGTAATAGCGATGAAAACTTGATCCTGTTGGATGAAGCACCTGTTTATAATTCCACCCATATGTTGGGCTTCTTCTCTGTATTCAATCCAGATGCAGTAAAAAGTTTGAACCTCATCAAAGGTGGATTTCCAGCAGAATACGGTGGTCGTACCTCTTCTGTATTGGATATTCGCATGAAAGATGGAAACAACCAGAAATTGGCCCTGAATGGCGGTATTGGTAATATCTTCAGCCGTCTTTCTGTGGAAGCGCCGATTGTAAAAGATAAATCTTCCTTCATCGTAGCAGCTAGAAGATCTTACATTGACGTACTGATGAAACCTTTCATGAAAGGCGACATGAAAGATACCAAACTGAACTTCTACGATATCACTGCCAAAGCGAACTATAAATTCAACAGTAATAATACCCTCTTCCTCAGTGGTTACTTCGGTAGAGATGTATTCGGTTTTGGAAAAGATGGCAACATCAACTGGGGCAACGCTACGGCTACGCTCAGATGGAACCACGTTTTCAATAACAGGTTGTTCCTGAACCTGACTTCTTACTATAGCAAATACGATTATAGTTTGATGTTCAGCAACAGCCAGCACAAATCCGCCGGCGAGGCGAACCAGCAGTACGACTGGACTTCCAACATCATTAACTATGGTCTGAAGCCTTCCTTTACTTATTATGTCAATGCGGAGAATACCCTTCGTTTTGGTGTACAAGGTGTTTATTATACCTTCAAACCAGGTACTGGTATAGGAACTCAAGGAGATGACCAACATATAAGATCGCTGGCAGACAAACATGCATTGGAGTCGGCAGTATATGTAGATCACGAATACAAGCCTAGCAAACGTTTTGGCATTCAGTATGGCGCTCGTCTTTCCTCCTATCAGTTACTAGGTAAAGGCATTGAATACTATTATGCAGACACCACTCCAGGTATTCGGAAAAGACTCATCGGCAGCAAAGAATATGGTGCAGGTGAAAATATGAAAACCTACTACTATTTCGAACCACGTATCAGTGCTAAATATTCATTCAATGATCAGAATGCAGTGAAAGTTGCGTTTAGCAGAACCTCTCAGTTCATGCATCAACTGTCTAATACTGCCTCTCCTACTCCACTGGATATCTGGACGCCTAGCTCCAACAATATTCAGCCGATGGTATCTAATCAGTATACAGCCGGTTATTTCTACAACTCGCCTCACGATAGTTATGAACTGTCTGCAGAAGTGTTCTATAAAACCACCGATCATCAACTGGACTACATTGATAATGCAGACTTGCAGTTGAACCCTTACATTGAAGCAGATCTGCTGCCTTCACAAGGACGTGCTTATGGATTGGAATTGTATGCGAAGAAAGATATTGGTAAAACAACTGGTTGGATCAGCTATACACTGTCCCGTTCTGAGCGCAAAACGCCAGGTATCAGTCTGAATGAATGGTTCCTGAACCGTTATGACCGTACCCATAACCTAAACGTAGTCGTAACACATACAGTGAACGATCGTCTTTCCTTCTCTGGTAACTGGGTATTTGCTTCAGGTACGCCTGCAACCTTCGCAGACAACCGTCTGGAATACCAAGGTTGGGACATTCCTTACAACAGTACTGATAAGAGAAATAACTATCGTTTGGACCCATATCATCGTCTGGATCTGTCTATGACCCTGAAGGGCAAGCAACTGCACCGTTGGAAAGGCGAATGGGTGTTTTCGCTGTATAACGTTTATGGTCGCAAAAACCCATACACCATTTATTTCAGACAGAACCCAGATAATCCTGAGAAAAAAGAAGCAGTACGACTGTCCATCATAGGTTCTATCATTCCTGGCATTACCTATAACTTCAAGTTCTAACAGCACAAAAAGATTAGTGATGAAAAAAATACTCTTTTATATAGTAATAGTTTGCCTCGGAGCACTGACTGCATGTACGGATACCATCAACTTGAATGTTCCCAAAGGGCAGTCATTCCCAGTGCTTGATGCCTGGGTTACCACCGAACCTGGCATTCAGAAAATTCGTATCACCATGAGCGTGCCTTATACAGATCAAGCGCCTGCTCCTATTGTAAGTGATGCTAAAATTATTTTGAATGACCTGACCACGGGCGATAGCTATCCTTTCTTGTTTAAGGATAACCTCTACCAGTACGATGCTACTAACAAAGCGATTGGTGTAGTAGGCCATGTGTATAAACTCCATGTAGAACTCCAAGGTGAAATTCTGGAAGGAATAGACACCATCAAACGTGTACCTCCAATTGACTCCATGACTTATGAATATAAAGCAAAGGGAGAGTCTACGTCTGGCAAAGAAGGCTACTATTGCCGCTTCTATGCTATTGATATCAAAGGGGCTACTGATTATTATTGGATCAGATCCTATAGAAATGATAGCCTTCACCGCGTACGTGATGAGTTTTCCATAGATGGTAGCTATAGTGAAGGAGTAAGTGATGGCGCCCAGTTCATTCTACCGATAGCCCAAAGTATTACAGACGGCCAACATCCATGGTTATTAAATGATAAAGTAATCATGCGCCTCTCTTCCTGCAGCAAGCCTAGCTTTGATTTCCTGAAACAGGTTGATCAGCAGGTCAATGCTGGAGGGCTCTTTGCCAAAGTATTGGAAAATGTAAAAAGTAATATGCAGAATACCACCACTAATGGTAAGGTAAAACTGCTGGGATGGTTCGGTACATCAGCGGTTAGTCGTGCTGAGATCACCATCAAATAAGGTAACACCCTCTCAACTACAGGCGGTACGGGAAGCTTCCCGGCCGCCTTTTTTATGCCAGGCAATTACGGGGGAAATTCAGTAACTTACTAAAAAGAATACCCGTATGCCTCCTAACCTAATTACATATGCCATCCCAGGGTTCGTGTTGTTGATCCTCTTGGAAATCATCTTCACTTCTATTGATAACAGGAACAAATATGAGCCAAAGGATGCCGCCAGTAGTATAGCTATGGGCTTAGGTAATGTTTTTATTGGCATCTTCACCAAATCAGTCATCTTTGGTACATACACCCTCATTTATCAGTTTCGGCTGTTCGAATTAGGGTTTGCATGGTGGGTGTGGATACTCTGCTTCTTTGCCGATGATTTCAGTTACTATTGGTTCCATCGTACCAGCCATACAGTACGGTTCTTCTGGGCATCACATGTCATTCATCATTCCTCCGAAAAATACAACCTCGCAACAGCACTGCGGCAAACATGGACTGGCAATCTCACCGGAACCTTTCTATTCTGGCTCTGGATGCCGCTGGTAGGTTTTCATCCGATCATGGTGATGAGTATGCAGGCCATCAGTTTGATCTACCAGTTTTGGATACATACAGAAGTAATACATAGGCTTCCTGCTCCTTTGGAGTATGTTTTAAATACTCCTTCACATCATCGGGTACATCATGGCTCCGATATTGAGTACCTAGACCGCAATCACGGAGGTATTTTGATAATCTGGGACCGGATGTTTGGTACTTTCATCGAAGAGAAGGACAGACCACATTACGGGCTGACTACCAATATACATACTTACAATCCACTGCTCATTGCCACCCATGAATGGATGAATATCTGGACGGACCTACGTGGTTCCAAGTCGTTTAAGGAAGCCCTGCATTACCTATTTGATGCGCCGGGCTGGAGTGCAGATGGTAGTCGGAAAACCACCCGGCAATTACGCCAAATGCAGCAGGAACAAGAGAAGTAGTTTTTTTTCAGAAAATATTTTGCATTTACGAAAACTATCGTACATTTGTTTACGAAGATATTCGTAGATGTTCGCGCATCAGGATTCTGAAACAAGATTCGATCATCCTAATTACATAATATTGAAACAGCAAAAGCCTACAGAAAGTGAATTGGAAATACTGGGCATCCTCTGGGAAAGAGGGGCTAGTACGGTGAGGGAGGTGCATGAGAAGCTGGCAGAAACAAAAGAAGCTGGTTATACCACCACCCTTAAGTTGATGCAGATCATGTATGAAAAGGGCCTGCTCACCCGCGATGCCAGCAGTAAAACGCATATTTATGCGGCGGCCGTATCGCAGCAGGAAACCCAGCAACAGCTGCTCAACAAAATGATTGATACTGTTTTTGGTGGTTCCGCTACCCAGTTGGTAATGCAGGCACTAGGCCATCATAAATCTTCTGGAGAAGAACTAGACCAAATTCGAAAATACTTATCCGAAATCGAAAAGCAACAGCGATAACCGTTTAATTCCTGTCGTATGACCTTATTCCCACTCACCGGAGACCTGATATGTGCGTTGGGATGGACTATTCTCCATTCCACCTGGCAGGCTTTCTTTGTATTCATCTGCCTGAAAGCTGTACTGGCACTGTGGCCAATGGCCTCTGCCAAAATTAAGTACAATCTTTCTGTCGTTTCACTTGCAGGGATTTTCACCTGGTTTGTGATTACGTTATGCCAGCAGATCACAGCCTTCCAGGCTGCCAGAGAAAGCGTGGCAACTGCGATGACGCATCTCCAGTTGCTAGCGCCAACCGCCCCTCTCCATGTGGAAACGGTGTATAAGAGTCAAGATGAACTGAAATGGTTATTCCCCCGTATGGAAGACTGGTTCCCCGTATTGGTGGCACTGTATGTTGTTGGTTTCTGTTTAATGACCATCAAATTGTTTTCTGATCTCGCACAATTGCAGCAGATCAAAACAAACAAAACCTCTCCCATGGATCCTTCTTGGGATAAGCATCTGGAGCGACTGGTAGCGCAATTGCGTATACCCAGAAAAGTACAGTTGCTAGTTTCAGGATACATCCAGGTACCTGTGATGTTGGGCTTCTTCAAACCCATCATCCTGTTGCCGATAGCCATGGTAAACAATCTTACGCCAGTACAGTTAGAAGCTATCTTGCTTCATGAACTGGCGCATATCAAACGCAATGATTATCTGTTGAATATCTTCCAGTCCATTGTAGAGACAATTCTCTTCTTTAACCCCTTTGTATGGCAGATCTCCAGGATAATCCGGCAGGAGCGCGAACACTGCTGTGATGATCTGGTGGTTGGTTCCATACAGCCGTTGCACTACGCCCAGGCACTTGTAGCCCTGGAAGAATACCGGTTATCTTCCAATGCATTGGCCATGGCGGCAGCGAATAATAAACAGCATCTGTTTAATCGCATTAAACGCATTATGGAAATGAAAACAAAACATCTCAACTATAGTCAAAGATTATTGGCAGTTTTAATCATTGCTACCGGCATCATCTCTATTGCATGGCTCAATCCAGCCAAGGTGAAAGCATCTGAAAGCAACCAGAAAAATGCTATTCCTGCTATTAAAGCGCAGCCACAATCCCTTGGTAATATTGCTATCTATAAAGATAAAATAGACCAAACAATTACTACTGTGCAAGAAATGGTGTCTGATACCACCTGGCCGGAACCTCCTGCGCCTCCAGCACCTCCTGCCGAACCGCCTATGCCACCAGCACCAGGCGATGTGGACATGCCAGCTCCGCCACCACCACCAGCACTTCCTAAAAATGTGAAAGTACATTCAGGTAGATATATTTACACTTGCGATGGCGATATTCAAGAGAAAAAGCTGACCAAAGTGGAACGCGAAAAACTGCAAAAACAGATCAATGACGCAGAGAGAACCATGCAGAAAGCCATGGCACAACTGAAAGCAGCAGATCTCAAACGTATCCAGGCGGAAAGCAAAGCCGCAATAGATAAAGTTGATTGGAAGAAAATCAATGAAGAGGTACTGGCAGCACAGGAACAGGCCCGCGCTTCGCTCAACAGTATCGACTGGGACAAGATGAAAGGCGATCTGAAAGAAATGAGATATTCCGCAGATTCATCCAAGAAATTTTATGTAATCAGAAATAATTCCAAATACAAAGCTGGTAGTCATACCTCCTACTACGGCATCGATGGCGATAGCATGGCATATGTAGCAGCAGAAGCTGGAAGAGTTGCTGCTGAACGTGGTAGAATAGCTGCTGAACGTAGCAGGATGATTGCTGAAACTAACAGGATGGCTGCAGAGAAAAGAGCAGTCGTTCATCAGGCCAGCACCAACCGATACCATCAACTGATTGATAAACTTTCCGATGATAACCTGATCGATAAAACCAAAGGTTATCGGATCGAGTACCACAACAACACCTTGAGCATAAACGGCGTAGAGCAATCAGCTTCCGTAGCCAGCAAATACAAAGGATATATTACAGAATCTAATCTGTCTATCTCCGGTAATAAGAATAACCTGGATATTGATGCTAATAACAACAAATAATCCCTTTCAAACGGGCATCAGTTGACATTATCTATTCAACTGACATACGTCCACCCCTTATTCATTTTTCATATCGTTCTTCATAAATAGAAATAGCACTGTTCCTAAACGAACAGTGCTATTTTCGCAGTGGCATCTGTTATCTTTAGATATTGTTAGTTATCACTAGAAGATTACAGCATATGAAATCACTGTTCCTCCTTGTAACCCTCTCTCTTTCTGTGCTTGCGCAAGCGCAAGACAGTAGCCTGCTAAGGGAAAAACTAAACCTCGCTACTTCTGTCAAAAATCAACAGGCATCAGGTACCTGCTGGAGTTTTGGCACTACTTCCATGGTAGAATCTGAAAGTCTGCGTAAAGGCCATTCTGAGCCCGATTTTTCAGTGATGTTTACCGTTCGGAACATCTATATTGAAAAGGCAAAAAACTACATTTTACGTCAAGGTACTTCCCGATTTGATGAAGGCGGTTTAGGACACGATGTTATTCACGCTATGGGCACTTATGGTATCATTCCGGGAAGTGTATACAGTGGTAAGGCGGAAGGCGTCAAGTATTACGCTCATGGGAAAATGGTAACGGAAATGAAAACTTATCTGGATAGTGTGCTCAAATCCAGAATCCCCATTCCAGATAATTGGATGGATAACATTGTGGTGATCCTCAACAAATATATGGGTGAACCACCAGCTACTTTTCAGTATAACGGTAAAACCTATACTCCACAGTCATTTGCTAAAGAGGTAGTAAAATTCAATGAAGATGATTACATAGGATTTACTTCCTTTACCCATCATCCTTTTAATACCCGTTTCATATTAGAAGTACCGGATAATTTCTCCAATGGTGCTTACTATAATGTACCGTTGGAGGAATTGTTGAATATCATCAGTTCCAGTCTCCGCAAGGGCTACACAGTAGCATGGGATGCGGATGTTTCCAATGTAGGTTGGAATGCTGGCCAGGGCTATGGACTAGTGCCAGAAGTAGATTCCCTCATGCGCGTAAAGAATTTCTCACCTGATATAGCAGAAAAAAAGGTAACACAGGAATCTCGCCAGCGATTATTTGAAGAACTTGTCACTCAGGATGATCACATGATGCAAATAACAGGTATCGGTCAACGTCCTGATGGTAAAACCTATTTTATTGTGAAAAACTCCTGGGGAAAGGGAGGTCCATTTCATGGATATCTAAATGTCTCCGAAGCTTACATGGCTACTAATACCGTTAGTATTGTAGTCCCTAAAGCTGCGCTAGACAAAGCCCTGAGAGCAAGAGTAGCAAAAGGGGGAAAATAAATAATACGGAGGCCCTTCGGGCGGAAAGCGTCCGTGCCGCCCGGAGGACTAACGTACTCGATTTCAAATATCTTTATTGGATTAACAATGATGGAGGCAGCCACAAACAAGAATATGATCTGATGATAATCTGATGATAATCTAATGATAATCTGACAATGATCTGATAATAATCTGCTGGTGATTTGATAATGAACTGACGAGGATACCACCCCAGTGCATTCCGATTTTAGAAATAACTTTCCCCTTAGCCCAAACTTTCACAGAACGGGGCCAGTATAAACCAGCTTACATCTAAATAAATAACTGTAATCAGGTTATTACTAAGAGCTATTCTCCTTCATCACAGACAATAGGCTTCCTTCATTCCCCCTACCCGGAATGTACAACCTCTGCTGATCCTGTTAATGCAGAATGGTGAACTCTTTAATATGGATCACTTCTCCCGGAATCACGATCACTTCCTTCACCACGGAAGGTCTTGGACCTTTACGACACCATTCCAGAAAAGTTTTCATCGCATCCGCGGTAGCTTCCGCGACAATCCATACACTGCCATCCTGCATATTTTTGACACTGCCTTGCACTCCTAGCAAGTCAGCCATGTGTTTGGCATTGGCGCGATATCCTACACCATGCACAAGACCTTTCACATTGATCTCATTGTGTACAATTGAATTTGTTGCCATTTCGAAAAATATAGGAGATGAATAAAGCTGCAAATTTACCACCAGGGCTAATTTACCCAACGCTTACAGGATGCACACTCAACATGATCGAGGGAATATTATTCCTTTTCATGGCTTTTTGAGACGCTCCTTTCCCTCTTAGGAAAAGAACTATTATGATGATTATAAAACGTAACTAATTTAAATCTTAATCCGATAGCTCTCAAAACATTCCTGCGAGTATACAAATTAAACCTATTCCAGCGTCCTGCAAAATCCCAACTCCTCATAAATAGAAAATAATGGGGTAGTAAGTCATGGTTACAATGAGGAGGGGCAAACAAACATAGATGAAACAATGGACGCTAAAGTCGGCTATACAATGATGTAAACCCGCCGAAACGTAGGCTATCAAATAGCTTTTAAAACAGTCTGTCAAATATCTTTAATATAGTAAGGGTATCTAACTAATATATCCTATACGCGAATACACGTACTCCCCCCTATACATCCTATACATCATCTTACACATCCTATACATTATCTTATACATACTACATACTAAATGCTACATCCTAAATACCCGATACATACTTCTCGCTAAACGTCTACATGTTCTACACATCCTCACCGCGAATGAAGGAGATGTGTCGCCCGTAGTTAGACATACTTTCTAGACATAACTTTCCTATTCCACCACCATGGTAGATCGCAAGTATATCAATTTTGGATGGAGTGAAGCCTATACTAAGGAAATCAATACCAGCAGCAATTAGAGGGCCCAATGCTAAATTGGAAATTATCAGTGCTGATCAGATTTGAATTCAGTGAGCCAGGTTCGGACGAACGCCGAGGGAACCTATATCAGTGTTGAGGCAAAAAGCAAACAATTCTTCTAAGGTATACAGCTATAGCAATAAATCTTGTTGTTATTCCGCTATCCCACACTTCCTGTACTTTGCCCTACTAGGCAGCATAGTTTAACATATTAGGCAGCATAGTTAAACAGAGAACCTACCATGTGCTCAATATCACCAAATACAAAATCTCTTACCCGCTCATATCGACCTCCTGCTGATGGACGTTTCAATAAACTGAAACAGTGACAGTTAAAACTGCGAACAAACATCTGCTGAGAAATCTGCGGTAAAAAACCCGCCAACGCAGGATGCTGTACCCGACCTGCCACCAATATGTGCGGACGATAATCCTGTGGCGCCATCTCAAAACCTTTCAGTAATTGTCGCTGTAAATCCATCATCGGCTTCGGATTAGCCACATTAATAAAAATACTACTCCTGCCATCTTCATGTACCAGACTGTCGATTCGGGAAGTGTATACCGCAAAACCAGCCTGGTGTCTCGCTACATCTTCCAATACCCCTACGAAAGCCTCCTGAAAACGCTCCGGGAATACTGATCGAAATAACGGAATCTGAACAGCAGCATTTACCATTCCTTCCTCCCCTATCTCTCGACCAATAAACTGCCTGATGCGAAGTATATCCTTCGTTACCAATACATCAGGATTTACTACTACCAAATAATCAAATAATACCTCTGTATTTTCAATATTCGTATTCATAACCAGTTTTTTTAAATCTCCGTGTTAGAATGACAATACAAAGATACACTCATTTTTCAGAAATACTAATTTTTTTAGCATTATTTACTAAAAAAATACGCAACCATATATAAGCTGCGTATTTTCAATTTATTAAGCGAGTTTGCTAACAATAGCAGCAAAATCAGCCGCTACTAATGAAGCTCCCCCAATTAAACCGCCATCTACATCCGGGCACGCAAACAATTCTGCTGCATTACCAGGCTTCGCACTACCACCATACAAAATAGGCATGCGCAATGCTGCTTCACGGCCATATTTTGCGGCAATCTGAGAACGAATAAACGCATGCATATCCTGTGCCTGCGCTGCACTAGCTGTCAAACCAGTACCAATAGCCCAAATCGGCTCATAAGCAATGACTACTTGCTTCAGTTGCTCTTCTGTTAAATGATACAGACTCTCTTCTAATTGTTTCGCTACATAATCATTCTGCGTTTCTGCCTGACGAATGGCCAAAGGCTCGCCACAACAGAAAATTGGTTTCAGACCATTTGCTAATGCCTGATCCACTTTCTTTGCCAGCATTTCATTGCTCTCATGGAAATATTCTCTTCTCTCGGAATGGCCCAGGATCACATAATCCACGCCAATTGACTGCAACATCTCTGCAGATACCTCACCAGTATATGCGCCTGATTTTTCACTGTAGCAGTTCTGAGCACCTACATAAAATCCAGGGTAATTCTTCAGCAGAGATTTAGCCTTTACCAGGTACGGAAAAGGAGTAGATATAACTACTTCCTGGCCATCTGCCAATCGGATACCCGCTGCCAGGATATCGTTAATCAGTTGTTCTCCCTGTGCCAGCGTAAGGTTCATCTTCCAATTCGCCGCTACAATTTTTTTTCTCATATAATTATCGTGATTGTAATGTCAAAGATTCACATGCACCGTTTCCTGGTACAAATACTGCAACATCGCTCGCTCGGCATCCTCCATTTCCCTACCTTTCATCTTCATCCAGGCCGCCGCATCTTTCAATGCTTCTTCCTTTCTATATCGGACAATATCATCTCCTATTGCCCAACTGAAGGACCCTACATACTTGGGCGGCATAATACCGCCAAATACATTACAGGATACGCCTAAGACAGTGCCCGTATTCAATAAGGTACCAATACCCGTCCGACTATAATCACCCATCAACACTCCACATTTGGTACCTGCCGATGCAACACTTGCCGTAGCTTCCATCCATACTTTAACGTCAGAGGCATTGTTCTTCAGATTGGAGCAATTCGTTCCTGCCCCCAGGTTGCACCACTCTCCAATAACGGCATCGCCTATATAACCATCATGCCCTTTATTGGAGTACCCAAACATCACTGTATTTTTGATCTCGCCACCACCGGTACAATAAGGCCCTAATGTAGTAGCACCATAAATGCGGCTTCCCATCTTCAATACCGCCTTCTCTCCCATGGCAAATGGCCCCCTAATCAAGTTCCCCTCCATAATCACAGCATCTGCCCCTATGTATATCGGTCCTGTAGACGCATTCAAAACACTACACTGCACTTCCGCACCAGGCTCTATAAATACGGCCGATGGATTGATAACAGTATTTCCTTCCGGTATAGGCGCAGATTCCCGCCCTTCCGTCAATAACTTAAAATCATTCCTAATCGCCACATCATTGAGCGCAAAAATATCCCAGGGCTTATGAATTCCCAATACCTTCCCAGAATAATTTTTCCGAGCACGGGCAGGCAATAGTTGCACATCCTTTCCTAGTGCTACTTTCGCTACCAGGCGATTATCGACATACAACTCCTCATCCGGTAACAACGCTTCTATCGCGGCTACCAGCCCGGCATCAGGCAATAAATGCCCGCTAATCAATATGTTGACGGTTGATTCATTACCCAATTTTAATGGGTACTTATCTTGCAGATGCTGTACGGTGAAATGACTAACCGCTTTTCCTAGCCATCGCTCCCATTTTTCACGGATCTTCAGGATCCCCACTCTGCATTCGGCAATAGGCCTGGTATGGGTAAAGGGGTATAACAAATCACGTACGGGCGTGTCGAATAAAATAATGTTACGCTCCATAATGGCTAAAAATAGAAAATCCCATCGATTAAACCGATGGGATCCCCAAAAAAATATTTTCGTAAACTACTATGCTTTTTTAGCGTAGCGTTTGTTGAATTTATCGATACGTCCTGCAGTATCCACCAATACGTTCTTACCAGTGTAGAAAGGATGAGAAGTATTGGAAATTTCCAACTTAATCAACGGATACTCATTACCATCTTCCCACGTAGCAGTCTCTTTAGAAGGAGCAGTGGAACGGCTTAAAAAGCTGTGTCCGTTTGACATATCTTTAAATATCACAAATCTGTAACTTTCTGGATGGATTCCCTGTTTCATATCAAAATTTTGTAAATACAGAGTGCAAAGGTAAAACTTTTTCTTAAACACTCAAAGATTATTCTAAAAAAATCAGGACTTCATATTGATGTACTGTAACGGAATACCCAGGTTCGCATTGCGGCAAAGCTGTATAACGTCTTGTAAATCATCGATTTTTTTGCCAGTCACCCGAACAATATCGTCCATAATGGCGGCCTGTACCTTTAATCCTGAATCTTTGATCAACTTCACGATTTTCTTTGCATCTTCCTGTTTGATACCATTTCTTACCAAAATATCCTGCTTGTAAACTTTTCCGCTCTGATAAGGCTCCTTACTCTGGTCATAGATGGTGGCATCCAAACCCTGACGCATACTGCGACTGATCAATACATCAATCACCTGCCCCAGTTTCATATCACTCTCCACCTCTACTGTCAACTTCAAGTCTTTCTTGTTCAACTCAAGATTGACATGTGAATCCTTAAAATCGAATCTGTTCGTAATCTCCTTCTTTACAGTATTGATGGCATTATCCAACGTCTGTAAATCTACTTTGCTAACAATATCAAAGGACGGCATAATTGACAATTTTTAGTATATAAGCTGCTTTCTTACAGCGGCAAATATAAAGAAATTGGTCATTATCTTTAATATTTGGTCACAGAGGCGCCACCAGAGGTGCTCTTCTGAACTTCAGGCGTACCTTTGTATTTCACCCTTGCGCCACCGGATAAGCTTGCTGAGAGCGATTTTGCAGCATTTACTATCACGTCGGCACCACCAGATGCGCCCACTTTTGCAGTTTCCGCACGGAGATCTGCGGTATGTACTCTTGCTCCTCCACTGGCGCCTATATTCATACCACCAGTTTTGCCTGATAAATCCAATAATGCAGCACCAGATATCTCCAGATCCAGGTTACTTACTGCCAGATCCATCGTAATAGTACTCGCACCACTCTGATCAATATTGAGCCTATCACCTTTAAAACTATTGGTAGCATTCAATTTGCTCGCACCGCTAATGGATAATCGCTTCAACTCCGGTAATGTTACATACACTTTAATGTCCTTGTTAGGGGAAATGCTATAACCTTTCTTCATGCGAATTTCAAGTCCCCCACTGGATACCTCTGTTTCTATTAATGGTAAGATATTGTCTTCTGCTTCCAGCTTGATACTTTCAGTAGCTCCCTGTGTCAACTCTATTTTAAAAACGCCACCAGCAGATATCTGATTGAACTTGCCAGCAGTACGTTTTTCCGATTTCACATTGCCACTTCCTATTATACGCTCATTCCAAGCCTTGAAGGAGGATAATAATACAATGGCAGATATCATTGCAACACAGAGGAATGTTAATTTTTTCATGACGTTATATACTTAAAGGATTTAGAATGGTTCTATTTAAAATGGTAAAGTGCTTTATTCTACATCAACGGAGATATCTGCATTGGTACCAGAGGCTTTGATTTTAGGCGATTGCTCGGTAGCGCCATTTGCCTGGGCAGAGTAATCCCACTTCACAGATTTCTTATCTGACTGTACATTTTTCAATTCCATTCCACCGGTTTTAATACCACCATATACAAAGCGGAAATCCAGTTGTACAGGCACTTTGCGGGCAAAGCTTAATTTCGCATCTGAATAAGTCATTTTAAGATCTGCTCCTTTAAATGTACCGGCAATTTTACGTACTTTCAGATCTCCATAAGTTAATGTAGCTGTCAAATCTTCCCGTAATCCCCCTGCTACCACATCTGTATAAGTACCTATCAAACGCAGACTCCCTACGTCTTCTAGTTTATAATCGTCGTAAGTTGCTTTGATAGTTGCTTCTCCAATGGAATTAAAGCTACAGGTGCTGTAGGTAGACACGGCCGACAAGCTGCGGATACTCTCCGCTTTCAGATCGGAATAGTTACTTCTCAGATTCACTACTCCAGCCTTACCTATACGCCCTTTACTACAGTAGTTTACCGTCAGTTGTACATCTGCTGCATCCCGGATATCGTAATTGCCATAATTCAGAGTAAACTTGGTAGGAAATGTAAGCTTGTCTCCCACAACTACATCTCCGAAATTATTTTCTACAAATGCCATCTGCAAGGATTGAGGTAGATAAATGTCATAGTCAATACTCACATAATCCTTGGAGTTCTTATTACTACCCCAGTTAAACCAGCGGCCTCCGGAGCCTGGATTGTACTCTGTACTCAACGCCACGGTATTATCACTCTGCTTGCCACTAATGCTCACGGAACCTACAATATTCTGCGATTCTGCGTCACTTTTACCATAACCGGTAATCGTAACCGTTGCCTTAATTTCATTCTTGTTCCAAGTGTGAAGCACAATTTGTCCATACTTATTGCTCACTTTAAATTGCGCACCATTAGCTACATTGTAGGTTTTGACTTCTGTTCTTTTGAAGGCTTCGTCCCCAGTATTTCCCAGTGCAAGGAGGGGAAGTAAAAGGCATAACAGGAAACTAAATTTTCTCTTCATATTGCTTTTTTAAATCACCCGGAACTGCATGTCGGGACTGCATCTCTTCCAGGATTTTGTCTAGTAGATCCAATTTCATTTGGTAATACCTGATGATGGCCGCGCGGATTCTTTCATTACCAGGGTTATTTTTCAGCTCTTTTTCGAGCATTTTATACGTCTCATTCTTAAGCTCCAGCTCTTTCAATGCAGCACTATCCAATCCCAACTCCCCGGCAGGGTAAGTTTTGATAGAATCCAGCCTGGCTTCAATCCTGGCACTATAATACACCTGTGCTTCCTGCATTTCAGGGATCATCAGCGCCACATCATTCCTAGATTGTTGTTTGTGCTGTACGAAGAGGAACAACACCCCTGCATTGATTAATAATAGTGCTATCACGGCTGCTTTAAACCAGTTTGATGACAGCATTCGTACGACCCGGCCCTTTTCTTCCTTGCCACTCAGTTCCTTCTCCAACGCATCCCATACCCTGGATGATGGCCCGGGCTGCTCAAAGGCCGCCCTGTTTTGTTGAATAAATTGCTCGAAATTGTCCGACATTAATTCATTAAATTTTGCTGATTTACAATCTGTCTAACCTTCTCCTTTGCCCGCATATACTGCGTTTTCGCAGTCGACTCGGATATTCCCAGCATCTCTGCTATTTCCTTGTGAGAATAATTTTCAAAGAGATAAAGGTTCAGCACCGTCCGATATCCTGTAGGAAGCGTATGAATAGCCGATTTAATGGCGGCTACCGTATAACTAAACTGCGCTTCATCTACCCCGTTATCCTCTGATACCTCCACATCATCCACTTCTTCAAAGTAGACTTTCTTTTTGCGAAGATAATTCAGACAATGATTCACTACAATCCGCTTGATCCATGCGCTAAGACTGGCACCACGTTCCAGCTTGCCAATACTGCGGTAGACCTGTATAAATGCCTCCTGTAAAATATCTTCTGCATCACTAACGTGATTGGTCATACGAAGACAAATATTATACATGGCTGCGGAGTAGGAATCGTACAGCTCGCGAAATGCGCGAACATCCCCCTTCTTGCAGCGGTCTACTACATTCTCGGCTAATAACGTTTGGTTCAAGGTGTTTTCTGATGCTTTCATTATAAAGACAATGATTGTATGAAAGGTTGCACGCTCCGGAATAAATTTTCAGGCGGGAGGGTCTCTTATCAGCAATACCCGAAGCGCATTTTTGATTTACATTATTAAATATCAGTATATTATGAAGAGAATTCTAATTTTATATATGCCAGATATTTTTTTTCAAATGTACCTTCAATCTCCCTATAGCATGTTCCAAATTCCACCAACGTCCTGTTTTTTGTGACGAAATGAAAAAAACGCGGTTCAAAAATTTTGAAACCGCGCTTTTCCATCCTTATATATACCTAAAAAACCTTCCTTGGTACGCGGATTAATTGCCTCCCTTTACACGACTCTGTTCATCCTGCAAGCCTGTCTTATGATCACGGGCGGCTTTTACATTGGTGTTTCCAAAACGATAGTTGAAGGAAACTCTTACCTGTCTTGAATCCCAGGTATTGCGAATGGCAGTGTACATACCGGCATTCTCAAAAGACCCTCTGAAATACTGTGTACGGAACAAGTCGGTTACATTCAGCTTGATAGTACCTTTTGATTTCAACACTTTTTGTTGTACTCCCAGATCCAGGCTCCACATGGATTTCATACGGAATAACTCGTTATCGGAGATCTGTGGAGACAAATAAAATACTACTGCCTCTGCTGTCAGGGTTTTAGACAGGGTGAAGGTCTGCGCTGTGCGGCCAAAATAACCTACCGCATTCATGTTTACATGGTTATCGTTCACATATGCTTGGTAAGCGTTATAGTAGACTGACATAGTAGTATAACTGTTCCACCATTTGGTAATCGGCATTGGTGCTGCGATACTTAAACTCACGTTATCAGATTTCGCTACGTTCATATATTTATAGCGCAGTACGGTGGTATCTCCTGTTGCTGGATCTCTGTCTGCTTCCAGGATACGCATCATCATATCTTTTGTATGGATATAACCTACGGTTGTAATCAGGAAATCCTTAAAGGTATGAGACAGTTCAAAGTTGTTGGAATACTGTGGCTTCAGAGAAGGATTACCAGCCGTTTTGGTATATCTATCGATGTAGAATTCAAATGGATTCAGATCCTCATAGCTCGGACGCTGAATACGGCGGCTATAGCTTAATCCAAGACTATTGCTCTTATTCAGCTTGTAAGTCATTGCTGCGCTTGGGAACAGGTTGAAGTAGCTGGTATCATTCTTAATAGCTTCTTGTTGTGATTTACGCAGAGAAGTAGAGGTGCCGGAAACATTGGTCTGTTCTGCACGCAATCCCACCTGTACCTGCAGTTTTGTAAACTGTTTGCTGAAGTTCACATAAGCTGCATTTACATTTTCTTTGTAGATGAAGTGGTTGGAACGCATCGTATCTGCAATCCAGCTACCACTACGAAGCGAATCAAAACGCGCATCATTATCGGATGTTACGAAGCTGCTTTTAAGCCCCAGTTCCAGTCTGGCCTGATTCTTCAATGGTTGTACATAATCAACTTTAGCAGTTTTAATGGTAATATCGGAATGCGGAATATTACGGGATGTATCAGTACTGAATATCTGTTTACCAAGAGCATCAGTAGTTAAGGCGTAAATTGTTGATGGTCTGTTATCGCCGTTCTTAGCATAGTCCAGGTCGATGTTCAATTCTTTACCGGTCGTATCCAGTATACCACGATAGTTCACATTGTATCCGCCTTTTTTCCAACGACTCAAATTACCAGAACTGGTGTTAAGAATGGAATCGACGATAGCACCATAGCCCATTTTGGTAGCACTATTGTTCATTGCCTCCCAATCCCGGTTGGTCAGATCCACCAGTACCCCAACGGTATTGTTCTTATTGATAAAATAATCCGCACCAATTCTGCCACTCAGGTATCTTGATTCGTTAACAGTCACATTTGACTGATCAAAGAGCTGTGTACCTTTATTTTCCTGGCGGGTACGGTCAACGTTCAGGAACTGTTTCGTATGACGATAGGTATTGTTCAAAGATCCGAACACATTGAATTTAGAACTCCGGTGGTTCAGATTCAGACTAGCGTTGTACATAGGCCATGTTGCCATAGTGCCGCCTACAGTTACATTACCATTTGTTCCGAAGTTGGTGTTCTTTTTTAGTTTTAGGTTGATGACACCTGCATTACCTGCAGCATCATATTTGGCGGATGGATTGGAGATCAGTTCTATCTGGTCCATAGAGGTGGCTGGCATGCTTTTCAGCATTTCGGCTACATCTGCGGAAGACATATTGGTTTGTTTACCATCTATTAGGATAATCACACCACTTTTTCCCTTCATAGAGATGTTACCATCCTTGTCTACAGTAATATTCGGGGATTTTTCCAGGGCTTCCATAGCAGTACCACCGGAAGTAGCAATGCTACTTTCCACATTCACCACCAGACGGTCCACTTTCTGTTCGATGAAAGGGCGACGGGCAGTAACGTCTACTGCTTTCAGATTTTTAGCGTTGGCGGTGAGTACCAATGGGGCTGCAGCAAAAGAAGCTGCTTTCAGGTCAAAACTATTGCTGTACACTTTGTTCATACCAACAAAGGCCGCAGCAATAATATATTTTCCTTGTTTGATATTCTCGAATTCATATTTACCATTCATATCCGCAATCGCTCCTTTTACAAGTGAGGAATCGCTGGCTTTGAGGAGGGTTACAGTGGCAAATTCTACGGGTTTATCTCCGGCTTGCATTACTTGACCGGTAACTTTGGTGTTGTTTTGAGCATGAGAGCTTAAAGCAGCGCAGATAACACTGGTTGTCAACATTATCGCTTTAAAAGTTGCTTTCATATATTGGGCAGTTTAGGTATTTAGTACTTGGATTAATTTAGATCCTTGGTTTATCTACTACAGTAGTTTAACAACTACAATGTAAAAATAGGTATTATGCATTGCATAGTACACTGTTTTACACAAGCGGTCTGTAGACAGGGATGATTGGTAAAGTTTGTGATGATGTCATAAAGACGACCGGTAATCGGGTATGTTTCAATCCTTTTGAAAAAAATTTCAAATTGTCGGATCTGCACTTAAAAGGAAATTAAGCGACAAAAGGAGGGATAAATATATTATATAACAGAAAGGACCGTCTCGAGACGGTCCTTTCTGTTATATAATATATAGATGATTTCGGGAGATGCTAGTTCAAACTGGCGTCGACCATTACACGAGGCCTGGAGGTATTAGGCCTGCGGATGTATTGCATACAATAAACAAATAAAACCATGCATATCATGACCACTGCAAATAACCAGCTATTATAGATAGCATCCAACAAATCGGGGATTCCAGAAATACCTACTGCATTTCTAGGTGCTACAAAACCAATCGCCCCCGTATATTTCCGCAAGCCGGAATGGATATGCATACTATTTACCAGGTCCGGCATGCTTTTCATCATGTCATTCAATTGATCATAATCTCCGAAGAAATTCAGGCATAACTGTCCAGCATCTGTTAATAGCACTACCTCATAATTAATAATTCCTTTATCAGTCGCGGACTTTTTATAAATCCAAGGATAATGCAAGGCATGATCCTCCATACTGTAATGGGGTGGCACCATCCACTCCACCAACATGCGACCTTTTTGCTCCGCCCTACGTTCTGCTATCAAATGATCATAATCAAAAATTCGGTTGTAAAAATCTTCCTGGATAGGCTCATAGGTGACCGTAACGCCCCATGCCTGATTCGACATAGGGTTGACGCCTTCCGGCAAGAACATCCCTACAGTGCCATTGTGCACGTCATTATGCCACAGCTCTTTCAGTAAGGTATAACTATCCTGTTGCTGCAGGTAACGAAACCCTGCCGGAACAGACATTTTAATACCCTCCGGCAATACCTGCGCAGTATGTTGCCATTTGAAATGGGAAATAACAGAATCGATACCGGTACCAAAAACGGTAGAATGTACAATGAGGAAACAGAAAACCCAGTATATACGACGCATACTCATAAAATTGGCATTAATAGAAAACGTGGATCAATGCAACAATGGAAAAGCTACAAAAGGAACTGGTGAATTGTTTGCGGTTAATAAGTCAGTTGAAGGTAGATAATTTGATAACAGAAATAATAACACTTTCAATACATTTCCAGATAGCTACCCCCATAAAAAAAACGACATCAAAATGATGTCGTTTTCTCCATTTTATTTAATGTCGTAATATATAGGAATACTATTCAAACTGGATACTATCCAGTACATCTGGAAGTTCTTTCTGTAACAGTTCAAATAATACTCTTTCTTCTTTTCTAATATGTGCTTCTAGGCTATTCGCGAGGAGATCCATATCGTCCTCCAAGTTGGCGCTATCGGCTAATACGGCATACATGCCTGAAATGATACGGTGTTCTGCCTGTAGTTCAGTAATGGCAGCATCAATACTGGCTGTCTTCCCAAAACATTTTTCAAATAAATGATCTTCTTTTTGAATATGTGGTACCATCACTTCCTGGAATATGCGTACTACATATTCAAACTTTGCCTGAGTCTCCAATGGGAACCCCTCATAGGAAGCGGCATTTTTTTTCAAATACCGACACACAAACAGTAAACGTTTGTGTTCATGTGACAGTGGTACTAATGTGGAATGTCTTTGCATATCTCGTTATCAGGAAACTGCTGTTGCTGTACTATTGTTGTTTTTACGGCAATACCAGATCAATACCAAACCTCCTACTACCATTAGGGCAGAAATAATTTCCGCCTGTGTAGGATGGAATCCGAATATATTGTACTTAGTATTTACCCTGATCTTTTCTATAAAAAATCGCTCTAAACCATTCATTATCAGGTAAATTCCAAAAATAACACCAGGTACTGTTATGCGTTTTCTGATAGCCCATAATACCAGGAATAACCCGATACAGGCAATAATTTCATATAACGGAGTCGGATATACGGCGATAGGCAACACCTTGCAATATTGGCCATCACAACCCGCCATCTGTACGCCTTCTCTAACCACATTATGTGGATAGCCATAAGCGAAAAACCAATCAGGCAAGAATCCAAATGAAGCAGGCTTTTCAAATGCAGCATGCGGGATTTTATCCAATGATGGATACTGGTTCAGGAAGAAAGCGGAATTCTTTTCTACTTCTGCGGTAAACTGTGCAGGGGCTACTTTCACCACTTTCCCAACACTATCCGTTGCATAGGCACTGTTATAAATACCCCAGTCGCCATCCCCGGAGAAATGACAACCCATACGACCAATACCATACGCCAGCATAAGCGCCGGAGCGGCACTATCAATCAACTGTTTGATATTGATCTTTTTCTTGCGGGCATAATTAATAATAACAATCGCAGCGACAATCAAACCACCGTAGAAAGTCAAGCCACTAAAGGAAAGCAGCGCTTCCACCGGATTGGCAACGAAATCGTTCCAGTTTTCCAGGTTATGGAAAATCTTAGCACCGATCAAACCAGCAATGGCAGCCATCACCGTAAAATCGGGCACCCGTTGATGCGGCATCACGGTAACGATTTCTTCTTTCTGCTTTGTATTTTTTAATGTCTGTTGTCTTTTATAAAGTTTATATCCACCGAAAGCGGCAGCCAGGAAAATCCCTGCAGGCCAGCTTCCCTGTCCAGACATCACATAACCTTGGAAATCCTGCATAGCAGTATCCCATTGAAAGAAAAGGCCAAGGATTTTGAAACCTAGGATAAAACCAACAATGGTATTAACAATAATTTCTGCGTTGGTAGCAGGTTGTCCCACCAATACTTTTTCCTGTACCCCTTTCAGCCAGCCCAACTTTTCACGGCGCTTCAACTCCTGGGTCAATACGTAAGCAGCAGCAAGAAAAGCAATGGCAACAAAGAAACCAAAGGTCTGGAATAATTTGAGAAACGGGATTTCTAGGCCGAACAGGTCCTTAAAAGCGAAATATAAATTAGGATACATAGCCAAAAAAAAATTGGTGATCTGAGTTTTCCTATGAACAAAGCCGAATTATCAAAAGGAAAATCAAACCACCAAAGTACGTAGCAAATTTGAATTTAAGAATTCAAATTTGTAAAGATTAAGTTAGCAATATTGTTCAAACGCGTCTGCGAGGTTCGCTGCAATCATTTGAGCAGAGCGGCCTTCAATCATATGACGTTCGATGAAATGCACCAACTGACCATCTTTGAAGAGTGCAATAGCTGGAGAAGATGGAGGATAAGGTAACAGATGCTCACGAATAGCAGCTACACCTTCCACATCAAAACCTGCAAAGCTGGTAGTCAGTCTGTCTGGCTTTTTCTCACTGTGAGCTACTGCCAACAGCGCACCCGGACGTGCAGTACCTGCGGAACATCCACATACTGAGTTGATCACCACCAGGGTTGTACCTGCTTGCTTCAATGTTTCATCTACCTGTGCTTTCGTCAATAATTCTTCAAAACCGTAATCGGTCAGCTCAGCCTTTCTAGGCAGTACTAATTCCGCTGGATACATATAATAAAGTTTTTTTTAGTTGAAATTTCCAACAAAGTTAATCATTGCTATCCAAAATGTAAAAAAATGCCACCATAACTTGACTTTTTGACATTTCACAAACAATCAATCGGTCATTATGTCATAATCTGTAATGTTTTTACTAACAAAATAGCAGTTTTATTGGCATGGTATCCCATTTGATCTGCATCAGGTGTAAAACAAAATTTGAATTAACACCAAAAAAATAAGTAATACTATGACACACGTAACATTCGGACCTAGAAGCATCAATGGATTGGTAGGCGATATATTAACTAATGGATGGAATAAAGTGGCAAAAGACGATTTTTTGACCAATGACTATTTCACCGCTCATCCTCCAGTAAACATTACTGAAACCAAAGAAGGATTTGTACTGGACGTTGTAGCACCTGGATTTAATAAAGAAGATTTTAAAATCAACGCAGACGCTAAGGCTTTAACCATCAGCGCAGAGAAACAAGTAGCAGCGAAAGATGAGAACGAAAAACAGGTTCGCCGTGAGTTCTCTTTTAAATCATTCAAACGCTCCTTCACCATCAGTGAAGCGATCGATACTGCGAAAATCGCAGCAAAATATGAAAATGGTATCCTGAAAGTAACCCTTCCTAAAAAGGAAAATACACAGGAAGCACCTAAATCAATTGTAGTTGAATAAGGGTTAATAAGTAGTGATTTCTAACGAAATAACTATCGAAATGGGGGTTTAGAAAGCAAAAGGGTCGCAGTAATGCGGCCCTTTTTTATACCCTTACTGCATCCATAATCGTGTATAATTCACACAAACGTTGAATCCCCGCTTGGATTTTATGCAATAATTTGCTTTATCTAAGCTTGAAGTAATGATCAAATTCTTCAGGGGTACCTGGCTATTCATCAAGAGCATTTATTACCGTGCAGAAAATGTTGCTATCGGTGATGTGGTTAACCGTACCCATGACCTGTACGAACAGGCGAAAATAAAACTCCTGTTTGACTACATATTTTTTTACTGCCTGTCGCTCCTACCGGTGGGACTCATGGCATTAATTACCGTCAACGACGTCAATCTAACCTTGATTCCTTTCATGGCTGGCATGCTTTGCATCTGCCTGGTCTTGTTGCGGAAAGGGTTATCCGCCCGCATTGTGGGTACCCTCACGTCCATGACTACCCTGTTCATGCCATTGCTGTCTTCCTTTTTCAACAACCAGGACGTCAGCCCCAAATATGCCACTATCTGGATGATAAGTGTGCTGCTATGCTATATCACCGTCAACCTGGCCACCTCGCTGATCTGGTCGCTGGTGATTATTCTATACCTGGGAACAGTGGCCTACATGAAGCTACACGGGATCCAGGTATATGTGGCCTCTGGCTTCTCCAGACCCTTTTAGTTTGTCTCCAACCCTATTGTCATGGCCGTATACCTACTGTTCATGATCCGGTCTATGGGGATGTATTATAAGAATGTCATTGCCATGGAGCGCAGACGTACACTCCTACAACAAAAGCAGCAGTTGTCTCTCATCCATCAACATCTTACCAAACATTTCCTGCTGATAAAAGGATTCTCTAGATCGGGAAAAAATGCCTTCAATAATGGAGAACTGGAATTATTGGAAGCCTGCTTTACAGAAATTGAAAAGGAATGTGCCATTGCAATGGACTACTTGAACGAATCCAAAGAAGAGAAATCACAAGAGACGCCCCGTAAATCACTATTACATACAAACACTATCATATCAAAATAACACCTGCCTAAGTTAAAAAACAATCAGATTTAGCCCTCAATTGAAGAATACTACACGGACGTGTGAGAATTTGAATTAATATTTCATTGTGCTGCGATCAGAAAAATCGTTGAAATATTCCCTCTTTTCAACGCTGTCTGGCCTCTCGGCCGAGAACGTTTATCATGACCATATTATTGTCGTATTATAAAAATTACAACTTTTTGGGCTTATCAGTAAATCCCACCAATAGTACCTTTGTGCCGTTAGAAAAAAACATTCCTATTGTCCTTATACCGAGAAATAATCTAGATCTAACCTATGCCGTGATAGGCTTTCATCCTGAATGAAAGCCTTTTTTTATGCCCATAAGTGGCCATAAAAAAGAAGCCCCCCGAAAAATCGGGGGGCTTGCAGGATTACTAACCCATTATTTTAATAACCCAAAATTTTTAACATGCTCTGAGCACTTTGCTCTTTCGCATAGAGCCAATCTTTTAGCTGACCGTTTTTATCATAACCAACGATCACATGTTTTGGCGAAGGAATCAAACAGTGTTTGATTCCACCATAACCGCTAAGCTGATCCTGGTAAGCGCCGGTGTGGAAGAACCCAATGTAAAGTGGTTCTTTATCTTCACCCTGCTTTGGCAGGAACACAGCATTTATATGCTCTTCAGATGTATAAAAGTCGTATCCGTCGCAAGTAATACCCCCCAGATGTACCTCTTGGTACTCCTGGTCCCACTTATTGATGGGTAGCATCAGGAATTTCTCCCCAATACCCCAGGTATCCGGCAGTGTAGTAATGAATGAACTATCGATCATGTACCAGATCTCACGGTCATTCTGGATTTTTTCACCTACCACACTATAGATCACGGCGCCGCTTTCTCCCACAGTGAAGGACCCAAACTCCGTATAGATATTTGGTACTGGCACCTTGTTTTTCTTACACATGGTTTTGATATTGGCTACAATCTCATTAACGATATAATTGTAGTCATAATCAAACCCAAGGGAGTGCTTGATTGGGAATCCGCCACCGATGTTGATACTATCCAATTCAGGACAGATTTTTTTCAACTGGCAGTAAAGGTTGAGAGATCTATTAAACTGACTCCAGTAATAGATATCATCCTTAATCCCTTTATTCATAAAGAAGTGGAGCATTTTCAGCTCAAACTTCTGATTACCCTTCAGTTTGTCTACGTAAAACTCCAGAATATCCCTGGAACGAATACCCAATCTAGAGGTATAGAAGTCAAAGGTAGGTTCTTCCTCTGCAGCTATACGAAGGCCAAGCTTTACCTTTTCCTTAGTGGCTCTGATGTTTTTCTGGTACTCTTCCAGTTCTTCCTTATTGTCCAATACAGGGATTACATTCTTAAACCCTGAATTGATCAATTTGGAAATAGCCCTGGTGTAAGGCTTGGTTTTGAAGCCATTACATATTACGTAGGTTTCTTTGTTCAACTTCTTTCGCTCATACAGCTTATTGATAATATCAATATCGTATGCCGAAGAAGTTTCGATGTGAATACCATGTTTCAACGTTTCTTCCATAATGAAAGAAAAGTGGGAACTTTTGGTACAATAACAATAAAAATACTGTCCGTCGTACCTGTTCTTCTTGATGGCATCATTGAACATCTTCTTGGCCTTGTTTATCTGCATACCAATTTTAGGCAGATAAGTCAGCTTGAATGGTGTCCCGTACTTGTCGATCAACGCCTTAATATCCAGACCGTTAAACTCCAGGAAATTTTCGTTTACAGCAAATCCTTCCTGAGGAAATTCAAAAGTCTGGTTAACGAGGTCTGTGTAGGTGCTATTCATTTACTGCTGAGAATGAATTTTAGGAATTAGAAATAAAATTTAAACTTCAGGATAAATGCTCCTTTTCCTCGCTGGAAAACTCCTGGTTTACACACCTACGTCAGTTCGAACCCCAGCAAAATTGGTTGCAAAGCTAAATATTTTGTCGATTGCTACAGTAATTTTTTTGCAAAATCACATCCGAGCAAACCGCAAATATACAAACAATTATAAGTCAGATAATTAAATAAGATTATTTAATATTTTATTTTGCCGATTTGATGATTTCAATCGCCTGTTTTCCCTCGCAGAAAAGCAGGTCCAGGATACTGAGGCCTGGAAGGAATCCAGTACGATCTTCAAATACCTGTGGATATTGAATTTCAGGGTGGAGCACTTCGCCGGGAATTAATTTATCACGCATATCTGTTACACCAGGGACTTCCTTTTGATAACCATCGGTAAATGATATTGTTTGACGGATACCCAGTTTATTATTGGCCCATTCCAAGCAAGCCATATTCCAATCAATCAGAAAATTAAATGACTTTTCATAGAGCGCCTCCAGCTCCGGCTCGTAATATTCAAACCAAGGCGACCGACGGTAAGCAGACACGAGCGTTTTCCAGTGGAGCGACTGCCATCTCTCTTCATTACTAATCCGCACATCCTTCATAATCGTCCGCTGGTTCTTCCCTTTTGTCAGTGGAACACTCAAAATCATCTTGCCATTTGGACCCGCTAGATAACAACGGTTCCGATAACTGACCTTCTGATAGTTTTCATATTTCTCTAATTGCAATATGTCGTGTTCAATTAAAGTACTATAGAAATCAATTGATGGAAAATACTGTGATTCAATTAATAAGGTTGAGTTATTTTCATTCACTGACATGTTGTCAAAATTTAAGCTCCTACACTGGAAAATCAGTTTTCCAGGTGCTGCTGTTAGTTAAAATTAAACACTTAATGATTTACTTTAAGTAACTGGCTAACAAATCATAGAAAATAAATAAATATGCTAATGATGTTAGTATTTTACTTAAAGCCGGAATTTTTCCAGAAATGCAAAAATACTAAAGAAATTAGTCGCTTACGAATTGATTTTAAACGAACTGTGCGGAGATTTCAAAGATAACGGTTTTTCCTAAAAACAGGCTTTTTTTATATAAATCATAAAATTTACTTGTCAACTCCCCTACGTTAATTGTTTCCTAAAAACATCCCCTTCCTTTGCGATATAAATCCTTTGAATTAGGTTTGGTAAAATTTTATTACAGTATTCTATCATGAAAATATTTCGTGTTATATTGATTGTTTTTACAATATGGGGCATCTCCTCTGCTTGCGAAAAAACAAAAGATTTACAGTTCGTCAGAGTAGCTGGCGTACAAATGGGAGAGCTCGGCATGTCCAAAAGTACCGTTCGTCTCACCCTCGCCTATTACAATCCAAATAATTATAAACTGCAACTCAAAGACGCCAACTTCGATCTCTTCATCGATGATACAGAAGTAGGCCATTCCACCCAAGACACGATCATTCAAATCCCTGCCAGGGATACTTTCTATTTTCCTGTGCGCCTGGAGGTAAATATGGGTAATGTCCTGAAAAATGCGATGTCTGCCTTCTCTAATAAAGAAGTAACCATCAAGGCGATGGGTAAGTGTAAAGTAGGCAAAGGCGGCGTTTACGTGCCATTCCCTATTAAATGCGAAACCAAACAGGCACTCAACTTCTTCTGATAATTTTTCCTCTATTCATATCCGGCTCTGCCGGAAATCAAAATAAAATCCCCCTTCCGAAATGGAAGGGGGATTTTTATCTTTTTAGGGAATTATCCCTGATTTAGTGCTTTTTCGGATCCATGCCGCCACCATCTTCTGGCTTTTTGCAGCATAATGGCAGCTTGTTGTAAGACTCGGTATTGGCAGTAACATTGTCTGCGTCATACCCACAATTCGCAATCGCTGTTTTGATATTCTCCACATTCGTTCTGTCTGTCCAGTATTTCACCGTAGTTACATGTTTCTTGAAATCTACTTTGGAAGACTGTACCCCTTCTTCGCGAGACAGGTACTTCTCAATACGATTCTTGCAGGACTCGCACTGCACAGTTGGCGTATTGATTTTTACTGTCGCCATGGATTTCTGCTGCTGGGCCGCTGCAATGCCGAAGGTTGCCAGCATCAGGACCAGAACTAATTTTAACGTACGCATAATGTTAGATTTACGCATCCAATATACAAAAAAGCCTATATATATCGACTATTTACCCCACTGATCTGGAGCAGTTCTCCAAGCTTGTAAAGTAGCAATCTCATCTGCACTTACAATGCCTTTTTCTTCTGCCAGGGTAATCATCGCATTATAGTTGCTCAGGGAGTGGAAAGGCACGCCTGCTGCTTCAAATGCTTTAACTGCCACATCGAAACCATAGTTGAAGATAGACACCATGCCTACTACTTCGCCACCAGCAGCACGGATAGCCTGTACGGCTTCCAGACTGCTTTTTCCGGTAGAAATAAGGTCTTCGATAACAACTACCTGCTGACCAGCCTGCAATACGCCTTCAATCTGGTTACCCATTCCATGTTCTTTCGGTTTCGAACGAACATAAATAAATGGCAACTTCAACTGATCTGCTACCAGTGCGCCATGAGGTATACCCGCAGTGGCTACACCCGCAATTACGGCTGCATCCGGGAATGTTTCAAATACCACATTGCATAACTCGGATTTGATATAATCCCTTACATATGGATAGGATAATATCTTCCTGTTATCACAGTAGATGGGAGATTTCCAGCCAGACGCCCAGGTAAAAGGCTGGGCCGGACTCAACTTTACTGCCTGCACCTGCAGCAGCTTTTCTGCAACTTGTTTTTCGCTTATCTTAGTCATACAAGCGCCAAAATTATTGATTTAATTCGTAATAATTCCAGAATGCAACATCTGATTTAATTCATCCGTATTACTTTTGCATTCATGCAAACGACCATCACGATATATCTGAACGAACGTCCACTGCTGTTATGTCCGAGCCACGATGCAATCCCCGCTGGCTTCGAAGAAACAGCCATATACGAAGATCCAAACACAGAAACCATTGATAAAGTATTACTAGAACTGGAAGAAGGCGAAAAACACCATGCTGTTTTTATCCGGGAAGATGTGAAACAATTGCTGAAAAAAGTTTCTCTCCACTTTACAGTTTTAGTGGCTGCCGGTGGCCTCGTGACCAACCCGGAAGGCGAGGTACTGATGATGTTCCGTAGAGGAAAATGGGACCTGCCAAAAGGTAAACAGGACCCAGGGGAAGATCTAGAAACCTGCGCGGTACGGGAAGTAGCTGAAGAAACCGGACTGCATTCCATCGAGCTGACGGGCAAAGTCACTGAAACTTACCACTACTACCCCATGAAAAACAAGAAGGTATTGAAACATACCTACTGGTACCGCATGGAGTTTACTGGCACAGAATTAACCGTTCCGCAGATCGAAGAAGATATCCTCGATATCCAATGGGTGAAACCGCATAATGTCAGCAAATACCTCCAGTTCTCCTATGAGAATATCCGTGATGTATTCAAAGCCGCTGAAACTACTGGTTCTCTTAGTATTAAGTAATATTATTAAGTTTTTATAGGGAGACACGAAGCACTCTTCCCACTATTCCCCTGTGTTGATATCGATCAGGTATTTTCGCAGGGGAATACTTTCTTTAGTACGGAACCCTTCCCCTATCAGCAATTGATAATGTCGCTGGGGCTGTAAATCTACCTCCACTATCAATGCAATGGAATTGGTATTAAACCCGACTACCTTCTGCACTTTCATCATGGCTGATTCTCCTGCCGGCCCCCAACCAAAACTGCGGAAATACTTTGGGTCCATCTGCTGAGAAAACTCAACAATAATCTGCTTCTTCCCAGGAGCCACCAATCCGGTAATGCCTTTGTCGAGCCCAGAAATACTACTCACCGTAGGCAGACTCGCTTCATACGCTGCTTTTAACTCGGTCATCGGTTTATCGAAATAACGGGAACTATCTACAAAATGGTACAAAAGCGTATCGTTATTATAATCCAGTTCTATCATGTATTTGATGGCTGCCTTCTTGTCTGCTGCTTGCTCATAGAATTTTTCACAAATGGCATATCCCATATAATAACCTAGGTCTCGCATGCCAAAAGCATTTTTAGGGCTGTTGTATAACCAGTTATTGGTATATGGCGAAAACATACATTTTGAAAACGCCGTTTTAAGGGCGGCGTCATTGGCTTTGCCAAAGGCGATCGGTGGATTTGGAGACGCTACGCCCATGGCTTTTACTGCCACAAATTCCGCTACACCTTCCAATACGCACTGTGACAGCAGGTAATCACCGATGGTAGTGTCTTGCTGCGTATGTACGTACTCGTGTACATTCTGGAAAACGATATCCTTCACAGGATTGAGTTTGAAGTAGCTTTTCAGGTGAGACAACTGTTCGGGAAACTCGGTAGACACTGTGGAGAAATCCGCCAATGCGATCTCACTTCCGATCAGCACTTTATCCTGCAGCGTAGTACCGCCGGAACGGAGGGCGCCTACTGTAAAGTAAATCTTCGCGGGCCTTATTGGGTAAAGCTTTTTTAATGTCGTGATTCCTTTTTGAATTTCACTGGCATACTTATCTGCCCGTAACATATTCGGCCGAATTGACTTCCAGAATTCGGGGTAACGGTGAATGGCCGTCAGATAGTCCGCAACGGTATAATTCCGAGCTTCCATCATCGCCTTTAATCCCGGCGAACCTTTGTCTATATACATCGTCTGCAACAGTGTCGCCTGCTGATTACTATCTGTTGTATTCATGATAGCATCATATGCTTTCCAGAACAATGGAAGATCAGTGGTAATAATGGGAGATTTATCCTGGGAGTAAGCAACAGTAGCCACAAAGAGGCACCAGATCAGGCAGATGGATTTTCTCATATAGTTAGTTGGTCAGGAATAAACAATGATGTTGTATCGAAACTAAATTGACGTCTACGATGTCAATTTAGTTTTTGATCTTTTTCGTCGTCCCTGCCCGCTGGGCAGGGACGACAGACCGGAAAGTTTTATGGGAGGCACGCTTTTTCAGCGTGAAAATAGGATGATAGTCGGGTTATCTTTTAGCGAGGATAGCCACTGTAAGCCTACTTACACAAACCAGTTGATGCTGATCATCTGTAATACGGATATCCCATACATGGCTGGAAGCACCGATATGCAATGGTTTGGCCGTTGCATGAACGTAGCCGCTTTTAACCCCTCTGACATGATTGGCATTTATCTCCATACCAACACAAATCGACTTTGCCTGATCTATAATTAAGGCAGAACCTACGCTACCTGCTGTTTCTGCCAATGCCACAGAAGCGCCGCCATGGAGTAGTCCGTATGGCTGGGTGGTTCTATTATCCACAGGCATCATGATTTTCAGATAGTCTGATCCAATTTCTGTGAACTCCATGCCCAAATACTCAGCCATGGTATTGTTGCCCATCTCGTTCAACTGATCCAGTGATACATCCAGTGAATGCCAGATTGCTTTCATATGCAGCAGTTTTATTTTTGAAGACTTTTAATTCCTTCCAGTACCGCATTCGGTACAAATGGCGAAACTTCGCCACCATGGCGGTGTATATCCCTTACCAGCGTAGATGCGATGCTAGCATATTGTGGTGAGCAGGAAAGGAAAATGGTTTCTACACTCGGTTCCATGGTACGGTTCACATCAGCAATGGCTTTTTCGTATTCGAAATCGCCCACACCGCGGATGCCACGCAGGATAAAACGCGCTTCGATCTTCCGACAGAAATCGATGGTCAGCCCCTGATAGGAAGCCACTTCCACCCTGCTATCGTTTTTATAATGCTGACGAATCCATTCCATACGTTGTTCCAGCGGGAACATGGGTTGTTTGGCGCTGTTATAGCCAATTCCAATAACCAGTTTATCGAAAAGGTCCAGTGCGCGGTCTATCACATCTGTATGGCCCAGCGTGATTGGATCAAATGTGCCTGGGAAAAGACAAATTCTCATAAAGGGTTCAGATTTCTCGGACTAATCAGCGTTTCAGTTCTTCCCTGTTAATGAAGATGGTGAAAATAGTTGCGCCGTAATTTCTTTCTGTCCGGTAGTATGAATAATTTTTAAAATTGTTGTGGTTTGTATGCTCGATGACCAGCCATCCTTCCGGTTTAAGCAGTTGCTTTTCGAACACCACCAATGGCAGTTTATCCAGTGTGTCCATGGCATATGGCGGATCTGCGAAGATAAAATCAAACTGTTCGTTACACTGTTGGAGGTATTTGAATACATCCGCTTTCACCACTTTCAGGGTGGTAATATCCAACGCTTTGGCAGTTTTACTGATAAAATCCGCCATAGATGGATCTTTCTCCACTACGGTCATGTCTGTAGCCCCTCTGGACGACAGTTCATAACTGATACTACCTGTCCCCCCGAAGAGGTCCAGTGTTTTTAAGGATGGAATATCCAGGTTATTCTCAATAATATTAAAAAGGCCGCCTTTGGCGATATCTGTAGTAGGCCTGGTATTAGGCATTTTGGCCGGCGGCTGAAATCTCCTGCCCCCACTCGCTCCTCCGATTATACGCATAATGCTAACGCATACAGGTTATGAAAATAATAACCCGGAATTTCCTGCATCTTTCCGATGTAATTGAATCCCGGTAGGCGTTGTGCCCATTCCAGGTTCGGGATAAACTTGTACATTTCCTGGTAAACAGCATTATCTTTTACCAGGGCTCCAGACAGCTTTACCTTCACCTGCTGTTCATTTATTTCTAATTGCCTTAAGGTACTGATCAACAGGTATACTGCATCTAGTCCTGTCTGGTATTCACCACGCTGTTGGATTAATAATTTTCCTCCTTTATATACCGTAATAGTGATGGCATGTCGTTGTACCTCCACGAACACCACTCCGTTCTCGCTGTAGTAGTCCAGGTCCTTCGGGTATGCTAATAGCAGTGCGGAATTAGCATGTAATACCAGATCTGAAGAGAATTCCTTTCGAAGGAATCCTACCAGGTCTTTATCCAGACTGTATACATTTACAAAAGGCTGACCATAAATGAGATCTGAAAGTACCGCTTCCTGTACTTTTTCCGGCTGCACCAGGTGCAGGTAATCCTTTTTGATGGCGGAATTGAAATACTGCTGTGGTACCAGGACACCGTTTCCGGTGTCGAAAGACAGTAATACCGACTTAAAGGCCGTGAATAGCAGTTTATCTATTTCAAAAACCTCCTCAATCATCTCCAGGTCCGCCAGTGCTAGTTTCTGCGGTTGGAAATGATAGGATTTTAATGCCAGGAATTTCTTTGCAACAGGCTCATACACCACATAGCTGAAAGTGCCGGTTCCTACTAGCACCAAAAGGTGGCAAGAGGTAAGATCGGTTTCCAGCAGCGTTTCATCGTCTACTGTAAATGCAGGATGGATGTTATAGGCCACAGGCATGTTATAGAATCTAAATGAAATACAATAATAAACTTTTTACTTTAATTGCCTCGCAGGAAGTATATCTTTGCCCCCAGCAAGACCCGCACCATGCAACTGGAAGTATCGAACAGGGATATTATAAAGATAGCAGCACCTATATGTTTGGCTTTAATTATACCCCAGATTAATCACATGACGAATACCGCATTCCTGGGTAGGCTCGGAGAATTTGAGCTGGCCGCCAATGGGATCGCTGGTATTTATTACCTGGTAATGTACATGATTGCTTATGGCCTCAACAACGGTATGCAGGTATTGATTGCCCGTAGAGCCGGACAGCGGCAGTATGCGGGGATAGGTCAGTTATTTTCCAACGGGTTGATACTGGGCTTCTGTTGTTCTTTGGTGGCCATCTGTATTACGTTATTGGCAGCTCCATATTTCTTTGCACATAGTCTTCATAACCCTCAAATTTATGAAGCCGCCATTTCGTTTATACGTATCCGTATTTGGGGCTTGCCTTTGCTGATGATGTTGAGTATGGCTAATGCCTTTTACATCGGCAGCGGGCATTCCAAGGTATTGGCTGTCACCTCTTTCTGCCAAGAAATTGTAAATATTGTCTTTGATTATGGCCTGATTTTCGGCAAACTGGGGCTTCCCGCAATGGGACTGAATGGTGCGGCTACAGCCAGTATTATTGCCGAAGCTACTGGATTTACAGTGGCATATAGTATTTTATTTTTAAAGAGATACTATCTTACTTACAGCCTGTTTCGCTATCTGCGACCATCCTGGGACATTCTGAAAAATATCCTGAATGTATCGGCGCCGATCATTGTACAGTTCTTATTCAGTATTGGTAGCTGGTTTGTATTTTTCATATTTATAGAACACCTGGGAGAGCGTCCGCTGGCGATTTCCAATATGTTGCGTAGTGTATTTGGCTTCTTTGGTATTTTCACCTGGGCATTGGCGGCCACTTGTAATACGATGGTGAGTAACCTTATTGGCCAAGGTAAGCAGGACCAGGTTTTTAAGGCTATCCGGCGGATAGTGCTGTTCAGCGTTGTATGTTCATTAGTGGTATGTGCACTGGTAAATATCTTCCCTTATACCCTATTACATATATATACAACAGATGCCGGTTTGATTGCAGACTCCATTCTCTCCATCCGGATCATCTCCTTAAGTACCCTGGTGATGGCTGTTTCGGCGGTTGTACTCAGTGGCGTAACCGGTACTGGTAATACCCGTATGAACCTCATCACGGAAATCGTGGCCGTGATTGGCTACCTGGTCTATTGCGATATCGTCATAGAACGCATGCGGAGTCCATTGCACCTGGCCTGGGGGGCGGATTTCATTTACTGGTTTATCATATTAACCATGAGTGTCTGGTACCTGAACAGTGGACGTTGGAAAGGAAAAGTGATTTAATCAATGCTATAAAAAGAAAGGACCAGCCAGAGGCAGGTCCTTTCTTTTTATAGTCAATATCTTTATTGCAGGTCGTTCAGCATTTTTTGACAATCCGCTTTGATACTGGCATCGTCGTAGGTGATGTTGCGCAGTGTCAGCGCCTTTTTCAGTACCTCAATTGCTTTGTCTGACTGGTCGTTGGCTTTGTAAGCTCTGGCCAGTTCATAGTAATTGAGGATAAAGCCTGGATCTAATTGGCGACACTTCTCGTAGTTGGTGATAGCGTTGGCGAGGGAGCCATCTGGGAGTCCGCCGAAGAGCATTTTTGCAGCGCCTCTTTCGAATACATTCAGGTTAGCTACTTCGTAGTTCCATTTACCCAGTACATGGTAGGCGGGGCCCATTTTTGGATCGAATTTGATAGCGAGTTCCGCGTATTTTTTCACATCCTTGGAGGCGGCCACTTTTTCTTTTGCGCCAGAGATGAGTGCCATGCGGCCCATTGCTACAGCCATGGCGTAGTTGGCGGGAGCGCTATTGGGATTTACCTTTAAGGCAGCGGCAGCGTAGTCTTTCGCCTGATTGAACCAGGTTGTTTTAGTAGATTTATCTTTCTGGCGATTACCAATGCGAGAAGCCATTTCGCTGGCCTGAACGAGGGCGTCCAGGTTGGTGGGTTGTATTTTCAGAATTTCCTTATCCTTATCGAATGCCTCCTGCTCTTTCATTTGTGTTTCCAGTTGTTTGGCCTGGGTTACCATCTCTTCCACCGTTTGGGCTTTAGTGACGAGGGTTGCCAGGAGCAGCAGGGAAACAGTGATAATCTTCTTCACCATAGGGCAGGTTTTAAGTTTAGATAATTTGTTGATGAACCTATAGCTATAAATCTACGAAAATAACAGATTATAACCGCCACGGTTTATCTACAAGTTATTAATAATCCTTTTCCAGGGATACGAGCGAATTACGGATACTAGCGCCCATGGGGGGATTCATTTTCCGAAGGGTAACCGTGCTATGTGTAATGGCAGGATAACGTTGTTTGATAGTATCGGAGATCTGGTATACTACCTCTTCCAGCAAGGGTTTGGGAACTTCCATTACTTCACGGGCGATTTCATAGATACCCTGATAGTTTACCGTATTGGCCAGATCATCGATGGGCACGGTACCGGGTATACGAACTAAGATATCGAGGATAAACTCGTTTCCGATGATAGTTTCTTCCGGGAATAGGCCATGAAAGGCATGGAAGCTAATTTTTTCCAGAGCAATGGTAAGCATGGGTAGAGATGATTAAAGCGAATGCCGGACAGGCATAGCAGCTTATCCGGCATTTGCATATGATTTGATAAAATATTAGTGATGACCTTTAGCAGAGAGGTATCTTTCTGCATCCAGGGCAGCCATACAACCGCTACCTGCAGCGGTAACAGCCTGGCGGTAAATTTTATCCTGCACGTCGCCGCAAGCGAAAACGCCTTCCACATTGGTACGGGAAGTACCAGGAACGGTAACGATGTAATCTTGTTCATCCAGCTCCAGGTAATCTTTGAAGATAGCGGAGTTTGGCTGGTGGCCGATGGCGACGAAGAAGGCGCTTACTGGTACTTCTTTCAGGTCGCCGGTTTTGTTGTTGCGAATTCTGATGGCTTCCACTTTATTTTCTCCGAGTACTTCATCTGTTTCAGAATTCCAGTAAACGATGATATTGGAAGTTTTGAGTACGCGGTCTTGCATTACTTTAGAGGCGCGCATTTCATCACGACGTACGAGCATATGAACAGTGCTGCACATTTTAGAGAGATACAGTGCTTCTTCAGCAGCAGTATCACCTGCACCAACGATAGCTACTTCTTTACCACGGAAGAAGAAACCGTCGCACACAGCGCAAGCGGAAACGCCGCTACCGTTGAGACGTTGTTCGGAAGGAATACCGAGCCATTTTGCGGAGGCGCCGGTAGCGATGATCACAGCATCAGCAGTGATTTCCTTTTCTTCGTCGATAATAACTTTATATGGTTGTTGGCTAAAGTCAACGGAAGTAGCGAGACCGTAACGGATATCTGCTCCCATACGGGTAGCTTGTTTTTCGAAGTCGACCATCATTTCTGGTCCTTGAATACCTTCTGGATAGCCTGGATAGTTTTCTACTTCTGTTGTGATGGTAAGCTGACCGCCTGGTTGGATACCCTGATAGAGTACAGGTTTTAGGTTAGCTCTTGCGGCATATATCGCTGCGGTATACCCGGCAGGGCCGGAACCGATGATCAGTAAATGCACATGCTCTTGCTGGTTCTTGTTTTCCATACTTCTAAATTACTGTATAAATGTATCTAATGATTGGTGTACGATTTTAGCCTGCAAAAATACGAGTATGTATTAATATAAGAACACCGGCCATGTAATTACAAGGCCGGTGTACTTATAGAATAAAGAGGATATGTAGATTTCTTTATTATCCGATGAAAAAACCGTGATAACGGTTTCAGGATCAAGAGAATTCCAAAATGAAATTATCCCAGGTAGGATTTTAAAGCGCCACTATAGCGAGCTTTCTGCAGCCTTTTGATAGCGCGTTCCTTAATTTGCCTGATTCTTTCTTTTGTCAGATCATATTTCTGACCGATTTGTTCGATTGTTGCCCCATTTTCACCATCCAGACCGAAATAAGCGTTCACAATTTCAGCTTCACGTGGACTGAGTGACTTCAGTACTCTGCGTATTTCTTCGCGTAGTGAGTCGCGCATAACATCGTCGTCGGTAATGTCTCCACCTTCCAGCAGATCACCCATCGCTACGTCTTCAGCTTCATGTACTGGTGCGTCCAGTGACATATGTCGGGTATTGCTCTGGAAAATATTGTTAATTTCCGATTCTGACATTTCCAGGATTTCTGCGAGTTCCTCGGTAGAAGGTTCACGCTCGTTTTCCTGTTCAAACGCCATGTAAGCTTTGTTCGCCTTATTATAAGTACCAATTTTATTCTGCGGCAGACGAACAAGACGACCTTGTTCCGCTAACGCCTGTAGAATGGATTGGCGAATCCACCATACAGCATAGGAAATGAATTTAAAACCTTTTGTTTCATCGAATCGTTGCGCGGCTTTGATCAAACCTAAATTACCTTCATTGATAAGGTCACTGAGGCTGAGCCCCTGATGTTGATATTGCTTTGCCACAGAAACTACGAAACGAAGGTTTCCTGTAGTCAATCTTTCAAGAGCCTTTTGATCGCCCATTTTTATACGCTGCGCCAAAACGGTCTCCTCCTCAGGTGTTAACAAAGGGATCTTCGAGATTTCCTGCAGGTACTTTTCTACCGCCTGCGAATCACGGTTGGTGATCTGGGTGGCAATTTTAAGTTGCCTCATATGAAAAATTGTATTGGTTTATAAATAAAGTAACAGAGAAAGAAAATTTTTGTTCGAAATACCAAAATTATATAACTTACAAAGTTTCCCGCTCTATCTATCTCCTGTTTCGAATTAGCCTGCAAAGATCGTGCTAACGAATCACTCTACCAAATCTTCCTTACTTTGCTGGACTTAATAACAAATTACCTTTTATTAACGGAATTTCATAACCATTTAGTTCTTGTACAACGTAGCTTTAGTCAAATTTTAACAATTGAAAAAAAATCTTCATAAATTAAAACCGTTCACTAATTTATTGATCCTGAATTTGCAAATTTTCCAACGATATGATCGATTTTAGAAGCGACACTTTTACACGTCCCTCCCATGGCATGTTACAGGCCATGACTACCGCCCCAGTAGGCGATGATGTTTTCGGAGAGGACCCCAGTGTTAACAAACTGGAAGCCATGATGGCAGACTACTTTGGCAAAGAGTCAGCCCTTTACTGCCCTTCCGGCACAATGTCCAATCAGATTGGCATCAATGTACATACACGCCCAGGAGATGAAGTCATCTGCTCCCACCTGGCCCACGTATTCGTCTATGAAGGAGGGGGTATCGCCTTCAACTCCGGCTCGCAAGCCCATACCATACACGGCGACAGAGGCATGATCACTGCAGACCAAGTGCAGGCTGCCATTCAACCAGATGATATCCACCGCGCCAATACCAGCCTCGTTTGCCTGGAAAATACGTCCAACAGAGGCGGAGGCGCCTGTTATAATTGGCAAGATATAGCAGCGATACGCAATGTATGTGCGCAGCATAATCTTAAATTGCATTTAGATGGCGCCCGCTTGTTTAACGCACTGGTAGCCACCGGACAAGATCCTAAAACCTACGGCCAAACATTTGACAGCATCTCCGTTTGCCTCAACAAAGGCATGGGCTGCCCGATGGGGTCTGTACTAATGGGCGACCGCGATTATATCCGCGCTGCTCGCCGCATTCGTAAGAAATTGGGCGGAGGTATGCGCCAGGCAGGATATATGGCTGCTACTGGAATATACGCTATGGAGAACAATATAGCACGTCTCGCTGAAGACCACCTGCATGCGAAAAAAATTGCTGCCGAACTGTCACAACACGATTTTATCGGTGAATTCCTGCCAGTGGAAACCAATATTCTCATATTTGAAGTAAAAGGCCGACTGACACCACAACAATTTGCGGATCATCTAAAAGCCAATAACATCCTCGTTATCCCTATTTCTGCCACACAGGTAAGAATGGTGCTGCACCTGGATGTAACGCCGGAAATGGTAGACAAAACCTGCAAAGTGATAGCAGCGATGAGTTAGGGAGACAACATTCACCCGGGATTCAGTGCTAAAACTGCGGGTTAATCTGTTCTCACTTCGCTTTTTTCTATATTTTTGCAGACTTATATTATGAATAGCATGGAACTTTCTAAGAATTACCAACCTGCGACGGTTGAGGAAAAATGGTATCAACATTGGATGGAAAAAGGCTATTTCCGTTCTACTCCGGATTCACGTAAACCGTTTACGGTCGTCATCCCTCCTCCCAATGTTACCGGTGTACTACACATGGGCCATACCCTCAACGAAACCGTTCAGGATATCCTGGTACGCCGTGCCCGCATGAGCGGATTCAACGCCTGCTGGGTACCCGGTTCTGACCACGCTTCCATTGCTACTGAAGCTAAAGTGGTAGATATGCTCAAACGCGAGAAAGGCATCGAGAAATCGCAACTGACCCGCGAAGAGTTTCTGAAATACGCTTTTGAGTGGAAAGACAAATACGGTGGCATCATCTATCACCAGATCAAAAAACTGGGCTGCTCCTGCGATTGGGACCGTGTTACCTTTACCATGGACGATCACTACTACGAAGCAGTTATTAAAGTCTTTATAGACCTCTATAATAAAGGACTCATCTATCGCGGCGCCCGTATGATCAACTGGGATCCTAAGGCGAAGACTGCGCTCAGCGATGAGGAAGTAGAATACAAAGACCTCCAAGGTAAATTGTATCATGTTAAATACGCCATCACCAACGCTGAAGGCACGCCTACCGGTGAGTTCATCACGATCGCTACCCAGCGTCCTGAAACCATCATGGGCGATACCGCTATCTGCGTAAACCCTGATGATGAACGCTATAAACACCTGCAAGGCTTCTATGCTACAGTGCCACTGGTGAACCGCCGTATTCCAGTAATCTTCGATACCTATGTTGACAAAGAATTCGGTACCGGCGCCCTGAAAGTGACGCCTGCACATGATATCAATGACTACAACCTGGGTCTGAAACATAACCTGGAAGTAATCGATACCCTCAACGACGACGGTACCCTCAGCGCAGCCGCTGTGGTATTCGTTGGTGAAGACAGATTCGTTGCACGTAAGAAAGTAGTAGCCGCCCTCGATGAAGCCGGCCTTCTGGAAAAAGAACAAGAATACACTACCCGCCTCGGTTACAGCCAACGTAACCCTGACACCGTGGTGGAACCTCGTATCTCTACCCAGTGGTTCGTGAAAATGGCAGACATGGCAAAACCTGCACTGGATGCCGTTGTAAACGGTGATGTTAAAATCCATCCCGGCGACAGATTCATGGCTACCTACAAATACTGGATGGAAAACGTGAAGGATTGGTGTATCTCCCGTCAACTCTGGTGGGGACAACAAATTCCTGCATGGTATACCAACGAGGGCGCTTTCGAAGTGGCTGCTACTGCTGCTGAAGCGGTGGCACAATTCGCGAAACGCGGTATCACCGTTGCTGCTGCGGATCTCAAACAGGATGAAGACTGCCTGGATACCTGGTTCTCTTCCTGGCTCTGGCCAATGGAAGTGTTCAATGGTATCTCTAAACCAGATAACGCTGATATTAACTACTACTACCCTACCTCTGTACTCGTAACAGGTCAGGATATTATCTTCTTCTGGGTGGCCCGCATGATCATGGCCGGCCTGGAATACAAAGAAGTAAAACCTTTCAGCGACGTGTACTTCACTGGTATGGTACGCGATAAACAAGGCCGCAAGATGAGTAAGTCACTTGGTAACTCCCCTGACTTGCTGGAACTGATCCACCAATATGGCGCCGATGCGGTTCGTTTTGGCATCATGATCTCCTCCCCTGCCGGTAACGACCTGCTGTTCGATAACGCTAGCTGTGACCAGGGTTCCAAATTCGGTAATAAGATGTGGAACGCCCTGAAGCTGATCAAAATGTGGGAACAGAACCAGGAAGTAGATCAAACTAATATCGCTGCGAATCACTTTGCGGTGAAATGGTTTGAAAGCCGCCTGCGCGAAGTACAAGCGGAAGTAGAAAATCTACACAACGACTTCCGCCTCAGCGAAGGACTGAAATCATTGTACGGCCTTATCTGGGACGACTTCTGCTCCTGGTACCTGGAATGGGTGAAACCTGGTTTTGAACAGCCAATCGCGGCTTCTCTCTACCAGCACACGATTCGTTTCTTCGAACAACTGATGCAACTGCTGCACCCATACATGCCGTTCATCACGGAAGAAATTTACCAGCATCTGAAAGTACGCAATGAAGATGATTCCCTGATGTTGCTGCAATTCAGCACACCAGAAGCGCCATCCCATGCTACTTTGACAGAAGGTATTCTGCTGAAAGAAGTAATCAGCAGCATCCGTGAGGCTAGACAGAAGCACCAGATCAAACCAAAGGATCCAATTGTATTGCATATCGAAACCAAACACGAAAATGCTTTCAAACAAATTGAGAGCATCCTCGCTAAACAGGTGAATGCAAAAGCAGTTATCTATGTTGAAGAAGCAGTTCCAGGATGTATTACACTGGTAGTACAGAAAGATAAATTCTACCTGGGTACAGAAACAGAACTGGATAACAGCACACAGAAAGAAACCCTGGAGAAAGACCTGGTTTACCTGCAAGGCTTCCTTGCTTCCGTAGAAAAGAAACTCGCCAATGAACGCTTTGTTCAGAACGCGAAACCGGAAGTAGTGGATGTAGAACGTAAGAAGAAAGAAGACGCCGAAGCCAAAATTAAGGCGATAGAGGAAAGTCTGAAATCCTTATAATTTTTTCAATCGCCCGGTCGTTCTATACCGGGCGATTTTTTTCCCGCCAATACTATGATCAAACACCTGTTACTTTCTGCACTGCTTCTGACAGGCTACGCCGGCTTTGCGCAGTCGTCCAAAACGCCTGTAAAGAAACCAGCCGCAGTTGCCACCACGGATAAACACCCCAAGAAACTGATTAGTACCTGGGGAATTTTCCTCAGTGATTCCCTGCCCAAAAATGAAGTGGTGAAACTCCTGGATTCTACCCTGGTAGTGCGCGATGAGAAAGGCGCTAAATATCCGGTGATTTCATTTGCTTTTACCTACGAAAAACATGAAGTCTACCTAAATGATACTACCGGGCAACCCGGCATCTATAAAGACTTTACTGGTGATAATTTCAAATCTGCCAAAATGAGTCCTACCTGGAGCAAAGGAATGAAGGAAAAACTTGAAAAAGGAGATATCCTGTATTTTGATGAAATCCTTATCCAGTATACCCCTGAAAAGATTTATAAAGCGCCTTCGCTGAAATTCATCATCAGGTAAACAGTAGATCACATTTTTGACCTATGAAATGAAAATTACTGGCATATCTATATTCCTACTGGAAAAATTATACAATACCGATAAGTTAGAGCGGAAAGTTGCATATATGCGTACGCTCCCTCCGCACACTACTGGATTTACCTTGGCAAACCTTCTGGACACCAATGGATACCGATTAATTCCAAGTTTTGAAGACCATGATTTGAAGCATCTGCTTTTAGGCTATGCTTATACGATGCCTGATGAAATACGCATGCAGGCTTATTTGATTGGCAATGGTAATTTTACCTGGCCATGCCTGGTCTTTTTCCTATCTCTTCTTTGGTTTTATCCATCCTCTTGGCGACATTTATTAAAGGATTATCGCCAAGGGAGACGTAGCCCAAGTATTCTTGCGCTATCCATCGATGACTGCATGGAACTGCCACTACAGGAAACCATTTGCCGGTATGGACGCTCTCACATTATCAGTAAGAAAAAAGTTGTTGTAACGGGAGGATGAAATCCACTCTGACTTTCGCATTATCTACTGGGTCTGGATCAAGGAGGTAACTCATTCTCATACCGAATGTAAACGGAATAGTATTCCCCAGCTTCGTATCCAGGTATAATTCCCCACCAGTGGAACGATAAGTATTATCTACATGGCGGATATAATCGTTGGCACGACTGTAATCAAAGAAGGCATTTGCACGAACACGACTGATATACATGATCTGCGCAAATCCCCAGTCAGGGTACCATAGCGGGAAATGGTAATTCGCGCCTAGCTTATAAATACGGTTATAGAATGGTTTGTTATACCCTCTCGCATATACGAAACGATCTGTAAAGCTGTAGTTTCCTAGCGTATCATGGCGTTGATAAGCTGCCTGTAATACCAGGCTATGGTTCCTGGATAATCCTGGTAGACTCAGATCAAAACGGCCGTAGAACTGGTTTCCACGGGCACCACCGATAGAATTATTATACTGAAGCACCAGATATTGACCGAAATGGCTGTAAATATTTTGGGCAGCACGGATACGCTGGTTATTAAACACCAGGGCGGTAGATGCATACTGCTGCGGATTCACGCGGAAACGCAAACCATTTGCGTATAACTGCTGAATATAATAATTGGAAGATAAAGTCAAGGAACGACCATATAATCCAGACGAAAAATTCAACGGTATCGTAAAACCAGCATGCCAACTGAGCTGATTCCAGTAGACAAGTTGGCCTTTAGAGGTATATCCACTTTTATTTATCGTATAGTCGACACCGGTACCTAGCCACGGAAACCAGCCACCATACAGGAAGCTAGCGCCAAAATCGGAAGTACCTTCGTTTTTGTTATAGGTATAACCGACGGAAGTAGCAGTTGTATTGAGAACGTTATTCCCTAAGAGGCTAATACTATACTCCGGATCATTAAACGATGGTACCCAACTGTGAAAATTAAAGGTGCCAGTGGTTTTCCGGTATTTTTCAACAGGAAGGGAATCATGCGGCACGGTACTCAACACATTTCCTCCCTCATGGAATTCCGGATTCAGCCAAGCACTGCTACTGCGGACTGTCAGATCGGCGGGTTTCCAGTTGGTGGTAGATAGGGAGGACTGAAACAGCTTATATCCTTTATCCGTAAACTCACTGAATAGCAGACTATCCTGGTTAGGCGCCGCGAAGAGTGCTGAATTCGGAAGATCTGTTACTTGGTAGGTTTTCCTGTCAGATAACGTCATCGCGTATACGTTGTTCACGTCTTTACCACCAGCAATGAAATAAGCGGTATCGCCATAAATAGTAGGCGCGCCGATCACATTAAAACTGAAGTCTGACAGGGTGGTAATTTGACCCGTAGTTAGGGATTGCTGTACCAAGGCCATTTTACCGGATTTATCGCGAGCGGCGGCAATCACGGCATCTTCCCCAGCAGTGAAACGAGGATTGGCAAAATACCAGTTGTCTGGATTGGGCAATTCCTTTTCCACGGTGCCAGTTTCGGCATTGATCAACTGCAAACTGTATTTCATTTCCGGAGAAACAACCGTAGCAATGATTTTAGAACCATCATTATTGATATCTGGGGAGAAGAATTTCCCTCTGCCAGTAACCGTGCTGGTATGTCCCGTATTGCGGTCATAGACCCTGATAACGGAAAGTTCTTTCCAGCTCCAGCGAACATCGAATCTAGCAGCAGCCCAGACAATCCTGTTATTACGATAGCTGAAATAATCATCGAAGACTATACCCGGGTAGGTCAGCAGTTCTTCTGAGCCATCCTGACGCAACAGGTAAAAGGCGGGCACCTTGTTCCAAGAGCCTTTCAGGACGATAAAATCGTGATTCCCTGCGGAATACATGTATTTATAATCGGTATAGACCTTTGCTTTCGGCGATACTGTTCTGACAGGTGTGATTGCTGGTCTTTGTGCCCAGGCATTCCAGATAGAATCATAATGACTAATCATGGCATGATAGAAGCCAGTAACGTTCATGCCTGTACGCCGTTTTATGGCGCGAGACATTGGGTAAAAGACGCTTCTGTAGCGAACCGCGTCTCTCGTAACATCTTTCCAGAACGTAGGACCGTAATGGTCACGTCCATAAATGCTCATCAGGTAGCCTAAAGGGTAATGGTTCGGCAGGAAATCCTTATACGATCCACCGCGTATTTTCATATAGCGGTAATCCTTGTTTGCCAGCGAGAGCGCGCGGAAACCATCGAAGAAAGCCGGAAGTCGGCCCCTCCCCTGGTTACTGAGGGCTGTTTCCATCGTAACCGCATCTCCTTCCCAAAACCAGTTTGGAACAGCAATATTGGTGGCTGCTGCTTGTCCTAGTTGTCCGCCTACCCAAGAAGCCACTTTAGACACGCCCTGTCGGAAGTTCATGTTCTGCAGTACGTGCCGATATTCATGCAGCGACAGTTGTTCTGCCCAGTTGAGCGAACCCAGATCAAAAGAAGTAGGTGGCGGCGTGAGATAGAACTCCGAACGGAAAGGCCCCAGCGCCACATAACCGTTGGACTCCATGGTCTGGTTTTGCAGCACGATACTTACTTTCTGCTGCCGATTGCCGATAGACTGACGGGTATTGCGGTTGAGATAAGTAACGATATTGGCTACACGTTCCCCTGTCTGGCTCATTCCTTTGGGAAAAATGACCCGGACAGTATCCGTGTTGATCTGCTGCCATTTAAGACTAGAGGGATTTCCCCCGAATTGTTGAGCAGCGAGTTGTAGGTTTGCCAGGAGCAAAAAAGCAGCGAAATAAAAACGCATAGGATTCAAATAAGCAGGTATGAAATATAGTTTATTTCTGCCAATGCATCGTAAATAGTATCAAAAAAACCGGCAAATGACGTCTGCGACGTCATTTGCCGGTTTTTTATCTTTTTCGTAGGAGCTTTTTGTAATCAGCACTCAGAAAGGCTGATAGGAATATTTACAGCCAGCCCACCGTCTGATGTTTCTTTATACTTGGAGTTCATATCCAGGGCCGTATCCCACATTGTTTTCACAACTGCATCCAAGGAAACCTTTGCCAGTTCAGGATTTGACTGCAATGCCAACTGGGAAGCCGTAATGGCTTTGATAGCACCCATGGTATTACGCTCGATGCATGGAACCTGTACCAGTCCACCGATTGGATCGCAGGTAAGTCCCAGATGGTGTTCCATAGCTATTTCTGCCGCCATCAACACTTGTCGTTGAGAACCACCGAGGCATTCCGTCAGTGCAGCAGCGGCCATAGCAGAAGACACGCCAATTTCCGCCTGACAGCCGCCCATGGCAGCCGAGATGGTGGAGCGTTTCTTGAAGATACTGCCGATTTCAGAAGCAGTTAGCAGGAACTGAATGATTTTATCTTCGTGGAGGCCATCGCAGAAAGCAATGAAGTACTGCAATACGGCCGGGATAACCCCTGCAGCGCCATTGGTAGGGGCAGTTACCACGCGTCCGAAGGAAGCGTTTTCTTCATTTACCGCCAGGGCAAAGCAGCTTACCCAATCCAGTGTATAGGAGAAATGTTCTCCGCCAGCACGGATGGCTTCAATCCAAGAGGTATAATCTGTATAGGTACGTCCTTGCAGCAGTTTCTTATTCAGGGCAGCAGCGCGGCGGGCTACTTTGAGGCCGCCAGGCAGCTCTCCGGTAGTATGACAGCCACGGAAAGTACATTCCTGCATCACGCGCCAGATATTGAGTACGCCTGTTCTAGTTTCCGCTTCTGGACGCCAAGCCTGTTCATTTTCCATCACCACTTCAGAGATACTGAATCCTGTTTTGATGCAAAATTGCAACAACTGACGAGCGGTATCAATTGGGAAAGGTAAGTCTACAGAGGATCCTGCAGAATTACCTTCACCTTCTTGTACCACAAAACCGCCACCAATGGAGTAATAGGTAGCAGCTCGTTGATCGCCATCATTGAAGGTGACCAGGAAAGTGAGTGCATTCGGGTGGAAAGGCAGGGATTCTTCGAAGAGGAAGGTTACATCTTCCATTGGGTCGAAGTCAATCTCATATTTGCCGGCAACGGTCATTTTACGGTTGCGGCGTATAGCGTCAATCTTGGGAGTGATTTGGTTTACGTCGAAGGTAACAGGATCATCGCCACAGAGGCCAAGCAAAACGGCAATGTCTGTACCGTGTCCATGGCCCGTTTTAGCCAGGGAACCGTACAGGAGCACCTGTAAACGGGAAATGGCCGGGAGCTTGCCTTCGGTTTCCAGATCATGGAGGAAACGCAGTGCTGCGCGCCATGGACCGAGGGTATGCGAACTCGATGGACCTACGCCTATCTTAAAAATATCAAATACGGATATACATTCGTGTGCCACTAGTAATAATTGATTTCCTGTAAAATTAAGGCAACTTAAGCAGATAAAATCCGCCCTACATCCGCGGTTGCAATAATTTCTTCGTACCACTTGACAATATGCTGCATTAAAATCGTTAAAGTTTTATAGGCGGTACAGCCTGGTATAATTTTCATCCTTATTTTCAGGAAACTAAATCGCCATTCAGTTACTATGAAATTAATCCCCACCCTACTCGTTGCCGGTGTAACCGCAATATTCGGCGGATCCGTGTCGGCGCAGCATCAACTCAGTACCAGGGAAACTGATAACCTCACCGCCTTTGCGAAAATGTATGGATATGTGCGTTTCTTCCATCCTTCTGATGAGGCCAGCAGTATTTCTTGGGAAAATTTCGCCGTTTATGGCAGCCAGGAAGTGCTACATGCAAAAAGCAACCTGGAACTGATTCAAACCTTGAATAAACTGTTTAAGCCTATTGCACCTGCTGCTTTGGTTTACAGTGGTAAAGAACCCGGCCTTCCATCCATTATCCCCCCAGATACCAGTCAATATAAACTGATCGCCTGGCAACATAAAGGCGTAGGCTTGCCTAATTATTTGGTAAAAGGCAACAACAATACGTACAAAAGCCTGCGTATTAATCGCCCGGCGCCTCTGGAAAGCAATACAGCAACCGATTTCTCCGCCACCTATCAGCAACTGGATGCCAAACCCCTTCAGGGTAAAGAGTTTCGGTATTCAGGTTGGGTAAAAGTAGCGTCAGACAAAGGTGGAATTGGTTTGCTATGGTTTCGGGTAGATACAGATAAGGGCATGGGGTTCTTTAACAACATGAGTCAGAACCCTGCCAGGGAAAACACCTGGAAACAGTTCACCATTACCGGCCGCATTGACACTGACGGTAAAGAAATAATTCTCGGTTCTATGCTGCAAGGCAAGGGAAAAGCCTGGTTTGATGGGCTTAAACTGGAGGTAAAAGACGGCGATAACTGGAAGGAAATACCATTGAAAAATACCGGCTTTGAAGAAAATGGAGAAAAGCAATATCCCATTGGTTGGGGTATCAGTCCACAAAGCAGCAGTTATGCAATTGTTTGTAATCAGGAAGAGGCCAAAGAAGGGAAATCCTCCCTCCTTATTACCAGTGTTCTGCCATCGAAACATGGAGCACTTGCACAACCACTTTTTGCCGCTTATCCGCTACCGGGAGAGTATATCCGCAAAACGCTGATTTCTGGCGTATCCTGTGCTATTCCGTTGGCATTGTATGGCAATCCAGATCATACTTACCCTGTTGGGGATTCCCTATTGTTACAATCCCTGACAGCCGCTCTGGAAGCGACGGAAGATAGCGTTAGTGGCGATTCTCTCAACACCAGGTTAGGAGGTATTATTGTTGCCTGGAATATTTTGCGTCATTTCTTTCCTTACTGGGAAGATGCAGCAGAAAAGCCTGATCAATGGTTACAAGACGGGCTCATTTCAGCAGCAGCCACTAAAACGGCAGATGATTTCACCAATACGATCAAATTAATGACTGCCAAATTGAATGATGGCCATATATATGTGCATAAAGAAGGGGAGACACCGGTCAACTATCTGAAAGTACTCTTTACGCGGGCAGATGGGAAAATAGCTGTGGCAGCGGTGTTGGATGAAAATTTAAAAGGCAAATTGCAAGCGGGTGATGTAGTGACCAGTGTAGACGGCCAACCTGCGGAAGCCTATCTGTCCGACTTGAAAACATGCATCAGTGGCTCTCCTCAACATAAGGATAATCGAGGGATCAATAATTTGGGTTCGGGCGCACCTAATACGACCCTGGAACTGGGCGTACTGCATAATGGTCAGGCTGTTACGGTAACGGCTACACGTACAGCTAAAGCGCAGCAGCATTTCAATGATGCCAAGCGAACTACTCCGATGGGCTGGATTAAACCTGGCATTTTCTACATCGATTTAGACAGAGAACCGATGGACAGTATCAGCACTCATATCCAGGAGATTGCCGACGCCAAAGCCCTGATCTGTGATTTGCGGGGTTATCCCAACGGCAACCATGAATTACTGCAATATCTATTGAAAAAGAAAGATGATGCGAAGTGGATGTTTAAACCACTGAATATTCGTCCGGAGTTCAATGGTACCACTTATGCAGAAAGTGGATGGAATTTAAGCCCTAAGTCGCCGCACATAAAAGGAAAAGTATTTTTTCTGACAGACAGTCGCGCTATCAGCTATGCTGAAAGTTATATGGGATATGTACAGGATGAGCATTTAGCAACGATTATCGGGGAGCCTACAGCGGGTACGAATGGGGACATCAATATGATCACCATGCCAGGAGGGTATATTTTTACCTTTAGTGGCTTAGTGGTAAAGAATCATGATGGCAGTAAGCATCATTTGAAGGGAATCGTGCCAAATGTACCGGTAACGCCTACACTGGCAGGACTGGCAGCTGGTAAGGATGATGTACTGGAAAAAGCGTTGCAGTTAGCCGCACAATAGTGGTGCTGCCAATTCCTTTTTCATTTTCTAGTCGCCCCTGCCCAGTTGGACAGGGGTGACAAGAAAGAGATTTTTGGAAAATTAGTTACCTGATGTGAAATCAATGAGTTTTACATCGAAGATGAGTACAGAGTTGGCAGGAATAGTTGACATACCTCTTGTACCATAACCCCATACAGAAGGGATATACATGCGCATTTGGCCACCTTTACGTAAATATTTCATACCTGCATACCATCCAGGAATCAGGTCACGCATTTGGTATTGGAAACTAAAGTTCGTAGAATCGCTGCTATCGAATTTAGTGCCTAGCGTGGTACCGTTCATCAGATAGCCGGCATATCCTACAGTAGGATAGCTGGTTAGTTTCAGGGAATCGGTACCAGTACCTTGCTTGGAAATCTGGTAGAATACGCCGGAGGCGTCCATTTTGGCATCTGTAATGTTATTAGCTTTCAGGTAAGCCTGAATTTTAGTAGAATCAATTACAAATTGCGGATATGGATCGTAAGGTGGGGGTGTATCATTTTTTTTACAAGCTGCCAGCAGTGCGAGACATGCGATCCCCAGGAATAAGAATTTCTTCATTGTAAGTAATTGGCTTAAGTTTTTAGTTGTGTGACGAATGTATAAAAATTTGCTTGTTATTTTAAAATATCTACGAGTTCCACTTCGCAGATAATGATGGCATTAGGCGGGATGCCTAGGTTAGGTACGCCAGCATCGCCGAAGGCCAGTTCTGGAGGGAGATACATGCGAATACGGCCACCTTTGGAGATTTTGCGCAGGCCAATTTGCCAGCCTAAAATATGTTTATTCAGTGGGGTTCTATTAAAATCGGTAGGGGCAAAAGAGCTGACTACTATTTGTCCGGCAGGCAGTTGATAGGTATAACTAACAACGGGTATGGAGGTGGAAGTGAGATAATGTATAGAATCGCCTGGTATCAATATTTTATAGTACATACCTGATGAATCTCTGATAACCGGTCTGTCGTTCCGGGCATCAACGACTTTCAACAGATTACTGTCGCTCTGGGCTATACCTGCCTGATACTCTCGTATGGAGAAGTTATCTCTTTTGGTGCAGCTACTGAAAATGAATACAATAAGAGAAGTAGTGAACAGTAATAAATATTTCATCCGCGTCATAATTTTACACTTCTGTCTTTTAAACGGGAAGTAATCGGGGAAAGTTACAAGGAAGTTAAATTAACGCATAAAAAAAACTCTTCCATGTCTGGAAGAGTTTTTTTCTATAAGGAGAGTACTTATTAGTAGTCCATACCCATACCGTGACCGCCTGGCATAGCAGGAGCAGCGGATTTAGGTTCTGGTTTGTCAGCGATAACGCATTCGGTGGTCAGCAGCATACCAGCGATGGATGCAGCATTTTCCAGAGCGATGCGGCTCACTTTAGTTGGGTCGATAACACCCGCAGACAGCATTTTTTCGTAAGTTTCGGTACGAGCGTTGAAACCGAAGTCCGCTTTACCTTCTTTTACTTTCTGAACTACGATAGAGCCTTCGATACCAGCGTTAGCGGTGATTTGACGCAGCGGTTCTTCAACAGCGCGTTTAACGATAGCGATACCAGTTTGTTCGTCTTCGTTTTCACCTTTCAGTTTTTCGATGCTTTCGATAGCGCGGATGTAAGCAACACCACCACCAGGAACGATACCTTCTTCAACGGCAGCGCGGGTAGCGTGTAAAGCGTCATCAACGCGATCTTTTTTCTCTTTCATTTCTACTTCGGTAGCAGCACCTACGTAGAGAACAGCAACACCACCAGACAGTTTAGCCAGGCGTTCTTGTAATTTTTCACGATCGTAATCGGAAGTAGTTACTTCGATCTGTGCTTTGATCTGGCCGATACGAGCTTGGATATCTTTTTTCTGACCACGACCACCTACGATAGTAGTGTTGTCTTTATCGATGGTAACGGATTCTGCACGACCCAGGTAAGTCAGGTCAGCGTTTTCCAGTTTATAACCTTGTTCTTCAGAGATAGTGATACCGCCGGTCAGAACAGCGATGTCTTGCAGCATATCTTTTCTTCTGTCACCAAAGCCAGGAGCTTTAACAGCAGCAACTTTCAGGGTACCACGCAGTTTGTTTACAACCAGGGTAGCCAGTGCTTCACCTTCCAGATCTTCGGAGATGATCACCAGTGGAGCGCCTTGTTGAGCAACTTTCTCCAGGATGTGCAGAATATCCTTCATGGTGCTGATCTTTTTATCGTAGATCAGGATGTAAGGGTTCTGCAGTTCAGCCTGCATTTTTTCGCTGTTGGTAATGAAATATGGAGAGAGGTAACCGCGGTCGAACTGCATACCTTCTACTACTTCAACGGTAGTATCAGTACCTTTAGCTTCTTCTACAGTGATAACGCCATCTTTGGTAACTTTTTTCATTGCTTCAGCAATCAGTTTACCAATTTCGCTGTCGTTATTAGCGGAGATAGTAGCAACCTGTTCGATTTTTTTGTTGTCGTTACCAACTTTTTCAGATTGTTTTTTCAGGTTCTCAACGATACCTTTAACGGCTTTGTCGATACCGCGTTTCAGGTCCATTGGGTTAGCACCTGCAGCTACGTTTTTCAGACCTTCGCCAATGATAGATTGAGCCAGAACGGTAGCGGTGGTAGTACCATCACCAGCCAGATCTGCGGTTTTGGAAGCAACTTCCTTCACCATTTGTGCGCCCATGTTTTCGATTGGATCTTCCAGTTCGATTTCTTTAGCAACGGAAACACCATCTTTGGTAACAGCAGGAGCGCCGAATTTTTTCTCGATTACTACGTTACGGCCTTTAGGACCCAGGGTTACTTTCACTGCGTCAGCCAGTACGTCAACGCCCTTTTTCATTTTGTTGCGGGCTTCTATATCGAAGAATATTTGCTTTGCCATAATTCTTTAGAGTAAAAATTTAGAGATTAAAACAATTAACCGGGGAAAATTCCTGCTTGTATTAAACTACAGCCAGGATGTCAGATTCACGCATGATTAAGTAGTCGTCACCTTCGATGCTGATCTCAGTTCCGGAATATTTACCGTAGAGTACAGTATCACCCACCTTAACAGTTACAGGCTCATCTTTTTTGCCAGGACCAGCCGCTACAACAGTGCCTTTCTGAGGCTTTTCTTTTGCAGTATCTGGGATAATGATACCACCAGCTGTCTTTTCTTCTGCTGCTGCAGGTTTCACAATTACCCTGTCAGCTAAAGGTTTAATACTTAATTTTTTAGCCATAGTAGTTTTTATTTAAAGAATTCAGTTGAATTTTTGTGTTTAGATCGCCCTCGAGAATTATGCCAAGGGCCTGTTTGGGTCAAATTTTCAGCTAAGACTGTCTAACTATGTCATTCACACTGACAAATCAGCTTTGAGACCAGGAAAAAATGACAGGACCATGCTGGAATCTATGAATTTAAGTGCCGGAAAAGGTCCTGAATCCGTAAATATCGATTTTTTTCTCTAGTTTTGCGCCCTTATACCAGTTCTTTTTTATACGATGATCAGTAGAAGAAATATCCGGGTTAAAGTAATGCAAACACTTTATGCCCTGGAAACGATGGAGCAAAGCAGTATTAAGCCGGGTACGGCTACCAGACTTTTGAATGAAAAGCTGGATCAGACCTGCCAGATCTTTACTTATTTACTTTATTCCGTGGCACAGGTGGCGCAATATGCAGAGACAGACGCGCAGGCCCGTGCTTCCAAACATTTACCCTCCGCTGAGGACCTGCAGGTAAATACTAAAATTGCAGGCAATGAATTCATTTATCAGATTATAAATGACCGTGGTTTCCAGGTAAATTTGGAACAATGGAAAATGAAACGCCTGGTGGATGAAGACTTGATCCGCAAGATGTACAATCTGCTAATTGCCACAGACGCATATAAAGCCTATATTGCGGATGAACAGCGGACTAAGGGCGGAGAAAAAGAAATACTGGAGTTCATCTATAAAGAGATACTGGCTAAAAACGAGCTCTTCATCCAGCACATGGAAGATACTTTCCTCCACTGGGGCGATGATGAAGAGATGATGCATATCCTTCTCAGTAATTATTTCAACAAACCGCACCTGTTCAATTTCATGCAGCTAATCAGCAAAGAGAAGCTGGATTATGCAAAGGAACTGCTGTTGACAGTAATCGATAAAAAAGAATACTGCCTGGAGCTCATCAAGCCTAAGCTGCAGAACTGGGATCCGGAACGTATTGCTGCCGTAGATATGTTACTGATGGAAATGGGTGTATGTGAATTCCTCTACTTCCCTACCATCCCTACTAAAGTAACCATCAACGAATACATTGACCTGGCGAAAGCTTACAGCACCCCGCAGAGTGGTCAATTTATCAATGGTATCCTGGATAATATCCTGAAAGATCTGGAAAAAGAACAGTTGGTAAAAAAACAGGATCGCCCTAAAAAATAAGCGGAAACACTATTTTCACTAAAAATAGCATCAACAATGAAAACACTGTGCTATCTCCTTGCCTCTGGTTGTTTCTTCCTGGCTGCCTGTAATGGCAATGCCGTTGGGAAAGCTGCTGCTATGGATTCCATTCAGTCTAAAACCATCGTCAACAAAGATGTTGCGATCACTTTTGAGGAGAAGATCCATGATTTCGGTGAGATCACCCAAGGTGAGAAAGTAGAATACTCCTTTAAGTTTACCAATACTGGCAAACAGGATCTAGTGATTGAGGATGCCATCTCTAGCTGTGGCTGTACAGTACCAGAATGGCCTAAAGAGCCCCTAAAACCAGGACAATCCGGCTTCATTAAGGTAATATTTGACAGTGCAGGTAAAGAAGGATATACCCAGAAAGAAGTATCGCTCCGTTTGAACAATGGCGGCGCTTTCCAGGAAGGGCCTATTATCCGCTGTAATATTATCCGCAAGTAATTAAATTAAACTATTAAAATCAATTATAAATGACAATGCTGAATGTTTTATTAGCAGCTCCTGCACAAGGCGGTGGTGCTAGCTCTTTACCATCTCTGCTGATCTTTGGTGGTATGTTCGTAGTAATGTACTTTTTCATGATCCGTCCTCAGACTAAAAAAGCTAAACAGCAAAAACTGTTTATCGAAAACCTGAAAGAGGGTGATAAAATCGTTACCATTGCTGGTATTCACGGTAAAGTGAAAAAATTCAATGATGATGGTACAATGGTACTGGAAGTAGCTGCAGGTACTTACCTGACTATCGAGCGTTCTACTATCAGCATGGAATACACCCAACAGTTACAACAAAGAACTACTGGCGTTAAGGCTTAATTAGCCCGCTTACATATTTCAGCCGGTGCAGAGAATAAATTCTTTGCACCGGCTTTGTTTTATGCATTTTTCATTAAATTGGATAGTATGTTAAAGGTTGGAATCACAGGAGGCATCGGCTCGGGCAAAAGCACCGTTAGCAAAATATTTGAATTACTGGGCGTACCGGTATATTACGCCGATGAAAAAGCAAAAGATATTCTTGTCAGGGATAAAGACCTGGCAAACAAGGTAAGCTATCATTTTGGGGACCAGGTCTATGGCGCCGATGGCACGCTAAACCGGAAACACCTGGCCACGATCGTTTTCAACGATAAAAGTAAGCTCGAACTCCTGAATTCCCTTGTACATCCGGCTACCATCCTCGATTCCGACAAATGGGCTGCCGAACAGACAACCCCTTATGTACTCAAGGAAGCCGCTCTCCTCTTTGAAACAGAATCCTTCCATTACTTGGATAAAATCATTGGCGTAAGCGCACCACTCCCCCTTCGTGTACATAGAGTGATGAAGCGGGACAATATCTCCCGTAACGACGTCCTGGCACGCGTCTATAAACAAATAGATGAAGTGATTAAAATGCGTTTGTGCGACTATGTGGTCTATAATGATGAGCAACATATGGTCATCCCACAGGTATTGGCATTACACGAGCAGCTCCTCGCCCTCGCAAAGGAAAAGCAATAACCTTTTTTCAGCGGTCCATTTCCTACCTTTGACTTCTAAACTTTGAAAAATGGAAGCAGGCAAGATGGCGCTCCTAACGCTGACTCCCGCCGCGCAATTGGTGGTGAAACAGTTGTTGGCTACTACCGCATCCTTCCCCTATCTACGTATAGGCGTAAAAGGTGGCGGCTGTTCCGGCATGGGCTATATGATTGGATTTGACGATAAAGCTGAAGATGACCAGTTATTGGATATTGAAGGCATTCCGGTCATTATCAAGAAAGCACATAGTATGTACCTGGCAGGGATGCAGGTAGATTACCAGCAAAATGACCAGGGCAGCGGATTTGTATTTATTACGCCGCAATAGTCTTTACATATCTGCCTTTGCGGCAGCAACCGGGCGAAGCCCGGAACCTCGAAAGTTGACATCGAAGATGTCAACTTTACTGTTCAACAATATGAATTATTGTATTTAAACCAACATCTTCGATGTTGGTTTTTTTATTCCGCCCTTCGGGCGGTGGCGCTGCGCTGGCAGCAGGATTCAGGAGAAGGCAACCAAATAAAAAAGGCTGTCTCCGAAGAGACAGCCTTATATCTATCAAACATTTTCTCTAATAGGAAGCTTACTATTTGCTGCTAGCCAGATCTTTCTTAGAAGCAGCGAGTACATCGCTTTCGTTCGCCAGTTCATTTTTCTTGTCGAAGTCTACCAGTACTGGAGCCGCTACGAAGATAGAGGAGTAAGTACCGGTGATTACACCGATCAACATTGCGAATGCAAAGCCACGGGTTACTTCACCACCGAAGATGAACAGGATCAAGATGGTCAGGAATACAGTCAGAGATGTCATCACTGTACGGCTGAGGGTATCGTTGATCGCTTTATTGATAACAGTATCGCGGTCTCTACCATGTGCGCCGGTACGGAAGTATTCACGGATACGGTCGAACACGATAACGGTATCATTCATGGAGAACCCGATAACGGTCAGGATAGCCGCGATGAAGTGCTGGTCAATTTCCAATGTGAATGGAACGAAGCTTCTGCACCAAGAGAATACTGCCAGGGTAACGAGTACGTCGTGCAGCAGGGAGAAGATAGTACCGATCGAATATTGCCATTTGCTGAAACGCAGCAGGATATACAGGAAGATTACTACGATAGACAGCACTGTTGCTTTTACCGCACCTGCACGCAGGTCATCGGAGATAGTTGGAGATACTGTCTGAGATCCAACGATATAACGAGAAGCGAATACTTCAGGTGTTACGTTCGTATTGTAGTATTTTTTCAGACCGTGGTACAGTTTATCTGTAACTTCTTTATCTACTTCAATGCTTTGTTCTTCGATTTTGTAAGCAGTAGTGATGTTCAACTGGTTGGTGTTACCAATTGTTTTCACGTAAGGTTCAGAACCGAATTCTTGTTTCAGGGCTTCTCTTACATGGTCAGAGTTCATTGGGTGTTCGAAACGAACGGTGAAGCTACGACCACCAGAGAAATCGATACCGTGATCGAAACCATGGAAGAAAGAAGAGATACCAGCTACCATTACGAATGCAGAGATCACGTAAGCGATTTTACGTTTACCAACGAAATCGAAAGCAGCGTGTTTGAATACTTTACGAGAAATTGGCGTGAAGTATTCGAAGTGTCTTTTCTTGTTAGTCCACCAGTCAGTAACCATACGGGAAACCAGGATACCGCAGAACAGGGACAGTAACAGACCGATGATCTGGGTAGTTGCGAAGCCCAGTACAGGACCGAGACCGAAGTAGAACAGGATACAAGCTGTCAGTAAGGAAGTTACGTGACCATCCAATACAGGAGCCAGTGATCTTTTGTAACCTTTTTCGATAGCGGATTGATAAGATTCACCGTGGGTGAGTTCGTCCTTGATTCTTTCGAAGATGATTACGTTTGTATCCACAGCCATACCGATAGTGAGTACCAGACCCGCGATACCAGCCATTGTGAGCGTAGCGCCCAGGGACGACAGGATACCGAAGGTAAACAGGAGGTTCAGGATCAGTGCGATATTCGCAACCCAACCAGCGCTGTTATAGTAAACCAGCATCAGTACGAAGATGATAACAAAAGAGATCAGGAAGGATTTAGCACCAGCCGCGATGGATTCAGCACCCAGGGTTGGTCCTACGATTTGTTCCTGAACGATTTTTGCAGGAGCAGGCATTTTACCTGATTTCAGGATATTAGCCAAGTCACCTGCTTCTTCTGGAGTGAAGCTACCAGTGATAGAAGAACGACCACCAGCGATTTCATTCTGGATAGAAGGAGCAGAATAAACGATGTTATCGAGTACTACCGCAACGTAGTTGAAGGTAGCAGGATTGTTATGATCGGTTGGAGCCAGTTCAGCAGTGAGTTTTCTCCACTCGTGTGCACCCTGGTTATCCATGGTCATGCTGATTTCAGGCTGGTTGTTCTGGTCAACGTCTTGGTGCGCTTCGATCACTCTATCGCCACCAACGCGTGGAGCAGGGTTAGCTGGGTTTACTTTCAGGATATAAACTTCCAGCGGGCCGTGTTTATCAGTTTTGTTTTCAGGACCGAAAGCGAAAACGGCATCTTTAGGGAGAACCGCTTGTACTGCAGGCATCGCCAGGTAGCGACGGAAGGTAGCTGTATCTTTAGGCATCATGAAACCAACGCTAGGAGAAGGAACAATGTTATTGTTCTGATCCAGGCGAGGGAACAGGATGGTGAACAGCGGATTTTCTTTCTGTGCAGCTTTCAGTTTAGCATCTTTAGCAATCAGACCGGTATCAGCTTTAGCGCCTTTACCAGAGTCTTTCTTAGCGAGGTAGTCGCTCAGACTGCCGTCTTTTGAAGTATCAGCAGGATTAGCTTTAGTGTTGGCAGCAGTAGTAGTAGCCGCTTTAGCGGTATCTACTTTTTCAGGAGCATTACCCAGAGAATTCTTAACCGCCTCGTTCATAGGGGTCAGAATGGTCTGGAATACTTCAGGGCTGTTTTTGTATACCTCTCTGAATTCCAGGTTAGCGGTAGCTTGCAGGTATTTACGAACGCGTTCAGCGTTGTCTACACCGGCCAGTTCTACAGAGATAAGACCTTTATTTTCATCCAGGCTGATATTTGGTTGTGCCACACCGAATTTATCAATACGTTTTTGCAGTACGATATAGGTATTTTTAATGGCAGCACGTGATTCTCTACGAATCATGTCCAGTACCTGCTGGTTGGAAGAGTTGAAATTGATATCTTTCTGATATGCGTTTGCGAAGATGTTCGCCAGTTTGCCCTCTGGAGCAACCTCCGCATAAGTTTGCCCGAACAAAGTAACAAAGTCTGTTTGGCTAGTTTTTCTTTTCTCTTTAGCCAGGTCCAGTGCTTTGTTGAAAGCTGGGTCTTTGGACTGACCGGATAAAGCGCGGATTACATCTTCAACGCTTACTTCCAGTACTACGTTCATACCACCCACGAGGTCCAGACCGAGGTTCAGTTCCTTTTCTTTCGCCTTGTTGTAGGTAACGTTCCATGGAAACCCTGCAATCTCTTTATTGCTGGTGCTATCCACGATCTCTTGTCTTCTTTGTTTTACAAAACCCTTCAGCGTATCAGAATAGAACCCCTGTAATGTAGAATCACCAGGATATTTCTTGTCGGCGGAGGGATATTCTTTGGCCACATCGGTTTCGGCCTGCTGCTCTATCTTCTTCTCATAGTTCCGCACCAAAAACGTGAAGGACAATTGGTACAAAGAGATAAGGATCAGTGCGATGGCAAAAAATCTTACCAGTCCTTTAAGTTGCATATTGTTTGTTTCGGGTTTATAATAAAAAATTTTTAAGAGTTGCAAAGATAGAATTTAAATTGATATATTAAAGCCCTTTCGAAAATAGGCGCAAATTAGCTACCGGCTTGTGTTTACGGGTATGTTGGCACAAAAAAATTACAAATCTGCGATTCTGGTTTCTATTGGAATTCAATATATTTCCATTGCTTTACAGCGCGTTAATACCGACAAATATATGCAAACCCTTTATTATCGACCAATAGATAATTTCCGGGAATCCTGGTGGAGGCATAGAAAAGGTATACTGGAGGCTATTTTCAGCCAGGCAAAAGATTACCGGCTACAAATCATTTATACCCGGATTGACCGGAATGAACAGCAACGACCACTGTTCCGGGATTACCATTTCCAGACGGGCGGCTACTTCTACCCCGCTTCTACGGTCAAACTTCCTGCTGCCATCCTGGCGATGGAAAAGATTCGAGATTTAGATATTAATAATTTAAATATACATACACCATTATATATTAATTCTATTCCAGGCGTCAATACCGGCGTGCAGCAAGACCATTCAGCGGCATCTGGACAGGCATCCATTGCACACTATATCAAAAAAATATTCCTGATTAGTGATAACGACGCCTATAACCGCCTGTATGAGTTCATTGGCCAAGAGGCTTTTAATAGACGACTATGGGAAAACGGATACAGAGATGTGCAAATCCGGCATCGGGTAGGCCTCCCGCTGCACGAGGAAGCGAACCGGTATTCCAATGGCATGCAATTCAAACACCAGGATCAGGTGATTTATGAGCAGCCTGATACCTGTAGCCAATTGGCCTTTGCCGCCAGAGAAGACCGCATCGGGAAAGCCTGGTATGACCATAAAGGCGTGTTACAGGAAGGTCCGATGGACTTCTCCATCCGCAATCGGTTACCCTTGGCATCCCTCCATGAAATCATGCGCAGTATTTTTTTTCCGGAGGCTGTAACAAATGAGCAACGTTACCGTTTAAATGAAAGTGATTATGATTTTTTGTATCGTTGTATGTCGCAATATCCTGCGGAATCAACCGATCCTGTATATGATCCACAACAGTACCACCAGTCTTATGTAAAGTTCTTACTGTACGGAGGCAACAAACAAGCAAACATCCCGTCAGATATACGGATATTCAATAAGCCAGGTTGGGCATATGGATTTTTGACGGACACTGCTTATATTGCTGACTTTAGAAATAATATTGAATTCCTCTTGTCAGCCACGGTCTATGTCAACAAGGATGGCATCTTAGGTGATGACCACCATTCATTTGAAAATATTGGAAAACCATTCCTACAGGCACTAGGAGCAATGATTTATGAGATGGAACTGGAAAGGCCGAGGAAAGTAATACCAGACCTGAGCCGCTTTCAACCAAAGGTCTAAGTCGAGAACAACTGAAAAAAGATAAAAATTCATACAAAATAAAAACTGAGAGATGCTAACTAAGAAAATGCGTATCGGGGCTATTGTTATGCTCATAGCCACCACACTGGGGCTGACTTCCTGTCTGAAAAACAATGTAAACGTTGCCAACCAACGACCTACTTTTTGGATGATGTTAGCTAATACGTCTACCTATCCAGGTTCCATCAACCTGTATGAAAATGGAACTAAAAAGAACAAAACCGCACTCACGGGCCCTATCGGTTCTGCTTTCGGAAATTATGGCGGACAATACACTTACAAAGTGACTGACGGAACCTCTGATTCCGTGCTGACATCTTCTTCTGCCCAGTTGGATAGCCTGAAGTACTATTCATTGTTCATCTACGGCATTAAGCCTATCAGATCCGCTATTGTTAGCACAGACCTGTCTAACTACAGTGCTACTGCAGTGAACTTCCGTTTCTACAATATGTCTGAAAATGCGGGTCCTGTGGATATTTTCCTAGGTAGTAACAAAGTTGCCTCCAATGTAAACTTTGTGGGAGACAGCTTCGACCCTAGTCTGCAACTGCTGACCAACCTGGTGAACGTGACTTCTATTACTGTGAAAAAAGCAGGTAGCGACTCCGTTCTGGCCACCAATAATTCCCTCTCAGTAGGTTCTATGACTACTGGTGCAGTGTATACCGGTTACCTGACTGGCAATGCTAACAGCACTGGTAATGACAAACTGAGCACCAACGTTATTTATGCGGCTTACTAAGCCCTGAAAATATTGCTACCAGCAAACCTAGAATGGACCGGACATCCGGTCCATTCTGCGTTTATACGGCACCTCCCAATATCTTTCGAAGATATTTTTCTTTTTTTTCTGTAGGTTTGCTCAGGTCAATCCTACATTTAGCTTATGAATCAACTTGCAGAAAGGCTCTCTCGCATTTCAGAGCCGCAGACAATCAAAATGGCCAAGCTCGGACGTGAGCTGAAAGCCCAGGGAATAGACATTGTGGACCTTAGTATTGGAGAACCTGACTTTGATACGCCCGAACATATTCGCGCGGCTGCCAAGAAAGCCATCGACGAAGGATTTACCCATTATACACCAGTAGCTGGTATCGCTGACCTGCGTGCAGCTATTGTGCATAAATTGAAACGTGATAACGGTCTTGAATACACGCCAGAACAGATCGTAGTGACCACCGGCGCTAAACAAGCCTTAGCTAATGCTGTACTGGCATTGGTAAATCCTGGTGATGAGGTCATCATCCCTACTCCATATTGGGTAACTTATTCCGAACAAGTGAAACTTTGCCAAGGCGAAGTAGTATTCGTACCCTCCAGCATTGAAAACAATTACAAGATAACACCTGCACAGTTGGAAGCGGCTATTACGCCAAAGACCAAGCTGTTTATGTTCTCGTCTCCCTGCAATCCTACCGGTTCTGTTTACTCAAAAGATGAACTGGCAGCACTGGCAGCAGTATTTGAAAAGCATCCTGAGATCTTCATCATTTCCGATGAGATTTACGAATATATCAACTACGTGGGCGCTCACGAAAGTATCGCTCAATTTGGTGACCTGAAAAATAGAACGATCATTATCAACGGCCTCAGTAAAGGATTTGCGATGACAGGCTGGCGCCTGGGTTACCTCGCTGCGCCACTGGAAATCGCTAAAGCCTGCGATAAAATCCAGAGCCAGTTTACCTCCGCTACCTGCTCCATTACCCAGAAAGCCGCTGTAACTGCCCTCACCGGCAGTCTCGACTCCGCTCATGAAATGGTAGCCGAGTTCAAAAAACGTCGGGAGTATATTCATGAGGCGCTGAAAGCCATCCCAGGACTGAAAGTGAATGATCCGGAAGGAGCGTTCTATATGTTCCCGGATGTTAGTGCCTACTTCAACAAATCCTTCGAAGGAGACATGATTAAAAATGCAGATGACCTTTGCATGTACCTCTTACACCGTGCACATGTGTCTACCGTTACTGGTAGCGCCTTCCAGCAGCCTAATTGCATCCGTCTCTCCTACGCTACCTCCATGGACAAACTCCAGGCAGGCGCAGCGCGCATGAAGGAGTGGCTTGGCAAACTGAAATAATCCTCGTTTTCCAATATGCTGGGGATTTTTTAATTTTCGGACTGTATAACAGCGAAAATTAAAAAATCCCTTTTTAGTGAATAGAGTTATATATAATTGTTTTCTATATTTGTATTTCAAAACCTGAATCAATACAATGGATACGCAGAAATTACTGTATATCGTACTTGCCGCGGGAGCTATCTGGATGGTATACAGTACGGTTAAGGATATGATCAAGAAGAAACCTGCCCAGCCACTGGAGCCGGCTGTTGCGACCACCAGCGGCGAACGCAGTACCATTCTTCCCTTGCAGTTGCAGGCTTATGAAAGAATGGCGTTGTATGTAGACCGTATTGCGCCACAGAACTTGATCGGTCGTATCTACCAGCCAGGTATGAGTGCTGTAGACATGCAAATGGCCCTGGTACACCATATCAAGGCGGAATATGAACACAATGTAACACAGCAGATCTATGTATCCAGCCAAGCATGGGACGCCGTTAAAACCCTGAAAGATCAGACCATTACGGTCATCAACCAGGTGGCCATAGGTCTGGGCCCAGAAGCGCAGGCCATGGATCTCAACAAACATATCCTGGAAGTATTCGTGGAAGCAGGCGCCTCTCCCTCTGAGCTTGTAGCACAGATCATCAACGCAGAAGCAAAAAAAATTATGAAATAAGTGCGGTAATACTGCACACAACTGAAGGCTATCTGTTATGAATTACTTCATTCAACAGGTAGCCTTCTCCGTTGAAATGAATATACATCGGGCGACCCAAGTACCAGGGAATCCCCTCCTGGCGGCGATGTACCTGAATATGTAAATGCGGTTCTGTACTGAAGCCTGAATTCCCAATACAAGCCAGCGGCTGACCAGCCACGACCTCCTGCCCATCCCGCACCAACACACTGTTCATCTGCAGATGTCCCATGAAAATATAAGTACTATCCGTTTCCAGCAGTACCTGATTCGTATTTTTAGGGCCCCTTTTCATATTGGGTGGAATATTGTCCGGATTGTTACTATAAGCCCTCACTATTCGACCGTTACACGGTGCATATAATGTATCGCCGAAAATTTCGTAGTCAGACAACCGTTTTGAAAACACTTTGTCTGCCCGACCTCCATACTGGTTGAGTTTTACGATATCCATGGCATACACAGCCCCACGCAGACTAAAATGAAATACGTTAGTGGGTAAGCCTTTCCCACCCTGTAAGACGAAGTAATTACCTTTTTTAAACGGAAATGAAAGGCTCACTACATCGCTGCTACCGGTGGTGCCAGTAAAGTAAAGCACCGTCAGGCCCAGGAGGAGCATCGACATTAAAAGGTTGGCACGGAAACGCCAAGAGGCTGGTGCTACTGCGGCTTTGTTCTTCTTCCTAAAAATTCCAGTAAACAAAAACAACAGGGCGAGTATTCCAAACAAATAATTTGCATAAATACTGAGATAAACCCAGGTACCATAGAGATAAAGAAACAGACCAAGGGAAATGCCTGCTACCAGGTAACTATACGATACCCTCAGGGGACGGCTTCCCGCCTTCCATATCAGGCGCAGACTGACAAAAGCCAGTAATAAGGTCAACCCCAATAAGGCGTAGATAATCATAGACGAAGTTAACTTATCTGCAAATATCAATATTTTTCCCAGCCACGAAGTACCGTAATAATTATGTAACATTGCAATGATACTATAGTTAAGATGGAAAAAAATATTCAGACCGATTCAGGCATCTCTATCGCACCGGTGTATACCCAGGAAGTGCCTATGCACGAACTGCCGGGAGAATTCCCGTTTACTAGAGGTATACATGCTACCATGTACCGCGACAAGCTCTGGACAATGCGCCAGTATGCTGGCTTCAGCACTGCAGAAGCTTCTAACGCCAGATACCATTACCTGCTAAGTCAGGGTGTTATGGGACTTAGTGTGGCCTTTGATCTTCCCACACAAATTGGATATGACTCTGATCATGCCATGTCAGAAGGAGAAGTAGGAAAAGTAGGAGTAGCCATCGATTCGCTGGAAGATATGGAGCGATTGTTCAAAGGAATTGAACTGGAAAAAATCTCTACATCTATGACCATCAATGCCACAGGCTTCATCCTGCTGGCACTCTATATCGCACTTGCTAAAAAACAAGGTGCAGATCTGAAGCAAATCTCAGGAACGATACAAAACGATATATTGAAGGAATACGCCGCCAGAGGGACTTTCATCTACCCACCCAAACCTTCCATGCGTATAATCACAGATATCTTTGATTATTGTAGTCGGGAAGTACCTAAGTGGAATACCATTTCCATTTCTGGATATCACATTCGTGAAGCCGGTGCCAATGCAGTACAGGAGCTAGCTTTCACCCTTTCTAACGGGAAGGCCTATCTGAAAGCTGCTATTGAAAAAGGCCTGAACATTAACGTATTTGCCAAACGCTTGTCGTTCTTCTTCAATGCACATAATCACCTCTTTGAAGAAGTGGCTAAATTCCGTGCTGCCAGACGTATGTGGGCACAGATCACTAAAGAACTGGGCGCTACGGATGCAAAGGCGCAGATGCTGCGATTCCACACACAAACGGGCGGCAGTACCCTCACTGCACAACAACCGTTGAACAATATAGTACGTGTAGCCGTGCAAACAATGGCTGCCACCTTGGGCGGTACCCAATCCCTTCATACCAATGGCTATGATGAAGCCTTGTCTCTGCCAACAGAGGAAGCTGCCCGTATAGCCCTGCGTACACAACAGATCGTAGGTTTTGAAAGTGGCATTGCTGATACGGTAGATCCATTAGCCGGATCTTTTTATGTAGAAGCATTGACCAACGAAGTGGAAACCAAAGCCTGGGAACTGATTCAAAAAATCGATGCCATGGGAGGCGCTGTTAGCGCAATCGAACAAGGGTTTGTGCAAGATGAAATCGCCAAGAGTGCTTACAGATACCAGAAAGAAATTGAGAACAATGAAAAAATAATAGTAGGCGTCAATAAATTTACCACGAAAGATGATACACCGCCGGAAGTATTCCGCGTGGATGACAGTATCCGGAAGGTACAGTCAGAACGCCTCGAAGATCTTCGCTCCCGTCGTAATAATGACGCTGTAAACGCTTTACTGACACGTATCCGCGCGGCTGCACACACAGATGAAAACCTGATGCCGCTCGTAGTGGAAGCAGTGGAAAATCTGGCTACGCTCGGCGAAATTGCAGATGCGTTACGCGCCGAATGGGGAGAATACCACTAAGGATAAAATATTTTAATATTAACTTGCCAAAAAAATAACTGCATTACTTTGATTTACCGTAATACTTGTCCGCTTTGTGGTTCCTCACAAATTCACGAAGTGCTTACTGCTAAAGACTACACTGTATCTAAAGAAAATTTCGGTATCTGGCATTGCGGAGGCTGTTCTGGAAGATTCACACAAAATGTACCAGATGGCGCCAGCATTGGCAAATACTATCAGTCACAGGAATACATTTCTCACACAGAAACCAGGGAAGGTTTAATCAACCGCTTGTATCACAGCGTTAGAAAAATCACGCTGCGTTCCAAACAGAACTGGGTAAGGTCTGCCACTGGCCTAAAGCAGGGCAAACTGCTGGACATCGGAAGCGGAACTGGCGCCTTCCTGCATTATATGAAAACAGGAGGTTGGGACGTAACCGGACTAGAACCAGATGAAACCGCCCGTGCCAATGCCAAACAATTGTACGGTATAGAAGCGCTCCCAATAGAGCAACTCTTCTCCCTCCCGGCAGAGGAATTCGATGCTATCACGATGTGGCATGTACTGGAACATGTACACGACCTTCACCACTACCTGGACCAACTCCGTAAATTGGTAAAACCAGGCGGTGCTATCATTATTGCCGTACCTAATTATACCTCCCTGGATGCTAGCTATTATAAAGCATTCTGGGCGGCTTACGATGTACCTCGTCACCTGTACCACTTCTCTCCTACTTCTATGGAATCTTTACTGGCACAACATAACATCAAGGTAGTTAAAAAACATCCGATGGTGTTCGATGGGTTCTATGTAAGCTTGCTGAGTGAAAAATATAAGACCGGGAAAAGCAGGCTGCTGGCCGGTTTCTTCCAGGGCTTACGCTCTTACAGAAGAGGACTGAAGGAAGTAGACAGATGTAGTTCTATTGTTTACGAATGTAAACTGTAAGCTGATCTAAATATAAAAAAAGAGAGAAGGGAATTGATGTCTGCGACATCAATTCCCTTCTCTCTTTTTTTCGTTGTCCCTGCCCGCTGGGCAGGGACAACATGCTTTTTGATAAATCCTCTTTTCCTCGTCCATACACTGCGGGCAGGGACGACAGACAGAAGAGTTTTGTTAGTATACCAATTTCATTTCATCCACCAGGCGTTTGCAACCGGCGAATTTATCCACTACAAATAATACATAGCGAATATCCACCATGATATTCCGGCAGATAGACGGATCATAGTTGATATCAGACATGGTACCTTCCCAGGTACGGTCGAAGTTCAGGCCGATCAGTTGGCCGTTTGCATTCAGCGCAGGGCTTCCAGAGTTACCGCCTGTAGTATGGTTAGACGCGATAAAACATACCGGCATTCTGCCATTTACGCCATACTTGCCGTAGTCTTTGTTTTTATATAGCTCTATCAGTTTTGCAGGCACATCAAACTCATAATCTCCAGGAATATATTTTTCCATTACACCATCCAACCAGGTATAGTAATCGTACTTGATACCATCTGCCGGCGTGTAGCCATCTACTTTACCGTAAGTAACACGCAAGGTGCTGTTTGCATCTGGGTAGAAGTTCTTTTTACCCGCAAAAACATCCATTTGCGCCTGCATATAAGTACGTTGACGCTTGTTGATGTCCAGTTGCAGGGCATTTAAGTCTGGTGCTACTTTCTCGCGATAACCTTCACGCAATACAATAGCCAATTGCACAGCAGGATCTTTTGCCAGTGTAGCCAGGGCAGCCTGTTGCGGCTGTTGCATTACGGCCGACAGTTTATCCATGGATGTCAGGTTAGACAACGCAAATACTTGATCCGCCAGTTTGCGGCTATCGCTGTTAAAGCTGCTCCATAAAGTATTGAATCGGGTACTACGGAAATCCGCTGGAACTCTTGCAGCATAAATATCCATTAAGCTGATAAATACATCTTTATCTACACCAGCGTTATAGTTCTGGTAGAAAGCCTTCATGGATGCCATGAATTTATCTTTAAGGGTATTATACTGGCCAGCACCTTGACTTTCCACATCATCCGCAAAAGCGATGAGTTTATCCACAGCAGTCAGGATTTCCGCATTTTTCACCAGTTCGTTGTAATAATCACGAGCCTGTGCGTATGGATTGATTTTGATATACAGTGCGTTCAGGGTATCCAGTACACCAGCGTATTGTTGTTTCAGAGCTGGATTCGCATTCAGCAACTGATTGTATTCCGCTTCATAACGTTGCTTTTTAGCGATACCGTCTGTTTTTTTCACCCCCAGCATCTCTCCTTGCCATTTCTTCCAGTAGTTGGCAGTAGAAGCATATTTGGCGGCATATTGAATTTTGATTTGCTCATTTTTACGCATATAGCCATCCCAGATTTTCAGGGCAGCGTCGCGCATTCCTACTTTTGCAAAGTCCAGGACCTCTACGGTTTGTTTTACCGCTTCAGAAGGGAGATATTCCGTGGTACGGCCAGGGAAGCCCATTACCATGGTAAAATCATCTTTCTTCACCCCTTTCATGGAAATTGGCAGGAAGTATTTAGGCTTTAAAGGCACGTTATCCTGGGAATAAGGAGCTGGCTTACCATCCTTACCCGCATAGATGCGAAACATGCTAAAATCGCCTGTATGACGTGGCCATACCCAGTTATCGGTATCAGAACCGAATTTACCGATAGAAGAGGGAGGCGCACCTACCAATCTTACATCCTTATAAGTTTCCGTTACAAAGAGATAGTATTTATTGCCTTCGAAGAAAGGTTTGATCATCGCGTCTTGCCAGGATTCTTTCTTCACCTGTTGCTTGATGATTTCCAGTTGTTTATCAATGGCAGACTGTCTTTCCTTTTCTGTCATACCCGCTTTCACATTTTGGGTAGCAGCTTTGGTCACATCGTCTATGCGTACGATAAAAGTAGCGGTAAGACCTGGGTTTGGCAATTCTTCGGCTGCTGTTCTGGCCCAGAACCCATGATCCAGGTAATTGTGTTCCAGCGAAGAATGCTTCTGGATAGCATCATAACCACAGTGATGGTTAGTCAGCAGTAATCCTTGAGAGGAAATTACTTCAGCAGTACAGAAACCTCCAAAGCTAACAATAGCATCTTTCAAGCTACCTTTATTGATGTTATAAATATCTGAGGCGCTGATTTTCATACCCATAGCTTTCATCTCTTTTTCATTGAGATTGGAGAGCAACTGCGGTAACCACATTCCCTCAGTAGCATAAACTTGCTGCGTCAGTACTACAAGTACCAGCAGCATCCATGACTTCACTGATTTTAGCAACATATCCTATATTCTTTTAATAAAGCTGGCAATTTACATCATTCATCGACATAATACCGTTGTTTACAGAGTTAATAGCAGAATATTGGCCGTTTTGAACCAAATTTCAAAAGCGTATTAAATTCTGTCGTGCATGATGCAGTTAAAATCTTCTGTTGTGCTGGCCCACCTAACGGGTTGGCTACTACTTATTAGTTTACCTCTGCTGTTTGTCGGTGGACAAACCGATGGCAATCGTGCACTTGCCATATTATTCTCTCCGGAATTCTTTGTTTTTGTCATCACTTATTCGGCACTCTTTTATTTTCATACAAATTTTCTGTTGCCTCAATTGTTCTTCAGGAAACAGTACCTGTTATATTTTCTTTCCATCATCCTGTTGCTGCTGATGGTCAACCTGATGCAGCCCTTCGATCATTTGTTGATGCGGTTTCCGCATCCGCCTCGTATGCAGCCACCAGCAGGACATCCCATCCCACCCGGATTTCCTCCGGGGCCAGTAAGAATGGGATTCCATCCGGATTACATCAGTTTCTTCCTGTTTATGCTAACCATCGCATTGAGTGCGGCGATTGAAACAACACATCGCTGGCGACAAACAGAGAAGCGTGCTTTATATGCAGAAACCCGTAAAACACAGGCGGAGCTATCATTTCTGAAGGCGCAGATTAATCCGCACTTCTTATTTAATACACTCAACAATATTTATTCGCTGGCCATCACCCATAATGAATTCGCTGCTCCCAGTATCATGAAGCTGTCGAATATGTTGCGATATGTAACGGAAGAAAATCGGAATTATGTGTTATTGCAAGGAGAGATAGGATGTCTGACGGATTACATTGATCTCCAACGGTTACGTCTTAGCAAACAAACACAGGTACAATTCACCATCACTGGAGATCCTGGTGTTAAGTGTATTGCACCATTGGTCTTACTGCCTTTTGTGGAGAATGCCTTCAAATTTGGTGTCAGTAATCATGAAGCAACAGAAATTCAGATCCGCTTGGATATCACCGCAGACCAAGTACATTTCCAATGTACCAATCGCGTTTTTAAATCCTTTCCGCAGGAAAACCGCACCGGCATTGGGATTGCCAATACGAAGCAACGGCTAGAACATCTGTATCCTGAAAGATACCAGTTGACCACTGAAAGTCGGAATGGGATCTTTTTCGTATCACTCATACTGGATGGACTATATGGAGATAAAATACATAGTGATAGATGATGAGCCGCTAGCGCGTTTGAGCGCTCGATGGAGAAAGTGTTTGTACTGATGCCACAGCGACCGGAAGAAAAGGAAACGGATTACATCGTGGTACACTCGTCTTACCAGGAGCTAAAAATCAACACGCATCGCATAAAATATATTGAAAGGCTGAAAGACTACCTCCGGATACGTCTGCATGATGCGCCACCGGTGATGACTTTAATGATCTTGAAGAAAATGGTAGACCATCTTCCTACCAATAGGTTCAGTAGAATACATCGTAGTTTTATTGTAGCTGTTAGGGAGATATGATCACCTAAATATTCATTTTTCGTATAGCCGTAGTAGTAACCATCCTTATCGCAATGCCCGATGTCTACTCTTGTGTTTGGCAGGGGTTTACAGCCATTATTTACATTCAGGATATTGATGCAATTGATTTTTCTCAAAGGTTCTTTTCCATGGAGATAAAAAGAAAAAAACTAGATAAACCGGTGGGAAGTATTGTCAGGAAGTATTAGGGAGATGCAACCAAATGTGCTCGACAGATTTACACCCAAAATTAGTCTTGGGGGAAACCCGGGCTGCATCTCCCAGTTACTTACACCTATAATCGATTAGTGATACAGGTAGTTCATTGCAATGACATCATTGGCATTGAAAGTACGGTTGCCACCGTTGGAGCATGCCAGCATCCAGGAGTTAGCATCCGGACCGCTAGGAGTACCAGGGATTTGAATAGCGCCTACACCTGCAGTGCCTTCGTTGGTAGGAGTACCACCGCAGCTATAAGAACGGTCCATATAGTCGGTATGACGCATACCAATACAGTGGCCAATTTCGTGTTGGATAACGGAACCTACATACAGAACATTTGGATTAGATCCATAAGCATACTGATTGGTATTCATCTTGATTGTACCATAAGGGTTGCCGCTGCTAGTAGGGAAACCAGAAGAACCTAAAGTAATGTAACCACCAGATGGACCTTGGTTAAAGCCCTGAATAGTGATAGTAGCTTTACCAGAAGTAATGCGTTGGAATTTGATACGCAGTCCCAGTGCATTGTAACGGGCGATAGCGGTATCAGCACCTGCGATGAATGCGCTACCAAGACCAGTTACCAGTACAGTGATAGTACGAGGCAGACCAGTTACCAGGTTGGTAGTGCGATACTGCTCTGTATTAGCCACTTGCAAAGTAGGACCACTAACTTTTTGTGCTAATTGCTCATGAGAAAGGAAGATATCTCCTTCTACAATTACACCATTGTCAGTGGCGTGAACATCGTTTGTAGAGAAGCCATAGGCTTTGATCTGGGCTAAAGTCGCATCGCTAACCTCTTGGGGTTTGGATTCGGTTTTACTATTGTTTTTGTTACAGGAAACAATGGCAAATACAGCCATCAGACAGAAAAGAACACTAAGTGTCTGTTTTTTCATAGACTCAGATTTTGGGTTTTTAGAATAAAAAATATTCCTGACTACTGTTTTTTTAATAAACAGGCAGATCAATAATTCAACAGTATTGAACTATCATTCATGGAGGATACACGGTGATGACTATAGTGCTGTACAGTGCTTGTTTGCTCAATTTAACGGCTCTCAGATTTATCAATAATTAATGCTAAGCAAACTACAGTCACGTGGTTTTATCCAAAAACGGCAGCTTTTCTAATGATTGATGATGATTTAAGGTTACCAGTTTGACTGGTTATCAGATTTGCTCTTCGTATAAGTTAACTAACACTAAAATGTTGTGCGATCAAGCTTAGATTTTGTCGATGTTTTTCATTTACAACTTATGTTACCAATATTACGATTTTCGCTGAATTTAAAAAAAACATTTTGCAAACTCTCAGAAAAAAATTGGGATACACGTTTTATTTCTATAGTTTTATTGACGTTTGAAGCCAAGTAAATAACAGCTTTTTTGTTTTTCCCGCATGAACTACTATCTTCCCAAATTCCCTTTCCTGCTGGTTTTCCTGGCATTTTCCTGCATTATGACCGCTGCGCAGGATGCGGGAAAAACTGACAGCATGCGATTGCGCTACAGTACCCTACGCCCAGCGGATACGCTCGCTCAACAGCCAGGAACCTATTACCTCGTGAAATTCAATAAATCCGTACCTGTATTGAAATTATCTCCGTACGGACTCCTGAAAGTACTTAGCAGCAATTGCTTTATATTATCTGCAATTCCTAGAGATCTTCACCTGAAAAAAAATATGGACTATGCTGATATCGCTAATTGCAACTGGAAAGCCAGCGACAACCTGGTTACAAGTATAACGCTACTCCCTGCAACTGATAGTATAGCCGTTCAGGTTAGTTTCAAAGATTCGCTTCCTAACACACCTGCTACACATATCATCAGCTACCGGAAAGATTATCACACTGCGGTGATAAGGCTGGCCGTAGCCGATTGGCAAGCATTCATCTGCCAAGAGCAGATCCACTTTGCCGACCAGGTCAGGAAAGCCCATATTGAAATGATTGTCAATACCGCCAATCCATACGTCAATCGGATCAATGTAGCGCAACAATTCTTTCCCAATTTCAATGGAAAAAGTATAGCCGTTTCCGTTAAAGAGGATCGGTTTGACACCACTGATATTGACCTTGCAGGAAGAATCATATATAACCCGGATGCCTCTCCCAATGTTACCTCCCACGCCAGTACCATGGCCACTATCATCGCGGGGGCAGGTAATACGGGCGCACTAGGGTTAGGCGCCGCTCCAGGCGCTGGTATCAGCAGTTCGGATTTTAATAAAAGTCTGCTACCCGATACCAGTACCTACTATCGTAATTATAACATTACCATTCAAAACCACTCCTACGGTACTACGATTGAAAACTATTATGGCAACGAGGCCGCTGCCTACGACCAGCAAATAGCTACTGCAGATACCATCGTACACGTGTTTTCCGCCGGTAATATCGGTACCCAGACTCCGACTTCAGGAACCTACCAAAACCTCGTGTATGCGAATCTCTCTGGCAATTTCAAACAGGCAAAAAATGTAATCGTTACGGGTGGTACGGATGCTGACGGCAGATTTCTTTCGCTCGCTTCTCATGGCCCCGCCTATGATGGGCGTATTAAACCAGAGATCTCCGCCTTCGGTCAAGACGGCACTTCTGGCGCTGCCGCGGCAGTAAGTGGGGTGGTAACGATGGTACAAGATGCCTGGCGTCAACTACATTTTACGGCCATGCCATCTGCTTTACTCAAAGCCATCCTGATCAATAGCGCCAAACGCCCGACGGGGGCAATGCCGGATTATAAATCTGGTTTTGGTAACCTACACGCAGCCCACGCCCTGCAAACCCTTCAGGACAAAAGATATATCATCGGCGGAGCCACCAACAACAATACTACTACCAGTGATATTACCATTCCCGCCAACACACAGACGGTAAAAATTACCCTCTGCTGGAATGACCCCGCAGCCGCTGCCAATGCCCCTAAAGCATTGATCAACGACCTGGATCTACGTGTAACCGGTACCGATGGACAAACTTATCTACCCTGGGTACTGAACCCATACCCACAAGCAGACTCCCTCGCCGCCTCAGCCAAACGAGGTATAGACACGCTGAATAATGTGGAACAGGTTACCATCGATAATCCCGCTGCCGGCATCGCCCATATTGCGGTACAAGCCAAACAATTACGCGGTAATCAATCTTGGTACATCGCCTACGAGTTTATTCCTAAACAAACCTTCGTATGGCAACAACCTGACACCAATACCTTGTTATCTGCCAACACAGATGTTAATTTCTATTGGGAAACAACTTATACAGGAAATGGAGCTATTTCGTATAGTCTTGACAGTGGTCGTACCTGGAGTACTATTATCAGCGGACTCCCTATCAGTGCGGAACACCTGGGCTGGTTTACACCGGCTGTTTTCAGTAAAGCGATGCTGAAATTTCAACTGCCAGATACCGCCTTCATTTCGCCAGTATTTGGGATCTCTCCGGTGGTTAATATTAAAGTAGGATTCAATTGCGCCGACAGTGTATTGCTTTTCTGGAGCCCTGTTACAAATGCCTCCGCATACCAGTTGTACACCATGGGAAAAACCGCATTGCAGCCTTTTAAGCAACTCCGGGATACCTTCCTCATAATACCTAAATCCCAATTGAATTCTACCTATTTCGCGGTGAGTCCCATACACCAATCCGGATGGGAAGGTCAGCGCGGCTATACGCTCGATTTTACCAAACAAGGAGTAAGTTGTTATGTGCGTGCCTTGATAGCCGACAGAACATCAGACAACTCCGTACAGCTCACCTTAACGCTTGCTACGGAATACAAATTGAAAACTATTGCCTGGCAACGTTATAACGGCAAAACATGGGAAACATTACAAACAGTTCCTTCTAGTGGTAGCCTCCTCTATTATTACACCGATACCCATACTTGGGAAGGCATCATGTATTACCGGGTAATGCTCACCACCACCGATGGACGTACCATTTATTCTGACATATCTACGGTGCAACTGCCTATTTCTGGGAATATCTTGCTATTCCCTAACCCTGTTGTAACTACGCTGGGCATTATGGATGCACAGGTAAGAGAGCGACAAGTAGTCATCACAGATATGAGCGGAAAGGTGCGAATTAGGGCTACGATTACCAATACCTTAGAGGGCATTAGTGTGGCTGCATTGCCGGCGGGCATGTATACTTGCGTTATTTACTGGAATGGCGCCCGGATATTCACGCGGAAATTTGTAAAACAGTAATGATATCATTGAAAAAGAAAAGCCCTCGCAGAAGCGAGGGCTTTTTCGTGTATGCTTAATTAAGTAAGTAAACATTACAGGTGGATTGCTTCGCCGTAAGCTACTTCGATCGCGTCTTTTACAGACTCGCTCATAGTAGGGTGCGGGTGGATTGAATCCAGCACTTCTTGGTAAGTAGTTTCCAGTTTGCGAGCAACTACTGTTTCCGCGATGATTTCGGTAACGTTTGCACCGATCATGTGTGTACCCAGCCATTCGCCGTATTTGGCATCGAAGATTACTTTTACGAAACCTTCTGGAGCGCCAGCAGCAGTAGCTTTTCCGGAAGCAGAGAATGGGAATTTACCCACTTTCACTTCGTAACCAGCTTCACGTGCAGCTTTTTCAGTATAACCTACAGATGCTACTTCAGGAGCGCAATAAGTACATCCAGGAATGTTCATATAGTCGATGGTAGCAGGTTTGTGTGCATATTTCTTCTCGTTGTAAGCGATAGCTTCCACACAAACGATCGCTTCTTTAGAAGCAACGTGTGCGAGTGCCTGACCAGGAACCATATCACCAATAGCATAAACGCCATTAACGTTGGTTTGGTAGTAACCATCCACTACTACGCGACCTTTGTCGGTTTTAACGCCCAGTTGTTCCAGACCGATATTTTCGATATTGGCAGCGATACCAACAGCGCTCAATACTACGTCTGCTTCCAGGGAGATTTCGCCAGTAGCGGTTTTAACTTTAGCTTTAACGCCTTTGCCAGTAGATTCTACTGCTTCTACAGAAGCATTGGTCATGATTTCAATGCCTTTCTTCTTGTAGATTTTTTCCAGTTCTTTGGAGATATCTTCATCTTCTACCGGTACGATGCGAGGCATGAACTCAACAATAGTTACTTTAGTACCGAGAGTAGCATAGAAGTAAGCGAATTCAACGCCGATAGCGCCGGAACCTACCACGATCATGGATTTAGGTTGTTCTGGCAGTACCAGTGCTTCGCGGTAACCGATAACGTTTTTACCGTCGATTTTCAGGTTAGGCAGCTCACGAGCGCGTGCACCTGTAGCGAGGATGATATGTTTGGCATCGTAAACAGTAGCTTTACCGTCTTTATCGGTAACTTCTACCTGGCCTTTCGCCTTTAATTTACCATTACCCATCAACACATCAATCTTATTCTTTTTCATGAGGAACTGAACGCCCCTGCTCATTTTATCAGCAACGCCACGACTACGTTTGATCACTGCCGGGAAGTCAACCTGTGCATCCGCAACGGAGATACCATAATCTTTGGAATGCTGCATATATTCAAATACCTGTGCAGATTTTAATAATGCTTTAGTAGGAATACAGCCCCAGTTTAAACAGATACCACCCAGGTTTTCTCTTTCCACGATAGCGGTTTTAAATCCCAGCTGAGAAGCACGGATAGCAGCCACATATCCGCCGGGCCCACTACCAATTACGATTACGTCGTATGCCATATTGTTTATTTTTATTTGAAACTTGCCAAAGGTAGAAATTAATTGTGAATTCCGGTATTTGGAATTAATTACCTCAGGTCTACCACTTCTACACCAGGGTATTTCTTCGCATCAAAGATGAAAGTAGCGTCTGTAACTGGCGCATTGGGTGTGAAATTGGTGATTTCGTACGTGTAATGATTGCCATTTTTCTCAAAAACCTTCATTTTGGCAATATTTTGGGCTTTTTTGTCCACAGAAACAATCACTTTAAAGATATTCTTAGATTTATCTGTAGGCGTCATTTCAATGTTCTGCAGCACCTTGCCCTTTTCGGTGGTTTCTGAGTTCAGGCGGTAGAGGAAGTCTTTGTCGTAGAAATTGGTGAACAGTTTCGCCGGGGTAATGGAACCACTGCTCTGATCTACGTTGTTGATAGTTACCTCATTGACATCCTTTGCATAAGTCCAGGAAGTTTTATTATCACTGATGATCTCCTGGCCTTCCATGGTCACCTTGTATTTAGGGCCTTTCATATACACCGTACCTTTTTTAGATTCGGTTACACTGTTATTGGCTCCTTCTACTTTCAATACGAAATTGGCGACTACGGATTTCAGGGTCTTAAACTTGGCGCTTACTCCATCCAGTACAGTCTTGGCCTTAGGGTCGTTCGCAACCTTGCTCTGGGCCTGTGCCATACCGCCGAAAATAATGCCGCTCAGCAACATTCCTGTTAATACAAATTTCTTCATCGTAGTTCTTTTTTTATTTGTTGACCTATCTTGTCAAATGGTATGCCGACAGGTCAATATTGTCATTTTAGTGCCTCAAAAATCGGATATTTCAATGAAAGCGACGTCATATTCACATTTTACTTAATTGATTATAACAAATCATTAAGAATTTCATGTAACTCTGAGTCTGTTTTCACTAATACTTCCCTGGCTTTACTTCCCATATTCGGGCCCACAATACCGGCTGCTTCCAACTGGTCCATGAGTCGCCCTGCACGGTTGTATCCCAACTTCATCCTACGTTGCAGCAATGAGGTGGAGCCCTGCTGGGTCTGTACAATCACCTGGGCAGCTTCTTCGAATAATGGATCGCGATCGCTCAGGCTAAATTCCCTGCCTTCCGGATCTTTTTCGTCCACATATTCCGGCAGCAGGAAGGCTTCCGGATACCCTTTCTGATTCCCGATAAATTCAGCCACGCTTTCCACTTCTGGTGTATCCACGAAAGCACATTGCAGCCTCACCAGCTCCCCGTTAAAGGATACCAGCATATCCCCCTGACCAATCAATTGCTCCGCACCGCCTATATCCAGGATGGTACGGGAGTCTATTTTGGAAGATACCTTAAAGGCTATACGAGCCGGGAAGTTCGCTTTGATGGTACCGGTGATAATGTTTACAGACGGACGTTGTGTGGCAATGATCAAGTGAATACCCACGGCACGGGCCAACTGCGCTAGTCGCGCTATCGGCATTTCCACCTCTTTACCTGCTGTCATGATCAAATCCGCAAACTCATCCACCACCAGTACGATAAACGGCAGGTAACGATGGCCTTTCTGCGGATTGAGACGACGCTGGGTGAACTTGGCGTTATACTCCTTGATATTGCGGGTACCGGCTTCTTTCAGCAGGTCGTAGCGCAAATCCATCTCTATACAAAGTGCATTCAACGTATGGATAACTTTCTTGGTATCCGTGATGATGGCGTCGTCCTCTCCTGGTAATTTGGCCAGGAAATGCTTTTCAATCAATTTGTAAAGAGACAATTCCACTTTCTTCGGATCGACCAATACAAACTTCAGTTGGGAAGGATGCTTTTTATAGAGTAGAGATACTAGTAACGTATTGATACCCACGGATTTACCCTGACCGGTAGCACCGGCCATCAGCAAGTGTGGCATTTTGGCCAGATCCGCTATAAAGTTCTCATTATCAATCTTTTTACCAATGGCGATCGGCAAATCCATGGTGCTGTTCTGGAATTTTTCCGAAGCCAGCAGATTTTTCAACGAAACGATGGATTTCTTCACATTCGGCACCTCAATACCGATCGTACCTTTTCCGGGGATAGGCGCTATGATACGGATACCCAACGCAGAAAGACTTAACGCGATATCATCTTCCAGATTTTTGATACGGGAGATACGTACGCCCGCGGCTGGAACGATCTCATAAAGCGTCACGGTAGGACCTACCGTAGCAGAGATTTTCTGTATGGAAATATCATAGTTCTTCAGTGTGTCGATGATCTGGTTTTTGTTTTTCTCCAGTTCACCGGTATCCTGTACAATGATCTTATCCGCACTGTGATTGGCCAAGAGTTCCAATCCAGGGAATTTATAACTACTGAGGTCTAGTGCGGGATCAAAAGGATCTACGGACACGGCTGTATGAACCGGTGTTACTTCCTCTTCTTCCTCATCATTGTAAGTAGGCTTGATTTCGAAGGCTACTTCCGGTGTAGTATTCTTTTTCCTGGCAACGGGTTCCTGGGTTACTTCGAGTTCTCGTGGCTGTTCCAGGGTATCGTCTATATAGAGCATGGGACCAGCGGCTTCCAGCTCTTCATCTGTATAATCTTCTTCTTCCTCTTCAGCGGGAGCCATTATTTCCGGCTCCGGTGCTACAAGTGGTACGCTATGCGGAATATGTGCCGGAATAACCGTGATATCCTCTTTTTCTACTAGGTGCATAGCTGGCAATTCCTCTTCCTCTTCTGGCTCTCCTGGCGGGATCACCATTACACCAGTATCCTCTTTCAGGCCATTTCCTTTCGCGGCGGTTACAGGTGCTTGCTGAACTTTTTCTGTTACTGGGGGAACGACTGGCGCGGCGGTAGCCGTTGCAGCAGCCATTGACACAGGTGCAGGTTTAGGTGCTTTGGGTTTTCTTTCTGGCCATTTGATATCGAAATTGAATTTCCAAATCAACCAAGACAATCCTGTTACTAATAGGAACAATGCAGTACCTGTTTTCCCTACGAAGCCTGTCCCCCATTTGTTGAGGGCATTTCCAACAGCTCCGCCCCAAGGGAATTCAGCGCCGAAGGAAATGAATGACATCGTCATGCTGATGAACAGCAACCCGAACAAAATATACTTGATATTGCGCCATACCCTAAATACCCGACGGCCAACAATAAAATTCACGCCTAAAATGAAGAAGAAATAACAAAACAGGTAGGAGGCCACTCCAAAGCCTTTGTAAAAGAAACCATGTGAAACATAAGCTCCCAGTCGGCCTAACAAGTTATCCACTTTCACATCTCCAAAGAATAATTCTTTTGTAGAGTAACGGTTTACTTTATCAAAATCCTCTTCCCACGAAAAAATGTAGGAAGTGAATGCGATGAAACAGTACAGGGAGAGTAATAGAAAGAACACACCCATTACTTTATGGGTACGCTCATCTTTGACCAGCTCTTTCACTTTCACATCAGGCTCCTTATCTTTCTTCAATACATCCGGGTTCGGGGCTGGTGTAGCTTTGGCTTTTTTACTTTCTGGTTTTTCGGTTTTCAGTTTATTCTTGGACATAATTTCTCTAATAACTTGGGACTACCTGCCTGCCGGTATCAACTGCAATACCCAGTGGGTAATGAACTCAGGCACCAATGGGTCGATGGTTTGCTCCAGCTCAACATACTCTTCTTCTGTACATGACTTGCATTGCTGAAACAAATGGTTTAGTCCTGCAAATTTACGGACAGTTACCATGACATTTCCATTCTCTAACAAACCTTGTTCCAGCGCTTTCAGATTGCTATCTGCATTTACCGTCAGATCGTTGTTTCCGTTGATAGCCATGAATGCACATTTGATGCGCTTCAAGTTTGTGACAGGTTTATAACGTAATATAGACAACATTTCCGGACTTACGTTATCTGCTTGTGCAAATTGTTCTTTGGTAACGCCTTGTTTATAATCCTTTGGTAAATTTTCGTATGCCTGTTCCAGTACTTTTTCTGCATTGGCTTTCGCTTGTTCATAGGGAACATCCGCTGCCCATGCGTCCCAGTAAGGTTTTGTTTGTTTAAGATGCTCTTTGATTTCGGCATCGGATTGTCCGTATGCTCTACCTATAGCGATCATTTTTTGATCCACGTATTCTCTACCAGTAACGCCCATTCCTGCCATGGAAATTACAAAAGAGATAGCAGGATTATCAGCAGCTACAATTTCCGCCGCGATGGAACCTTCGCCGAAGCCTAGTAGTCCGATATTATGTTTGTCTACTTCTCTTCTTCCCTTCAGGTAACGTACCGCTGCAGCCGCATCTCTTGCGTAACCCTGGATATCCGTTGTATCCGCGTCTCCCCCTGATCCTCCTACGCCTCTGTCGTCATAACGGAGCGTGGCTATACCATGTCTGGCGAAATAATCTGCCATTACGAGAAACATCTTATGGTTGGCAATTTCATTATCGCGGTTCTGTTGGCCTGCGCCGGAAATCAGCACGATAACAGGACAATCGCCAATAGCTCCAGCAGGCAATGTCAAAGTTCCTGCCAATCTTACGCTATCGTGTTCATTCAGAAACGTTGTCTCCTCTGTGTGATAAGGAAAAGGAGGTTTAGGTTCCTGGGGCCGTGCGTATAGTTCTTCCGCTTTGATTTCTTTATGAGTTAACGTTACATTCTCTTTAATATTTCCCCAGATGAGTCGACCTGTGAGATTATTTGCTGCTGGCTGGGCTTTTCCCACAAACACCAGATCATATTCTTTCAGTCGCAAAAAGAGAATACCATCTTTCAGGCTAGCGGAATCGAATTTTTTTGATTGGTCAGATTTATCCGGGAAAGCGATGGTACCAGTAAGGGCGCCTGCTTGTTGGGAGAGGTTAACTGTAATCCTAAGTTTTTCCTGGTTGGTTTTCAGTATACCGTACCAGTTGCCGGACACATTACCGGCGGTTTGTGCAACAGCTGAAAGTCCGCCGCAGAGGCATATCGTCAGCACCCATACATATTTCCGCATCGTGAATATACTTGAATAAAAAAATGCTTTGTGCGGTTATTTTGCACAAAGCATTTTCGAAAATTTTTTACGCTTTGATTTTCAATATGGAGAGCAGCAGCAGTATCCAACCGACGATGAAAAAGACGCCGCCTATTGGAGTGATGATGCCCAGTTTGGAAAGGCCTACTGTTTCTGTGGCCTTCAACATGGTGAGCAAGTATAAAGACCCGGAGAAGAGGAAGATGCCGATAATAAAGCATCTGCCAGCCCAGAGCATCTGGGACCCAGGGGCATAGGCAAACAAGATACCTGTTGCCAGCAGGGCAAATACATGATAGAACTGATAGGTAACGCCTGTCTGAAAAGTACTTACAGTTTCAGGAGGAACCAGCTCTTTCAGTTTATGTGCGCCGAATGCGCCCAAAACCACTGCCAGCGCTCCCAAAGCTGCTGCCCAAACTAAAAAACTCTTATGCATGATCTATATTTTTGGTAAATGTATCCAGCGTAATATGATCCGAAGAGATGATGTGTCTGGACTGTTCGTAGAACTGGCGTCTTTCGGCCAGTTTCATTTCCACGTAGTCTATCAGGTCGTCATCTTCAAGATCCTGTATTAGAGGGCGTTTCGATTTTTTACGCGTCAGGCGTTCTACCATGGCAGGAACAGAAGGATTTATCCAGATGGTAGTACCTTTTTCGTTCATGAAGTCCATATTATCCTGGAAGCAGGGAGTGCCTCCGCCGCAGGAGATCAGGAATCTGTCCTGCTTGGAGAGTTCGCGCAGCAGCATACTTTCCTTTTCCCGGAAGTAATCTTCTCCTTTGGTGGCAAAGATATCGCTGATGGCCATTTCTTCTGCCTCCACGATCACCTCATCCAGATCATAGTAGGGTAGCTGCCAATGTTCAGCGAGTTGTTTCCCCCAATAGGATTTGCCGGCTCCCATAAAACCGAGTAAAAATATCTTCATAGATAACGAAACTATTTAAAATTAGTTTGACGATCAGTCTCTTAGCCTACAGGATGTGTCCAGGCAAGGCACAAGTCCTCTTCTAATATATATTGCAAATATAATCGCGTATTTGTATCCGGCTTCACAAAATCGGCCTGAATAAATCCTGCTGGCATAAAAGGGAAAGGTTCCAGCATCATATTTTCCCTAAAATCAACGCTACCAAGGCCATACCATTTAAACATGGCCTCTTTGGCGCTCCAGCAGACGGTCTGATGCTTCAAGGCATTTACAGGATCAATGAAAGCCTGCTCTATGGGCGATAAGAACTTATGCGCCACCTTTCCAATTTTAGGTTGCACGCTTTCGATATCTATTCCCACCGCGGCTTTACGACTAACGATCGCGGCGGCATAATCGCCACAATGAGAAATAGAAAAATGGAAGCTATCACATTGTAACATTGGTTTTCGGGTATCCCCTATGATGACCTCATGTATCGGAAAATCCGGAAACAGGGTAATCAACAATAAACGTCCTGCATAGTGTTGCAGCCGCTTATGCGGGTGATGAATATCTCTACTGATGGTTATTTTGCTCCGGAAATAATCTTCTTCTTCACTAATTTTCCACAACCCTAGTCTGGTGTCCGGATCAATTTGTATGGTACGTATTAATGGCATATCTTGCCAAATTAATAGAAAAAGGGTGAATAAAAGCGTATTTCCGGCACATATTAGCTTTTCTTTAACCGCTTTTTCCTACCCAATCCAAATTACTAACAGCTAAAGCAAACTACCTAGCACATGATTTTGTCTGACAAGCGCATACTGGAGGAAATCGAGAAAGGCACCATCGTGATATCTCCATACGACAGGAAATATCTTGGTACCAACTCCTATGACGTACACCTGGGCAAGTATCTGGCCACCTATCGGGATCGCATATTGGATGCACGCCAGCATAACGAGATTGAACATTTTGAGATTCCGGAGGAAGGATATGTGCTCCAACCAGGCACTTTATACCTGGGCGTTACACTGGAATATACGGAAACGCATGCCCACGTGCCTTTCCTGGAAGGAAAATCCAGCACAGGCCGCCTCGGTATCGATATTCACGCCACTGCCGGTAAAGGGGATGTAGGCTTCTGCAATACCTGGACACTGGAAATCTCCTGTGCTCAACCTGTCCGCGTATACGCCGGTATGCCAATCGGACAGTTGATTTATTTTGTGGTAGAGGGAGATGTGGAAACTTTCTATAACAAAAAAGGCAACGCGAAATATAACGGCCGTACCATAAGACCTGTGGAAAGTATGATGTGGAAGAACGAATTCTAGTTTTTTCACGCGGATGGCGTAAAAGATTCGAGTCTATATCAAAAATGAAAAGAGGAATTGAGGTCTGCGGCCTCAATTCCTCTTTTCATTTTTCGTCGCCGCTGGGCAGGGGCGACAGGCACGAAATTTCACTTTTGATACAAGCAATTTTTTTAGGGAGACACGATGTACTCCACCTCATGCGCCTCCGTGAGGGAAGGAACTTCCAGCTTGCGTATCAACTGATGCAACGCCTTCTCCGGCACCGCATATTCGCGTTGTTTATTCTGGGCAAACAATACTGCTGCAGGCACTTCTACATACACGATTTTCACTTCTGCATGATAGGTCATGCAAAGTCCCACCAGTTGCTCTCGCATCTGCCGTGTGATATTGGTAGCATTCCATACAAAATCTTTTCCCTGGCGCAGATAAACCTTTGCCTGTTCTTTCGCTTCCTGGATTACTGTGCCATTGCCGCTTTTATCAGTAGGCGCAATACCATGCTTACGGCGGATTTCATCCGGCGATACCATTGGCATATCCTTGAAATGCCGCTGTACATAAGTGTCTTTCCCAGATCCAGGCAATCCGCTCATCACGATCACCCGACTCCCCTTCTCTGGGTAAGGAACGTAGTCCGGATCAACATTCGTCTTCATAAAATAATTCATCTTCGCTGCTGTAGTAGCAAAATTCCGGGACATCCCCCAGCAATGCTGCTCTTTCGCCAACGCTTCAAAACAATCAATGCGGTACAATAAATCCGCGGTGTCTGTACAGGTACGGCCCAAGACATCTGCACGGGCCAGGATGGACAATAGACGGACATCTACATCCAAACTCGCACTGATCAATGCTTTTATGGGATCAGGCTTATCGAACACCCACAACGGCAGCCCGTGATAACGAACGAGTTTTGCTATTTGTTCCCGTATAAAAAAAGGAGTAGGTATTTCTTCATACAGGATATTCCGACTGGTCATTTCCCCTCTGCGCGCATGTCCGGGGGAAGTGATATGTCCATCTGGCAATATTTCCGTAGTACTGTATTTTTCCACATCATGCAATAGTGCGGCCGCCCACAGCAATTCCTGCTGCTGCGGTTCTAACTGCTGATAGGCTGGCAACTGCTCCAACGCCGCCAGCACCATTCGGGTGTGAATAGCCACATCCCCTTCTGCATGGTGATGCGGATCTTGTGGCACATCTTCCATCCTACTCACCCAATACCAAGTATCGTGTAGGTGCTGCCATGATTTATCTTTATCTATAGTCCACATAATTTCCATTTTCATAATTCAGTTTTGCACGGCGCCAGTGTCTGGTCCAGTGCTCATCTGTTTTTACATGTCCTTTGCGGACATACTTAAATACATTGTTTGCAAATTCACTCACCGCGTAACTGTCGGTGTTCCTGGTAACAATACCTTCCATCGTAACTGGGTAACCACCCGCCGCATCATGCGGATCGAAGGTGCCAGGGCCTGACACCAACTCCAAGGTTTCCTTTTCATACTGTTCTCGTGTAGCCGGTGGCGTGAGTATCGCTAATTCCGGTACTACTGGCAGGTCCAGCATGGCCGCGTAAAATTTGGTTTCTTCCCAACTCAGCCAGCGGTCTTGCTCCCTGATACCAAAAACATAAAAATGATGGTCTAGGTTGCGATACTCGATAGAATGCACAGCATAGAGGTTCTCCAGGAAGATTTCCATATCTCCCAGATCATTCTTGATGCTTTCCCAGAAGCGACGAATAGAGGCCGTCCAGGCGGAAGTGGTAGGCGCAGCATGTGAGCGCGCGAACACACCGTATTTGGAAAGGCAGTTATTCTCTCCGTCTAGTTTTTCGGTATGTACCAGTTGTGGGATTGTTTTAAGCTGATCCCAGTAGTTATATTGAATACGGTCATCGCTGGTAGTTCCCGGTGAAAACGGGTAATGCCAGGTACGGCCATACTTTCTTGAAATTGCCATGATAAGGGGTTTTAATCAACAATAAAATCACAGGCCGATCCGAAGATGGAACGACTAAAGGCTTGAATTAATATGCCTGTGATATTACATGGCTCAAAGTTTTGCGGTTTTTATATTAAATGCCCTGCAAAGCTATGAAAAAAATACCATCCTTGTAAATATGGCCGCTATTCCCCTATCAAAATAGTATCTTACGTAATCTTACAACGCAACTACACCCATATGAGAAAACTATTACTATGTGCCGCCACTGCGGCAGCATTCACTGCCTGCCACCAGGGTGGCGGCAGCAGCAGCGGTACAGACAGTACCCTCAATATTGCCTTTGCTAATTATTCACAACATTTCATTGATGACCTCTGGAAAGAAAACCCAGGATGGGCTACAGAAGTAGGTTATCACAAATACGACAGCGTGCTCATTGTGCCTGATAGCGCCGCCAATGTAGCCAGTCTCGCTTTCAGCGCCCGTCATCTCGATTCACTCAAAGCTTACTCACTTGATAAACTGACTGACGCCAATAAAATTGATTATCAACTGATCGAAAATTATCTGAAATCCAATGTTTGGGGTATCAATGAATTGAAATCCAATCAATGGGACCCTTCCAGTTTCAATGTCAGCAATACTTTCGCCACCATCTTAAATGAAAATTATGCACCACTGGAAACAAGACTGCGAAGCTTTTATGCAAGACTGCGGAATGTACCTGCATACTACGCAGCAGCCAAAGCGCAAATCAATAATCCAGTCCCTGAACTACAGCAACTGGCTATAGATCAGAACAATGGCGGTGCACCAGTATTGGAAAAAGATTTCGTTGACTCGCTCAATAAAACCAATATCCCTGCCGAAGAGAAAAAAGAAATGATTGCCCGCGCTAAAACTGCAGCAACAGCCATGCATGATTATGCGACTTGGCTCGGCGCACTGAAACCTGCGAATCCACGCAGTTTCAGACTAGGCAAAGCACTCTATGAACAAAAATTCAACTATCAGATACAATCCGCTTTCTCTGCGCAGCAAATATTCGACTCCGCTGTGGCACGCAAGCAATTTGTACATAAAGAAATGATCCGCATCAGCAGGGAATTATGGCCAAAATATTTTGGTAATACCCCTATTCCAACGGATTCTCTGGAATTGATTGGTCGTATGATCGATACGTTGAGCGTTCGCCATGTGAAGCCAGAAGAGTTCCAAGCTGCCATTGAGAAACAAATTCCAGAGCTGGTGAAATTCATTAAAGAAAAAGACCTGCTTTACTTGGACCCTACCAAACCATTAGTTGTTCGTAAAGAACCTGCATATATGGCGGGAGTTGCCGGTGCGTCTATCAGCGCTCCTGGCCCGTATGACAAGGGTGGTAATACTTACTACAATGTAGGCAGCTTGGCTGGATGGCCAAAAGAAAAAGCAGAAAGCTATCTGCGTGAATACAATCACTATATCATGCAGATCCTGGATATACATGAAGCCATCCCTGGTCATTATACACAATTGGTGTATGCGAATCAATCACCTAGCCTGATTAAGTCGCTCATGGGTAATGGCGCTATGATTGAAGGATGGGCTGTTTACACAGAGCAAATGATGCTGGAAAATGGTTATGGCAATAATGAGCCTGAAATGTGGCTCATGTGGTATAAATGGAATCTGCGTACGGTTTGCAATACCATCCTGGATTACAGTGTGCATGTAAATAACATGAGTAAGGAAGACGCGTTGCACTTGCTGACGAAAGAGGCTTTCCAGCAACAGGCGGAAGCAGAAGGTAAATGGCGTAGGGTGAGTGTTACGAGCGTGCAGCTTACTTCTTACTTTACGGGGTATAAAGAGATTATTGACCTGCGCGAAGCTTATAAAAAGAAGATGGGGAACGATTATAAATTGAAGGCTTTTAATGAGAAGTTTTTGAGTTATGGTAGTGCGCCGGTGAAGTATATTAGTCAGTTGATGCTGAAATAATTTTTTATTTGTTTAACGGGCGAAGCCCTTCGAAACCTGCGGTTTCGAAGGGCTTCGCCCGTTTTATATCTGTCGATCCCGCCCCACCGGGCGGGATCGACGGGCAGAGAGAAATTGATATCAATCTGGTAAGTGATAATAATTTTTTACTGCCTCGTAATTATTATAGTCCACAGGGGCCGATGCGCGGGCATTGGGATTACCGCCAATGATAACATATTTAAAATCAAAATTAGGCACTGTTACTGTGCTTATAAGTGGCACTGGAGTGGTAGGTGCATGGTCTGTAGGCAGGTTCATATAGTATATCCTTAATTTTCCTATATCATAGTTATAGTTGATATTGATCAAGTAACCAGGGTTGAAGCTGGAAATCTGCCATGGAAGAGGGGTCCAGACAGATGGATTCGCACCAAAAACTGCAGGTTCCTTAATATAAAGCAGTATTGTCCCTTTATTAAAAACATCTGCCGTAATATCAGCGAGGGTTACTGTGGCCATTTTAGCACTTATTCCGGCGGCGCTACCAGGGCCGGTTTGATAGGACCAAATATCAAGTGCATACTGGGTATTCGTTAACGTGAAATTACCACTCTTTACATTGGCATTTCCTTGTGAGCCAGTGGCGCCAGTTGGACCAGCAGGGCCTTGTGCACCTTGTGGACCTATAGGCCCCGCAGGCCCTGTCTTACTACATGCTGAAAAAATAAATAACGCGCCTATCGTACAGATTAGGTGAATGAACTTAAACATGGGGATATATTTATTTTGGTTTTATGAATTCGCTTAAGATGAATAATGCTCAGTATATCGGGGCTTGTTGGTCACAGTATATAGATGTACAGTATAAATATACTGGCTTTAAAAGGGCTTATGGCATGCAGATGATAAACGGTAGGGAATTTTTATTATCTGGCTTATCAGGTATTATTAGTGGAGATAACAGATCGACGGGTAGTAATAAAATGTAGGGCTGCTTTGATTTTATATGGTTCCCGCCGCAGGGCGGGAACCATATCTTTTACTTATTGAATTTCCTTTTTTGCAAGAGTTGTATTACGTAAGCTAATTTCTTAGGATCATTTACGTATGGCGACAAATCGAACAATTCTACTTTTCTGAATGCAACAGGATGACTTTCAGATTGCAAAGAAATAGAACCTTCTGTCAACAATTTTCCATCCGTTTTCACAGCGGGATCGTAATTAGAAACGTTGCCACCACCGATTTGCGGCTGATTATATACGATTACTGTATCCTGACCAGCAATATGTTTGATGACGGAATCGCGGATTACCAGCGCTTCTACGTGTACCCATTGATCACCATGATAGGTTTTCGAAGTAGAAGAAATACAATGATCTTTGATTAGTTTAGTATTCATTACCACATTGGTACCTGGTGTACAAAGATTGGCATTAGTACGCGCGTCTTTCCCATTCCCACCTAGTAATTGTTCCTCCAGGGAAATAGGAAAATCTTGGTTCTTTCCCATGGAAGCAGCTGTTTGACCATGTAGCATCACACCGCTGTTGCGATAAGCCCAACCTGGACCACCTTTTACCTGCTCGCCAGTAAAACGATATTCCACAACAATCAAGTAGGCAGAGAAATTCTTCTTATAGAAAATGTGACCGAATTTATCATCAAACTGTTGATATTGGTCATAATTCACCGTGAGGAGTCCGTCTTTTACACGGAAGGTATTACCGAAATTATCATTCAAATCATAACCGGTGATTTTGATATCCCAGTCTTTCAAATCCTTTCCATTGAACATTTTCACCCATTTATTCGGCGCAATCTCTTTCTGTGCCTGGGTTACAAGGGTAGACAAAAGTAATAACGTGGTTAATATGCTTTTCATTTGTTCATAGTTTATGCTGCGGAAGATATAAAAATTATTACTGCCGGACTGTGTAATATTTTGCGCAGCGTGACTTTAGTTCCACATAGAGAGAAATAAACAACATATCTATACTAGTAGCTATCAAAATGTTAATTTATTGCAAGATTTTAGTGGGAGTATTATAAACCAGCAATTGTATGATGATAGCAAACAAACAGATCAATGGGCAGGTTCATCCTGCGGCAGGGCTGCTTTATAATAGTTCCAGCATCATCAATGTTAGTCCTGAAGGGCGCATTGTATCTATATTCACGGGTGCCTGGCTATTGGGTTCTGCCATTAGCAGCGTAGATAAGAAACCTGTCAACAGTCTGCTGAAGCTGCTGGGAGCGGGTTATCTCCTGTACCGTGGCATTTCAGGCAATAGTTTATTAAATGGCATAACGGGAAAGCGGCATCCCGACCGGCATACAAGGGCCGTGAATATCAGGACCGCTGTTCTCATTGATAACCCACGTGAGGAAGTATATTATTTCTGGCGACAACTAAGCAACCTGTCCATCTTTATGAAGCATTTACAGTCGGTGGAAGAAAAAGATCCGTTACATTCTCACTGGATTGTGAAAGGGCCTGGCGGCATTGGTACATTGGAATGGGATGCAGAAATCGTAAAGGAATATCCTGGGCAATTTTTGGGATGGAGATCATTACCAGGTTCTAGTATAGCTACGGCCGGAAGAGTAACGTTTACGGATATTCCCGGTGGAGGTACAGCCGTTGATGTGATGTTGACTTATAGAGCCCCTGCAGGGCAGATTGGCAGCGGATTAGCATGGCTATTGAATCCTGCATTTGAGAGGATGGTTGTGAAAGACATTCGTCGATTCAAGCATTTTATGGAAACTGGAGAAACAGCACAGTAAAGCTTTCCTTGTTATAAATAAAACAGGCTGCAGCGTGTAGTTGCAGCCTGTTTCTTTTTGCTTTTTCATCACTGTTCGTAATGCGCTATGACAATACTTCTTTCTTAAAGTTGTGGTAGGTGTTCTGACTTTCGTTAATCAGTTTTAATACTTTTTCCCGAACATCATCTTTCAGGCCGGTAACCTGTTGTTCAAACACATCGCGGAGTTCATCGAGCTCCCCATTTCCTTTTCCTACCATTTTATTGATTTTTCTACGCCATTTTCCAGCCCTATACTTGATTTTGTTGCGAGTACCTTCTCCACTGTCGGGGGCTGTGAGAACACCTATTACGAGACCAGCAGTAAGACCGGCTAAGGCTCCTGCTAAAAATTTAATAGTAGACATAATCACTGGTTTTAATGGTTTAACAAATGATTACAGTACTTAGTTCAACTGCACTGCGTAAGGGGCAATTTTTCAAATATCAGGCCAAGAATGGCCCAATAGACTACATAGGCTGAATTAGTGATTCAATTGTGATTCAATCAACATTAAAATTTTTGTTAAATCTAAATATCGTATAGACGTTGCCGTTATAGCTTTACTAGAGTACCAGCATTACCTATAGGCTTCAGTGCTTCACTGTTATTACGGGATATAACCAATCTTTATATCAAAAAATACAGCCGGAACAATATCAGCGTTGACATCGTTCCGGCTATGTGGATAAGATAAGCGAGTAGATAATGGAATTTATAAAGTCAAACGGAGCAGTAAAATAATCAGGATTTTTTGTTTTTCAAAACTTTTTGAAAGAAACGAAAATAATAAATTTATTTAAAAAGTCCCTTTTTGCTCCCTGACCCACTCCCCTAGTCTGCTAAGAGCTGATCTACTAATCTATTAAAATTATATTTGAATTCTTCATAATGTTCCCCGGTACCAGGTCCATTGAAGCCAGTATGCACTTCTTTCACATTACCTTTTTTATCAATAAATATGGTAGTAGGGAATCCTTTGATGCCCGTCAACTGCGGTAAAGTTTTCTCTCCTTTCTCAGGATCGCCGGGCGTTACGCCGGTGATTAGGACCGGATACTGTACATCAAAGCGTTTCAGGAAACTGGAAAGTGATTTCTTTGATTTTTCGAAATCGGTAGTACGCTCGTAAGCGAGCCCCAGTACCTCTATACCACGATCCTTGTTCTTTTTGTACCAGTCGCTCAGATAATTCGTTTCATCCATGCAGTTAGGACACCAGGAGCCCATCAGCGTGATAACGACGCCTTTTCCGCGGAAACGCTCATCCTGTAAACTCACCTTTTTACCATCCATATCTGGGAAGGAGAAGGTCAGCGGACCTGCGCCTGGCTTCAATGTAGCGAGGGTCGCTTCATCTTGCAGTTTGGCCGTGTCGTTCTTAACAGCCGTCCAACTTTCCTTTCCATCGCCAATACCAGCGAAGAAAGTACCGCCCACAATGGAATCTCCGCTTACTTTGGCAGTGAACAGGTAAGCATGTGAACCATCGAAGGTAGAGAGTTTCAGGCTATCGCCATCTACAACGCCATCCAGGAAACGGTAATCGCCGGTGGTGGTCAGGAAGGTGCCATGCACCGTATTGCCTTGCTGTTTGAATTCGCCAATAGCGTAGGAAGAGTCTTTATCTTTCCCCAGGAACCAAGTAGCCCAGCGGCCATTCACGGAGCCTTTAGCAGGCGTATTTACATGAAAACGTTCCGTAGTATTAGGTGTGGCAGAAAATGGCACACTCACATCTTTATCGGCCAGATGGCGGGTCCAAGTACCGGTCATCTTACCATCTGCTTGTAATTGCGCTTTGAAATCAGAGTCGAAGAATGGCATTTTGATGAAGACGGAATCTCCCGTTACCTTCACATCGTCCACCAGCAGTCGATCCGTTGCATTCAGTACAAAGAGTACTTTATGACCAGCCGTATCTTTCACTTCAAAATTGAAAACAATCTCCGCACCATCTTTACGATGCAGTTTCGCCTGCCAGGTACCTGGTTGCAGGTCTTTTTTGGCGCCTACATTACATGCGGCGAGGGATATTCCTGCCACCAGGCAGCTCCATAATTTCTTCATAGCTAAACCTTAAAAATGTTATTTGTTGTAGTTTCTTTCTCCGAAGAGCAGACTGCCGATACGTACCATGGTACTGCCTTCTTGCAATGCCAAAGGATAATCTGCGCTCATGCCTACGGAGCGTTCTTTGAAATAGTCCAGTGAGCTGAAATATTTATTTTTTACAGCGTCGAAAATTTCATGGAGCTGGTGGAACTCTTTTCGAATCTGTTTTTCGTCTGTTGTATTGGTGGCCATGGCCATCAGTCCTACGATGCGTACACCTGAGAATTGTTCCTGTTCTTGCTGCCAGGTATCCAGCAGGCTGTACAGCTCGGCTTCATCAAGTCCAAATTTAGTTTCTTCTGCTGCAATATGCAACTGTAACAAGCAATCAATGACCCTGTTATTTTTTTGTGCTTGTTTATGTATTTCTGTCAACAGTTTCCCGCTGTCTACTGCATGAATCATTTTTACAAACGGCGCGATATACTTTACCTTATTGGATTGCAGGTGTCCGATGAAGTGCCAGTCGATATCCACAGGGAGTACGGCCTGTTTATCAACTAGTTCCTGTACATAGTTCTCTCCGAAGATACGTTGCCCTGCTGCATAGAGGGCTTCTACATCTTCTACAGGTTTTGTTTTGGAAACTGCTACCAGTCTTGCTTTATAAGGGGCCAGTTCGGCCAGGACTTGATTATATGCCGTAAGATTAATTGCCATTTGGCAAAAATAGGGAAGATTGGCTGGATATGCCAGATATGGCTTAAAAACGAGCGGAGTGACGTCTGCGACGTCACTCCGCTCGTTTTTATTTTTTTCATCGTCCCTGCCCGCTGGGCAGGGACGATAGGTAGAAGCGTTTGGGCAATTATGGCAGATTATTGCAGGATTGATCTTGCGATAACGATGCGTTGCACTTCGGAAGTACCCTCGTAGATCTGGGTAATTTTAGCATCACGCATGAGGCGTTCTACGTGGTATTCTTTCACGAATCCGTAACCACCGTGTACTTGAACGGCTTCTGTGGTCACCCACATGGCAGTTTCAGAAGCAAATACTTTGGCCATGGAACCGCTGAGGGTATAATCCAGGTGATGATCTTTTTCCCAGGCTGCTTTCATGCAAAGCAGGCGGGAAGCTTCGATACGGGTAGCCATATCTGCCAGTTTGAACTGGATAGCTTGGTGCTGGGAAATTTCTTTACCGAAAGCTTTTCTTTCTTTAGAATATTTCAAAGCCAGTTCATAGGCGCCGCTGGCAATACCGAGGGCTTGGGAAGCAATACCGATACGACCACCAGCCAATGTTTTCATGGCAAATTTAAAACCGAAACCATCTTCGCCGATGCGGTTTTCTTTTGGCACGATTACATCTTGGAACATGATGCTATGGGTATCGCTACCGCGGATACCGAGTTTATTTTCTTTCGCGCCAACGGTTACACCAGGACTTTTCTTCTCTACAATAAAGGCGTTAATACCTTTGCTACCTTTTTCCGGGTGTGTTTGGGCGATTACCAGGTATACGCTGGCAGAGTTACCGTTGGTGATCCAGTTTTTAGTTCCATTGAGGAGATAATGGTCTCCTTTATCTTCTGCGGTGGTACGCTGGGAAGTAGCGTCTGAACCGGCTTCCGGCTCACTAAGAAGGAAGGCGCCAATGATCTCACCTTTGGCCAGGGGAACGAGGTATTTTTGTTTTTGTTCTTCTGTGCCGAAAGTTTCGAGGCCCCAGCAAACGAGGGAGTTATTTACGCTCATCACTACGGATGCAGAAGCATCTATTTTTGAAATTTCTTCCATTGCAATCACATAGGAAATGGTATCCAGACCGGCGCCGCCGTATTTAGGACTTACCATCATTCCAAGGAACCCGAGTTCTCCCAGTTTCTTGATCTGTTCTGCAGGAAATTGTTGTTTTTCGTCTCTCTCTATTACACCGGGTAAGAGCTCATTTACAGCGAAGTCGCGAGCGGCTTTCTGTATCATGAGGTGTTCTTCTGTGATTTGATAATCCATGTAAGTTTGGTTGTTTTAGTGTGATACGCACAAATTATCCATAAATAAGGAGCTAAAAAAATGCCCTTCATAAAATTCAATGTTGTATACCAGATCGATGGGATTATTGAATAAATCGCTACAATAACGCTACCACATTGGATATAGTTTATTAAACCGATCTTCTTTTTTGCCTCCAGGGCGACTCTCTGCTTTGGGGGTTCAGGTAAAATCCCTTAGCTTGCCATATAGCATATTCCCTTTTTATGAAGAATATCAAGATAATAGAAGTAAAATCAGAGATAGGAGCAGGTACTCGCGGCGCCAGTCTGGGCGTGGAAGCGATAAAGATTGCCGCCCTGGATTTCATGAGTAACTTCTTTGTTCACTTTCCTACAGAAGCCATCGAAACTGAGAACAAGCTGCTGTTTGAACCCATTGAATCGCCTTACGCCAAAAGAATCAAAGGTTTGCTCACGATGTATGAGCGTATCAGCAAGAGTGTTTCTGAAACTGTGAAAGCCAACTGGTTCCCGGTGTTATTATCCGGAGATCACAGTACCGCAGGTGCCACTATTGCGGGTTTGAAGATGGCGCATCCTAAGTCCAAGCTGGGCGTGATATGGATCGATGCCCATGCGGATCTGCATACGCCATATACTACGCCTTCCGGCAATATGCACGGGATGCCGCTGGCCACTGCTATTGCGGAAGATAACATCGACTGTAAGGTGCATGAAATTGATGAGCAGACCGCCAAGAGCTGGAATGCCCTGAAAAATATTGGTAAGATCGCGCCGAAGGTATTACCGGAGGACATTGTATTCATATCCCTGCGGGATTATGAAAAGGAAGAAGACCATCTGATCAAACAGTATGGCATGAAGGTGATCACCACCAGCGAAGTGCGCAGAAAGGGACCGGAAGCGATTTCCAGGTCTGTTTTCCGCTATCTGAGTGATTGTGATTACATCTATGTCTCGTTTGACGTGGATAGTCTGGATTCCTCCATTTCCAAGGGTACTGGAACGCCGGTGAGCAATGGGTTACGTGAAAGAGAAGCAGAAGACTTGATTTCGAAGTTTATGCAGCATCGGAAGATTTGCTGTTTTGAAATCACGGAAGTCAATCCTACATTGGATCGGGAGAACTTGATGGCGGAGATAGCATTTAATATCCTGCAGCGTAGTGTGAATGTGCTGATGATGAATTAGGGAGACAGCCAGGCCTCGTGTGACAGGCTTTACATAATGCAATGGGCTGGCCAAATGCTCAGCGCAGCATCACTGCCTATCAAAAAAAAGAAAATGGGATAACGTCTGCGACGTTATCCCATTTTCTTTTTTTTGTCGCCCTGCCCAGCGGGCAGGGGCGACAAAAAAGAGAAAAGCTTGGTCTTATTTTATATCGAAGTAGGTAATCAGCCAAGCGGTTACTTCACTATAGGAGTGAATTCCCTTCAGTTGCTTATTAGCCTTCAGGTATTGATCATAGAACATGCTACTGTAGTCATCCAATTTCCCTTCATACCTTCTATAGAACTGCACGATCGCCTTATAATCCTTTCTTACTCCGGGTACTGCTTTATGCCATACTTCGTGGGCCAGGGTGGTATCTCTCCAAGATAATTGGCGAACGCTGTACAGCAACATTTCTAGGTTAGCGGAATAACGGAAACGGCTATCCGTAGTACTAGTAGCGGCTAAGTAGCCTACAAAATTGGCATCTTCTTCTGACGCGTAGCCCAACTGATGAGCTATTTCATGACAGGTAATAAAGGGGAGCATGACATCCGGAGAGGTCGTGTTGACCTGGGCCTCATTGGTCCATGGGTTGAGATAACCGGTAGTACCTGTATAATTCAGCCACTCGCCGAACAGCGCCTTTTTGACGCTGGGATGTTCATACCTGAAAGCTGGCCATCTCCCGGAAGCAGCATCATACGCCATAATAGCCCTTTTAAAAACAGGAATGCTGCTGGTGTCAGCGCCAGTGACTTCCAGCGTATCACCCAGCAGGAGCTTGTCGCGGTTCACCAGTTGCACCAGTGTATCCGACAAACGATAGAGTTGATCCGTATTATAAGGGCCAGAAACAAGCTTTGTATCCGGTGTCAGTGGCTGTCTTTCGTAATTTAAACCCCAGAGTATGAGGAAGGCTAAATAGAGGTTTAGCAGGGCATGAATGCCTTTCAGCAATTGATAACCTGCCCTTCCCCACTCCGCGCGAATCAGTTTATAACATAGTTTTAACAAATAAAATATTCCTGTTATAATCCACACTGTATAAATTACGTCGCCAACACTAAAAGGCACTATACCTGTAAGTTGTCTGAAAACCGCGCTGGTCCACTTATACCACCCACTGAAGTAGAAGTATCCGAACCGGGAACTCCAGCCCATTAATCCTTTTAACAACAGTATAGCCGTCAGTGTTAGTATAATACGGATAACCTTTACTCTAATTTTGGTTTTTAATTCCATAGAAGAAGGAGCATGATAGATGAATCTTTACAAATTTTGCTTGGCGGAGCCATATCTGAAAAACTGCAGGTGAAAATACACATTAATGAGGCAAAAAGCGTTGGTGGCGGAGATATAAACGAAACATTCCGGATAAACACCAACGAAGGGTATTTTTTCCTTAAGCTAAACGATGCCGCCAGGTATCCTGAAATGTTCCGTCAGGAATTTGCAGGATTGGAAGTGCTGCGTAAAGCTAGGGCATTGGCTGTACCGCGCCCTATGGCCACTGGAACGGCCGGCAATAAGACCTTTTTGTTAATGGAATTTGTACAAAAAGGGAATGCAATTGGCGATTTCTGGGAAGATTTCGCGGCCGGACTAGCCCGTCAGCATATGCAAACCCACGAAACATTTGGTTTTCCTACACCTAATTACATCGGAACAATTAAGCAATACAACACCCCTTATACCAATTGGTCGGTATTTTATGCCTTTAACCGATTGATGCCACTCACCAAACTGGGATATGACAAGGGCATCATAGAAAGCAGTGTAGTAAAGCAAATGGAACGGTTATGTCGTCAATTACCGAAGTTATTTCCACAGGAGAAGCCAGCACTATTGCATGGCGATCTATGGTCAGGTAATTTCCTGATAGGTGCTGATGGCAAGGCATGTGTCTTTGATCCGGCTGTGTATTATGGGCACAGGGAAATGGATCTTGGCATGGCAAGACTGTTCGGTGGCTTTGATACCAGGTTTTATTATGCTTATCAGTCGATATATCCTTTAGCTCCGGGCTGGCAGCAGCGAATAGGGATATGTCAGTTATATCCGTTGCTGGTGCATACCCTATTGTTTGGAGGGAACTACTACAGTTCTGTCAGGGAGATATTAGCAGCTTATTAATTAAATCAAAGGCCGTTGGTTTCGATGAATTTGCGCATTTTCTCGTATTCCTCGTTCACTATCGGATAATATTTGTTCATTTCACTTACAATCTCGTTGTAGAGGCGGGTGATTTCGTCCTTGCGTTGATCCTGGTCGGTGACGAGGATGCCTTCCAGGGTTTGAATTTTTTCGGTGATCCATGTAAGTCCGACCATGGCGAAGTTTGGCTTCAGTTTATGGAGGTTGAATTTCATGGTAGTCCAGTCGGATTTTTCCAGTTGTTCCCCCACTTTTGCCATTTCATCCTTGATGATACGGATAAATATTTCGAAGAGATCGGCGGCATAGGAGATATTATTTTCATACAGTCCGTTGAGGAACTGGACATTTAAGTCGGGATTGAAATCATAGCCGCTGATATTCTGCACTTCTTCCATTATAATTTCTGTTTCGTCTTCGTTGAGATATTTGTTGAACAACTGCAACAGTTGATCAGGAGTATAAGGTTTGGTTAATATATCCGAGATGCCGGCTTCGCGGGCCATGGTAGCGGTGCTTTCCATAGCAACGGCGGTAGTTGCGATCACGGGGGTGGCTACGTTTGGCAGGTTTTCGTCTGCCCTAATTTTCTGGGCCAGTTCCAGGCCGTTCATACCAGGAATTCTGATATCCATGAGAATAAGGTCATATTGTCTGGATTCCAGGAAATAAATAGCGTCTGGTCCGTTTGTAGCTACATTGTAATTGATTTTATATTTCTGCAGCAGGCTCATGATGTAGCGGAGGTTCATTTGATTATCCTCTACAACCAGGATGTTTGCATTTTCAAAAGTGCGTTGTTGCAGTTTTCTGCCTGTATTGCGATTGCCGGCGGCCAGTGGTTTGCCGGTATCCATGAAGGGCAGGGTAAAGCAGAAAGCAGTTTGAAAGCCTGGTACATCATCCACTACGATCGTGCCGCCTTGTAATTCCACCAATTGCTTAGCGATGGCCAGTCCGAGTCCGGTGCCGCCGTATTTCTCCCGAATATCCCCTTCCGCTTGTTTATAATTGCGGAAGATATGCTCCAATTTATCTTTTTTGATACCTATACCGGTGTCGCATACACGAAAGCTGATCCACATTTTATTATTGAGCCAGCTTTCCTGTTGTACTCGAATCGCGATTTGGCCTTCTGTTGTAAATTTCTCTGCATTACCTAACAAATTGAGTAATATTTGGTTCAGGAGCATATTATCTCCAATCAGCCAGGTATTGATAGCAGGGTCTAGTTCCGCAGTAATTTTCACTGGTCGGCGGCCTAGTTTTAGTTCAAAGGTATGTCTAAGTGATTGAATCAGTTCCCTCAGGTGGAATTCCCGTTGGTTTACCTGTAATTCGCCGGCTTCGATGCGGGAAATATCGAGAATATCGCTGACAATACCCAGCAGTATTCCGGAAGAATGTTTCAGGAGGTTGATATATTCCTTTTGTTGGTTGTCCAGTTGTGTTTCCTCGAGGAGGTGGGCCATACCGATGATCGCGTTGAGGGGCGTTCGGATTTCGTGGCTCATGCTGGCGAGGAATTCTTTTTGGGCCTGGCGGGCTTCTTCCGCTGCGGCGCGGGCATTTTCCAGGTCCTGTTGCAGTACTTTTTGGCGGGTAATATCCATGTGAACCGCCGCGCCGCCTGTGATGTGACCATTGCGGTCGTATACGTTGGTGGAGCTACAGAGCACCCATCGGCGGGAGCCGTCTTTGAGGACTACTTCCAGGTCGTATAGTAGCGGGACATTATCGTTTAATCTTTTTTTCCGGAGGGCTCTGGCAAAGGTTCTTTTCTCTGCCGGCACGAATACTTCCGTGATATTTTTGCCGATAAGTTCCTCTTCTTTATATCCCGAGAGGCGGCAGAAGCTTTCATAGACCCGGGTAATTTTCCCTTCCAGGTCTGTTTCGCACATGGCCGCGTTCAGGTTATTGAGAACGGATCTAAATTTTTCCTCATTCCATCTGATGGCGTCTTCCACGCTTCTTCGGCGGGTGATATCCACGATTTGCCAGATGCTGCCCATAAACTGGGAGCCTTCAAAGAGGGGCAAGTGGGTCACTTCCCGATAGTGGCCATCGGCGAAGGGAAGTTCCCATCCGAACCAAGGTTTTTTATCTTTTCTGAGCGTGCGTAATTGTTTTTTAAACGCCTCTGGATCGGCGAGTAGTGGCGCCAGGATATTGATAACGGTAGACCAGGCAGCTTTATAGGGGATGATATCGCCGATATGTTGTTTCAGGACATCGTTCACCCATATGCATTGGTATTTTTCGTTATTCACCATTATTCCGGCATTGGTTTGCTGGAGCCAGGCGCTGATGGGCATAGCGAACAGATCGGGAATACTGGTGGTATTTCCCGCTGGTGGTGCAGTTGTTCTGTTAGCTTTTTTTCCTATCGACTTCATCGTTTTTTTGATGGAATAGGGGGACTAAGGGTTTTCAATTATAAAACTTTGCGAAATTGGGGGTGGAATACCGGTTTAAAAGACTACCTTTGTAATCCTCGCCAGGTGCCGCAAAGCAGAAATATGGCTGATATTTTATTACTATATAAATATATATATAAATATAATATCAATAGTGAACAAATTTAGGAAATTTTTGCAATTGCAAATATTTAATTACCTTTGCATCCCTCTAAAAGTGAGGATATTGTTATGAAACCACTCCGAGAATATGAGATAGCCTTTGTAGGATTAAAACCTGGGGTGCATTCATTTCAGTATGAGGTGGATGATAGTTTCTTTGATAACTACGAGGGACCGAGGGACTTCAGCAATGTGAAGGCGACGATTAATCTGAGCCTGGACAAGAAGAGTAGTTTCTTCCTGCTGAAGTTTGAGATAGGAGGAACGGCCACGGTAACGTGTGATCGTTGTGGGGAGCCCTTCGAGCTGCAATTGTGGGACGATTTTCATCATGTAGTAAAACTGGTGGATAATCCGGAGGAAATGGCAGAGAGTGAGGAAGATCCGGATGTTTCTTATATATCGAGGACGGAATCGCATTTAAATGTGGCGGACCTGATTTATGAGTTTATACATTTGAGTATTCCGATGCAGCACATACATCCCGATACTGCCGATGGCAAAAGCGGATGTGATCCAAAGGTGATAGAAATGCTGGAACGTATGAACCAGCAGGCAAAAGAGAAAGATAACCCAATCTGGAAAGGGTTGGATAAATTTAAGGACAATTAAAAATTAAATAAAATGCCAAATCCTAAACGCAGACATTCTCAGCAAAGATCAGCAAAGAGAAGAACGCATTATAAGGCGGTAGCGGATACATTAAGCACAGACAGCGCAACCGGAGAAGTGCACCTGAGACACCGTGCTCATTGGGTAGAAAACAAACTGTACTACAAAGGTAAAGTAGTGTTGGAAAAACAGAGTGCAGCTAAATAATTAATTTTACTTATTTTACCCGAGCTAACAAGAACAAACTTGAGTTACATGAGAATCGGGCTTGATATGATGGGCGGCGACTTCGCACCCACAGAAGCAGTAAAAGGAGTAAAATTATATTTAGACACTGTTGCATCAGATGTGCATCTGGTACTGATTGGCGACGAGCAACAACTCACGCCACTCCTCGCCGAAGCACAACTGGACCAATCAAAATATTCAGTTGTTCATTCATCTCAAATTGTTGGGATGAATGAACACCCTACCAAGGCACTGAAAGAGAAACCACAATCCTCTATTTCTATTGGTTTCCACTTATTAAAGAATGAAAAGGTAGACGCTTTCATTAGCGCCGGTAATACTGGAGCAATGATGGTGGGTACCTATTATTCTATTAAGGGAATTGAGGGTGTGCAACGTCCTACGATATCTACTCCTGTTCCCCGCGAAGACGGTAGCTACGGCCTCCTGCTCGACGTGGGTATCAATGCCGACTGCAAACCAGAAAACCTAGCACAATTCGCCCAACTTGGCTCCCTCTATTCTGAGTATATCTTAAAAAGACCCAATCCAAAAATTGGACTCCTGAATATTGGTGAAGAAGAAGGTAAAGGCAATCTGCTAGCACAGGCGACTTATCCGCTCTTAAGAGAAAACAAACAAATCAATTTCATCGGTAACGTAGAAGGCAGAGATGTTTTCACTAGCAAAGCTGATGTAATCGTTTGTGAGGGCTTTACAGGGAATATTATCCTGAAAATGGCCGAGTCTTTCTATGATATCGCTAAAAATCGTGGTATCAATGACGACTATCTCAACAAATTTGATTTCGAATCATATGGTGGTACCCCCGTTCTCGGTGTATCCAAGCCCGTTATAATCGGTCACGGTATCTCCAAAGGCATTGCCTTTAAAAATATGCTGGCGCTCTCTGAGCAAATGCTACAAACTAAACTGTTGGAAAAGATTACTGCCAGCTTTGGTAACAAAGAAGCTTAATCTGCTATAAAATTATTAAACGAAAGGCGCTGAGGTTTCAGCGCCTTTCGTTTTTTTATGCCGGTTGATAGCCTGACGGGTGGCCGCTGCGCGGGGCTAGTGCGGAGATGATGCCCGTGAAGAGTTCCGCTCTGACTGCCGCAAGCGCTGTGTGCGGAGATATTGCGAGAGCTCTGTGGGCAAAGGCCTGGCTGTCTCCCGATATTATCTAATCCTCGTAGATAGGCATTTTTACGTAGAAGGTAGTTCCTTCGTTCAACTTGGTTTCGAACCAGATTTCGCCACGCATCTGTTCCACAATGTTCTTACACATCGCTAATCCTAGACCTGTTCCGGAGGATTTAGTGGTGAAGTTGGGTACAAATATCCTAGACTGGATTTCAGGAGAAATACCGCCCCCATTATCCGCAATACTCACGATTAAGAACTTATCATAGGTAGCCTGGAACCGAATCAATACACGTCCCTCCTGCTCTTCAGGAATCGCCTGTGTCGCATTCTGCAATAGATTTGTAAACAGCCGGTTCATTTGAGTTTTGTCTGCATACACAAAATATTTCTTGTCTGGCTCCTGGTAAATCACCTCACAATGCGGGTCGCTCTGATATAGATCCGTTAAACTATGCACCACTTCATTCACAAGCACCACTTCATTATTAGGCTCTCCAATGCGTGCAAAAGCCGAGAAATCGGACGCAATATTGGCCAAGTGCTCTATCTGTTCAACGAGGGTATTGGCCACGTTTTTGGACATTTCCTTCACGTTAGGACGATCTTCCACGATTGCCCGCTGTAAATATTGAATGCTCAACTTCATTGGCGTCAGTGGATTCTTGATTTCATGCGCCACCTGACGCGCCATTTCTCTCCATGCACCCTCACGCTCACTCTTGGCAAGTCGGGCTGCACTGACTTCCAGCTTACGCACCATCTTGTTATATTCCTTCACCAATGCTCCGATCTCATCATCCTTATCCCATTCAATTTCATCGTTACGCTGTCCGAGATTCACGTGACGCAATTTCTCCGTTACCAACGAGAAAGAACGGGTAATCGAGTTTGTAATCAATAATGCAATGATACCTGCAATCAGGAATATAAAGGCATTGAACGTAATCAACGCTACTAGGAAACTTGATATCTGTTGCTTCAACTCCGTTTGGGTAGCGAAATAAGGCACATTCAGATAAGCAAATACTTCCCCATTGTCGTTTCTGAGCGGCATATAACCGGAAAGGAACGACATAGTGCCGATTTTCTCGTACTGAATAAATTGTATCCACTGCTGATTATAGAGTTGATAATATCCCAACGGGTCCATTTTCTTGGAAATGAGCCCCTTCTCTACCATTAGCGGCTGCGTGGTGATTTGCAGATTGCCATCGCGATCATATACGTTGATATCAAGGGCGCGGTCATCTGCGATATTCGCCAGGGAATTGCTGAGTTGCACTAATAGATGAGAATCGTATATATCTCCTACTTGATCGTGGGTTTGTTGGTTATCAAAAACTTTTTCTACATCATTGGCCACCTCTCCCATCGCTTTGCTTAGCTTCTCTTTATTCTGCACTTCTGAGCGATAAATAAAGAATTTGATAGTGGTAAGACCCAAGATGATAAAGGAAAATACAACGATGAAAATAATGGTTCCATGTACTTTCCTGCGGATACTGATCTTGACAAGCGTACGTAGATTACTGATACGCATCCTCGCTTTGATGAGGAGGTCAAAGAGTTTATAGATGACAATAATCAACAGGAACAAACAGAACATACACGCAAAGAGCGCAATGAATTCTACAAAAGCCCTATTCTCCTTAACTACCAGTACTACCTTATCTGGAGAGGCTTTGTAAATCAGCTCAGATCGGCCTCTATCGCGGCGCTCAAAGACATCCGAAGGTGGCAGATCATGGGCATATAACCGGATAGGAAAAGGAAAATCATTGTTATTGCTGACCAATATACCTTTATCGTATATGGCATAGGAGTAGGCAGACACGTTTTCTCTACCTGCATCTGTCATCTCCCCTTCTACGAGCAATTCAGGATATATTCGATCTGTGGTAGTTAGTTTCGGAGTAATGACATACAATAACCAACCAACACCAGCATGATCTACAGGACTATAAAATTCTTTCTTCCCGATGTAACTATATTGCTTGAAGCTCTTTTCGTAATAATATAAGTCGTTACCTCCCAACTGCACCGGAGCTGCTTCCGAGTCATACAGCATATGCCGGTTGAACGTGATGTAACTGATCGTATCTGATGCATAGATTGGATCACCATTCTCGTCATATGGATAAAAGGTGACGTTGAAACGACTCAGGTATCCCTGGAAATATTTCTGCATCAGGTCATTTTCCAGCTCCGACTTACTAGGCACGGTTTCCCGGTGATCAAAGAATGCCTGCAGGTATTCATCGCGCTCCATTTTCTTACCTATATCATTCAGGAGAATTTCTAAGTAAGGGTCTTTTTGTTTGGAAAGATCTTTCGCCAAACTCACACGTGCAGTGATTTCCTTCTGATTGTTATAGTAGACGATGGTTCCCGATGTGGTGACCGTCAGTAGGAATAACCAAAAGAGGAAAGGCACCGTGGCCACTGTACTTTCGAACCGGTCTGCAATAAAGTCCAACAGTACGATGTACAGCAGGAGCCATATTACCATGGTCACCGTGAAAGGAATATCCGGATTGTTCAGTCGGAATAATATCCAGAGAATCCCTACAGCAGCGAGCCAGATATATTTAGTACGATAGCGGAAGTTGGTCAGTTCATTCAGCAGATAGTTGATGATCTGTGAGAAAAACAAGAAGGTAAAAGAGATGAAACCCAATACCACAAAGCCTATGACACTATATTCATTTAGACTGAAGAAATTAGTAACGTCGAAGGATATACGAGAGTCAATTACCAATGACTGGATGAGATCTGCCAAGAATTGTTCCACCACATAGAGCACGAGACTGGCGAAAATAATGACCAGACTTTGTTGCCAGCGTTTCTTGATCACTGGCGGGTTAATGGTTTTCACGTGTTCTCGGAAGAAAACAATCATCCAGAAAGCGAGAATAACGTTGATGGCCAGGTCGCCGAGGGATCGGAATATTTCGTCTTTTGCGTAGATGCTGGGATCGAAGATATTCAGCGCCCGCATATTGAATGGGAAGGCATATACGTAGCTGAGCACACGTAGACCAACTACCACAGCCAGTAAGAAGAGGAAGCCGTAAAGTGGATTGGTGGTTTTAGCCAGCAGGGTAACAAACAGATTGATAAAAATGAGGACACAGATACTGCCTAGCACCCGGAATATAACGCTGAAGAGGTTCGGCGGTCGGGAGTACGAGGATTTATCGTAATCCAGGAAGAAGAGCGTTTTATTATTGCTATTGATGACGGGCAGCACAATATGTTCAGAAGCCATATAATGCTGCGGGAAAATATGAATCTGATATTCGCGACCAAGGGCGGGCTTATCGTAGAAATGATTGACCAGGTAATGGTTTTGCAGGGCATATTCCATACGTACAGGGATCAATCCTACGAGGTGGCGCACATGTCCTTTCGGCGCCATCACCGGGCGAACCAGCACTTCATAATAGCCATTTTTCAGTTTCAGGAAATAGTCGCCTGTACGGAAATTATTGGGCACATTATCCAACTGGACCGTATTGGAACTCCAGAAAGTAAGCCAGGAGCCTTCCGTAGTGGTGGAGTCATATGCAAATACTTGGTATTCCTTATCCACCATATTTTTGATAGTGGCTTCGGAATAGGTTCTGCTAAACAGCTCATTAATGACGGCTGTATCTTTCAGCAGTGTATTGAATGCAGATTCTCTTTCCCGGATACTTTTTTCCAGGCTGTGTTGCACTCCCTGTGGCGAGGAGTAATAAGACCAGTAGTTGCTGAAGAGGAAGGCGAAGGTGAACAGCCATGCCGCTATAATCAGCAGGTAACCGTGCCGCAGGAAGAAGAGGCGTATTTCTTTAGCGTCGATCAAGAGACAAATATTTGGACTAAGCTTTTTCCAGTTTTTTTACCTGGTTCCATAGTGTATCCATTTCCGTTAGAGACATATCGTTGAGACGTCTTCCTTGGGAGAGGGCCAGTTCCTCCATATGCTGGAAGCGGCGTTGGAATTTACGGTTGGTACGTTCCAGGGCGTTTTCCGCATCGATATTCAGGAATCGGGAATAATTCACTAATGAGAACATCACATCTCCGAACTCCTCCTCTGTGTGGTCCTGGTTACCGGATTTCACGGCATCTTCCAGTTCCTTCAGTTCTTCTTGGATTTTATCGAATACCTGGTCATTGGTTTCCCATTCGAAGCCGGTTTGTTTGGCTTTTTCCTGGATACGCATGGCTTTCACCAGTGCAGGGAGGGCTTTAGGCACACCGCCGAGAACAGATTTCTTTCCTTCTTTCAGTTTCAGTTTTTCCCAGTTCTGTTTTACCTCTTCCTCATCGGCCACGATAACATCGCCGTAGATATGTGGATGGCGGGCGATCAGCTTATCGCACACTCCGTTAATGACATCATTTATATCAAAAAGCTGCTTTTCAGACGCTATTTTAGCATAAAACACCATATGGAGCATGATATCTCCTAATTCCTCCTTAATTCCCTTCCAGTCTTCATCTGTGATGGCATCTGCCAGTTCATAGGTTTCCTCGATGGTGAGCTGGCGGAGTGTCTGGATGGTTTGTTTCCGGTCCCAGGGGCATTTTTCCCGCAGATCGTCCATGATCTGGAGTAATCTGTCAAAAGTGGCTATCTTTTCCATATTGCCGTAAAAATAAATAAAAAAAGTCCATCAAAAGAGGGCTGAACCGAGCAATAAGCAAGCCAGAAACTGTGAATTTCTTTTTCTTGGGAAAAAGGCCAATTTAGTTACATTTGCGAGCTATAAATTAGCGATTTGTTTTTGCTGTGAGGGCAGGATTGATTTGCCTGCAGCATTGAATTGCATCCCAAAATGAATTAGACATGAATCCGAAACACATTGCACTTATTTCATCGGAATTGGGTATTTCGTCCAGGCAGGCGGAGAATACGATGAATCTGTTGTCTGAAGGCTCTACCGTACCCTTCATTTCCCGTTACCGTAAAGAGGTGACAGGCAGTTTGGATGAGGTGCAGATTGGCAGGATCGAGGATTTGCAGAAGCGTTACAAAGAAGTAGACGAACGCCGCGAGTTCATCATCAAAACCATTACTGAGCAGGAAAAGATGACCCCAGAGCTCCAGGAAAAACTGGAAGCGACGTGGGTACTTGCAGAACTGGAAGACATTTATCTCCCGTACAAACCAAAACGCAAGACCCGCGCCACTGTTGCAATTGAGAAAGGTCTTGAACCACTGGCCAAACTGTTGTTTGACCAACAAGACGGGAACACTGCTGCAGCAGAAACATTTATCAACGAACAGGTAGCTACTTCAGAAGAAGCACTGAAAGGAGCCAGAGATATCATTGCAGAGTGGATCAATGAGAACGCGGAATGCAGGGACAAACTGCGTAAACTCTTTACCCACACTGGTAAGTTGACTTCCAAAGTAGTGGAAGGCAAGGAAGAAGAAGGAAACAAATACAAGGATTATTTCGAGTTTGCAGAAGATTTAAGGGAGATGCCATCCCATCGGGTGTTGGCTATTCTCCGTGCAGAGAGCGAAGGAATTCTGTTCAGTTCCATTGCACCAGTAGAAGAAGATGCCATGGACATTCTGAACAAACAGTTTGTTACTGGTAAAGGCGCTGCTGCTGAGCAAGTAGGCAAAGCCGCAACAGATGCGTACAAACGCTTACTGCGTCCGTCTTTGGAAAATGAATTCCGTGCTGGCGCGAAAGAAAAAGCAGACGGCGAAGCCATCGACGTATTTGCGGAGAACCTCCGTCAGTTACTGCTGGCAGCTCCATTGGGGCCTAAAGCTGTGATCGCCATTGACCCAGGTTACAGAACTGGATGTAAAATCGTAGCACTTGACAACCAGGGTAATATGCTGGATCACGATGTTATTTTCCCACTGGAAAAGAACTACAAACGTGATGATGCAGAAGCGCTGTTGAAAAAATGGGCTGATCGTTATGACACCGCGGCTATCGCAGTGGGTAATGGTACTGCAGGTCGTGAGACAGAAGAATTTGTAAAGAAAATAGATTTCGGTAAAAAGATCAACGTTTTCATGGTAAATGAGAGCGGTGCATCTGTATATTCTGCGTCTGAAGTAGCTCGTGAGGAATTCCCTGACCAGGATGTAACTGTTCGTGGAGCGGTATCTATTGGTCGCAGATTGATCGATCCGCTGGCAGAATTGGTGAAAATTGATCCGAAATCCATTGGCGTAGGTCAATACCAGCATGACGTGAATCAGTCGAACCTGAAACAGAGCCTGGATCGCGTAGTAGTAAGCTGTGTGAACAATGTAGGTGTGAATCTGAACACTGCGTCCAAGCATCTGTTGGCGTATATTTCCGGTCTGGGTCCATCCCTGGCGGAGAATATCGTTAAATATCGTAAGGAAAACGGCGCATTCAGCAACCGTATGCAGTTGAAGAAAGTACACCGACTGGGAGATAAAGCATTTGAGCAGTGCGCGGGCTTCTTGCGTATTGAAAATGGCGATAACCCGTTGGATAACTCTGCTGTACACCCTGAGCGTTACGCTATTGTAGCCGAGATGGCAGCTAAGCAGCACTGTACTATCCAGGAGCTGATGAGCAAGGACGATCTGCGTAAGAAAATCAATGCTAAAGATTATATCAACGAAGAAGTGGGGCTGCTTACCCTGGAAGACATCCTGAAAGAGCTGGCAAAACCTAGTCGTGATCCAAGGGATGAGATCAGCATTTTCGAATATGCAGAAGGTATCCACAAAATAGAAGATGTAAAACCAGGCATGGTATTACCGGGCGTAGTTACGAATATCACTGCATTTGGCGCCTTTGTAGATATTGGGGTGAAGCAGGACGGATTGGTACACATCTCCCATCTCTCCAACAAATTCATTAGCAATCCTAACGAAGCAGTGAAACTCAATCAGAAAGTGCAGGTAACTGTACTGGAGGTAGATGCAATGCGCAAGCGTATTTCACTGTCTATGAAAGATAGCAATGAGAAAGCTAGTGGACATCAACAGCAGCAGTCTGGTCCTCGTAAAGAGCAGCGTAAAGATAAACCTGCCCGTAAAGAAGAGCCACTGAATGATTTCCAGGCGAAGTTGGCGGCGTTGAAGAATAAGTTTAATTAGTATCTTCCGATATAAATAACTGTATCAAAAAACCGGAATTGACGTCTGTCGACGTCAATTCCGGTTTTTTATTTTTTCGTTGTCCCTGCCCTGCGGGCAGGGACAACAGACAGTAGAATTTTTGCCTTCATGCCCATTGGGCAATATTGATGAATGATTGCCCAACATGCCCTTTTGATACAATCTTTTACTTTTGGGGACGAGAGGCAAGAAAATAGTTAGCCTGTTATTTCTTGTATTGCTGTATCCAGGCCTGGAATTTCTGGGGATAGTGGGTATCTCCTTTCTCACTGAAGATGCGGAGATGGTGGCCTATATACATGCCTACGTAAATGATATCATCACTCATATCTACCGCTATTGCTGCGGTTTCATCTTTATGTCCGACTTCATAGCCTTCATCGAAGAGGATATGATCTTCCACTTCCAGTGGGGGTGTTACATCGAAGCGTTCCAGGAAATCTTCTTGCATTTTAACTCCCAGCAGTTTGGTAAGTCTGGTTCTCAGGGGTTCCATATCCAACAGTTCAATGTCTTCCGGGTATTTGCCGTTTAGGATATAGAATGAATGCCAGGAATTGACGACTTCCGCATGGATGGTATCCTTGATGGTTTGCATGGTATCCATTTCTGGCGGGGTGAGTTCCTCAGAAAAAACGATGGCTCTTACCTGTTGGACACGGCTATTGCAGGATTGATGGGTAACGGCGCCGGGCAGCAGCAATAGTACCAATAACAGCCTGGCAAAATGTGGATGAAGTTTTAGCATAAAAGGTGAATGACCATGATCAAACAGGTACCACCATCCTGATTGTCTGGTTTCTGGAGGGTTAACAAATCAAATAATAAAAAGTTTAATATTATTTTATTATTTGCCTTTAAAATCGGGTTGTCGTTTCTCTACGAAAGCTTTCATACCTTCTTTTTGGTCATCGGAGGCGAAGAGGAGGTAGAAATTTTTGCGTTCGAAAACGAGGCCTTCTTCCAGGGAGGAGTCGAATGCTTTGAGGACCGCTTCTTTGGCCATTTTAAGGGCCAGGGGGCTCATCGCCGCAACTTCTGCGGCCAGTTTAATGGCTTCCTGGAGGAAGAGTTCTACGGGTACGATACGATTGATTAAACCGGCATGGAGGGCTTCTTGGGCAGTAATAAACCGACCGGTGAGTACCATTTCCATGGCGAGGGCTTTACCAACTGCGCGGGTGAGGCGTTGGGTACCGCCGGCGCCGGGCATCACGCCTAGTTTTATTTCAGGTTGGCCGAAGCGGGCGGTTTCGCTGGCAACGATCATATCACAAAGCATGGCAAGTTCGCAGCCGCCGCCGAGGGCAAAGCCGCTTACTGCAGCGATAATGGGCTTTTTAATCTTTTTGATGGTATCCCAGGTAGAAAATTGATCGATATTATACATATCGATGGCGGAATTTCCCATCATTTGTTTGATATCAGCGCCAGCGGCGAAGGCTCTTTCATCGCCACTGAGCACGATGGCGCGCACTTGATTGTCGGCCTCCAGTTGTTTGAGTGCATCGCGGAGTTCTCCCATAAGTTGGAGGTTCAGCGCGTTGAGGTCTTTGGGTCTGTTTAACTGGATGTGCGCAACATAGGGCGCCACTTGTTGGTGTATGATAATTAGTTCTGGTTGCATAGATGGAAGTTACATAAATACTGCAAAAATTAACGTCCCAACCACAAATAACACCGACACCACCAATGTGATGTAAGTTAACCAGATTACGGAAGCTTTCCAGAGGGTTCTTCTGAATGAGCGTCCGTAGTTGTTATATAATCCCAGCACTAGGTAAAAGAATGAAGCCCAAAGGGACCATCCGAAACCATCGAATGAAGGCCATATCCAGAAAAGTAAGGCGCCTACCAGCATTGCAATGAACATAAAAGCGTGGAAGTGCAATGCAAAAATCGCATGATCTGCATAGAGCAATTTCTTGTCTTTTCGGAAACTCCATTTCATGAGCAGTGCAAATAATGGCAGCAGGACGAACATTACTTTAGGTGCGTTATGAATCAGATTTTCTTTGATTTTCATCCCGACAGCACTTTGATTGCGAAGGTTGCCTGTAAACAGGTCTACTATGAAAAGTACTCTAATATGGAAACTGGTTAGAATTTTATTGTCTCGCTTTGCTGGCTCCAGGGCTGCTTGACCAGCCATGTACTGTTTCACACCAGGACTCATTTGTAACATTTCGTCTTTGCTTGGACCGTGTCCTTCCTCTCCCAGCGCATCGGCGGTAGCCTTATCTCCTTCTTTTGCTACTTCGTCCTTATGGATACTGTCTTCATCCGGTTCTTCGGCGGTCGAATCATGTGGTATCGCGGCGAGTGCTTTTGTTAGTGGCGTATCGTGGGCTTTCTTTTGTGTAGCAGCAGCAGTATGAGTTGGACTATTGATTGAAGCGTTGGTATCTACCTTCGCATGATACCTATAAGCGCCAGCTTCCGCATCGTCAGTATCGTCTGCCTCCTCCCTTTTGTCTGAAAGCTGATTACTAGTAGCAACTGTTATATGAGCCGATTTCTTTTTAGGATCTTTAGGGGCATCCGAACTGTCTGATTGCAGATTCCCTGTAGAATCAGTTACATGGGTCGCTACAGGTTTATTTTTATGTTTCCTGAAGGAATTCGATTCACCAGAATTAATATTGATGATTTTATTAGAAAACACGCTGAAAGCCGTCAGGAAGAAGACGAAAGAGACAAATACGTATAATTTAATTGGGTTTACATATCTGACTCTTCTGCCAGCCATATACTCCCTGGTGAGGAATCCTGGTTTGAAAAGCAGGTATTTGAGGGTAAGGAAAAACTGGGAATCATAGTGAAAGATGTCCGCCACGAAGTGTTTTACCAGGTGACCGAAAGTCTCATGTTGTACGGTATTTTCCTGTCCACAATGGCTACAAAATCTCTCGGGTACTACATATCCGCAGTTAAGGCAGTGGTTATCTGAACGTAAAGGTTGCGTTTTCACTTAGATTTAGATTATTGGCGGGACAAAAATATAAAAATAATTCAGACAGCGTTTGCGACAGAAAAACAAACATCTGAAAAATTTTAAATTGAATTTTACGTTTAATTTGCAAACGCAAAAGCCGAACATCTCTACATGAAGCGATTAATGACCATACTGGTATGTTTGCTGGGCATTGCCAAAGTAGCAAGCAGTCAATATTATTTCCAGGACATAGTGAATACTCAGCGTACGATTGCCAATCTGGCCCTGCTGAAGCAACAGAAGGTATCTTCCCAGATGGTACAGACCTTTGACCCCTCTATGCAGGTGGACAGGGACTTTAAATGTGTACGGTTGTTAAGTCCAACCTACCATCAACTGCGGGCTATTACCAACAGCAGTGCTACCGGGTATGAGGTATTAATCAGCAGTTTTTCCAGTAAAGGTTTATTGACCAAGACGGTAGACAGTACTACTGCCAGCGTTACGATTACCCAGTACCGTTATGATGAGAGTGGTCGTTTATTGGCGGTGAACAGCAGTTCACAGGCGTTGGACAGCAAGTTAAAGTTTGAAGAGACCCGTAATTATCAGTACGACACTGCAGGTAGATTGCAGTTGATGGTACGGAAAAAGAGTGTTAGTAATGATTCATTGGTAGTGAAGTTCAAGACAGATGAGCAAGGACGTGTAGTGGAGGAGCAGCCGGCAGTGGGTAAACGCACCTATTACAACTATGACCAGGATGGTCAATTAACGGACATATACAGTTATAATGCAGCGAAGAAACGTATGTTGCCGGACTATATGTTTGAGTATGAAGGGAAGCAATTGAAGAAAATGACGTCCATTAATACTGCTAATTCCAGTTATACTGTATGGGAATACAGTTACCAGGGGAACGGCCTTCCTGACCGGGAAAGCTGCTATGGTAAAGGGAAAGAGCTGTTGGGGATGGTAAAGTATAATTATACTTTTAATCCTTAATGCATAAATTTCTTTGAATCATTTGAAAAAAAATTTGTAAATTCAAAAAGATTCCTATCTTTGCAATCCCAACGAAAAAACCCACACTGGGTAAGGCTCTTGGGAAAGTTCTTAAAAGATAAGCGGAAGTAGCTCATTTGGTAGAGCACGACCTTGCCAAGGTCGGGGTGGCCGGTTCGAGCCCGGTCTTCCGCTCTAAGGTTTAACACCTTGATACCCTGGTGGTGGAATTGGTAGACACGCGGGACTTAAAATCCCGTTCGCAGCAATGCGAGTGTGGGTTCAACTCCCATCTGGGGTACAGATCAGAACTGGCGTTCTGGAATGATTTAAAAAGGCATCGCGAGAGCGGTGCCTTTTTTGTTTGTTATTTAATCTGTATATTTCTACTCTTACAGAGACCCGTTTTCCTTAACCATTCTTTGCATAATTATGAGTACTTACCAGCTTCAAATATTAAATGATGACCTGTTGAAGAACTTCAGGGATAAGGTTGGTGAAGGATCGCTCACTACAGCATTTTCAAAGTTGGAGGATGCTGAATTATCCAATGCAGATTTCAGTTTTTACACTTCAGTCGCATCCGTCTACTCCAGTAAAATTGAAGGGGAACCTATTGAATTAGATTCTTACATTAAACATAAAAGGTTTGGTATTGCATTTCAACCAGACTATACCAGAAAGATTGACGACTTATATCTTGCTTATCAATTTGCCAAAGACCATCCTCCTACTAAGGATAATATTTCAAAAGTACATGGAATTCTGGCTAAGCATATTGTATCTAAAAACTGGCAAGGACGTTTCAGAAATCAAAATATGTATGTTACTACCGAAGATGGTAGAATCGAGTATGTAGCTGCTTCTCCATTTATTGTGAATACAGAAATGGGAAAGTTATATAACGATATTGAGACACTCTTGAAACAGCCATTAGATATACAGGCTGTATTTTATTTTGCTAGCATGATTCACCTTGTATTTGTAAAAATACACCCATGGAATGATGGCAATGGTAGAAGTGGCAGGTTGCTCGAAAAATGGTTTCTTGCGCAGCATTTGGGGCCGAAGGCGTGGTTTGTACAATCAGAGAAGTATTATTATTTACATCATCAGGAATACTATAGCAACATACGGTTGCTTGGGTTGGAATATGATAGTCTAGATTACAAGGGGGCACTACCTTTTATAGAAATGTTGAGTAAGGCTGTAATAGAATAATAAAACGTATCACGATATTGATGCGTTTTTTTTATTCTATTATCCAAATTCCGACAAAGGATACCTACTATCTACCCTTCTTCACAGAACTTCTAAAGCATCTTATACTAATTTTCCTTTTACTTTAAGTATGCATACCAGCATCAACGCAATCATAGCGATTCCTAGAACTGCGCCAGCAATTGCTTTCATCCAGGTTCCTCTGATAAACACCACTTCATTACCTTTATCTATAAACCTCACCGCGGCATTGATATTATTATCTTGAGGCCCCACCTGGTTATCAAAATAAATCGTGATTTCATCCCCGGCTCTGAGACTATCCATCTTTTCAAGATCCGGTGTAAAGTCCCCTCTATCTTTCCCTATAAAAATTTCAAACACATCAGCATAATTGTCAAGCTTGATATAACGGCATTTCCCCATCTCTCTAGCAAGAGGATAGCTACCATAAGTTTTTTCCAGATAGGCTATTCTACCAGTAATCTTTTGAATTTCATCCTTATTTAATCCTGCCCTGAGATATAATGTAATACCCAAAATAAGAACACTACTGATCCCGAATATGCTTTTTAAAAAAATGTACTGAGGGTCTTTCTTCATATTTTCTCTAATTGATCAATCTACAGAACAAGGAAGGAGCAAAGGTATTCATTTACTGAAGAAAGAACTTGCTAGGATAGCGATTCAAAGAAAATGACAAAGGCACCGACGTACTCAGTGCCCTCGTCATTTTTATTTAAAATTTTTCTTAGGTAAATATTGGAATGTCCTTAATAATCTCCCGTCGCTCCTCCCCCACCACCAGAACCGCCACCGAAATCGAAATGATCTTTTTCTGGGGCTCCAGTTTTGTGAAATGTCTGGGCAATAATTAAAGATTCTAATTGTATAGCACCTGTTTGTTCATCATCTATTTCTTCCGAAGTAAAGCCATTCTTTGGCGTTTTCAGGTAACGTAGAAGCATATACGCGATCAATATCATACCTGCACCGGCAAAGGTCATCGCCACTTCCAGTGGCGCAATGCTGTGATAATACCTGATTGTAAATACCATCGCAGCGATGAGGATAAGTCCAATACGGAGCAGGGTTCTGTCTTTTTTATAGATACCCAAGAAGAGGTAAATAAGCGGTATCAATACAGTGCTGACCCAGAAGATTTGCTGATTTTGCTCTGTCACTTCCCTCACGATGAAATAGTTCCCCGCGGCATATAAGGTGAGTAGAGAAAGGGCTTGTAAGACAATACTATTATTTGCATAGTATTTATTTTTCAGCTTGATAACGAGCAGATAGATACCTAGCGATGCCACCATCATTATCCAAGGATTATGAAGATAGCTGAACAACAGATACATGACTCCTACGAAAGCAGCCGCTGTGGCGATCATGTCGGCAAAACGAAGAGTAAAGTAAGTGCCGAGTATCACAATAATAAGCGCCATTATACGGTCCGATAAAATATAATGATTCATCAACGTAATGCCGCAGAAAATGCAGATGCTACTAAAGTAAATGAGCGCATCGTCTGCACCGGACTTATAGTGATGCTTTTCTTTTATCAACCATTCAGCGGCACCATAACATAGGATACCAAAGATAATCAGTAACCCTCTGTATATCTCTTCCGATCCCCCATGGAGCAACATCAGGGATAGTAATCCCAGTGAAAATGCAGCAATGATCGTGGTAAGGATGAAGATGCCTACGCGCAGGAATATATTCGGTGTATATAAGTTCACCGGATGCGCCGCGACAATGCTATCCCTTTCCTCCCCGGTGATGTATTGCTGTTTGAAAGCTTTTTCGGTAGCTGTGATAATCTCAAGATTATCCAACTGTGTTTTATTATACGCTAGCATTTTTGATCTTTTTATTGGCTTTTACAAGGAAGATGATCAGCCCAACGGCGGAGATGATAAAATAGAGAAAGCCTGCATAAATCCCTTCCAAATTATCTCCTTGGAAAAGCAGGCGAAGCACGACGTAACTCAGTCCGATATAAGCGTAGAGTGAGACGATGAGCAGGAAATAAAAGCTATTATGCCTGAAAGCTTCTTTGAGAAACCACCAGCAGCCTATTGCCAATAACATGAACCAGAACAAGTACTTGTTGTCTCCCATAGATCCTGTACGACTGCTAAACATCCCAGCCAGACAAGCAACCATGAATACATGCGTACCGAAGTTGCGGTAAGTAAACCCGAAGTGTGCTTTCTTATTATAATGGTTGCTCAGGAAATCTGCAAGGATCAGACCTATGCCAAGCAAGACACCGGTATTGATGAGATGCGTATCTTCTAAAGAGAAGCCGTTGATCAAAGCATAGGGCGAAACATTCACGCCCAGCCATGCGGCAAAGTTTGTAATAGCCAAGCTCAGGACGCCTATATGATCGAAGTAATAAGCACTGAATAAGAGCACTACTAAGGGGATGAAGGTAGCCGTTCCATAATGGTGGGCAAATACAGCGTAGGCCCCTTGGAGATAGGTAATAAAGGTTACAAAAAGCAAGCAGCCCAGTAATAAGATATAGTCAAAGAACGGTGTAGGAGATGCCACTTTTTGCCATGAGAAAGGATTTCTGTGTCTAAAACAATAATAGAAGCATCCCGCACAGGCGGCAGCGATGGCAGCCAATATCACCTGGTGGCCTATTGTATCGATGTTCTTATACACGAGGATTCCCAAACCGCCGCTCAACAACAATACGCCCAGGTAAAGAATGGTCTTCAGTTCCCAGTGGAGGCTAAACAATTTTGTTGCAGCGGCACTATGTATTTTTTCCGCGGAAGCTGGGGATAAACTTCCGTCGCGCTGCAGTTTTTCAAACAAATGCATATTCATGGGCGGAAAAATATGACAATATGTTCATGTTTCCATACTTAAGTTCCCTATCTTGTTACAAAATTACCAATATCGTTATGGTCCTTAAACCACGAGTTGAGAAATCCATGGAGAATGAATGGGAATTCATTCATCCACAAGACTTTTACAATGATAAAACATTGGAACAGTATACCGCCGCCATTGGGATGCTGGATACAAATGATGTTTTTTCTGAATTAATTCTAAAGCAAATCATAAAGGAGCACCCCTATCACCTGGATGCTTACAACCATTTGTCTGTCGCTTTTAGGAACCAGGAAAAGGAGTTTGAGAGCTATCTGGTCGCTGAAAAGTCATACAGACTAGGCAAAGAGTGCTTTCCAAAAGAATTCAAGGTAAAAAACGCTCGGCTTTCCTGGTATGTGACTAATAACAGGCCATATCTGAGGGCATGCCATTTATGGGGTCTAGAGCTGCAATTTAATGATGAATTTGACAGAGCTATTGAAGTGTTTAATGAAATGCTTCAATTAAATCCAACGGATAACCAAGGAGCCAGGCACTTGAAGCTGGAATGTCTCTTTGCACTAAGGGATTATAGTGCTGCAAAAACACTATTAAATACCTATCCGCATGAACATTCCATCGAATTTTCATATGGAAAATTATTGTTGGCCGTTTTGGATGGAAAGCAAAAAAGCGCAGAACAATTGTTAACAGATGCGATTGCAGTCAACCCATATTTACCTGCGGAGATTGTTAAAAAAAGACATACCCCTCCAGCAGGTTTCTTATCGGAAGATATCGTTCTGGGCTCGCGGCATGAGGCGTATGAGTATTGGTATGACTATGCAGATATTTGTACTCAGCAACCAATAATAGACTTTTTCGAATTAACCAAAAAGATTTGGTCTAAGAAGAAAAAGTAAGGTGGATTTTTTATTTCTTTCGTCGTCCCATGCCCGATGGGCATGGACGGCAGTTAGAAGCGTTTAGATAAATGCAGTATAGCCCAACACGCTTTCCTCCAACTGCATCCGTTTTTCTGAAATCTCCGTTTCTAGACGCACTTCCATATCTGCAGGAACAAAATAACTGACCAACCACCGCACTATTTGTTCCAGCCGTTCACCAGGCATTAAGTGAATGACCGCTGTAGGAGATATTGGCCCCACTTGTATCAATACCTCGTTATCTCCTTCCAGGAAGGCATTTCCGGCTACCAAGTCAATACCAAGTCTACTTTCACCCAGGATGCTATCTACAGCAGCAGTTCTTACTTGTCCATTGGTTACTTTCACACTAACTGGCATTTGCAACATCAATCCCAATACTTGCTCTAGCTTTTCCAGGTTGCCTTTTGCATCGTGTAGTGTTGGTATAAGATGTAAGAATATATTTGCTTGTTGTTGGTCTAATAATTCAAATATTTCCCAGCCTGGTCGGAATATTTCTACCAGGTCGTTGTAGATATTCTTCTTATCGATTTTGTTTTCGTATAGTTCGATGAGTACGCGGAATTGATTTATTTCCGCTTCCAGGGGGAGAAAGAATTTGCGCGCATGCTTTTCCTGCTCTTTATGTAGTTTTATCTGATCAATCAGCTCTTCGGTACTTCTAGTAGAGGAATAAGGAACAGCCGTATGGAAAATTCCTTCGGGCAACATATCATACATCCCTTCTCTACTACTCTTAATACAAAGATAATCCTTGTATCCACCATCAGGGGCATACCACTCCACACTCAGTACATCTTTCGCAAAATTGCGCCTGTTGCTGCCTGACGGCCATATAAATAAACGATTGAAATCAAATCCGGCTTCCACTAACTCCGCCGCCAGTACGGCTGCCTTGTAATCGGTATGGAAATTGTTGACGTTAAATGATGGGGAGTCCTCCATAAATTAATTATTCTCTTTAATTTGTAGTCCTTAAATTAGCACAAAAATCAGGCAAAACCCTAAAATTTTGACCCTTGCCTGTGAAAAATTAGATTAACCGCCGTTGACCATATCGTAAATTATGGATGTAAAGTCTGTCTTTGTAAGTTATATTTTCTTTCCGCTCGTGGCCGCCATTATGGGGGCTGTAATGCTCATTGTAAATAAGAAGAACCGTCTGATGAGCAGTCGTAAGCTCATCGTTACTATATTACTCACTAGTATCGTGCTGGCCATACCTGGTCTATTTAGCTTACTAGGCTTGTATTTCATGCCCTGGGGGTACCTCCTATCGCAGTTAAGTTACCTTTTGTTTGGTATCCTGGCGGTATTCCTGCTGGCACGTCATAATCCGGCTGCACTGGAAACTAAAAAAGGAATGACCATACTGATGGGCGTTATCAGTATGTTGCTTGGCTTCTATCTATATAAGCTGATTTTCAACCGCCTGAATGATTTGGAATATGGCTGGCTCGCAGCTACATCTGTGTTGGTATTTATGGTGCCGCTGCTCTTCTGGTGGACATACATGGCCATGATCAGTATTCCATCGGAAATTTATACAGTATGGTATTATCCTCATGGTACACAGCCACTCGATATGTTTGATGTGGATATTGACAAACTGAAAGTCCTGGAGGTGGAGGTTTTCAAAGCCGTCAATGATCCTTCCCCGCTGAAAGTAAAAGTAAAAGCGCCACCAGAAATGAACTTTGGCGTATGGTTCAAGAAATTCATAGACGACTATAATATTAAGTTCCCACGGAATGGCATCCACTTTGCCGCAGGCGAAGAACCTTACGGCTGGATCTTCTATCTCAAGCCAAGTTTCTTCTCCCGTAAGCAATTCATCGATCCTGCTGAAAGCATTGCACAAAACCAGGTAAATGAAAAGCATATCATTTTTGCGCGCAGAGTAACCCGACTGCAACAAGAAGCTGGAGGCGAAGACAGGGTTGTCATTTTGTGATCAATTAAAAGATTCTTATGTTATTTCCTCGCAAACACGCTGCTGTCAATTGGATAGACGGGATGAAGATCTCCCGCCGCCACTTCATGGAAACAGAAGACCACTTTACTGATGCCATACGTGATACCACTTCCCTGTTTTTACATAACTATGATTTCGGATTGCTGCCACCTTTCCGCGGTCAGCGACTCAGTTGTGATTTCGAAATAAATGAGCGCGTCACCCGTCAGGTAGAAATCCGCCTGCGTCAATGCAATGCCATTACTGCTGGTGGGGTGCGTATTCATATCCTACCAGAAGCCTATGCGGAACAATTGGTGCGCTCCTACTCTTTCGCAGAAGAAGAGCCCCAAGATGAAAACCAGGTGAATTATTATAGCGTAGTACTCAGTGTAAATCCATATGAACGCATCCCCGCGGGCGCACCCGATCCCATGGAAACACCGCCCCGGCATCCACATGTCTTGAACGGAGTAGAACTCGTGGTACTACCTGCAGAACAGGTAACGGCCTCAGATATGAGCCTGCATCATTTGGTGATTGGTCAACTGGTTCGTAAAAACGGACGCGTGTCTGTCAATGATCAATATATTCCTCCTAGCACCGCCATTGTTAGCCATCCAGCATTAATACGGTATTATGAGCAATTGAGCATACTGTTGAATGATATACAGATGAGCAGTTTCCGCATCATCGAAAAAGTGACAGCCCGCGATCAAAGCACGGATCTTGCCAAGAACATAAAAGCCCTGTGCGAACGGATGCTGGACTACATCTCCCAGACCTTCTTCTCTTATCGAAACATGGTACACCAACAACCACCGGTGGTCATGATAGGTGTATTTTCTAATCTCGCACATATTTTTTATACAGGGTTGAATTATCCAGGTTCCCGTGACAAAGAAGAGATGTTGAAATATTTTTATGAGTGGAAAGACGTCACTCCTGGTAATTTCGAAGACCTCCTCTCCAAAACGGTAGATATCGTCTATGACCATTACAATATCCGCCAGTCTATGCAACAAGTGCAGGACTGCATACAGGTATTATCTGCATTATGGAATAAACTGAGCAGCCTTGAATTCATCGGTCAGCGTAGGGAAAACATAGTAGTAGCAGAACAACGCACCATCGAACAAACGAGGGCGCGCAATTCCTGGAGCTTACTGGATTAAATGATCAGGCCAACATCACTCTATACGTCACCAGTAATCCGCTACGTGATTCCAGTTTACGTAACAGCGATTGTTGCGTAAACTCCCATTCCGTTTGTTCGAATGGTTGTGCAGGTTTGATGAGTATATCTGTCGTTTTCTTTAATCCTTCTTTGGGATGCGGCGATACCATCACTCCACGTTGCACCTTTATTTCTGCAATACGTCCACCCAATTCATGGCGACAAAAATTTCGTATATCATCTTCCGTTACAATACGGTCTCGCGTCATTAGCCCATATTTGTAGGCTTGTAGTAAGTTACCACGGTCGGCTGCCTGCCTGCCACCAGCGGGTTTTGTAAGCAGCACCAATGAGTCCGCGCGAGTACCAGATCCTTCAAACTGCGTTAAGAGCATCCCACTGCGTAATTGATGCGCTACATCATACTGTGTGGTCCAGTAGGAAAGATGCATCGTCTCGGTTGGAGAAGAGGGTTTTACGATCACGTAGCGAGTAGATTCCGTCAGTGCATGCAATGATTTGCGCGCCTTCTGTTCTACCAGTGCTAAGTTTTGCTGGAGATTCTTTAGAATATCGTTGAGGAAATCATACCCATAGGCTGAAAACGCAGCACTTTCATCGCGCAGCAATTCAAATAAGTAATTGATGATTTCGCGGGCATTGCGACTATCAAAGCGTTCGGCGCCACCTAGTCGAACAGAATAGGAATCTTGCTCGTTTTCCTGACCATTATTATAAGAAACGGGAAAATATTGTTTCCCCTGGCTGTCGCTCAGTTGATGGACGCTGAGGAAGAACTCCTGCACGCCAGGTTTCACTGGGATGATATTACCAATACCTTTAAATCGATGGGTGATCTGATGTAATCGCCGGTTCATTACTGGTATAGCATTCGTGTATACTTCCACGTTATCCAACTGAATGGCAGGCGGGAACTTGATTTCCAGCCATAATAACTGCTCCTGCATATTATGGAGGGTACGTTCGTCGAAAGCGGAATGGAAAACCGCTGGGTAGGTCATTTTATCATATGCATGAGGTCGGATAGAAAAATGTAGGAAGTGAGGATCATAATAATGTATAACATCTCGGGTAATGACTGGCATCACGTCAAAGGCTAATGTCTGTTGCAGGATATTCTCATTTCCTTTGGAAGGGCGAGATGGAAAGCCGTGTTGCAATTGAATTTCCTGGCCGTTGATCTTTCCGGTGCAAAGTGCGAGCAACTGGTACCATTCATTATCGAACCCAAAGTGCGGCCAATTGAAATAAAGTGTAAAATTATCTAGATCAGACAATTGATCATTGATACGAAGTCCTAACCAGAGTGTTTGTAATGGAAGATGTTTCCCTGCTCCTACCAACATTCTCCCACGTTGAGGATCATTCATATAAAGATGAGATCCTGTTGCCATGTAAGCGATGCGGGCATCGTAGATCTGCACTGGCATTGCTGGAGAGAAGAAAATTTCCTGAGTGCCACTTTCTTTTTTCGGACTATATACAAAGTGACGGTCTTCTCGCAGGAGTTCGCTTTCTTCCAACGGGATTGCCTGCATCAATGCATGGGCGGGCAATGCCGCAGTCAGTAGGTCTGGTGTTAACAAGGCAGCCAGTTTATTGAGTAACCTACTTTCTGTATTTTTAAGATCGTTGGCGAGGTTATATAATTCGCCGGAGAGGGCTTCTATCAGCAGGCGAACAAGCGGATCTAAATCAGTTGTAGAGCGGATTCCCCAGAAGTCTGCCGCCGTCTGCATCAGGCGCGCACGGATATTATCTTTGGAGTTATAATGTAATGGATACTGCATAAAAAATATTCTACCAATGAAAGTGGTTTATTCAGAAGATAATGGACTGAGAAACAAGGCAGTGTTAAAAACATAGTTCTCCCCTGTTGTTGTCAATTTACCACTCACAATAATGTCTACACGTTTTTTGATCTCCGTTATTCTCCGCAGTGGAAAAACTTTCTCAACGTCAGTGATCCTAATTTCGCAGTCAATCCCGTACAAACGTTGTTCCTGGCGGGTTATAGCCTGCGACAATGATTGGCACATGCGATCTTCCCACATGGATTGATTTACTATCAATTGAAAGTCCAGTTCCCACACTTCGCAGCCGAAGTCGGGATCAAAGCGGTGTTCTCCAAAACGGGTAAAGATAATCAGTTCGATGTGTTGGGCGATGGAAGCCCCGTTATCACAGCTTTCCAGCGGATTATTAGAAAATATACGAGAGAAATCAAAAGGTTTTTTATAATAAGAAATGGCCATTGGTTAACATATTAACTTATCATAAAACTAAAAAAAAATCAATAAAAAACATTTTTTCATATGGTATTTGTAAGTATATTCGACCCGTGATTATGTGATATATGAATATTAGATGATACGTTTTTAGCCCGACAAAACGCATAATCACGGCAACATTTAACCCTGTTGCTTTGGTGTAACCATACTGTATAAACCATATTGTTGAACCGATCCTTAAAGTGGAGCCATAACAAATGAAGCCGATCAATTTACACGAATTGAATAGAGCCTATTTTAAATTCATCATTCATTTCGTTATTCTGATTCTGTTTGTCTTAGTTGGTGTTGCATGCTTTTTCTTTACCAGCAGGCATGAACTGCAATTGCTGGGAGAGCAGTCGCGTTCCTATGATCAACTGGCCTACTACCGGGAGGAAGTGACCACTCGATTCGACAATGTGCTGCTGAAGTTCAGGTCCCTTGCGCAATATGTCAATGCTGATGCGCAAGAGCTCAGCAATCAGGCATTGCTTATTAACGGCGTACAGTCAGATAATAATCGTGTCCGTGGATTATTGGATGAGCGTAAACAGCTAGAAGTGGTCCCGAGCTATGAACTGTATGGTAAGATGACCAAGAATGTAATGGTATTGGCCAGCTTGAAAGATTCCCTGTCACAAACCCGCTTTCAGATGGAAAGTCTACGTGAACAATTGGATGCTTGCGGTACCTCCACCAAAAAGGCGATGAAAAAGTTAAACGGATATTAGACGTTAGATCATATGGCGCATCTTAGCATTAAAGAGCGGCAAGAGCAGTTCGTATTCCTGCTATTGCTTAGTCTCTTCACCATTGTACTCCTCGCATGGCTGTTGTTTTCCGGCAGTGATGTTGGCAATAGCGCCATGAAAGATAAGCTGGCGCAGAAAATCACTTCGGAAAAACAATTCGAGTCGGTGGCGGCAGAAATGCGCCCGGCAGTGGATTCTACCTATAAGAAGATCATGGACTTTGACCCCTCTGTGCAAGCGCTCTTTCTGGAATCGGATATCCTGAATGCCATCGGTAGTATCAAGGCAGCCTATCAGCGCAAGTCTTACGACGTACGCTACAAAGCATTCCTTCAAGAAGCACAACTACTCGAAGTAATGTTCTACGACAAAAAAGAGCTGCGTGGGAATTACCGTAACATAGAGAAACTCAACAGCGACCTAGACCGCTGCAAACTCTCTAAACGCGGTATACAGGAGGCGATTATCAACCAAAGCAGGAACTAGTGGAAAGTACAACTAAAAATAAATCAGTTAAAACCGGCAATAGTAGCCGTATCTACATATACATTGTTGTAGCTGTACTTGTACTAGCAGTAGTATTCCTGTTGATAAAACTCCTCTTCAGTAATCGTGAAATAAACGCACATCTACTGAAAAGCGAGATTTTCCTCAACGAGAGCCTAGTATATACAGACAATACGCCTGGCGCAAAGCAATGGCAGTGGGAGTTTGGCGATGGTAATAAAACAAAGGAACAAAGCGGTTTTTACAAATTCCGTACAGCCGGCACTTACCTTGTCCGACTTACAGTAGATGGAAAAATGCAACAGCAATTTGCAGTAATAGTGAAGGATACTGTACCTGTGGTGACAATCGATAGTATGCGCATCACTGGCCCTACAGCCGGTACCGTTGGTGAGCAACTACGCCTGGAAGCCGAAGGAGATGCCAACATCTTTGAGTGGAGCTTCGGAGAAACTGGCCGTGTAGATGCGAAAGGCCGTACCGCTTTTTACACGTATCGTAGTCCAGGTAGATATAATGTGATACTCAAAACGGATAAAAGTGCCGCACCGGTATTTTATACGCTCAATATCACTGCATTCGACGACTTAGAAATGATTGATCCAGGCGCAGGTGGTGAAGCCATGAAAAATGATTTCAAACTGCATTTACAGGCCATTGCCGGCGGAAAGAATTTCAACCAGCATTATTATTATCTCGTGAAGAAATATCTCTGCAATGGTGAAAAGACTTCCGCACAGGCAGCAGATGAAACCGGGAACAAAAAGACAGACTTCTACTCCTATTGCATTGGGCTTACATTCAGTAAGAATATCGTGATAGATGAAGTAGGTTTGACTATGTCTCCTAAGAAATGTGTAAGTATGGTAAATGTGCAGCAACATAGAACAGAAAAGTAATTGCTAATCATATCTTGTTAAAGCAGATGAGAGTTCTCGTATTGTTAATCGCCACATTGTTTTGTTTCCATGCGGAAGCCCAGTTTTATTCGGGTAAACGTATAGAGAAGATGCCTGTCAACTTCAGGTACCCAACACCGCAAACTAAAGACCCTTCCGGTAAAACTGATGCCGGTGCCTGGATTGTATTCTCCGATAGCGAAGGAAATTACACCACTACTACTCCAGGTGGCACCCTTGTTTTCAAGAAGCTCAATTTCATGCAACCCTTTTTCGTTAGTGATGAGAGAAGCGGATACTTACGATTAGTAAAGTATGACCCTTCCATCCTGAAGAAAGGCTCACGCATAGGGGATAAACGAAAAGCAGTCAGTTATGGCTGGATCCTTCGCAGTAAAGTGCTGATGTGGCAAAAAGCCCTCGTAGATGAACGTACCCGCTTCCCTTACAAGGCGGTGGGAATCATCAGCGGCGCGGGTCCTATCATGCAACCCAAATACTATTTCGTACACGATTCTATTATTGTATATAACTCGCCTGAATTACAAACGCCAGCAGCGGAGAAATTGAAGCTGAATGATCTCATTTATATCTATAAGTTTTCGGAAGATGGCAAGAAAGCCCTTGTTGGCCATGCCAGTCAGCTTACGGCCGACGGCGCCGCAGCCAATACCGCGGGATGGGTATCTGCCGATGTAGTACATCTCTGGGGCAGTCGCCTATACGTGGGAACAGGTAAAACAAAATCATTCGATGAGGATTCCATTGCAGCAAGATATTTCAGAGAACACTTAAAACCTGTTTCACCAGATGGCGGCAATTTTGAGTATGATCCGTTGCTGGAGCCAGGAAACCCGGTATTCCGCACAGTACCTGTGGTACAGCAACGCGGCCTCGGGCTGAATATGCCGTATAAGTCAGCAGTAGCCGGCAATGTGTTCGACAAATCTTCCAATACGGTTATCAACATCAAAGGTTCCCGCATCGATTACAATAATTACCTCCATTTACGCAGATTTGGTAACCATGTGAATGTGGTCTTTGTGGTAGATGGCGGCAGTGCTATGCGTGATTATCTTCCAGGCATTACCAATACCATCCAGAATTTCGAAGATGTGTTTGGAAAGAAAGGATACGCCAATTATAATTACCGTTTCGGCGCCGTTGTGTACCGCGGCAATGAGGGTTGCGTACAGGCGCGGGGAATGAATGTTTTTGAGCCTACGGATAACTTCAGCCGTTTGGTGGATTTCATCAATAAACAAGCTAGCATCACGCAACGTTGTAATGGATTAGTTTATGATCAGCCTTACTATGAAGGGCTACTCGAAGCGGTGAAAATCCTGAAGCATTACCCGATGCAAACGAATATCATTATCGTAGCTGGTAGCACCGGGAATAATGTTAAGAATGCAAACGGCCCATCTGAAGATCAGTTAGTTCGCGGACTCGCAGAAGTAGATGCCAGGATGCTCGTATTTCAAGTGTATAACAAGTTCGATCCATCGTTCAATAATTTCGTATTACAATCAAGACAACTGCTGGAAAGGGCCGCACAATTGCAGGCCGATCAGAAGAAACTCCGCATGGTGAAAGGAGAAGGCCTGGCAGTAACACAACAATTCAATACCGCCTACACGGATTCTGTATCTTATTACCTGAACTATCCAGATGGAAGCCTGATACCAGGCGCCATCGTTTTCCCAGGACGAGGTGCGGTAAAAACAAACCGTGAAATGATGATGGCATTGAATCGCTTTCTTGGTGAAGTATACACCGATAATAAGCAGATCATCAAATCGCTGGATAGCGTATTTATGATTTCTGGACGGTTAAAGGAAAAGATCACGCTACCGGTGATGGCTTCGATCAATACAGGAAAAATTGTATTACCGAATAACCTCGGAGAGCAGTTGCCACATAATGCATTTAAGTATTATTTTGATATGGAGACGAAAGATCCACTGGTGGACAAGAATTCTCCAATGGAATACCAGATACTCCTCAGCCAAGATGAGGTACTGCAATTGTCTGATCTCCTATCACGCCTGGCGGGCGATAATCTCCAGCAAGATCGCAAAGATTTCCGTCGTAAACTGGTGAATACCTATATCTCGTATGGTCGGAGCCAGTGGAAAGATATGCATAGCAAGTCCGCCATTCGTGGGATGAAGCTCCCGGTATATCTTGAAAAGGTAACAGGTATGCCACAGGACCTTGAGCCATTTAACCGTTATTCTGTAAGTGATCTGAAACGGGGTATGAATGAACAGGACTTCGAGAAATTCATTACTTATTTACGCAAGTGTAATGAAGTAGTGAAGAAACAGTTACAAACGGCCGATTATTTCAGCTCTAACGGCAAACCTTATTTCTACATTTCGCAAAGCGACTGGAAGTTATGAACATGCTCAATCTCTCTGAATCCGTGAAGCATGCCGTGCATGTGGCCGAGTCCTTAGCAAAGGAACGGCATCACGCCAGTTATGGCCCGCCGCATCTGCTGGCAGGCCTGATGCACAAAGAAACCGGTTTACGGCCCATGTTGACCGCATTGGATAAGGATCCCGGATACTTGCAGGAATGGGCGGAAATACGCATGGATGAATTTCCCAATGCGAAGCAATTGCATCCAGATGTAAAAAGCACACCGGAAGTAGCATTGGTATTCGAAGAAGCGGATGACGTACGTTTGAAGATGGGTCTTGATTTGATTACACCCGTTTGCGTACTCACCGCACTTTCCAAACCGAATATTGGTTTCCCTGCTGAGCAGATGAGATCTTTCCCAGTAAAAGAAAGGGAGCTGCTCGAGGTATATCTCAATGACCAAACCATCCATCAATCCATAAATGAAGAAGATACCGTTGTTGGGGAGAAGAAAAGCACAGGGGCTTTGTCGAGATATTGTATAGACCGTACTGCGCAGGCAAGTGAAGGAAAGATAGATCCCATCATAGGCCGAGATATGGAATTACGTATGGTCATGGAGGTACTATGTCGGCGGTCAAAACCGAATGTCATCATTACGGGCGATGCTGGTGTGGGGAAAACTGCACTTATTGATGGACTTGCGCAACAGATTGTGAAGGGGGAAGTGCCAGGCGCTTTGAAGACTGCAAAGATCTTGGAACTGGATACGGGGGCCCTTATCGCTGGCGCATCCTATAAAGGGGAAATAGAAGATCGTTTGAAGAAGATCATTGCGGAGCTTAAGCAATCCGGTAAGGTGATTTTGTTTATAGATGAGATACATGCCTTGCTTGATTCGAAAGGCTCCATTGGTTCTGGGGCAGGTAATTTATTGAAACCGGAATTGGCGCGTGGAGAGATCACCGTTATAGGTGCTACTACCATAGAAGAATATAGGAAGATAATAGAACCGGAAAAGGCTTTCAGTCGCCGGTTCGAAGTGGTACAAGTTTCAGAGCCAGATATTGATACTGCGGTAAAAATGCTGCAATGTCAGCTCGAACGATATGAAGCGCATCATGAGCTGAAAGTGCAGCAAGGAACGGTAGAAGAATGTGTACGCCTAGCCAAGCGATATATGAAAGACAGGCGGCTGCCCGATGCGGCGTTCGATTTGTTAGATAGAACGATGGCTGCCATCCGTATGATGAACGATACATCAGAAAGAGAGTTGCAGCAGTTACAGGAAGCATTACAGCTATCACCTAAAGATACGCTCATTAGCCTGCGACGTAAGCTCAGTCCTGTATTGCTTGGCCGCCTGGATGCGGAGGCACCAGAAGGCGAAGAAGGTCTGTACTCCTATCTAAAAGACACACTTGATAAGTTGAGTAATCTTGCGAAAGAAAAAATAGAGGAGACAGGAAAGCAGGATGTCGCTGCGGTGATTGCATTTAAAACAGGTATTCCTATTGGCAAAATACAGACGCAGGAACGGGAGAAATTGATGAACATGGAGGCTCAGCTCAAACAAAGAGTGGTAGGCCAGGATCATGCGTTGAAAGCCCTTTCTGCAGCGATATTGGAATCGCGCAGTGGGCTGGGCAAAAAGGGACAACCTATAGGATCCTTCTTTTTACTGGGCCCTACGGGTACAGGTAAAACGGAATTAGCTAAATCAATCGCTGAATTCTTGTTCAATGATGAAAAGGCCATGATCCGTTTTGACATGAGTGAATTCAAGGAGGAGCACTCTGCAGCATTATTATACGGTGCGCCTCCGGGTTATGTGGGATATGAGGAAGGAGGATTACTTGTAAATAAGATTCGACAGCAACCATATACCGTGTTGCTGTTCGATGAAATTGAAAAGGCCCACCCATCTGTATTTGATATCTTCCTCCAGATAATGGATGAAGGACTGATACATGACAGATTGGGAAAGGAAGGCGACTTCTCCAATGCGTTGATATTGTTCACATCAAATATTGGTAGTGACTGGATCACGGAGCAATTCAACAATGCGAAAATGCCGCAGTCGAATCAATTAATGGAATTGATGACGCGACATTTCAGGCCAGAGTTTTTAGCGCGTTTATCCGAGATCGTACCTTTTGGTCCAATCACAGAAGAGAACGTAATAAAAATTTTCGATATACAATTAAAGAGTCTACTCGAGGCGTTACAGAAACAACACATCACCTTAGAGATATCAGACGAGGCGAAGAAGATGCTTGCCCTCAGTGGGTTTACACCGCGCTATGGCGCAAGACAGATTTCGGGTGTCATCAGGAATCAGTTGAGAAGACCTATATCCAGACAAATCATCTCAGGGGAGGTATCTCCTGGAAAAAAGATCGCACTATTATTAAAGGATGGAATGGAAGAGTTGGTTTGGCAGATCACCGAGGTTTAAAAAATTAATAGTTAGGTGTGCCGAGTTCATCGGAAAAATCATTAGTTTTATAACACTGAATATCTATCATCAAAAAAAAGTACCGATTATGTTTAATTATGAAATCGGGGGAAATGAACGAAGAATTGATACGTCAGAAGCGTTTGTTGACATCTCTCCAAACAAGACTTTATTCGTTCAGCAGTTAACCGAACAGGAACCCATTAAACCAGAAATTGTTGAAGGCCTAAAAACTGTAGAAGAAGTATTTAAGCACTTCAAACCTAAAGTGAGCGTAGATTTCGAGCAGAAAGGCGGGTCTACTGTTCATGAAACATTACACTTTAATCACCTGGGTGATTTTTCCGTAAAAAGTATGATACAGCAGAGCAACCAACTGCGAGACCTGAATGTGGAAAGTGAAATGTATCTGAACATCATACGGCAGCTTAAATCCAATAAAACGTTAAAGGCTACACTGGAAAACCCAGAAACCCGCCAGGCATTTGCCGCTGCATTGGAAAACCTTGCAAAAGAATTGCAGCAGAATATATAGTTTACGATAGGACCCGACAGCACTTAACCATAGATTGAAAACTGAATTAATCCTTACCACCGTTTGGTGGCTATAAAATCAAACGCATGTCATCATCAAACGAAAGAATGCAGGATACTCGTCAAGAGCGCCCTGCACTGCAGCACGCAGCTTCGACAGCAGCTCCCATGTCCCTGGAAGACAGTTTGCAGAAACTGGTAAAAGTGGGCGGATATGATTTTCTGGAAGCGATTGTAGATGGATTGCAGAACCTTAACCCCGAGCGTAAAGCGCGCAAAAAGATATTTCTCACTGATCAGGATAAAGTGAATGAAAGAAAAGAGCTCCTGAAAAAAATACAACTCTGGCAGGATCTTCTCAGTAAAGAGGCAACCGTGTCTGAACTGAAAGATGAAAGCCAACACCGTGCAGAAGAATCAGAAGCCCTACTGCAAAAGAATATCGGGCAAGCGCTGGAAGCCACCCGCAATCTGGAGCAGGCTTACCGCACGGTACATCAGTTCTATAAGAACACAGAAAGTGATAAACTCACCAATGTGAATATTATAAATGCTTCTATGTCGCAGCTCACAGACCTGGATAATCCTCGTTTCATTGAGCATGTGGCCGAAGAGCTCAAACATAATTATGATCGCCTAGATCTGCGGGACAACTATTCCCTGTTGGTAATACCAGGTTATCTGGGCGCCAATAAAATAGTAGAAAGGTGGGCAAAAATTGCACATAGCAACAAGGCTATGCTGGTAACAGACTTCGCTAATCTGGATCAACCAGATGATGTAATCGATTTGTTTACCTCTGCTAATCTTACTGGCGGAGATGCCTATCGTTCCAATGTCATCATGACTTGTAACTGGTTGGTAGGCCGCGGCAAAGTGGAAGCGGCTGGCGAAGAAGATGACCTGCACGTTCCGGGTTCTGCATCGCTGGCAGGAAAAATGTATTACACCTTAATGAGCCAGGTGACTGCGGGTAAGAAACATGGCGCCATGAACGAAGCAGACGGCGTACGTTTCGATCTTAAGAAAAGTGAAATTTCTCAACTGGAACGTATCGGCCTGGTACCCATGGTAAATGAATACGGTAAGGTGATGGCATTCTCCGCGAAGACCCTCTTCAACGGCGATAATATCGGCCTACAAACATATTCTGTTGTACGCGTATTCGACTATATCACCAAAGTGCTGTTTGATTTCCTGAACCGTCGTGCTTTTGAGAACTGGAACTCCAAAACAGAACATGACCTGCGCGCGCAGATCGTGAAGTTCCTGGACAGCATTCAAGGCCCAGACGCCCTCATCGAACGATTCAAAATAATTCGTTTTGAACAGGATGACGTACAGAAAGATCGTATCCACCTGGATATTCATATTACCCCTTATTTCCCTGCTAAAAGCTTTGTTGTGAAGCTGGATGGGTATAAAGGAGAAGATGAACAGCGCACGTGGAATACGGAATACGCAGCTCAGAAGTAAGCCTACCTCCAGCATCTTGATTTTTTCTTCTGAATGCCCTATTTTAGGAGAGTATGAAGAATTTATTACTGCTGCACGGAGATACAGAGAAGACAGGAATTACCCACGAGTTTGCGAAAGCCTACAGGCAGGGAGCGGAAAAGGTCGGCGCTACAGTGAAAGAGATAGCGATCATGGACCTTAAATTCCTCCCCAACAAACAGTTCAATAACCAGATCACTCCGTTGGAACCAGATCTGCTCGATGCCGCGGAGAAAGTCAAATGGGCGAATCATATTGTACTGTTCTGTACGGTGGATCATGATTCCATTCCTGCCAAACTCTCAGGTTTTTTCGACCGACTGTTTGCACCAGGACAACGTTATGCCGGTAAATCTGCGCGCATCGTGTCCGTCCTTGATGAAGCCAGTTGGAAAGAATGGCAGTTGAATAAGACACCTACTTATCACGCCATCAAACGAACGGTATTAGAGCGTTGTCGGATCATGCCTGTAAGAACATGTACCATTGGGTATGTGCATTCACCAGAGAATGATTACGCGAAAAAATGGATCGCAAAAATGATCGCTTTCGGAGAGAAATTTATGTAGTACACATGGTATGTTAACGCTGCATGAAATGCCTATACGAAAGCCCTAATCAATAGAAAATTATTTATTTTTACGAATAGAACTGAACCATCAGCAGAGAATTGTTTGTGCCGAAGAAAGCCCAGTTTTATTAGAAGAACCAGTTTTATTAAGTAACCATACGAAGTTTTGTTCGACCCGTTCCTTGCACCTTTTTGTGCTTGGCGAACCATTGTTTTTTTATTTGTTACCTATAAATTTTAATCATTATGGCATTCAATGCAAAATTAAACATGGCAGGCAAGGAGTACGATGTACTCAGTTGCAACTATTCCCTGAACAGGGATGTTGACGCCAAGGGCCGCCCGGCGTCCGGCGTTTATGGTGGTACCATTGACGTGGAAATAGAATCCACTGAAGACACCTCTATCGTAGAAGCAATGGTAAACAATCAGTTTAAACCTATTGCTGGTAAAGTCCTCATTAAAAAATCTGAGGAAGATGCCAAAATGAAAGAAGTATCTTTTGAAGATGCTTACATCATCAAGTATTCCGAAGGTATCAGCGTTGTTGGATCAGATCCAATGAAACTGCGCTTTACCATCTCTGCTCGCAAATTGAAACTCGGTAATGCCGAGCACATCAATGATTGGCCAGGCAGGGATAAGGCGTAACCCCACTCCTCCCCTGATCTTAATGCATGATGAAACCCCATTGCAGCTTGCCTGCATGGTGTATACATGCATACAAACAACTTTCGAAATATTTTAAAACGGAATACAATGGCATTTAACGCAAAAATTCAATTAGGCTCAAAAACATATGATGTACTGCAATGCAGTTTCTCATTAAACCGCGATGTAGACGCAAAAGGTCGTCCTTCTTCTGGCGTATACGGCGGTACTATTCACGTGGAAGTAGAATCTACTGAAGATACTTCTGTGATTGAGTCTATGGTGAATAATCAATATAAACCTTTCAGCGGCAAAATCATCATCAAGAAAACAGATGAAGATGCTAAAATGAAAGAACTCACCTTCACTGACAGCTACATCATCCAATACAACGAAGGCATCAACGTGGTGGGCAACCACCCCATGACGCTGAGTTTCGTGATCTCTGCACGTACCCTCAAATTGGGTAATGCAGAACATGTGAACGATTGGCCAGGCAGAAGTTAATGCGTTCCTTATCAGAACATCAATTAATCCACACAGCGTGTACTGCCTTCGGGCAGTACATCTGTTATTCCTGTTAACGCCAACATGAAGAAAAAGAAACACATATCACCTACTGTACAGCCCAAGCAAAAAGGCAAAGGGAAGGCTAAACATAAGCCTGTACCTTCCTCGCCTTCGGACGTGGAGTACCAACATCTTTTTGATACCTGTACCATCACAAAAGAAAAGGTAGCAGAGGTAGATAAAATCATAGATACTAAAGTGGTCGCCAATCGTAAAAGATACGACGATATCTCCACGATGGTACAGGCTGGCGGCATGCTCGAACAACAAGGATCTTTCAGTAGCTCGTCTTTATTTAGAAGTCGCCCGCTGTTCAATGCATTTCCTGGAAATGCACAACAATGGCTCAACCCCTTGTCTACTTCTCCGGAACCTTCCTTCCAGCCAGAGCCTGGCGGACTTCCAGATTTTTCGCTTGGGTTCTCCTCAAAGTCGAATCCTTTCGGACTGGGCTTTGTGAACCAATTCCCAGGTGATGTGTCGTTTATCTCCAACGGTCGGATTCCATGGTATTTCATTGCTTGTGTACATTACCTGGAATGCGGCTTCAGTTTTAGTAAACATTTACATAATGGGGACCCACTCACGGGATATACGGTACAGGTACCTGCAAATCGCCCACAAGTGGGGCATAAGCCACCGTTTACATTTGAAGAAAGCGCTGTAGATGCCCTGAAACTAATGGGTTTCGATAAAGTAAGTAGCTGGAAGCTGCCATTTATCCTGCGTAAACTAGAAGCCTATAACGGCTTCGGCTACTTTAAATTTCATAGTATGAACTCCCCTTACCTCTGGAGCTATTCCAATCAGTACACGAAAGGAAAATATGTGAAGGATGGCAAATTCGATTCTGAGGCAGTATCTGCTCAGTGCGGATCTGCGGTGATATTGAAGCGAATGGAGGAACGGAGTCTCATCTATATACCAAGATTTTGATATGAACAAAAGCAAGCGCGCTACACTGGCATATGGAGTTGTATTGACATTGGCTTTGCTGACATCCTGCGATAATGGGCAAGTAGGAAAGAAAATAACGGGAGACACGATCCCCTCGACACGCCCACAGGTATCACAAAGTCGAAGTAATAGTGCAGCCACTAAAATTACGGACGAACAGCAATTCCGTATAGCCTTTACTGCTTTTCAGCAAGCTGTTAAAGACAATAATGAAGACGAGATCAGGAAGATCATTCACTTCCCACTACAAACAGCGAAGCAATGGACGAACGATGATTTGAAAACGATGGAAATAGACAAATCGGCTGGGGAGGTACACAATACTGAATTTAAAGAATACTACCCGACCATCTTTCATGCAGCCGTAAGGCGACTGATACCCAAAGCAGGTGAAGAGAACCTACAGGAGATCGATGATAAGATGGACGAGGACTACTATAACACCCTACGGCAAGGAACGGATAAAGATGCAAAGCTCTATGAAGTATACGAACAATATCCAGAGAAGAATGGTAGCTCTGAAGATTTCTTTGCTTTTGTGTTTGCCCGCATTGGCGGCGAATACAGAGTAGTGGCATATTATGCAAAATGGCCTATCAAAGGCTGATTCAACATTGTAAACAGGTTAACCTATGGAAGGGAAACTGAACGTAACAATTAACATTGAAGGTACACCGATCTTGCATTTTTCGGTGTTTACCCTGGAACAGCGCTTTAATGCGCACCATTATTTTGAGCTGCGCTTCAACCACGATGAACAAGGTGCGCCCGGCATGATCTCCCTGGAAAAATCCCGCGGATTCATGGGAAAAAGCATTACTGTTCAATTCGGCAATGAACTGGGAAAAGAACAGCTATTCGTGGGAAAAGTGACACGCGTAGAGCTGTCGCAAAGCCACGGCTATCATGGTACCCTTATCATCAGCGGTTATAGTCCGAGTATTCTGATTGACCGGGGGCCAGATTTGGGCTCTTTTCTCAATAAAGATTTGAGTGGCATTATCCGAAAAGCGACGGAAGATGCTCCTGCTAATGAATTAAACCTAACGCTAAATCCATCCAGGAAAGAGCCGATCGATTATATGATCCAGTATCGCGAAAGCGACTACGATTTTATCAATCGGCTGTCTGCGGAATACCATGAATGGTTCTTCTACGACGGTTCCAAACTCCACTTCGGAAAGCCCGATAAGTTGGAAGAAGTTAAACTGGTGTATGGACGCGATGTGAACAGTCTCCAATATGCGATGCAAGTGGCACCCCTGAAGAGTCGCAAGTTTGCCTACAAACCTGCCGAAGATGAATTGTTTAAAGCAGAAGCCAAAGCCGCAGCATCCGGACAACCAGATCTGGCCCATGCGGTGAATGCATCCAATGAACTATACAGTAAAGTATATTCTCAACCCACTAGTGTACGTATCGATACTAAAAAAGATATGGACACTTACGTGGACAATGAAGATAAAGCCAATATCGCGGATCTGTTACAGATCACCGCCACAGGGGATAATCCACAGGTAGGGATCGGGAAGATCGTGGATGTAAGTATGAGCGTGAAAGATGTGCTGAGCTTCAGTGTACAACAACTTGGGCGTTTCCTGATTACCGGAATCTATCACCATATCGATGGCGTAGGACACTACTATCATACATTTGAAGGCATCACTGCCGATGCAGAAAAAATTCCTGTTCGCGAATATGACAAACCTTTTGCAGACATGCAACTCGCCCTCGTAGAGGACAATGCAGACCCGAAAGGACAAGGTCGTGTTAAAGTGAAGTTCAAATGGGATTGCAACTGCAATGATGCTTCCGAGTGGCTGCGCGTAGTAACACCGGACGCTGGTAGCTCTGATAAAGTCAGCAAAAATAGAGGCTTCACTTTCATTCCTGAAAAAGGCGACCAGGTATTGGTAGCTTTCGAGGAAGGTAATACCGCGAGACCATTGGTGCTGGGAAGTGTGTTTCATGGCAAAACCGGCGGTGGTGGCGGAGCTTCCAATGGCGTAAAAAGTTTGACTACCCGCAGCGGTTCTACCGTTACCTTGGATGATAATAAAGGTAGCGTTACTGTAAAAGACCCAAGTGGTAACGTGTTGATCATGCATGGAGATGGTACTGTAACCTTGAATGCGCCACAGAAAATGGTGATTAATACTACCGACTTCGTACTGAATGCCAGCAACAGTGTGACCATCAATGCGCAGCCTGGCGAACAAGGCGGTGGCGATGGCACCGTTACCATCAGCGCGAAGAAGAGCATCAGCGGTACCGCAGATACAGAGGATATCAGTTTAACATCCACCGCAAAAGATGTGAATATCAGTTCGGCTGCAGGTGTATATAAACTGGATTCCAAAGAGATTACCCTCACAGCAAGCGAAAAATTCCATGCACACGGCGGCGCCAAAGGAGAATTTGTAGCTAGCGAAATCGAGATCAATCAATGCTAAACATATACAAACCTAAACTTGGTGATGAGGCATTATATCATCTGACTTCCGCCAATAGAACCATTGTTGGCGGGCGGTTGATGGAATTCGTGCAGCAAAAAGTGGTACGAATGAAGATGATAGGTGAAGATAGTGGAGACACGATCTACGAATATCAGCTACTTGCGCAACAAATAGAGGGCACGGCACTCATCCATGAATGGGCTATGGATATGGAGATTTTGCAATCGCCGCTGAAAATAGTGTTGGATGAAGCTGGGCGACTGAAAGACATACGCAACCTATTCGAGATTCGTGAGAAATGGGAAGGCTCGTATGTTAGTCATCTCCGTAGGAAATATAAACACATGAAAGAAGGACTGGAAGAGCTGATCGCTGAAACAGATGCCCTACTGAAAGATAAAACCCGATTCTTGCAATCATTGGATGGTTATAGCGCCTGGCGTTTTTTCTTCCAGGACAACTTTAACGGCCAGCAGGGAACACACCAGCAGGATCTATTGCTCAAGGGCTTTTTCGGACAGGTAGACCTACCGCTATCAGTGGATGCCACGTGGACAGAAGAATATGGCATTGGGCAATATAGTTGTCAATTGGAGACTAAAGGAAAACTAGATGAGCGCAAATTTGATCGCAAGATGTTTGCTCGTATGCTGAAGGATCTCACAGGTGTGTTTAATGTAAATGCACAATTGGACGTGTTGATGGAAGAGCAATTTCAATTTGATAAACATCATTGGCTATTGGCGGGTGAGATGTATTTAGAGACCAAAGTTTCTGACTGGTATTCTGTTGCCTCCGCACATGTACTGGAAAGAATTGATGCTGTCAGGGCTGATGAACTAAAAAAGCATTTCAATGTTGCTGCGGAGCCTACCGCGTAAATATCCAGCAATATGGGAACAAAAAAATACATTCCAGATAACAGTTGGCTCACTTGTGATAAAGGGAGTTCCCCATCCCGTCTGAAAGTGACCCATCATAATAATACCAAGATTTACGGCGAAAACCTGGCAAGTGAAATGGACATGATTCCAGGGGAGAATATCTTACCGATGGGTAGGTGTTCTGCATCTGGAGGCAGTTGTCAGCCTCAACCCATTTACTGGGATAAGTGTAATCAGGGAGTGAAAGTGAATGGGTATAAGCTTGTATTTGAAGATGCGTGCTTATTGTGTAAGCAAGGAGGCAAAGTAAAAGTAGATTTCAATGCGCCATCCGGTGGTGGTGCACTTGGCCCCATTGCTGATGGCGTAACCGGCCTTGGCGCTGGTTCCTGGGCTTTTGGAAGCTATGACAATTCATTGGACTATGTACAACGAGGAACCATTTACGATGTAGAGAATGGCAAACTTAGTCTCGTAAGAGAAAACAGTGACCGTGACTACAGAAGGGGTGGTAACTACGGAGAGATGAAGGATAATGTATATCATCGGCAGGAAGGCTGGAGAGATGTACGTTCCGAACATCCGGTTATAAATATTGATAAACCTACTTCTCCAGGGATTGATGGCGCTTATGCCAAAGATGGTACCTACAAACTAACAGACGCCAAATATAACGGCGCTACGTTAGAGAATACCAAAACCTATGGTCGTGAAACTAGCAGGCGTTGGACAAAGGCCCATATAGACAATGGCGGTATTAATCCGGCAGATAGAGCAGCTATGTCGCAAGCCAATGATATGGGTACGCTCAATCGCGAAATGATCAAGGTGAAACAGGATGGCACCATGCATTCAGAAACCATGGATGATCGGGGTTATAAGCAAACCCGCGGCCAAAAAGAGACACTAGAAATTAAATCGAGCCGGGCCAGTAACCTAATTAATGGAGTGCGGTCGTCTGTCCGTAATTCACGTCCTATTACGGCGTTGGCAAATTCAAATTTCTCTCAGGCGGTAAGAAATAGTAAATTAGCTACAGGTGCTAATGAAGGTCTTTTTAAGGTTTCGCAGGCTGTTTCCCGATCAAAAGTATTGAGTGTAGCCGGTAAGGTAGCGGGAAGAGGATTAATCGTAGTGGGTATTGTGTTGGAGGGAGTTAATGTTTACAATACTTACCAGCAAGAAGGGCATTTCGGAAAAGAAACGCAAAAAGCCGTAGGTGGTGCAGCGGGGGCCATTGCAGGAGGTTGGGCCGGGGCAGAACTGGGCGCCATAATAGGTACAGCGATTTGTCCAGGAGTTGGAACGGTTGTTGGAGGGCTATTGGGAGGTGCTATTGGCGGGATTCTTGGGAGTGGATTGGGTAAGACAATAGCGGGGTGGTTCTGATTTATATCTTCAAAATATTTTCATAATGGGTTTATTAAACAAATTGTTCGGCGGATCAACTACAAAAGAAGAAGGACGTTCTCCTAATCAAAGGGCTCCACTCAAAAACAGCAAATATTTTGAGGCGGCACTCAAGTTAAGAGACGAAAATATTGTGATGGATAGAAAAACTAGGGATACGCTGCTCCTGCAAGGGAAAGCAGAGCCTTATCATGATTGGTCTATGTCGTATGATTATCTGCTTAAGTTTTTCACTGCATATTCTATGGGCCAGCCTATTGAACAGTGTTACGATATATTCATTACGGCTGCTACCTGGTACGCCAATGGATGGGAGAAAGACTCCGCATATGCCGATATGCTTGAAATGGTTTCAATTGGTTATTTACTACAGATTCCGGACGACAAATTTAATGGAATCGTTCACTATATCGAACAGTCTGATAAAGGTTCCGACTATCCATTCTGGAAACCGGATGGTATTCTTTGGTTTATCATTAACGCCAGAAAACCTAATGAACAACGTCAACAACCAGATGGATTGATCTCTCCTTCCCAATATCAATCATTACTGGATCTCACCAGTATGAATAAAGCGGATGCCGAGGTGGCCATGAAGCAATATCTCGAAAATTGGTATGGTCTCCACAAAGATGATCCTTGGTATGATAATCACAAAGCCGATCTTGCCTATACTGGCTACTGGTGCTGGGAAGCGGGTGCCATCACTAAAATCATGCATCTCGACGATTCTTCCTATAAAGACAGTCCTTACTATCCCTATGATTTGGTTCATTGGAATAAGGCATAGCTCTTAGTTGATGGATAAGGCAAGCATATATGTCGAGTATTTTACTCATTAATAACTTTTATGCTTTTTATGCTTTGGAGCTGAGGTCACTACTGAGGTATCCGCATTATTGGCAGCACGATGTGATGCTGCTTCCTTTGCATTAAACCAAACAAGAAAGCATAAAAACAATCCACCTATCATCAGCAGTGTGCCAACAATCTTAACCAATCTCTCAAATGCAGGAATAGCCACTGATTTTCTATATGAGCTAAACTCTTGTAGTCCGGCTACACCGCGTCTGTAAAAACGATTTCTACTCACATACACTCGGAGTGCCAGGCCTAAGATAGTCATGCATATGCCCAGTATCAGGACCATAGTATCAGGATTCATAACAGATTCTAATTTAGGGTTGTGGGTTAAGGATGTATATAGGTTTCTGAGCGTTCAGATGATAGTTTGATGAATTTAATAAAAATTCTGCAGATATCCTATAACACACGCCTCCAATACTGCTTTTTTATCATTTGGTAATTACCAATTACTCCAAATTCGGTTGTAATCACTCCTATCATTTCCAAAGCCCCTACATAGGCAATCTTTCTCATAGCAGTGAAATATTTTTCTTAATGTAAAGGGCAGCTTCGTTGATTGCATCTATTCCCTGGGGAATTATTCCTCCCATCTGGAAAAAGCCATGGACCATGCCTTTATACTCGGATAATTTGACCTCCACTCCTGCTTCCTTCAATTTCCTCGCATACTGTATGGCCTCATCTCTCAATGGATCATATTCCGCTATGATGATCAATGCTGGCGGCAATCCGGCAATATCATCTGCTAATAGCGGCGCCGCATCCGGATGGTTTCGGGAGGTAGCATCTGGTGTATATTGGTTCCACGCTATTAGGGCGCCTTCAAGGGTTAAATTGGGCCCCTCTGCGAATTGTTTCCAGGACACAGTGCTGAGGGAGGAATCCGTAACTGGGTAAATCAAGACCTGGCAGCGGATAGAAATATTCATTTCCCGCACTGCTCTCCTAGCCACAACCGTAGCCACTGCGCCTCCGGCACTATCCCCCATTACAGAAATGCGATGGGTATCGATTCCTAGCATATTGGATTGCTCCGTCATCCACTTGAGTATATGGCAGCAATCATTTAGGCCATGAGGGAAGGGATATTCAGGGGCCAGCCGATAATCCACAGCAATGACAATGCATTGCGATAATCTGGTCAGTGTTCGCAATGGTCGGTCATGGGTTTCGAGGCTGCCTGCATTAAACCATCCGCCATGGAAATACAAAACAGCCGGCAGTAGCGGCTCATCAGACGGCCGATAAACACGAATATTTATATCTCCATCTGGTGATGGCACCGTTACATCTTCGACGGCAAATATCTGGTCTGCCTCACCTGCCATAGGAATAAATGCTTCATAAAACTTTCGGCCCGCGAGTATTTCATTTTCGACATCGGGGATTTGGATGGATTGGATAAACTCCAGTGCTGTGGTCACTTCAGTTGGCAATATCAAATGATTGTGCATGTAATTTTTTCATGCAAAAGTCCACTCTGATTACCATAAAATAAAATAGCACAATTTATCTTCTTCATAAAAATATTTATACCTTTAATTCATGATAAATCTGGAATGGTACAGGACATTTAAAGCAGTATATCAAACAGGTTCGTTGACGGCGGCATCCAAGGCATTGTTCATTTCACAGCCTAATGTCAGTCAACATTTAGCTGCATTGGAAGCCCACATAGGTAAACAACTATTTGAACGGAAACCCAGGCTGATACCTACTGAATATGGCAAACTGTTCTACACTCAGTTAGTGGAGCCACTGGAAAAATTGGAAAACCTGGAGGTTTCATTTACTGCACTTTGTATGAAGCAGCAACTACCGCTGATTCGTTTGGGTACCGTTAAAGAGTTATTCCATTCCGTGTCGCTGAAAAGGCTTTCAAAACTACCCGCAGAGTTGACCGTGACATTCGGGATGACGAAAGATTTGTTGGGGAAGCTGAGTAATGGCGAGCTGGATTTTGTTATCGCTACGCAACATGAGGATAGAAAAGATATCCAATTCGAGCCAATATTCGCGGAGTCATTCGTTATTGCAGGACACGCATCGCTCGATATTCACGCATTTCATCAACTCACCAAAAAGAAAGACTGGGATAAAGTAGAAGACTGGCTATTACAACAATCTTGGTATGCCTATAGTGCGGATCTGGCTATTATCCGTAGGTTCTGGCTAACGAACTTCAAAAAAAGACCCGCTATTAAACCGCGGTTTATCATTCCAGACATGAACACTATTCTGCAGGCTATCAGTGAAAATGGCGGACTTACTGTGGCCGCTGATTATCTAGTAAAAGACTTGAAGAAAAAAGGGGACATAGTGGAAGTGTGGAGAGGCTGTCTCCCTACAACCAATACAATATATCTTGCTTATAATAAAACAAAAACAACGCTACAGCATGTAGAATTGATAAAAACATTATTAAAACAAAGCTAAATGCAATGTACATTTTGCAGGAATTCGCCGCTCAATCCTGCAAAAGGGAGTCCGGTACCTATTATGTCAAAATTAGGTAGATTATCATCCTGACAGGCATGGCAATAAAGATAATGACACAAGACATTTTTGCCAAATTGCTGTACCTTTAAATAGTAGTTTACCAAACAAATGCTCGCATGCGTATTGCCATTTTGAATTATGCAGACGCGGTACCCACCTGCGTCACAGGGCCCGCTGATATATGGAGAGGGATGTCCCGGATGTATCCACTACTAACCGGTAGCAAATTGAAAAAAGAAATCCGAGTGGATTTCGTCTCCCAAAATTATCAAACAAAACATTTTTACTATACGCCCGCAGGCACGCAGCAACAAAAGAGGCTCACCACTAAAGAGGTGTATGATTTGATCATCGTTCCTGCCATGTATTTCGAAAAGATTGAAGCGGTGATCACAGGAGAACAAACCTTGATTCGGTGGCTACAGCAACAATATACCCAAGGGGCGGAACTGGCGAGTATTTGCGTAGGTGCGTTCCTGTTGGCCGCAACCGGATTATTGCAAGGTAAGAAAGTTACTACCAACTGGTTGTTTGCTGCCCAATTCCGGGAACGCTTCCCCGATATCGAATTACAGGATGACAAAGTAATTGTGGACCAGGGGCGTATTTACTCCTGTGGCGGCGCCTTCAGCTTCACCAGCTTTATGATCTATCTGATAGAGAAATTCTGCGGACATGAAGAAGCTACCGCAGCGTCGAAAATATTGATGATAAATGTACATGATCTTCCACAACGGACATTTTCCATCTTCAAATTTCAACATGAGCATGGGGATGAAACGATCACCCTTGCCCAAAAGTACATCGAACAAAATTATCAGCAGCCGTTAACCCTGGAATCCATGGCTACACACTGTAGCATGAGTGTGCGTAACTTTTGCAGGCGGTTTGAAAATGCGACTACCAATACGCCATTTGAGTACTTACAACGGGTACGAATAGAAGCCGCTAAAGAAATGTTGGAACGCAAACAGGAAGGGATTGAGCAGGTTTCGCTGCATTGTGGATATGAAGATGTAAACTACTTCCGAAAAATATTTAAACGTCATGTGGCGATGACACCTCGTGCCTACCAGGAAAAATATGGAAGAAGGAGGACTCACATTGCCTGAGTTACCTCATCCTGGGCCATAACTGATAGGCACTCTCGCAGGGTGTCAAAATCGTTTTGGGGCTAAGTAGAACACACCTATTAATGGGCAATGGATGACATTACCGCGCTTTATGGTGCTAAATTACCGAGGACAAAGGGGCTGTAATAGTAAAAAATCGCAAATCTGGATTAACCGATTTTTTCCACATAATTTTCTGGTGGAGGAGGCAATTGTTGTAGAAAGTTTCGGGGAGAATGTCCGCTAAAGATCTTGAAATCTTTGACCAGGTGCATCTGGTCAAAATAGCCAAGACTGTGAGCGATATCTGTCCATTCTCGTTGAGGAGCAGACAACTTTAATAATAGCGCTTTATTGAAGCGCACTAACCGAGTATATAGTTTTGGGGAGAGGCCAACTTGCTCTGAAAAGTGCTGCTCAAAGCTTCTCAGGCTCATGTTTACATGTCCTGCGAGATTTTTGACATTGACGGATGAAGGATTGTTAACGATAATATCTACCGCAGCAGTAATATTATCTATCGTGTTACGTTTTTGTTGCCCCGACAAAGCCGCCAGGAAAAAGCGATCTGCCACTGCGGTGATCGCGGCGATATTGTTTGTAGCTTCTAATTGTTCCTGGAGAAATGCCACCTGTTTGCCGATTACATCATCACTATGTAGCAAGTGATCGCTGAGGTAATGCATAGGGATATGAAACAATCGGAAGAATCCATTCCCTTTGAAGTTTATGGTCAGGAAACGATATTTCCCGTTATAGGTCTGATATCCCTGATAAAAGGTTTGTAAGCCCAGGAGATGGCGCTGTTTCAGGTTCAACTTTATGGGCCCTTTCACCGTATCATAATCCAATGGCGTATTACTCAGCCAGAAAGTCATCGTAGCAAAATCAATTGCATGAATAGGCTTGATAAGATCCTGTCCACAGGTATCAATTTCCCGCAGACAATAGCAGCGGATGTAATCCCTCAGGGGCAATGCTGGTAATATTTCTGTGGTCGAAACCATGGTGGATAAAGGGGTAAACGGTTGTATACAAATATACAAATTAGGTATAGGTTTTACTATGCAAGTCCCTGTTTTCTCTTAGCACGATATTTTAATAAATGTGAATCCATTTATTATATTATAAATTTTCATATAATTAATATTGTAATAATCCACTATACTATTTAAACCTAAGCAATTATGGGCGTAGACATGAATATTGTTGTCCGTGTAATCAGGAACAATGAGGAACAATTAATTGAACTAAACACTGCGGGGAAGGCTTTATTCAATCTGATGACGATGGGGGCTCCATCCTATACCGACATCAAAATACCGTTGGATACCACGATTCCACCAGAAGAGTTAAAAATGCTAGACTTCCAGGATTATTGCGAAGAGGATGCCGATGAAGAGGAAGAAGACCTTGATGGAGATGGTTCGGACCAAATGCGCACGCCTGTAATGAGTGCGGAGATGGCTTATACCCTCCTGCGTAGATTGGAAGTCAAATCGAATGCGCAATATGCGAAAGCGTTATTAAAAGATCTTGCTATGCGAGCAGGTAGAGACCAGCAAGAAGGAAATGGAGACAATGCAGGGCAATTAAGTCTTATCAGAGACTACACCGACTACCTGATGTCTTTTAATGTCATGAAGGGAGTTATCCGACTGGCGAAGGCACAGGGAGCAGAGGTGCAATTTATTATGAATTATATTTTGTAGGGAGACAACAGTTGCTCTAACTATGATCATTACACGAAGAGATGAATATAGGGAGACAACAACTGCTTCCAACTATTATCATTACACAAAGAGATGAATGTAGGGAGAAAACAGCTACACACCGCTGTTGTCAATACATTAAAAGAAAATGCCGGAAGCCACATAGCGGGCCTCCGGCATTTTTAATATACAAACAGCAACATCATCTTCCCCATCCATAATTCTGCGTCAGTGTTGGCATAATAGCCGTTTCTGAAGAAGGTATAGGAGATAAATAATAATTCACTGGGAAGATACGAGTACCTGTCAGCAATGGAATACGATTATAGAATTTATCGCCGGCTTCCATGATATTCATACCTGTCATTTTCATTTGTTCAGGGGCAGTGGCAATTAGCCATCTGCGAATATCATAGTATCGGGCGCCTTCATAGGCGAGTTCTATACGTCTTTCATTCTGGATACGTTTTCTCAGTCCTTGTTGGGTATTGTCTGTGGCAGTCAGGGGTAATCCTGGCATACCAACACGATTTCTCACGCGGTTGAGGGCAGCATATGCATCTGTTACAGGGCCATAATATTCATTCAGTGCTTCTGCGTACCAAAGCAATACATCTGCATAACGGATGAATGGATAGTTCCTGTAATTGGTGTTAGGTCTATCTTTCAGGTTCTGGGTAGGATCATTCCATTTCTGTACATAATAACCAGTACGGGTACTCTGTCCACTTTTACCCCAGCCGTCTTGGTTAGTGCCCATGGCTTTGGTGAATTCAGTGACAACGTTTCTACCCAATAATGGCATTTGATTGAAATATTGGTCAGTATAGAATCGTGGGTCCCTGTTAAAATACATTTTGGAGATGGTGGTTTTAACTGTTTGCCACTGGCGATTCCTGAACACGCGCATGAGGGTATCCACATATCCGGTTTCGATATAGCCGGAGCCGGGAGCCGTGATTGGCAATCCATTTTTCATTTCATAAGCATCTACCATTTCCTGTGGCGTACTGATAGCACCAGTGCCGCCATAGTCGGTACCGTTAGGCATGGTGTTCGCCTCCCAGTTATTGCTAGGGCCTCCTTGTTTAAACCAGATGACTTCCTTGTAATCGCGTTTGTAGAACAGCTCTCCACGATCTGCACGCAGGTCATAAACGCCCAGGTCCATTACTGCTTTGATAGCATCAATGGCCAGTTTCCATTTTTCTTTATTATAGGTAGTATTGAAGATCAAGGTACCATCCAGGTTTGTCACACTGAGGATCGTGTTCTTCACGGAAACGCCATCTACCATTACAGCCTGGTTATCGATTTCACCACCATTAAAAAGAGGGCTGGCTGCATACAACAGGGTTTTTGCTTTCAGCGCCAGTGCAGCGCCTTTGGTTACTCTTCCAATATCTTGGTCTGCATAATCCTGTGGTAAGGCTGCCGCAGCTTCATCACAAAGTTTCGTGATAAATGCCACCGTTTTATCTACAGTAGCACGTGGGAGTTTCAGCGCCGCATCGTTCTGGTTTACGGTGTAATAATGGTCTACAATAGGTACACCACCATATTTCTCGAACAACAGGAAGTAGTAATAAGCGATCATGAATTTCACTTCTCCTTTATAGCGAGGAATGATCACGGTTTTATACTGACTAGCCTGGTTATCATTTTTGATGGGTACTTTATCAATATTTTCCAGGAAATGATATGCGATGCGTACTTCGCGATACATCTGATCAAAGTTGCGCATATCGTCGTTGGTGCTGGTCCAGCCGCCAGAGATATACTTACTTGCCTTCGCCTGTAGGGAGGTAGGATAGCCTTCATCACATACAAGGGAAAGAATAGAGCCATCAGCAGTACCGTCGTAATCCCAGTTCAAATCACTGTATAGTACTGCAATTTCTTTCTCTGCTTGGGATACATCCGCAAACAGATCGTTTTCTGTATAAAACTCCTTAGGCGCAATGTCCAGGTAGTTTTTACAGGATGCGAGCATCGCAGTGAAAGAGAGGCAGAGGAATATTGTATTTTTTCTTGACATCATTTACATTATTTAAAAGAGAGACTCAGACCTGCATTGTAGGTACGCATCAGTGGATAGTTTGGAGAAGCGTTATCTTCTTCCGGATCAAACAATCGCAGTGTACTCCAGGTAAGCAGGTTATTACCGTTAACATATACCCTGATATTACGCAGGCCAATTGGGTTGGTCCATGCTTTTGGCAGATTATATCCGATTTCCAGATTTTTCAGTCGCACATAATCGGCTTTCCATAGCCACTGGGTAGAATGTTGGGTGTTTACCACATTCTTGATTGCCATTAAGCGTGGATATCTTGCATCTGGGCGTTCAGGAGTCCAGTAGTTATCTTTCCAGTCGGATAAAATATTGGAGAAATCGTTCTGCGGTCCGAATATCGCGGGGCCTGCCACATCAATATATCGTCCGAAGGCACCCTGGAAGAGGGCGGAGAAATCAATCCCTTTATAAGATACAGACATGGATACACCGAGAATTTGTTCCGGCTCACTTACTTTATTCAGATAGGTTTGGTCATAGCTATTGATAACGCCATCACCGTTGAGATCTTTATAGCGGATATCACCTGGTTGCATTACTCCAAAGAGTGACTGGTTTGGCCCTTTAGCGATATCTTCTTTAGACTGGAAATATCCGTCTGCTACATAAGAGAAAATTGAGTTGATACGTGTACCGGTCACTTGCTGCCAAGGTCTGTCTGGCATTGGTATTTCCAGGTATTTGATGATCTTGTTGCGAGCGAAAGAGTAAGTAGCTTTTACCTCATAGTTCAGATCTTTGGACAATCTGTTTTTGTGACCTATTTCAAACTCAAACCCATGGTTATCTACAATACCCCCATTGAGTTTAGGGAAAGTTACCAATCCCAGGAATCCGGAGATAATTGGGGAAGATGATTGGTAGATACCTGTTCTGTGTTCAAAAAACACATCGCCGGTGAAAGAGAACAATCCATTTTTAATAGAGAGATCAATACCGCCATTGTATTTCCTGGCAGTTTCCCAGGTTACCTGTGGATTACCGGCAGCGGCTTCCACTGCGCCCGGCATGGTATTGTCATAGTTCGTTCCGAAGTTATACCCTTTGCTATTGATGTTCCAGTTACTCTGATAAGCAAAGCGTGTTCCTGGATCCTGGTTACCTACTTTACCTGCGGATACACGCAGTTTAAGCAGATCTAACCAGTTGTTGGCGGAGGAGAGGAACTTTTCTCTGCTGATTACCCAAGCAGCAGATGCAGCGGGGAAGAACCCGAATCTTCTGCCTTTGGCAAAATTCTCAGAGCCATTATATCCGAAATCAAATTCGGTGATATAACGATCGTCATAACTGTAGGAGAATCTACCTGTCAGCCCTTGCTGCCTGTAAGGCAATGCACCGGTAGCATTGGTAGATCTCACATTTTTGGAAGTAATCAAGTACAGTAACATACCAGAAATGTTATGCTTTTGTACCTTTTTGTTATAGTTCAGGTAAAACTCCGGATTGATATTGTAGTAATAGTTCTGGTTGTACAGGGCATAGTTGAGGAAGTCCTGTCCGTTATTGAATATCTGGTATTTGTTATTTCCCTGGTAGGTATAGGTATAATACTTACGGGATCTGTAAAAACCGTTTGAGTTATAGGAGTCAAAAGAGAATCTCGTTTTGAATGAAAGGCCGTTTGTAATGAAATCCAGGTTGCCGGTGAGTCCAACTGTACCTTGGGTATAGAAAGAATTCGGTTTCTGGAATCCTCTCGCAGCCAGTTCTCCGTAAGGATTTGTATAGCCCGCTACTTGTGCGATGGACCCGTTAGGGTTGGTCATTGGCATCACATATGGCGGCGTTTTTTTCAGAAGGGTGAAGAATTCATCCTGGTAGATATCTGGCATCACCTGGTTGCGCACGATAGTGGCCAGTCCCAGTTCTGCTGATAACCATTGGCTAAGTTTCACATCCAGGTTGGAGCGGAAATTAAAACGGTTCTCCACGTCCTGGGTATTGTAACCAGGGAAATCACCTGTTCTTTTATAGATACCATCCTCATGGAAATAGGAACCGGAGATAAAATATTTCAAACCGGGTGTACCACCAGAGATGTTTGCATTAGCCACTGTACGCATGGATGCTGGCTTCAACAGTTCATGCATCCAATCCACATCTGGGTACAGGTATTTGTATTCCAGACTATCGGGCCAATTCTTGGATTGGTCATATCTGTTGATATAATCATCCGTATATAAAGAGGCTTCTGTGGTAGCTCCATCATTGATAAGTCCTTGTTTGTGCAGGCGGAAGTAATCCGCAGAATGCAGGTATTTAGGCAGTTTCATAGGGGTTTTCACTGCTTGCTCCACGTTTACCTGTATTTTGGCTTTACCTGCTTCTCCCCTGCGGGTGGTAACGAGGATAACGCCGTTTGCACCGCGTACACCATAAATAGCGGTAGCGGAGGCATCTTTCAGAATGGTGATATTGGAAATTTCATTTGGGTCAATGAATTCAAAGCCGTCTCTAGGTACCCCATCGATCATGATGAGCGGGTTGTTGCTGCTGGAGTAGGTAGACTGCCCACGCAGCCATATTTTAGAACCGTCCTGACCAGTGGCGCCTGTAGACTGGCGAGCGATCAAACCCGGTAAGCGACCCACCAAGGCATTGCTCAGATTGGACACAGCAGAAGATTTCAGCTCTTTTGTTTCCACGGAGGCAACAGAACCGGTGAGTGTAATCTTCCTTTGTTTACCATAGCCTACTACCACTAGTTCATTGAGCACAGCAGGGTCCCCTTTCATTCGAATCAGGAGGGTATTTGTTTTTTCAGAAAGACTGAACTCCTTTTCTGTATAGGCGATATAGCCAATACAGGTAAAGGAAAGATCGTATTTAACCCCGGTAGATAATTTGTTGAGCGTAAACATACCGGCGGTATCCGTTTGTGCCACCGTAACTGTTTGTGCATTTGATTTTACGATAACCGTCACTCCTATCACAGGGGAATTCTTTTCATCGACTACTGTTCCCCTCAGCAATACAGATTGCGCATTTGCTTTGGTGGTGACCAGAACGAAAAAAAGATAAAATAGGATACTGACGATACCTGTAATTTTTTTCTTCATAATTCTGTTTTCATTTTAGGCATAGCTCCGCCGCAGTGCCGTTGGTAAACACTGTGCCGGTACCTTCCGGGATGACTTTATTGTTTTTTTATGTAAATGGTACTTCCTTTGGTTGTATACACCAGTTTATTCAGCCCGCACAGCGTGCGCAGGATCGACTCACAATCGCTGCCCTCCGCCGGGAAATTGCCTGTAAAACGATAGGTTACTACATCCGAATCATTGCAAATAATAGTCTTGTCGAACTTCCTGCCCAATACGTCAAATATATGTTCCAGTGATGCTTCTTTAAATATTAGTTCACCATTTGCCCCTTTTGTGACAATTGGTGATAGATTTTTTTTCTCGGTTGTTGTAGGTACAATCAGTTTAGTTTTGAACCCTTTCGGCGCTACCAGCAAAGACTCACCCGGAGCCAATAGGATACGGTCCGCGTCTCCGGATACCGGCGCCACAGACACTTTCCCTTCATACAACTGGATTTGTATCTGTCGTCCTGTTACTTTTGTCACGGCGAACTTCGTTCCCAGCGCGGTGGTCACTACTTCGTCAGACACTACTGCAAAAGGAGTGGTTTCATTTTTGGTCACCGTGAATACCGCATTTCCTTCCAGGTGCACAGTTCTTTCTGTGATACCAAACTGTTTACTATATTGGAGACTGCTGCCTTTTTCCAATGAAATCCCTGTACCATCCTGCAACTCAATGTGCATGGGTTTATCTGCCCGAATCACGGTTACCTCATTAGCCACCAATTGCTGTTGATGCTCGGTAGTGTGTTTTTTCATGGGTAATATTCCTGGGATGGTCACACAAACCAATATGGCAACGCAGGCTGCAGCAACAATAGTGGTCGTCTTCCAAAACTGTAAACGACTACGCTGGATAGCAACAATGGATGTTTGTTTATTTATTTCTCCTAATATTCCTGTCAGTACTTGTTGATCTGCATCTGCCGGCATTTTTTCCTGGTATCTCTCGATCACTTCGTTATATTCTACCTGCAATTCATACAGACCAACGGCATTGTCGCGCGACAATAAACTGTAAAGGCGGCGCAATTCTCCAGGGGAGCTTGTCCCCTGCCAGTATTTATTTATAAGATGATGTAGCTCGTTCATTCACTGCCTTTGTTATAAAGACTGGCTTATCCCAATTTGGGGATAAAATCCAATGTTAACTAAATGTTAATTCAAAATTTCTATGAAAGATTCCCTTGAAGCAGGTATCCCGAAACCAGGAAAAGCAAGAACAGTTGGGATTCTGCGCTGATACTTCCGGAGTTTTCGTTTAGGTGTTTACGTAAGATGGCAGTCCCTTGTTTGAGGTAATCTTTTACGGACTGTATACTAATACCTGTAATAGCAGCGATTTCTTCATGCGTTTTCCCCTCCAGGCGGAACAGCTTGAATACTTTCTTTTTCTGACCTGGCAACTGCTCTATGGCATTATTCAATAGCCAGACCCTGTGTTCATAATAATCCTCCTCTTCCTGCGGAGAGCGCGTATCCTCGAGGATATCCTCTGGACAATCGGCCATGAGTTCCACCAGCTTATTTTCTTTCAGCCGTTTTTTGAGGTGATCTACAGACTTATTATAACTAATAACAAACAACCAACTACCTATAGCTTTAATGGAGGCGATATTATTTCGTTTATTCCAGAGCGTTAGAAAGACTTCCTGCATGATATCCTGTGCCAGCACAGGATCCTGGATTATCTTGGTGATATTATGATATACGCCGTGTTTGTATTTATTGTACAGATCAACAAAGGCTTCCTGGCTGCCCATCCCGAGCATCTTAATCAATTCACAGTCGTCAGTAATATGGTGCATCGCTGAAGAGTTACCTTTTAAAATGTGCACAAAACTATTTAAATCATAGGGCCAAAGGCCTTCCTTCACTATTATCTTCTGGTTAAATTAATAAAAAAATGAAATAAATGAGAAAAACCTGCTATAGGTAACCCTACTTTCGTGTAGGCCTAACGGTGTGGGATATATTAGGCCGCATCAAAGAAAGTAATTTATATTTGTCGCAATTACCCCTACTGATTGGCGTGTATGCACCCCTTGTGAATGAGCGAAGGGCACTAAGTTTGTAACATAATAAACACCAAAAATATGGAAACTACACCCTTGGTCACATCCATCGACCATGTAAATACACAGTTACAAGAGCTACTTTCTGCTTTCACAACCGCCCAACTGAATATGGTTCCCTTTGAAGGTAGCTGGACAGCGGCACAGGTAGCTGAACATATTCAGAAATCGGTATCAGCCGATATCCTTTATGGTACTGTAGAGAAAAGAGCGCCCCAAGAAGATAAACTGGAAGGGCTTAGCCAAGTGTTCCTGAATTTTGACATCAAGATGAAATCGCCTGATTTTATTGTTCCTTCAGATAGGTTCCATCAAAAAGAAGAACTGTTGACAGATCTGCATGACAGATGGCTGAAAATTAAAGAGGCCGCTCAAACCCTTGACCTCTCCCTCACCTGCACCGATTTTGAAATACCTGGTGTGGGTTATCTCACAAGATATGAGCTGATTGGCTTTTTTGTGGTGCATACTACCAGGCATATCCATCAGTTGAAAAATATTCAACCGTATGTTATAAAATAGGAATCACTGATTTGCTTAGGTAGCACAAAAAAAGAATAGGACTTGACCTCTACGTCAAGTCCTATTCTTTTTTTGTCGTCTCTGTCCTGCGGGCAGGAACGACAGGCAGAAGCGTTTTAGGTAAGAATATAAATTTCAGATTAAAAATACCCTTATAACTTTTTGAAAATTTGCAGATTTTTTTTGTGTGATTGAAAGTTAGTATTAAATTCGTTTCCTCTTTGCCAGAGATGATAAGTCAGTGTGATGGCCGGTTTGGTTATCATAAATATATTTCACTGACTTTCTTATTTGCATACGTTCCTCCCTCCTTCTTGCCTGCAATTAATGTATTCATCATTGGATATGAATATCAGTATTTTTTTAATGCTGGTAAAAGATTCAGTGTTCCTAACTATATGGTTTAATCTAATAAAATTAACAATGCCTACAGAAGTAAACATTTTGGAATTCTCCAACTATGTGGTACATTTTTTAACGGCCAAAAAGGTTGAAATACCAGCATGGAAGATGCAGAAAGTACTATATTATATGCAAGGTTGGCATATGGTAGCATTTCACGGACATCCATTATTCAATGAAGCACCAGAGGCATGGGTAAGTGGACCTGCTTATCGTAGTATCTACAATAAATACAGAAGATACTGGAGTAGTGATAAGTCGCTGCCAGTGAAGATTCCTAAGGGAATGGACATCCTTGATGCGATAAAAGAAGTGCTCCAATCTTTGAACATGGAAGAAGATCAAGTAGAATTTGTAGATGGAGTACTAACGAAATATGGCTTTATGGAAGCCGGATTACTGGCATTGTATGTTCATTCCGAAATACCTTGGCTGGAAGCGAGAGAAGGGCTGGGAATTGTGGAACGCTGCGAAAAGCCCATATCGTTGGAAACTATGCACTCATCTTTCATTTCAAAATTAAATAAAAATGGAAAAGCTTACCAACAACTTACTAAAGGAAATATATGAGGACGAAATATCTTTTAAATATAAACCGGGAAAATTCAAACCCACTTCTACTCACCTTAACACCAACCAAACACCTTTCTTTGCCTATGACTATTTAAATTTTAACATTGAGAAATATAGTTTCAATCACCCTGATTTCCTTCTGGGTGATTATAAACTATATTTTTCCCAGGTAAAGAAAATTGCCAAAATCCCTTTAAATAATTTAATAAATTATCATAAGCGATCGGATTATTTCCATCTTAATAAGCCTAATCTGCAAATGAGCGAAATATTAAGGAAAATATTAGGCAGTGAAAAACTACAATTGGAAGATTTACCCACTGTTGGTCAATTCCATCTATACACACCCAACGATGGCAGCAGGAAGGCTCCCCGCATCCACTTCTTCATAGGGCCACTAACGGTATTTTATATTCTACTATACGACCCATACCACGAAATATACCCCGTCCCTCACCTGATATCAGAAAACACCGAAGCCGCATAACCCACTTCCATTGTTTAGTTTAACAGAACTTACTACATAAAAAAAGAGTTGGATGAAATCATCCAACTCTTTTTCATTTATATAACATCATCTCTATTTACCAACTTTCACCGCAGGCACTGTTACATCATCCCGTACCTCCTCTGTAGCAGCGGTAATCAGTGTATCCCCTTCATTCAGATCACCAAAGATTTCCGTTTTGCCATCTTCATTACGTCCCGTAGTAACCGGTACCCACTTGGTTTTATGATCCTGTATTTTGATGACATATACGCCTTTAGTGGAATTCAGGATAGCCGTAGAAGGCACCACAAAATTGCTGGTAGCACTGTTCAGCGGAATATTCACCTCTGCAATCATACCTGGCAACAGGAGTTTATCATCGTTAGGCACATCAATTTCGATATGCTGAGAGCGCAATTTACGGTCCAGCGCACCTGCCAAACGGATCACCTTACCGGAGAATTTCCGATTATTCAGCGCATGTATTGTAAACGCTACTTCGCTTTGGCTGTTGAGATAACTAGTATACGCTTCCGGTACACTCACTACCAACCTCAGTTTCTTCTGCTCTTGCAAAGTAAAAATAGGCAATTCAGAACCCTTTCCTGCCGGACCTACATATGCACCTGCACTCACATTACGGGCAGTAATTACCCCGGAAAATGGCGCACGGATGGTCAAATAGTTACGATTATCGCCCACTTCCCGAAGGGCCGCCTTCGCAGCATCCAGTTGGGCCAAATCTGATTTCTGACGGGCAAAAGCAATGTCTAGATCGTTCTGTGATACCGTACCAGGGGTTTTGCTGGTTTCAAATAAACGATCATAGTTCGCTTTACTGGACAAATAAATAGCCTCCTGGGATTTCAGCTTGGATTCTGCACCAGATAACTGTGCATTCAACTCCGGCGCTTCCATCGTAGCTAGGACTTGCCCCTCGCTTACCTGCGTACCCACGTCTGCATTCAGCTTTCTTACAAAACTGCTCACTTTCGCATACAGGTCTACCTGTTGAAAGGCGATCAGCTCACCAGGAATTTTTATATTGGAGGAAAGATTTCCTTTTTGCAAATTAAATGCCTGCAGAGCAGGTGCCGCTTCCGCAGCAGCAGCTTTTTCATCCTTAGCATCGGAAGTCCCGCAGCTATATAGTCCTGCTGTGAGCACTATGGCTGACATGAAAGGAAAAAATTTGCGCAAACCGCTGTTCATATGATTCGATTTATAGAAATTTTATAATTTATTTATCGTCTTCAGGAATATAGTGAATACTTTCTTCATCTCTAGGATGCAACGAAACACTTTGCGTAGTGGCACGTCCTTGTCCCCATGCAAAGGCCAATGGCAGTATGAAGAGCGCTGCAAAAGTAGAAGCAATCAAACCTCCCACTACGGCCCTTCCCAGCGGGGACGACTGATCCCCCGCTTCTCCGAGTCCGCTTGCCATTGGAATCATACCTACCACCATGGCCAGGGCGGTCATCAAGATCGGACGCAAACGCAATGCCGCAGCCTCTCTAGCCGACAACAGCGCATCCCCATTTGATTTACGCAACTGCTCCGCATTGGTGATCAATAATACCGCATTGGAAATAGATACCCCTACCGACATAATCATCCCCATGTATGACTGCAAGTTCAAAGTAGAATGACATAACATCAGCAATACCAGTGAACCTAATAATACCGCAGGTACTGTTGCCAGTACTACCGCTGATACGCGGAACGACTGGAAGTTGGCTGCCAGCATCAGGAAAATTACCACGATAGCTACCAACAATCCGCTTTGTAGACTATCCAATGTATCTTTCAGCGTAGTACTCAACCCAATCATTTCCACATTTAAACCACGTGGCAATGTGCCCAAATTAGCGATCGCTTTTTTCACATCCTCGGCAGCATACCCCAGATCTTTCTCATTCAGGTTAGCCGTTACCGTTAGCATCGGCATAGCGCCAAGGTTATCGGTTTCGCCGTAAGTAATAGCATCCGTCAGGTTGGCCACATCCCCTAATACAGGACGCCCGGCATTCCGAAGCAATGGTATCTCACTCATATCTTCTTTACTAGCCATCTTACTCTCCGGTATCTGTACTTGTACGCTGTAGCTGTTTCCTCCTTTTTCATCTACCCAGATATTTTTCTCTGTATAACGGGAAGAAGAAGTGGAAGCAATGAGAGAGCGGGAAACATCTGTCATATCTACACCTAACTGTGCAGCACGTACACGATCAATTTCCACATTTACAGCCGGATAGTGAATAGATTGGCCGATCTGCACATCTCTCAGATAAGCAATCTTCTTCAGTTCCGTCACCATTTTCTGGGCATACAGCTCATTCATTTTCTTATCACGACCAGAAAACCTTACCTCTACGGGTGTAGGTGAACCTTGGCTCAAAATCTTATCTGTCAACTCAATCGGTTCAAACGACAATTTCATTTGCGGATTGATTTCTGCCATCTTATGCCTGATCTTATCTTTCAGCTCATCGAGGTTTACTTTGTAATCTTCATGCAAAGCCACTTGCAACACCGCTTCGTGAGGCCCTGCCATCCAAAGGAAGATAGGACTGACGGAAAACTGCTGCGGGTGCATCCCCACATATGCGGAGGTGATAGATACATGTTCTTTTCCTACTATTCCATTGATAGCATCCGTCAGCTTTATAGTAGCCGCTTCTGTATTTTCAATACGAGTACCATCTGGCAGGCGCATTCTCACTTGGAATTGCCCACTGTTTACTTTCGGTAGTACATCTCTTCCTATACCACTAAACATCAATACTGCAATGGCACCCACTACCACCAAATAACCAATTACAATCGGGCGGCGGTAAGGCATCATTCTATCCAGGAAGCGAAGGTAACGCTGCCGCAATTTTTCAAAGCGACTGATTTTTCCATCCCGATTGCTGTCGGCATGTTTCACCAGGATTTCTTTCTGATCCCAGGTATTCTTTTCACTTCCTTTTGGTAAACCAGCAGCTTCATATTCTTCTGCATCGGTCAGCAGTTTACCATCCGCTTTTTTGTGATGTTTACCTTTCATCATCCAGTTGGCCATCACCGGTACAAAGGTCTGTGCCAGGAGATAGGAAATCACCATGCTAAAGCCAATCGCCAATGCCAGCGGCAAGAACAAGGAGCCAGGAATCCCTCCCATGGTAAAGGCAGGTGCAAATACCGCCAGGATACAGAAGAGGATCAGTAATTTCGGAAATGCGATTTCCTGACAGGCATCCCAGATAGCCAGGGCCTTCGGTTTACCCATATCCAAATGCTGGTGTATATTTTCTATCGTTACCGTACTTTCATCTACCAGGATACCAATCGCCAGGGCAAGACCACTCAAGGTCATGATATTGATGGTTTGTCCTGTTATGGAAAGGAAGAGCACCGCAGATATAATGGAGGTAGGTATCGTCAAGATTACAATCGCCGCCCCCCTGGCATCTCCCAGGAAGAGCAATACCATCAAACCGGTGAGGATAGCCCCAATAATACCTTCGGATAATAAACTTTTTACGGAGTTGATAACGTAGGTCGATTGATCAAACTCGTAGGATAATTTTACATCTTCGGGTAACTGTGCCTGTATTTTAGGCAAGGCGGCTTTTAGTCGCTGTACCACTTCCCATGTAGAAGCATCCGCACTTTTCGCCACACTAAGATACACTGAACGGCGACCATTCACCAATGCATAACCGGAAGTAATATCCGCCGCATCTTCTACGGTAGCCACATCGCGCAGATAGAGGTTTTTAACATCACCTTTGAAGAGGGGAATATTTTCAAAATCTTTTACTGTTTTGATTGTGGTATTGGCAGGGGTGATATAGTTTTTATCTCCGATGCGTACGTTACCAGAAGGAGTTGTTTGGTTGTTCAGGCGCATTGCTTCCACCAACTGATCGGTGGTCATGTTATGCTGACGCAGTAATTCCGGGTCTGCTTTGATAACAATGGTACGCACGTTACCTCCGAATGGCGGAGAGGCTACCAGTCCGGGTATGGACGTAAACGTAGAACGTACATACACGTTCGCTAGGTCGAGTAATTCGTTGTTATTGCGTTTATCACTGCTGAGAACGAGTTGTCCTACTGGCAGTGTAGAGGCATCGAAGCGAATGATAAAAGGCGGATTGGAACCAGGAGGGAAAATTGCTTGTATCCTGTTGGAAAACGCGCTGACCTCCGCTGCAGCCTGCGCCATATTGGTACCGGGATAGAAGTTAATCTTCATCAGGGTAAGCCCTTGGATATTTTTGGTTTCAATACTTTTAACACCGTTTACGAAGAGAAAGATGTTGATATATTGTTTAGCGAAATACGTTTCCATCTGCGCGGGAGTATAACCGCCGAATGGATGGGAAACGTACAGCACGGGTAGATCCAGTTTAGGAAAGATATCTATCTTGATACTGTTGACCGCCTTAATCCCAAAGAAGAATAGGCCGGCTACCAGTACCAAAATAGTAATAGGTTTCTTAAGCGCAAAACTAATCAGGTTCATAATAAATTGTTCTTAGATAATACTAGCATGGTTTCCGTTTATACGATAGCGTTAGTAGGTAAACACATTGAAATCGCCGGCAGCAGCAGCTTTCAACAACAAGGCCTGCCAAACATTTACAAATGCGATATCCCTGTCTGTTTGCGCGCGTGTCAGTGCATAGGCAGCTTGTGTGAGATCTACCAAGTTGGTCAGTCCGTTCTTATAGAGTACTGATTTCTGTAGATATGCATCTGAAGCGGCTTTTACCTGCACAGGCACTTCTCGGAAATTATCCAGGGCATTCTGTAATTTGGTATCAGAGAGTTGCAGTTGTGCTTTTATTTGTTGGTCTGCCAGTTCGTATTCATATTGTAGTCCTTTACTGATTTGCTGTTGCGCCTTCACTTGGCGGGAGATGCGCAGCGGCTGTGTAATATTCCAGGTAACGCCAACGCCCAACAGATAGTTGGTACGTGTTGGGTTCACGCCATCCCAATAACCTTGGCTGAAGTTATGTTGATCTACGCCATAGTTACTGCCAAATCCAGAACCTCTTGTCTGCAATACGCCTACTACTGAGAATGCCGGGTAATAGAAGGTTTTGATGTACTTCGCCTGTTCATCGCTTAAGGCGATCCTGCTTTTGTACCATTGTAATACGGGGTGATTATCTTCCGATAACTGTACCTCTGCGAGATTCGGTATTCTTTTTACGAATTCAGTATCCACGGTAAAGTTGCGGGGAGGGATGCCCAGCAGTTGCGCCAGTTGATTGCCTTGCTCTTGTTCTGCATCTTTCGCTTTAGTCCAGGTGATGCGGGCGCTGGAATACTCTGCATTCGCCTGAGAGGAATCCACGCCTGCGATCAGGTGATTGAGTACGCGTACACGCACCAGCTTGCGCACCGTGTCGGCACGGTCCATATTCTCTTGATAGGAACGGGTAAGCTGTTGTGCGGCTACGAGGTTTAAATAAGCGGCTGCCACTTTAATTTTGTGTCTGAAAATTTCCTGATGCCAATCTTTATCGTTCTGAGTAGCAGCCGCCATTGCGGTTTTTATTTTCTCCTTTGCACGTCCGAAGGCAAAGAAGTCCCAGTTTATATTCGTGAGATATAATGCGCCGAAGGCAGCGTTCCAATTCTGGTGGTCCAGTGGTACGCCGGAAGAAGAGGCAGCAAGGCCGCCGAAGCCATACAGGGGACCATTCTGTCCATTAATGGTACCATAGTCCTGTTGGGCAGATAAATTAACATTGGGCAGATAGTCGCGGCGTGCCTGTTTTACCTGCTCATTTGCGGCAGCGGTATAACTGGCTTTGGCCTTAATAGTTCCATAATTGGCAATAGCGGTATCGATAGCCTGCTGAAGGGTAAAGACCTGTTGAGCGCATAGGTATTCGTTCATCAGAAAGGAAAACAGCGCCAACAGCAATAGTTTCTTACTCCACATGTGATTAGATTTTTACAGCCGGTAAGTCTGATTAGAATTCAACTGCAAAGTGATCGTCACATTTTGAAGTAAATTTGAATTTTACTACAAAATTGAAATTTTTCTCGGCGCTTTAACCAGAAACTGCCAGTTGCCCTTCCCGAGAGTTATCTCCTGAATCTGCTACTGTAGGGGATTCCGACTGATGAAACTTCACCATTACCTCATGCCAGCCTTGCTCAAATTGGTACGTCACAGAAAAGTCATTTACATCACAGATCTGTTTTACGATGGCCAAACCGAGGCCAGTGCTTTCATTACATTGGTTTCCTTTCTTAAATCTGCGGAACATATCGGCGGTAGGTAAATCTGGCGGATGCCCGGTATTGCTGATACGCAGCCATTGACGGGTGAGGTCTATGCGTATCTGTCCCCCTGTATTATTATACCGAATGGCATTGCTGAGTAAATTACCAATCAGTATTTCCGCCAGTACTGGATGTATTTGTAGCGATACATTTTTATCGAGGTTGCTACGTAAACGGATGTCTTTCATCTTTATCCAGTCTTCGTAGGTAGCCATCACCTGTTTGGTCACTGTGCAGAACTTAATGTCCTCTTCGGTTTTATATTCCTGGTTTTCCAGTTTTGTTAGCAAGACGAGACTACGGTTGATATGAGAAAGTCTTTCAATGGCCGATTGCATATCGCCGATGAGGGATGCCTGCCGATCGTCGATTTCCGTTTGACTGAGGAGGTCCAGCTTACTGCGCACGATGGCCAGTGGCGTTTGTAGTTCGTGGGAGGCATTTTCACTAAACTCCTTGACAGCAGCGTAATCTGCGGCAGCCTTGTCTGTCATCTTCTGTAAAAATGCATTTAGTTCCTGGAACTCTTTGGTAGTCGTATGTGGCAATTGCAGCTTACTATCTCCGCGCTTCAAATCGAAATGCTTGATCGCTTTCATGGCCCTGTAGAAAGGCTGGAGGATAATCCTGGAAAGGAACCTGGCGGTTAATCCCACTCCTAGCACCATCATCAGCATCTTCCAAGCAACGGTGTACAACATGCCGTCGAAGATTTCCTGGGAGTTCAGTACGAAGTTATAAGAAGAAATTTTATATATCTGGTTCCCAATGGGATAATAGGAATCAACGGAAATCCGACATTCTTTCTTCACCATATCATCTTCTGCCAGATTCTCCTTTCTTACCTGCACCTTCTGTTGGGGCATTTCGCCTTGGTACAAACTTACTTCAATAGGACGTCCGTGGGTATAGTGATCTGGTTTCCCTCCGGCCAACAACTGTTTATACACGTGATCATTCACCGCTGTCATGCGGGAAATCTCCGCCTGATCGAGGTGTTTCTTTATATTATTCCGGGAAATGAACATGGTAACAGGCGTTACCAGTAAGATCACTCCCAAGAACCAGATGGTGATTTTATTGATTAACTTCATTGCTTGGACGTATTAAACTTGTAGCCCAGTCCGTATACCGTTTCAATGTAATCTGTGCCTTCCGCCGTGCTGATCTTCTTCCTTAAATTCTTAACGTGCTGGTATACAAAATCGAAATTGGCGAGATTATCGGTATAATCTCCCCATAAATGGGCTGCGATGGCCTGTTTCGAAAGTACGCGATTTTTATTGACGATAAAGTACAGCAGCAAGTCAAATTCCTTACGGGTAACATCCAACACCTGCTGGTTAACCTTTGCTTCTACTGTATCGGTATTGAGTTCTATTTCATTAAAGCTGACCAGGTTACTGGGGCCTTCGAGTTTCTTTCTCCTGTAAATGGCTCGCAGTCGGGCGTGCAACTCCGACATATGAAAAGGTTTGATCACATAATCATCTGCACCTTCATCCAGTCCTTTGACCTTATCATCCAGGGCGTCTTTAGCGGAGATAATGAGAATGCCACTGCGGATATCATCTCTCCGTATCTGCTTCAGCAATTCCAACCCGTTTCCATCTGGAAGCATGATATCCACCAGGATACAATCATAGGTAAACAGTGCCAGTTTTTCACTGGCAGTTTCAAAATCGTAAGCCGGCTCACAGATGTATTTTTCTCCTGTCAGGTAATCCGCTATACCGCTGGACAGCTCTCGGTTATCCTCTACTATCAATACTTTCATATGTACGCAGTTACTTGCAAAATGATACGTAAAGTTATAGCAATTTTGAAGTTTTACCCAGACTTAAAACAGCAGAGGCCGTTCTTCCGAACGGCCTCTTATATTGATAATCAATTCATTAACCCCGTTTCTTCCGCTTGATTAGTTTTGTTTTCCCGTTGGCATCATAAGGTTCTGTTAGGAAGACGCCATTCGCTTTGATGTCTGTTTTCTCTGTCAGCTCCGCATCATAGATGATCTTTCCTTTACGGATTTCATAGAAGCGGGAAGGGACATAATAGGCGGAATCAGCGCCTTTATCCGTGAAAGGCACATATGGAGTAACCTGTTCTGCCCCACCAAATTCCATGTTACCGTCATGGTCCCAATCTTTTACATCTGAGCTAACAGCCGTCAGGAGGGTATCTGCGAGGGAATGATCAATATTGAATACATATAACCTGTTGGAGCCTGTTTTCATGGCCACATCCAGGAAGAGGAACACAGATTTACCGTCTTCAATCAGGCGGTTTCTTTTGCTGGGATAGTTGATATTGTCTTCTGGGAAGATAAATGCCTTGTTTCCATTCACGAATACAGTGCCTTTGTAAACAGTAATCCTTTGTGCCTGGCTACTGGTGAAATGCAGTTCGTTTTTTTCTTTTTGAGCCATTGCAGACAAGCTAACGGCCATACAAAGGCATAGTTGTAACAGGTATCGCATCATAGAATAATTTATGGAGATACAAGTTAGTAAAAAACGAGGTTGTTATGCGAATGAATTTGCTCGCAACGCACACGTAGGAGCAAAATCGCAAAGAATTTTTATCGATTTGCTCATAACAACCTCGTGGGAAAATTATAGGGAAGGTAGGATAAGTGTCTAGTTGTAATCTGCCAATCGCACGGCAAACACGACCCGATTATCTTGGCCGTATTTGGACGTTTCATATTCTGTCAGGTTCCAGAGGTAGCCAGTGGCTTCGTCTCTGTACAAATCTTCCGCGCCATGTGGCCAGCGGTAACGTACGCCAGCGGTAGCGCCATCGATATAACGAACAAGCCTTGCAGTAGAACCTTCATAAGTACTGTTGCCAGTAGTGGTCATGAAAGTTTTGGTACCTGCCCGGAACACACCTTGCATGTTATATACGTTCCCGTTAGTATTATCTATCGGTGTAACAACCAGTGGTTGCGTGGCCGTAGTGATAGCGCCAGTAGCATCCAATGGAAAGCCAAACACCTGCGGCGTAGGGGTTTCACTGGATGTGATATACTGACAAGTCCAGAGATATTTATCAGCAGCAGTAGCTCCTTCTCCTAATTCAATAGCAGAGAAAGGCTTGGCATTGGTGATTTTATAATAACCTGTTTGTGGCAAGATATAAGCGTAATTAAATGCTTTCAAATCTCCATTGGAGGTGGCTCCACAGCTAGTTTCAGCCGTGTCTCCCGTAGCAGCAATAAATTTCGATAGATCAAAAACACGCATACCTAAATTGGTATCTGCTACATATATTTTACCAGCATAGCACGCTACCCCACCTGCATGAATCGTTACCGGACAGAATGCATCCAACTGGTTATAGCTGTTAGAAGCCTTATACAGCGCGGAATTAGTCATGTTTCCTTTATTCTGTACCAACAGTATATGCCTATACGTTATATTGTTCATGTTGGTAATATCGACCAGGGAGACACGCACGCCTTTATGCTGATTATTTACACCGGCAATGGTACTCGGGTCTACCCCATACCATGTTACCAATAAAAATTTCTTGCCTGCCCAAGTAAAACCGGTGATCCCCTGCGGACGCCATTCATTGGTAGCTTCATCTCCATCATTCCATTTAAATCCTGTTACCTGATTGGCAGCAGGAATATTAAATCCATATACCGTATTGTACCCACTGGTAGCAGCCACTCGATTAAGATTGAGCTGGTCTGGTGTTTTATAGCCATAGGCAGACAAACTGTTCACGAAAACGCTTTCGTCCGTATAAGTAACGGTATTGGCTTCTGTTCCTGGAGTGACGGCAAGGTTATCTTTGCGAGTGAGGTCGGTAGTTCCTTTTTTGCTGCAAGACACCAGGGTTACCGCCAGCAATAGATAAAATGGAAATTTTGAGTATATCATGGAAACATTATTATTGGCAAACTGGTGTACAGGTTCATAACGTAAAGCTATACACGAAAAAGGGTTAAAAACTGGTGTTTACACTAACTTAATAATTTTTTCACACGATAAAAAATAAAAAAAACGCTTCAGACAGCAAGAACAAGGTGCTTCATTTTTGTAATGGCTGCGAATAATTATTCTGCTCCCGCTTGTATACTATCTTATCAAATTTCAATAACTTGAACCAAATAACTGCTATGAAAAAGGGTATCTATCTACTATTGCTGCTACTGTCCGGCCACCTCGTACAGGCACAGTCTGTACGCGTGAAGTTCACTACCAATTACGGCAATTTCACCGTCATGCTGTACGATGAAACGCCTAAGCATCGGGATATGTTCCTAGCAGAAGTCAAAAAGGGAACCTATACCCATGCACATTTTAATCGGGTGATCAAAAATTTTGTCATACAAGGCGGCGAGCTGGATGATTCTATCTTGCTGAGAGAAAAACAACATCCAGAGCTAGGAGCCCCTCGTTTCCCCGCAGAAATAAAACCAGACCTCTTTCACAAACGCGGTACACTAGGCGCCGGCAGAGATGACAACCCCGCAAAAGCATCCTATTTCAACCAAATTTACTTCACAGTAGGCAAGAAATACACAGACGCACAACTGGACTCCGTAGAAGCGAAAAAACATATCAAGATTCCTGCTGCCCATCGGGAAGTATACAAAACCGAAGGCGGCATACCTCGACTGGATGGCGATTACACCGTATTCGGAGAAATCACTGAAGGCTACGATGTAGTAGAAAAAATCAGTACCCTACCCACCAACAAACAGGATGTTCCATTACTGCCCGTGAAGTTCAGTGTTACGGTGCTCAAAAAGAAGAAATAAACCGCTTCCGTTCATCCCATTTTTTCACCTGCAACGATGGATTTTCTTACTTTCAAAGAAACCACCGTTATGATCAGGAAGAAAGAAGGCTTCCAGGGGCAGCGCATGATAGTTCTGCCCCGCAACCTGTTATCCATGCAATGCACCGAAGATCCGGTACTGGCGCCCTTGTATATCACTGATATCGGGTATTATCCCAAAGCCAGATTCCACCATATGCGGCGTTTACAAGGGGCGGAGCAACATATCCTGATTTATTGCAAGGAGGGCAAAGGCAGCATCACCGTAGCCCATGAAACCTTCCAGATCCAACCAGGACATTGTTTCCTCATTCCTCGAAAAATCCCACATGAATACAGTGCAGATGTAAAAGATCCATGGACTATTTACTGGGCGCACTTCCTCGGCAGCAGCGCCGATGGCCTACTGGAAACCGCTACCCGCGAATGGCAAGGATATCGCACCTTTCTAAGCTGGTCCACTCAACGGACCGCCTTATTTGATCGCAGCTACGACCAACTAGAAAAAGGTTTTAAACTGGAAAATCTGAAATATGCGAATATGCATTTCTGGTCCTTCCTCGCTACGTGTATCTATCCCCATGCAGATCACAACACGTCTCCACAACACAGCTCCGTTGATGAATCCATCGAGTTCATGCGCCAACATATTGATACCATGTTATCGCTGCAAGAAATGGCTGCCGCTGTAAACCTTTCCCAGTCGCATTTTTCAGCGGTTTTCAAAGCTGGCACCGGGTTCTCTCCTATTGAGTATTTCAATCAGTTGAAGATACAAGAGGCTTGTCAATACCTGCTCTTTACAAGTTTACGTATCAAAGAAATTGCGGGCAGACTAGGTATGGAAGATCCTTACTACTTCTCACGACTATTCACTAAAATCATGGGGCTATCCCCCAACCAATACCGCGAAAGGAAAGCAGGATCATAATATAATCCATCATTACCAGCAGATCATCTAGGGAAAATGTAGCCCATCCATCCTACATTTATACCAGTCAATCAAAATAGTAAATGGGTACCAATTCCACGCGGAGAACGACAGTGAACCTCTCCATCGCCATAGCTATCGGCGGCATCCTGGCTGCCTGTAACAGTGCGCGAAAACCTGATTTTAGTACGGAAATAAAACCTATCCTCAACAAGCATTGCATCAGTTGCCATGGCGGTGTAAAGCAAAATGGAGGATTCAGCGTTTTATTTCGAGAAGAAGCCCTCGGCATCACCAAATCCGGCAAACCCGCCATCATTCCCGGACATCCGGAAAAGAGTGAATTCATCCGTCGATTGACATGCAAAGATCCTAAAGAGCGCATGCCACAGAAAGGCACTCCACTCTCCCAAGAAGAAATAGACCTACTCACCCGCTGGGTGAAATCCGGCGCAGAATGGGGCGAACATTGGGCTTATATTCCTCCCAAAGCACCCACTGTTCCCGATGCTACCCATGCGATTGATTTCTATATCCAAAAGAAATTGAAGGAAGAAGGATTATCCTCTTCTCCTGAAGCAGATAAAATGACCCTGCTACGGCGCGTCAGTTTTGACCTCACCGGATTACCGCCTACACCGGAAATGGCGAAAGCTTTTGCGGCAGACAACAGTCCTGCTGCCTATGAAAAATTAGTAGACACTCTGCTGCAATCCCCTCACTTCGGGGAACGCTGGGCTGCCATGTGGCTGGACCTCGCCCGCTATTCAGATACCAAAGGTTACGAACGAGATGATGGCCGTAAAATATGGCGTTACCGAGATTGGGTAATCGATGCATTTAATCGTGATCTCCCGTACGACAGCTTCGCGATCCAGCAACTAGCCGGCGACTTGCTGCCACATCCTGGGAAAGCGGAAATGATTGCTACCGCCTTCAACCGCAATACCATGACCAACGACGAAGGTGGTACACAGGATGAAGAATTCCGCACCGCTGCCGTGATGGACCGCGTAAGCACTACCATGGATGTTTTCCAGGGTGTAACCATCGCCTGTGTACAATGCCATAGTCATCCTTATGATCCCTTCCGGTTTGAAGACTATTACAAATTATTGGCTTTCCTCAATAATACCCGCGATGAAGATACCCATATGGAACATCCTAAACTGCGTTTGTACGACAGCGTTAGTACAGCACAAGTCCAGGAAGTTTCCAATTGGGTAGCCACACATGGCAATGCCAGCCAAGTGGCAGATGTGCAAGCATTCATGCAAGTGCTGGAACCTAAACGCCATGCACACGACTGCGATCAATATATCAACGGCGCATTACAGGATACAAAATACCTTGGAATCCGCTCCGGCGGCAGTTGCAGGTTACCGAAGCAGGATCTCAGCGGTAAAACGCACCTGCTAATGAACTATTGGACCGACAGTCATGGTGGACAATTAGAAATACGACTGGACAGTCTTTCCGGGCAAAAACTCCTCTCCTATTCCTTGCAACCCACTAAAGGTCGACTCGCAGCTAATATTCCTATTCCGCCTACCAATGGCGTACATGATCTATTGCTCATTTTCCGCAATGCAAGTATCCCAAAAGATGCCAGCGTATGCAGTGTAGAGTGGTTCGCTTTTAGAGAAGACCTGCCAGGTAAAGGCACTCCCGGCTATCAGCAGATCAATGATAAGTTGATGACGATTGTCAACATGCAGCCAGATGATGTGCCGGTGATGGTGGAGAATCCAGTGTCCATGCAGCGCACTACGCATGTCTTTGAACGAGGCAACTGGATGGTGCCTGGAAAAGTAGTGACGCCCGATGTACCGCACTCTCTCAATCCATTCCCAGCCAATGCACCGAGGAACCGCCTCGGACTGGCCTTGTGGATGACTTCCGATCAAAATCCACTAACCGCCAGGGTAATGGTCAACCGACTGTGGGAGCAATTATTTGGAATTGGTATTGTGGAAACATTGGAAGACTTCGGCACCCAGGGCTTCCCACCTTCTCACCCGGAATTGCTGGATTATTTGGCCTATCAGTTTATGCATGGCTATAAATGGCATATCAAACCGTTACTACGTGAAATGGTATTGAGTGCCGCGTACCGGCAGTCTTCCGTAACAACGCCTAAGCTACTGGAAAAAGATCCTGCCAATCGCTTTCTAGCCAGGGGACCACATTTCAGGCTTACCGCCGAAGAAGTGAGAGATCAAGCATTGCTAGTAAGTGGCTTATTCAATCCCGCATTGCATGGTCCAAGTGTGATGCCATATCAACCGGATAATATTTGGCAAACCGTGTGGAGTGGCGCCTATTGGAAGAAAGCAGAAGATGGCAATCAATATAGACGTGCATTATATGTGTATCAAAAGCGTACCAGTCCCTACCCTTCTATGCTTTCCTTCGATGGCAGTAGTCGGGAAGTTTGTATGCAGCGCAGAATACGCACCAACACACCTTTACAAGCATTGGTTACTCTCAATGACCCTGTATATGTGGAAACGGCCATCGCATTAGCGAAGCAGATGCATGTACAGGGAAATGATCCCGCTACGTGTATTCGTTGGGGTTATGAACGTGCTTTATTCAAACCTATCAGCGATAACAAACTGAAAATATTACTATCGCTCTATAACAATGCGCTCACCAGGTTTCAAAAAAATCCGGCTGCGGCTTGCAAGATGCTACAATGCAGCACCGGGAACAATGACACTGCCACCACCGCGGCATTAGCCACTGTAGCCAATGCCTTGATGAACCTGGATGAATTTCTTAACAAATCCTGATAAACGCAGAGTATGTCCAGATATAAAAAACTGATAGATGAAGCCAATAGGGAACATCTCCGTTATACTACTCGCAGGCATTTCCTGATGGACTGTGTGACTGGATTAGGCGCTTTGGCGCTGGGGTCTTTCCTTTCTAGCTGTGGCTCCAGTAGCCCTTCCCAAACAGTTGCCGGCGATCCTATGGCCCCCAAAGCGCCGCATTTCCCAGGAAAAGCCAAGAGTGTAATTTATCTCCATATGGCCGGAGCGCCCTCCCAGTTAGAACTATTCGATTATAAACCAGCGTTGGCAAAGCTGCATAATCAGCTATGTCCGCCGTCCTTATTGGAAGGAAAGAAATTTGCGTTTATACGTGGCGTACCAAAGATGCTAGGGCCGCAGGCGGTATTCAAACAACATGGCGCTTCTGGCGCTTGGATCTCCGATCATTTGCCACACTTCACTTCCATGGCAGATGATGTAGCATTTTTAAAAGCCGTGCAGACAGACCAATTCAATCATGGTCCTGCCCAACTTTTAATGCAAACTGGCAGCGCGCGCCTTGGGCGCCCAAGTACAGGCTCCTGGGTAACATATGGACTAGGAACGGAAAACAGTAACCTTCCTGGCTTTGTGGTATTGACTTCTGGCGGTAAAACACCGGATGCCGGCAAGAGTGTTTGGGGTAGCGGTTTCCTCCCTTCTGTGTACCAGGGTGTCCAATGCAGAACAAAAGGAGAACCTGTGCTCTTCCTCTCCGATCCAGATGGCATGGACCGCGACCTGCGCAAAGCCTCTATAGACGCCATCAACCAGATTAACGAGGAAGAATATACGGCATATGGAGACCCGGAAACCCTGGCCCGCATTTCCCAATATGAGCTGGCATATAAGATGCAAATCGCTGTTCCGGAAGTCATGAACATCAATAACGAACCTGATTATATCCATGAAATGTATGGCACACAACCAGGCAAAGAATCCTTTGCCAACAACTGTTTGCTGGCAAGGAAACTGGTAGAGAAAGGTGTTCGGTTTGTACAGTTATATGATTGGGGCTGGGATAGTCATGGTACCGATGAAAATCTGGCCATTGACTATGGCTTCCGAAATAAATGCAGAGAGATAGACCGCCCTATCACAGCGCTGTTGCAGGATCTGAAGCAAAGAGGGCTACTAGATGAAACATTGGTAGTATGGGGTGGAGAGTTTGGTCGTACGCCAATGCAAGAGAACAGGGACGGCAAAGAAATGCCTTTCCTTGGCCGTGATCATCACGTAGAAGCCTTTACCATGTGGATGGCTGGCGCGGGCATCAAGAAAGGCTGTAGCTATGGAGAAACCGATGAAATTGGCTATTCCGCTATCAAAGGGAAAGTAGCCATCAATGATATTCATGCTACCATCTTGCAACAACTCGGTTTTGATCATGAAAAACTCACTTACCAATTCCAAGGGCGCCCTTTCCGCCTAACGGATACCGGCGGAAAAGTTATCACACCCATATTAAGTTAAAGATAGTATCTCCCACATGAACATAGAAAGAAGAAATTTTTTAAAGCAGACATCGATTCTCAGTGCGGCTTTTTGCCTGCCTACGCTTCCAGATTTTGCCTTTGCAAAATCAGCGTCCAAAAGTGGTTTCCAGCTCACCATTATGGCCACCAACTGGGGTTTTCCGGGCAGCATCGCTGATTTTTGCGCAGTCGCCAAACAAGCAGGATATGATGGCATTGAAGTCTGGTGGTCTTCCGATGCGGCCACACAAAAGGAATTGTATCGGGCGCTGAAGGATAACCACCTCTCTGTTGGATATCTCTGTGCCGGTAGCAGTAATAACTATGAAAAACATGCAACTGAGTTTGAGACCAACCTCCGTGCAGCTACCGCTAAAAACGAAATTCGGCCCTTGTATATCAATTGTCATAGTGGGCGCGACTACTTTACCTTCGAACAGAACGCAGCACTGATCGATATAACCTCGCGTTATCATCGGGATAGCGGCATTCCAATATATCATGAAACACATCGCAGCAGGATGCTCTTTGCTGCGCATATTGCCAAGCAGTTCATCGCGGCGAAACCGGATCTACGCCTTACGCTGGATATCTCTCACTGGTGTAATGTACATGAATCTCTCTTACAAGATCAGCCAGAGGCAGTGGCAGCAGCGCTTGCGCGTACCAGCCATATTCATACGCGCGTAGGCCACCCAGAAGGGCCACAGGTCAATGATCCGAGGGCGCCGGAATGGGCCAATACCGTTAAACAACATTTCACTTGGTGGGATCAGGTGGTGAAATATCACCAGGAAGCAGGTAAACCATTGACCATGCTAACAGAGTTCGGGCCAGCCGATTATCTACCAACGTTGCCGTATACACGCCAACCAGTGGCCAACCAATGGGATATTAATGTGTACATGCTGCAGCAGTTGCGCCAGCGATACGGTAAATAATAAAAAACGAACATGATTTTATTGGACAATAGTGGTAGCTGGACAGGCTTCTCTGGGCGTATGCACCCTGTGTTGGTACATCTGCCGATAGGTATACTCGTGGCCGCCATCATCTTGCTGCTCCTTAGTAGACGAGCCAGGTGGCAGTCGTTACAAGCCGCCGTTCCTTCACTGCTACTACTAGCATTTCTTTCGGCTGTTACCAGTTGCATCACGGGCTACCTGCTCTCCAAGGATGGAGGCTATGAAGAAAGTTTATTGAACACCCATTTTTATCTTGGTATAACCGTTGCCGTTAGTAGCGGCATATTTTGGATATGCTGGAGAATACTGCGACGCAAACATCTACTGATACTGATTTACAGCTTCGTAATGTTATCATTGATAACTATAACAGGACATTACGGAGGTAGTCTCACGCATGGAGATAATTACCTCACAGCCGCCTTACCTCCAGCACTGAGCAAGTTTGTCCATCAGCCCACCAATAAGGCTACTCCAGCTTTTAAAGACATCAGCGATGCACGGGTATACGAAGATCTGGTACAACCGGTGTTGAATACACGCTGTGTCAACTGTCATAGTCAGCAAAAACTGAAAGGAGGTTTACAACTGGAATCCCTTGCCCTGATACGTAAAGGAGGTGAGAATGGCCCAGTATTGAAGGATAGTCTACCAGAAGAAAGTGAAATCTATAAACGACTATTACTCGCTGAAGAGGATGAACACCGTATGCCGCCGAAAGGGAAACCTTCCTTATCGCCGGCAGAAACAGAACTGTTGTACTGGTGGATCGCCAACGGCGCGCCTGCAGGGAAAAAAGTAAAAGATATCCCGAAGAATACACGCATACAGGCAGTATTGGCCGCAATGCAGCCGGCGAAAGCCATTGATCAATTGGAAACAGTTCCGCAGACAACAGTGGCGGCTGCTGCTGAAAGTGCCATTGCTGCATTAACAGCAAAGGGGTTGAAAGTATTGCCAGTGGGTGCAAACAGTAACTACTTGTCTGTATCTGCCTTTACTGCGCCCACATTCGGCGATAAGGATATCCATCTTCTACTGCCACTGAAAACGCAGTTGATATGGCTAGATCTCTCTGACACTCAGATTTCAGATCAATCGCTGGAAACATTGGGGCAATTGCAGCAACTCACCCGATTAACGCTGAAAGGCACACCTATCAAAGGCGACCAACTGCGGCAACTGAACAACTGTCGGCAATTGATGTACCTGAACCTGGGTGAAACGGCGGTTACCGATGCAGCTCTTGTCTCCCTAAAACAAAATAAAAAGCTACAGCAGTTGTATGTGAATAAATTAAAGATAAGCGCCACTACTGTACAGCAATTGACACAGGAGATTACCGGACTTAAAATTGACACTGGAGGATATCGATTGCCCGTATTGGCGTCAGATACGATCGTGTATCACAAGCAGATGAATTAAATAAGCGTATATACATCTACGTTAATGCAAAAGAGCCCGCAATGGATGCGGGCTCTTTTGCATTAACGTAGATTATTTTATTTTAGACTTCAGTATTTCCAATTCTTTTGTAATCTTTTCCAGTTTTTCATTTTGCTGAATGATATACAAGGAGAGCTCTTCTACTTTCTGTAATAATTTAGCGTTCATATCTCCCAGGTCGAGGCCATCATTCTTCACCTCCGCAGCAGAAGGAATTCCTGGAAGGTGTTTATTCGTTTTCAGATAAGTGGATAGCTCTGCTAAAGAAGGTAGTGGATAGTTTTCTTCGAAAACGAAATCCGGCCATGGGCCTGCGGTCACTTTAACTTTTCGAGCGCCGATAGTGCCTTCAACCGCTAAAGCGCAGGAACCAATACTGGCAGTACCTATACCAACTCCAGCTCCTTTTAAAACGATAATACCTCCATTTTCTTTCGTGATATTAAAATTATTATCGGTATCCATTCCTACCCAAGCTTTTCTGGTGCCTCCACTATTGTAAGCAATATACTGCCAACTGGTAGATTTATCCGTAGTAAATGAAAGCGGTGTGTCATCATAATTTAAATTTAGATGACCATAAATTACTTGGATACCTTGGCTAGTCAATACTTTTCTCCATGCCTGCCAGGCACCGCTTCCCTGCGCACCCTGTCTGTAATAAATACCATCATTGTTAAAGTTAAGCTGGTGCACATTGTTACCGGTACTATCGCCCCAGGGTGCAAAGGTCATCATACCAGATCCTTGTGTAAAAGATCCTGCCGGGCGAGGCACACCTATCACATCCCTTAATTTAAAATCAAAATGAACAATGTTCCGGAAGTACTCTGGCGGTTCTTGTACGTTTCTCGTATCTCTGACAACAACGGAATCGGCTACTTGCGAGAATACAGGAATTGCTGCCAGCAAGGACAAGGTTAATAGTAAAAATTTCATAATAGGATTAATCATGTTTTTAGTTGGACTGTATTTATTCACAGGTTAACGGTGCAATTATCTGTAAAATAATTGGTAGAAACGAAAAGGGCTGCCCAAATTTTTTTGATCAGCACTTTAATTATCTTGAATGATGCTACTATTTTTTCAGCAATGGAAATATAGGTGATTCCACATGTTCTTTATCCATGATCGCCTGCATTTGTTGCGCGATATCAGGATGTGCAGCGGCCACATTATGCTGTTCAGACGGATCTTTCGAGAGGTCATATAGTTCAAGAGCAGGAGCAGGATTAGCGGTAACATGCATCTTTACGGCTTTCCAGTTGCCACGGCGCACTGCTTGTCGCCCGCCATTTTCATGGAATTCCCAGTACAGGAATGGATGTTGTATTTGTTTCCCTTTACCTGTCAATTCTGGTACAATCGAGATCCCATCGATATTAGCAGGCGCCTTTACTGCCGCCAGATCAGCGAAAGTAGGCATCATGTCCCAGAATGCACCGGCAAAGTTGCTCACAGTACCTGCTTTGATTTTGCCCTGCCATCTAGCGATGAAAGGCACACGGATACCTCCTTCATAGAGGTCTCTTTTAATACCGCGCAGATTTCCGCCGCTATTGAAAAAGGCAGGATCTGCCCCGCCTTCCGCGTGCGGACCGTTATCACTCGTAAAGATGACTAAGGTATTATCATCCAAACCCAATTGCTTTAGTTTCGCCATGACCTGTCCTACATACATATCTAACCTAGTAACCATAGCAGCGAAGGTGGCATGTGGATATTGCTGGGAGACATAACCATTCGCTTTGGGTTCTGGCCCGTAAATAGCGCCTTTATACGGCTTTTCTGGAAAGCTACCTTTAAAACGAGCTAGGATGCTGTCTTCTGGTGCTATCAGCTCCGCATGTGGTAAGGTATACGCCAAATAGAGGAAAAATGGCTGATTTTTGTTGGATTCCATAAATTTTAGCGCCTGCTCCTGGATCATTTCAGGGGCATATTGGGCGGTATGCTCCAACTGACCATTGGCAGTGAGTTCCACACGCTGATCATTATTCCACAGATGTGTAGGATAATAACGATGGGATTCCATCTGACAGTTATACCCATAAAACTGGTCCATACCCTGATTTATAGGATCGCCTTCAGAGCCAACAGGCCCCAGTCCCCACTTGCCGAAGGCGCCCGTTTTATAACCAGCTTTCTTCAGCACCTCTGCTAAAGTGACAACAGAATCCGCGATGGGTTGCTGCCCTTCGGGTTTGATTTCTTTATTTCCCCTTACGAAAGTATGACCTGTATGTTTGCCGGAGATGAAAGAACAGCGGGAAGGCGCACATACGGAAGTGCCCGCGTAGAACTGGGTAAAGCGCTTTCCTTCTTTCGACAGTTGGTCAATATTAGGAGTGCTGAATTTTTGCTGTCCGTAGGAACTGAGATCCCCATATCCCAGATCATCTGCGAGGATGAAGATGATATTGGGTTGTTTTTGCTGTGCGTTCACTGTTACAGCCATGTGCATCAGTGCTGCTCCCAACAGGGCCGCACAGGCTGATCTTTTCATAAAAGTCATGGTATGCTGCTATTTATGCCTCGCTAATTTAACGTTCGAAATACACTTATCATAGCCCGATACATGAGCGGCAGCAATTTTTTCCGAAGGAATTAGTTAAAATTACACATCTTGCAACCTACCTATAGCAATCAACTTGAAATCAACTATGGCACAAAAAGACGATTCGCAGCACCTTAAAAGAGGGCTGCAAAACAGGCATATCCAGCTAATAGCCCTTGGTGGAGCTATTGGTACTGGCTTATTCCTGGGCATAGGCCCTGCGGCCGTACTGGCAGGACCTTCTGTTATCCTCGGTTATGCACTTGCCGGCGTTATCGCTTTCTTTATTATGCGTCAACTGGGAGAAATGGTAGTGGAAGAACCGGTATCCGGAAGCTTCAGCCACTTCGCCTATAAATACTGGGGCTCCTTTCCAGGCTTTGCCTCTGGATGGAATTACTGGATTCTCTATATCCTGGTAAGTATGTCCGAACTGACAGCCATCGGGCTGTATGTGCAATTCTGGTGGCCAGAAATTCCCCTCTGGGCATCCAGTTGTTTCTTCTTTGTAGCTATCAATGCCCTTAATCTCAGCTCTGTAAAGGTTTACGGAGAAGCTGAATTCTGGTTCTCTATCATAAAAGTAGTGGCTATTATTGCCATGATTCTTTTTGGTACCTATCTCCTTTTCAGTGGCACTGGTGGCTCTCAGGCTACTGTGGCCAATCTGTGGAATAATGGCGGATTTTTCCCTAAAGGACTCCTACAGTCAGACGGAAAAGGCGGATACCAGGGACTCTTGGCCGCCATCTCGCTTATCATGTTTTCCTTCGGGGGATTGGAATTGATCGGTATCACGGCCGCAGAAGCGGATAAACCAGAGAAAACCATCCCTAAAGCAACCAATCAGGTGATTTACCGTATCCTCATATTCTATGTAGGCGCTTTGGTGATCCTCTTTGCATTGTCGCCATGGAAAGATATTACCACTAAAAGTAGTCCGTTCGTAACAGTGTTTGAAAGTCTCAAAGGCTTTCAGTACACACTCTTCGACATTACAATCAACTTCACCAGTCTGATTGCAAATGCGCTGAACCTCATCGTACTGACGGCTGCACTTTCTGTTTACAACAGTTGCGTATATAGTAACAGTCGCATGTTATACGGATTGGCGGAGCAAGGCAATGCCCCTAAATTCCTTTCCAAACTGAATAAGAACAGTGTACCGGTGCAGGCTATCATTGTATCGGGCCTCTTTGCTGCCATCTGTATCATTGTGAATAAACTGATGCCGGAGAAAGCGTTGGAAGTATTGATGTCGTTGGTGGTATCCACATTGATCATTAACTGGTTGATGATAACTGTTGTTCATCTACAGTTTAAGAAGAATAAGAGAGACGCGGGGCTCTCTACCAAATTTCCTTCTTTCTTATATCCGTTGTCGAATTATATCTGCTTGATATTCCTGGTGGGTATATTGATTTTGATGTGGATGACGGGGCTGAAAATGCCGGTAGCGTTGATTCCCATCTGGGTGTTTTTCTTATTTATTTGCTATTTGATAGTGAAGAGGAATAAGGCACTACAAGCTTAGCGTTTTTTTTCGTTCCCGCCCGCCCTACGGGCGGGCGGGAACCTTTCGTTTCAGACGTCATCGGAAGGAGCTTTTTTCAGCCAGCATTGGAAGGCGTTATTTTTCAGACGTCATCGGAAGGAGCTTTTTTCAGCCAGCATTGGATGGCGTTATTTTTCAGACGTCATCGGAAGGAGCTTTTTTCAGCCAGCATTGGATGGCGTTATTTTTCAGGCATCATCGGAAGGAGCTTTTTTTTCAGCCAGCATTGGAAGAAGCTTTTTTTCTGCTGTCATTGGAAGGAGCTTTTTTCAGCCAGCATTGGAAGGCGTTATTTTTCAGACGTCATCGGAAGGAGCTTTTTTCAGCCAGCATTGGAAGGCGTTATTTTTCAGGCGTCATCGGAAGGCTTTTTTCAGCCAGCATTGGAAGGCGTTATTTTTCAGGCGTCATCGGAAGGAGCTTTTTTCAGCCAGCATTGGATGACGGCAGGGGATGAAGTTCCGCACCTGGCACTGGTTGTAACCACAGATATTGTTTGTAAAACAAAACTTTGTTCCATCTGTAATTACTAAAAAATAGAGTTATGAGTGTAAAACTGTTTTTAATCCGACACGGACAATCGCAATGGAACCTGGAAAACCGCTTCACAGGCTGGAAAGACATCGATATCACTGAAAAAGGAAAAGAGGAAGCCAAAGCAGCAGGCATTGAACTGCGAGGAGAACGCATCGATATTGCCTTTACCTCTGTGCTAATACGGGCACAACATACCCTCGATATTGTATTGCAGGAATGTGGTGAGGCTGGCATTCCCGTGGTGGAAGATAAAGCCCTGAACGAGCGTTCCTATGGCGATTTGGAAGGCCTGAATAAAGCAGACACCGCTGCCCAATATGGCGATGAGCAAGTACATATCTGGCGCCGCTCTTTTGATGTACGCCCGCCAGGAGGAGAAAGTCTCAAAGATACCTTCGACCGCACCATCCCCTATTTCATTCATACCATTTTCCCACACCTGGAAGCAGCCGAAAACGTGCTGATCGTAGCCCATGGCAACAGTTTACGCGCCCTAGTGATGTTCCTGGACAACCTGAGCCCTGAAGAAATATTGCAGCGAGAACTAGCTACAGGGGTGCCACTGATCTACACCCTAGACCGCCATATGCTAGATACACTGCGCCTCCGCTACGGCCAAACTACACTGGCCTGATTACTTCGTACGATGTTCTATTTTGTTGATGAAATCCGTTTTCAGATGGAGTCCCTTATCATGCTTGGACTCTGATAAAACGAATAGACTGCGAATTTTCCGGATATTATCCAGCTTGGAGAGTTTATTGGAGTAAAACGCGTCGTAAGCCTCCATATCGGGCACAACGATTCTTAACAAATAATCAAACTGACCACTCATTTTATAGCATTCCAAGACCTCTGAGAATCCATCCATGCTTTGCTCAAAGGCCATCAGTCTTTCATGGCCATGCATTTCCAGGGTAACACTGGTATAGGCTACCAGTGCACTTCCCAGCTTATTCCGGTTCAATACCGCAATATATCCCAGAATATAACCTTCCGCTTCCAGGCGCTTCACCCGTTCGAATATGGCAGTGACCGACTTCCCCAGTTTGGCGGCGATCTCTTTATTGGTCGTCCGCGCATCCTGTTGAAGTATGTCCATTATACACATATCCAGCATATCGGGAATAAAAGCCATGTCTGATTTTCCTCAAAAATAGGTATCCGGGTACAAATGCTGAAAAAAAATCGGATTCCTGGCCTCAATTCCGTTTTGTTTTCGGTGTCGAACGAACATCATCAATCTTACCAACTGAGCGGAATACCTTCATGCTACAAAACGTACTATCATGCAAGAACATATCATATTACCCCTGGAAGAAGTGAGTCTGGATTCCATTGCCTTAGTAGGCGGTAAATCAGCTTCACTCGGTGAAATGATCTCTAGTTTAACAGAGGCAGGCGTGAAAATCCCTACTGGATTTGCCATCACGACCCGCGCATACTACGATTTCCTCCACCATAGCGGGCTGGAATCTTATATCAAAGAACAGATCGATAATATAGACTTCGAAGATATTACCAGTCTGCGCAGAGCCGGTATGCGTATCCGTCAGGCAATCAGCAGCACCCGGTTTCCGCATCAGTTGAGTCGCGAGATCATTGCCGCCTACCAGGACTTATCCAGACAGTACGGCCAAGAACAAACGGATGTTGCCGTGCGTAGTTCCGCTACAGCAGAAGATTTGCCAGATGCCTCTTTCGCAGGACAACAGGAAACTTTCCTGAACGTACGCGGACCAGTAGCCCTAATAGACGCTGTGCGCAACTGTTTCGCCAGTTTGTTCACCGACCGTGCTATTAGCTACCGTTCTACTTTCGGGTATGATCATTTTAGTATAGGCCTTTCCGTATGCGTGCAGAAAATGGTACGTTCCGATCTCGGCGCTTCTGGCGTAGCTTTCTCACTGGATACAGAGTCCGGCTTCAAGGACGTAGTATTGATAAATGGCTCCTGGGGCCTCGGAGAAATGGTAGTACAAGGTGCTATTTCCCCAGATGAGTTCATCGTGTATAAACCACTGATCGGCTCCGGATACACGCCTATCGTGGAAAAGAAACTGGGCCACAAAGAAAAGAAAATGGTCTATGGTGAAAGCAGCGATGAACGCACCAAAATTATTCCCGTTGAAAAACAAGCCCAGCATCAATTCTGCCTCACCGATGCACAAATCATGCAGTTGGCAGAATGGGTGAGCTGTATAGAAAAATATTACACAGAGAAAAAAGGGCAATGGTGCCCAATGGACATAGAATGGGCGCTAGATGGATTGACCAATGAATTGTATATCGTTCAGGCAAGACCAGAAACCATTCACTCTCGCAAGGACCACAGCAAAATTATCTCCTATAGCTTCGGAGAAGCAGCCGCCAAGAGAGAACCACTGCTGAAAGGGATAGCGGTAGGCGATAAAATTGCCGCCGGTCATGTAAACATCCTCTTCTCCCTGGATAATAGGCTGAATGCTGGTCTTGGCTTCCAACCCGGCGATGTACTGGTAACAGACATGACAGACCCAGACTGGGAACCAATCATGAAAATGGCTTCCGCGATTGTCACCAATAAAGGGGGACGCACCTGTCATGCTGCAATTGTAGCCAGAGAAATGGGTATTCCGGCTATTGTAGGCTGCGGCGATGCTACAGACAAACTCACCTCCGGACAATCTATTACGGTGAGCTGTGCAGAAGGAACAGAAGGCGTAGTATACGAAGGTATCTTGCCATTCATAGAAGAGGCATTAGACTTACACGAGCTACCTACTGTGAATACACAACTGATGCTGAATGTAGGTACACCAGGTATGGCATTCCAATACACGCATCTGCCTAATAGAGGCGTAGGGTTAGCCAGAGAAGAATTTATCATTAACAATTATATCAAAGCGCATCCCCTGGCATTATTGAGACACAGAGAACTGAAAGATGCGGATCTCACTAAAAAAATCACCCAGCTCATACAAGGCCATAAAAATGAAGCGGATTACTTCATTAATCAATTGGCTTATGGTGTTGGTAAAATCGCCGCTTCTTGCTATCCAGAAAAAGTAATCGTGCGTTTCTCTGATTTCAAGAGCAATGAATATTTCAACCTGTTGGGTGGAAAATATTTTGAGCCGAAAGAAGAAAATCCGATGATTGGATGGAGAGGTGCTAGCAGATATTATTCTGCAGAATACAAACCAGCCTTCCAACTGGAATGCGCTGCTATCAGTAAAGTGCGCGATACGATGGGATTAAGTAACGTTGTAGTCATGATTCCATTCTGCCGTACGGTAGAAGAGCTGCTTAAAGTACTAGAAGTAATGGAAGAATTTGGATTGAAGCGCGGCAAGAATGGCTTGGAAGTATATCTCATGGCGGAATTACCATCCAACATTATTATGGCAGAAGAATTTGCTGCCCATATAGACGGCTTCTCCATCGGATCGAATGATCTCACCCAGTTGACATTGGGACTGGACAGGGATTCCAGCATTGTGGCGGCGTTGTACAATGAAATGAATCCAGCAGTACAACGTATGATTTCCAGGTTAATCCGTGTAGCGAAAGAAAATCACGTGAAAGTAGGCATCTGCGGACAAGGACCTTCTGATTTTCCAGAGTTCACGAAAATGTTGATCAGTCAGGGTATAGATAGTATATCCGTCACACCAGACGCTGTTACCAAAACGCTGAAAGCCATATCAGAAGCAGAACAAGCAGCTATTGCCACTACTGCCTAACAAAAATGTAATACGGTGGTATGTATTTCCGCATACCACCATATCATCCATTTTGGCAATGAACAATAAAAGAGAAATCACCACACCTTGATAAATAGGAATCATAACTAATTATTTTAACTGAGGCATGTCCGCAGTTATTTCCCTTAAAAATATTTAAATTAGGGAAAACCATGTTTATGAAAATCGTGACCCTAATTTGCTGTTTGTTAGCAATAGCCCGCATCCAGTCTTCAGCACAGGACTCCTCCAGCTATTTCCGCACCAATCAAATGTCAAATGCGATAGATAACTTCATGCGTAGTCGCTCTATTTTCACTGCCAATAGCTTCTCCACTCCAGAAGGAACTGTTGGTACTCCTTATCTATTTGAAGACTGGGGATATATGTGGTTAGACTCCATAGACAACGAACCTGTTAAGAAATCAGTGATTTATCAGGCCAATATGGATTTACAAAAGAATGAAGTCATTATCAAAGGAGGCGATGGTAAAGCATACATTCCGGAAACTAACAATGTACAAGCGATGCATTTCAAAAAAGGTAATGAAGTGCACGCCTTTGTGCGCGCTTACTTAGAGGGCGCCATGAAATTTGTGGAGCAGTTGTCTACCGAAGGTAAATATATCCTACTCAAAGATATTGGGATCACTTATACCCGTGCAGACTATACCGATAAAGGTATGGTACAAACAGGCAAGCCTTACAACGAGTACAAAAAGAAATATACTTACTACTTAGTACAAGACAGTAAAGCCACGAGGATACAGTTAAAAAAGAAGAATATATTATCTGTTTTAGACAAGGACCCAGCAGCGGTTGCCACTGTAAATAAGTATATTCCTGGAAGCACGGTAGATGAAGCCGAGCTGGTGAAAGCGATTGATGCCCTCAATGCACCGAATACAGGAAAGTAGCTGAGATTTATACCACGCAGCGACACTGCTAAAAGTAGTGTTGCTGCCTCCAGTAGCGGGATTAATAATCAATCTTCCTGTTAACCCACTAGATAAGCTGGTGAAAATATTTTTGTTTATATTAAAAAAATCACCACTTTTACTGCGTAATTCACACACTCAATGGAATCCGATAATTCAGGCATTACATTTTTGACAGCCTACATCCTGACCAACTTCAACACTTCTCCTCCTTTCTGCTAATAACAGTTCTGGCATACCTTTTGGATATATAGCGCCATCGAAATTTCTAGGGCCCCCTGAAATGAAAACGCTACTATACAACCATCTGTATACACATATTTCAACACACACATTCTAAATCCCTAATAATGGAAAATGCATCCGCTTTGACGTGGGCGTTGCTCATCGGCGTGCCCGTACTATGCCTTGTACTTTACAAAGTAATACTTCGTATATGCTTTGGCGTTGTAATCGTACCTGAAGACCGTATTGGTCTTGTTACCAAAAAATTCGTACTCCTTGGAAAACAGGAGCTTCCCGAAGGCCGCATCATAGCCACCAACGGAGAAGCCGGTTTTCAAGGCCAGACACTGGCTCCTGGTATCTATTTCTGGAAATGGATATGGCAGTACAGTATTACCTTCCAGCCTTTCACCATTATACCCACGGGAAAAATCGGGCTCGTACTCGCCAAAGATGGCGCCGAGCTGGAAACAGGCGCAATACTTGCCCGAAAAGTACCCTGTGATGGATTCCAAGATGCAGTAGCATTCTTACAAAATGGAGGCCGTAAAGGTAGACAGACAGGCATCATCACCCCAGGTTCTTATCGTATCAATACCTTCCTCTTTGAAGTGGAAATAACAGATACCGTAACCGTTCCTGAAAACGCAGTAGGTATTGTTACCACCATGGAAGGTAAAGCCCTGGAAGCTGGTGCTATCGCAGGTCGTACCATTGAAAACCACAACAACTTCCAAGATGTGGACACCTTCCTGGGAAATGGCGGCTACAAAGGGTTACAGGAACAAGTAGTACTGGCTGGTACTTACTTTATCCACCCTTGGTTTGCGAAAATTGAACTGGTAAAAATGACTGAAATCGCCATCGGACACGTAGGGGTAGTGATCTCCTATGTAGGTAGCGACGGCGTAGACATTAGCGGCGCAGAGTTTAAACATGGCAACATCGTAGCCAAAGGCCAGAAAGGCGTATGGGCAGAACCACTGGGCCCAGGTAAATATCCTGTCAATCCCTACATCATGAAAGTGGAACTGGTACCAACTACCAACCTGGTATTGAACTGGGCATCTGCCAGAAGTGAAGCGCACCAATTGGATAAAAACCTGTCTACTATCACTGTACGCAGTAAAGACGGTTTTACCTTCAACTTGGATGTATCCCAGATCATTCATATTCCTACCAACGAAGCACCTAAAGTAATCGCCCGCTTTGGTAATATGAGCAACCTGGTAACACAGGTACTCGAACCTACCATTGGTAACTACTTCCGTAACTCCGCCCAAGGCGCTGATGTGATCAGCTTCCTGACCAGTCGTAAAGAAAGACAGACCTCTGCCAAAGAGCACATCGGTCATGTATTGGATCAATACAACGTTTTTGGAGTAGATACCCTCATCGGAGATATCGTTCCGCCTGAAACACTGATGAAAACACTGACCGACCGTAAGATCGCAGAGGAACAAAAAGTGACCTATGATACGGAAAGACTGGCACAGGAAACTCGTCAGAAACTGGAAAAAGAAACTGCCATCGCTGAAATGCAGAAAGAAATCGTGAAGGCCGACCAAGGTGTATGGATCGCTGAAAGATTAGCCGATGCTTCCGTGAAAAAAGCTACCGGTGATGCCAACAGCGTACGCCTGCAAGCAAATGCAGAGAGTGACAGAATGAAGTTAATGGCTGCCGGTGAAGCTGAGAAAGTAAGACTGCTGGCGAAAGCAGAAGCAGAACGTACCGAGTGGATCGCGAAAGCCGAAGCGGAGAAAATCTCCCTCACCGGTAGAGCAGAAGCCGAAAAAATCCTCGCTACTGGTCAGGCTAGTGCAGAGTCTTATAAACTCGCCGTAGAAGCGATGGGTGGTAACAACTTTACCCAACTGAAAGTAATGGAAGCAATTGGTGCACAAAATATTCGCATCATGCCGGATGTACTCATCAGTGGTGGAGAAGGCGCAAATGGCCCTATCTCCGGACTGTTGGGCCTCCGACTCCTCGAAGACGTTGCCAAAAAGAATAACGATAAAACGAACAATAATGAAGCAAGTGAAAATAAGTAACAGTTAACCCCCTCTCAATCCGCCAATTCTAAAACCGAACGCCGCATTCTTGCGGCGTTTGCTATTTTTAGCAGCTATTCCTATAGGCATTAACGTTATAAATACACCAGTTATTTATCTATCTTCGGATATGCCTAATCATTTCGACGCCTTTACCCAGATAATGGTTGCCACGCATCTAGCGCGCAAATTCCAACAGCCAGCACCTGCCTTTGAAAATTTCAGCCATTATGAAACAAGATGGATGAGCATTACAGCACTCGGTGCTTTTGAGACTTACAATTTTCTTTATGCAGCATGCAAAGATGAGCAACATTTCAGGGATTGGCTATTGGAGTTAAAAGGGGCTGATTTTCTAGAGGAAGCTGCTGCAAAATATGAGGCATGGATAACTGGAGGTACCGAAAAAGCGCAGGTCACTGCTGTTTTACTTTCGGAGGAGCAAAAAGCATTCTGGCAAACCAATGGCTATCTCCGTATCAGCGGACTTTTACCGGATCAATTGTGTGATGATGTAGTTGCTGTTATTTGTGATACCATGCGTATTGATAAACAACGCCAAGAGACCTGGTACCCGAATGATCCTAACTGGCATGGATTAATGTTGCAAGTATATCAACATCCGGCGCTTGCCGCTATAAGAAATCATCCCCCATTAAAACAGCTATTCGCCGAGCTATATGGGACCCATCAGCTTATTGCCAACACAGACAAAGTGAGCTACAATCCACCAGAAACGGATACCTGGAAATTCAGGCATGAAAATATACATTGGGATATAGATCCACTGCAACCATTATCGCTTTACATACAAGGATTGATTTACCTGGAAGATGTCCCTGAAAGCCGCGGCCCATTGAAAGTGGTGCCGGGTTTTCATCATCAGTATGAAGATTACATCGCACAGTTTCCGGATTTCACCGAAGCACAACTGGCTATCAGGCAACATCCTGGCGCTGTGAAGATTCCAGGCAAGAAAGGAGATGTATTGCTGTGGCAGCATACTTTACCACATTGCGCCACTGCCAACAGGGATATATTACCACGGTTTGTACAGTATATCAGCTTTACAAAACACTAATGGCAATACACCCCTCATTGCTTATTTAACAATACTATGCAGGTATACTTCCATATTCGTATAGCCGTTATCGAGGTATGTTAGGGAGACACGGATTAATCGTGCCTCCATTTTTTCACAGAGATTGGCGGATGGTCAGATAGAACGGTACTTCCACTTGTGCCGAAGAGTTATCCAAGATGAGCTGAGCGGCCGTGTCTCCCATGAATTTAAAGTCGGTAGAGATGGTAGTCAGCCCGTTGAGTATTACTTTTTTCAAAGGTGTTTCATTGTACGAAATGATGCCCACATCCTTGCCAATCACCAGGTCCAGGGAAATGATTTTTTCTATTAACGTGACTAAATCACTTTCGCGGATATTGATATACACATCTCCTTTTTCAATATTCTCCTTTTCAATATCCCGAACTACCTTATAATGGAAGGCATAGTTCTGGCAGAATTGCAGAAATCCTTTGTGAATTTCTTCTGGATAATAGCTATGATCTGGGAAGATGATTTTTATGGTCTGGTATTTTTGTAATCGATCTTTGGCCTGTTCCAATACAGAATAAATATCATTTTGAAAGTTCTCAAACACAGCGCCGTAGGTACCTGTCACTCCTTTCAGTTTTTTATCCAGGAGGATTAATTTCTCTTTCGGAATCAGGTTGACAACTTCATCTACATGCTCCCAGCTTTCGCGGAAATGCGGCAGGATGACCACATGCGTATAGGCGTCCAGATTTTGGGAGAGCAATCTGCGAAATAGTGCGAAATCGCTGTTATAAATATAAAAATCGATGCTCGCCTGTTCCCCTAGTTTGGCCGCGAAGGAATCATAAATAATTTTCTTGTGTTCGCTGAGTTTGTTGAATAGCAGTAATATTTTGATCTGCCTGCCGATGTTGGTATGTTTGATAAAATACCCCTTCCCTGGCACCGAGCCCAATATGCCTATTCCTTTCAGGTATTTATATGCTTTTTCTGCAGTATCCCGGGAGATATCGAATACGCTACTTACTTCGTTGATGGAGGGCATAATATCATCCTGCTGCAGTTTTCCGTCAGCGATGGATTTAATGATGGAGTTGGCCAACTGGAAGTATTTGGGCGTGACCGAAAAATCATCAATATATAAATACTTGAATATCGGGTGTTGTTTTATCACCGTTGTGTGGAATTTATCTGTTTGTACAACAATATAACGAATAAACTGAAATCCCGTAGTCGGAACATGACAGTACATGACAGTTGACCCAGGGGCATTGTTTAATTTTAGTAAAAGAAGTATAAACAACTTTAGCCTTAAAATTCCACCATGCAAGCAATACTTGGTATTATTTTCCATTTCATTGGCGGGTTTGCCAGCGGTAGTTTTTATATTCCCTATAAAAAAGTAAAAGGCTGGAGCTGGGAAAGCTACTGGATTACTGGTGGTATTTTCTCCTGGCTTATCATACCATTCGTAGCTGCATGGCTAACAGTACCATCCTTTATTGAAATCATAAGAAGTACAGACGGAATCACCCTTTTCTGGACCTATTTTCTCGGCGTATTATGGGGTATTGGTGGTTTGACCTTTGGTTTGAGCATGCGTTACCTGGGCATGAGCCTGGGTATGGCGGTAGCCCTCGGTTTTTGTTCTGCCTTTGGAGCATTGATACCACCCATTTATCGGGAATTTTTTACTGATAGTCCAGACAATTTTTCAAAAATGCTCCACCACACCAGTGGTTATTTTATTCTACTTGGTGTGGTGGTTTGCTTGATTGGCATTGCCATCTGCGGGCGTGCCGGCATGTACAAAGAGAAAGACCTTCCAGAAGATAAAAAGCAAGAACATATTAAAGAATTTGATCTAAAAAAAGGGCTAGCTGTTGCCATTATCTCCGGTATCCTTAGCGCCTGTATGAGTTTTGCCATTGCCGCCGGGGAGCCGATGGGCCGCGCCGCTGTGCAAAATCAAGCCAATCCGCTATTCCGTAACAATGTCATTTTTGTCATCATCATGCTAGGAGGACTCACCACCAACTTGGTTTGGTGCATGATTCTCAATACCCGCAACCGCAGTTTTGGAGATTATGTCAACCGTAGTACACCACTGGTCTATAATTATTTGTTTGCCGCCATTGCGGGTACTACTTGGTTCTTACAGTTCTTCTTCTATGGCATGGGCGAAAGCAAACTAGAAAACGCGCCCAGCTCCTGGATACTGCACATGGCTTTTATTATTCTCATCTCCAGTATGTGGGGCTTCGCACTGAGAGAATGGAAAGGCGTTAGCAAAAAAACACTTACTACCATCCTGATTGGAATCACCACCATTATCATCTCTGTTATGCTAGTGGGTTATGGTAATTCCCTGGTTAAATGATATAGCGAAAAAATTAAAAGCAATTATGTCTATTAATAACGACACGATCACCCGATTTAAACATGTTAGTTACCTGTGGGATGCAGAAAAAGCCGCATCCATGGCGGGTGATGAAGTAGCCCTACTCATCTATCGTTCCAACCTGCTTGGTGCAGACTTGCGCCTTACCAACTACGGAGGTGGCAATACCTCTTGCAAGGCCACTGCCCTCGATCCCCTCACCAATAGAGCAACAGAAGTGATGTGGGTGAAAGGTTCCGGCGGAGATCTCGGCACCCTCAAAAAAAGCGGCCTGGCTGCATTATACCTCGAAAAGCTCCATCAGCTAAAAAATATCTATAAAGGAAAACAAATGGAAGACGATATGGTGGAACTGCTGAACCACTGTATCTACGACCTTCAGTCCAAAGCGCCTTCCATTGATACAACACTCCATGCCTTTTTACCCTTCAAACATATAGACCATCTCCATCCGGATGCAGCAATTGCAATTGCTGCATCCAAAGATGGAAGAGCCATCACCACCGAATTGTTTAACGGTACCATCGGATGGGTGGAATGGCAACGTCCGGGGTTTGACCTGGGCCTGCAATTACAGCAATGCCTGGAGGAAAATCCTGGCATCAGAGGCATTATGTTGGGCTCCCATGGCCTATTCACCTGGGGAGATACCGCCTACGAAAGCTATATCAATACCCTGGAAGTGATTGAACGCTGTGCGGCTTATATCCAAGAACATGAGGGGGTGAAGCGCCCTGTTTTTGGGGGTAAGAAAATAGATGCCCTATCACCCGTTGATAGAACGAAGCAAGCAGCGGCCCTCGCTCCTATTCTGCGTGGCGCCTGCTCTGGCCATCACCGCATGATTGGTCACTTTACAGATGATGAAAGGGTATTGCAATTCATTAATTCACAAGACCTGCCAAGATTAGCCCCTATGGGCACCAGTTGCCCAGACCATTTTTTGCGTACTAAAATAAGTCCGCTAGTACTGGACCTCGCTGCTACCGCGGACCTCACGCATCCGGCGGAAATCAAACTGCAACTACAACCACAGTTTGACGCCTACCGGAAGCTATATGAAGAATATTACAATGCCTGCAAACACCCGAACAGTCCCGCTATGAGGGACCCTAACCCAATAGTGATACTCTGGCCGGGAGTAGGTATGTTCACTTTTGCAAAGGATAAACAGACTGCTCGCGTAGCCGCTGAGTTTTATATCAATGCGATAAACGTGATGCGAGGAGCAGAGGCAATCTCCTCCTATATTGCGCTACCGCGACAAGAAGCCTTCGACATCGAATACTGGCTGCTGGAAGAAGCAAAGCTGCAACGTATGCCAAAGCCGAAGCCTCTTTCCGGCCGTATTGCCCTAGTAACAGGCAGCGCTGGCGGTATCGGCAAGGCGATTGCACAGAAATTCGCAGCAGAAGGAGCCGCAGTTGTTATCTGCGACAATGATGCTACCCGACTTGAAAATGCAACAACAGCATTCAATATACAATTCGGACGAGATGGATATACTGCTTTCCCGCTGGATGTGACCCGCAAGGAAAATGTAGATGCGATTTTCAGTCATGCCGCACTGACATTCGGCGGGGTGGATATCGTGGTCAATTGTGCAGGGCTTTCCATTTCCAAACCACTGGATGAACATACAGAGGCCGATTGGGATCTGCTGTATGATGTACTGGTGAAAGGACAGTTCCTGGTGACACAGGGAGGAGTAGCGGTGATGCGCAAACAACAGATCGGTGGAGACATCCTAAATATTGTCAGCAAAAATGCATTGGTATCAGGTCCTAATAATGCCGCCTATGGCTCTGCTAAAGCTGCACAGTTGCATTTGAGTCGCCTCAATGCTGCCGAACTAGGTCCCGATCGTATACGCGTCAACGTTGTCAACCCGGATGCCGTTATCTCCGATAGTAAAATCTGGGAAGGCGCCTGGGCGGCAGGACGTGCCAAAGCATATGGCGTCAAAGTGGAAGAGCTACCTGCATTCTATGCCAGCAGAACATTACTCAATGAAATTATACTGCCGGAAGATATCGCCAATGCTTGTTTTGTTTTTGTCAGCGGATTGCTGAACAAAGCAACGGGTAACGTGTTGAACGTGGATGGCGGTGTAGCGATGGCTTTTGTGAGATAACAAACGCCTTGTGAATAATCCAGTTGCGATATCTCCGATAAATGAAGTATTTTATATGACCTGAAAAATCCCGGTTATGGAAATAGAAAAATACCTGATTGCAGCGTACAATGAACCACTGCTGGCAGCTCATAACAAAGCATTCGCCTACATTGCCAGTACAGTGGCCAATACCGAGTCTATCATTGAAAAGTTAAGAGCTTTCCAGGTAGCCATTCCCAGTTGGGCATTAGGTACCGGTGGTACCCGCTTCGCCCGGTTTGCTGGTGGCGGCGAACCCCGCAACCTGGAAGAAAAAATCATGGACATCGGATTGCTGCATGCTCTCAACCGCTCCAGTGGCGCTATTTCCTTACATATTCCTTGGGACATCCCATCCAATCCTGCCAATATCAGGGCTTTAGCGGCCCAATACGGCCTTAGCTTCGATGCGATGAACTCCAACACTTTCCAGGATCAACCAGGGCAGCCACTGAGTTATAAATTCGGTTCTTTGCAACATGTAGACGGCGCCACACGGCAACAAGCCATCGACCATAACATCGAAGTCATACAACACGGTATAGCATTAGGCTCCACTTCCCTCACGGTATGGTTGGCAGACGGCTCCTGTTTTCCAGGGCAACTCAATTTCCGCAAAGCCTTCCAGAACACACTTTCCGGTCTCCAGGAGATTTACAATGCCCTCCCGGAGAACTGGAAAATGTTCGTAGAATATAAAGCCTTCGAACCCAATTTCTATTCCACTACAGTGGGTGATTGGGGACAAAGCCTGTTATACGCCAATAAACTAGGTCCTAAAGCCTACACATTGGTAGATTTAGGCCACCATCTCCCCAATGCCAACATCGAGCAGATCATTTCGCTTTTGCTGATGGAAGGTAAATTGGGTGGCTTTCACTTCAATGACTCCAAATACGGCGATGATGACCTCACCGTGGGCAGCATCAAACCATATCAACTATTCCTCATCTTCAATGAACTAATAGACGGTATGGATAACAAGGGAATGGAACATGCCACAGACCTGGGCTGGATGATAGATGCCTCCCATAATGTGAAAGATCCACTGGAAGACCTGATGCAGTCTGTAGAAGCCATCATGCTGGCATATGCCCAGGCATTATTGGTGGATCGCAGACAACTGGCAGAAGCCCAGAAATTGAATGATGTAGTACGCGCGCAGGAAATATTGCAACAAGCATATCGTACCGATGTACGCCCACTAGTGGCCGAAGCCCGCCTTCGCGATGGCGGCGCAATCATGCCACTGAGCGTATTCCGTTCTTGCGAGATAAGGAAAAACCTTATCAAAGAACGCGGCGCCGTATCTATCGCAACAGGATTATAAGAAAACCCAAATAGTTCAGCCATTCATGCGTTGGCCCCAAACTTTTTACCAGGCATGAAAAAGACACCGGTCATAGTAATCTTTGATGTTGGTAAAACCAACAAAAAATTGTTCCTCTTCGATGAACAGTACCAACTCATTTTTGAACGTACCGCCCGATTCAACGAAACAACAGATGAAGACGGCGATCCTTGTGAAAATTTGGAAAGTCTCCGCCTCTCTGTATTCGACTCGCTGCGGGAAGTATTCCGCAAAAAAACAGTAGATGTAAAAGCAATTAACTTTTCTACCTACGGCGCTAGCTTCGTGTATATTGATGAAGACGGTCGCCCACTAACACCCCTTTACAACTATCTTAAGCCATATCCTGCTGCACTACAACAGACCTTCTACCGCCAATATGGTGAGCCAGGTCTGTTTTCGGTGCAGACCGCATCTCCCGTACTCGGCAGTCTTAATTCCGGCATGCAACTGTATCGCCTCAAATATCAACAACCAGATATCTTCCGCGCTACCCGCTATGCCCTGCATTTGCCACAATACATGAGTTATCTGCTGACGGGCGTTCCAGCCGCTGATATCACTAGCATTGGCTGTCATACCAATCTTTGGAACTTTGAGGAAAACAAATACCATCATTGGGTATATCAGGAAGGTATATACGAAAAACTGGCGCCTATCATGCCTGCATCACAGGTATTGCCGCCACTATTCCCAGGAAACACTTACCAGATAGGCACCGGGCTGCATGATAGCTCCGCGGCCTTGATTCCTTATTTGGTATGTTTTCATGAGCCATTTATACTGCTAAGCACAGGCACCTGGTGTATTAGTCTCAATCCATTTAATCATACGCCATTAACAGCGGAAGAACTGCAACAAGACTGCCTTTGCTATATGACCTTCCAGGGCAACCCCGTAAAGGCCTCCCGATTATTCGCCGGATATGAACACGAACAACAGGTTAAACGCATTGCCGCACATTTCGGACAGGCAGCTTTAAGATATCGACATATGGAATATGACCCCAGCATTCCACTGAAACCTGCCGGTAAATTCGAAGAAAGAGACCTGAACAGCTTCAGCACGGATACCACCGCCTATCATCAACTGCTATTTGACCTGGCTACACGGCAATATCAGGCTACGCGACTGGTCATGAACGATGAAAACGTGAAAAGAATTTTTGTAGATGGCGGGTTTGGCAAAAACCAGATATACATGAATATGCTGGCCAAGCTGTTTACAGGAGTAGAAGTATTTGCCGCTTCCATGGCGCAAGCCACTGCCATGGGCGCCGCGCTGGCTATCCATAGCGCATGGAATTCAAAAAATATCCCCAATGGCATTATAGAGCTGAAATACTATGCCGGCGGACTTCCCATTATAGCGGAGTAAGGTACCATTGATCTGGCCGCCAGTCCTGGTACAAGGTTAAGAATTTTTCCCGCTCTCTCCGGAGTCGTTCAGTCCCATGATTTTGTAAAACCTGGATTTGAAGGTATCACTCACAGGGATTAGTTTATCGCCAATTTTCACTTGTCCCTTTTCAATGAACTCCACCTTTTCGATGTTCACCATCCACGATTTATGAATACGGCAGATACGCGCCGGGTCCAGCATCTGCTCTAATTCAATAAAAGTATGAAGGGTAAGAATTTTTTCTTTAGGGGTATAGATACAGCGATATTCCCGCACACCTTCTATGTAGAGAACATCCTGATAAAAGACTTTCTGGCTGCGCCAAGAATTCTGCACCATAAAGAAACTTCTTTCCGTACGTGCGTTGGCGTTATCTCTAGCAACCACTTTATCCACCGCCTGGAGGAAACGGGGGAAATCAAAGGGTTTTAGTAGATAGTCTACCACATTCAGCTCATATCCCTTTAAAGCATATTTTTCAAATGCAGAGGTAATAATCACGGCAGGAGGCTGTTGCAGCGACCATAACAGTTCAATTCCAGTGAGTCCTTCCATTTCAATATCCAGAAAAATAAGATCCGTCTTATGTTGTTTCAGGTATTGCAAAGCATCCATACTACTATGGAAAGTCCCTACAAGTTTAAGGTAGGGAACTTTCTCAACAAACCCGGCCGTCTTTTCCAACGCCAATGGTTCATCTTCAATAATGATACATTCAAGCTGCATCGAGGTCAATTTTTAAATACACTTGATAATTGTTCTCTATCACCTCCGTGTTCATGCTATACTTTCCAGGGTACATCAGTTCTAATCGTTGTTGTACCAGCCCTAGTCCCAGACCACCTTCATCAGCAGATGGTTTCCCAGGTTGAAACAGGTTTTTACAATTAAAGATAATCTGGTTCCCTTCCACGGAAAAATCGAGGGTAATGGCGTCATTCGTCAGTTTGGTAGACACATGTTTGAAAGCATTTTCAATGATAGGAATAAAGATCATAGGAGCAATCAGCCAGCGGCTGGAATCTCCCGCGATATGAATGCGAACGAAATCCTGATTAACAGAGCGGATACGTTGTAAATTGACGTATTCCTCGATATAGTTCAGTTCTATGCCTAGCGGTACCCTATCCGCACCGGATTCATATAACATAAAACGTAAAATATGGGAGAGTTTATTGAGATACAAGGAGGCCTTTTCGGGATCCCTGCCGATTAACGCATCAATATTATTGATAGTATTGAACAGAAAATGCGGACTGGTTCTGGCTTGCAGCAGCTCCTTCTCCATTACTGCATTGTTGCGCTGCAATTCCAGCAAACGGTGCTTGGCATTATGCCATTTTTTAATGGTGGCAGACAAACTCCCTACTATGGCGGAAGCAGCCATCATCATATAAGCCCCCTGCAGCAAGTAAACTTCTATAAATAGAATCTCCGTAGAATACCAGGACCAGATGATCAAAAGCAGTACCGGATAGGCGATCAGAAAAATAAGCGCAACAATATTTTTCCCATTCCACCGGGATCGCCCGTTCTGCACCAATACAATTTTCTCCGTAGTGAAAAACGCACGCATACTTACCAGTATATAAAATACGCTTACAAAGGAAGTTCGCTGCAAAATCACCCAATAAGATTCCGGGATGCGGCCCTGTAAAAAGGGAGTAGCACGCTGGGAAATCCATGTCCAGAAAGCAAAGACAAATGGCACAGGTACCCAGTAAAGTCGCCTGATAATCGCTCTGGGCAAATCTTTCTTTAATATCGTTGTGATGTTCATCCTAAATGTTTTGTTTAACCCAAAACTACCTTCCGTCAAGGGAAACGTTTGCACCCGATTCACCAATGTCCCCAAATCATCCTTCAAAACCCCAAAATACACTACAAAGTAATAATGGCTGGTAATTTTCAGGTAATAATCTTGGATATTTCCTATCTTCAATTTCATAGTTCCCGCTCCCCTAACATGATGAAACAATTTATCCTCACAACAATAATTCCTTGCCTGCTGGCTATTACCAGTACAGCACAAACTACCACGCCCACTGCGGAAGATGTAAAAAATGAATTCGTCCGATCATGGGAAGCGTATCGCACCTATGCTTGGGGCCATGATGTGCTACAACCGTTGACTAAAACCTCTTCGGATTGGTATAAGGAATCGCTCCACATTTCGCCCATAGATGCCTATAGCACAATGCGGGTAATGCATTTGGACAAATATGCTAAAGAGGTGGAACAATATATCCGAGATAGCGTCAGCTTTGATAAAGATATCTATGTCAAAACCTTTGAGGTGAATATACGTGTATTAGGCGGGTTGCTATGCATGTACCAATTTACGCGAGATCCCCGTGTCTTACGACAAACAAAAGATTTCGGCGATCGCCTGTTAAAAGCGTTTAAGTCGCCCACTGGCATCCCCTACTACTGGGTAAACCTGAAAACCGGCGCGGTAAAGGGTTCCAAAGTGAATACTGCCGAAGCCGGCTCTTATTTGTTCGAAATGGGTATCCTCAGTTATTACACCAAAGATCCCAAGTATTACCAGGCAGCTAAAAAAGCGAATCTCTATCTCTGGAACAAGCGCTCTACCATAGATCTGGTAGGGGAAGAAATCAATAACGAAACAGGAGAATGGATTAACCGCAACAGCTTCATCGGGGCTGGTGTTGATTCCTATTATGAATACATCCTGAAAACTTGGTTACTCTTCAAAGATCCGGATCTGAAGCCTATCTGGGACAGGAGCATCATTGCTATCAACCGCTATATGCCAGATCATACTGCCACCGGCATTTGGTATGGTCGCGTCAATATGGATACCGGAGAGCGTACAGCCACCACCGTTACCCTCTACGATGCTTTCTGGGCAGGACTGCTCTGTCTTGCCGGCGATACCGCTAGGGCAGCCGTTTTCCAAGATGCCTGGAACGGCTTATGGCATAAATACGGCTTGGAGCCTATGGAATATGATTATAGAAAGGGATTGCCTTTTAATCCAGTGTATGATCTAAATCCAGAAATCATTGAGTCGGCCTGGTATTTACATTATTTCACTGGCCAGTCTAAATACTTAGCCATGGGCCAGCAATACTACCAGGACATGATTAAATACTGCAAAACCGATATTGCTTTCTCCTCTATCGCAGACGTACGTACGAAAAAGCAAAACAATGAGCTCCCTACCTTCTTCTTTGCTGAAACGATGAAGTACTACTATTTACTGTTTGGCGGCAATGATGCTATTAATCCCGACAATTATGTCTTCAATACAGAAGCCCATCCTTTCCGCAAATCAGGATTCCATCCTATGGAGGTAAAGAAACGCCTGGGCATCCAATAAAGACAACCTTTATTTTTGCACCTTGCTGTTAATTACTAATTTAACATGCTGTAACGGCGATTGGCATGAAGACAATTATTCAATGGTGTATTTTGCTGGGATTGGCCTTTCCCGCAATGGCCCAGGAGAAGCAGGAATACAAGCGAATGTTTAGATTGTATGAAGACAACGACTTCATCAACGTCATTCATTTCAATAACGATCAGGCCTATACGAATGGTACTCGCTTCGATTTGTTTTACCTAAAGGATAAGCCTAGCCGATCTATCCTGGATATATGGATGCCAAAGGCTGGTACTGAAGCTGTAAATACTTATGGCTATAGCTTTATGCAGGTCATGTTTACACCAACCTACCTTACCTGGCCCATTCCAGACCCCGCCGACTACTATTACTCCGGGGGCTTGTATCTCACCCATTCTCTTCATTCTTCTAATCCTGTTAAGAAATATAACCTGCAAACGGAACTCGTCATGGGAGTCATGGGGCCACCCGCCATGGCAAAGGAAACGCAGACATTCTTACACAGTATTTTGGGATATCGTAAACCCGCTGGTTGGGGATACCAATTGAAAACGGATGTCCTGATCAATTTGAATTTTATCGTAGAAAAGGAGATCTTGGATTTGGGGCCACATATGCAGATCAGTGGAGGTGCGCAGGGTTTCCTTGGTACTATGCTAGATGGCCTGGGCCTCTATTCCAATATCCGTATCGGTTGGATGAAACCCTATTATGATGGCTTTTTTCAGCAGTATAGTAATGGGAGACACGATCACAAGCCCTGGCAACTGTACACTACTATTCGACCTAGTATTGCCGCCAATTTCCACAATTCCTTCGTCAATGGCGGCTTATTTACTTCCGTCCCCTATCCCACTGAACAAGCAGACAACCTACGTCCTTACTCCCGTAATAAAGTGTTACCACACCTGGATATAGCGCTCACAGGTACTTATATGCATTGGGGATTTTCTCTTGGTCAGAAAACCACGAATCCTATAGTGAATGGACTGTCAAATAATGAGACGGGGAATTTTAGTGTGTATTATAGTTGGTAAGAAATTATACGTGATACGACTCTGGATCATCGCCATAGAAAGGCACCTTAAATACCTTACACCACTCTTCAAGAGGCAGTGGTTTATTTTGCACATCAGGAATCAGGCCAGCCACCAACTGTTGCTGCTCCGGGGTTAATAACATCACAGCGCCATCCGTGCCTACGGATATGGGATACAGTCGTTCCGGAAGCTGTTGCAATTCCAATTCTCTATTGAAGATGAGTATGGTTTTAAGGGCTGCATGTGCGAAGTTTTCGCTATCGAGATGAAACGTGTAGTGCCTCCCGTTTACAGACATGCGGTAAATATATTTCCCTTCAGCATCCTGCTCACATCTTTCTTCATACACCAATGGCACGCCCATCTCATCTGTAGCGAGTTTCAGATTGATCAGGAAAAATTGAAACCCTCCGGGTTCACAGAGATACTCACTATCCAAGAAAATAAATCGGCGATCTATCAACAGGATGGACTCAGGGCCATGGAGACTATCGTTATATAAACCTTCCTCATTGAACCAGACGATGTGATAAAGCAAGACCAAGTCTTTTAGCTCCGGTGAAGTATATTTGAAATATCCTGTTTGTTCCAGTCTAGTAAAGACTTCTACCGCATATGGCAGATCTAAGTCTTGTATGGTGTCTTTCCAATAATCTTCATATCCTTCTATATCAAACAGCTCTTCCAATTGCTCCCGCAATTGATCTGTATTCGCATTAGGTATTCCGCCCAATCGTTGTACCTCACTAATAAATTCACTAATCGTTAAAACCATAGCCATAAAGCTAGCAAAAAAATAGGGCCAACCATATAGTCGGCCCTAGAAGTTATGTTCCTTTAATGAGGTTACAGGCGGTTAATCTTTTTACTGATGATGCGTCCATTGCAATTGAGCTGCAACACATAAGTACTTCCACTCAGTTTATCGAGTGAGAGCGGATAAGTATGCCTGCCGGCAGACACGCGTCCGGCTGCTATATTCTTGATCACTTTGCCAGAATAATCGTACAGCACCAGGGAAATCACCGTAGGCTGCTTCAGCTCAAATGTAGCAGTAGCTTGACTGGAAGCTGGATTCGGATAAACCTCCAACACCGTTTCCGCAGTAGGTGCGGCTTTAGCAGCCGCTAATGCAGTACCGGTAAGGATTTGTACTTCCGTATAACTGTTCCATAAATTTAGGTTATTACCATGGCCGACTATTCGTACATACCTTCCCGTTACAGGTACGGCTAGATTGAATGTTTCAAAGGCGGTAGAAGTACCAGAGCTCACCAGGCCAGTAGCCGCGGTAGATAGGTTGCTGGTATCATATCCTACTTTAATATCAAAGGTAGACTTGCGCAGGTTGCCATTAAAGAAAGCGATTTTCACACCTGTGACCTTCATCGTATCACCTAAACAAAACTGTATCCATTGTGGGTTTCCACTAGCAGACCAACGCGTGTTGAAATCTCCGTCTAGCACATTCGCAGGCACGTTGCCATCGTCTGCACTGGCTATCACTGGTACGCAATCAACCGGATCGGCCCCGTTTACACCTACCATAGTAGGTTGGAGGAGACGCGCGATCACCGGTGCTGCGGAAACTTCATCCGCGCCCACATCCAAGGTACCCGAGCGAGGCTGTCCATCCATATCAGCAACAATGCCGGCATAAGTGCCTACGGCAGCATCAATAGCAGGACTACCACTTTGCAAGTGGAAGCTACCCGTTGCATCCCTTGCCAACATTGGGTTTACAGTAATATATCCAGCAGAAGGCATTGCGCCAGCCCCATTGGTACCATAGATGATGTTGCCTGTCCAGGTGGCATCTGTATAAGGCCCAGCAATAGAAGCTGCCGGCCCGCCGCCCTGGATAATATTATTGGCAAAAGTGGTGAAAGTAGCGCCTAATCCGTTTGTGCGGCCCGACTGTACATAATTGGTGGTATTATTCACCAGGGTGTTAAATGCGATGAGACAACGGTCCGGCCGGTCATGCACCGTCAGCAAATCTCCGTTTGCTACCTCTCCATCGCCATTACCAATATTGATGGCAGGATTACAATTTTCAAAATGGTTGCTGAATACTTTGTGATCATCGCCGAAAATGCGGATGCCTGGCGTATTGATAAAATAGTTGCCATACACCACGCAGAAATTTCCATGACGCAGGGTAAACTGTGCAGGGCAATTGCGGATAGTATTGTAACGGATCGTTACTGCAGACGACTTCACAGAAAGCAGTTCATTCTCCCCCGCACAATTTTCAAACAAATTATATTCAAACAAACTGTTGGAAGAAGACATGCTATAACCACTGAGGCCAAACTGCACTGTTTCCGCGCCATTAGCGGTTTGGACGGCCTGATCATAGAAGTAATTATGGTGGATATGCAGCCGCTGTGCAATCTGGCTGCCACTACCTCTGACAGCAATAAATCTCCCCATGGCATTCTTATGCTGGAAAGTATTATAATCTACTTCATGATCATTGCCGTTGAGCAACAGGTTCTCGCCATCGCCGGGGGTTTCAAAAACATTGCGCGTCCAGCGGCAAAAACTGGTAGTACTGGCCATGGTAGCCAAATTCGCATTGAAAGTGAATTTAAACCCTTTGATAACAATGTACTTCGCTGAACCAGTGATGGTAATCCCGGCAGTGCCGTTGATCTCCACGCCACCGATGGTCTGCGCCTGAATAGTAATTGGCTGTGTAGCAGTACCCTGCTTGTTGATATTAATAGCCGCACTGGCTGTATATACGCCATTGGCCAAAATAATCACATCCCCCGCTACAGCACTGTTGATGGCCGTTTGTAACGCCGATAAGGAAGAAACATTAACAGTAGCAGCATGTAGGTGCAATACAGACAGGATAACTAATGAAAAGAGCAGTAACTTTTTGTGAAAATTACGAAGTGGGTAAAAAACAAATCTCATATGGAAGAGGGTTTTGCGGTTTTAAATACAGTAAATCATCTGATTAACAAGGCCTTCCCTGCAACCGGTAGCGCAGGACTGTCTTCATAGGTGAACATAACTTCTACTCTAAAATAACAAATTTTTCTAATTCTTGCAATCGTTTGCAAAAATTATCATTTTTGCCCTTATAGGGCTGATTTCACTAGCTTTTTTGACCGTAAATACCAAAGTCCAGATTTCTTATACAAACGCCGTCTTTCCTTATACACACAACAACGAACAAAACGCCTGGTTATAGTAGTTTTCAGGTTTGCGACGACAAATATTAAAGTATCAATATGAAGAAGTACCTTTTACTGATTTCCACGTGGCTGATAACTTACTGCTATGCCTATGCGCAGGAATTGAAATCTCCCGATGAAAAATTTATGATGACTTTCAGTCTATTGAAAGATGGGACTCCCACCTATCAGTTGACTTACAAAGGCAAACCAGTGGTAAAGGAAAGTACCCTTGGCCTGGAATTAAAAGATGACAAACAATCGCTCCTTCATGGTTTTGTAGTGGCCGATACCCATCGCAGCACCTTCGATGAGAGTTGGAACCCGGTTTGGGGAGAAGTAAAAACGATTCGTAATCATTATAATGAGATGGCCATTACGCTGAACCAAGAGGCGACCAATCGTCAAATCATTGTTCGGTTCCGTCTCTTCAACGATGGCCTCGGATTTCGTTACGAATTCCCTGCTCAGAAAAACCTGACATACTTCGTCATTAAAGAAGAGAAAACGCAGTTCGCCATGACCGGCGACCATACCGCTTTCTGGATTCCCGGCGATTATGATACCCAAGAATATGATTACACCACTTCCAAACTCTCAGAAATACGCGGACTAATGGCCAAAGCCGTTACCCCTAACGTATCTCAAACTACCTTCTCGCCTACTGGTGTACAAACGTCTCTCATGATGAAAACAGCAGAGGGCATCTACATCAATCTGCACGAAGCAGCATTGATTAACTACTCCTGCATGCACCTGAACCTGGACGATAAAAACATGATCTTCCAATCATGGCTCACACCAGATGCTACTGGTGATAAAGGCCATATGCAGGCTCCTTGCAACTCTCCATGGCGCACCATCATCGTTAGTGACGATGCCCGTGATATCCTCGCCAGCAAAATGACATATAACCTCAACGAGCCTACGAAAATTGCCAATACCAACTGGATTAAGCCCGTTAAATATATAGGCGTATGGTGGGAAATGATTACCGGAAAAAGTACCTGGGCATATACTGACCAGTTCCCTACCGTACAACTCGGCGTTACCGATTACAGCAAAGCGGTACCTAACGGCAAACACGGCGCCAACAATGCCAATGTGAAAAGGTATATCGATTTCGCAGCAGAAAATGGCTTCGGTGCAGTGCTGGTAGAAGGCTGGAACATAGGCTGGGAAGACTGGTTCGGCAACTCTAAAGATTATGTGTTTGACTTCGTAACACCTTATCCTGATTTTGATGTAAAAGCCCTCCAAGCTTATGCTGCGGCTAAAGGTGTGAAAATCATCATGCACCATGAAACATCTGGTTCCGTTAGAAATTACGAGCGTCATATGGATACTGCCTACAAATTTATGCGCGCCAATGGTTATGATGCGGTAAAAAGCGGCTACGTGGGCAATATGCTCCCTCGCGGCGAACATCACTATAGCCAATGGATATTGAACCACTATCAGTACGCCATTGAAAAAGCAGCACAATACCATATCATGGTAAATGCACACGAAGCTGTACGCCCTACTGGTATCGCACGTACGTACCCTAACATGATCGGCAACGAATCCGCCAGAGGCACGGAATACCAGGCTTTCGGCGGTAATAAGCCTAATCACGTGACTATCCTGCCTTTCACCAGACTGGTAGGCGGCCCGATGGACTATACGCCTGGTATCTTCGAAATGGATATCAGCAAAATGAATCCAGATAACCATTCTCATGTAAACAGCACCCTCGCCAATCAACTGGCCCTGTACCTGACCATGTACAGCCCATTACAAATGGCGGCCGATATTCCTGAAAATTACATGCGTTTTAAAGATGCATTCCAGTTCATTAAAGATGTAGCCGTAGATTGGGACGATAGCAAATACCTGGAAGCGGAGCCTGGTCAATATATCACGGTGGCTCGTAAAGCAAAAGGTACTGGTCAGTGGTTTATAGGAAGCGTACAAGGCGAGAATAGTCGCACTTCCACGATTTCCCTGAATTTCCTGGAACCTGGCAAAAAGTACGCGGCCACCATTTATGCCGATGCTAAAGACGCCCATTATAAAACTAACCCACAAGCATATACGATCCGTAAGGTAACGGTAACGAATAAATCAAAACTCTCCCAATACTGCGCTCCTGGGGGAGGTTACGCTATTAGTTTTGCTGAAGAGAAGAAATAGGTAAATAACCATTCTTTATACCTACCCCGGAAAGCCGCAGTTTTCCGGGGTTTTTTATTTAATACTGATAACCTAGTAGTTTACGCAATTGATAAAACACGCGTTCTATGAGTCTTAAGTCTTGCGTAACTATTTCTGCATTTCCTCTCAGCTCTCTATCGAATGGCAGTTTTTTATGAAAGGATGTTTGCAAGCCTTTGGGCAAGAGGATATACACGTAATAATTGCCATTTTTATCCGGCGCACTAGCCATATTACGGACCGTTCCTTCTACCATACCAAATTCCTGGTAAGGGTAATTATCTAGCTTCACCAGTACTTTCTGTCCGCATTTCACTTTTCCTGAATTTACAGAGGGGACCTGCAAACGCCCCATTAGCAGATCTCTTTCTTTGGGCATGATGGAAAAGAGGACCTCTCCTTGTTTCACAAACTGGTTCTTCCCAAGGAATTGTTGGAAGCTGACGGAACCATCAATAGAGGAGAGCAGCAGGTAATTTTGTTCCCAGGCATTGAGGGATTTGCGGAGTTGTTCAAATAGTTGCCCTGCCTGGGCATTGAAATTGATATTATCTTTCTGCGCATTGATGGTGGCCCCACTGCGCATTTTCATGATACCGCTGATACTTTCTTGTAACTGGGAAATGGAAATATTCACGTTTTCCACATTTTGCTGCGCCTGTAACAGTTTCATTCTTGCCTGGTCCATTTCAGCCGCCGACACTACTTTTTCTCCAAACAATTGCTGATAACGATCAAATTCTTTTTGGGACAACTCCAGCTTGGCAATTTCTAGTTTCTTTTGTTGCTGCAACGTTTGTATCCTACTCCTGGAAGTGGCCAAACTTTGTTCTGCGGCTACATATTCGGGCGAATAAGGTTGCAGGCGTTCATTCAGTTGCGCATCTGTCAAGGCTTTGGCAAAGGCGTTATAATCGGCCTGGATTTCTCCGAGTTTAAATCCTGCTGTTTCATGGAGAGGGAAATGTTCCAAACTTCCAGTGGTAACTGTATCCATGATCGCTCTCAAATGCAGCACATCTTTGTAATCTGCGGTAGATTGCAGCACCATTAATAGCTGCTGCTTTGAAACTTGTTGCTGGTCTTGCACAAAGATCTCTTCTACTTTTGAATTGACCCTTACTTCCAATTTCTCTGGCGGATTTTCGGAAGATATCACTACGGTTGACGGAACAAACACTGGATATTTGATGAGGTAGCTCATGAGGAGTATCAACAGCAGTAGGAGGAATATAACGGTATTGCCCCAACGTACCATCCAGTGAGGAGGCTCCGACATGATGTCCTGTACCGCTTCTGAGCGGAGTTCCAGGGTATCCAGTATATCCTTTTTAGTTTCCAAGCTCCAATTGATTTTTTACTAACCGATAATACTCTCTTCTCCGCGCCACCAGTTCTTCATGACTTCCTTCTTCCACCACCTTCCCTTTATCCAAGACTATAATTTTATCTGCATGTTTTACCGTGGAGAGTCGGTGTGCTATAACAATGGCTGTTTTACCTTTGAAAAACTGTTCCAAATTATGCATGATTACTTTCTCATTATTCGCATCCAATGCGCTCGTAGCCTCATCAAACAGGATATATTGCGGGGATTTATACACCGCCCTGGCAATGAACAATCGCTGTTTTTGACCACCGCTGATACCCAGTCCTTCGTTGCCGATCTTGGTATTATAGCTTAATGGCAGGCTTTCAATAAATTCTTTGATATTGGCAATTTCCACTGCCCGCCTGAGTTTTTGTTTATCGATATCATCCTCTCCTATGGCTATATTCCCAGCGATGGTATCATTAAACACATAGCCTTCCTGCATCACCACCCCACAATGCTCCCGCCAGTACCTGGGCGAAATATGCTTCAACGGTACATTTCCAATCTTTATTTCCCCCTCCCCTGGTTCGTAAAATTTCATGAGTAGTTTCAACAGAGTGGTTTTACCACTTCCACTTGCCCCTACAATAGCGGTCGTTTTCTGATAGGGAATACGCAGACTTAGTTGTTCAAAAACAGGCGTACTAGCGCCTGTATAGCGAAAAGACACATTATTAATTTCGATATCCTGTTCTGGAATGTCTTTTACCAACGTTTCTTGGAGGGGCTCTTCATCTGCCTTATCATGTATCTCCCCTAAACGTTCCATGGCTATCCTGGCATCTTGCGTATGCCTGATAAACTCAATCAGTTGCATTAAGGGGCCGTTCAACTGACCGATGATATATTGCACAGAGAGCATCATCCCAAGCGTGAGTTTACCATCCAGCACCAGTTTGGCCGCCAGGAAACTTACCACGATATCTTTCATCTGGTTGATAAAATTTCCTCCAACCGACTGCCACTGTTCCAAGGTAAGTGACCGGATCTGAATTTTGAACAACTTCACTTGCATAAACTCCCATCCCCAGCGCTTTTGCTTCTCTGCATTATGCATTTTGATTTCCTGCATCCCATTCACTAACTCAATCACTTTACTTTGCTCTTGGGTTACTTGGGAAAAGCGTTTGTAATCCAGCTCCCTGCGTTTCTTCAGGAAAAAAGAAATCCAGGTCACTGCCAATACCGCACCCAGTAAGTAAATGAGGAACAAACGATAATCATACAGCAACAGTATTACACTAAAGATGACTAGGTTAAAAAGCGAAAAAAGTGTACTCAGAGAAGAATTGGTGAGTAGTTGTTCTATTCGCTGATGATCCCCGATGCGTTGCATAATATCGCCGGTCATCCTGGTATCAAAGAAGCTGATAGGTAATTTCATCAGCTTGATGAAAAAATCGGATACAATAGAAATATTGATGCGGGTAGAAAGATGTAATAAGATCCATCCCCTGATGACTTCTATCGCCAATTTACCAGCAAACAGCATTACCTGGGCTAATAATACCAGGTAGATAAAGTTAAAGTCATGATTTTGAATGCCTACATCAACCACGCTCTGGGTCAGAAATGGCAGTATCAAAGACAACACGCTACCAGCCAACAATCCGATGGACAACTGTAGCAGGAGGGTTTTGTGTCGGTATAAATATTTAGATAAAAATGCGAAACTTTTTCTATCTGTTTTTTCATTGAATTCATTTTCATGAAAAGCTGGCGTAGGTTCCAATACTAAGGCAATGCCCTCTTCATCCGTTTCCAGTTTGCCTTCACCCATCCATCCTGCAACGAATTCCTTTTTTTTATATTGCAACAACCCAAATGCAGGATCAGAAACATGAACGGTGGTATGCTCTCCCTTTCCTTTGATTTCATACACTACCACAAAATGCTGGTTCCCCCAGTGACAAATGCAGGGAAGCGGTACATCCTCTACGAGTGTATTAAAATCAATTTTCACCGCCAGGGATCTGAACCCCAGCGCTTCCGACGCATTGGAAAGCCCCAACAGGGAACTGCCCTCCCTGGTGGTTTCAGCGAGCTCGCGGACAGCCTGTAAATCTACCAGTTTACCATAATGCTTGCTGATAATCTTTATACAGGTTGGGCCGCAATCTTTTCCATCCGGCTGTCTATAATTTGGGAATAACTTTAAACGCATACTATTTCACCAATGATCTCAGTTCATAATGGTCTATTGTCGCCTGTTTTAGGGGATTCCTAGACCACTCATCCCATTCATTTTTATAGGGGTCATATCCACATTTCAACGGCTTGGAGTAGATATTATCAGGTTCTTCCAGATAGGCCCTACAATCCGTACATACATGCCGGAATTCACAATCCTTGCAGGTTTGGATGTCATCTTTCCGAATATTCCAATGCTTTTTCAATGATGGGTCTTGCAGTACAAGTGATAATTCCACTTCTTCCATATGTCCGAAATGCGCCTCCATAGAAGGACAATTCCGGATATAGCCATGTATGTCAATGGACAGTTTACGATTAAGACAGGTATTGTGATGTTGGCTTTCGGAGAACAACTCCATATTCGACTGGAAATAGCTGCTGCTAATTTCCCCACAAGCCATGCAGGAGTTAATCTGCCTGGCAAGAGATACAACGGCTACCGTATCATTGAAAACCTTCTCCACCTTTTGTTCAGGAGCATCATGCAGCCATATTGCTTTCACGCGGGGATTTTTCTTCACGACAACATCCAGGTCATTAAGGCTGATACTGCCATCATAGGGCAGTATCAGCTTAATCACTCTCAATGTTTTATCATTGAACATTTCCAGTAGCGGAAGGAGATGATTGATAGGTAGATGATGATAACATCTGATTTCAAGTGCTTGCACATTCAAATCAAATAAATCACGCATGAATTTATTGTTATAATTCAACTGTTCATTATACTCCAGGATCACATTGGTAATAGGTGTAAAACGATCCCACTGAAAGTCAATAGGGATCAGTTGTTCCAACAAACGATCATCTATAAAACCCATCTCTTTTTTCACCACAAAATTGATATAGCTATCAATAGCTTCCTTGTTATCTTCTCCGAAATGGGCGATACAATCCTGTATGGAATGTTGTTTCAAATATTGCAATACTTCAAAAGTATCATTGGGAAGATGATAAAATTTGTGCACCTGCAAATCACAGAGCAGCGACATATTCGCCCCATGTACCAACTGGCAGTTTGCATACATATTTAAATATTCCATCTTCAAAATTTTGAAATAGCCTTATAAAAATTGTGCAGTTCATAAGCGGGTGCATTGATCTTACTCGCTTTCTCCATCTTAATCACATATCGGCCACTATCAGCATCTGCTTCCTCCAGGTAATACAAGGGCAGTGGTAATATTTTCTTTTCTTTCAGTTTACTGGTGAATTTCTTTTTCATACAAATATGCCTTACTGAGTACTTGTGCCATTTTCTTTTCCAGGTAATAGTTGCAGGGGAAAGACACCATCCCAAATTGACCTGCCGGATTTACTTCTAAAAAATAATAGGTACCATGTCTGTCCACCATTAAATCAATGGACCCTGTCCCGAAACGCAGTTCCTGCATGACCTTCCTGAGCTTTTCTTCTACAACTGCAGGAAGTTGATAAGGCACCGTTCTGTTGGGCCTTTCGTCATCGTAGTTGCGGAAATCGTCTTTTGTTTTATTATTATTTTGGGAGAAGATCGCCATACTGTAAAAAGTGCCATCCAGGTAAAAGGCCCGTACTTCATACTTTTTCTCCACTTTCTCCTGCACCATAGATGGAAAAAACTGATCTGGCATGCGTTGTAGGTTAGACACATTTATCACTTGCGTCAACATTTTGAACTTTGTGCCGTTTTCATCTTCCACCAAAATACATTCTCCCAGGGGCTTCACAATCAATGCAGGATATTGCTGCAGTAGTGCTACCACAGTAGATTTCCTGGTAACTACCTCTGTAAATGGAATTTGTAAACCGTATTCCTTGGCCAACATCAACACATGCAGTTTATTCAGGTTATCCTCTATGATGGGGTCATTCAGCCATTTTTGTCGGTCAATGGTGTGGAATAATAAACCATACAACCCATTAAATTCATCTATTAAAAATCTTCTTAAGGTATAGCTGGTAGGCGCATGTTCTTCTTTGAGACTGTATGTAGAAGGGAACTCAGATAATTTTCTCCTGTACCACACAGCAGCGATGTCTTCATTTTGGGGAATCGCATCCAGGCTTTCCCATTGGAATAAATCCTCTCCGTTTAATCGCAGGAAAGGAACCTGGTAATAGTCCAGCCACTGACACACGTTATCTGTGCTGCTTTCCAGGAATGCCTGGCTTAAAATCAGAATTTTCCGGTTCATCAATAATGCTATTTTGTTGCCCATCAACTGCAAGAAAGAGATGGGTCAACAATGGATGATGGTAACTATTAAGGCAGTTAACAAAAGAGACTGTCCTCATCGCAGGACAGCCTCTAGTTATTTGTTCAGTACCAGTTGAAGGTTAACTTAACAGGTTAACTGACTGCTGACGCTATTTTTTAGTGTCTTTCTTGTGATCACAAAAATACACGTCTCCCACTTGTGAAGGAGTATGCGTAGTGGTTCCAGTTGATTCTCCGGAGTCTTCCATTGAGAACTCAGGTTGCAACGCCATTAATCCACCTTTAACGGTTTCCAGGGACGCAATTTTCTTTTCGTTTAATTTTTGGAATTTTTTCATGGTTTTCTTAATTCTAATTAGTTAACAAATCAGTGATTACTTTGGATCTTGTCTGCAATCAGTAACCCAATGCTTTCCATTCCAGCAAGGCTCATTGTAAGTGGTTTTTTCCTGACCATCGGACAGGTCAAATTCAGGTTGCAGTGCCATTAAACCACCTTTGATGGTTTCCAGGCTCTCCACCTTCTTTTCATTTAATTTTTCCAGCTTTTTCATATATGTTTTTTTTAGAACATGCTACATATATCTCGGCTGACCTTGGGGTGCATTATGTCTCCTCATGCATTTCATTAGGTCACTCGTATATGGTTAATTACAGGGCTTATCCCTTTACGACCTAAAATTAAAGCACCCAGGAATTGGTATAAAAGCTGATTAATATTTGCGGGGAATCGGTCATTATTTGCAGAAAAAGGGGAAATATCCGCGTTTACATGCGTTCCAAGAAACTGGCTACCGCCTCTTTTTTTCGCTCCGACACGGGGATTTTGTCGCCCGTAGTCATTTCTAGGTAGCCATCTTTGAAGTATTTGCTTACAAATTGACCATTGACCAGGTACGACTGATGGCAACGCAGGAAGGTATCTGTTGGTAATACGGCCTCATATTCTTTCAATACTTTAGATACCAGGATGGAAGTGCCATCATTTATCCAGAAGGTGGTATATCCCTTATCACTGCTGCAATACACAATATCTTCTATGTTGATGACCTGTGTAAAGGCGGTACTCTTTAATGCAATCCGCTTAGGGCGGGCACTCCCCCTATAATGGGTGGCAGCAATTTCTAATTGATACTGGTTAAATTTATGTTGCTCCGTTTTCTTAAAACAACGGTCAACAGTGTCGTTAAACTGTTCTGTATCCAGTGGCTTCAGCAAATAGCCACAGGCGCCCAGGTTGAGGGCTTGAATAGCATACTCGTTATAGGCTGTGATGAAAATAACCTGAGAGCCGGATACATCGATACGGTTAAAAAGGGTAAAGCAGGTATCATCTTTCAGTTGTATATCTGCCAATATCAGCTCAGGCTTCAGTTGGGGGATTTCTTTCTCTGCCTTCACAATATCCGCCGCATACCCTACCAACTGTAAATAAGGTAGCTGGTCTACCAACGCTATAATATGTTTCTGAATATTGGTTTCGTCTTCAAGAATATAAACAGTCATCTATCTATTTTTTAAGCTATTATTAGGGGAATGGTGACGATTACAACAAATCCGTTGCTATCCTGTTTGGGGCTACACGAAAAATATGCCAGTTGCTGTTCTTTATTAAAGAGTAAATCCAATCGTTCTTGTACGATGATCTGCGATAATGATTTCTTTTCGCTATGCTGGTGCATATTTGCTTTAATGCCCACACCGTTATCATCAATGGTAATGACCAGTTGTTTGGCCACCTGTTGAAAAGTAATCAGCAGGAACCCTTTATAGTCAATGGTTTTAAACCCATGCTCAATGGCGTTTTCTACGAAAGGTTGTATCAGCATGGGAGGAATTAATATATCCGAAATTTCTAATTCATTCGCATCGATGCGGTAGTCAAACATCCCAGTAAAGCGCATCTGCTGTAGTCGAATATAATTTTCAAGCGCAGTAATTTCTTCTTCCAACAAAATAAAATCTTGCCGGTTTAGTTCCAAAATATGCCGCATCAACCTCGAAAAAGAAACGAGGTAAGCATTAGCCTCCTGTTTGCGATCGCTACTGATAAGTCCTTGTAGATTGGCCACTGCATTGTAAATAAAATGCGGGTTCAGTTGCTGCTGCCGGGTTTTTTGTTCCAACAGTAGGCGTTTGTTATCTATCAGAAGTTTTTCATTTTTTTCTCGGAGTAGGCGTTGCCGGTAGATGGTATATATAAAAAATACGCCCACTATTAATAAGGTACATATGACGAAAAATATCCAGCGTTGCTGAGAGATGATTTTTTCATTTAACGCATTCTCTGTTTTGAGTGTCGTTATGGCCTGATCCTTTTTCTCTGTCTGGTAGCGGGTATGCAGCTCTTCGATCTTAGCGGCTTCTATCGAATCGTTATTTCTTACATATGTTTCATAGGAGTTTTTGAAAGCTACCAGTGCATTCTTATAATCTCCTTTTTTCCGGTAGGACTCCGTTAGTCCTTCATAAATATTAATAAGATTGGTCGACTTTTTATGCTCAACTGCCCAGGCGATGCAGGCATTATAATAGTAAATCGCTGAGTCAGGCTGATTATTTCGTACAAAGCTGGTAGCAAGGTTATTAAAGACAAATGTATTTAGTCGGTCATGGTCCTTCATATAGTTAAAAAAAATCTTCTCACAGGCTGTTGCCTTTGAAAGATCTCCCTTAATGGCATATATCTGGGCCTCATAGTCGAATGTCCGTACTAATGCCATACTATCCTCAATCTGGATCGCCAGTTGACGGGCACTGTCCAGGTAATGTTGCATGGACTCCTGATCCAACTGCTTAGCAGCTAGCATAAAGGAGATATCGTAATAGCGCTGACGAATGATTGGATGCTGGTTAAAAGGATTATGTTTAAAATATAACCGGGTATAAAGTATGGCTTTGCCAATTTTATCATTGTTATAGTAGGACCTCGCCATCAAATCGTATAGCCGATACCGGAATATACTATTGTTCCGTTCTGCCCTTTTAATGGCCTCCAGGATCTGTGAAGCCTGGTCTGCCTTCGTGATATTATTGGCAGCAATGGAAAGATCCAAGACAGAAAAATCCTTCAGACTAACCAATGGCGAATCCGCCGGAGAGAGCGCCATCTGCTTGTAATAATACAATGCACTATCTAACTCCCTTTTCTGTTCAAACTGGTAACCTCTGAAATAATTGTAGTACGGGTCTTCCTCTTTATTATTTTCTTTTTCGAATGCAGCCAGGACAGCGGCTACCCTTTCCATCATGACCGGTTTTGAACTCGTATCATGAGAGAGAATTAATGGAATAAATGCAGCATCCTGCCTATTTGTAATATTTCTTACAGCTTTCTTTTGGGGCCTTGTTCCCTCCTTACAGCCAGTATACAAACATAGCATAATAATATAGGCAACAATGACAGTACATGGTCGATACAGGTTCTTCATACTAATTAATGGCCTGGTTGATAATTTGATGATTAGCTCATGACCGCTATCTCTACAGTATTGGAAACAAATATAGAAATATTTCCGCCATTCGTAGTCCTTACCAATAAAAAAGCCCGTTGCAGTTGCAACGGGCTTACTATTCACAAGGGATGAAGATTAATTAGCAGTACCAGTGAAGGTCACCACGCTGGTGGCAGGCACCTGTGCGGTGAAGCTACCATTGCTGTTGGCTGCAATTGGCGCCGTAGCGGCCCAGTGGTCGTTGCTAGCAGCGGAAGTTACATAACCAGTAATAGTAGAGGAAGTGAAGCCTGACAATGCCATTGCAAGGTTAACAGGTACAGATCCAGTGTTAGTCACTACGATGCTGAATGCGCCTGTCGTTGGATTTTTATAGGAAGACACGAGCACATTGCTATTATTGGAAACACTAGATCCAAAGCGGAAATAGCCTGGTTTAATGTATCTGGAATAGTTACCCAATACATCGTATGTTTTAGGGAACTCCAAGGTACCATCGCTCTTAGTGCAGATCAGCGCCTCATTATTTTGGAACGCCAGCATACCCAGCCAGTAGATATAAGTATTCACACTACAATTCACCAAGAATTTGTGCATGCTGGTGGCGAGTTTCAAACCTTCTGTCATGCTGGCATCATAGGTACCACCATCATCCGAAGCTTCTGTTACCCATGTTGGTTTATTACCAGTAGCGTAGTTCCAGGTGGTTGGATTTTGATTAAATCCATGTTTCCCCAGGATTAAATCGCCCTGTTCTACATAGCCATGGCCTGCGAGGATGTCCACATTACTTCTATCCATAGCAGACAGGAAGCTGTTGGCTGTGCCCCATGCAGCATTTTCAGAGGCGATAATTTTTACATTGTTGAATCCCTGCGCATTCAATGCAGGACGCAGGTTATTGGACACAAATTGACCGAGATGTGAAGAAGTCCAATAGGAAGCCGGCCAGCTAGAGAATACATTTTCTGGCTCATTGGTAGGGGAAACGCCCCACAGGTCAACGCCTTCATTCTTATAACCTTTCACAAATCCCGCAATGTAATTAGCGAAATCGGTAGAGCAGCAGCTATAGTTCAAACTATTAAAGTTTTGTCCACTTACACTGCTGGTATTGGTTTTCATATAGAGCGGCGGCGTCCAGGCAGAGGCAAACGCAATAGGCGTCTGATAACGTTGCTTAACGGTTTTCAACACCCATAATTGAGAGATCTGTGCTTTTTGGTCATCAGTAAGGGCATTGTAAGCCGCAGACCCAGGAACGATGCTAATATCGGTTCCTGCAGGCTTGATCGTTACGATGCCAGTGGATTTGTCGAACGGATAGGTGTACATAATTTCACCCCGAATAATATTCAACTGAAGACCGGCGCTGCCCCACAGTAAAGACATGATCGTGTCTCTGTTGGCAGATTCAAAGAAAGGGGTAACACGTCCGGCGAAGGCGCCAAATCCTTGTATAGGCTGCAATCCCTGACTCCAGTTCAAAGAGATATTAGCGCTATCTACTCCCGGTGTGGTAGAGGCAATCTGTGCCTTATTACCAGTGATTTGCTGCAGTGCGTCCTGCTTGGATTCTTTGGAACAACTTGCACTAAAGAATGCTGCCAATACTGGCAGTGCAAGCGCTTTGAGATGTTTGTTTTTCATTATTCAATTTTGGGTTTAGAGAAAAAGGATATCTGTTCCATAGGTTTTACTATGGTGGAATTACGTAACTTTAGTACACCTGAAAATTGAAAATAGGATTTATAAAAACATAACGCAGTCGACACTATTCAATCGTAACTTAAATTTAATAAAGCTTTTCTAGTAGCGGCATACAGGGAAAATGACTGCGCAGGAATTGATAAAAAAGTATCAGCAACAAAATCGTAACCCATGGAAGATATTAAACAGTATTTCGACGCCAATAAATCGCTCTGGAATCAATGGACCACTTTACATTTGGATTCCGAATTTTATAATGTACCCGCTTTTAAAGCAGGAGCTACCACACTCAACAAAATAGAACTGACAGAACTCAGCGCTGTCAAAGATAAATCTCTCCTGCACCTCCAATGCCACTTCGGTATGGATACGCTTTCCTGGGCCCGTGAAGGCGCTATCGTTACGGGAGTGGACCTCTCTGACAATGCGATCCACCATGCCCAAAAATTGGCTAAAGAAGTGGAAATCCCCGCTCATTTCATCTGCAGCAACGTATATGATCTGAAAACACATCTACACAGCCATTTTGATATCGTCTTTACATCCTACGGCACTATCGGCTGGCTCCCCGATCTGGATAAATGGGCTACCATCGTAGCGCATTATCTCAAACCAGGCGGTAGATTCTATATGGCAGATTTTCATCCGATGATTTGGATGTATGGAGACGACTTTCAATCGATCGAATATGGTTACTTTAATACCGGCGTGATTGAAACAGATCAACAAGGTTCTTATGCAGATAGAAACGCGCCCATTTATGGTAAAGAATATGGCTGGAATCATCCTATCTCTGAAATACTGAACGCCCTCATCAGGGCCGGACTACATATCTCCTTCTTCCACGAGTTCGATTATTCTCCGTATAACTGCTTCTCCAACACAGTGGAGGTGTTCCGAGGCAAGTGGCAGATCAAAGGACTAGAAGGCAAACTCCCCATGATGTATTCTATCATGGCGGTGAAGTAGTTATCTCCCAAAAAAATGCCGGGACGTCTGTGACGCCCCGGCATTTTTTTATTTTTTTTGTTGTCCCTGCCCACTGGGCAGGGACAACAGGCAGGAGCGTTTTACCTCCATTTTTTGATTTACATCACCCCTGCCCGCTGGGCAAGGACGACAGGGCGTAGGCTTCTTATTCCTCTTCTCCTGAATTCTTCAACTGCATCAGCAACGTATATGCATTCTTGGTCACCAACGTTTTACCAGATAAATCCGTTTTGATTTCCGTATAGCCGTCATAGGTAGTACCTATTTCTACGGGTGTCATGGTAAATTTGTGCTTATCATCTACCAGAAATACATAATTTTTATTCTGCCATTTCACCACCGCTCCTTCTGGCACCGCTGGCGTATGCACATTATTCAGCTCTATCTCCGCATTCATAAACATCCCTGGCACTAATTTCTTATCGTACTTATCGAAATGACAGTGCACCTCACTACTACGACTCTCATCCACATTCCTCGTGATCAGATGGATACTAGCAGTGTACTTCTCTGAAGGGTTATTCACCGCATAGCAAACAATCTGCTGGTCTTCAGATAAGTATTGCAAGTCTTTCTGGAATACAGTCAGGCTGAGATGCAGGTCAGCCGGATTGATCAGCTCAAATAGCACTTCCGTAGGACTTACATACCTCCCTGTGTTCACATTCACTTTGGTAATAAACCCGGAAATAGGCGAATAAATGCTGGCAGATTTCGTGATGTTCGCATCGCTGAGTTTATCCGGGTTGATGTTGATCAGTTGGAGCTTCTCCCGCAGGGCGCTGGCGGTTACCCGTTGTCCTTCATACTCACTTTTTGCCTGCTGGTACACTTTATCGCTGTTGGCTTTGGATTCATTCAGCTCCTTCTGGCGCAGGTAATCCGCTTCTAGGTAGCGCAGTTTACTTTTAGCCATCAAGTAATCCTGCTGTAACTGGATGTACTGCGGATCTTCCAACGTAGCCAGCACCTGCCCCTTCGTGATAGGCATACCTGGCAACAGTTTCATGGTTTTGAGATAACCACCTAGGGGCATACTTACGGATACCACATTCTGCGGAGGTACATCCACCACACCGTTTACACGCAGCAATGAATGCATTGTTTTCTCTGTAACGGTACCTGTTTGAATATCTCCATTCTTCAATTGCGCAGGCGTCAGTTCTACAGTATTGGTAACCGTATCAGTTGCGGCGGCCACTGTTGCCGGCGCTTTTGCTTCCTGTGGTTTGCTGTTGCAGGCCATCAGGAGCGCATTACATGTATATAGTATTATGATAGTCTTTTTCATCCGACGGCTGTTTTTTAAATATTTCCGCTCAATTTTTCTACGGTAAAGGCAGCATTATTCAACTGCTCGATGGTATTATAATAGCTGCTACGCATGTCTAGTGCTTGGTTGATCAGTATCACCCATTCCAGGTAACCTATTTCACCGCTTACCATGCGTTTATTGGCAGCATTGATAACTAGTTGCGCATTACGTAGTGTCACTTGTTCATAGTTCTGTAACAGTGATACATGACGTTTATACAACTCCAGGGCATTCTCTAGCGCCGTTCCCATCACTTGCCTAGTGGCTTCCAGCTCCCGTTGCTGCTGCAACATATATACATTGGACGCCCGAATACGAGCACGTTGCCCAGTGGCAAAAATAGGCACGCCCACGCCTACACTCACAGAAGAAAAGCGATCAGCCCCGCCAAAGTATACTTCCTGGTTACCGATCGGCTGCAAACCAATGATGCTCATGTTATAATAACCCAGGTTCAATGTAGGCAACAGGCGACTCTTTTCCAGCTTATATTCCTCTTTACTCTTATTAACCAAGGAATGCTGCATGGCAATTGTAGGCGTATTATCCACCGCACTGGTATCAGGTAATAACGGTAATCTATATACGATACTATCATGCTCCGGTACCACGGTTTGCTGTTCATTCAGCAGGATACGAAACTGATTGAGTGCCACCCCATAATCTGTTCTTAATACCGCCAACTGGTTAGCGATCTGCTGACGCTGGTTTTCAGCGGTTGATTTTTCCAAGATATCGGTATCGCCTACTTTAAAACGCAACGAAGCCTTTTGCAGGAAAACACTGTACATACTATCCGCTTCTACCAGCAATTGCTCCCGACGTTGCATCACCAGCAATTCATAATATAATTGTTTTACTGCGACCTTGATATCTTGTTCCCTTAACTGTGTATTGACTTTGCTGATGGCAATATTTGCCAGGTTGACATTTCTTTGCCGCTGATAAACAGTCGGAAATTGCACGCCCTGGGAAACAGTGAAACGATTGTCGTTGGCAATACTGTTTATCTTCCCATATTCAAATCCAATATTGGTTTTGTCAATATCCAGGTTACTTTTCTTCAAAGTCTGATAATACTGCTCTCCCACTCTTGCAGCCTGCACGTGCAAGTTATGCTGTAACGCACGGTGCAGGGCGGTATCCAAAGACACTTTCTCCTGCGCATGAGAGGCTAAGGGGAAAGATAAAATTAATATAGCCGTTACCGTTATTACCTGTTTGTTACGGAAAAATTTAAATCCTTTATCAAACAGGATATAAAATACCGGCAGCACGAATAATGTCAGCATGGTAGATATCATTAAGCCTCCTATTACTACAGTGGCCAGCGGCTTCTGTACTTCCGCCCCTGCCCCTTTACTGATTGCCATCGGGATAAAACCCAGCGAAGGTACCAAGGCCGTCATCAACACCGCTCGTAGCTTGCTTTTGGTGGCATACAATACAATCTGCTTCATGTCTGTCCAGCCTTCACTTCGCAGGCGATTGAACTCCGTTACCAGGAGGATACCATTCAATACGGCCACTCCAAACAAGGCAATGAATCCCACGCCAGCGGATATACTGAAAGGCATACCACGTATCCATAAGGCTAGGATACCACCAATCGCTGATAATGGAATAGCCGTATAAATCAACAATCCTTGCTTGATGGAGTTAAAGGCAAAATAAAGGAGCATGAATATCATGAATAACGCTATCGGCACTACGATGGAAAGTCGCTGTTTCGCGGCGGTCAGGTTCTCAAAAGAACCACCGTATACCATGGTATAATTCGGTGGCAGCTTCATTTTGGTCGCTACTTTTTGTTGCAACTCTTTCACGATCGACTGCACATCTCTTCCGTTTACGTTGAAACCTATAATGATTCTTCTGCGGGTGTTTTCGCGTTGAATTTGGTTAGGGCCTTCTATCTCTTCTACTTTGGCCACCTGGTGCAAGGGTATCTGGTTACCGGTTTTGGTAGGTATGAGCAGATTTTGTACATCGCTGATATCCTGACGGGCATCATTGGCCAGGCGTACCACCATATCAAATCTCTTCTCTCCTTCATATACCAATCCGGTTGTTTGTCCGGCGAATGCGGTATTCACTACCCGGTTGATATCACTAACATTCAGGCCATATTGCGCCATCGCATCACGGTCGTAGGTAATCACCAACTGTGGCATCCCAGTTACGGTTTCTACATACAGGTTGGTGGCCCCAGGGACCGTTTTAATCACTTCTCCCAACTTGTTGGCGTAGTGGGCCAGCGTATCCAGGTCTTCCCCATAGATCTTACAAACAACATCCTGTCTTGCTCCAGTCATTAGCTCATTGAAACGCATCTGTACCGGGAACTGAAAACCTACACTAATACCAGGTATGGCCGACAATTCTTTCGTCATTTTCTCCGACAGTTCAGGGAAAGATCCCGCTGAAGTCCATTCCTTCTTGGGTTTCAGGATCACCATCATATCACAAGCCTCTAATGGCATCGGATCTGTAGGTATTTCCGCGCTACCGATTTTGGTCACCACTTGCTGTACTTCCGGAAACTTCTTCAACAATATGGAGGAAGCCTTCTGTGTTGCGGCAATGGTGGTGTGTAAGTTACTACCGGTGAGCAATCGCGTATCAACAGCAAAATCGCCTTCTTCCAGTTGGGGAATAAATTCACCGCCCATTTTTCCTAAGATAAATACCGCGATAGCAAACAATACTAATACACTGGCAATAATGGTTTTAGGATAATACATCACCTTCGCCAATAGTGGCTGATAACGACTTTCCAGCCAGGTCATCATCCTGTCGGCTATACTTGGCTTATGACTGATTTTCTTGCTAAGAAACAGTGCGCTCATCATCGGTACATAAGTAATGGAGAGCAGGAATGCACCCAATATGGCGAAACCTACGGTGAGCGCCATTGGTTTGAACATCTTCCCTTCAATACCCTGTAAGGACAAAATAGGGATATAAACAATGAGGATGATGATCTGGCTGAATACAGCGGATTTGATCATCTGTCCGGCGCTCGTATTCACTTCCTCATCCATGGTAGGTTGATCAATCTGCATCAGTGTTCGGAACTTCTCCGAATGCGTAAATCGGTGCAGGATGGCTTCTACAATGATCACCGTACCATCCACGATTAATCCGAAATCAATCGCGCCCAAACTCATTAGGTTACCACCTACCCCGAACATATTCATGAGCGTAATGGCAAACAGCATTGACAAGGGGATTACGGAAGACACGATCAAACCGGCCCGCAGATTCCCCAAGAAAAATACCAGTACAAACACCACAATCAACGCTCCTTCTATCAGGTTCGTTTCCACCGTGCTGATGGCATTATTCACCATTTTGGTACGATCCAGGAATGGATCTATAATGACGCCTTCCGGTAGTGATTGCTGTATCTGTGCTACTTTCTCTTTTACGCGCTTGATCACTGCAGAAGAGTTCTCTCCTTTCAGCATCATAACTACCGCTCCGGCTACTTCTCCTTTATCGTTATAGCACATAGCGCCATAGCGGGTGGCTGCACCCAGTTGCACAGTGGCCACATCTCTAATGAGCACTGGCATGCCATTGGACAAGGTTTTGACCACAATCTTTTCGATATCGGCAATACTTTTGGTCAACCCTTCACTACGTATATACAATACCGTTGGTCCTTTTTCAATATAAGCGCCGCCGGTATTTTCATTATTTTTTTCCAGGGCGTCAAACACTTCTGCAATAGTGACATTATTGGCTTTGAGCTGTCCGGGTCTCACCGCAATTTCATACTGTTTTAATAGTCCACCGAAACTACTGACATCGGCCACGCCGGGGGTTCCCAACAACTGACGACGTACAATCCAGTCTTGCAGGGTACGTAGCTCCATCGGGCCATATTTAGCCTCATAGCCAGGTTTGGGGCGTAATACATATTGATAAATTTCACCAAGTCCGGTGGTCACTGGGGCCATTTCCGGAGCGCCTACACCAGCGGGGATTTCCCTGGTTACTTGCTGTAATCGCTCTGCAATCTGTTGCCGAGCCCAATAGACATCGGTGGCATCGTTAAATACGATGGTCACAAGACTCAGCCCAAAGCGGGAGAAGCTGCGGATCTGCTTCAGGCCGGGAATATTACTACAGGCCTGTTCTATGGGGAAGGTAATGAGTCGTTCTACATCCGGAGCTCCCAATGCTGGAGACACGGTGATAACTTGTACCTGGTTATCTGTAATATCTGGTACTGCATCTATAGGCAGGCGCGTAACTTCATATCCGCCCCAACTGATGAGTGCAAGTACGAATAGCCCTACAATTAGCTTGTTCTTTACAGAAAAGCTAATAATCTTGTTTAGCATATCCTAAAATTCATTAATTCAAATTGGCAAAACAAATTCCTTTCATCTGTGTTTCAGATGAATAACTAAATGGTATTATGAAATGTTTTAAGCCTGGGGAGGACGGAATAAGGAAGATAAGGCTGGTTCAGGAAGATAACAGGCCTTCAGCACAGGATTTTTTACAGGGATGACATAACTTTCCTGCTGTAGTTTTACAGTTATGGTTCTGGCCAGGGGTACATATATATGCTGTAGCGCATGCACATCTACGGTTTTGTAGGGCAATTGCATATCCCTGTCAGCATCATCATCTTTGTCATCTTCGGTCATGTAATGCATACAAAGGAAGTCTGATATACTCAGATCTGGATTCAGCCGATGATGCTCCTGGAAGTGAATAACCAGGGTTGGCAACTTCAGCAACTGATCCAGGTTCGTATTGTTTACCAGGAAAACTGCCAATATGATATATGCAATTACTCTTTTCACAAAGGACAAAGATAAAAAATAAGTCTTAAGAGGCCCGAAATTATTAATAATTTGAAAATACTATTGTTAGAAACTTATGAGAAATTGGATAAGACACCCCGTTATTTTGGAAAGTCGAAGAATACTGCTAGTTCCCCTCGTAGAACAGGAAATAGACCAGATTGTGGCCAGTAGCCTGGATGAACGCATCTGGACCTACCTGCCCATCCAAGGAACAGCATCCGATATTCGTACTGCCCTGCAGGAAGCCATTCAAGCGCGCGCGCAGCAAACGCAATATCCTTTCAGCATTGTAGACAAACAAACTGGCCAAACCATTGGTACTACCCGGCTTTTGAAACTAGACCCGATCAACAGAACATTGGAAATAGGCTGGACTTGGTACCTGCCCATATATTGGGGTACCGGATACAATGAAGAGTGCAAATTGCTGCTACTAAACTATTGCTTTGAAGACTTGAAAACTATACGGGTGGCATTTATCGCCGGAGAAAAAAATATTCGGTCTAGAAAAGCAATTGAGCGACTAGGCGCTAAATTCGAAGGCATATTCCGGAATGTGGCCATTCGCCATGATGGCAAGCGTAGCAGTGCCTGCTATAGTATCATCGATGAGGAATGGCCAGAAACGAAAGTACACCTGGAAAACCTGGTCAATAGTAAACTGACGGGCGCCCGGTAGCCGAAGCTACTTGCTTCGTTTGATATCAAATTTGTTCAATACCTTATGGATATTCACCCTGGAAAAGGTGGCTCGCACTAATGCAGCCATCGTTTGTTCTGTGGGTGGTATTATTGTTGTCATCAGCTCACAGTACAGTTGTCCATTTTGATAAGCCATATTTTTGACGAGGGCACTATCTGTGCAAAACAAAGGACCTACTTTTTTCTCCTGGATGCTATTCAACTGAATACGTCCCCACATTTCATTAAAACTGAGGAAATATTGATCTGCCCCCGCAAATCGTGCTACCGGCATCGCATCGCCATCACCAATGGCGGTGAAGTGGTACAGAGAGGAAGCCTTGCTACCATCCCAGTAACATACTTCAAAGTGGGTTTTATCTTCTCCCTCATCATTGCTTTTCAGGACAGTCAGGATCTTGTCTCCATAAACATCAAAAGATACAATGGCGTTAAAATCTTTATTCAACCCTTGCAACTGTTGCAGTTGTAATATTTTCTTTGCATGCTGCTCTTGCACTCCCTGGAATAAAACCGCTGAGTCCATACGCACCATTAGGCCTAATGCGCCTTTCCATTTGCGTACATTCAAATCAGGCCCCGATATATTCTCAATCGGCAGATCTGTGATATATTTCTCTCGTTGTTGTGTAGCGAGATGATATCTCCACGGGTGGCCATCAGGGTCCACTGCAATGAGGGTATTATCATCCAAAAAATCAGCATAGCTATAGCCTTCCAATTTTTTATACACCGCGTTATTACGATAGATAACAGCCGTCAGCAAGATCGTATCTTTTTTATCAAAATCAATGCTGGCCACAGTAAGCGACTGATCTCCTGCGCCACCAGTCATCATACAACCAACGCCATCTAATTTTACACGTTCAAATTGTAGCGTATCACTACATGTAGGAGGATTTACATTCACATTAGGCATGAAAAGATGCAGCGCGAGGATCAACAAATATTGCATGGGTTAATTCAATTTTAGATATTTTTCAAATATAGTCATTTAGGATCATACCCAAATCGCAAGAATCGGGTTTTCTGCCCTGGCACCGCGATCTACCTTTACATCATGAAAGCAAATATCGCAGAACTGCCCTGGGAAGATATTACAAAAAATCTCATGGAACGGGGATATGTAATCGTTCCCCAAGTGCTCAGTGCATCCGAATGTGCAGAGCTTCGTCAAAATTACGATCACCCGGCATTGTATCGCAAAACCATTACCATGGCTAGATACCGGTTCGGGCTAGGAGAATATAAATATTTCCGTTATCCATTGCCTCATATCATCACGCAACTACGGGAACAAGTATACGAAAAAATTTTACCGGTTGCCAACAACTGGATGCAACAGTTGAAACAGGATACCCGTTTTCCGGATACGCATGCGGAAATGCGCGCTCGTTGCGCTACCAATAACCAACTATTGCCTACGGTGCTTATTTTGAAATATGGCAAAGAAGGATTTAATACACTCCATCAAGATTTATATGGAGACATATTCTTCCCCATGCAAATGGTGTTCATGCTGGATGAACCTGGGGAAGATTATACTGGAGGCGAGTTTGTTATTACAGAACAGATACCTAGAGCGCAATCCAAAGCCAATGTACTACAACCTCGTCGGGGGGATATGCTCATATTCGCTACCAATTACCGACCTGTTAAAGGTATGCAAGGCTTCTACAAAGTGAATATGAAACATGGCGTAAGCCCGGTCCATAGCGGGAATCGCCACTCGCTGGGCATTATCTTTCACGATGCACTGACATAAAAAAAGGCCGCGGTGGCGGCCTATCTTTATTTATTTTCTAACAGTGTCTTCAACACTTGCTGGAGTCTCTCTCCTCGCAGGTTGGAGTCTATAATTTTTCCTGAAGGATCCAACAGGAAATTGGTAGGGATACTTCTGACGAAATACAATTTAGGAATATCTCCTTCCCATCCTTTCAGCTCACTTACATGATGCCATACCAGGCCGTCTTTCGCGATAGCTTCTTCCCATTTAGCTTTTGCATCGGGTTTGTCGAGTGATACGCCCAGGATATCAAATCCTTTTCCTTTGAAGGTTTCATAAGCTTTCACCACATTCGGATTTTCTGCTCTGCAAGGTCCACACCAGCTTGCCCAGAAGTCGACCAATACATATTTACCTCTCAGATCAGAAAGTTTCATCGTACTGCCATCAGGTTTAGCTGCGGAGAAATCCGGGGCTACTTGACCAGGTAAAAATTGGGCTGATTTCGCGATATTCTCGGCTACCTTTTTCCCTAGCTCGGAGGCTTTCAATGCCGAAGAAAATGAGTTAAATAATTGCTGAGCTGGCGCCAGGTCTGTAATACGACGTTCTGTCTGTATGCTCAACAGGTATATGGAAACAAAGCTGTTCGGATGCGTTTGCATGAATTTCGTTTTCACGGCATCCTGTTGCACCATATATTTACGAATCAACTGACCTCTCTGACTTATCAGAGAGCTATCCAGTGGCGCTCCTTCTGCTCGTTTTGTGGTTAGTACACGTATAGAATCCAAAGGCGTTTCAATGGGTTCTAACAGTGCACGCAGACTTTCATAATCCTTATTGACTTCACTGCCAGTAACTGGTGATTGCCGTATGGTTTTCCAGTAAACCGAGTCTGCCTGCATATCTATTTTCACCTTATCGCCTGGACCAACGAACAATGATTTTGCGCCAAGGATGTAAGGTTTGGCAACATCTGGGCTACGGAAAAATAATGTCAAAATAGCGGGATCGATAGTACGTCCTTTAAATGTAAATCCACCTTTGCTGGCAATAGTAGAGTCAATTGGCGCCCCTTTCAGGTGTGTCCCTTCCCCGTCATAAAGGAAAATTTTTGCGCCGTTCAATGAGGCAGGTACTTTTCCCTGGATGTTATAATCTTGTTGTGCAAACAGGGATACAGACGAACATAGGGCTGTTGCTAATAATACGATAGGTTTCATGTATAATTTGCTGGTTGGTTTTGTGACAGACTCAATCTGCAATTTTTTTTGTTATAGGGAGACACGTGTTCCACTAGCGGCAATAGTAAACGGTTAATTGGCAAGGGTTTACTATGGAATACGTTTAGTCGTTTAGGTTATCTAGTCATCAACAAAAAGGTCGCAAATGCGACCTTTTTGTTGAATTTATTTAAAACTTTTCTTAGTTAGGGGTATTCCCGTCATATTTATCCAGCAAGGCTTCCAGCTCTTTCACTTTTTCTGGATATTGCTCTGCCAAGTTGTTTTTTTCTCTTACATCTTCTTTCAGATTAAACAACTCCGAAACTTTCGGTGTGCCCTGCGCGCCACCACGACGGAATTTCCAATCACCCACCCGAATTGCTTCCGCTACGCCATAGTTGACATAATAAATCGGAGAATGGTTATAATGCGCGATTTTACCCGTCAGCAGACTATCTACAGCCTCGCCGTCAATTTTTCTACCTTTTGGCAATGGCGCACCAGTCCATTTGGCGAGGGTTGGCAGCACATCCATACTGGTGAATGCATCTGGAATTTCTTTTCCTACTGGCGTATGATTTTTCCAATAGATGATGAAAGGCACCCGATGACCACCTTCATAAGTATCTCCTTTGTGACCACGGAATATTCCTTGGCTACCTACATGCCATGGCTTAGTATGCCCGTCTTTGGACATACGGTCTGGAAAATCGATCCAAGGGCCGTTGTCGCTGCTGAAAATAAAGATGGTATTATCCGCCAAACCTTGCTTTTCCAGGGCATCCCAAAGCAGGGCCAGATTAGCGTCAATCTCTTCAATCACATCTCCGTATAGACCACCCTTGGAATTTCCTTTAAATTTACCGGAGGCATCTACTGGCAAATGTGGCATATTATGCGCCAGGTACAGGAAGAAAGGCTTGTCCTTCTTCTGTGTACGGATGTATTTAATCGCTTCCTGGGTGTACAAGCCTGTCAGGGAAGTATCCTGCGGGCGATAGATTTCAGGCGTCCGGTCGCGGAAGATTTTAATAGTGGTATCTGTAGCTACATATGGAGGTCTATAATCGTGGCTATAGAGCATCCCGAAATAATGGTCAAATCCTTGGGCATTGGGCAAGTTATAGGGATGTATGTCTCCCATATGCCATTTTCCTATCATGCATGTGTTATAGCCTACTCCTTTCAACATTTCCGCAATGGTGACATCCTCATCTGGCAACCCGATTTTATAACCGGGAGGGATTGGAAAGTTCAGTCCAGAGCGGGTTGGATAACGCCCTGTCATCAAGGATACCCTAGAAGGGGTACAGGTAGGTGAAGACACCATGTATCCAGTAGCTTTCACGCCTTTGGTAGCTATCTTGTCCAAGAATGGCGTACGAATCAGCGGATTCCCATAACAGCTTAGATCGCTGTATCCCATATCATCCGTCAATACGAAGATGACATTCGGTCTTTTCTGTGCGGAGGCATCAACCATGCATCCTGCTGCCAATAATAGCAACGCAAGTAATTTCTTTTTCATTTGTTCAGCTTTCCAGAGAACCAAAGATAATATCTGCCCGCATTAAAATCATGATAATTTCATCCATAAAAAAAACAAGCCCCGGAAGGGGCCTGTCTGCATAGTTCTGCTAATAGTTGTCTGAAGGGGTTATTCACTGTATGTCGCTTAATTAATGTCAGTTTATTCGTGTAAAATCTCGACTTCTGTTCTGCGGTTCACTTCATGTTCTGCATCTGTGCATTTCACCCCTTTCTTACAGTGGTTCAACAGATGCATATCTCCTCCCCCTGCTGAGCTGATCCTTCTTTTGTCTATGCCTTGCGAAATGAGATATTGTACCGCTGCTGCGGCCCGCTTACGCGATAACTGTAGGTTATAGGCAGCACTACCCCTACTATCCGTATACGCTACCAAGCGCACGCGCATACTGGGATGCGCCCGCAGGGTATTCGCCAGGGAATCCAATATCAGTGCGGCATCCGGGCGTATATTCCATTTGTTATAATCGTAGTTCAGGTTTTGCAGGATGAACTTATCGCCCGTATGGAGTTGCTTTTCTATGCAAATATCTTTAAAGACGGTTTCCCCATCTTTCATACCGCGTGTAGTGAACGTGAGAGAATCCACGCGTCTTCCATTTTCATGGATGCGGATAACATAATCGGTTTCTTTTTCCAGCGTCAGTTGAATATTCCTATCCGTATCGCCACTGAAGCACCAGCCCATATCGCGTTGTTTGTTGTATAGGTAGACACACTGTCCTCGGAGTGGCGTGCATACCTTTCCAACGAAAGGAATAGTTAATCCAGGGGTTTCTGGCCTATATAAGAGCGGCATCTCATGGACGGAGTAGATGTCGTCTCCCCCAAATCCTCCTGGCCTATTGGATGCAAAATAACCGCCGCCATCTGTGTAGGTAGTAAAGTAAAAGTCATCACCTGGGGAATTATAGGGATAGCGCAGGTTTTGCGGGGCACTCCATTGCGATTTACTACCGGTGCTTCGGAACATATCAAATCCCCCCATGCCTGGCCAGCCAGTACTGCTGAAATACAAAGTACCTTCAGGGCCAATGGTAGGAAATTCCTCATCATCCGCGGTATTGATAGATGGGCCACAATTAACAGGCGCACTCCATTTGCCGTCCGCTTGTCTTTCACAATACCAAATATCTGTACCACCTTGTCCGCCTGGCATATCGGATGCGAAATACAGGATATTATCATCCGGACTTAAGGCCGCATGCCCCAGTGAATACTCTCCCGGTTTATTGTATGGGAACGGCTGCGGCGCTGTCCATTGATGATTAGCATCTTTCGTGGTTGTATAAAGTTCCAACCGGCGATAACCATAAGTTATCTTACATGGTTTTTTCATTTTTACGACGGGGATCTTTTTATCCGGATCTGTGAGCGTTACATAACCTGTGTTGAAAGATTTATCAAATGCGATAGGGCCAACATGGTAACGGGAATGGTTCAACGCAGGCGAAAAATCATCGAGGTACACCGCTCCGTTATTACTGGTATCCGCGCTATAGAGGTTGTAAAAAGCTCTTCTCGTACGTCCGTAATCATTACGATTAAATCTACTGCCTGGTTTCAATCTGTCTTTTAGTAGGGTATCAGACATAAATACTACTCCTCCTGGAAAACGTGTAGCCCCCCAATCAGAGTGACTACTGTTCAACCGCGCTTCATTGTGAATACTTATATCTAGTGGATGCTGCATCCAGTTCACTGCGGAATCACAACCTGCGATTCGCACCTGTACGCCAGGAGCATTGGGATTAGCTTGTGCATATTGTTGATAGGCAGCTTTTGCTTCTTCATAACGACCCAAACTTTTCAAAGCATCGGCGTAGTAAAATCGGCTCTCTGCCGGTGCATCGCTGTGGGTGAGCAATTTGCCGTACCATTCCACCGCATCTTTATAATCATCTGTTGCACTGTAACAATCTGCCAGCCTCGCCAGCACTGCCGTTGGTGTTTTGTCTTTTTTCTTCTCTGCGATACGTTTATACATCGATGCTGCACGGGCGTATTCGAATTTATCATACAATATGTCTGCCTGCGCCAGCAAAGTTTTTTGTTCCTGTGCCCCGGCTATTTGGCTCATAAAAAACAGGGAGAGTAAAATTAAAATCCTTCTCATAGTCAATGTTTATAGCATCATGCAGCATTAGAAATAGCGGGGACTTGTTACCCTGGTTCGTTTGCCTGTAAACAAGTAGCCGATCGATAGTTCATGAGATCCACTTTGATAGGAAGCCATTTTATTGATCGTAAGATCATAAGCATAACCTATGCGCAGTTGTTGTGTCACATTAAACTGCACCATGGCACTGGCGGCATCCAGTTGTTCCAGATCGTTGCTCAGTGCGGATTTATTCCATATTTTGATGCCAGTACGATAGGAACCGCCTACCCATAAACGATCAGCGATGAGCAGTAAGGCGGTGAAATCAAAATTGGAGGGGCCTTTGAAATCCTCTTTCCAGAGCACAGAAGGTTTCAACTTCAGGTTGTCGGAGAGGTTCAGCATAAGCCCTGCATTTACATACATGTGCTGGGTTTTGCGGATGGTTTTATATTGATAGCCTTTCCAATAGTAGCGGGAAGCATCCGTATAAAGGGAAAACAAGTCCATCACAGAAGCGCCAACATACCAGGTGGGAGTATAATAGTACACCCCGAAACGGGCATCTGGAATCCAGGTAGAAGCACGGCCCATGGGAATAGCGGGGTCGTTAGCGTCATTGTATACTAAGGCTGATCCATCAATCGCATATTGTGTAACGCCAGCGCCTATACCCAAACAAAGCCTTTTATCACCGTCTTCATTGACAGGAATCCGGTAGGAGTACATACCATAGATAGAGGTTGCATCCTGTGGCCCTAGTTTATCATATAGGATCTGCATCCCAAGGCCCACCCTTGCATCCCGCGAGGAAGTGAGGGCACCATCTACGGAAACACCGCCTGTTTGCGGCCCTCCGGGGAAACTCACCCATTGCTTACGGTAAATGGCGTTTGCAAAGAGATCTTCTTTATACCCTGCATATGCCGGATTTACGGACAGCATATTAAATACATATTGACTAAACTGTAGATTTTGCTGGGCCACCACCTGGCGAGGAAACAGTAACACCAGCAACATGCTCAGCACTAATCCATATTCCTTTTTAAAATTAAATCCCATAGGAAAATTTTTATGTCAATAAGTAATTTTTATCGTAGCAGTTCTATCCAGCCTTTGTATTCGCGGATTCCCTGCGTTGGACTATTCAGCTTCAGGATGTAATAGTAGGTACCTTCATTCAGGCCATCTCCATTCCATTTATTATCATAATTCTTGTTCTGGTACACCTGATTACCCCACCTGTTATAAATAAATACCGCAGATCCTGGATAGCGTTGCAACCCTTCAATCACCCAGAAATCATTTTTACCATCGCCATTTGGAGTAACTACATTCGGGATGAAAATATCATCACCGGTGATAGGCACTCTAGTGATGGTGCTAGTATTATCAGAGAGGTCCACATCTAATTCAGTAGCGCTGACGGTAGCTGTATTGCCCACGTCTCCCCCATTTACCAACTTCAAGGTAAACTGCAGGGTGGCCGATTGTCCGCTCGGCATTGCAGGAATAGTCCAGATGATATTTCCACTAGCCGCATCGTATACAGCGGAGCCTACACTTGGCGTGAATGTCAACGGTACGCCCAGTTCACTTTCCAAGTGATCTGTCATGATCACATTGGTAGCTGTATCTGGCCCTTGGTTGGTGGCCGTAACTGTGAATTGCAGTACCTGTCCTACTTTCAGCGGCGGAATGGTATTCAACTGTTTGGTTACTTTCATGTTTGCAAACCTGGCGCTAGTAATCGTCACCACCGAAGTATCCGGAATCGTGACATCCGGTGGACCAGTGATAATAGCCACATTCCTGATGACTGCCATACCAGTAATCGTTGCGGTATAGCTCCAGGTCAATGTTTCACCCGCATTCAGTAATCCTATATTCCAGGTGATCACACCATTACTGAGACTTACTGTACCACGTGGAGGGTTGCCAAATATTGGCGTACCCAGCACACTGGCAGGTGGCAATGAATCCGTTACTACAACTGGGTTTACACCCGCTTGTCCATGGTTGGTTACAGACAGAGAATAAGTGATCTGCTGACCTGGTTTGTAAGGACCAGGATTGACAGATTTATTCACATCCAATTGCGCTTTCGCCAACACAGTAGTAACAATTGTATTGCTGGTATTATTGGAACTGTCTGGATCCGTCAAACCCGCAGGGGTATTCACAGTGGCAGTGTTACGGAGTGTACCTGGTGCGCTGGCGGTTCCTGTAATGCGTAATGTCACAGCACCTTGTACCGGGAAAGTATTGATCGCAATAGTAGCAGTACCATTTACGATGGACGGTACTATATTCGCTGCCCCGTTGGAAGTGGACAAGATATTGATCACCGGTTGCAGCAGACCTGTTGGCAGTACATCTTGTACTTTCGCGCCATCAGCAGATGATGGGCCCATATTCACTACCAGCAAATCGTAGGTGATGGTCTGACCCACATATACCTGCTCACTGCCGGTTTTCTGTATGGAAAGATCCGCCTGGCTGCCAATTATACTCTGTACCGTATTGGAAGGTTGCTGCGCGCCATTCAATGTTAGATTTGCCACATTGGTAACAGTACCTGCGGGAGCATCTTGTCTTACCGTTCCTGTGACCACAATTTGTATACTGCTGGTATCTACACCTGGGATAGTAGCTATCACATTTACGGCATTACCACTACCTGTAGTACCCTGGGATACACTCGCAGTATGTTTCGTAGTGGTAGTCCAGGTTACATTGGTCAGGACGCTTGGTACAGCGTCTGTGATGATGACATTGCTGGCTGTTTTTGCACCCGTATTCACCACATTGATCACATAGGTAGCCTGCTTGCCTCTCACCAGGGTAGCAGGGCCAGTTTTGGTGATATTCAATTGCACCTGGTTAGTGCCCGAATTACCCAAAACATGGGTAGATATACTGGAAGATTGCGGGGTAGTACCGATTTCGGCAGGCGTCACGATGGCCGTATTCGTAATATTACTGCCTGTATCAACAGTAGGTGCTATGATACCTTTCACTGCAATATTTATGATATTGCCTGCGCCTGTCGGCAGATTGCCAGTCAGGCTGACAGCATTGCCTGTTCCAGAAGTAGCGCTGGTGATACTCGCTTTACCGCTGGCTGTGGCAGTCCATGTTACATTAGTAATGGCCGCAGGCACCGCATCTGAAACCTGGAAGTTAACAGCATCACTCAGACTTGTATTCTGCACTTTGATATTATAAGTCAGGCTATCTCCGGCGGATGCCTTAGACGGTCCTGTTTTACTGATAGTTAATACCGGTAAGCCTCTTACAATTGTTTGCACCACTGTAGAGGAATCTGGCACACCGGTTTCTGATGGTGTGATGGTCGCCATATTACGGAGCGTATCCCTGAAGGAAGAACTGGTGTTACCATTGATAATAACTGTAATACTATTGCTGGCACCTGGCGGGATATTCGCTGTCAACTGTACAGTATTGCCGGTACCAGTGCTAGCCCCAACAATGCTGGCAGCGCCTTGCGCCGTAGCAGACCAGGTCACTTGCTGAATAGCCGCTGGTACAATATCCCGGATCACGGCATTGGTAGCATTACTTGGACCTGCATTCAGTGCCGTAATCGTATACGTGATAGGCTGACCAGATTGTAATTGTGATGGGCCCATTTTCAGGATTTCTACACCAGGCGTTTGCGTTACCACTGTTTGGATGGTGCTGGTATCAGCAAGTACACCTAGTTCCGCAGGTTGTACGATCGCGGTATTGGTAATAGTACCGACATAAGCAGGATCTATTACACCCATTATATTCACGAGTATATTTCCTTGCGGCGGAATATTTGCTTTCAACTGAACATTATTGCTAGTGCCACTACTATCCGTAACAATCGTACTACCATTGCTGCTGCTGGCTTTCCAAGTAACCTGTGTAATGCTTGTAGGGATTACATCCTGTATAAGCGCCCCTGTGGCATTGCTCGCACCGTTGTTGGTGATCATGAGCAAGTAGTTGACCGGCGCGCCGGCAGCATTATAGGATGGACCACTCTTACGGATATCCAACAGCGGTTTGCTAACAATGAGCGTAGTAACTGGAGGACTCACAGCAGGGACATTATTATTGTCTGCCGGAGTGGCCGTGGCGGTGTTGATAATTGTGCCTGTAGCCGAAGGCGCTACTGTTCCCGTTACCAGGATCATGACATAAGCGCCACCTCCAGCAGGTATGTCTGCATTCACTGAGATCTGCGGAGAAGTACCAGTAGCACCGCTATTTACAACAGCCCCATTTCCTCCCGTCACTTGCCAACTGATATTGGTGAGGCGACTATCTATCGTATCTGTTATGATGACTCCTCTTGCGTTACTTGGGCCATTGTTGGTTACACGAATCGTGTAAGTCATACTTACACCAGCAGTTACTTTGGATGGTCCAGTTTTTCGTACATCCAACTGCGTGTTGCGGGTGATCTGTGTAACTACTGTATCCCTCACGGATACGCTGGTATCTGTTGCCGCTGCTATGTTTGTAATATTTCCAGATGCTGACGGATCAATGGTTCCTGTTACGCCAATAACCACCAGGTTATCACGGCCTGCTGGAATATTGGCGGTGGTATTTACATTTCCATTGCCACTAAACGGACCGGTAACAGCAGCAGCGCCTTGTAGCAATACTGACCAGGAAGGATTTTGAATAACCGGCGGAATGATATCTGATATATTCAGTCCGGTTACATCGCTTGGCCCATCATTACCTACCACGATGGAATAGGTGATGCTGTTTCCTGCTACCGCCGCAACTGGACCTCCTTTGTGAATCGTTACCCCATATCGTTTTCCAATCATGGTGGTGACGGAACTGGTATTATTAGATGGGTTAATATCTGTAACGCCTGTTACCAGTACGTTGGCAGTATTCACAATCGCGTTGGCTGTCGTACCGCCTGCAATAGTACCAGTAATCGTAAAGGTGATATAATTGGATGCACCCGCAGCAATGCTAGCAGGCATATCAATCGTATTGCCACTGCTGTCTACTCGCGCACTACCCATGATAGTGGCGTTGCCGGTGGCTACCGCCGACCAGGTGACGTCAGTAATGGCAGCAGGAATTACATCCTGGATCTCGATGGTATTTGCATCACGTGGACCACGGTTGGCTACCGTGAGGGTATAAGTAATACCATTACCGGCAATCGCGCTAGCAGGGCCACTCTTGATGATGCTTACATCCGCATTATTATTGATCGTGGTAGTAACAGAACTTTGTTTATTGGCGCCAGCTACTACCGTTGCAGTATTTGTTACCTGTGCGGCCACTGTATTACTCACTACCCCTTTAATGGTCACTACCAGGGAATTGCTTGCTCCCACAGGAATATTACCGGTGGTGGTAACAGTATTGGTAGTCCCTGAAAGAGCGCCGGTAATGGCGGCTGTACCCGTAGCGGTGGCGGTCCAACTATATACGACGATATCACTCGGTACATTATCCGTGATAAGCGCACCGGTAATATTTCCAGCGCCGCCATTGATAACCACTACTTGGTAGGTAATCGTATCGCCTACATTGGCGGTAGCCGGGCCGGATTTAGCAATTCTAATAATTGGATCATTATCAACATTAGCAGAAACGGTGCTGGAATTATTAGACAACACTGGATCTGTAATAGGCACTCCTGGCTGGAAGGAGACATTAGCAGTATTGCTAATCGTCATACCATTGAGGAGCGCAGGAGAAGTAATACCATTTATTACCACTGTAACAGCACTTCCATTGGCTGGGATATCCGCAGTGAGATCCACATTACCGATGCCGGTTGTCGGGTTCATGTTTGCCACGTTGCCAGTGGCGGTGGCGGTCCAAGTAGCCGATAAAATCCCAGATGGTATGAGATCCGTAATATACACCCCTGTGGCATTAGAAGGGCCCAGATTGGTGATGCGGAGCGTATACTGCACAGGTTCGCCTGCCGACTGATTGGCCGGGCCGGTTTTGACAATTTGTAAATCAGCCTGCCTGCTGACAGTAGTGGTAACAGATGTACTATCTCCTATTGGCAGGATTCCTGCTGGATTCAGCGCTTTTGCTGTATTGACAATAGTACTTCCTGTAAATGCAGGATCTACTTTCCCATTCACAACAATGGTAATTTTTGCTGGAAGAGAATCCGGTATATCCGCCACTAAAGCGATGTTACCGGTACCGGTATTACCAGATGTAATCGTTGCGCCACCAGTGGCCGTAGCCGTCCATGTTGCATTGATGATGCCTGTAGGGATATTATCGGTAATGCTCACCCCTCGTGTACTACTTGGGCCGTGATTCAAGACTTCCACGGTATAGGTGATATTGCTTCCCGCTACAATATTGGCTGGTCCTGCTTTTCTAATTTCCAGCACAGCATAAGGCGTTACCGTTGTAGTAATGGTAGACACGCCTGTTGTGGCGCCAGGTTCGGCAGGAACTACCCTGGCGGTATTTACAATCTGTCCGGTGAAATCAGATTGCACTTTTGCCTCTGCCACCACAAGAATATAATTGCTTTCCCCGGCAGGAATGTTTGCATTGATGTTAATAATATTTCCTGTGCCGATGGCGCCGGAATTAATTTGTGCGGTACCTCCTGCGATGGCTCCCCACTGGCTTACTACCGCCGTTCCTGGAATCGTATCCAGGATGCTGGCCCCTATTGCGTCAGATGGGCCCACGTTCAGGATACGCATGCCATACAAAATCTTGTCACCAGCATATACTTTGGCAGGAGCAGCTTTTGTAATCATAAGACCTGGTTTGCGCACCAGTGTAGTCGTTACCGTATCTGAATTAATCGCTGGTATACCTGGTTCTGAAGGCGTAGCAATAGCCCAATTCTGGAAGCTGGTGGGCGCCGTTGCAGCAGGAACAGTACCTGTGATGGTGATGGCAATACTATTGCCGGAGCCAGACTTGATACTACCTACCAGATTAACATTATTGCCTGTTCCGGATGCACCGGAAGTGATAGTGGCATTGCCATTGGTTGTAGCCGTCCAGTTGACGTTGGTCAGTACACTAGATACCGCATCCGTAATAGTAGTATTGGTGGCATCAGAAGGCCCCATATTGGTAGCTGTAATGGTATAGGTTACCACCTCGCCGGCATTGATAGTTACAGGTCCGGCCTTCAGTAGGCTAAGATTAGGTCGTTGAGTGATGGTGGTAGTCACCTGGTTGGAATTGGCAGGTAATGCTCCGGTTTCCGATGGGATGGCTGTAGCCCCATTCGTGAAGGAGCCGGAGAAACTAGGATCTACTTTACCTGTTATAACCACAGAGACACTATTACCCTGACCCGCAGGAATATTCACCGTAATACCGAGGTTATTACCCGCACCAGTACCATTATTCAGTACTTGCGCGCTACCATTGGCGGTTGCCTGCCAGGTTGCATGCTGCACCTGTACAGGAATCGCATCACTGATCAGCAGGTTATTGGCATTCGAGAAACCCGTATTGGTCACCAATAAAGTATACACGATTTGTTCTCCTGCATCCAATTGTGTAGGACCAGATTTAGAGATACTTACTACTGGAATTTTTCGCACCCGCACTGTTTTGGAAGCAGATACCGGTGGTACTGCTTCTGCAGGCGTGGCGGTAGCGTTATTGATAAGCGTAGTATCCACTCCGGGATCTGTCTTGGCTTTAATGGTTACCACCACACCATTGGTAGCACCGGCTGGAATATTGGCTGTGATCTTAACTATTCTTCCTGTGCCGGAACCACCACTCAGAATAGCTGCACTACCGGTAGCGGTGCTGGTCCAGTAGGAGCCCTGCAAACTAGCAGGAACGGTATCTGTAATCACTGTTCCCAAGGCATCTGCCTGCCCGATATTGTTGACAGTAATGGTATAGGTCAGACTATCCCCTGCGACGATTCTATCCACCGAACTTTTGGTAATGCTCAGTTTAGGTAAACGGTTGACCACCGTTGTTTTGGTGGCTGTATCGCCGGTGCTTCCAGGTTCGGATGGTTTCACCTGCGCATTGTTGGTGAGGTTCCCAGCGAAATTAGAAGCAATAGTACCACTAACGGCAATGGATATATTATTACTACTACCTGCGCCAAGATCAGCAGTTACAGTAACGGAATTGCCGGAGCCGGAAGCGCCGGATAACAACGTAGCATTGCCGTTGGCAACGGCAGTCCAGGTAACATTTTGAACCTGCGGAGGTACGATATCTGTGATGGTGAGTCCACGTGCATTGCTCGGGCCACTATTCGTAACGATCAAGCCATATACAATACTTCCACCAGCACTCGCCGTATCGACAGACATTTTAGTTATATGCAGCGTAGCCTGTGCATTTATAGTAGTAATCACTTCATTACTTGTCACCGTTGTGCTATTAGGCTCTGATGGCGTTACAGTGGCGGTGTTATGAATAGGTACCAGTAACTGTGGTTGTATCGTTCCTGTTATCAGCACCCGAACAGTAGCGCCGGCATTTATATTCGCATCCAGGGATACGCTATTGCCAGTGCCAGTAGCGCCACTATTAATGGTACCTGTGCCACTGGTTACACTAGCTGTCCAGCTCACATTAAACAATGAGGGTGATACCAGGTCGCTGATAATAGTATGTTTAGAATTGGAAGGCCCTTCATTGGTCACATCTACGGTATAAGTAATTGTACTACCTGCTGCGGCTGTAGCCGGGCCATTCTTCACCGCCGTAAAGTTCACTACAGGATTGACCGTCGCCTGATCAGTAGAAGATACTGGCGGCACATTAGGTTCTGCCGGAGTGGCGGTAGCCATATTCGTTAATACCCCGCTGAAATCTGGACTGATAGTACCTTTTATGTGTACAATCACGGCATTGGATGCTCCTGCTGGTATATTCGCTGTCACGCTGAGGTTATTGCCAGCACCAGTAGCGCCACTGGTAACCGCCGCTGCGCCCTGCACTTCTGTTGTCCAGGTGGGATTGAGTACCGCGGCCGGAATATTATCCGTGATCACTGTACCTAGGGCATTACTAGGGCCATTATTCGTCAGCAGAACGGTATAATCCACTGGCAATCCTGCTGTCAGGATAATCTGGTCCAGGTGGGTTTTCAGGATCACCAAGCCTGGCGTACTACTGATAACGGTAGTAGTGGTATTGGAAGGTAATGGAGTAGATGCTGGCTCAGCAGGCAAAGCGGAAGCTTGATTGAGTATATTCCCTGTAGCCCCCGCCGCTACGGTGCCGGAGATACTGATATATATTTTGCCCGTGTCTCCCGCAGGCATACTGGCAGTTATACTCAAATTATTTCCACTGCCCGTTGCACCACTGACAATCGTCGCTTTTCCGGTAGCAGCGGCTGTCCAATTGACGGCGGTTACCTTGGAGGAAATAGCATCTGTTATCACTGTATTCACCGCATCACCCAAACCGGTATTATTTGATACCAGGCTAAACTGTATTAGGCCGCCGGCAACAGCCATAGCAGGTGCTTGTTTCACCGTATTGATATAAGGTCTACGTATAACCGGTACCGTTATAGTACTAGTGGCCCCATTGGAGTCGGGTACATTCGGAGACACAGCAGTTGCTGTATTGGTGATATTGCCGTTTAAGGCAGACGACAGCTTACCGGTAACAACTATTGTCACCGTAGCACCGCCGGTAGGAATATCTGCTGTTACGTCTATATTCGTCAGGGTGGAGTTATTGCTAATCAAATTCGTAGCGCCTGTAACGGTAACGGCTACATTAGATGCAATAAAAGAGGCCGGTAGAGGATCTGTGATATGTACAGCAGTGGCGTTACTCGGGCCTGCATTGATCGCAACGATGCGGTATATAAAGTCTTGCCCCGCGATGTAAGGTCCATTCTCTGGAATGGTTTTGAAAATCTGGATATCAGCAGCACTGATATATTGAATCACCGCGGTATCTCTACTCGGCGGACATACCCCATTACTCACCGTCCACACCAGTGTAGCGGAAGTATTTGGTGCGATGGTTGCATTGGTACTAGGATTCGCAGGATTCGCCAAAGTAGCATTGCCACTGATCACCGTCCAGACGCCCGTGCCCACCGTAGGTGTATTCCCCTGTAGGACGAATACACCGGTATTATATTGTACCTGGTCTGGCCCCGCATTGGCTGTAGTAGGAGGCGCTTGCACCGTCACCACCACCTCTTTGGAAGCAGCAGGACAAACACTATTGCCAATGGTCCACAGGAAACGGTAAGTGCCTGGCGCTAAGCCGGAAATCTGTGTACCGGGATTATGTACATCACTGAAAACGACATTCGTGGGCCCAGACTCCTGCGTCCAAGTACCGGTACCAGAAGTAGGCGTGTTGCCCGCCAGGTTCATGGTAGTGCTGTTACAGATCGTCGTATCGTTGCCTGCATTGGGTATCGTGGGCGGTGCTACAATTACTACCGTTTGGGGATATACAGGAGAAGTACAGCCAGTGGTACTATTACTAAAAGTAAAATTCAGGTGATAGGTGCCTGGGGCCAAATTGCCCGGAATAACCACATTCAGCGGAGAACTGCCCAGCACCCCATTGGTAATGGTGGAAAAGCCTGGCATATCTGTACTGGTAACTGTATAGCGATTGGCTGTTCCGGTAGTAATAGCATAAGGTTGGCGATAAGTGGCCGTACCGGCACATAAAGAAGGTTGTGCAGGCACCGAAGCGGTAATCTGCGGATATACCGTAACTGGAAATACTTGTGATACGCCTCTACCACTACATCCAGATACGGTAGCGGTTACACGATAATACATATTGCTCGTGAGTGCACCGGTATTCATAGTGGCGCCGGTTTGCCCGGTAACAGTGGTCCAGTTACTGGTTCCATTCGGGCTGGATTCCCACAAGTAAGAGAATCCGGTAGTGGGGTTACCGGTACCATTCGGGGAGATATTAGCTGTGAGATTGGTGGAGGTATTGTAACAGATAGGTGTTGTACCAGCAATACTGGAAACAAAATCAATTACTTTCAGTTCTACGGGACTGGAAGTGACCCGGCAATTAGCACTATTGATTTCGGCCGTACCACCGGCAGCGAGTACACGATATTCATATCCTCCTTGGGCATTGGGGATAGTAAAGGTTCTGGTGTTACTAGCGCCATTATTCACTACGCCGCCCACATTGGTCCAATCGGTGGTTCCAAGTAAACGGTTCTGCAACTGGAAGTAATAATTAGAGTAACTACCAACAGGCAACTGCACATTTAAAGTGCCTGTACCACCGTAACAGATGGTACCTGCTCCTTGTGTAAACGTGATAGGAGGACCGCAAGCGGCAAAGGCAATATCATCCAGTGCTAGGTCATTACCATTGCTACTGGGGGTATTACTGAAGATGCGTAATATAACAGAACTGGTAGTACTAGGCATCTGGAATACGCCTGCTTGCCGCACCCAGGTGCCCGGCGACTGATAAGGCACATTACCTGTGGAAACGGAGATAATAGGAGCGCCATTGGGATTATTGGCGTCTACGATATCGAAACGCAGACTAGGTTGCGATACGCCTCCCTGCGGGTTGATATTCATGATCCAGGCGGAAAACTCAAAGGTAGTACCGGCACAAAGTCCGGTGATGGTACGTTCATAGAATTTATCCGGAGTGGCATTCGCATCCACCACCATACAAAATCCAGTACCAGTACCGGTTGTATGATCCGGTCGATCCACAAAATATGTATTGTTATACCCTCTGGTAGTGTTACTGATGGTATACTGGCCAGGATACGGCCCCACAGGTCGATTCACCGTTTGCGGACTATAGTAGGTATAAGTAGTAATACCTGGAGCTAATGGAGGACCGAGTGTAGGCTTCACCGTAGTACCTGCATCTCCAAAAGTTTCCTTAAAGATAGGATCGCCAAGAGAGCCGGTACAGGACTGCGCATTTCCTTTTTGGGCAGTTAATAAAAGGGCAAGCAAAAAAAGACAGCAGTAAATAGCAGAGTAGCATTTCATCATAGAGATCCTGGTTGTCGCGGTAAATACAATGGTGGCAAGGGGAAACAGGAACAGGGTACCTCAACATTCAACTAGCTTACAGCACTCACCTCTACATACATTCATGGTAAGCGATAGCAACTACAACAATAAAAAATTCATATGGTTCAGTTATTAACCAAACCACTATCCATGACCGTTATAATCATATTCAGGACAGTTAACACATCATTTAAAATACATATATTAATAACTAAGGGAACAAACCATTAAGTAGGAAACCTAACATAAAATAAAAATGGCGCAATGTAGCAACACATCTTCCTTTGCTACTTTGCGCCCTTTGCGAGAAATAAAATTTCATCAGAGGGATTTCACCCAGTCTTCGGCATTTTGTACCACTCCCCGACGACCATATATTTTATCAAACAAAAACTGGTGCATTTCCGGATCTCTGTCTTGGCAACAATCCTGTAGCACCGTCATATTGAAATCCATATCGGCGGCAGCCAAGAAAGTACTGAGTACAATACCGCTACTGGAAATCCCCGACATCACAATTCGATCCACCTGCATACTACGTAGGATTACCTCCAGGGGGCTTCCTGCAAATGCGCTATAGCGTTTCTTGTTAATCACCGGTTCTCCTGGCAACGGCGTTATCTCCTTACTGATAGCTCTTTTATCATCCGAAGGCAGAAAATAACCCGTTTGCTTTAAGCCGCTGAAAAATTTGTTTTTATCCCCCACTTCTGGATATCCTTCCTCAAAGGCCAGGCGTACAAAAATCACGGGTACACCTGCTTTCCTGGCTCCATCCAACGCTACACGAACCTGCTTCAACAGCGTAGCCGCATCTGCATAATTCTCCAACATCCGCTCCTGTAAATCCATGAGCAGTAACACTGACTTTTCCATTTTTATATTTTTGATTGGGTAATGGGTATTCTCTCTTCGAGGCGCTTTAACAATGCTAAAGTGGATTTAATGGTATCTTTTTCTTTCGCTGTAAAAATCTCCGCTATTTGCGCTGCCAGCCATTCTTCCCTTTCTTTACGGGTATGTTCCACCTTCTGTACGCCCGCTTTGGTCAGCGAGATCAGGTTCTTACGTTTATCCTCTGGAGATATACGCCGGGAAATATATCCCAGGTCAAGCAGGCGCTTCAGTACCTGCGACATAAACTGAGAAGATATATGCAGGTGGGCGCCTAGCTCAGATGGCAACATCTCCTTTTGCTGCATCAGCATACCCACTACGTTCAGCTCGGCAATCGACAAATGCTCCGGATTACTGATTTGCTTACGCAGACGCTTGTTCATCGCTGTTACCAACTGCCGCAATGCTAGGGCTACTTCCTGGTCCTTTTTGGTGATCATATTTGTTCTATTAACTTTGTAAAGTTACTTTACTATTTTTTCACAGCAAAATTTTCCTTAACTTATCAGTAATGCAATCACTTGCAACATATCGTCCGCCATGGTGGAAACAGTTGTCTCGGCGCGTGCGTCGGGTATTTCAGCTTAAGACCATCTATCGCAGCCAGGAACTACGCTGGTTCTTCACCTCCCCTGACACCGGTATCCAACACTGGTTTGCCAGTCACGGTAGGAACCTAAAAGATGCTCCCCCTCGCACGGATATTTACTTCTACCTCCCAGAAAACAACCATCGCAGCATTAAGTTACGCGAAGGCAATATGGAACTTAAACGCCGCGCTAGTAGTCCTAAAGCGGTGCAAATCTCCCGTACCAATGCGGGACTCCTCGAAAGCTGGGAGAAACTAATCGGCAAACAAATACCAGACAAAATTCTGAATGGCATCGATAATAGCAGCAGCTATTTCAGGGTAAGAATGCTAAAACAACGTATAGTCGTGAAGGTGGTAAGGAAAGAAGATGCCACTTATGAACTCTATGACCTATTGGCGCACACTACATACGGCTGCCAACTAGAATACACGAAATTGGAAGTAGAGGGACAAACATGGTATACCTTCGCAGCCGAATGGTATGGTGATGCGAACCCTGCAGACTATGCCGAATTCCTTAGCAATATGTTACAGCATAGTCATCTCCCGCTCACCCATTCTATGGCTTATCCTGCGTTTATACGCAGCATCATGGTGGAGAAGTAGAATTAGATAACAGAATGCACAAAGAAATATTTTTAGTGTTACCTGTATGTTATCAAATTGTAACTAGCCGCGATGAGGAGCTACCAGCGTTCTTCTCTTTTGTCCCGCCTGGTGCACCTGTTGCAGCTTGGCTTTCAACTGATTGATGAGCGTAACTACTTTGTAATCGTCGCTGGTAAAATACATCTCATCATATTGACTAAACACCACGGTTGTATCTGACATTTCTGGCAGAATCTGTACTTGTGTGTTAAAGTATATTTTCTCTGTTTGGGAATTGATGGTATTGGCGAAGATATATGATGGACGGAAATCGGGATGGGATTGCAAATACTCCAGTGCTTTTTCCAACGTCGGCAGACAAACAACTGCCTTACGATTACCCAATAAATCCAGTGCATAGTAATACTGTACACGACGATCTTCATTCGCGTCAACAAGCAGGTAATTGATCTCCGTTTTCATTGCAGATAGTTTTGGGAGGACAAAGATAAAGCATAAATAATGTCCACAATCAGACACAGTATTAAGAACATGTCAATTAACAATTTAATTTTCTCTAGATGCGTATTTTTTACATTTATGTCTTATAACCAGCCCCAGGCGTCTATTTCCGGCAATATTTTAACCTTTCCCTATACTATCTTATCTAGGATTCACTATTTTCATCGCACCACCTTAACTTCAACATTACCTGTAGTGTCAACCAAATATTTAGAAGTGCTATGTTGTGTGTAGGAAAATCCCTGCCGGTAAAATACCTTACCTGTTGCCTGTTGCTGTTGCTGATGTGTTGTAGTATGCTTGCACAGGAAAATCCCTTACATTTCACCCGCCTGGGTATTGCCCAGGGCTTACCTCAGAGTACCGTCAACTGTATATTACAGGATAGTAAAGGTTTCATTTGGATAGGCACTGAGAACGGCCTTTGCAGATACAGCGACGATGAAATAAAAATCTTTCGCAATAATAAATACACGCGAGGAAGTATCAGTAGCAATTTCGTAAATGCTTTAGCAGAAGATGATAAAGGGAATATCCTTGTTGGTACTGCCAACGGTTTGAATATTTATGATACCCGCATGGAAGTCTTTCGCATGGCCAGCGGTGAACCAGATATCCAAGATGTTAGTGCGATTTATAAAGATAGTCACAATCGTATATGGGTGGGCGCTTTACGCCGCTGCTTTGCCTATCAGTCGGATAAAGAACAATTAGTACATGTTCCACTGCCCCCGGACAGTTTCAACAGAAGTAGTGTCATTCCTAGGGCTTTCGCAGAAGATAAAAACGGTAATCTCTGGATTGGTTACGGCGCTGCCCTCTTTCATTATCAACCGGGAACCGGAAGACTATTGCCCGTTCCTCCTGCGTTACAGATAAATTCCACTATTCATTGTATCACCCTTCACAACAATGAAGTATGGGTGGGAACACAGGGCCAGGGCCTCTTTATGATGGATACCGTTACCGGTACTGCCATTCATTACCATGCGGCCGATCCTGAAAATAATGTGGCCAATGAAATGGTGAAAGCAGTGAAATTCATAGGAAATGAATGCTGGGTAGGCACGCGCAAAGGTTTGTATATTTTACGCAATCGGAAAGTGGTAGCTCACTATACGAATGATAAATATGATCCTTCTTCACTGAGTTATAATTCTGTATGCTCCATCCTCCAGGACAAAGCAGGCACCGTTTGGATAGGGACTTACTGGGGCGGTATCAGTCAGGTACATCCTGGCAGCGATATGAATTATATTTCCTGGCTAATGAAAGACGGGATTGGGATGAATAGTCGTATCGCGATGGCGATTGCGGAAGATAGTAAGCATAATCTATGGATCGCTACATCTGCCGGCATCAACTATTACGACCGTCAGGCGCATACTTTTAAATACTATCACGTTCCCGCACCTACGGAGAATGCCAACAAAGAAATTATCAAGTCTTTACTGATAAAGGATGAGGAGCATTTATTAGTAGGCAGCCTGGAGGGACTGTACTTGTTTCATATTCCTACGGCTACGTTTACACGCATACCATTGCGGAGTGAGCGCGATCCGGAAGGAAAAAGCAATCATGCCTGCTTCGCGATGGAGAAAGGGCAGAATGGCTGGTGGATTGGTACGGAGAGCGGTTTGTTCTTCTTAGATAAAAACCTGCGCTGTCAGGCATTCCTGCATGATAATGATAATCCCAACAGTTTGATGGCAGGAGAAATAAATTGTTTGTATGAAGACACGCATGCCACGTTATGGATCGGCACCACTACGGGATTATGCTATCTACCTTTTGGGAGTCGCCACTTTGTCCAATTGAATGACCGTTGGGTACAAACCTACAATCCTCCTGAAAACGTGCATTGCATACGAGCGGATCATCATGGAAAGATTTGGGTGGGCACGCATGATAATGGTTTGATGTATGTAGACGGCATCTCCAGTATGCTGCAATCCCTCGATACAGAAACAGGTTTGGCGGATATCATTATCCGCGGTATTGTGGAAGACGATGCCGGTAACCTGTGGATCAGCGGGCAAGATAATATCATGAAAGTGGTGCAAGACCCTCACGCTGTGGATGGCATGCGCAAAATCACGGTAACCAACTACGGCGCAGGCAATTGGGCGGGCGCTACAGAATACCTGAACCCCGCCGTGAAAACCGCGAACGGGGATATCATGTTTGGCGGCATCAATGGTATTGTGCGTTTCAGTCCAAAAACCATGTTTAATAATACTGCCGGCCCACAGGTCATTCTCACCGGCATGTTGATTAAGAATATCCCTGTGAACGTGGCCGACGAGAAATCCCCGCTGACCACCTCCATCACTTATACAGACAAAATTACGCTGACGCATGACCAGGCTTATTTCACCCTGCATTTTGGCGCGCTGAATTATATCAACCCGAGTTCTAACCAGTTCGCCTATTTGATGGAAGGACTGCACAGCGATAACAAATGGCATTATGTAGGCCATCAAACGGCAGCCACCTTCACCAACTTGGACCCAGGCAACTATATCTTTAAAGTGAAAGCAGCCAATAATGACGGCGTTTGGAGTGAACAACCTACGTGCTTGCATATACGCGTTTTACCTCCTTTCTGGAAAACTTGGTACGCATACTTGTTCTATGTGCTGCTGATTGTGGGCATCCTGCTTTGGTACTATTATTACTCGCTGCGTACTACCCTGCTGAAACATGAAATCATGAAACAGCAAGAATATCGGGAAAAAGACAGGGAATTGGCGAAAAACAAAATGAACTTCTTCACGAATATCTCCCATGATATCAAAACACCGCTGACACTCATCATGGCGCCAGTGGAAAAATTACTCCAGAATACCTTGCTCGGCAATAACGAGCGCCGACAACTACTCCTCATCCAACAAAATGGAGAGCGACTGATGCGACTCATGGATCAGTTGCTGGATTTCCGTCGATTGGAGGAGGGTGGGATTCCACTACAGGCCGAGCTGGCGGATATCGTTAGTTTTTGCCAGGAAGTGACAGGGGCCTTTGAAAGTCTGGCTGCGAAGAGAAATATTGCCCTCCACCTGACTTCCTCCCTGGACATCATGATGGTTTGGTTCGACAAGGATAAATTTGAAAAGATTCTTTTCAACCTCCTTTCCAATGCGTTGAAGTTTACACAGTCGGGCGGAGAGGTGACATTAGCTTTGTCCTATGAGGGCAACCAGTTGCTATTGCAAGTAATTGACAATGGCATTGGGATACCGGAAAGTCATTTTGAAAAAATATTCGGACAGTTCAATCATTATGACTTCAATAATCTACAAACCGGTGGAACGGGGATTGGGTTGGCCTTTGTACGTGGCCTAGTGACCTTGCACCATGGAACAATCCAGCTACAGAGTAGGCAGGCCACTGCCGATACGCCAGGATATACTTGTTTCAGTATCCGCATTCCTGCCGGCAACCAGCACCTCCAACCAGAAGAAATGACCACTACCCGCCATGCAGGAGCGCTGGGCAATAGTGTGGTAGACCAGGAATTCGAACAGCCACTGGATACCGAAGAGAGTGACAAGCCCGTGATGCTGATTGTGGAAGATAATAAAGATGTATTGCATTACCTGGCGGAGATGTTCAATCATCATTACCAGTTGCATCTGGCCGCAGATGGGCAAACCGGTCTTGACCTGGCGACTTCGTGTCTCCCGGATATTATCATCAGCGATGTGATGATGCCCGGCATGAACGGCGTAGAGCTATGCCATGCCCTGAAAAATGACAATCGTACTAGTCATATCCCCATTATCCTGTTATCTGCCAGAAGTACAGTATCGTTTATACGGGAGGGTTATGAAACCGGGGCAGATGACTATATCACCAAGCCATTTAGTATTGCACTGCTCACCGCCAGGGTACAGAACCTGCTGGAGTCCCGCCGACTACTGCGAGAACGCTATAGCCAGGTGGCGACGCTTCCTCCGGAAAGTATTCCTGTTACGGGTCCGGATGATGTATTCCTGAAAACCGTTATCACTTATATAGAAGAAAACATCGCCGAGCCTAGTTTAAATGTAGAGGAACTGGCGGCCGCTGTTAATATGAGTCGCATTACTTTATACCGAAAATTAAAGGCACTCACCAACCAAACCACGATTGAATTTATCCGAAGTATCCGCTTACAACAGGCCGCCCGATTATTGGCGAGTCAGCAATATAACGTCAATGAAGTGGCATACATGGTCGGGTTTTCGGATGTAGACTACTTCCGAAAATGGTTTAAAAAGGAATTCAACCAGCTCCCTTCAGAATACGGGCGCAATGGACAGTCAATGGAAAAATAACCAATGTATTAAACATTATATTTTTATACATATCATTTCACTTGAAACCATTTACCCGGTAGTTTTGAAACAAAATACGGGTATAATAGAGAGATATGACCCGTATTAGATCCTGGGAGAAAGCTATTTTTACCGCAACAGAAACGAACCAAAAAATCGCAAACTAAAACTGTATTTCCGTAGGCTTATTTATCAACCATCAACAGTAATCATGTAGACACATTACTAATATTTTCCAAGTGAATAATGAAAAGCTGCGAGGCGACTATCCACCGTTGATAGTTGCTTACCCTGCTATTGCCTTACTATTTTAAATCCTTTAAAACATGCGTCAGAATCCTGTATTCCTTTTCTGCATGCTGATGATTTCAGTTTACATGCTTGTAGGCTGTAAAAAAGATCCTGAATCGAATCAGTTTGTGTTGAAGATGTGGAATATTCAAATGAAAGGTACCAATGTGGTCCCTGCAACACCAGGTAATGGAGCTAGCGCTTATGCACTCCTCTACCTCCGCGACGATTACCAACTGTATTACGACATTTATTTCGACTCCCTTCCTGGAGGTATTGCACCTGAGAGCGTAGACATCCGCATTGGCGGCCCCGTTCAAAACAACACTACTGCCCTGCTCTCCCTCACCGGCAACTTTAACGGCAAAAAAATGAGTGGCAATATGCCCATGCCTAAAGCCATCGCAGATAGTCTGATTAAAACATCCGCCTATATGCAGATCGTTTCCAAGGCTAATCCAGCAGGCATTGTACGTGGACAGCTAGATAAAAAAGTTATTCTCTCCCTGGATGTAAATATGGATGGCAGCCAGGTAGTACCCGCCGCCAATAATTCCGCTGCCGCAAAATTCTCACTCCGCCTGACAGATGATAACATGGCTTGGTATGCAATCGATGTCAAAAACATACCTACCGGGGATGTATTGAAGGAAGCACATATTCATACGCCTACTGGCGTAACCCTGTTGAAGCTGGCCTCCACGGCGGCCGACTATGGCGTGCAACAGAGCATGTCCATTACCGGGGAACCATTGCGCGCACTGCGTTCCGATCCATTATACGTGGATGTTCACTCCACGCTATTCCCTAATGGCCTGGTGCGCGGTACCCTGCGATAAACCACATTCCTGTTCCCTAAACACATTACAATGAAGCATAATTCCTATAAAAGGCATACTGCACCGTCTCCACGAATTGTTCGTTGGTGCCTTGCCGTTATTACCACTGCTGGAATGGGCGTTCCTGCAATGGCTTTACCACAGGATTCCCTGGTAAAGAATATCCTCCCTGCCAAGGATAGCTCCTGGTTTGGTCAGAAAACATATCTCTGGAACAGAACGTCCACTCGTGGCAACATGGTGTCAGCAACCAGTGCTGTATATACCAATGATGTCAATACCACCCTCACAGGCGATGTTACCAATGCCCTCACCGGAAGATTGGCCGGACTGTATACCACCCAGTATAATGCCATCGGTGGTGTGGATGCCGCTACCCTCACCTTGCGCGGTAAAACGCCTCTCATCGTGATTGACGGCGTGGTTAGAAACTATACCGGGTTTAATCCTGCCGACATAGAAAGCGTTACCGTATTGAAAGATGCCCTCGCCACCGCAATGTTCGGGCAGCGTTCCAACAATGGTGTAGTGCTCATCACTACCCGCGATAGAGGACGTAAAGCATTTGAAGTAAACGCGTCTGCCCAATACGGTTCTCTGGAACCAATTTATCGGGATAAGTTTCTGAATGCATATGGTTACGCTACCTTGTATAACGAAGCACAGCAGAATACTTCCCCTGGCAGTATTCCTCGCTATACGCCTGCGATGCTGGATGCTTGGAAAAATCACACCAACGATCCATACGCACAACCAGATGTAAATTGGATGAATGAGGTGATGCGCAAATCTTCTAGTCAACAACACTATAGTATTGACCTGGCAGGTACTGCCCGCGCTTATCATTACTATGCTTCCCTGGAACATTTTGCACAAGGCGGCGTATTTAACACCTCTCCGCAAAACAGTTACAATACCAATAACGATTACAAACGTTACAGCATCCGTACCAATGCTTCCGTTTCTTTCAACAAGGATATTGAATTGGCATTAAACGTATTCGGTTCCATTTCTACCGCCTATGCACCTGGAGGAGGCTCGGCATACGTGTATTCAAATATATTGGCCACTCCGCCATTAGCCTTTCCGATTACCAATCCAAACGGCACCTGGGGCGGTACCAACCTGTATCGCAAAAACCCAATGGCAGATGCAGTAGGCGCAGGTTACCTGATGACCACCCAACGCCGCATCAGCGCAGACATGGCCCTTACCTACAAACTGGATGATTATGTGAAAGGATTGTGGGTGAAAGGACAACTGTCCATGAACAACTATTATAACGAGATTGTACCCCGCGGTAAATCATATGCCGTGTATGCACCAGATACCACTATTGGTGCTCCTGCCGGAAGCTATATCCAATACGGAGCGGATGGCATTGTTGGAACCGGTACAGCGCTCGTTCCCGATCAATTCCGACAGAATTATATCAATGTAATGGCCGGATATGATCATCAGTGGAATGATCATAGTCTCAATCTCCTGGCCACCTTCAATAAGGATAACAGCATTGCTAGCTTCTATCAGCTCAATTCCGTTTATACTAATGCTGGCCTGAATGCTACCTACGATTGGAAGAAAACTTACTTCGCAGAACTGGGCCTTGTATATAGTTTATTGAACAGGTACCAACCTGGTAAACGCGGTGCCTTCCTGCCTTCCGCCGGGCTCGCATGGGTGATCAGCAATGAGAATTTCTTCAGTAGTGAGTTGTTTAGTCGCCTGAAACTGCGCGTTTCTGCCGGACAAACTGCCTGGGGTGATCCAGACAACTACTACCCATACCTGACCAACTTCTCGACTGATGCAAATGGTTATAATGTTGGAGAAACCGCTTCCAGTGTTAGTGGCGCAGCGAGAACACAAGTAGCTAACCCCAACTATACCTGGGAAAAAGGTGTAAAATTCGATATCGGCCTGGAAGCGGCGCTGTTGCATGATCAACTGTCTGTTGTAGTAGACGTATATCGGAATAGACTATCTGATCTCTTGCAGATCAGAGGTCAGAATACCGGTATCTTTGGGCAAACCTATCCCCTAGAAAACATCGGCATCAACCGCTATACTGGTGTAGAAGCTACTGTGCATTATAGTCCTGCTACCAAACAGGCTTTCAAATACTATCTGGATGGCAACGTATCCGTTTCAGCCAGCAAAGTATTACATACCGGAGATCAGAATTATCCTTACCCATGGCTCTATCGCACAGGGCAACCTGTGGGTCAGCTCTTCGGATTGATTGCCGACGGATTCTATCAAGCGGGTGACGACTTCAACAAAACAGCTAACCTGCAAGGCTATACGCCATCTGCCGGAGATATCAAATACAAAGACCTCAATGGAGACGGTGTGATCAACGACCTGGACAGAGCGCCGATCGGTACTACCAAGCCATTGATTAACTACGGCGTTGGCGGCGGCTTCTCTTATAAAGGATTCGATTGCAAACTCCTAATACAAGGCGCGGCAAACAGGGTTGTCTGGATCAATCCAACCGCCATCATGCCTTTCTATAACGGCGATGCCAATGTACAAGAAGCACACCTAGATCGTTGGACACCCACCCACACCAATGCGGAATTCCCACGCCTGACACTTGGCGCCAATATCAATAACAACCAGGTTTCTAGCTTCTGGGTGCGTAATTCAAATTATCTCCGCCTGAAAAATGTGGAACTGGGTTATGACTTCAAAAGCATGTTACTGCCCAACAGTAAAATCACCAAGCTACGCCTGTTCGTAAACGCATACAACCTGCTCACGATCAAAAATATTGACAGGTATGATCCGGAATCTATTAACGCGCCATTTGGTAATGTACGTGCCATCAATGGCGGTATCACGCTTGGACTGTAATACAAAACGCTAATAACAATGAGAAAATATACCATATTACTCCCCGTGCTGGCTTGTATTGGCATTACAGCCTGCCAGAAAAATGTGATCGAAAAAGAGCCGTTGGAATTTGTGAATGAAGACTTGATTTTCGACAAGCTGGATTCACTGGGCGTTTACGCAGAAAGATATCTCTACAATAGTTATGCTGATCTTCCTTCCGGCTTCAATCGCATAGGTGATAATATCCTGGATGCTGGTACAGATGATGCCGTTCCCAGCAACGCAACAGATCCAGTACAATACTTCTCCAATGGTCAATGGACGCCCTTCAACCTCCCAGACAACAAGTGGGATCAGAACTATGGCCTCATTCAGAAAGTAAATCTCTTTCTGTCAAAAATAGACCAGGTGCCGCTGAAAACACCCGGATTAATGGACCAATGGAAGAACGAAGCGCGACTCCTCCGTGCGGTGGCCTACTTCGAGCTGATTAAAAGATGGGGCGGCGTTCCTATTGTGGGCGACAAAGTATTTGATATCAATTCCAATTTATCATATAGCCGTAACAGTTATGACGAATGTGTAAAATACATTGTAACCGAAATTGATACAGCTCGCAAATACCTGCCAGCAAGTTATGCTACCGCTTATTTCGGTCGCCTGACCAGCGGTGCCGCCATGGCATTGAAATCCAGGGTATTGCTGTATGCTGCTAGTCCGCTCAACAATCCTAACAACAACATAGAAAAATGGCAAGCAGCGGCCCAAGCAGCCAAAGACCTCATGGATACCAAAGCTTATGCACTCACTACTGCTTACGATGATCCTTATCTCAAGCGTAAGAATAGCGAAACCATCCTGGCGTATATGACAGGACAGGGTTACCTGGTAGAGCTGAATAACGGCCCTGTGGGTTCCAAACGTGGAGACAGAGGTAAAACCAACCCTACGCAGGAACTGGCAGATGAATTTGAAATGGCGAATGGAAAAATGATTGGTGATGCTGGTTCCGGGTACAATGCTGCCACTCCTTATATCAACCGTGACCCAAGGTTTTACTATACCATCTTCCATAATAATATGTCATGGTTAGGAAGAAATATTGAAACGTTTGACGGTGGGATAGACCGCCCGGCAGGTTTTGGAAAGGCCAATAGCGGTGAAACACGCACAGGTTACTACATGCGTAAGTTCCTCACTACTTCTGGTACCACCAGCAGCTACGCCAGCTCTGATCACTGCTTCCCGATCTTTCGTTATGCAGAGATACTTTTAAACTACGCCGAAGCGCTCAATGAAGCCAGTGGCCCGTCTAAAGAGGTATACGATGCGGTAGAGCAAATCCGTAAACGTGCTAAACTCAATCCCTATACGCTCCCGGTAGGATTAACACAAGACCAGATGCGCGCGCGTATACGTCATGAACGCCGTGTGGAAATGGCTTTCGAAGAACAACGATTCTGGGATATCCGCCGTTGGAAAATGGCAGACAAAGTGTTGAACACATCCCTGCACGGTATGCAGATCACCAAAAATCCAGATGCTACCCTCAATTATAAAGTAGTAGAAGTAACACCTACCAAATTCCTTGCTGATCGCATGTTCCTCTTCCCTATTCCTTACAAGGAACTGGTGGCCAATCCTAACATGCGTCAAAATCCTAACTGGTAACATTAAACAAGGCTAACAATGAAAAAATTATTATATCATCTCCTTTGCTGCTGCTTTCTGCTGTACATGGCGCTACCAGCCATTGCCCAGAAACCAGTAACTGGTACCACCGTAAACGGTACCGTTTCAGAAGGAGCGCAACCGCTGATAGGCGTATCCGTTTTTGAGAAAGACTTCCCTACAAACGGTGTGGCCACAGATGAAAAAGGACGTTATTCTCTCACCCTGAAAGGTAAAGCCGGTATCCTGATATTCTCTTATGTAGGATACCTCAAACGCGAATTACCAGCAGCAGAAGCCAATGGTAAGATTGTACTGCAACCGGATGTGAAAGGGATGGAAGATGTGGTGGTTATCGGTTATGGTACGCCTAAAAAGCCTACTGTTACCGGTGCGGTGAGCGCTATCTCTGGTGCGCAGATCCGTCAAAGTCCTTCTGCCAGTTTGCAGAACGCACTGGCCGGACGCCTCCCTGGCTTGTTCACACAACAACGTGGCGGTCAACCTGGTAAAGACGGTGCGGCATTCCAGATTCGTGGTATCAGTTCTTATAACACTACTGATAACAACTCTGCGAACAATCCGTTGATCATTGTGGATGATATCGAATTCTCTTACGACCAAGTAAGCCAGTTGGACCCGAATGAGATTGAAAGTATTTCTATTTTGAAAGACGCGTCTACCACCGCTGTTTATGGTATCCGCGGAGCAAACGGTGTAATGGTGATCACTACTCGCCGTGGTAAGTCCGGTAAGCCACAGTTGACAGTGCGTAATGAAACTGGTTTCCTGAAACCTACACGTCCGCCGAAAATGAATGATGGTTATACAACCCTGAGCCTGCTCCGGGAATATGAAACCACCAACATGCGCGACCCCGCTGTGAAATATCCTACTTTCTTCGCAGGCAACAACTTGGATTACTACAAGGACAACAGCGACCCCTATATGCATCCAAACGTGGACTGGTGGGGAGAATTGATGCGTAAGTATAGCATGCAGAACAGAACCAACTTCGATATCAGCGGTGGTTCGGATTATATCAAATACTTTATCTCTCTGGGCTACATCACACAGGGAGGTATCTTCAAAAACTTCAGTTCTAACGAAGGCTATAACAGTAACTATTTTTACAACCGTTATAACTTCCGCTCTAACATCGATATCGATCCTACAAAAGATCTGCATATTCGTGTAGACCTATCCGGAAGATTCGGTACGATCAACGAACCAAACGACAAACCTTTTAACGGCGGTGGTACTACTTTCCAGTATCTCTGGAACGGAGAACTTTCCTCCTTCGGTTATCCGATATACAATCAGAATGGCTCCCTTGGAGGTACCCTGAGTACCGGTACCAAACCCAATCCTATAGGGGTATTGCAATACGGCGGTTATAACCGCAGCTATGAAAACGACTTCAACGTTGTTACTTCTGCTACCCAAAAACTGGATTTCATTACGAAAGGATTATCTGCAAACGTGCTGGTATCGCTGGCGAGTGATTATAATTTTGTTCGCAGTCTCACTCGTGCCAATAATGAAATCCTGTTTTACTACTATGATGCAGTAGCACAAGCTTATAAACCAGTGGTGAACAACCTGTACAGAATGGGCAAACTCAGCTCTTCCGGTGGATATCGTGGGAGTGCCCGTAAGCTGAATCTACAAGGTTCTTTGAACTACGGTAGAAGCTTCGGTGGTCATAACGTATCCGGATTACTGCTGTTCAACCAGAATACCAATACCACCAATGCATGGAATGGCTCTGACGCTGTTGTGGCCGGTATCCCTGCGAATTTCCGCGGTATCACTGGTCGTATCGGTTATAACTACAAACTGAAATACCTGGTGGATATCAACGCGGGTTATAACGGGTCTGATCGTTTTGCCAGCAGCAAAAAATATGGTCTCTTCCCTGCTATTGGCCTGGGTTGGAATATCAGTGAAGAAAGTTTCTTCAAGGATAATATCAAATTCATTGACGCCTTTAAACTCCGTGGATCTTACGGCCTCGTAGGTAGTGATAAAATCGGTGCTTACAAATACCTGTATGAGCAAATTTACGCTGCCGGCAAAGGATACAATTTCGGTGAATTACCTGTAAGCTATAATGGTACCGTAGAAGGCGATCTTGGTAACGACCAGGTAACCTGGGAAAAAGAACGTAAAGCCGATATCGGTGTGGATATCAAAATGTTTGATGGTAAAATCGGTATCGTAGCGGATTATTTTGATAACTATCGTTATGATATCCTTTCTACCCGTGGTACAGTGCCACAGCCCGTTGGTGTTGGTCTTCCACCATTAAACCTCGGACGCGTGAGCAACAAAGGATATGAGATTGAGGTAGAATACAACAACCGCTCTCACAAGATCCAGTACTTCGTAAAAGGTCAGATCAGCTTTGCTAAAAACAAAATCCTCTATCGCGATGAGCCTATGGCGAAATACCCATGGATGTCGCAAACAGGTAAATCCATCGGGCAGGCATTCGGCTATAAATACATTGGTATGTTCCAGGATGTGGAAGATGTATTCAACAGTCCTAAACTGATTACCAGTGTACCTATGCAGAACATCTTCCCAGGCGCATTGAAATTCGCAGACCTCAATGGCGACGGTATCATCGATGATAACGATAAACTAGCGATGGGTGTGAATCAGCCGAGATATATTTCTGGTCTGAGCTTCGGGTTCTCCTACAAGGGTTTTGACTTCAGTACTTTGTTTCAGGGTTCCTTTGATTATGTGATCAATATCCAACGTGGTTCATTGGCTTATAGTCGTCCGGAAAGACAATCAGTGCCTTTCAACCTCGGTAGATGGACACCATGGACAACGGATGTTACTTACCCAGCACTGGCCGATGGACAAGGTAGTCCGCAGTCTTCCACCTACTGGTACAGAAGAGGGGATTATGTGAGATGGAAAAACGTTGAAATCGGATATGCCATTCCTACCTCCTTGCTGAAACACAAGCTGGTAAAGAATATCCGCATGTACTTTAACGGTTACAATTTGGCCCTGGTGTATAACAAACTGCCAGTAGCCATTGACCCGGAATCTGCCATGTCATCCAGCATTGGGGAATATCCACAACAGAGAATATATAACATCGGATTACAGGTAGGATTGTAATAAGCATTGTTGTATCGTAAAATCCAGACAAATGATTAAACAACTAATAAAATATATCGTAGCAGGAAGCCTGGTAACCGCCATGATGGTAGCCTGTAAAAAGTCCGACAGCTTCCTCGACAAGCGCCAAACGGAAAGTTTGACCGAACAGTTGGTATTTTCGGACAGTGCCAAAACACTGAGTTTTCTCACTGACTTATATGCTTATACCGGTATGGACTTGATCCATAACCGGTATACGCTGATCACTTCCGCCCTGGGGAATGACTATGCTTGTATGGAGGATATGACGTCTCACTCTGTCTCCTATTACAGCGATCCACAAGCCAGCTTTATCACTGGTGCTTCCACGGCGAGAAACTATTTCACCACCAACTATTACAAGACCTATTATCAAAAAATCAGGGCTGCCAATCAATACATGAAAAAGGTGAAAGGCTCTCCGCTTTCTCCTGCGATGCAGATCAGGACTTCCGCAGAAGCCCGGTACCTGCGCGCCTGGTATTATGCCCAACTAGTAAGGTATTTCGGAGGAGTGATGATGGTGGGAGACACGATCTACGCTGACCTATCCACACCCATCGATTATAAGCGTAATAGCTACAAGGAGTGTATAGACTATATCGCAGCGGAATGCGACAAAGCAGGGGCTGATTTGCCTACTGCGATGGACCAACCTGCAGCCGACTATGGCCGCATCACGAAAGGTATGTGTATGGCCCTGAAAGCGCGCATGCTAGTAACTGCAGCCAGTCCACTCTACAACGGTAATCCTATTACCAAGGACCCTCAGCAGCAACCACTCATCTGCTATAGCCCTACCTACGATGCAACGCTCTGGCAGAAAGCAGCAGATGCTTGTAAGGCAGTGATGAATTCTAATATCTATTCCCTCTTCGAAACAGAGTCTACGCCAGGTGCAAGGGCTGGGTACAGCTTCTGGAAATTATTCCTGCTGCGTAAGAACTCAGAGTATATCATGCCGTACATGATGGGATACAATACTAACCTGGAAGGCGCCTGGTTCCCTAACTCTCGTGGCGGTTCCGGATGGAGCACTCCTAGTCAGAACCTCGTAGATGCCTTCGGTATGGCCAATGGTAAAGCTACCAGCGCTCCTGGCTCCGGTTATGATCCTAAATTCCCTTACAACAACAGAGATCCAAGGTTCTATAATACCATCATCTACAATCAGGCAACTGTTTTCAATAACAGCACCAAAAAAATGGACCCAGTGGATATTTACAAAACCTGGCAGGGAACCCTCTCTGCAGATGGTTTGCAAGCCTATTCTACCAAAACCGGTTATTATAGCCGTAAAATGTGTAATGACAGTACCGGTAGATATACCAATACACAAAGGGTCTATCCTGTTATCCGTTATACCGAAATACTAATGGGTTATGCAGAAGCCATGAATGAATTGAACGGTCCTACCCAGGAAGTTTATGACATTGTTAAGAGTATCCGCAGACGGGGCGGCGTTCAAGCTGGCGCCGACAATATGTACGGCCTGGATGCAGGTATGTCTAAAGAGGCGATGCGTGGCGTTATCCGCAATGAATATGAAGTGGAATTTGCCTACGAAGGCCACTGGTACTATGATACCCGTCGTTGGAAAACAGCAGAAGTGACCGAAAACAGACCTATCCAGGGTATGATGGTCACCAAACAGCAAGACAATACCTTTACTTACCAGGCGATTACTGCGCTCAACGCAGTATTCCTGTATCCAAAAATGTATTTCGCGCCACTGCCTTTTGACGAGGTAAATAAAAGCAGTACATTATTACAGAATCCAGGATGGTAAATTATACTTTTATACGGACCATGAAAAAACTAATTATCGCCGCCGCCTTGCTGGGAGCAGTTTTCCAGGCAGGCGCACAAGACACTACCAAACGCGCCATCCCCTTAAAGTATGGCGCGCAATACACCGGCAAAAGATCGGATGAGGCCATGAATAAATGGCGTAGCAACCGATTTGGACAGTTCATCCACTGGGGGCTTTATGCCATCCCTGGCGGGGTATGGAATGGTAAAACATATAACTATGCCGCGGAATTTCTGAAATCTAGTGCCAGAATTCCCACGCCTGTATGGGATTCCTTGATGTACCAGTTCAATCCTGCGAAATTCGATGCGAAAGCATGGGCCAAAATGGCTAAGAAGATGGGCGTGAAATACATGACTATCACCACCAAGCACCATGAAGGCTTCTGCCTCTGGCCTAGCCAGTATACGGATTTCACAGTGGCTAATAGTCCTTATAAAAAGGATATCATCAAACAACTGGTGGAAGCCTACAATGCAGAAGGTATAGATGTAAATTTCTACTACTCCGTGCTCGACTGGCATCATCCGGACTGGAGATACGATATCAAAACACCAGAAGATAGTGTAGCGATGAGTCGTTACCTGACATTCGCCTACAACCAGTTGAAAGAGCTGGCCACCAATTACCCTACCGTTAAAGCTTTCTGGTTTGATGGTACTTGGGATAATTCCGTAAAACTGAATGGTAAATGGACTTACGAAGTAGAGAAAATGCTGAAAGAAGTGCGTCCGGGAGTGATTGTAAATAGTCGCCTCCGCGCAGATGACTTTGGCAAACGTCATAAGGATTCCAATGGGCAATTGATGGGCGACTACGAGTCCGGTTACGAACGTCGTTTACCCGATCCCGTTACTGACCTCGCCGTTACCAAATGGGACTGGGAAGCCTGCATGACCATTCCAGAAAACCAATGGGGATATCATAAAGATTGGACGATCAGTCATGTGAAATCACCGCTGGAGCTCCTGGAAATGTTGGTGCATACTACTTCTATGGGTGGTAACTTTTTGCTGAACTTCGGGCCTTCTGGAGAGGGGACTTTCCGTCCGCAGGAACTGAACATCGCCAATACGATTGGTGCATGGATGAGCAAATACGGCAATGTGATCTGGGATTGTGATTATGCCGGCATGAAAAAAGAAGACTGGGGATATTACACTAAAAAGAAAGGTAGCAATCAACTGAATATGGTCGTGTTTAATGTGCCAGTGAGTGGATTGCTGCGCGTTAATACGCCAAAGGGAATGGTACTGGAAAAAGCAGCATTTCTCGATAATAAAGGTGTAAGCCTGACAGTAGAGGAGATTGCCGCCAATCAATACCTTATACATATCCCTGTAAAATTATACACGTCTCCGCAAGTAATACAGGTAGATTACCGAGAAGGGAATGTCAAAGGTAGCTACGAAAAAGCGAAGACCTAAAAATAATGCATGATCGGTTAGCCCCAAATGACCGGGCATCAGCGTTTGCTGATGCCCTATTTTTTTTATCATTGCAGCCAGGAAGCGTCACCTTTGGCAGTAAATAGCCTCAAACGATTCATGCCCACAAAATAATGAAAAGCGGATAGGATGCAGCATTTCTCACGCAAAAGGCACAAAGGAAAACTTATTTCCTTTGCGCCTTTGCGTGAAAAAATTCGCATTAGTCCTTATAATCGCTTACGGTCTTTTTCTTCGGAATTGGCTCCGGATGGAAACTAGGTGTAAACGGATCATAGTAATACAATCCTGCTGCTTTAAACAGCTCCAACTGCGGCTTCAGGCGCTTCATAAAATCGGCTGTATTTTTTTGGGCAGTAGGTGTCCAGCAGATTTCTGCCAGCGCACATATTCTTGGGAAAGTAAGATAATCCAGTCGCTCTACACTAGGCACCGTTTCTGTCCACAAATTAGCTTGCATACCCGCAATCAGGGCAGGATCAGCATTTGCGGGGAGGTATTTTTCCGGAGAGAAAGTATAGACATTCTCTATACTGTTTAACAACTTATTCCATCTGCGACCATGACGATGCGTACTATCCTGTACGAAATCGAAGTACAGTGGCAATCGTGGACATATAACCGTTGTATAACCTTTCTGTAAGGCCATTTCCAGGGTAGCTGGTTTGTCGTGGCGCCACCAGAAGATGATAGTTTTATCGCGCGGCAGTGAGATTTCCGCCATTTCATCCCAGGCCAGCATCTTGCTATGCATGCTGTATACGGAATCAGACATCCGGCGCATAAAATACAGCTCTGCATCTTTCAGCGTAGACAGGTGTTCCCGTTGCATCAGTGCTTGAATGCTGCTATCGGTATGCCATTTTTCGTTGCCATAGCTCACTTCATCGCCGCCTAGGTGAATCATACCGTATGGAAACAGTTGATTCACTTCATGGAGGATATTGGAGAGATAAGTATACGTTCCTTCTTTACCTGGATTGAAAGTAAACTCAGGATGCCCTTTAGAGCCACCGCCGCTGAATTCTGGATAGGCCTTATTGGCCGCAGTGGCATGTCCTGGCATATCGATTTCCGGAATTACCTCGATGAATCGTTGACGGGCATATTCCACCACTTCGCGGATATCTGCTTGAGTGTAGTATTTCGCAGGGGCTTGTGGATCGGTGTAGTTGCCGATGCCACCTACTGTAGTCAATTTAGGATATTGATTGATTTGAATACGCCATCCTGGCTCATCTGTCAAGTGCCAGTGGAAGCGATTCAATTTGTAGTAAGCCATCCAGTTGAGCAGGGATTTCACCTTTTCCTTTCCGAAGAAGTGGCGGGATTCATCCAGCATATAGCCTCTCCAGGCATATTTGGGCGCATCTGTGATGGTCCAGTATTTCAGGTCTGCACCTTCATTTTGAATCAACTGTAAAAGCGAAATAGCGCCATTGAAAACCCCTTCCGCGGTGTTCCCTTTAATCAGGATGCCGGTTTTGCTGATTTGCAATACATACGCTTCTGGATTTTTATCCTTCAGTGCAGCAATTTGCAGGTGGATAGCCTGTTTGCCGGCCACTTCTACTGGTAGCCTGAAAGCAGCAAGTTCTCTACTGAGGAAATCAGCCGTATTTTTTATTTCCGGTTGATCCGTAATTACATCGATAGTTGCCGGGAGATGGTAAGACCCTTTTGCCACCACCGCTTTTTGTGGCATGGGAATTATGGGACATTGCGTTTGTGCGTGGACGTTATACGCCACCAACAAGAGCACGGCAAAGGATTTTAATCGTTTCACTGTTCGTTATGATTTAGGTCGATAAAGTTTCATTTATTTCACCAGTTGGTCTAAGAGATGTTCCAGTGTAACTGCCGGATCGGCTGTCATACCCGGATGTACCCTAGATGTTTGGAGAATGGTACTGCGATTAGCGGTCAGCCAGCGGAATCGTGCAGCGGCGTCTCCCTTGGCTATAGGTCCACCTGATGGAGCACCTGTACAAATCTGTGTAAAAGCGCTGAGGTATTCTTTCACTAACTCCAATTCCGTGGCAGGTGCAAAACATTGCAGTCTTTCTACATTCAGCTCTACCAATGCATGCAGGAAACGTTTCTGCCTGCAGTAAAGAATCACTCCTACATTGAGAAATTCTTCCCGTTCCACCCTGGGCACAATGCGGATGACCGCATATTCATATTCAAACAAGTGTTTCTCTTGCATCTTGCGCTGCTTTTACAAAGATATCTGATGATGTAATCCTGGTCGTTAAAAATTCGTAGTAGACTTCGCGTACTTGATCTGGTGTTTCTTCCCAATCCCCGTTGGTAACCCAAACGTCTGGGATGAGGTTCACGATTCCACGTATGCGCGCTGGTGTGAGGATAGCGCGAAATGCTTTATTTACTGTATCCAGTTCCGTGGCTTGTGGCAACAGTACATGGTTAGCAATCTGTGCAAAAGGCCGTACCGCCTGCTCCTGCCAGTTCTGCCAGGAATGGTGAAAATACAAGGAGGCACCGTTATCGATCAGCCACAATTCATTTCGCCACCAGAGCATATTGGTATTCCGGGGCGTACGGTCCACATTTGTCAGGAGTCCATCCAGCCATACGATTTGAGAGGCTAACAAGGGTGCTATTGTTGTTACCGCAGGATCGTAGGTAATGGCGCCCGACAGGAAATGTAGGGCAAGATTGAGTCCTACGCTCGATTTCAACAAATCTTGTATTTCTTCATCCCCTTCGGTTCGACCAAAAGATTCGTCCAAATTCGCAAATACTAATTCGGGAATACGGAGGCCCAAGGCTCTGGCGATCTCCCCACCTAATAATTCTGCTATCAGGGATTTTACTCCTTGGCCGGCGCCCCTGAATTTCAGGGCATACATAAATCCGTCGTCCGCTTCGGCAATAGCCGGCATAGAACCGCCTTCCCGCAATGGTGTGATATAGCGGGTTACATTGACCGTCCTTAGCTGTGGTTGCAATTCATTCATACTGACATTTTTTCTTTCCCAACAGTGACAGCCCGAAAATTAGATCATTTTTTTCAGAATGTGGAAATATTTGAAAGCTGGATACCTGTTGTATTCCTGCTTTTGATGCCCTCCAAGAGCGCAGGAACCTTCATCAGTTTAACATCCATGATCTTCGCCTGTTGTACATCATCCAGGAATATGGCATAGCGATGATCTGGTTGCTCAAAACGAAAACTACAGCTATCTATTTTCAACTGTTGGACGTGCCTCGCCCAGATGCCATACCCCGGCTGGATCTTCAGATCTGCGGCGTTGTATTGCCCCACCCCCAGCTCCACTGGGACTTGCGCGGTATCTGATAATGGATTGCCCCCTTTCCCCAGGAAATGGACATCTTTGAAGGAAATTTCGTTGATATAACCTGTACTACGCCCGTCTGGCAAGGTGAAACCTATTTTCTCCGGCAAACTGTAACCTGCCACTATAGCGGAAAATCTACGTTGACTACCATCATACGATTTCCAGCGGGTACCGCTGAAGGCACTACCACCATATGTCTCACTAATATCAATACCATTGATCGTGATACGTTCTACTTTCCCAATATTCACATTTGTAATCAACAGCTCATCATGCACCCGACCGTTTTCGGTAAACTGAAATTTCTCTGCCGTAGCGCCCAATATGCGCGCACGATTGGAGATCGAAATAAAGAAAGGTGCCGCTGCCCGCAACATCTTCGACCGATGATGTAATGGCCCCGTATGACCACAGTTGAGATGAATATCATGGATATGTGCACCATCATTGGTAGAGATGGAAAACCCTGCTTTGTTGGCCCCCAACACGTAGATATTATCCACACAGATATCTGAAATATCGTCTGCGGTTTCTGACCCGATTTGGAAGAGATTACAATTCGTATCACCAATGATATTCCGCACCTTGAAACCCTTTGACGGACGCGTAAAACCAAGCGAACAATCCGATCCCGGTTTCACAATATCATCCGAACTCACCCGAGAAAATATATTCGTTACCGTTACCTCATTGCAACCCATGAAATCGTAAATATCTCTTGCAGATCCTTGATGATCTTTTCCAAAATAAGTATCGTGTACATAGATAGAATCCGTGCCAGTGGCCAATAAAACGAAATGTCCTCCTCGATCTATCTGCAACATGTTGTCTATACTATAATTGGGGTCCCCATGTTTCCCGATGTAATAAGGTTCATCCTTCTTTTCATCATACCATAAATCTTGTGGATTGTAAATACCTCCAATTTCCACGTTGGTGCATAGTTTCAAGGAGAACATCTTATCGCTTCTGTTATCAGGCGCATTATTCATCACCTTATCACTGGTTACCAGATTGCCATTGCCGGTAATGGTACCGTTGCCGATAATCTTAATATTGTCCAATCGCTCTCCTCTAAACATAGCGTTCTGAAAATAATGATGGCCTACATCCTGCTTGGTGAGGTAATTTTCAGGATCTTCATAAGGTCCTTTATCAGTAGGGGAAAGTCCAGAGCGATAGGCTCTATCGGAGAACCAGGTGGTTTCTGGCGCGTCTCCTCCTTTCAACGCTTTTATCACAGCACCTTGGGCGACATACAAGTATACATTGGATTGCAACTGAATGGTACGTACGTTATAAGTGCCAGGAGAAAACAGTAATGTACCTCCTCCCATTTTATTCAATTTAAGAATAGCTGCATTGATGGAATCCGTTTGATCCTCCTGCTCCTTTCCACTGACGCCACATTGCTTTACATCGAGCATCCCTGTATACATGCGAACACTCCATGATGAAATGGTTGAAGTAACCAATCGGAAGCTGTAAAATCGATGTGGTTTGAGGTTTTTAACGACGCCATACTTTCCATTTATTTCTGCCTTGGCGTCCGTCCAGGTTTTACCGTCATCCAAAGATTGCAGAATACGCACCTTGTCTGGGCAATCCCACTCAAATGCAGCACTGGTATAGTTGTGCATATCGCTTGAATACCTTTCCATTTTTAGCGGTATTCTCTTAAATGCAATGAGCCCATTTTCAAATATTATCAACTCCTTTGCGAGGCCGCCTTCGAGCCGCTTAGGCTCTTTAGTAATATACCAGGCGCCTATTTCAATCCCTTTTGTTGAATCCAGTGTATGCACTCCCGTTAGATAAAGTTCCACATCCACACCATTATTAGCACGCAAATCAAGGTGATGCAACACTATCTGGGTTGTTTTCTTTTGATGAATAACGTTTCCCTCTCCGATGAATGGATAAGGGTATCCTTTTCCACTCCTACCAGAGGAGGTAGTCGCCAATTGACTGAGCAGCATCTTTCCCCTTCCGATCACATTTACCTGGACACTATCGGCATTGAATTTCAGTGATGCGGGTATCTCAAATATTACGGTAGCATCTGGTGTACGTTGGCCAGCAGTAAAGGAGAGATGCAGGTCTTCCAGTGAATTTGCTTTCATGAGGTTACGCGGCACCTCCAATTTTCCGGTAAGGGCTCTTTCCTTCCATTGCAGGTAATAATTACTCACAGCTCCTCCCCGCCAGTATTGACGCAGATGATTGGAGTCGAGCAATTGAAACTTACTGTACTTATCTCTCTCCTCTAGTTGCCGAATAAAGCCATTAGCATCTACCCCCGTAAATACCAGTCCTTCCTTTTCCTTCGTATCTACGGTATAAGTATAGGTATGTCCATATCCAATGATGATGGTATCATGGGTAATGTCGGCAAAATTCTTAGGGAGATTCCCGGACCATTGGGCATGCAGCGGAAACGAGCCTCCCACGAGCAAGATGAATAGCAATAGGAAATAATGGAATTTCATAACGGTGTCGTACTTTATAGGTACAGGGTTCCAAATTAATAGCTTCTGCGTGTAAAAGCTGTCGCAGTCTTCCCAGAAGATGATACAAATTTATCTTAGCGTTGTACAATTGCCACCATACCCATGCCGCCGGCGGTACAAATAGATACCAACGCTCTTCCGCCGCCTCTTTCCTGCAACATTTTTGCAGTCTGTCCCAGTATCCTCGCGCCAGTGGCCCCAAATGGATGCCCAATGGCCACGCTACCACCCCGGATATTCAGTTTCGAGCGATCAATACTGCCAAGTGGTGCATCATACCCTAGTTTTTTACAATACGCTGGATCTTCCCAAGCTTTTAAAGTACATAATACTTGTCCACAGAAGGCTTCATGGATTTCATATAGGTCAAAGTCCTGTAGCCGCAGGTTATTTCTTTTTAGGAGTCGCGCTACCGCATAGGTAGGCGCCATCAACAATCCTTCTCCATGTACATAATCCACGGCTGCGGACTCCGCATCTTCCAGATATGCTAATATCGGCAGGTTACGACTTTGCGCATATGATTCAGCCGCCAGCAGTACTGCTGCGGCTCCATCTGAATAAAGGGTGCTATTCCCTGCGGTCAGGCTACCTTTCCCGGAGGTATCAAAAGCGGGTTTTAGTTTAGCGAGTTTTTCGGGCGTTGTATCTGGGCGAATGATCGTGTCTTTCACCACGCCTTTGAAAGGGAAAACAAGATCTTTGAAGAAGCCATCTTGGTAAGCTTTTTCCGCATTCATATGACTATGGTAGGCCAATTCATCTTGGGCTTCCCGACTGATCCCCCATTCTTTCACCATTAACTCCGTATGTTGGCCCATAGACAAGCCGGTACGGGGTTCCACAATACTAGGATACAGTGGGGATAAGTCGCGTATACGAAAAGAGGCCAGTATTTTCAATCTTTCGCCCAAGCTGCGGGCCCCTCGTAAGGCGACCATTTTCCAACTGAATTGTTTACTGAATAATATCGGGAGATCACTATTCGTATCGCTGCCTCCTGCAATCCCTACCTCGATTTGACCGGCCTTGATGCGCAGCCCTAGTTGTACCGCCGCATCCAAACTGGTGCTACAGGCCCTTATCACATTATACGCAGGCGTATGTGGATCCAGGCCACTGCCTAGAACACATTCTCGCGCGAAGTTCCAGTCGGTAGACCGGTTCATGATAGCTCCCAGTGCCACATCTCCTAGTCGTTCTCCAGAGAGGCCGTATTGACTCACAATCTCCTGTAAGCAGGCCGTTAGCATATCCTGGTTGGAAGTTCGGAGGTAATGTGTAAACGACTTAACAAAGGGAACGCGGCGGGAACCTATAATGGCGACTTTTTCCATGATAAGGGTTTTCTTAAAGTTAAGTATATTCTCCTGGAATGTATCTTTACAGTATCATCCTTTTTCATCATGGCTAAACGTCTATTAACCCAAGAAAAGATTCCCACTTATCACTTACAGGATTTCCGGCACCTGCACCGGGATACGGATAACCTTTCCGCTTTCGGCTATAACAATCTGCCAGAAGCTAATAAGATCAAGGGTTTCGAGATATATTCCAGCGAGGGGTTGGTTAGTGCCGTAGGGCCGCTAAAATCGGATTTCTATCGGATGAGTATTACCCTGGCTGGTGGTGTGGATGTACGGCTGGGAGTAGAAGAGTTCCGGCATCAACCGGGGACTATCAGTTTCACGTATCCGGGGCAAGTGTTTGCCAAATGTAATATCCAGCCGGGAACATTCGGTTATTACGCTTTATTTGAAGCGGATTTCCTGGAGACGCTCATCTCACCGGACAAGTTCCAGGAAGAATTCCCTTTTTTCAGTATAGAGGGGCAGTTGTTCATTCAGCTAAATGCGGAAGAGATCACGGAAGTGACGGCACATGTACAGCAGATTGATACAGAACTGCATCAGTTGAAACCTGGTAGGAACATGGCGATCAAGCTATATTTCTATTTGTTGCTACTCGCTATCAAAAGATCGTATATCCGCCAGGAGTTACATGTTACCTCAACGGATACACGCGCTGCCTATCTGGTGCCCAGGTACAGAAAATTGGTCAGTCAGCATTATTTGAGCAAACGCAAAGTGGCGGATTATGCGGCTTTGCTAGGCGTTACGCCTAATCACTTGAACAGAACTGTTCGGGAAGTAACGGGTCATACGGCTTCATATGCTATCAGTACGATGTTAGTGCAGGAAGCCAAGGCACTGTTGCGATTTACGGATAATACCATTGCAGAGATATCTCATCGCCTTGATTTCAGTGACCCTGCTGGGTTTAATCGTTTCTTCCGGGAACAAACGGGGCAGACGCCGTTGGGGTTTAGGAAGAATGTCTCTTAATACAACCTAAAGATCACTCCTGTACCAGGTTTGACCTTTAGGTTAAGCAGGACGTTGTACATGAAAGTTCACTTCTGTTGACTTATATTTTCCTGTGAGTTTTTATGCCCAAAGCTTATATTGAAACTAAAATCACCAAAATTCTTGATAAAAAACACAATGGCAAGAATAAGCCCAAAGACAAACGATGCAACTACACCAGCTAAAACATTCATCAAAAATGAAGTTCTAAGGGGTTTTACTATACTTTTTAGTAAATCGGTTTGTTCTTGTATCACCTGATCTTTTTGAATCGCAAGCTCTTCGCCAAGAACAGTGTCAATAAAATTTCGAAATACTTGCTCTCCTTTGGTTTTATAATGATCAATAGATCTGCTAGAAGAAGAAACATCGTTGAATGGGATTAAATCCGCGTCAGTAAGGGTTCTACCGCTCTGGTGCTGATTCTCGATATATTCAATTTTACTTCTCTTGTAGAGTGAATATGCAATATGCCCCACTACATCGTTATCATCTTCTACAATTTTCGCATAGATAGGGTTATAATTCCTCTTCATATTCCTTCAGGGCTTTAGCATAAGCATTCTTTATCTCCTCTTTACTAAGTTCTTTTGTTGTTACAATTCCGTCAACAATAGTTTTAATAGTAATGAAGCCATTTTTATTATAATCTTCATTCTCTTTGATAGCTGGATCTAAACCATTTAATATAAGTTCCCTATTAGCATTCCTTATTGCTTCAAGAGATACCTGATAATTTCGTCTCTCCATTTTAGTATGTTTTTAGGTTATTTAACAATAGAAATAAATTCAGCTTTGATTTTATAATTTTCAAATTCTTCTTCTGCCTCCTTCAGGGCTCTCACTCATTCCTTTGAATGATGTTTTCATCTGAATCAGGCAGCCTTCCATGAACAGACATTTGCTCCAGCGCCTTTTTCTTCTTTCTTTTGTTGTCATCCATTCTCATATATATGCCGCCCCCGAAGGTCACAATACAACCTAATACACCCAGAATGTTTGCAAAAACTATTAAGCCATTCATATAACATTATATTTTTTATGATTTATAAATAATTTTGTTTGCTTCATAACTCAAATAAGCACTACCAAGGAAACAGATTACAGCAATAAAACTTAACCATATAAAAGCAGGGGCGGGTTTTACAACTTCAGTACCGATGAAAACACCCAACAAAAAGGCCAATACTACAATAGCAAAAGCCGAAATAGTTGAAAAAATAATCTTTGCTTCCACTTTCTCGCTAGTAATTAGATTAAAGTTGTTCAAATTGATCGCCAAACCTGCAAAAAGAAAATCTTTTATATCATATCGACCAATATCCAAGTCAAGGCTGGTCACAAAACGAAGTATAATAGGTAACATACTTCCTACTAATGTCATAATATACCATATAAGTATCGATTCGTACTTTTTAAAAAAGTCCTGTAACATGGGATTAACAGATTATACACGTTAATAGATATAATAAAACATTACGTTTTATCATTAAAAGCTTGGATTAAAATTTTAGATCTCTGGCATGATCTAATATGTAAAAGGGAGAGGATTCCAAAGATAGGAAAATATTAAAAGCCAACAATTTTCTACCACTTTTTTTGAAGAAAATTTTCACTCGCAAATGATTATTGAAAAATGCATAATTCAGTTAATTCTTTGCATAATCAGGATAATAATCAATCGATCATTCTGCCCCAACTTTGTATCACAAAAAACAACAATTATGTCAGGAAATTTCGAAGGAAAAAAAGTAATCGTAGCAGGCGGATCTACCGGTGTTGGCCTTGCTGCCGCTAGACAACTCCACCACGCTAAAGCTCAAGTTACCATTACCGGTCGTTCTAAAGAGAAATTAGCGCAAGCTGCGGACTCCGTACCTGGTATTAAAACCGTAGCGGTAGATAGCAGTGACCGTGCAGCATTAGACCAATTCTTCCAGGAACAAGGCCCTATCGATCATCTGGTGGTTACCCTCAGCGGCGGTAAAGGTGCCGGTCAGTTCTCTACCTTACCATTAACGGATTTATTGGAAGGATTTGAAGGTAAATTCTGGCCACAACTCCACACCGTTCAGGCAGCATTGCCACATATCAGTAAGAATGGTAGTATCACCATCGTAACCGCTGTTTCAAGTATCCTTGGACTCCCAGGCACTTCCGGACTGGCAGCTATCAATGGTAGCCTGGAACTGATGATACCAGCTATCGCTAAGGAGATCAAACCTGTACGCATCAACGCAGTTTCTCCAGGCGTTATTGATACCCCTTGGTGGGATTTCCTTCCCCAAGCAGATAAACAGGCCGCCTTCAATGAGTATGCCGCGCAAACACCGGCAGGAAGAGTAGGCCAGCCCGATGAAGTTGCCAACGGTATCTTGTTCTTAGCAGGAAATAACTTTGTAACAGGAACGGTTATACGAATAGATGGAGGATTAAGTTTATAAAAAATAAAGCGGTCGTCCCAAAAATGGGACGACCGGTTACGTGGACGATTATTAACACATGTATGATTAAACAATAATTAAGCAGGAGAAAGCCTGCGGGATCTCAGATAAACTGCTGTTCGGTTCAGGTACGGAAACAATAGTATCAGTACCAGCGTTAAAACAATTAAACACGACATCAATTCATAATAATCCATGGCAAAACGTATCTGGCCCTGTGTATTCACAGCATTCACCAGCAGTTTGTCCGAGGCCCGCATTGCTTTTCCAGCTACCATTCCCTTTGCTTCCAATTTATGCGCTTGCATACGCAGCGTCTGCCTGACTACCGGGTCTAATTTGGTAAGATGATCCTGGAATGCGTTGTAATGCCTGCTCTTTCCGAATAACTCAAAGAAATTAATTAATCCAATACTTACACAAAAGCCTAAATAACGCACTGCCAGACACACCGCCGACGCCGAAGCCCCCACAGCAGTTGGAACAGAAGAAATAGCATATACTATGGTAGGTACCATTATCAGGCCCACACCAATACCTTGCGCCAATAATGGCAAATAATAGTTGAACTCGTTTGCCTGCACATCAAACAGGAAATACATACGTACATGAAACCCTAGTAACAACAGGAATCCTGGCACCCATATATACCGGATATGTTTCTTCTGCAAAATTATGCAGCATGCGATAATCACACCCACTACAAGCCCAATGATGTTGAACACATTCATATAAGATACATGCATGGGGTCAAACTTCAATACCACCGCATAAAAGGTGTTCGTAATCCCAGAGGCAAAACGACAGATATACATGATAAAAAGCACCAACAGGCCTACCTTGAAATTCCGATACCGAAATATTTTCAAGTGTACATATGGCCGCCGCATATGTTTTTGTCTCACTATATAAATCAATAAAACAACCCCTATCGCTATAACGCTATTGCGTATACGTTGATCCTCCAACCAGTAATATTCCTGCCCATAAATCATGATATAACCGAATAAACAGAGCATGATACTATAAAGCGAAAAACTCTGCCAGTCGAGGTTATACAGCGGAAAACGTACATTGAGTCTCACCCCATTCATCGTCAGCAACAGCAAACACAAACACGGCATGTACGCAAATATAGCCGCCTTATATACCGCATTGAAATCAACCGCATCAATCAGATCCGCTGTCACCAGGTTATTGAAAGGCACCGCACACAACAGGAATCCGAAGAATACGGAAAAACTAATCTCCCTAGCACGTTCACTTCTCAATCGGGTAAACATCAATGATAAAGAGAGATTCACGGTACACGCGAACAGCATCCCCTGGATAAAACGTATCGGCAGAAAAATATTCAGGTCGTTGGTGCGATAACAGATATAACAGGTTAGTATCTGCAAAAATGTAAATACAACGAAGTACTCCTTTGCGGCCATATACACGAAAAACCTGCGTTCAAGGCTATAAAAACCAACATATCCTGCATAGAATAATGCCACTGCAAACTGTATATCCGCCGGCTCTCCGCCATAATATCCTGCTGCCGCATTGATATTGGCCATGGGTAGAAAGAATATGACGATTGATGGCAGTATCAGCAGAAACAGCATGATTTTGATCAGCCATTCCGGCGTCCACTTGCGGAATATGGGAATGGAATTATCCATGATGTTGTTTTTTAGGCAGATAGACATTCACATTCATCCCTACTTTGAGACGATCAATATCTTTTCTTTCACCATCCACCCGTATACGCACCGGTATACGTTGTACAATTTTCACATAGTTACCGGTAGAGTTGTCCGGAGGCAGCAGGGAGAAACTGGAACCAGTAGCTGGCGATAGGGAGATAACAGTCCCTTTGAAATGTTCATCGGGATATGCATCTGCAACGATATTAACCGTATCGCCTATACGCATACTCGCTACTTGTGTTTCCTTATAATTGGCTACTATCCACTTATCTGTTTCATTATTTACGATATAGGCTAGGGTTTCTCCGGCGTCAATCATTTGTCCGGGTTCCACTGTCCTACGCCCCATACGACCGTCGTAAGCCGCTCTCACTACCGTGTATTCTACATCCAGGTTATGACGGTCTAATAAAGATCGGAGTCTAGTAATCTCCGCTTCTACGACCGCTTTCTCTGCACGAGCATCTTCAATACGAGAAGTAGCGGCCTCGAAGTTATCTTTAGCTGATTCATAATCACTGTTATTCACATCCAATGTAGCCTGCACATTTTCCAATTGTTGTTTGGTAGCAGCTTCATCGTCATACATTTCCTTGTAACGCTTGTATTCCAACTCCTGCTTCCATACGCGAGCTTTCGCGCCATCAATCTGAGAGTGAGACGCACTGGCTGTTTTCTCCAATGTATGGATATTACTTTCCAGCACGTGCAGTTGTGCCTCTGCTTTTCGTATAGACGCCTCCGTTTGATCTGATTGCAGGGTATATTCCCGGTTGTCTATCACCAGGAGGGTATCCCCTTTCTTCACGGATTGGTTTTCTTCAAATTTTACGGCAACAATAAACCCGCCAGCCCTTGCTATAACAGGGTTTACATATTCCTGTACCTGGGCATCGTTCGTTTGTTCGTACAGATACCAGGAACGGATAGTTTGCAGTCCCCATATGGCCAGTGCAACTACAATAATACCGGCCATCCAGCCTGTGATCCTGGTGATCAGCCTGTCTGTGACTAAATTTTTCTTTTTCATTTTAATTATAGCGTACCTGTGATATGCTGGAGTAAGTAGTATTTATTTTGGGAGAGAATCTTCGCTGCGGCCAGCTCAAAGCGGGTTTGCAACAGTTGTACATCTGCATCCAGGAGATCTGTAACCAGGGATGCCTGATGAAAATATGCACTCTTTATGATACGGGCATTTTCTTCTGCACGTGTTACATTGGTGGTGGCTACATCAATCTGTACCAGCGATTCCTTATACCGCAGAAATGCTTCTTTTACCTGCTGACGCACTTTATCTTCTGTATCCTTGTGTGCTTCTTCTTCCTTCTCGTACTCCAGTTTTGCAGCACTTACCTTATGAACATTATGATACAGAGAAGAAATAGGAAACGATACTTTTACCCCGCCAATACCCACGGAATACCAACTGGGATTGTATGGATAAAGGAATATCTGCGGATTGGAATACCAGAAGTCTCCATACAATCCTACCTTCGGACGTACATTGGCACGTACCTGTTCCAGGTGTAGGCGACTAATCTCAGTCTGTTGTTCTGATATATGATATTGGTAAGAATGATGGAGGGCTGCTGCCAGGTAATCATTGTAAGACACGCTGTTCTCTGCCATCACAGCGTAATTCGGATGTACGGGCCTGTCGTCTGGCTCTCCTAATATGATATTCAATTTTTGATTGGCGATGAGAATATCATTCTCGATTTTCACCAGTGTCAGTTTACGTTTGGAGAGATCCAATTCCACGCGCAATACATCGCTTTTCAGCACGGTACCATTGCGATGAAACGTTTTTATTTCCTGCAATTGTTTCTCTTGGTCTGCAATATCTTTCAATATCAAATCCCGGAAGATCTGTGCCTGTTCTAATTCTAAGAATAAAGCAGCAGTTTGGTACCTAATCTGTGAAACCGCTTCTTCCTGGCGAATAGAAGTCAACTGATGTAATACTTTATCCTCCTCAATTTTCAGGTTTAATTTATTCCCGTTGTAAATGTTGAGATAGAAATCAGCAGCAACTTTGTAGAGATTATGAATCACTTCATGCTGATCTGTAGGTTTTGAAAAGATACCATTTCCGTAGATGGGGATATTGGTGGCTTTTTCCGCGCTTCCCATGACGCCCACTTCTGGGAATCTTTCCATCTTCGCATCTTTGATTTCTTCTCCGGCGATGTCCGTAGATTTCTTTTTGATGGCAATTGTACGGCTGTAGGCTTCCGCTTTTTGCCAGGCTTCTGGCAACGTTATGTTCAGGGTATCATTTACCGCCGTTGCGTTGTCTTGCGCGTAAATGCGTAATGAATGCATTGCCAAAATCATACCTGTGGCAATAATCCGATGTCTGTAATTCATAAAAACTAGATATCTCTCATCAATATCCTGCCGCAAAATTAGAACAGGATACTATATGTCAGTTCAGATAAATAGTCAATCTTTTCATCATTCCGGCCAATTAATATTTTTACCTTTGTTGCAGGTTAAAATGTTGAATAATGGGACTAATTGCCTCCTTACCAGAGATTAACAAGCAGCGAAATGCTGTATTTATTATGCATGAGAAGTCGGAAAAGCTGATTCCACTGCATACGCACAATAAAGGCCAGTTGAGTTATGTAGAAGGTGGAATAGCCTATATTACGATAGATTATAAGACATATGTGATACCAGCCCGGCATTTCTTCTGGGTGCCGCAGGGCATGCCACATATATTGCGGATTGGTTATTCCGCTACGGTATTACGTTCCCTCTATTTTTATTCCCATGACGATGATGCAGATCCTTTTTACAGTCAGCTTGGTATTTATCCTGCTAGTGAACTGTTGATACAGATGATTAATTATACCGAGCGCTGGGATGGGTATCATGTAACGCGGAAAGATTATAATTTCGAATTCCTGGTATCCTTGAAGAAACTGCTGCCACAGTTGAATAATAAGGCATTGCCGATCATCTTGCCTACCACAGATGATGAACAGATGCAATACATAATTAAGTTTCTGGAGAAAAATATAGGTGAACGATTGACCCTAGAAAGTGTGAGTAAGCACTTTAATCTCAGCCAGCGGTCTATGTCTCGCTTGTTTCAGTCTTCCTTACATATATCCTTTTTACAGTTTTTGAAAACACTGCGCATGGTGAAGGCGATAGAGATGATTTTGAAAACATCGCGGCCGGTGAGTGATATTGCTTATGCGGTGGGTTATACATCCATTAGTTCTTTCAGCGATGCGTTTCAGGAATTTACGCATTCCCGGCCTACGGATTTCCGGAAAAATTAAAGCCTTCCGAATGGGAAGGCCTTAATTACTGCCTGGTCAGGCATAAGATTTTCAATAAAAATACTCTTTTCTAAACTTAGATAGCTTCTGCCATCTGTGTGCGGAGATACATTCTCGCGTAACGGCAGGCATTCCATTCCATGCTGTTAAAGTCCAGCGGATTCAGTGCATCCAATTCGGCATGCAATTTTTCCAGGGATGCCAGTTTGTTTGGTTCAGACAGAGTACTTACAGCATTCTGAATGATTGATTCTACTTCTGCGTAGCTTTCACCTTTCTTAATCTGATTCATTACCATCGGGACAATATTTCCTTCTGCTTTCATCATGCTTATATTTATCGCTTATCAATTACTTTTTTATGTACATTTTCAACAGGGTATCTATAGAGGATTCCACGAGGTGGTAAGCGGGAGGAATTTCATCTCCCAGGCTGTGGAACGTAACCAGGCGGGTGCCTGAAGGTCTTGCATCGAGCAATCTATACAGATACTTGCAATAATAGACGTATAAGCTCGGAGAATAGGCTATTTCGTGATCAATTCTGTCGTTATGATCCAGATTTTCAAAGAAGGAGTTGTAAAAATAGAAATTATCAAAATCGTCCATATCAAGATGGGTAAAATTTCCATGGATGAAGTCCACATTAAATTTTCCCGTCATATCTCTGGCTTCCAGGGCGATCTGATGTAATTCTTCTCTTTGTTCTACCCCATAAAAAAAGGCATCCGGGTAGAAATGTCCGCCTACCAAGCAGAATTTTCCCACACCGCTGCCAATGTCCAAGATTCTTTTCCCTGGCGCATTTGCCAGGAATCTGGCGGCTGCTTTAGCTACGCCCACGGGCGTCCAGTGACGTCTGGACAATCGTTGCATCCGTTCAGGATAGAGCCAATCGAATGCTCCATCATTTAAAAAACAATTCGGTTTCACCAATCTTTCACTAATTCCTGCCTCTGTTGATAATTCCATCCTGCAAAGTTAACTTTGCATTCAACCTGTTGCGTTGATAAATATCAATTTTTTCAGGGTTAGGTAAATAGTGTGTATGAGTTTAATGGGTATTTTTCCGATAGATAAATGGAATTTTAAGTCGCAATCCATCTTTCAGCATCTTCCAGATGAAGAGTATGATCTCCTATGCCAAAACCAGCAGGAGCAAGCGTTTGAGAAGGGTGAAATCATCTTTAAAGAGGGCGGAATTCCCGCCGGAATATATTTCATTAAACATGGTAAAATAAAGAAATATAAGGCCGATAAAGATGGTAAAGAACAGATTATATATGTTGCTAATACGGGAGAAATAATTGGCTATCATGCCATTTTGGGAGACGGCAGGTACCCAGATTCTGCCGCTGCGCTAGAAGATTGCGTCCTGGATTTCGTTCCAAAAGAAGATTTTCTGGCGGCATTGGCACAATCACCGATTCTTACCCAACGTCTCCTGAAGGCGCTCAGCCATGAATTTGCCGTTCTTAGTAATACTATTTCTGTATTTGCGCAACGATCTGTAAAAGAGAGGCTTGCTATTGCCCTCATCGTATTAAGAGAAAAATACAAGGATGATAATGTACCGGGTGAGGCAGTGAATATCAATATTTCCCGTACTGATCTGGCCAGCATTGTTGGCACTGCCAAGGAAAACGTGGTAAGATTCCTGAAAGAGTTCAAAGAAGCGGCGATCATCAATACCCAAGGACGTAAAATTGAAATCCTGGATATACGTAAATTGATAGATATCTCCAACTACGACAGCTAATTATATTACTTGTAGTACAATTTTCCCCACATGTTCACTGCTTTCCATCAGTTGATGGGCCGCAGCCGCATCTGCTAGCGGAAACACCTTGTATATCACTGATTTGAACTTTCCTTGCTCAATAAAGGGCCATACCTGCTTTTCTACTTCTGCAGCCAGTGCCGCTTTGAATTTCAGATCGCGACCACGTAATGTACTTCCTGTGATAGTCAGTCTTTTCTGCATGACTGCTAGGGCATCCAGCATTTCTTTATGTCCTCGCATAACATTAATAAACACTAGTCTTCCCTCTTCTCTCAACAAATTGATATTCTTAGGAATATAATCCCCTCCGACCATATCTAATATCACATCAATTCCCTCTCCCCTCAATCGCTCTACGAAATCAGTGGTTCTGTAGTTCACGCAAACAGTAGCTCCTAGCGCCATAACAGCCGCACATTTAACATCTGTTCCCGCAGTGGCATAGGCTTTGGCGCCTGTTGCCACTGCCAGTTGAATAGCAGTAATCCCAATTCCACTGCTGCCGCCATGCACCAATAAATGTTCTCCTGGCTGCAAGTGCCCTCGCTGGAATACATTATGCCAAACAGTGAATACGGTTTCCGGTAACGTACATGCCTGTATGAAATCCCACCCTGCGGGTACAGGCAAACACTGCCCAGCAGGCGCTACTACATATTCTGCATAACCGCCTCCAGCCACCAATGCACATACTTTATCACCTTCTTTCCATCGGGTTGCACCTTCACCAATAGCTACTATCTCCCCTGCCACTTCTAGTCCGGGTATTTCAATCGGCGCTCCCGGAGGGGCCGCATAATTTCCCTTACGTTGCGCTATATCCGGACGGTTCACACCGGCAGCATGCACTTTTATCAATACTTCACCAGCACCTGCTGTAGGTTGGTCTCTTTCTTTCAACTGCAATACAGAGGGCCCTCCTGGTTGATAAATTATTATTGCGCGCATGAGATTATTTTTTATATCTTAATATACGTTTTATAGCAGTCACTACAATGACTGTCTTTTAAAAACACACTACAGCGGTAGTATTTCACTTGACGCAGCATTTCTCTTCCCGCTTTATAAAAACCATAATGATGTTCGATTGTTCTTTCAATATAGTTAATATCTAATCTTATGCAAACTATTCTGGTTCTAACCGACTTCTCTGACACAGCCTTTCATGCAGCCGAGTATGCCTGCTTCTTGGCCAAATATTACAATACCCAACAACTGATCTTACTCAACAGTTATTTTATTCATCCAACTGCACTTGCCAACCAGCCCGTAGTAGCGATGAGCGTTCCGGATCTTCAGGCAGAAAGTGAAAAATTATTGCAAGACTGGCAAACCAAGCTCAGTGTAATTACTAATGATACCACTACCATACGTAGTATCAGCACCAATCTTCCTATCAACGAAGTGCTAGATGAGATCAGTAAAAGCGAAGAGGTACGTTTGACGGTAATGGGTATGAAAGGTAAATCCAATCTGGAAAAAGTATTGGTAGGTAGTACGGCCATCCGCACAATGGGGCAAATCAATCTACCACTGATGCTGATCCCCGTGGATGCTCCGATCACCATTCCTAAAAAAATTGTACTAGCCATTGATCTATCCACCTTTAAGGAGGCAGGAAAGAACCATCTGATCCGCGTCTTGGACCTCCTCCAAGGACAAATACTAGTCATAAATCTAGCTCGCAACGAGAAATATTCTACAGAGTTGAGGGAGGAAATTCAACTCATGCATGATTTGCTGGATAAGTATAACGTAGAATATCACTACGATTCAGACAAGAATGTGGCTACCGCAATTAATACATTCGCACACCAACATCAGGCAGATTTGATTATCACCATTCATCGTAAAAACAATAGCATCTTATCTTTCTTCCAAAAAAGTATTACACAACGATTGGCATGGAATACCACCGTTCCTTTACTGGTATTGCCATTATAGCTACTATGATAAAATGTAACTTTACAAAGCCTATGTCGACGCATCTAACCATGCCCTTGTTCACATTACCGCTTTTGTTACTATTATCACATTACAGTATAAAATTGATGTCATAGTCTGCAACTATGCCAGCGTTATCATGTTACGACTGTAATCACTACGATAACATTACAACATGAAATTGATGCCATAGTCTGCAACTATGCCAGCGTTATCATATTACCACTGTAATCACTACGATAACATTACAACATGAAATTGATGCCATAGTCTGCAACTATGCCATACTTCGTATTACCGTTATCGTTACTATGATCCTGCCTGACAATACGAGCCCATGTCATAGCATGTATTCCTGCCATAACTCGCATTTGTCAATACCTCCATAAAGAAAAGTGGATGATACGCGGATATAATCACACTGCGTTATAATCCTAATCGTTCTGTTCTTCCAGCAGGGCTTCTTCCACCGCCTTAGACGGGAGAAACCACATCACTGCCACTAGTAAAAGTATAATACCGGAGAATACTGTGTTTACAAACGCCAGCGCAATTGCAATCAAATAACCTACTACAGACAAATAGGCTTTCGTACGCAATTTGGCCAAAGCCAATCCCAACCTTCCTTCATCGGGATTGGCTTTTTTGATAGCGATTTGCAAAATAGAAAAGGCAGTTCCACACAAGATCATTACTATGGCATATGTGGCGACAGTATGCGGTGCAAAATGATTTTCTCCCATCCAGCCAGTCACGAAAGGCACCAATGATAACCAAAACAACAGGTGCATATTGGCCCACATAATAGTGGAGGTCACGCGTTTCACGGTATGCAACAAGTGATGATGATTACCCCAGTATATTCCAACATACATAAAGCTCAGGATATAGCTGAGAAATATCGGGTATTGCTGACACAAATCTGACCATGCCGCTCCATGCGGAACTTTAATTTCCAATACCATGATGGTGATGATGATGGCAAACACACCATCGCTAAAGGCTTCAATACGGGCTTTATTCATGGATTAAATATACTGAATAAAGTAAATTTAAAACAACACCGTAGCGTGCACCATCATCCTATTGCCTGCTTTCACCCTCATTTCAGCCAGCGATTGATTCATTACAGGCTGAAAATTTCCTCCGATACTGATTTTACCTAATGTCACCTCCGCTCCAACAGTGCCCATAAGCGTATGCCCTCCAGAAATATCCATCCGCATACCAGCATCCAAATCCTTAGCCGCCGTTTCATACATGACACCTGCATCAGGCGCCAATACAAGTTTATTGGCCAATCTGAATTTATAATAGGCCAATACATTCGCCGTGAACTTGTTGCCATATTGATAATCATAACTATTGGCCGTATTCAACTTATAACTGAGATTCGCATTGATACCAGCATCCATCAATCGTACATCATACATCACATTAAAAGTAAAATCTGTACTACCTGTACCCAGTTGGTAATTATTGGGAGATTCGCCCCCTGCTTGCTTGGCAGCCTGTTCATAACGCCCTGTTGGCCCCTTGATACCTGCCCCCACCCAGAGCGATTGTACCAATAATTTACTGTTCAGTACTGTTTGCTGCTTATCCAGGAGATTATAAAATCCGATCACTGCGATATCACCGAGGCCAGATTGTCGCTGTACTATTCCCTGATTACTTTTACTATTAAAATTCATCGGTACAAACCCCAATACCCGGAAACGTTTACCTATATTCCAACCTCCCCATAATTCCGCCGTCTGATAAGTTTCAGCAGTAGTCAGGTAAGAAGTAGTGCCATTGGGCCCGAGATGAGATTGTAGCGTTTTGTACTGATAGCGCAGCCCTACAAAGCGTTTGCTGAAATCAGGCAGAATACCGAGGTAATAACTACCCACACCACAGCCACAGATATCACAGGCACGTGTGCCCGCTATCGTTAGTACAAATAGCAGAAATGTTATTGTTATCTTCTTCATGATACTTTAAAAGTTGTTTCGAAAAATCTTCGGTTATTTATAAACGGGATGATACATTACGTCTATAAACTGACCTTTAATAATTACTTCCAAAATCTTCAGTCAGTAAAAAAGTGATACTACATCGCGCCTTTAGCGTGTCCCTTAAGGTGCAATGAGAATCTTCGATCGGTGATGAAACGGATGCAACACCACACCGTTAGCATGCCCCTTAAGGTTGCTCCGAAAATCTTCTGTCAGTGATGAAAGTGGTATCATTTAGCGTCTGTAGGAATGCCAACAGATATTCTTTATCCGTAGCTGACAATCGTAGCCCCCCTTTCAGCAATGGATCCAGCGTTGGCATGTCCTGTATTTCATTGGTATAATGATCCAACACGCCTCCTAATGTATAAAACCGGCCATCATGCATATAAGGAGCCGTAAAACCAAGATTGCGCAAACTAGGCACCTTGAATTTGTATTTATCTGCTGCATTCAATGTGATATCATATCTCCCTAAATCATTATTAGGACCTGCTCCGATACCATTGTTGCGATACGTGAAATCACTGAACAGTGGCTCCTTATGACAACTATTACATTGCTGTTGAAATATCTTGTAGCCGGCACTTTCTGCAGTCGTGAATTGCATACCCTCTCCCCGCATCACCCGGTCGTACTTCGAATTACTGCTGACCACCATCACCATAAACTGTGACAGCGCCTTCGTGAGACGGGCCGTCGTTATTTCCGGCGTGCCGAACGCCTTACGAAACAACTCCGGATAGGCAGGAATCCCTCTCAGCTTCCGCAAGACATTATCCATGGTCTCATCCATTTCCACCGGATTAATAATCGGCGCTATTGGCTGCAAGTCCAGATCGAAGATGCCACCATCCAGCATGAATGCCGGATGCCAGGCCAAATTCATGATAGGAGGCGCATTCCTGCTACCCAAACGATCATCAATACCATGACTCACATCATGCCCGTGATGGGTAAACGCAGATGTCTGCAAATGGCAATCGCCACAAGAAATAGTATTATTCCGCGACATCCGTGGTTCATAAAATAATTTCCTACCCAATTCAAAACCCTCTTTTGTAACAGGATTCTTCACTATATCATACGCAGTGGTCGGAAAATTTGCCGGCGCTTTAAAGCCGGCAAATAACGATGGCGTATCATTTTTTCTACTGCAAGCGAACAAGATAACATTCACACAAAGCAGTATTATTAAGTGTTTACGATACATAGCCATTAGTTTTCTGTATGGTCATGGAAAAACATGTTTACATAATTATTCGCAACAAGCGTGGAAAAATCACTAAACATGACGGTAGAATTTTTCGCCAGACTCACACGCGTATTTCCATCAAATACTTTCAGCACATCCACCATCAGGTGTACATTGGCTTGCCGCCCTGCGCGCACACGGGGAATACCACCATTGCGCAAATCAATGGTGACGGTTTTTATATTATTGATGGTAGGCGCACTGTAGCCACCAAAACCACCAATGTGATAACGGAATTTATGCTGACCAGAAGGATCCGCAGGCACAGCATCGGAAGTTCCTTCTAGCTTAAAGAAAATATACCCGCTGTTCCAACTCCAATACATGCCATTATCCATACCTGTGGCCGGATCCAGCACACCGGTACGTTTGCTAATATCCATGGTATTACGCAAACTATCTACGCCCAGCACAAAACTGAGGGTGTAATAATCGCCTGTTGGCACACGTACTTTGGCAAACTGTGATGCGCCATCCCCTTCCTTCACAAGAAAATAACTGCTGTCCTGCGGTACCACAAACGTTTTCCCAGATGCATCTTGCAGTTTAATATTGCTGATATAATACTGCAACAACGATATATTAAAGGTTTCTCCACTAGCATTTACATAGGCTCCTGTATTCAATTGTAGTTTCTTGGCGCCAACGATATTATCAAATTGTATAGATAAGGTCGACATCTCTCCTCCACCGGTAGGCACTACATCATCTTTACGAGAACAAGCCTGGAACACAATAGCGGAAATAACAAGTATATAAATGAAAACGAATTTAACTTTCATGGCATGATAAGGTTAAGTGTAAGCAATAGCCTTCCCTCCCGCCGATGCAAGGCCGGCAGAAAAAAGGAATAAGCATTCAAACAAGCTACTGTATGGACATAAAATGGATGTCACAACAATAGTTGTCATCAAAAAAAATAAAACGATCAAAAAATGAGATACACTTATGCCATGGCAGGTGGGTGAAATACAGCAGTAGGCTGATCTACAGGAGATCCAATAGTGATAGGTATTTTAAAATGTTGCTGTTCATGAAAAGTAGCTGCCTGGAAGGTAATATCAAGATGATTACCAGCATGAAATACTTCACTTTTATGCTCCGCTCTACGCTCCGGATTTTCTTCGCTACGCTTTTCTTCTGCACTTAATTGCTTACGCAGATGACATTTACCATTACAATGCAACTTAGGCTTATCACGGTTTTCACAAAGGTTGGCAGCAATGTACTGCTGACTGACATAAAATTCTAACATCACGAAATAGCGACCCGACAACTGGCAAAACCAGGTGAGCAACAACAATATCGTGATGAGTTTTCTTCGCATGAGATGGAGCTACAGTCAGTTGCGCGCAAAGGTAATTCATAATTAGTTTGAATGAATAAAAAAATGTTAAAAACATCTGTATCATCGCTTATAAAATATCAGCGAGGTATCTTGCACTCACATCTCTGCATGATGTACAGCGAATCTTTTCACTGCTATATCGCTACAGAAATAATATGGATTTTAACGGATCAAATGATTATCTTTATCAGACCGATACCTTGATTAAGGTACCTTTGAAAAAACCATACGATAAAGAAAACCGGTCCTCATTCAAAAACACAAATATGATTAAGCGCACGATTCTGATGATAGATGATGATGCAGACGACAGACAACTGTTCTGTGACGCCCTTCAGGAAGTGGCTCCTGAGAGCCTCGCGCTTACTTTCGAAAGCGGTGTAGAAGCGATCACCCAATTACAAAACAATAGCATCTCCACTCCCGATTTTATTTTCCTGGATATCAATATGCCAGTCATGAACGGAAAAGAATGCCTCACCGCACTCAAAAAAATCGCTCACCTCAAACTAACCCAAATCATCATGCTCTCTACTTCCACCTTAAGAGAGGATTTTAATGATGCCATGGACCTCGGCGCTCAATTCTTCATGACCAAACCCAATTCCTTCACAGATTTATGCGATAACCTTCGCAACATCCTCGAAAACAAATGGAAACATATGCTGAGAAATTAATTTCAGCCAGAAATATATTTTTTTGAGTCATTTTTGCAATCGTTTGCAATAATGTTTATTTTAGCAGCATTCACTGTATTTAATTCTTTCCACATGAGAAAAATTGCTGCTATCGCATTCGCCTTTGCCACCTGCACTACTATACCTACATTGGCAGAAACCATCCGCGTAAATTCCATCGATGCCTTACAATCTGCCGTCACTAAAGCACATCCCGGCGATGAAATTATCCTGGCAGATGGCGTTTATACCACGAACACAGACCTCACCATCAACTGCAGCGGTACAGATGCTGCTCATATCGTTATTCGGTCTGCTTCCCCCGCCGGCGCTGAAATCACCGGCAACGGCGGCTTTATGCTGGTAGCTCCAGCTAAATACGTGGATATCAAATGGTTTAAATTCACCCATAAATCCAATCATACTAAAACAAATCCAGGTACTAGTTTCTGTAGATTCACCCACAACCTCTTCAAAACAACCGGAGATGGCGAATACCTCGTTCTCGCTGGTAGCGATCATCAAGTGGATTATAATACCTTCCAGCATAAGAATAGTATGGGGAGATTCATTGCCGTTCGTGGCCAAGGTAGCCAAATCGCAGAAAGACTGTGGATCCATCATAACTACTTCAACGACTTCCAACCGCAGAAAGGAAACGGTGCGGAAGCATTACAATTCGGACTCAGTGGCTTCAGTATGAGCAGTAGCAACAGTATCGTGGAATACAATGTTTTTGAGGCCTGCGCGGGAGAAAATGAACTGATCTCCGTAAAATCCTCCGCGGTAACACTTCGCTATAATACCATCCGCAACTGTAAAGCACAATTCACACTCCGCCATGGTAACTACTGCCAAGTATATGGCAACTATTTTACACAAACTCCCGGCCTTCGCATATTCGGCGACCATCACAATATTCACAGCAATTATTTCGAAAACTGTGAAATTGGTATCAATATTGGAAACGGCGACGGCGAAGTGGCCACCGGTTCCCTCCTCACCTGCCACGATAGGCCCGATTCTGTACTGATTGCTTTCAATACACTGGTTAATAATCGCGCGAATATCCTCATGTCAGAACGCAAGGATGGTCTTGGCGCTACCGCTGTTACCATTGCCTATAATATCATCCAAGGCGGCGACAAAGCAGCCGATATCCGGGGTACATTTCCCGGCGCGGTATGGTCTGGCAACCTCCTCTACCAAGTACGCGACAATGGCGACATGCCCGCTGCTGGCGCTCGTATGGCAGATCCTAAACTAGCTAAAAATAATAACGGTATTTGGCACCTGCAAACGGGTAGTCCTGCTATAGGAGCCTGCAAACAAGCTATACCAGGCGTTTCCACGGATATGGATGGCCAGCCCCGCAAGGCTCCCCTCGATGCCGGCGCCGACCAGCTCTCTAATGCTCCTGTAAAAGCTACAATGCTGAATGCATCTCAAACTGGATACCTCGCACAATAATTTTCAGGCTTTCCTTATCTTCGAACTTTAATTCAGGTATGAAGGTTTGTATTGCAGAAAAGCCCAGCGTAGCCCGCGACATCGCCACCGTCATAGGCGCGAAGCAAAGAAAAGATGGATATTATGAAGGAAACGGATTCCAGGTAACTTGGACATTCGGGCATTTCTGTACGCTCAAAGAACCACATGATTACTATGAACAGTGGAAATATTGGCGACTGGAAGATCTACCCATGATCCCTCCTAGCTTCGGTATTAAACTCATCGAAAATAGTGGCGTAGAGAAACAGTTTAAAGTCATCGAACAACTGGTGCAACAATGTGAAGAAGTGATTAACTGTGGTGATGCTGGCCAGGAAGGTGAATTGATCCAACGATGGGTATTGCTGAAAGCCCGCTGTACCGCCCCCATAAAACGATTATGGATTTCATCCCTAACGGAAGAGGCTATACGCAACGGCTTTCAGCACCTGAAAGACAGTGAGCAATACAATAATCTCTATGCCGCCGGCAGCGCACGCGCCATCGGCGATTGGCTGCTGGGTATGAACGCCACCCGCCTGTTTACCAAGAAATTTGCAGTAGGAAAAGTAGTACTCTCCATCGGACGAGTACAAACACCTACCCTCGCCATGATCGTGGCCCGGCAAAAAGAGATCAATGCCTTCGTTTCTGAAGAATACTGGGAACTCAAAACGATCTATAGAGAAACGGAATTCACAGCCACCATTGAACGACTGAAAAATATTGAGAAAGCCAATAAAGGGCTCGCCTATCTGAAAGAACATCTCTTCGAAGTAACCAGCTTCGAACGAAAAGATGGGAAGGAAGGAAATCCTCGCCTATACGACCTCACAGCCCTACAGGTAGATGCCAACAAAAAATTTGCTTTCTCTGCAGATGATACACTGAAATATATCCAGAGTCTCTATGAGAAAAAATTGGTGACCTACCCAAGAGTAGATACCACCTACCTCTCTGAGGATCTGCATCCTAAAATTCCAGGCATTCTCCAGGATATGACGCCTTATGCGGCCCTTACAGCGCCCATCTTGGCCAATCCTATTCCTAAACTGAAAACAGTCTTCGATGATAAGAAGGTAACGGATCACCATGCGATTATTCCTACAGGCGTATACCCACAAGGTTTACCGCTGGAGGAAAAACGTATATACGATCTCGTTGCACGCCGCTTTATCGCTGCCTTCTACCCGGAATGTAAAATTTCCAATACTACCGTACTGGGAAAAGTAGGACAGGTGGAATTCAAAGCCACCGGTAAACAAATCCTGGAACCAGGCTGGAAGGAAGTCTACGCCAACGATATCCAGAAAGACGAAGAGGAAGAAGGAGAGAAAATTATCCCTGAATTTACAGTGGGAGAATCAGGTCCACATGAACCACGCGTGCACAAAGGGAAAACCACTCCTCCTAAAGCCTATACGGAAGCGACCCTGCTCCGCGCGATGGAAACAGCCGGCAAACAAGTGGAAGATGAGGAAATGAGGGACCTCCTAAAAGACAACGGCATCGGGCGCCCTTCTACCCGCGCTGCGATTATCGAAACACTGTTCAAAAGGAAGTACATCGACAAAAAGAAAAAAAATATCTATGCCACACAAACTGGCATGGACCTCATCGATACGATACAAACGGAGATTCTCAAAAGTCCAGAACTTACCGGCCAATGGGAACGCAAACTTCGCCTGATAGAGAAGGGAGAATACGCCATGGAAACGTTTAAACAGGAACTGATCCAAATGGTAGTAGACCTCACTAAAGAGGTTAAAACCAACTCTTACAAGGTGATTACAGTAGCCCCAGATGCGCCGCCGGAAGAAGAAAAAACAAAGAAACCCCGCGCACCTAAAAAGCCCGCACCAGAAGTACAGGAACTGCAATGCCCGAAATGTAAATCCCATCCGCTGAAGAAAGGGAATACTGCCTACGGTTGCAGCAATTTCAACATTTGCGGCTTTAAAGTACCATTCGAACTTTTCGGCAAAAAATTATCCGACAAACAAATCACAGACCTCATTACTAAAGGAAAAACTGGTAAAATCAAAGGCTTAGTACAAGCTGATGGGGCACAAACCGAAGGCAAAATAGTGCTGAATAAGGATTTCCAGACCGTTATTGAATAATTATTATTTGTCGATCACCGTCAATGTGTAATTGGCAGCATACCTGCGAGGGATAATGCTTTCGCCATTTACATGCGCCCATGCTTGTGTAAAAGCAGCGCCGAAATAAAATATCATGGCGGTATAAAATACAAACAGCAGCAACAAAACAGTAGATGCAGATGCGCCATAGATATTGTTAATACTGCTGTAATTCAATGCCCACCGCAATACCAGCTTACCAATATTAAAGAGAATGCTGGTTACAAATGCACCAGTAAACAGTATTTTTTTGGTAGGACGACCTGCCGGTAAAAAATAAAATACCATCGAAAACCATAAGGTTACTGTTACCACAGAGATACCATAGTTCAATGCACTGTTGAAATATCCACTGAGTACAGGCAGAAAACTTCCAATGATATCACCGATGAAACGCTGTGCAGCACTGGCTACCAGGTCTATCAGGAAAATAACGCCAATAAAACAAATCACCATCAAGCCCTTTAATCGGGCGAGTAAAATGTGCCAGAAATTTTCTTTGTGTACTACGCGCACATTCCACAACTGATTCAAAGAACTACTGATTACTTTAAACAATGTAGTAGCTACAAATAATAGAAATAAAAACCCAAGTGCGGTGATGATTTCATTCTGCGCAATACCTCGAATAGCCTGCAAAGTATCCCGCACCATGTTGGTAGTTTCGATACCTATCACACCACTGAGCTGATCAAATAAGCGCCTACCGGAATGCGGTAACCGAAAAATCAATCTGAGCAATTGTATCAATATTACCAGTATCGCAGGCAGGGCAAATGTGGTGAAAAACGCGGTGGATCCCGCTAAACGCAGTGGGTCATTTGCTATGAATGTTCGAATGGCATCCCTGAATGCGGTGACTAATTTTTTCAAAAGCATATGCAAAATTAGGGAAATCTTTATAGCAGAATGATAAGGAGATTATCTTTTGTTTTAAACTAAAATTAGCTGTACTCTTGTCGGCCTAAAATCCAAATAAGATGCGCAAATTAAAGCTCTACATTGCCGTCACGCTTGATGGATATATTGCTACTAAAGATGGCAATATCGATTGGTTACTCAACTTTCCAAACGAAGAAGATACCGATTATGGTTATGCTGAATTCTTGGAAGGTGTGGACGTTACGCTCATGGGAAACCAAACGTACAAACATGTACTACAATTGGCAGATCCATTCCCCTATGTAGATTTAACCAATTACATTTTCACCAGGAATGCAAACATTACTATTGCCCCGTATGTTCATTTCGTGGATGGCGACATTGTAAAATTTGTAAAAGACTTGAAAGCCAAACCAGGTAAGGATATCTGGCTAATTGGCGGTAGTCAGATCAATGCTGCTATGTTGGAAGCAGACCTCATTGATGAAATGCATATTGCACAATTTCCACTGACACTGGGTACAGGAATTCCTTTATTCGGCGGTGAGCAACACCTCCATCATTTTGAGTTGGCTCATTTAAAGAAATACAAAAACGGGGTACTGGAATTACGCTACAAAAGGTAGTTAAATCCAAGACAGGAGGAAGCATACTCGAAAAAAAGCGATATATTAGCGAGCAGACAAAGAATCGTTAAACCGGCCTTTGATCAATACCATAGCACGTTTCGTGCTGGCACAATGAATGTTCACGCGTAATTAAACCACCTTTTCTGTATGCATGTACCTCAGTTAATTATTGACCTGGCCTTGATATTAGGCGCCGCTGGAATTATCACGCTGTTATTCCGGCGGCTTAAACAACCTATGGTGCTGGGTTATATAATTGCGGGATTCATAGTGAGTCCTAACTTCAAATTATTCCCCTCGATCGGAGATACCCATGGTATTAAAACATGGTCCGAGATAGGTGTTATCTTCCTCCTGTTTTCCCTTGGCCTCGAATTTAGTTTCAAAAAATTGATGCGGGTAGGAGGCACCGCTGCCATCACGGCCTTCACAGAAATAGCTTGTATCACTGTTGCAGGCTTTTTTGTCGGGCAGTGGATGGGCTGGTCTTTCATGGATAGTATGTTTCTCGGCGGCCTGTTGGCCAGTTCTTCTACTACCATTATTATCCGGGCCTTTGAAGAACTGGGTATCAAAAAGAAATCATTTACAAAAATCGTTTTCGGCGTACTAGTCATCGAGGATATTGTTGTGATCCTCATGATGGTGTTACTCTCCACCATGGCGGTGAGTAAACAGTTTGAAGGGGTAGACATGATTTTTACCGTACTGAAACTCCTCTTCTTCCTCGCCCTCTGGTTCCTCGCAGGCATCTTCCTTCTGCCTACTTTCCTAAAAAAAATGGAAAGGTATATCAATGAGGAAACATTACTGGTGATCAGTATCGCACTATGCTTCGGTATGGTGATCCTCGCTACCAAAGTAGGCTTCTCCGCTGAGCTAGGTGCATTTATCATGGGCTCCATTATTGCTGAAACTACTAAAGCGGAAAAAGTAGAACATCTCATCCAACCTGTGAAAGATCTTTTCGGCGCTATCTTCTTTGTATCAGTAGGTATGCTGATTAATCCGGAAATGATCATCGCTTATAAATGGCCCGTACTCTGGATAACATTGCTAACCATCTTCGGTAAATGTATCAGCACCACACTGGGAGCGCTACTCTCCGGTCAGCCACTGAAACAGGCGGTGCAAGTAGGTATGAGCATGGCGCAAGTAGGCGAGTTTGCATTTATTATCGCTACGCTGGGTATGACCCTCGGCGTTACCAGCGATTTCCTTTTCCCGGTAGCCGTAGGCACGTCTGCCATTACCACCTTTACTACGCCATACATGATTAAATTCTCTATGCCTTTTTATAACTGGCTGGAGAAAGTACTTCCTGCAAAATGGATCACCGCCCTTAACCGATACAGCGCTAGCTCTCAGACACTCCAAGGGGAAAGCGACTGGAAAAAAGTACTCCGTTCATACGTTCGCGTCATCATTCTTAACGCGGTACTGATGATCGCTATTACGATGATCTGTAAAATCTACCTCGGCCCATTCTTGATGAAGCAATTCGCCAGTCCTTTCTGGGCTAGAATGACGACAGTTATCATCGGTATGATGGCTATGGCGCCATTCATCTGGGCCATGGTGGTACAAAAAATTCAGAGTATCGCTTATAAATCGCTGTGGCTTGATTCCAAATACAACCGCGGACCACTAGTAGTAGCTGAGTTAACACGCAGTGTGGTAGCGGTATTAGTGGTAGGTTTCTTTATCAATCAGTTCTTCCCACTGCTGCCCGCGCTGTTGGGCACTATCCTGGGTATGCTGGTAGTACTAGTAGTGGTAAGAAGTCAGTTACAGAAATTCTATAACCGTATTGAAAGCCGATTCCTCACCAACCTGCATGCGAGAGAAGCCGCAGAAGCAGAGAACTCCAAGAAGCTGGTGAGTCTCCCTTGGGATGCACAAGTGAGTGAAATTGAGATCGATCCATGGAGTACGCTGATCGATATTCCATTAGAAGCATTGCAACTGAGAGAGAAATATGGCATCAATATCGGAGCCATCCGTCGAGGCGATTTCACGATTTATACACCTGCCAGATCAGAAAAACTCTTTCCTTATGATAAGATCACAGTGATTGGTACAGATAGTCAACTGGAGGAATTTTCCAAAGTGGCTAGCTCCAGTATCAACACTGAGAAGAGAGAAGCAGATGGTGAAGATAGCATCTCCCTGATAAGCATTGTGGTAGATGAAAATAACGGACTTACCGGCAAAACCCTCCGTACATCAGGCATTCGTGAAAAAACACAAGCCCTGGTAGTAGGCATTGCCAGAGGAGGAGAAAAAATGCTCAACCCCTCCTCCGACACTACTTTTGAATGGGAAGACGTGGTATGGCTTGTGGGCGACCGCAAGCGCATTCAGGATTTCAAAGGCTAATTAAGCCTTCTTGAGGAAATCCCTTAATACATATTGTAAAATGCCGCCATTGCTGTAATAAGCTATTTCGATAGCTGAGTCAAGGCGGCATTTTACATTAAATACAATGTTATTTCCCTCTGCCGGCACTGCTGTTACGGTCAGCAGCTTACCAGGTTCTAGCCCGTCTTTAATGCCGTGAATGGAATATAATTCAGTACCAGTAAGGCCCAACAAAGAGGCCGTCTGCCCATTGATGTATTCCAGTGGCAACACACCCATACCTACCAGGTTACTCCGGTGTATACGCTCAAAACTTTCTGCCAGTACTGCTTTCACGCCCAACAGATTAGTCCCCTTCGCAGCCCAATCGCGCGAAGAGCCGCTACCATACTCCTTCCCAGCCAGTATCAACAAGGGCACTTTATGACTGGCATATTGCACACTTGCATCAAAAATAGACATCACCATGCCGGAAGGAATTACGGTGGTAAAGCCGCCTTCTTTCGGCGATAATTCATTCTTGATGCGCACATTGGCAAACGTACCCCGTATCATCACTTCATGATTCCCTCTGCGAGAGCCATAGGAGTTGAACAAGCGAGGATCTATTCCATGATCAATCAGGTATTTACCAGCGGGACTATCAGCTTTAAATGAACCTGCGGGAGATATATGATCCGTCGTGACGGAATCACCTAATTTTAGCAAGATCCGCGCGCCTTCAATATCTTGAACAGCTTCCGGTACATCCGGTAGATTTTCAAAGAAAGGTGCTTCTCGTATATAGGTGGAGTTCTGGCTCCAGTGGTAGTTTTCGCCGGAAGGGGCCAGTAAACCTCTCCACTGTTCATCGCCATCGAAAATAACTTTATACGTTTCCTCAAAATCTGACTGCAATACGGCCTTTTCCATGGCTGCATTGATTTCCTCTTGTGTAGGCCAAATTTCACGCAGAAATACGGGTTCTCCGTTAGGGTCGTAGCTCAGTGGTTCTGTTAGTAGATCGGTATCTATACGGCCTGCCAGGGCATACGCAACTACTAACATCGGAGATGCAAGGAAATTCATTTTTACTTGTGGATGTACCCTCGCTTCGAAATTACGATTGCCGGAAAGCGCAGACGCTACAATCAGATTGCCTTTATCCACTGCTTCTGCAATGGGCGGCGGCAACGGACCACTGTTACCAATACACGAAGTGCAACCATATCCCACTACGTGAAAACGCAACGCCTCCAGATCAGTGAGTAAACCGGAACGTTGGAGGTATTCTGTCACCACTCTGGAACCAGGGGCGAGACTCGTTTTCACCCAGGGCTTCACGGTGAGACCCCGCGCTACAGCCTTTGCTGCTACTAATCCTGCGCCTATCATTACACTGGGATTAGAGGTATTGGTACAACTGGTGATCGCTGCTATTACCACTGCCCCATCGCTCAACACATATTCTTGGTTCTTTAACTTGATACGCACGGATTGCATACTATCTTGCTCTACTTCCACGTCTTCTGTAGGTTTCTGTATTTCGTAAGTAAAAGTAGTACCAGAGCCTCCTTCCGATAGCCAAGCGGTATCCCGGCGTTTGCCTTCAGGCGTATACATGCGTTTGAACTCCTTATCCATTAGCTCTTGGAAGCGGGCATGTACATTTTTTACAGGAATGCGGTCCTGCGGCCGTTTAGGCCCTGCCACCGCAGATTCTACCTTGGATAGATCCAGTTCCAAGATATCCGAATAAGTAATATCTTCCTTACCGGTGCGCCAAAGCATATTTTCCTTACAATAGGATTCCACACGATTGATCACCTCTTCTGGGCGATTAGTACGGCGCATGTAGCGAATGGTTTGGTCATCTATCGGGAAATAAGTCGCGGTACATCCAAATTCCGGCGACATATTAGAAATAGTGGCTCTGTCGGGCACCGACAAATGATCCAGCCCATCCCCAAATACTTCCACGAATTTATTTACCACGCCATATTTACGGAGCATTTCAGTAATGGCAAGCACCATATCTGTTGCCGTAACGCCTTCTGAGAGGCGGCCGATAAGGCGAAGCCCTATCACTTCCGGACAAGTAAAGTAAAGCGGTTGTCCTAATAAAGCGGCTTCCGCTTCAATACCACCCACGCCCCAACCCAATACGCCGATACCATTGACCATAGGGGTATGGGAATCTGTACCTACAAGGGTATCCGGAAATATCCAGCCATCTCGTTCCACTACGCCATGGGCTAGGTATTCCAGGTTTACTTGGTGACATATACCCATGCCTGGAGGCACTACGGTAAAATTGCCGAAGGCTTGTTGCGCCCATTTCAGCAGTTGATAACGTTCCGTATTGCGTTCATATTCGTAGGCAACGTTTTTCGTATAGGAGTAGCCGGTACCAAAGAAATCGACCTGTACAGAGTGATCTACTACCAGGTCTACAGGAATGAGCGGATTAATGCGTTTACCATCTTTTCCACGGCGGATTACTTCCGCACGGATGGAGGCAATGTCTACCACCGCCGGCACACCGGTGAAATCCTGCATTAATACGCGGGCCGGTTTGAAAGGAATTTCTTTGTCAATAGGTTCAGGAGTCCAGTTGACAAGGGTGTCTACATGTTCATCTGTGATGGCAAACTTGTCGTGGTTACGAAGCACATTTTCCAGCAGAATGCGGATGGAAAATGGCAGACGGGAGATATTCTTCCCTTTTTTTTCCAGGTCTGCAAGTGAGGCGATACGTGATTGCATTAGTAAAGATTTTGACCATACTAATCAACCAGCAAGCTGACTATATTGTTCGCGGGGTAATGCGATAGGCACAGCGACGAGCGCCTGCTACGATGTGATCTTCCCGTTGTACTTTCACGTCTTTTCCCAGTACAGCGCGGAATGTTTCCAATTCTGCTTTACAGAAACCCTGACACAATTTTGCCGCAGCACAAATAGGACAATGGTTTTCTATCAACAGGAAGCTGTCGCCCTCCTTTGTACAGCTAGCCATGTATCCTTCTTTATCACGCAGGGCTGCTAGTTCTTGGAGTTTCTCTGGCAGTTCAGGGAATTGTTTTAATTCCGTGTTATATTTACGTATGCTGTTTTTTTGTTGAGACAAGATGACCGCGTTTAATGCATCCTCTCCTAGTGTTTCACGAATGGAGCTGATGAGTCGGACGGTGAGTTCAGCGTGTGTATCAGGAAATCTTGATTCACTTTTTTCGGTGAGTGACCAAATTTGCTGGGGTCTGCCACGTCCTTTTACGGCTGTTGTAGCCTGTACGAGCCCGTCGGCAGCCAGTTTCTGTAACTGGAACCGCGCACCCTCCGTGGTTACCTGTAATGCTTCCGCTAGTGCGTGCAGCGGCAATGGGCCCCTGGTCTTCAATATCCACACCGCCTGTTCATTATCCGGCAAATTATTTCTCATAATAAACAAAGTATTTATTTGGTTTATTCACAAAACTACTAACTTTGTCGCGCATTAAAAATTTAATACTGCCATCATGAAAGTATTATTATTCAATGGATCGCTGGAAAAGAAACCAACGAGCACGTCCTATGCCATCATCGCTTGTTTGCGTCATCTCTTGGAAGGGAAAGGAATGGAAACTACTGTTTTCAACCTGGCGGAAGCGGCTGTTCCATTTTTTGATACCGCCGGCCTCCAGCAAGTACCGGAAGCGGCCAGAGAAATGACGAATATCTTCCGCGATGCGGATCTGCATATATGGCTTACTCCCTTATATCATGGTAGCATGACAGGCGCCATGAAAAACTGCCTGGACTGGATTGAAATCAGTTCCAAAGAAAAAGTACCTTATCTGACCAATAAAGTAGTAGGTATGGTATGTTGGGCGGAAGGTGGGCATGCCATGCAGGGCATCAATACGATGGACGCAGTTGCCAAAGCACTGAGAGCATGGGTATTACCTTACTCTGTTCCGGCAGTACGCGGACATCTATTTACTCCCGATTACAGCATTACGGAGGAATATCAAAAGAAATTCGAACTGCTCGTAAATCTGTTAACAGACGTAAAGTTCCAGTTTGCCGATAATCAGCACTGATGAACCGGAATTTGTAGCAACAGCAGCTTCGGGCAGTTGCTGTTGTTACTTTACGTTTTTAGGCGATCCTATCCCATATACGCAATCTATACCACTATAAGCATTACCAATATCTTCTCCTTCCCCTTATCTGCGATTACTGGGTAAATTTGTATCCACACAAATCGACAGAAAAAATGAAGAAAATCAGACTGGGTATACTCGATCAATCTATTATTGCACGTAACAGCACGCCGAGAGAGGCCATCCGCCGGACTGCCGAGTTGGTAAAACTCGCCGACGAACTGGGATACTCTCGTTTCTGGGTATCCGAACACCATAATTTTCCTAAAATAGCAGGCTCAACACCGGAAGTATTGCTAGCATACCTGGCAGGTGAAGCCAACAACATCCGGGTAGGCTCAGGTGGTATTATGCTGCCTAATCACAGCGCACTGAAAGTAGCGGAGAATTTCCGCATGCTGGAAACGATTTACCCTGGCCGCATCGACTTGGGGATTGGCCGCGCCCCTGGCGGCGACAGGCCCACTGCCACCTTGCTCAATCCTTCTAATACCTTCAGCGAACAGGAATTCATGCAACAACTGAAAGACCTGCGCGCGTTCCTCACAGATCATCAAACGGGCGAATCCCCGCATGAAAATATTATCGCTATTCCGCAGGCAGAAACAGTTCCGGAACTCTGGATATTGAGCTCTAGTGGCGGCAGCGGCTATTTTGCGGCACATTTGGGAATGGCCCTTTCCTTCGCCCACTTCATCAATCCCAATGGAGGCCCTGAAGCCGTGAAAGAATACCGACGCCATTTCAAACCATCTGAATTATTGCCCGAACCACGCGTAAATGTGGGCATTTTCGGCTTTTGCTCCGAAGATGAAACCACAATTCAACGTTGGCTCACAGAGATGGATTTTAGGATGCTTCATATCGAATCCGGCGCAAGAGGCTCCTATCCTGATTATGAGGATATTATTCAATTTGAATATTCCGCTGCGCAACAGGCGCGTATCAATTATAATCGCCAGCGCATGATCTATGGCACACCTGCACAGATGAAAGCCCGCATCGAGGCCCTGGCAGCAGATTACGGCACTGATGAAATCATTATCTCTACTTTCTTTGATGATTTTGAAGCCACCAAGAAATCAGTGGAACTCGTGTCTAACTTATTCTAACTGAAACAGTTAATATTAGCTATTCCAGGCCACAGGATTTCCCGAAAAAAGGATTTTTTTCTGGCTAATTTTGCGGCCTGGCCATAAAAGGCCCGCACGCGTAGGATGTTTATCGATCTGCAGAAAGAAACCAATGCCAAACAATACCGGATTGCCACTTCCGTATTCTTTTTTATATCAGGACTAGGTTACTCCTCCTGGGCTTCCAGGATTCCTTCCATACAGCATCAACTGGGACTCAATGAGGCACAGTTAGGATTAGTGCTGCTGGCCCTTCCCATCGGGTTGATGTGTACCATGCCTATCACGCAGCAATTACTAGGGAAGTTCAGCAGTAGAAAAATCATGGTGTTTGGTGCGCTGTTCTTTAACCTTATCCTCAGTATGCCTGGATTCACGTCTAGTATCTGGCAATTGGCCCTGGTATTGCTTTGTTTCGGATCTGCCAGAAACCTACTCAATCTGAGTATGAATGCGCAGTCCGTGCTGGTACAGCGCCTCTTTCCACAATCCATCATCACTACGTTTCATGGTATTTGGAGTATTGCCGGCGTAACCGGCGCTGGAATAGGATTCCTGATGATCAAATACAATGTGGCGCCCAGTTGGCACCTGTTTGGTATCAGTCTGCTCCTGTTGGTGTTTACATTGATTTACTATCCGAATAGCTATCCGGATACGCCTGTTCCCAGCATGGAAAAGAAGCCTGCATTTTCCTTACCTGATAAATCCCTCCTGAAATTTTCCTTTATCTGCTTCGCTTGTATGGCCACCGAAAATACAATGTACGACTGGAGCAGCATCTATTATGAGAAAGTAGTGGGCGGCACCAAAGCGGAAGCAGCTACCGCATTCTGGATTTATATGACTGCCATGACTTTAGGACGATTATTCGGAGACAAGCTCGTACAACGTACCGGTATTAAAACCATCCTGCGATATAGCGGCATTTTAATATTAGTAGGCTTGGCCACCGCGATCATTTTCCCGCATCCTGTAACCGCCATACTAGGGTTCATCTGCGCCGGCCTGGGTGTAGCCTGTGTGGTGCCGTTGGTATTTAGTCTCGCTGGAAAATCCAAAAATACCAACAGCGGTCAAACCATCGCGTCTATCTCTACTATCGGATATTTAGGATTCCTAGTAGTGCCACCCCTGGTGGGCTTTGTAGCGCAAGCCTCCAGCTTACGTATCTCCTTCAGTATCATGGCCATTTGCGGCCTCGTTATCATTTGGATGGTGAGCAAAATTCAAGAAAAATAATTCTTTCCAGATTTAACATATCCAGCCGTAAAAAAATTCACTTTGTATTACAAAGTGACGTAAATTTGTTATGTAACCCAAAATTGCCAATCTATGGACAAGAATAGTATACGTAACGCATATAAATTGTATCTGCTGGAAAACGGCAAAGAACCAGTGTCTGTATATATGTTGTGCAAGAAACTGGATATGCCGGAGAGTTCTTTTTATGAGTTCTATAGCTCATTGGAAGCAGTAGAACAGGATATTTGGCTGTCGGTATTTGAGGAAACGGTCAGCCAGTTACGGGCAGATGAAACCTATCACCAGTACAACGCCCAGGAAAAGTTGCTCTCCTTCTATTTTCTGTGGGTATCCAAATTGCGGGACGACCGTAGTTATTTCCTCTTACAGAAAGATATTTTTCACATTCCATTAGTTTACAGGAAGAAGCTACACACTTTTAAGACCGCATTCTATGAATTTGCGGCAGCGCTCATCAAGGAGGGCTACGTGTCTTCCGAAATAAAAGAAAGAAAATATGTTTCTGACCAGTATGTACACGGCTTCTGGGTACAGGCCTTATTTGTACTGAAATACTGGCTGGAAGATACTAGCGTTAACTTCGAACTGACCGATGCCGCCATTGAAAAGGCCGTCCATCTTAGCTTCCAACTCATAGGCACCAATACACTCGATAGTATTCTCGATTTCGGGAAATTTCTGTTCATGAAAAGATAGTGATGAAAGAACAAAACAACATTCCCACCGGGAAGGTAGAACGCGCAGGCAAATTCGTGACTACCGGCCTGAAAGTGGGTACGAATTATATTAAACACTATACCCGCAAACTCATGGACCCTTCTGTTACAAAAGAAGAACTCCACCAAGATAATGCGGCGGATATATACAATACCCTCAGTAATCTCAAAGGCAGTGCGTTGAAAGTGGCGCAAATGCTCAGTATGGACAAGGGAATGCTCCCGAAAGCCTACACAGAAAAATTTGCCATGTCCCAATATAGCGCGCCTCCGCTATCTGGGCCACTGGTGGTGAATACTTTCGTTAAAACATTAGGAAAATCGCCTACCCAACTTTTTGACCGCTTTGATTTACATGCTTCCAATGCAGCGAGTATCGGACAGGTACATAAAGCCGTGAAAAACGGGAAAGAACTGGCAGTTAAAATCCAGTACCCTGGCGTTGCCAACAGCGTGAAATCGGACCTCCGTATCGTGAAACCCTTTGCCATCAGGATTGTAGGCATGAAGGAAGCAGATATGGATAAATATTTTGAAGAGATAGAAACCAAACTGCTGGAAGAAACCGATTATAAACTGGAATTAGAGCGCTCGATGGCTTTATCTGCCGCCTGCGCCCATATCCCAGGACTCCTTTTCCCTGGCTACTATCCGGAATATTCCTCCGAACGGATTATTACCATGGATTGGCTCAATGGTATGCACCTGAAGGAATTCCTGCAAACCAATCCCAGTCAGGAAATTCGTAATAAAATCGGGCAGGCACTTTGGGATTTCTACCAATTCCAGGTACATGCGCTCAAACAAGTACATGCAGATCCGCATCCAGGCAACTTCTTGATGCAAGCGAATGGTACAGTGGCGATATTCGATTTCGGTTGCGTAAAGGTGATTCCAGAAGATTTCTATACCAACTATTTCCTGTTGGTAGATAAAGAAGTATTGAAAGACACGGATCGCCGACACCAGATTTATACCAACTTAGAAATGATCCATCCTACAGACAGCCCTAAAGAAGTGGCTTTCTTCTCGGAACTGTTTCAGCATATGATCGATCTCATGACATTGCCTTTCACACTAGAAACGTTTGATTTCGGCAATGAAACTTATTTTAATGAGATATATGCTTACATGGATGAACTATACAATATGAAAGAAGTCCGGGAATCCAAAGTAGCCCGGGGCTCCAGCCATTCTTTATATATCAATCGTACATATTTCGGTTTATATTCCATTCTCAGCGATCTGAAAGCAAATATTATTACTAGCCAGCACAGAATACAGCGACTAGTTGCGGGAGAACAACCCGAATAGGTATTCGTCGTATATTTTTCGGAGTTGGTCGCAATCATACCCTCGACAAGAAGAATAATACTACTTTCAGGGGATGAAACAAGGGTGGTATAAAAATAAATGGGCAGTAGTAGCGCTACATGTATTTGCATGGGTGCTGCTGTACTCGTTGCCGTACTTGCTGAAACCTTCCTACCAGGACCCCGAACGGAAACACTCTCCCGATCACGATGCCTGGTCGGTTTTTAGCTATGTATATTATACGGCACTAGTAGGATTTTTCTATTTGAATGCCCTCATTTATATACCCACTTTTGTTTATAAGAAAAGATACCTGGAGTATGCAGCCTCTTTGCTTACGGTGCTACTGGCACTGTACAGTATGCGCTACGCATTTGAGATGGTCTTTCTGAAAGCCCATAAAATAGATATCAAGCCAGCTATCCTCTTTACATTTTTCACCTCCTTCTTCGTATTATCCTCGAGTACAGCCTACCAGATGATCAAGGACCGTCTCCTCAACGAGCGACTGGCGTCTGAAAAAGTAAAAGAAAACCTCCAAACGGAATTGTCACTATTACGGTCGCAGGTAAGTCCGCATTTCATGTTCAATGTACTGAACAACATGGTGGCCCTGGCACGCAAGAAATCCGATGCCCTGGAACCTTCCCTCATAAAGCTTTCTAGCCTGATGCGCTATATGCTCTACGAAACCGATGAACAGAAAGTGCCGCTGGTCAAGGAATCAGAATACCTCCAAAGCTATATAGACCTGCAACAGCAGCGTTTTGGTAAAAATGTTACCATCGTTTCGCAGTTGGATGCGCCGGAAACAGGATATGAAATAGAACCCATGCTGCTCATCCCCTTCGTGGAAAATGCCTTCAAACATGGTACAGGTATGATTATGGATGCCATGATAGATATCCAGTTGGAAGTGAAAGAAAAGGTGCTGTACTTCACGGTAAAGAATAAATACAATAATATTCCGATGGAAGTCAAAGATAAAACGAGCGGCATCGGATTGGCCAATGTGAGTCGCCGACTCAATCTATTGTACGACCAGCAGCACAAACTGGACATCCATAAACAGGATGGATGGTTTTCTGTATTATTGCAACTAAATCTGCACTGATGCTGAAATGTATTGCCGTAGACGATGAACCACTGGCACTTGATTTACTGGAAGATAATATTTCCAAAGTCCCTTACCTCCAGTTGGTAGCCAAATGTAACAATGCCTTCGAAGCGATAGAAGTACTGCAAAAACAACCCGTAGATCTCATTTTCCTGGATATTCAGATGCCAGGACTCACCGGTTTGCAGTTCCTGCAATCTATGGCCAGTAAACCTATGGTCATACTGATTACTGCCTATGAAAAATATGCCTTGGAAGGGTTCAACCTGGATGTAACAGATTATCTTGTAAAACCTGTTCCCCTAGAGCGTTTTGTAAGGGCATGCAATAAAGCCTACGAACTTTTCCTCTTAAAATCTGGCAACAAATCCAGTAGAGAACTACAACCGGAATTCTTCTTTGTAAATGTGGATTACAGTCTGTTCAAAGTGGTATTTGATGATATCATCTGGATAGAAGGACTGAAAGACTATGTACGTATTCATCTGAAGAATGGCACCAAGCCCATAGTAACACGAATGAGTATAAAATCCATGGAAGAACAATTGCCGGTCAACAGATTTCTGCGCGTGCATAAATCCTATATTGTAGCCGTGTCCTGCATTACAGCTATCCGCAAAAACAGTGTATTCCTGGATGAATTGGAGTTACCGGTGGGTGATACTTATCGGGAACCCTTGCAAGCACTTACCGGAAAGACGGGATTCTAAAAAGCATGCATTCACGTCACAAAACATAACTTTCGTAGCATTTTTTCCAAAGATGGTCGCATTTACTTTAAAACAATAAAAACCCGCAATACTTTTGCATTCTCATAATTCCCTTTATTATGCAAAAGTTATATCTGTTAATTACCTTTTTATTGTTAACTCTTGTGGGTGCCCAGGCCCAAGCCCCTGCTGGTGCGCGTGGCGGTGGAGCCATGCCTGGCGGCATGACCGGACATCTGTATGGTAAGATCCTAGACAACGATGGTAAACCAGTTCCCTATGCTTCTGTTATCATCCTCCAATCTAAGGTGGATTCACTCACCAAAAAACCAAAGGATGTATTGGTAAAAGGAGCTTTAACCAAAGTTAATGGTGAATTTAGTTTGGACGACGTTCCTCTGCGCCGCGGTTTAAAACTTAAAATTAGTGTTACCGGCTTCAAAACAATTGAGCGCCCGGTAACTTTCCCTCCATTGGATAAAGATCTGGGAAATCTCAAGCTGGAAGTAGATGTAAGCCAGTTAAAAGGCGTAACTGTAGCCGGTTCAAAACCACTGATGCAACTCGATGTTGACAAGAAAGTGTTCAACGTAGAGAAAAATCTGACTAGCGCCGGCGGTACTGCTGTAGACGTAATGAAAAACGTTCCTTCTGTGAATGTAGACATCGATGGTAACGTTACCGTTAGAAATTCAAGTCCTCAGCTCTATATCGACGGTCGCCCTACTACCTTGACCCTGGACCAAGTTCCTGCTGACGCTATCGAAAGCGTAGAAGTGATCACTAACCCTTCTGCAAAATACGATGCATCTGGTGGTAACGCTGGTATCCTGAACCTCGTGTTGAAGAAAAACCGCAAAACTGGTTACAATGGTAACTTGCGTGCAGGTGTTGACAAACGTGGTGCACTCAATGGTGGCGCCGATTTCAACCTGCGTCAAGGTAAATTCAACGTGAGTGCCAGTGCCATGGGCAATCAAATGAAAAGCAGAAGTACCGGTTTCACCGACAGAAATAATTTCGGTAATGGTGCTACTCCTTCCTACATTCACCAGGATAATAGCAATAGAACCAATGGTGGATTCATATTCGGAAAACTGGGAGTAGACTACTTCATGACTAACCGTACTACTTTGTCCATTGCTGGTATCAAAGTACACGGTCAGATGAAACCTGGAGAAGTAATTGACACCCGTACCGATAGCCTGTTCTCTGCTGGCACTGTGAGCAATTTCAGTAACCGTATTTCTGATACACGTTTTCAATTCAATGCCAACGGGCTGGTATTGGGTATGAAACAACTGTTTCCGAAGGAAGGAGAAGAGTGGACCGTGGATGTCAATTACTTCGGAGGTTCTTCCGATAATGACGCGCTGTATACCACCAATTATCTGAAAGGTAATACCTCCCAGATCGGTGGTAAAGAAGTACAGAAAATCAATGGTGGCGGCGATATCAGCTTCCTCACTGCTCAAACCGACTTCGTAGACCCGCTGACCAAAACCATGAAACTGGAAACTGGTCTGCGTTTCTCTAGAAAAACAATTAATACCAATACCCTGAACTCCTTCCAGGACCCAACCACCGGAGATTTTGTAGTGGTACCTGCTACCAGCATCCATTACAAAAACAACGATAACGTATATGCCGCTTACGCCAGCGTTTCCGACCAGATCGGCAAATTTGGCTATAAGGTGGGATTACGCCTGGAAAGCAGCAATTATGATGGAGAAATCCTCGGAAAGAATCAGAAATTCAGCAATAATTATCCTGCAAGTCTGTTCCCTTCTGTGTTCCTGACAGAGAAGCTGAAAAACAACCAGGAATTGCAAGCAAGTTATACCCGCCGTATCAACAGGCCTAACTTCATGCAACTGATACCATATACTGATTCTACCGACCGTCTGAATATCACCAAAGGTAATCCGAACCTGGTGCCTGAGTTTACACAGTCCTTCGAGTTTTCTTACCTGAAAACGTTCAAGAACAACAGTACTTTCATGGCTACCCTGTATTACAAGTACACCAATAATCTGATTACTAGGTACCTCCAGAAAGAGCTGAACCCAGCTACTGGCGATAGTCTGCTGCTCAATACTTATATCAACGCCAATTCCAGCTATGCTGCTGGTGCGGAACTGACTGCCACCACCAATCTTGCTAAATGGTGGAACCTTTCAGCTAACGTGAATATTTATAATTCCAAGATTAACACCACTACACTGGGAGCATCTCAGGATGCCTTATGGAGCTGGTTTGGTAAACTGAATAACAACTTCAAGCTGCCTGCGAAATTCGAGCTGCAGCTCTCTGGTACTTATCAGTCTAAAACCAACCTGCCTGTCAACAAAGAGCAGCGCCAGGACGGCCCTCCTATGCAGCAGTCTATGAATGCTTCTCAGGGTTATATCAAAGCGCTGTGGGGCGTAGATGCTGCTATCAAGAAGAGTTTCCTGAAAACCAATGCCCTTTCTGTGACATTGGCAGCAAGCGATATCTTCAGAAGCAGGATCAGCGAACAGTATTCAGAAAGCCCTTATTTCACACAAACGTACAGCCGTTTGCGTGACCCGCAGATGTTCCGCCTAACAGTAGCTTACCGTTTTGGTAAGATGGATGTGGGCTTGTTCAAACGCAAGAACATGGGAGCAGGTATGCAGGGCATGTCTGAAGTAATGCAATAGTAGACACACGTACACAATCCTATAGTTGTAGGGCCGGGCAGCGGTATTAGGTTCACTCCGCTCCCGGCCCTTTTTTTATCCCGTTGTGAACAAATTTCTTCCCACATATATAAAATAGCAATACATTATATTATATTTGCATGTTTTAAGAATACACCATCCATACCTATATATGATGAGGTTCCGCATGCATGCCAACAAAATATTCGCACGGATATGCTTCACCGTCGCACTCTTTTCTGCCAGTAGTCAGTTTGCCGAGGCCCAAAGCTTTGGAAACTCCAATGCTGTGGTAGATCCACTAGGAATACAATACTTCCTGAATCCCTATATGTCTAATCCGTCCTTTGCTGGACTGGATAGCGGCCTGCATGTAAACCTCGCCTATCGCAAGCAATGGTCAGATATGCCTGGCAGTCCCCAGACCAAACTATTAACCGCAGACGGTTATGTGGGATATCGCGTAGGCGCTGGTTTGCAGGTATACAATGATGCCGCCGGGTTGCTGCAAAATACGCGGGTAGCCGCCACTTATGCCTATCATCTCCCGTTAGGGCAAGACAGGCAATTTCTGAATTTTGGTATTTCCGCTGTATTCTATGGAAAGCACCTGAATACCAAGGATATGAATGCAGACCCGAACGATCCGTCTATAGGTGCTTACAACCGCCGGGATAACTATTTTGAGTCGGATTTTGGCGTATCCTATACCGACAAACATTGGGTATTTCAGGCAGCCTTACCGAATGTATTCAGTTTTGCTAGAAACAAAGTAGAAAGCAGGACTTACGGAACCGAGAAGTTCATCATAGGCGCTGGATATAGGTTTGACGCTGGGGAGCAAATCACCAGCGTGGAGCCTAAAGTGTTTTATCGTAATATCTATGGTGGCGATGGGATTCTTGATATCGGCGCAAGAGCAGGTTTGCTGCATAATTGGGCAGATGCCACTGCCATCTACCATTCCACCGGTAATTTCACACTGGGAGCTGGCTTTGCCTATATTCCTTACCTGCATATTCAATTCCTGTACACTACACAAACGGCGGGATTACGCACCTATTCCAATGGCTCTATGGAGCTGAACCTTCGGGTCAATTTATTCCAATAGCACCTGTTTTTACACCATACATATCAAAAAAATCCCGCTGAATCAGCGGGATTTTTATTTTTCAGCCAACAGTTGAAAAATTGTTTTTAATCACTTTTACAATGTCCCTTGATTCGAGAATATGCGACTGGTAGCCGTTTTGGGAGACACGGATCATCGCTTCACCCAGTTCCCCCAGCGTACAAACATAGTTACGAAATAACATTTGCCATAGAGGGTATAACCATGCAAAAGCGTAGTAGAATTTATGGGTATTGGAAGAACCTTTCATCGGTTGAATGTATGCCGGGCGAAAATTATATACTGCTTTAAAGGGCAACTGCATCAGGTCGTTTTCAGTTTGGCCTTTCACGCGCGCCCACATCCGACGGCTCTTACCAGTATTATCTGTTCCGGCTCCTGAAACGTAGCAGAAAGTCATATCAGGATTTTCTACGGACAATACACTTGCCAGGTACATTGTCAGGTCGTAGGTAAAGTGTTTATATATTTCTTCTCTCATGCCGATAGAGGATACACCTACACAAAAGTAACATGCGTTAAATCCTCTTAACTGTGGCGTGATGGCAGAAATATCAAAGAAATTGTGGTGGATAATTTCTATTAGTTTGGGATGCAAAATGCCGCAAGTCTTGCGATTAATGACCAGTACTGAGGCAATATCCGGGTGCTGTAGGCATTCGTGAAGAACACCTTCACCGACCATTCCGGTAGTACCTGTTATGATCACATTGAGTTTCATCGAAATATGTTAACTGTAAGATACACAAAGTATCGCGAATCGTTAAATTTATAAAACGCATCATCCTATTCAAATGACAATCAGCAACAAGGAGCAAGGCGTTAATGTGAATGTATCTGATACTGCCGCATTTGAGCAACTGTTGGCAGCACGCACGAGAGAGCTAACTGACACTATCGAACAATTGAAAAACCGTATCCGCGAGGATGAAGCTAAAGACAATGCCTTGCAGCGCATGAATAGCTTTCTTAGCAGCATTTGGAATAATGCGGATGCCATTATTATCGTTTTTAGTCCAGAAGGATTTATCCGCTGGTTTAATCCAACTGCGGAGCGTCTCCTCGGTTATCGGGCCGTGGACCTAATTGAAATCGAATCTCCCCTGCTCTTTCATGATCCGGAAGAACTGGAAAACCGTGCAGTGGAATTCTCCCTTCAACTACAACAAACTGTAGAACCAGGCCTGGAAACACTGACCATCAAAGCGAGGCGCAATCTCCCTAATGAATACGAATGGAACTACATACGCCGCGATGGCTCCAAACTGCCGGTATCGCTCACGATTTCCGCTATCAGGGATGCCAGTCAGATTACAGGATATGTAGGCATCGCGATAGATATCTCTGAGCGAAAAAAAGCCGAGGCGGATTTGCGGAAAGCGCTCATAAAAGAGAAAGATTTGAATGAATTGAAATCCCGCTTCGTATCGCTGGCATCCCATGAATTCAGGACGCCACTAAGCACCATTCTTTCCAGCGTTTACCTGATTGCGCAATATCAGCAAACCGAGGATCAACCGAAAAGAGATAAACATATTCAAAGGATTGTTTCTGCTGTTAATTTATTAACAGACTTGTTGAATGATTTTCTCTCTTTAGGTAAAATTGAGGAAGGAAAAATTCAACTCCGGAATAGTACCTTTGAACCGAGCAAATTAATAGGCACGGTCATCAGCGAAATGCAAGGACTCCGGAAGCCTTCACAACATGTATACTATGCGCATCACGGCACGCCAACTGTTAGTCTGGATGCGGGTTTACTAAAACATATTGTGATGAACTTGGTATCCAATGCGATCAAATTTTCGCCGGATGGCGCCATCATTTCAGTAAGAAGCGAGCGTAATTATCAATACCTGCAACTGTCTGTGAAAGACAAAGGAATAGGCATTTCTAAAGAAGATCAACTGCACCTGTTCGACCGGTTTTTCCGGGGAAGAAACGCATCCCATATCCAAGGGACCGGATTGGGCTTGCATATCGTTTCGCGGTATACGGAGATCATGGGCGGCTCCATTACCTGCAAATCCATTCTGGATGAGGGTACGGAGTTTATAGTAACTATTCCCTGCGTCGAAATATAAGCATATGGAGAAAATTTTATTGATTGAAGACAACCGGGAAATCCTCGACAATATGTCCGAGATTCTTGAATTGGCCAACTACCAGGTGTTAACGGCATCCAATGGGAAAGAAGGTGTGGCCATGGCGTTGGAACATAAACCAGATCTCATCATCTGTGATATCATGATGCCGGTACTGGATGGTTTTGGCGTCCTCCACCTGCTGCATAAGAATGAAACACTACAACGTACTCCATTCATTTTCATTACCGCCCGAACAGACAGGAATGAACAGCGTAGAGGCATGGAACAAGGCGCCGATGACTATATTACCAAGCCTTTCGAAGGCACGGAACTCCTCAATGCAGTAGCTTCCCGCCTGAAAAGATCCGCTGAGCTGCGCCAGGATAAGCAAAGTAATACTACGCAGGTATTACGTCATCTCACGGAAAAAGAATTACTCGATTCGCTCAAAAACAACAAACCTGTTGCACATTATAAAAAGAAACAACAAATTTATTCCGCAGGCAATAAGCCACAATTTCTCTACTACATCACGCAGGGAAAAGTAAAAACTTCCAAACGTAATGAGGAAGGCAAAGAACTGATTATCGGATTGTATAATGAAGGAGATTTCTTCGGATACCAAGCCATGTTACAGGAAAGCGCCTACCAAGAAGATGCAGAAGCGATGGACGATACCTCCCTCCTATTGATTCCTCAACAGGATTTTGAATTGCTCATCAATCAACATCCGCCAGTGATGCGGAAATTTGTACAACTATTAGCTAAAAATACGGCTGAAAGAGAACAACAACTGATTGGTATTGCTTATAATTCGCTGCGGAAGAAAGTAGCGGAAGCAATATTGTTGCTCGACAAAAAATTCAATGACTCCGGTAACGACTATACGTTGCATATTAGTCGAGATAACCTGGCCGCTATGGCGGGTGTAGCGAAAGAATCGTTGATTAGAACATTAGGAGATTTCCGTAATGAGTCGTTGATTCAATTAAAAGAAGGAGATATTATCATCACAGACAGGGAAAAGCTGGCTGCTATTATCAGTTAAGCATTACTGATTCATTCCTGCAAATTGCAGGAAGTGGGCGCGCAGGGCAACAAAGTCTTGTTCTGTTTTATCTACATCCCGTTGTAGTTCGTGGAATGAAAACGGGACTTTTACGGCTGTCTGTTTTTTCAGCCATTCGCGGACTTCTCCAATTTCATGACGTAAAAGCAGGAGTCCTTCTTCTACGATAAGGAAACGGGCCTGGTATTTTTCGGCGGTTTCTACAAACTCCTGGGTTACAGTCCTGGATAGTGCCGCAGCCAGCAAGCGGATTAACAGGGCATTCTCTTCTCTCAGCTCTTCTACTACTGTAAGCCACGAGCGACAAATCCTGTCCTGTTCCGCCTTTACGTGAATGCTATTCTCCAAATGTTGCATACTAATTTAGATAGACCTGTCGGTTATGTTGCTGCTGTCGTTGGTTCCATTGTTTTAACAGGGAAATCAATTGATATTGGATGGCATTGAATGCCTGGATACTAACGATGACATCTTCTACTTCCTGTTGGGTACAATCTGCAGGAAGGTGATGATAAGTATTATTTGTTTCCAGATTTTCCTGCAGGAATTTCACTACGGCATTACCATTATTGATAAACTGCTTGATCATCCGGGGCCATTCTGTACTGAAAACATCGGCGGCATTGGCACAATCAGGGGTTCTTTTAGTCATTGGCTTCAAAGATTCCTGCTGACGCAATAAGACTACCGACTGATAGTTAGATAATTCGCTGTAATAAGTAGTCAACATTTCGGTGAAGGCAGTGAATACAGCGGCAGTGGTTTGCTCATTTCTCCCATTTCCTTCGAACAGATCTTCCACTTGACGCATCAACGAAATACCGTTAGGGATGGCCACTCTAGAGATTTTCTCCCGCAACTGTTGCGCAAAAAATATGTGAAAATCTATCGCTCCCTTATTCTCTTCCAACACCTGGCGTATGCCTGACTGCGATTTATATTGCTTATAAATATGATTACCCGATTTCTTCAACTGCTTGAACGGGAAAAAAAGAAAACCTTCACAAAATCTTTGTTGAATCGAGTTGATGGAAGATTCGGTGTACATATTGGGTCGTTTTGATTGCTGCTCTAAAAAATGTCACCGCTGCTAGCAGCGGTGACGAGATACCAGTAAAGACTGACATCCGTTTAACTTTAGATAGATGTTAACTGTAAAACAAAACTACAGTACGCTACATCTATAAAAAATGATTTAATACATTAAACGGATGATTCTCATCAATATAATCTATGACGGCCATCATCAATAAAAGTTTAATAATAATGTTCAGGCGGTTGATAATTCAAACATCTAAACACCAGGAACTTCCTGATAACTTTGCCGTTTCGTTTGACCACGATGGGTGGTATTTGCTCTATACTACTGAAGAACGGTTTCAGCTCTTTCACAGCGGCCAATTCCTCTTTGTCGTCGTTCACATCAGTAAGCGAGTTTATAAAAAGGGCATTTCTGCCTTTTAATGCTTGTAGATTTGTGCCAACAAAATCAAATTCCAGCGCTCTTCTGCCAATAATCTCCTGCGAATAAACCATGCGACCCAGGTAAAAGTTAAGGATGGCGCTTGTTTTATAGTCATCTGCGGAGAAAATAAAATCACCTGGATAATTTGAAGCGATTTGTTGCATTTGTTCACCTAATCCTTCCCATCCTGCCCAGGTATCATCCGACTTCACCGGCACCGGGTAAAACAGTATTTCAACTGCCAACGCCAGATGTACCACTAGTGAAATGATATACTGCCAGCGCAGATATCGTTTTCCTAACCATATGCTGACCCACATGATCCCTGTTATATACGCAGGCATCATCCAGTTTAGTTTTACCCAATATAGAGGTGAGATTAAAAAAAATCCCAAAAACAAAGGAAGAAAGAAACATAACAACCATAATTCCCTGTCCGGAACCCGCCACCAGCGTAGTCCGTAGCGTCGCAACGCTTTCCACAGGTAATAGCATATCCCGAAAAATAATACTGGTAATAATACGGCCGATTGATGTCCGATTACACCCAACACATCTAGCCAGTTCACTTCAATATCATGCGCCCTTTCGGAGGATTGAAAACGAAAAGATGCGAAATTATTCCCAACATTCCAGATAATTACCGGGGAGACAGCCAGTACAAAGACTACTACCGCTCCATAAAACCACGGCGAAATTAGCCAACGCCGATTGCGATTAGACAGCAGTAAAAATAAAACTGTGCCCATAGGCAAAAACACTGCGGTGTACTTACTGTCGAATGCCAGTCCCATAGCTAAGCCTGTCCAGATCCACCAATGTGGTTTTTCTTCAAACACGGCATTATACAAACAAATCAATGAGATCGTCCAAAATAACATTAATGGTACATCCGGCGTAGTCACCAACGATAAGATGGTCACCATGAATGTGGAATACAAGAGTAACAATGCATTCCAACTTTTATGCAAACTGAGAAACTTTTTCGACAGCACATAAAAAGCCAAAACGGTTAACATTGTAATAACAGTATCTCCTAGCTTGATGGCAAATGCATGTCGGCCAAAAAGAGTAGTGAATATTCTCGTCATCCAGGCTACTGCCGGTGGATGATCGAAGTAAGATAAAGCAGGATGTTGGCCATAAAAATAATAGTAGGCATCCTGTGGCATTAAGCCCATTAGCCATATGCATGAAAGTCGCAGTACTGCAAGGATGCAGATACTTACCAGTATCCAACGATCTGTTTTAATATAGCCGATCAGGTTAGTCATAAATTTATTCATACAATACAGACAGTTTATCGTGACACCTTATCTTCATTTTTCCAAATTCCATGCCTTCACCTCTCCTACCATATTACAACAAAGCAATATAAGTATTGTTGCAAATATTCCTCTTTCATTGAAATTTTTGTGGTATTAAATACCCACTTACCTGCGATCCAAAAAAAACCGGAATATACGTCACTGCATGACGTATATTCCGGTTTTTTCTTTTTCGTCGTCTCTGCCCGATGGGCAGGGACGACAGGAAGGCGCATAATGCCTTCATGCTACTCTTCCGTCCACTTCTTCTCCATGGTGAAGAAGTCGATCGCTTGCTGTGGTTTATCTTTCTGAAGATTAAGGGAGTTGATAAATTTTATCCAACGTGGGATATAGAGTTCGCGTATGAGTCCGCCCCATTCTTTATTGGCGTATTCATGAAGGTCGGTATCAGGATTATTCGGGCCCCAATAAGTGAGCTGTACTTTAGCATTCTTTTTCAGCAGGGATTTTTCTGCCAGCGTGGAACCCATCGCCATAGCGGCCTTCAGCCAAGTATCCAGTCGAAAATGTTTATTGGTAGACAACAAGCTATCCTGCTTATTCATTAACGTCATGAATTGGTTTGAGCTCCTACGAAAAGTAGCGCTATCCTTGTTCTTCCAGGCAGCTATTATTTGCGTATACAGGTATTCTCCATTATTGGAATTCACCTGTCTTTGAAAATCAATTGCATCAATCTGATAAGTTTCACTTTTCTTCAGTGCAGGCGCGGCTGCGAGGAATTGCGTTACTGCCTGGCGGAATACGGCGGTATCATAATTTCTATGTCGGGTACCCCAGGTGGAAACCGGACGATCTACATCAGCGGTAGGTCTGGCGGTCATAATGGACTCCGTAGGACCTTCCTGGTATTTATCAAAGCTACTGTAACAAGTGGCTAGGAATTGTTGCCAGGCCGCTTCAGCGGTCGCATTCTCCGTGCCATAACGGGAACGCACATATGCAGTAATCCAATCTTTCACGGAAACATGTTCCTGGTGCCAAGGCAGTTCCAGCACTAATTGATAAATAACCGGATTGTTGTGGATACCTTCCGGCATGATACCCGCTCCGCGCATTAGGTCTTTATAAGGACTGTTAGCAGCCCTATATACCTCATCGGCAAAACGTTGCAATTTGCCATATAATCCCAGTTTTTCGCCAAAATTGGTCACGGTGCACCAAATGAAAGGCGTGTTCTCATAACCTTTACGAGATTCCCAATTGGCGGTATTTTCACCAAACAGTTCCTGTACCAGTACCTTGGATTTATCCAGTCCGGCTAGGAGTGCCGATTTCGGGTTATTCTGCCAGCCTTGCAATACCCAGGTTACGCCAGGAAATGCCTGTAGCATCGCATCTTGTATCCCCTTGGCGGCTGCAGTCACATCCACCCCTTTAGCATTCCCTCCTTCATGAAATGGATCGCCGGCTAAGTATTGGATATCCTTGCCGTAAGTGCGTTTCATCTCATTATAGTAGATACTGGCAATCTTCGTGTACTGGCTGTCTTGCGGCAGCAAAAAATCAGGACGCTGGAATCCACCGGCCCATTTCCCTTGCGGCACTACCTTCTCCAAATGCAGCTTTTCCTTCATATTAACGGGAATCATACCATAAAATCCTTGTAAAACCGGCGCTATGCCTAGTTCTTTCATTCGCCCAAGGATCTTATGTTGCAATTGTTCCTGTTGGTCAATCATTTGCTGGCTAACAGGTCCGCCCCATCCTTCGAGGTTGCCCATGAGCCACCAAGCAGTGAATCCAGGCCCCGCAATAAAAGCGCGCGCCTCTTCCGGCGTATAGCCCAATTGCTGTAAAGTACGCTGCCATATGGCTTCTGTACCAACAGTGGCCAGCATAACATTCACGCCGTTCAAGGCCATCCAGTCTAACTCATGCTGCCAATCCGCCCAACTATAAAAGCTCATCGTATAGCTGATAGTACAGTAATTCAGTGCATAGCGCACCGGCATTTCCGTGAAAATCCGCACGGGCGCAGTAATAGTGGGCAATGGGCTTACCGGCGACAAGTTGTCTCCCATATGCGACATCGATCTATTACAATAATATTTCAGGTACCAGTTGAGTCCTTCCGCCGCCGCACTGGTGGTGGATGCCCTGATAATCAGTTTGTTTCCAGAAGTACGGAGTTCAAATACCTCTTTCCCTTTTTCAGCAGGGATTTGCTGTAGGGTTAAGGATTTTTCCAGCCATGGTACCCTACGGGCGGCCAATGCGCGAACGCCAGGAAAATCGGCAGCATACGAGGATACTGCGGTTACCATCAGCAGTATGACGGTTAGAAGATGCTTTCTCATTGATTCACTGTTAGGTATCAAAGGTATAAAATGCTTTTATTTTCTTTGCCTCCCTAGTAAACTGGGGAGGCACTATCTTTGTTGCACATTCCACTGCCACCAATAATATTTGCTATGAAGGTTTTTGCAACGAGAGTATTGCCAACGGATGGCCGTATCCTGCTGGAGCGTGCAGGCATCAACGTTACTGAATGGAAAGAGAAAAGGAATCTATCGCCAGATGAACTAGCGGCCCTACTACAGGATTATGACGTATTGTACTATGCCGGCGGAAAAGCCATGTCAAGGCCATTTTTAGAGAAATGTACCCACTTGAAACTGATCGCGCTCATGTCTGCCGGATATGACAACATCGATGTGGCGGCAGCCCGAGAACTAGGTATTCCTGTTACAAATGTACCGGGTATTCCCAGCAAATCCACCGCTGATATAGCTTTCCTGCTGATGCAAGCAGTGGCAAGAAAGGCTTTCTTTATGCACCAACGCATCTTACAACGGGAATGGGGATTCTCCGATCCTACTGCCAATCTGGGTATTGACCTAGAAGGCAAGACGTTAGGCATCTGGGGATTGGGGCAGATTGGTTCGGTGCTCGCCAAACGTGCCCGTGCTTTTGATATGCCGTTGATTTACAATAATCGCCGTCGTAACCTGGTAGCAGAAAAGGAACTGGGTGCACGTTATGTTTCTTTCGATGAATTACTAGCACAGAGCGATGTGCTCAGCGTACATACGGCACTGACAGCGGAAACCAGGGGCACCTTTACCAAAGAAACTTTTCGTAAAATGAAGCCTAGTGCGATATTCATCAATACCGCCAGGGGCGCCATTCACAACGAAACAGATTTGTATGAAGCCATACAAGAAGGACTTATTTGGGGAGCGGGTTTGGATGTAACTAATCCGGAACCCATGAGTGCTGATAGTCCGTTGTTGAGTTTACCTACTGTCGCTATTTTACCGCATATCGGTTCTGCCACTATCGGTACACGCAATGCCATGTCTCGTTTGGCGGCTGAAAATGTGATCGCAGCCATGAAAGGACTGCCACTGCCAAATCTGATTAAGAACTAGAAAATTTGATTTTAAAAAAGTATATTAGGGAAGAAGATCACGTTCCCTATGCTACACAAGTTACTCCCATGCATGTCCATCCCTATGCTGCTAACTTTTGCAGTAAATACGATGGCACAGGATCGCAATTATATCAGACTTACAGACAAACAAAGTATTCCACGGGTGATCGCGGCCATGACCGTAGAAGAGAAGGTCAGTATTGTTACCGGCATGGGCCTCCATATAGAGGGTCTGCCACCGGGGATTTTACCGCCTGGCTATCCTGCAGATGATGCAGTGCCGGAAAAGGTGCCTGGCGCTTCAGGTAGAACACATGCCATTCCGAGATTGGGCATTCCTTCGCTCACCTTTACAGATGGCCCTGCCGGTGTACGCATATCTCCTGTCAGGCATCATGACACCACGCGCACCTATTATGCTACCGCCTTTCCTGTAGCCACTTTGATGGCTTCCTCCTGGGATACTGCGCTAGTAACGCAGGTAGGTACAGCGATGGGCCATGAAGCCCTCGAATATGGCATAGATGTACTGCTGGCCCCTGGCATGAACATACAACGTAATCCCTTGGGGGGACGTAATTTTGAATATTATTCGGAAGATCCCGTTCTCTCCGGACTTGTTTCTGCCGCTATGATTCGTGGCGTACAATCCGCTGGTGTAGGGGTTTCTGTCAAACACTTTGCCGCCAATAATCAGGAGTTCAATCGCATGCAGATGAATACACATGTGAGTGAACGCGCCCTCCGAGAAATCTATCTGCGTGGTTTTCAGTTGGCAGTAAAAATTGCCAAACCGTGGACCATCATGTCTTCCTATAATTATATCAACGGCAATTATGTATCGCAATATCCCGGTTTACTGAAAGGCGTATTGCGCGATGAATGGAAATTTAAAGGGATTGTCATGACGGATTGGTATGGCGGTAAAGACCCTGCCAAACAAATGCTCGCCTATAACAACTTGTTGATGCCAGGATATGCCGCTCAGTCGGATGCTTTGCTGGCAGCGGTTAAACAAGGTACTGTTCCGATGCAGGTATTGGATGAAAATGTGGCGGGCATACTACAGTTGGTATTACAATCGCCTACCTTCAAAAAATACCCTTACACCGATAAGCCAGATCTGGCTGCCAGCGCAGCTTTAGCCCGCAAGGCAGGAGCAGAGAGCATGGTATTGTTGAAAAATGAAAATGCATTGCCAATAGCAGCTCCTGGAAAAATCGCTTTATTCGGCGTTACCTCTTATCGGATTATTGCTGGTGGAACCGGCAGTGGAGGCGTTTTCAAAGCTTATGTAACGGACCTGGACAAAGCAATGCTGCAAGGCGGCTTTGTATTGGACGCCGGATTACAAACAGAATACAGCAAATATATCAGCAGCCAGTTAGCGCAACAACCTAAGACCTTTTCTCTTTTCGGTACCCCTCCTGCGATTCCTGAATTACAACTAGATACAGAAACGATCAGTAGACTCGCTAAATACATGGACGCCGCAGTTATCACACTGGGGCGCAATGCAGGCGAAGGCGCCGATAGGAAGATCCAGGATTTCAATGTAAGAAAAGATGAACTCACGCTAATAGAAAGTATCAGTCGCGCTTTTCATGCACAGCAGAAGAAAGTAATCGTTATCCTGAATATAGACGGCGTTATCGAAACGGCCAACTGGCGCGATATGGCAGATGCTATACTCCTCGCCTGGCAACCCGGACAAGAAGGTGGAAGCTGCATGGCAGATGTACTCAGTGGTAATGTCAATCCTTCCGGGAAACTGGCGGCCACTTTCCCGCTTCGCTACGAAGATGTGCCTTCCGCAGATAATTTCCCTGGGAAAGAAATTCCAGGCGCAGATAATACCGGCGCCAATCCCTTGATGGGCAAGCCTTCGGAGATTACTTACACAGAAGATATCTACGTGGGATACCGTTATTACAGCACGAAAAACATACCAGTAGCATATCCTTTTGGTCATGGTTTATCCTATACTATTTTTTCGTATAGCCAGGCACGTTTGAGCAGCCCTACTTATGTAGCACCTGTAAAAGTGAGTATAACGGTAACGAATAGTGGAAAAAAAGCTGGTAAGGAGATAGTACAGTTATATGTACAGCCGCCGGTTATCAAAGCGGGAAGGCCGGTAAAAGAATTGAAGGCTTTTGCAAAAACCAAATTGTTACAACCAGGGGAAAAGGAAAATTTGCAACTAGGGATTACCGCGCAGGACCTGGCTTGGTTTGATGAAAGTAAGTCCGCATGGATCGTGTCTCCCGGTATATATACCATACAACTCGCTTCCTCCGCTACGGATGTACGACAAACAGTTACGCTTCGGGTGAATAAAGAAATTATTGTAGAGAAAGTCAAGCCTGTATTGGCAGTGAAATAAAACAAGCTGTATTAAAAAAGCAAATGGAGTGATGTCTGCGACATCACTCCATTTGCTTTTTTTGTCGCCCCTGTCCGCTGGGCAGGGGCGACAGGCAGGAGATTTCTGCTTTCATTTAACTTTTGATATTACCTTTTTGTATAAATGCTTATATCGCGAATTCTTCGCAAACAGATTGCAGGTCCATCGCAACGGATTGGGCGTCTCTGCTTTCAATTCTGTACTTCGGAATGAAATAAACCAGTTCTTTATCTTTAAAAAAAGCGAAGCTAGGTGAGGAAGGTGGAATATCAGGAATATAGCCCCTGAATCGTGCCGTTGCTTCCAGGTCCTGGCCTGCAAAAACAGATACGATACGGTCTGGTTTTTTCACGGAGTCATCTTCAATGAGTCTACGTACAGCAGGACGCGCAATACCGGCGGCGCAACCGCAAACGCTGTTGATAACCACCAGGGTAGTACCATCCTGGCCCATTGCTTTGTCTACATCTGCAGCGGTGAGCAGTTCCTGTACACCAATATCTGTCAGTTCTTCCTTAAAGGGTTTGATTAACATCGGAGAGTAAGGCATAACATCCATTTTTGAGGGTGATAAAAATAGGGGAATACATATCGAGGGAATAACAGTAGAAGCCCAAAAAAGGTTAGCGTTTTTTAAAACTGAATGGCCTGAGTTCGACAGGATCAAACGCAGGCCATAAAAAAACCGTCCCCAGTGGAGGACGGTTCCTTTGTATTAGTGCGGCAGTTGCTCTCTAAACCGGCCATATACCCATGTCCCAGCTACAGCACTCAGTAAAGTAACCGCTATGACAGTGGCTCCGCCGCCAGCCTGCGCCAATAACGGCCCGGGGCATGCGCCCGTAAGTGCCCATCCTAAACCAAATATTAATCCACCATAGATATTTCCTTTATTAAATTTCTTATCTGGGATATTAATTTTTTCACCACTTATTGTTCGGATACCGAACTTTTTAATAATCCAAATAGATATCATTCCTGTCAGTACAGCACTTCCAATGATCCCATACAAGTGAAACGATTGCAGTCTGAACATCTCCTGTATCCTGAACCAGCTCACCAGTTCAGCCTTGACTAATATTATTCCGAAGGCAATTCCTGCCATTAAATATTTCAGCATAGCAATAATTAAATTGATAAGATAATGGGTAAAATTAAATTGGCCATGATGAAACCGCCTACCATAAAGCAACAGGTGGCTACCAGGGAAGGCCATTGCAGTGAGGAGAGCCCCATGATCGCATGGCCACTTGTACATCCGCCAGCATAACGGGTTCCGAACCCTACGAGGAATCCGCCACCCACCATCATAATCAATCCTCTAGGCGTTAATAGTTGCGACCAAGTAAAGAGGTCTTTGGGTATCAACGAAGAGTAATCATGAATGCCATAACCTGCTAATTCATTTACCAGGTGAGGATGTACAGTTACGGCTGTACTATCTCTCAGGAATTCCATCGCTATAAATCCCCCTAGTAATATGCCTAAAGCAAAAACTAAGTTCCATTTCTCCTGTTTCCAGTTATAGTTGAAAAATGGTATCCTCGCCGGCATGCATGCCGCGCATACATGTCGCAGTGATGAAGAGATACCAAATGTTTTGTTACCGATAATTAAAAGTAAAGGTACATTTAACCCAATCAGCGGTCCAGCCACATACCATGGCCAGGGCTGACGGAGCATTGCGCTCAGTTGTTCCATTATTAATTTTTAAATGTTCTTGATTGGCATACGAAGTCTGTAACAGGTACAGTTGTTTTAGCAATAGCGTTAAATCCACCGGCTATTTCAGAGAAGTTCCGGTAACCATGCATTTGCAAGATACTAGCAGCAATGCTGCTTCTGTAACCGCCAGCACAGTGAATATAGAAATGTTCATTTTTATCGCCCACTTCTTTCAGCCAAGTGCTGATATCTGCAAGCGGTCTGCTATAGGCATCTTTGACGTGTTCTGCGCTATATTCAGACGCTTTTCGTATATCTATGACCGTTGCATCTTCTTTGTGATTAGTGGCAAATGTATCTGCGCTGATGCGATGGATGGTATCGACAGTTTTACCCGTGTCTCTCCAACTTTCAAATCCACCTTCGAGATATCCGATTACGTTATCAAAACCTACGCGACTCAATCTTTCTATCACTTCTGATTCTGTTCCAGGCTCACTTACCAACAGCAATGGCTGTGCAACATCGCCTACGAGCGCGCCTACCCACGGTGCGAAATCGCCACGGAGGCCGATATTCACTGACCTAGGTACAAACCCTGCTGTAAATGCCGCATTATCGCGGGTATCCAAGATCAAGGCACGGGTTTCGTTGGCAGCGATTTCAAAGGCTTCCGGTGTGAGGGCCATGAGTCCGCGTTCCATTACTTCATCCAGACTTTTATACCCTTGCTTGTTCATCAATACGTTGGCAGGGAAATAATCCGGCGGTGGCAGCAGGCCATCCGTCACGGCTGTGATGAACGCCGCTTTATTGGGCTGATTCAGGGCATAATTGAGCTTCTTTTGGTTGCCCAATGTATCCACTGTTTCTTTCATCATATTCTTACCGCAGGCAGAACCAGCACCGTGCGCAGGATATACGATTACATCGTCTGCGAGGGGCATAATTTTGTTGTTCAGACTGTCGTACAACATACCGGCAAGATCTTCTTTGGTAATATCATCCTTTTTCTGTGCCAGGTCTGGGCGGCCTACATCCCCAAGGAACAGGGTATCTCCACTGAAAATAGCGTAGTCTTTTCCTGTTTCATCTTTTAGCAGGTAGGTCACGCTTTCCAGCGTATGGCCAGGTGTATGTAGTACTTTGATGGTAACATCACCGATTTTGAATTCCTGACCGTCTGTAGCAATAATCGCATCGAAGGCAGGATCGGCACCTGGTCCGTAAACGATAGGAGCACCAGTTTGCTGCTGAAGGTCCAGGTGACCGGATACGAAGTCCGCATGAAAATGCGTTTCGAAGATATATTTTATCTTAACTCCATCTTTGTCAGCACGCTGCAAATAAGGAGCAGTATCTCTCAATGGGTCTATGATGGCTGCCTCTCCGGCAGAGCTAATATAATAAGCGCCTTGGGCTAAACATCCGGTATAAATTTGTTCTACTTGCATAGTTATGTCCAGTTTTGATATAGCAAAGGTCCTATATTAAATTTTCTTGTACTGTGACATTTGTTACATAAGCTCAATCTTATTTCTGCCCAGTTTCAGGACCTGATTTTCTTCCAATTGCTTCAACAACCTAGACACAACAGCCCTGGCGGTTCCCAGCTCATTGGCCAACTGCTCGTGCGTTACTAAGAGCTTCTTGCTGCCAGTAAGTTCCGCTTTTTTCTGCAATAGCTGCAAAAGGCGCTCATCCGCTTTGCGGAATGCCACTGCGTTCACCACTTCCAACAGCTCTTCAAAGCGCTTATGATATAAACGGAAAATGTAATCCAACCATTCAGGGTATTCTTTGATGAATAGGCCCACTTTTTCAATCGGAAGGAAATAAATCTCTGCTTCCTCTTCTACTACAGCTTTTACCTTGCTTTCTTCTTGGTGCATGCCTCCCAGAAACGACATGATGCAGCTTTCTCCTGCCCGGATATAATACAAGAGTATTTCCCTGCCATCATCGTCCGTGCGCATGACCCGCATACTCCCTTTCGTAACAATGGGAATAGCGCGGATATTCGACTGTTCATTTAGGATTACATCCCCTTCTTTGAAAGTCTTTACCACACTGTATTCGTAGAGCTTCTCCCGTAGTTCAGGGGAAGACTGAAAAGCGGTTATAGAATTCAATATATCCATAACTACAAATATACAAAAAGCCCTCCGGACGAAACGGAGGGCTTTATATAGTCATCTACTCGTTATGAAATGCTTATATATTAGCCTATTCTATGATTAACGTACTGATGGAATGTGGCTGACTAGTAGTGGCCGCCGCTTTACCTGCTATCCACAGGTGATAAGGGATTTCTTGATCGCTCATATTCAGCACCACCACCGCCAGTTTGCCGTCCGCGTTGCGGAAGGCGGTCGTTTGTAATGGTGAGCGACTACTGGAACTCACAATCCTCTTAGCACCCGGACGAATGAATTTTGAGAAATGGCCCAGGTAGTAGTAGGCATTGGTATAAATCAACTCTCCGCTTCTGGTATCTGCATGCACCGGTGCGAAACAGAAATTACCCACGTGATTAGGGCCGCCGTTCTCGTCCAGGAGTACGTTCCAGTCGGTCCAAGCAACGGTGCCACTGTTGAAATCATTCACCAGGGAATAGCCGTAACGTTCGCCGATCGCCCAATCATGCAGGCGATTGAAATCAAATTTCTCCACGCAACCTTCGGTGAATACGAGGTTGATATGAGGGAAAGCTTGCTGGACTAGTCGTTCGTTCTGGAATTGCATATCGCTGCCAGTCCAGGTTTCGTACCAGTGGTAACCAATACCCCAGATGTATTTAGCGGTTTCTTTGTCTTGTAACAAGGTGCTGGCGCGCTGATACAAGAGATCGCGGTTATGATCCCAGGCCAGTAATTTTTTAGTGGACATACCTGCTTTTGCTAATGTAGGTCCCAGGTAGCCTTTGATGAAATCGCGTTCTTCTTCTGCGGTGAAGATGCAAGATTCCCATTTTTGTTTGGCCATCGGTTCATTCTGTACACTGAGGCCCCATACAGGAACGCCTAATGATTCATAAGCCCGGATAAATTTGATGTAATGATTGGCCCATGCCTGGTAATATTTGCGGAGTAAATGACCGCCATGCAGCATATCGTTGTTATCTTTCATCCATGCCGGCGGGCTCCAAGGACTGATAAACAACGGCAGCTTCCCTCCTGCAGCCTGTGTAGCGGCTTTGATGAAAGGTATTTTATACTGCAAGTCATGTTTGATGTTAAAGGTTTTTAGGGTACTGTCGTGTTCCTCGATGTAAGTATAAGTATCGCTAGAGAAATCACAACTTTGGATATTGGTACGTGCAAACGTATAACCGATACCGTTAGATATACTATAATACGCTTGTAGGAATTCTTCCTGCTTTGCTTTTGGCAGTTTGGCGAATGTTTCCGCGGAAGCATCTGTCAGCGCGCCACCAATACCAGTGAAGGTTTGGAAGCTTACCTTCGGATCTACAAATACGCAAGGCTCTGTTTCCAGCGGTTGCGGCATGGATTTGAACGCCAACGTTCCTGTCTGGGATAGCCGCAGGTCTGTATTTGCAGCCGTTGTATAAACGGTAATTTTTTGTTGTTGGCTGTAACTGTTAAAGCTAAAGGCCAGCAGCATTGCACTTGTAATGATTCTTTTCATCTATTGAAATATGTTTACCAGACATAGGTACCAACGGCATGACTCTCCAGCTTAGCTACTGCCAGTTTTCCGTTGTCGTTTACCTGAAACTCCTGTGCCTGTGGGTTATTGTTTACTACGATCAATACTTTTTTGCCGGAAGGGGTGATGAATGCTACATTATCCAGATTTGCAATAATGGTAGACGCCACCCGAACGGACCCAGGTGCTACAAACTTAGCAGCGTGGCCGATTACATAGTAGGAGGAATTACGCGTAATGTTACTGCCATCAATGGTAACGGCGCCGAGGCATTGGCCACAACCACCTTTGTCTGTATGTGGCGTCAGTGTGGGATTGGAGGCAAGGTTCCATTGCAGCACATTCCTGCTCCAATTGCGTATAGCCCATACCGTTAAACGTGTAGTGTTGCCCGTTAGTTCTTTACCGAAATCCCCTTTCCCATCTGACCATTGCTCCGTGAAATACAAATGCTTAGCTGGGTAAGCAGCATGCACTTTAGACATGGCATCAATAGTGCCACCATAGAGGTGAAACGCAGATCCATCCACATAAGGATAGGCCGCTTTATCCGCGAGGATACTCATTGGATATTCCGGTTTATCACAGTTATGATCGTAGAGAATGATCTTTGTTTTTAAACCCGCTGCTTTAAAAGCTGGTCCCAGTGCGGTTTTGATAAATGCGGCTTGTTCGCCAGCCTGCATTACCATACTTGGATTATTGCCGCCATGTAAAGGCTCATTCTGTATAGTGATAGCATCGATAGGAATACCCGCCGCTTTCATGGCATGGATATATTTTACAAAATATTGTGCATAGGTGCGGTAGTATTCTGGTTTCAGACTGCCACCAATAAACGAGTTGTTCGTTTTCATCCAAGCGGGCGCTGTCCAGGGGGAACCCAGGATTTTAATACGAGGATTTAACTGGAGGATGCGTTTCAACACAGGAATGAGGTCCACTGCTTCTTTGGAAAGCGAGAAGTGTTGCAGACTCGTGTCTCCCGCAATATCATCATATGTAAAGACTTCCGCACTCAGATCCGACGCCCCAATACTTACCCGCAAATAACTGATACCAATCCCCGCTTCTTTTGTCAGGAAAAGCTCCTTTAACAACGCATCCTGTGCAGCAGCGGGCATTTGGTGAATATGCGTAGCGCTTCCACCGGTGAGTGTAAAACCAAAACCATCAATACTTTGGTACTTTTCTTTTGTATTTACTGTAATGACAGGACTACCGTTGTTTGCAGTACCAAAACCAACCGATGGCTGCTGCTGTAGCAATGCAGAGCGATCCGGATTAGTAATCCAGGCCTCCATGGCGGGTTTATTTTTTTGGGCCGACACGTTTCCCACCAGCAGCAGGGATAAAAAATATATAAGGAGATACTTGTTTGTTTTCATATTTCGTGGATATTAAGGTTGCTCGATCATACGGTATACACGCACATAATCTACCAGCATGGTGGTAGGGAATATGCTATCGTCTATTCCTTTCTGTCCGCCCCAATCGCCGCCCACCGCTATATTCAGCAGTAGATGAAATCTTTTATCGAACGGCCACACGGTAAATCCGGTTCCTTCATTGCGCATTTCGAATACTTGTTGATCATCAATGTAAGCGCGTAAAGTGGCTGGTGTCCAATCCAGGCGATAAGTATGAAAAGCCGTGTAGATGCTGTCAACCTTTGTAATACTTGTTTTCTGCGTATTGATTTTGAAATAATACGCTTTGGTATGGGTACTCACATGCACATTTCCAGGATCGTATCCCACATGTTCCATGATATCTATTTCGCCGGAATTAGGCCATCCGCCGTAGGCCCAGTCGGTGGGCAACATCCAGATGGCAGGCCAGGTACCTCGGCCAGCAGGGAGCTTCGCCCTGATTTCAAAACGGCCATAAAGGAAATCTCCTTTCCCTTTACTGACGAGCCTTGCAGACGTATACTCCCGATTCTCTTTTGTTTCCTTCTTTGCAATAATGCGTAGCATACCATTTTCTACAATGGCATTACCCTGATTCGTATAATATTGCAGCTCATTATTTCCCCATCCTCTGCCGCCAATATCATATCCCCATTTAGTGGAATCTGGCAATCCTTTATAGTTGAATTCATCCGACCATACCGGCGTTTTTTCGAAGGTCCAGTGTTTATCTACAATAGGTTTGGGAGCAGTGGTATCGCTGTTTGCCAGGCATGCATGCCCGGCCAGCAGCAGTGGGAGGCACAAGCTGGGAATCAGTTTCATAACAACAACTATTTAGGTACTAAGGAGTAATTACAGCCATCGCTGTAACTACTCCTTTCAAGATATAAAATTATCTGATCTGTTCCCAGAGACTCACACTATCCACTGTAACACCGCCAGCACCCAGGTTACTGCCACTAGGGCCGCCACCGCGGGAACCCGCTTTGATCACCAAGTAGTAATCACCGGAAGAACCGAAAGTGATGAAGCCATTTTTACCAGCACCAGGGCCAAAGCAAGCAATGGTATTGAGGTTACCGCTGAAAGCCGCGTTACCACAGCCTTTTCGTGTATTCAATGATACATAGAGATTAGTGGTATAATCCCAGTTGGTCAGTGGTTCACTGTTGGAAAGATATACATCCAACCAAGCAGAATCGCCTACCATTCCATTACCATGTGCATAAACATTCACATAGTAATCACGCATGGAATTGATTTTTATTTTCTGGTAGATAGCGCCATTACTGGTATCTGTGCTAGCGAAATTCACACCTGTATTGGAGAAGTTGATCGCAGTAGCCGTACCAGGCGTTTTGAGTACCTTCCAAAAAGCATTTGCACCTGGAGCGGTTAAGTCGGCCCCTTGGAGTACCAAGGTTGGCGGCAGGTTATTGGCTACGGTTACTTTATTCGTAGTGGTAGAGGAACCGCCTTGGCTATAAGCTACTAGTTTGATATCATAGTCCCCTTTGCGCCCGAAGGTAAAAGTATCGGAAGCTAGCCTGGAAGCGCCGCCTACAGGGGTTGTCCAGGTATACAGGAATGCGCCTGGAGTAGTATTGGTGACTACAAAACGGTTACCGTTATTGGCAACTGGCGCCACGGTAAAGGAAGCAGTAGGAATAGCATCCAGCTTTTTATTGCTTTTTTCCGGCGTGCAGGCAGACAGGTAAGCCATACCCAGCATCGCGGTAGCAAAAATATTTCTATTTATAACGTTCATGGATATACGATTTTAAGATAACAGGCAACATTATTTAGTGCCACCATATTCTTTATTCTGTTCCAGCTTGGTATTTTCCAATTCCTGTAATGGAATAGGAAGGATTTCATTCCTGTTGGCTTTGAAACCTTTAGCTCCCAGCACTGTTGGCGCCAGTCCGGTTCTTACCAGGTCGAACCAACGTTGGCCTTCCCCAGCTAGCTCCATTCTTCTTTCTTTCATGATGTTATCGAAAGTAGCGGAGATCTCAGGCAGTTTTACACGGCCACGTACTGCATTGAGCAGTTTGTAGGCGCGTGAACCCGCGTCTCCCCCTTGTCCTGCTTTAATCAGGGCTTCCGCTTCCATCAGGTAAGTATCTGCCAGGCGGATTTCGTACATATTTTGTCCGAAGTTCAGCTCTGTGTTACCACCACCTTTAGTGATATTAGAAGTACGTGCAGCGAATTTCTCCAGGAAATAGCCAGTGTTCATATATCCTTTGTCGTATCTCGCGATACCATTCTTTTCCAGGCTGTCCAGGTCTGCAATGGTGTATTTAAAGCGAGGATCGTAATGCATCAGGTCATAGAGGTCCTGTGTAACCGGCAGGAAGCTCCAACCGGAATAATAATCAGGAGCGCCAGCAGTAGGTTTATAACCACGTGGGCCTACCATGATGTTCAATACGTTTCCTTCTGTACAGGAAACACAGTTCCAAGTACCGCCACTCAAAGAAGTGAAGGAAATCTCGAAAATAGATTCACTGTTGAATTTGGAAGCGTTATCAGATTTCCAGAGATCGCCGAAGTTTTTCAGCAGGCTATAACCATACTTAGCACTTCCACTTGCTGGATCAGCACCATTTACTTCTGCCAGTTCAGCAGCGGCTTCTGTATATTTCTGTTGCCAGAGATATACCTTACCTAGCAAGGCGTGTGCAGTCCCTTTTGTAACACGACCTAATTCTGCACCAGCCACTTTATCCGGCAGTTGCCCCTCTGCAATCGCATCTTGGAGATCTTTTACAATCTGTGCCCACACATCCGCAGGCGCTGCCTGCACCACGGAATAGGTTTCACTGCTAGCCAGTGGCTTCGTGATGAGCGGAACATTTTTAAATAATCTGATCAGATCAAAATAGAAGTGTGCGCGCAGCAGTTTACATTCTGCTGCATAGCGTTTTTTTAGGTTATCATCCATCGTGGCGCCTGGCAACTTTGTGAGCAGCAGGTTGGCGCGGAATACGCCTGCAAACCCTTTCTGCCAGAGTTCTGCAGAAGGTCCTTGTGCTGCATCCACCGTGTAGTTGGACATTACCTGTAATCCGGCTACGTCTGTAGCGCCACCACCACCAGCGTAATGGTCGTCGCTGGCAGCATCGGCCATACCTACTTTGGTAATGTACATGCTACCTTGCCATCCTACTACATCGTATACCGAGATCAATCCGTTAAAGGCTTCGGCCTGATTGCGGTAGTAATTGCTTTCTACCGCAGTTCCTTTTGGATCAACGGTGATAAAACTCTTGCTGCATGCGGCAAGAAGGATAAAACCTCCCGCTGCTGCCATGATATATTTAAAGAAATTTCTTTTCATCTCATCGGGTGTTTTAATTATCAGAAAGTAACATTCAGTCCCACCATGTAAGAACGTGCCTGTGGATAAATACCACGGTCGATGCTGGAAATGGTTCCACCGATTTCCGGATCAAAGCCAGTATATTTTGTAAACGTAAACAGGTTTTCGCCAGTTACGTATATCCGTACACGTTGGGCACCGATGCGTTTGATAATCTGGTTAGACAATGTATATCCCAACTGCAGTACTTTCAGACGTACATAGCTGCCGTCTTCCAGGTAGAAATCAGAAGGATTGGAGAAGTTGCGATTAGGATCTGAATCAATCAGGCGGGGATAGTCGTTTGTAGTACCAGGACCCGTCCAGCGGCCCAGCGCTTTCACCTGGTAGTTGGCGTTCAAGATATCCAGACGACGGAGTCCCTGGAAGATTTTATTTCCACCAGCACCTTGTGCAAACAGGGCCAGGTCGAAGTTTTTATAAGTGGCAGAGATATTCATACCGTAGGTCCAAGTAGGTGTAGGATTACCGAGGATCTGGCGGTCTGCGTCAGTGATCTGGCCATCGCCATTGGTATCTACCCAACGGAAATCACCAGGTTTGGCGTTCGGCTGAATTTTATTTCCTTTCGCATCTTTGTAGTTATCTATATCTGCCTGTGTTTGGAAGATACCGTTTGTTTTGAAGCCATAGAAGGCATTGAACGCCTCACCCAGGATTGTACGGGTGATTGGATAAGTACTGCTTTGGAAAGTTTGCTGGCTGGTAGTGATATAGTTTACACCTGGGCCCAGGTATAGCACCGTGTTTTTCACATAAGCAGCATTGGCGTTTACATTCAGTTTCACCGCGCCTATGTTGCCATGATAGCCCAGTTCCAGGTCGATACCTCGGTTCTGGTTATCTGCTACGTTGGCAGGAGGGTTACCGAATGCGCCGGTGTAAGTAGGTACACGTGGATTCATCAGGATACCTACTGTTTTCTTGTTGAACCAGTCGAACACAAAGTTGAAATGTTGCAGGAAAGCCATTTCAAAACCGATGTTGGATTGACGGGTTTCTTCCCAATGTAAACCAGGATTGGCAGGGGCGTTCGGGCTATTACCCACCCAGATTTTACCATCTGAACCGAGGGTATAGTTTCTACCATCGCCAATAGTGGAGAGGAAGCCATTGTCTGTAATGTTGTCATTACCTACTGTTCCGTATCCACCACGGATTTTCAGGAAGTCAACCACTTTATTTTCAGGCCAGAAGATTTCTTTTGAAGGTACCCAACCACCAGATACGGAAGGGAAAGTACCATATTTGAATTCAGGACCAAATCTGCTAGAACCATCTCTACGCACGATAGCGGTGAAGAGATATTTCTCACGATAGTTATAGTTCAAACGAGCAAAGAGAGAGGAAACTCGGTGTTCTTGTCCGTCTTTACCACTTGCCAGGCGATTGGCCTGTGCGGTGTTATAGTTGAGGGATGCATCCTTGAAATTAGTTGCCGGGATATCGTAATAGACAACGTTGGTATTGGCGGTATGACCGTCCATGTAAGCACCCTGACCAATGAGGATGGTGAAGTCGTGACCATCGATCAATCGGGAATAAGAGATCGTATTCTCCAGGTTCCAAGCAAGGCTGTTATTCTGATCTCTCGCGAAGTTAGTACGAGGGTTAGTAGTAGAAGAGTTCAGGTAGGAAATAGGACTAAATGTTTCTGATCCGTAGAAGGCAATCTTACCACCCAGACTAGAGCGCACTTTCAAACCTTTGATAGGCTCCATTTCCAGGTATGCATTACCTACCAGGTTATGTGCCCAGTTGTAGTTACCCAGTCTTGATTTGATATAAGCCAATGGGTTGGTGATCTCTTGTCCTACTACACCAGAAATACCATAAGGGTTACCGTTGGCATCTCTCCAGATACCTACGCCACCATTATTCGTATAGGGAGCAGCGTTAGCTTTTGCAGGATCTGTTTCTACCACAGGAGTGGTAGGATCCAGGTTGATAGCAGAGCTGAGCGGACCGCCAAACTCACTGTTCGTATTACCGAGACTCAGTGTTTTCTCGTAGGAATAGCCAATATTCTCACCGAAAGTCAGCCATTTAGCAATTTTATGTGCAGAATTGGTACGGAAAGATGCACGCTGATAGTTAGAAATATCAGAAGCAACGATACCCTCCTGTTTCATAAAACCAAAGGAAGTATAGAAAGTAGATTTATCGTTACCGCCGCTCAAACTTATTTCATGATTTTGGCGAGCAGCGTGGTTATTGAAGATCTGCGCCTGCCAATCAGTACCCTGACCGAGTGATTTAGGGTCTGCATATAAAGGCGCTTTACCGTCGGCGACGAGGGCCTCGTTGCGGAGGGTAGCGTATTCCATGGCATTCAGCATTTTCAGCTTACGTGCAGGCGCGGAAGTACCGAGGTAACCATTATAGCTAACAGACAGTTTGCCTGCTTTTCCTTTTTTGGTGGTTACCAGGATAACGCCATTAGCTGCGCGAGTACCGTAGATCGCAGCAGAAGCCGCATCTTTCAGTACTTCAATGGATTCGATATCAGACTGGTTCAGGTAACTGATACCACCGTTATCTACTACCACGCCGTCTACTACCCAGAGGGGATCGTTGTTATTGAAGCTGGTATTACCGCGGATACGAACAGCCGAAGCGGAACCTGGCTGGCCGGAAGCCGCTACTACGGTTACACCGGAGGTACGACCTTGTAACACTTGCTCAACGCGGGTTACAGGCTGATTTTCAAATTCAGCGGACTTGATAGAAGAGATAGATCCAGTAACAACACTTTTCTTCTGGATACCATAACCTACGACTACCGTTTCCGTCAGAGAGGTAGCAGCAAGGGCGAGTTTTACAGTCATCGGACTAGTCGACGCCTGTAATACCTGCTGAGTATAGCCGATAAAAGAAAAAGCCAACTGGGATTTGGGCCCAGGTACTTTAATGGAAAATTTCCCGGAGATATCTGTAGTGGTGCCTGTGCTGGTCCCATGGATACGGATGGTAGCGCCGATAATGGGATCTCCTTTTTCATCCAGTATTCTCCCACTAACATTAAAGGAGGAATCCTGGGAAAGATTGGCAGGAGGCGGCAACTTTATCAAGGTGATACGGGAGCCATCCACTTTATAGGATAATGGCTGTCCTTCGAGGGCTTTATCCAAGGCTGCCTGGACAGTCACATTTCTTACGGACATCGTAACTGGATTAGTGGCAGCCAGTTGAGTTTCATCATATACAACAGATATTCCTGCTTGGCGGGCAACCTCTCTGAGCACTTTCTTCAGGGGGGCGCCTTTTTCCGTGAGGGTGATCTGCTGCGACAATCCTTTTGCGCTAATATGTAAGCATGCTGCAAGCAGCAAAAAGGCAGTCAATTTCATAACGCAGAACGTTTTTGTAGATATAAATTTCCGGGTGCAGGAAACTATACCACTAAAGTTAAATTGCATACTTTTGTAGTGTTTGGGAATTGACGAATATGATTCGATAAGGGATTCTGTTCAGTTCACCTGCCCAAATGTTGCCGGGAGTGTTGCGAGCGCTTCCGGTTTTTTTTGGACAAGGAAACTGTTAGCTAGTTTCGGTTGTCATTGTGTGTTTGCTTTCTTTGTTTCAGTTACTAATAGTGAACGTGGTATCGCCGACGTGGAATAACGGCCTAGGTTATACGCTGTCCTTTTTTTGGTTGTTTTAGTTAATAATTTCTATATCTCGTAATATCTATTTTTCTGCTGCAGTCACAGTTAGCGTTCGTCCATTCAAATGAAAATCCGCTCCCGCACTTTTCAGCATGGGTAATATTTCTGACAGTGGAAGGTTTCTGCTGATACGTCCTCCCAATCTGCTGTTATTATGCAAAAACCTATTGTCGATGTCCAGATCATACCAGCGTCCTAATTGACGCAGCACTGTAGCCAGACTCACATTATCAAATTCAAAGAAGCCGGTTTTCCAGGCGATAACGCCCTGTACATCCGCATCTTGTACAGTAGCAACTCCGGTTTCATTATCCAGAGCAACCTGCTGCCCCGGCTTCAGTATTTTTTCCGTCTTTCCACTGATCACTTTCACTGCGCCATCTACCAACGTTGTGCGCTGCTCTTTTTCATCGGGATAAGACATAATATCAAAACCGGTACCCAGCACCTGTATGGTCGTTTTTCCCGCCTGTACAATGAAGGGCTTATTACTGTTTTGTGCTACCTCAAAATAAGCCTGCCCTTCTATTTCCACGATGCGGTTACTACCCGTAAAGGCGGTAGGATAGCGCAAACTAGAAGCGGCGTTCAGCCAAACGGTAGTGCCATCAGGTAATACTACTTTGAATTGTCCGCCGCGGGGTACACGCAGCATATTATAAGTTACAGCCTGTGTAGTATTGGTGCCAGCCACATATTGCAACTGACCATTCTTTTGTTTAATCTGTGTACCTCCCTGTGCTATTACCTGATGGCCTGCACTATCCAGCGTCACCTGGGTTCCATCGGCCAGGGTCAGGATAGCCTTATCTGATCCCGGCTTAATATCTGTTACATGCACGATAGGCTGCACAGCAGCCGATTGCACACGATGATGTTTTATGAAGTATCCCGCTGATACCACCAGCGCAGTCATGGCAGCAGCAGCCGCTAACCACTTATTGCGGCGCCGCTGATACATAGGCACCACTTTATTTTTACTTATTTCCTGTAGCAACCTCGTTTCCACGCGATTACTCATCGCCTCCGGCACACTAACGGGAGTGGACATACTCCGTTCAAAATCCTCCTGCATCGTTGTCAGCGCAGCACGCCGCGCCTCGGGGGTGTTGAGCCATGCTAGCAGTTCTTCGACTTCTGCAGGCGTACAATTCCCATCCAGGTATCTGGTTAAAAGTTGCTGATAATAAGATGCAGGGTGATGCATAACGTATTTAACGTGTTCGGCACATTTTAGCAGTGCCACTGTTTATAATATCCGGAAATGAAGAAACAGGGTACCCCCTGTTAAAAATATTTTTTTAGCGCATGAGAGTCGCCACCATAAAAGAGGCAATCAATATATCCCCATGACGATAAATATAGTCCTGAATGAACCGCATACTCATGACCATATGCTTTTTGACGGCATTCCTGGAAATGCCTAATATAGCCGCTGCTTCGTCATAGCTCTTGCCTTCCTGCCTGCATAGGCGGAACACATTCTGACGCTGTGCCGTTAGCCCGGCAAATGCTTCCTGGAACAAACGGTTATATTCCTTCGACAGTACATCGGTTTCATTGCTGTGCTCCCGCTCCTGCAATTGCATAAACAATTGCGTCCGGAGGGCATGGTCATCTGCCAGCTTATGAATTGTTTTTAATACATGGTTTCTAGCTATCCTGTACAGATAGCTGCTAAATGATAACTGGGGGTTAATTCTTTCACGTATTTCCCAAACCTTTAGAAACACGTCATGCACTAGATCTTCCGCCAACGACGGGACCTTACAGAATCGTAACAAGTAAACATACAAACCAGGGTGATAGTGCCGATAAATACTTGAAAAGGCAGATTCATCTCCATCACGCATCCTGTATAACACTTCCTCTTCGGATGGCATACGCTCCATAGTAATAAGAAATAGATGCTAAAGGCTGGACGTAAATTATAAAAAACTGTTAAAACTACAAGCTGTTTTTAACAAACGCTTGCAGTTGAATAGGTTTGGGAGACACGATCCCTATTAAATGTATTTTTTACACCATCAACAAATACCAGCGGTAAATGCCAATGCGCGTTTCTCAGACCAATATACGGGATCTTTAAAGCCCAGAAAGCCTACATGTCCGCCTGTACGAGGAGTTTCCAAATACAAATGAGGATGTGCAGCGGCGATATCATACGGGAAACACTCCTTACTTAAAAAGGGATCATCCTGCGCATTGATGAGTAAGGCAGGAATACTTATATTTTTCAAGTAATGCAGGGAACTACATTCCCTCCAATAGGTCACCGCATCTTTAAAACCATGCATAGGCGCGGTATAGCGATCATCGAACTGTCTGAAATTGCGAATTTTATGATAATCGGTGAGATCAATCGCCTCCGGATACCGCAACTGCTTATCTTTCAGCTTCTGCCCTAAACTGCGGATAAACCGGTTCATGTAAATGCTGTTATGCCCTTTAGCTAATTCCAGTGAACTGCTGGCCAAGTCACAAGGCACAGAGATAGCCACCGCAGAACGAACCAACGGATTAATCTGATCTCCCTGCTCTCCCACATATTTCAGTGTAACATTCCCTCCAAGGGAAAATCCTACCAGATGTATGGAGGAATAGCGTTTCAAGGAAGTGATATAACGGACAACAATGTCCAAGTCACCTGTCTCGCCACTATGATAAAAACGCAATGCCTGATTAGGCTCCCCACTACAACCACGGAAATTCATGGAAACGGTATCATATCCTGCGGCATTGAATACGTGTACCATTCCCAATACATACTTCCGGGAAGCATCCCCTTCCAATCCATGCAAGATGATCACCACCTTGTCATTTCCTTTTTCACTGAAATCCAGGTCCAGGAAATCGTTGTCGGCGGTGGGTATACGTTCTCTTCTATAAGCTGCAGGGGCTATTTTCCTAAACAAGGTGGGATAAATCGTCAGTAAATGACGATTGCGCATAAAAATGGGCGCCTCATAATCTGAATGGTTCACGAGTGGCATAACAAGCACAAAATTAGTCACTTTCACCTATAATTTGCACAAATCATTGTACTACCTTTATAGCGTATGAAATTGCCCGTTTTTGGTATAGAAAAGATATTTGATCTTCCCTATAGAGCGGAAGATTTCAAAATCATTCATCATGCGCCTATCAACACCACAGTGATAGCGGAACCGCATAAGCATGACTTCTACATGCTGCTGCTGATAGAAAAAGGATCGGGCACACATACCATCGATTTTGAAGACTACACCGTACAGCATCGCAGTATCTTTTTCCTCGCACCAGGCCAAGCCCATCAATGGGATATCTCCGCAGATACGCATGGCTACCAGGTGATGTTTTCTCCTGCTTTCCTCGCTCAGAAAGGACCGCTGTGGCCCTTCTTCACACCCAATACGATTCCTGTACTACAACTCACCCCTACACAACTAAAACAATTACAACACGAGCTGCATCTCATGCATGAGGAAATGGCCCAACACCAGCTCCTTCACAGCAGTATTTTACATCATCGTTTACAGGTGGTACTATTCCTCCTCCAACGATGGTATACGGCCGCACATCCTGAAATTAGCCACAGCACCAGCAATCACCTGATAAACAAATTTTTGCAGATGCTGGAAAGACATTATACCCAAGAAGCAGGGGTGCAATTTTATGCCGACAAACTCCATATCACTCCCAGTTATCTAAACCAGGTATGTAGCCGGGAAACAGGTCGTACCGCAGGGGAATATATCCGCGAACGCATACTCCTCGAAGCAAAACGCATGCTCTCCCTCACCACCATGGACATCCGCGAAATCGCGTATTCACTGGGCTTTAAAGACAGCTCCTACTTCTCCCGCTTCTTCCGAAAATACACGGAACAAACGCCCCTGGAGTTCCGCCGCAAAAAATAAAAAGTACCCGCAATGTTATAATGAGTACCATTTTCCGCCCTAAGCTCCTGTTACCTTTGTAGGTATGATGGAAAATGTATTAATGGACAAACGTATAAAAGCCCCTACCACGGCGCTCAGCCAGGGACTTGTAATGCTGATGGCCATTACGTGTGGATTGGTAGTGGCCAATATTTACTATAACCAACCCCTGCTGGTACAAATTGCAGAGACCTTTGGTCTAACTTCTGGCCAAGTAAGTATCATTGCTACTATTACCCAGGTAGGATATACCTTGGGCTTATTATTTATCGTTCCTTTAGGCGATAAAACAGAAAGACGAAAACTCATCCTGATAAAGATCGCAGGTGCTGCTATATGTATGTTCCTCGCCGCCGCTGCGGCCAATTTCGCGATGATGATCGCAGCTAGTTTCCTCATCGGATTCTTCTCCGCAGTACCACAACTATTACTGCCCATGGCCGCTACGCTGGCCCCAGAGGAGTCAAGAGGCCGTATTGTAGGTAAAGTCATGAGTGGATTGCTGATCGGTATCCTCTTATCCCGCACCCTCAGCGGCTTTATTGGCGCCCATCTAGGCTGGAGAGCCGTGTTTATCATAGGTGGCGTATCCATGGTGATATTAATGCTGATCCTAGCGGCAAAATTGCCTAAAAATCCTCCTTCTTTTATGGGGAGCTATGGTAGCTTGATGAAATCATTGGTTACTTTAATCAGGGAATTACCTGCACTGCGACAAGCAGCTTTCACGGGCTTCTGTATGTTCGGGGCATTCAGCGTATTCTGGACAACCCTGGTATTCCTCCTGGAAGGAAGTCCTTTCTTCTTCAAAAGTGATGTAGTAGGTTTATTTGGTGTGATCGGGGCTTGTGGTGCACTCGCAGCGCCAATTGCAGGAAAATCTACAGATACAAAAGGGCCACAATTTACCATCCGACTAGGGATCATTGCCGCATTAGGAGCGTATATTATCATGGGATTCTCTGCGGCTTCGCTGATAGGGCTCATTGCAGGTGTCATTCTATTGGATGTAGGGATGCAGGTAACGCATATCTCTAACCAATCGAAAGTATTTGCCCTGCGCCCGGAAGCGCGTAGCCGACTCAATACCGTATATATTTCCAGTTCCTTTGCCGGCGGCTCAATGGGCTCCCTATTAGGTGCCATAGCATGGGGTGAAGGTGGCTGGATAGCCGTATGCCTCCTGGGGGGCGCATTCATCCTGACCGCATTTATCATCAACATAAAACAACGCAGCCTACAATGATGAAAAAAATTCTGCTGGCCTCTATCGCTATGATGGGCAGCTTCAGCGCTTTCAGCCAACAAGCCGACCTGATTATCCGCAATGCGAAGGTAATCGATGTGGCCACTGGGAAAATCAAAGCCGGTCAAGCTATCGTGGTGCGCCATGATAGTATTATCGCTGTCACAGACGATAACAAAGCGAATAAATTCAAAGCCAGCGAAACTTATGATGCTGCGGGCAAATACGCGATGCCCGGGTTATGGGACATGCATATGCACTTCGGTGGCGGCGATACCCTCGCAAATGAAAATAAAAACTTCCTCCCCCTCTACCTGGCGCATGGTATCACCACGGTGCGTGATTGCTCCGCTGATATCAGCGACCTGGTAATTAAATGGAGAGGAGAAGTGAACAATGGTACCCTACAAGGACCCACTATTTTCACCTCGGGTCCTAAACTGGAAGGATATAAATCCATCTGGTTAAACGACCTAGAAATAGGTACCAGTGCGGAATTACAGAAAGCGTTGGACTCACTTCAACGCATTAAAGTAGATTTCATAAAAGTTACAGACAATACTCTCAAAAACGATCTGTATCTCGAAGCGTTGCGGGAAGCCCGCAAACGCGGATGGGCCGTGTCTGCCCATATTCCATATACACTCACAATGGACCAGGTTACAGCAGCAGGATTGAGCGCAGTGGAACATCTTGGATATGCGTGGAAAGCAGGCGTGAAAGATGAAGCCGCCTTATCCCAGATGATTGCAAAAGGCGAATTGAAAGGACGCGATATCAATAAGTATATCATGTCGCACTTCGATACTGCCGCAGCCATGAAAACATACAGGATGATGGCTGCCCGCGGTACCGCAGTAACGCCAACGCTTACACTCCCTCACCTGCTCGCTTACCTGGATAAAGATGATCATAAACACGATCCTTACCTACAATACATTGGTAAAGGTATCCAAGGTACTTATGAATGGCGTGTAAACCGCACCATGCAAGATGATAGTGCTGCTATCGCATGGCGTAAAGAAGTTTTTGCTAAAACTGCTGCTATTCTGCCATTGCTGGAAAAAGCGGGCGTGAAAATTATGGCAGGTACAGATGCGGGTTATCTTAACTCGTACGACTATCCGGGAATTGGTTTGCACCAGGAACTGGCACTGATGGTACAATTTGGCCATATCACGCCTTTACAGGCCCTACAGGCTTCTGTCATCAATTCTCCTGCATTCCTGCATAAAACAAATTATGGCGCTATCGCTACCGGAAAAAAGGCCGACATTCTTTTACTGAATGCCAACCCACTAGAGGATATCACCAATACACAAAAAATAAATGCAGTAGTGGTAAAAGGTAAACTCTTGAACAGACAAGCACTTGACGGACTATTACAGCACGTGCGCGAAAGCAATAAATAGGGAAAAACTTTTCTGCCTGTCGTCCCTGCCCGCTGGGCAGGGACGACGAAAAAAATCAGAAGAATGGATTGACACCGCAGACGTCAATCCATTCTTCTAATACAGCTTCTAATTAATAAAATGAAACATCCTTCGCCATCTTATATTGCCGGAACCTACGCTTAGCCACACCATGGTAGCCTTACCCACAATATGATTTTCCGGCAGAAATCCCCAATAACGGGAGTCATCAGAATAATGCCTGTTATCTCCCATCATCCAGTAATAATTCATTTTAAAGGTATAGGAAGACGCGGGCACGCCATTTATCAATATCCTACCATTCGTCGTATCCAGCTTATTGCCCTCATAAGTGCCGATAATCCGTATATATAGCCCGATGTTTTCCCTGGTCAACTGCACCACATCACCTTTCTTTGGCACATAAATAGGGCCGAAATTATCCCGGTTCCAGGCATACATCGTATCATAAGGATACATCCTTTTATCCTTTTCTGTAGCGGAATCCAATTCCACTTGATAACCCAGCTTCCGCAATTTTTCACGGGCTACAACTGTTAGGTTATATCTAGTTTTGGTAGAATCCCGATAATACTGGTAAAAATTACTGTCAATCCGCAATTCCTTACGCAAGGAGGAGGGCAAAGTTTTACAGGTATTATCCGTGATAATGTATTTCATTTCCGATTCAGGCGGCAAGATTTGTAACTGTCCATTTACAGATACCTCACCATTCTTAATAGTAACGGTATCTCCAGGCAATCCTATACAACGTTTGATCCAAGTAGCTCTTTTATCTACTGGGCGTATATCTGGAGGAGGATAACCATCAATGGAACCCACCTGGTATGCATTCAACTCTTCTCCATGTTTATCCGTCACCACAGTATCTCCCGCAGGAAGATTAAAAACAATGACATCGTATCGCTTGGGTTTACCAAAGCCTGGGAGTCGCATATAAGGCCATTGTACCGCAGTGGAGTATGGCTTTACACCAGTTAAAAAAGGCAGTGTTGAATTCGTAAAAGGAATGGCCAATGGGGTAATGGGAATTCTTGGACCATAACTAACTTTACTAACAAAAATATAATCGTTCACTAATAACGTCTGCTCCATGGAGGGAGTGGGGATAACAAATGCTTCAAATAGAAAGGTTCTGATAAGGGTGGCCACAACAACTGCAAAAACAATTGCATCTATCCATTCCCTGAGCAGTGATTTCTTTTTCTTTTCAGCATTCGTGGTGGGCTTGCGTCGGGAAAAAAACTTCATCCGTCACTGATTTAAGTGAAGATGAATGTACTATTCCCTACTGCAGTTCCGCTGCAGCAGGGAATAGGCAATGGTGTTCATTTATCAGTTGACTATACGAGGAATCATGCCGCGAATGCCCATATCCACCACTTTCTCTCCACTCAAAGGTTCCCATTTTCCATCCTGGTTATCGTCTACCCATTCAAAACTCTTATTCACAGACAAACTAACGGTTACGACTATATCCTTTTGCTCCTGACCAGTGATCACCAACTTCCCTGGCGCAAATGCAGCGGTCACCACACAAGACCCAGCCGGTACGGGCGAAGTAGCGAACAACGGATTCACCACGGTGGTAGCACCTGCTGGCGCCTGCCCAGATACCACATTGGCCTGCCCTGCCAACGCAGATTCAAACGCCCAATATCCTTGCTTACGATTGCCATTTACAGTAACGGTTTTCGTTTTCACCAAGTAATCTTGCAGATACGTATTAAAACCAATAAAAGAGGCTACAGTACCGGTATAATCGCCCTTAATAGGGAATCCACTAATCACCGTATCCACATGAAAGCTCACGTCATATTGCTGAAAAGCCAAGGATAAGCGCAACCACTCATAACTACCAGCAGGAACCTGGTTCAACGGCATACTAAAGAAAGTTTCCCCTTCTCCCACTGCGGTGGATTTATTAAAATCTATCGCAGATTCACCGCCAGCAGTAGTTTCAGGCGCACGGTACAAGATAGCACCCTTGCCCAGCATGGTAGTGGCGGTTGGCGCCAACTCCAAGTAATGAGAACTCATCTTCCGAAATATAGGGTGCTGCCCGGCATTGCCCGCAGGAATAGCTACCGGTTGACCCGTATTTCCCAATCGCACTTGCGTGGAATCAAAATGAAACTTAAAAACCAATTGAGGCCCGCTATTGCTGGAATTGGAAGACGACTTACTGCAAGCAGACAGCAGTAACAAGATACAAGATGATAAAAACAGATTTTTCATGCGCTTGTTGTAGGTGATTTTACATTGTATAAATACGCAATATGTTCATAATTTATTGCTCCATGCAATAATTTTTCATTGCAATCAATTTCGTTTTATTATTTTCATCCCGACATATCTCCACGTTAGTTTTAATGTTCTTCATATGAGTACTTCAAGACGTTCTTTTCTTCAGCAGGCGAGTATGATCGCGGCTGGAATGATGTTACCCGGCGGACTTTCCGCTTTCGCTAAAGAGAATGGCCTGCCTAAAAAGATAGGCATCCAACTGTATACCATGCGCGATCAGTTGGACAAAAATGCAAAGGAAACACTCACCCGTATTGCTAAAATCGGCTACCAGGAAGTAGAAACTTATTACGGCTATCAGCCTGGCGATCCTGGTAAATTCTGGGGTCTCCCAGTGAAAGAACTGAAAGCACTGCTGAAAAGCCTGAACATCGTTTCTCCTAGTGGCCATTATGGCCTCAATCACTTCCTCACGAAAGGAAATGAAAAAGACGATGAGCTGAAAGCACAAGTAGAATACGCAGCAGAACTAGGTCAGAAATATTTCGTGGTGCCTGCATTGCCTTTCCCCGAATGGGATGCACCCGCTACGGCTGATTACTACAAATTTGTTTCTGATCAACTGAATAAGGCGGCTGAATACTGTAAGAAATCAGGACTGCATGTGGCCTACCACAACCACTTCTGGGAGTTCAAACCGCTGACAGATGCTACTGGTACAGGCTATGAGGTGATGTTGAAAAACACGGACAAATCCTCCGTTTTCTTTGAGCTCGATTGCTTCTGGGCCATCAAATCCGGTTTTGATCCCGTGAAATTATTTGCACAAGCGCCTGGTAGATTCTTTGCACTGCACGTAAAAGATATTGACAAAGCCAAACAAGAGGTACTTGTGTCTCCCGAAAATGCAAACAAAAAAGCAATGGAACTGCTGTCTATGGCTTCCTTTGCGGATGTAGGCACCGGCGCGGTGGACTTCAAACGCATTCTGGCCAAAGCGCCAGCAGCAGGCGTGAAACACTTGTATGTGGAACAGGACAGAATTGTTACGGAACCTTTCCAAAGTATCACCAACAGCTATAAGTACGTTAGAAACACATTGTTGAAATAAATTTTTAGCCTACGGCAGACACGTGTCTGCCGTAGGCTTATTCTTCTCCTCACTACAGAAAAGGTGGAAATACCCTAGTTTTGCTGCAAAATAATGCAGTAACTATGGCGATGCACGAAATTGAATCACTGGTAGAGTTATCCATTCTCTGCCTCGACAACAGTCAGGATACCCAGGCTGACTACAGAAGCCTCTTCTTCAACCTGTATCAGCTCCAAGATAGCTTTGATACTGGCTTTACCCATTTCCGGGTAATGGATACACTGATTAAACATCACTACGTATATACTTTTCCGATCACTGCTCATCCTGCTTACCTCCAGCACCAGCGCTACTTTGATCAACTAGCAGGAGATCAGAAATTCAGCTTCATCTATGCCAATCCTGGTAAGGAATGGGACGCTACGTCCAATCCAGTAGCAGGATATGCTAACTTTGACCATACCACCCAACAATACCTGTTGTATTGCGATGCAGGTTCCCTGCTGTGGTCTTCGATGGCGGCAAACGGCACTATTACGGGCAAAGATGCTGCAGCTCCTGAACCAATGGGCTTCTTCCACCTGGCACTGACCATCGTGGAATATGCTGCCAAACAGGATTTCATCGATCTGTTGAGCCTGTGGTACCTGCTATTGCCGTATATGGTGATGCAGGCAGAACAAGATGGTATTCCAATCCAGAAGCAGGACCTGCAAACTATTTTCCAGATTATCCTCAGCAAAAATGCTATTCCACAAGAAGGCCTCCCTTACGTGGAAGATATCCCTCACGGCGGAGAACTGGGCGAATTCTGCGAATGGTGGTATGAACCAGCTCGTCAGTGGATGCCTACTGCACCAGAAGTGACAGAGGAACTAGACCTCGATGCGATTCCTTTCACACAGGAAGTAGAGAAAAGCGCGACCTGGTATGGACAGCAAGTAGTGACCCTCATGGAATCAGTGACGCATTCTATCCAGTTTATGGAAGACAATGGCGAAAATGCGGATATCCGTAAAAGCGTGGAAATGCGACTGGAAGCAGCCCTCCAATATGCCAACAAAGGCCTGGAACAAGCGCCCAACGATCCTAGTTTGCTGATGAACAAAGGCTCCGTTCTCATGCTACAAGAAAAGTATCCGGAAGCAATGGAAGCCTACGACGAAGCCATGCTGATCGCACCAAGCAATCCATATGTACACCTAAACAGAGCTATTCTCTTCTACCATATGGATCAGTTCAAGGAGTCCAAAGCCTCCTTTGAAAAGCTGCTGCAACTGGAACCTTCCAATGAATTCGGGCAGCAGTGGCTGCAACACCTCCGCGAGGCAGGCTACTGATAACCACAAAACCTTTTACTAACGGTTGTTTCCGCTCTTCAAAAAATGCGGAAATAACCGTTTTTTTTAGCTAATTTTCGCGGGTACAAAATACTTGTGTATGTCACAAGACCACAGCGAAAAACAACCAACACACAAACCACTCCATGAAACCCGCCGCGGTTTCCTCAAGCAGTCCTCCGCTATGATGGCGCTTGCACTGACTCCTCCTATCGTACTCAAAGCAGCGGAAAAAGATGAAGCCATCGCCGCACTCTTTGAAAAAGTACCCGTGAGTATGGAGATCAATGGGAAAAAACACCAGCTATCCGTAGAACCACGGACTACCCTACTGGATCTTCTTCGGGAACAACTAGCCCTTACCGGCACCAAGAAAGGCTGCGACCATGGCCAATGCGGCGCTTGCACCGTTCATGTCAACGGGATGCGGGTTAATTCCTGCCTGACCCTCGCAGTCATGCAAGAAGGGAAGAAAATCACTACCATAGAAGGCCTGGCAAACGGAGAAGAATTACATCCTATGCAACAGGCTTTCATCAAGCATGATGGCTTCCAGTGCGGTTATTGCACACCCGGACAAATCATGTCGGCAGTGGCCTGCATCCGGGAAGGACATGCCAACTCCCCGGAAGAAATACGCGAATTCATGAGTGGTAATATCTGTCGCTGTGGCGCTTACGACAATATCGTCAGCGCAGTGATGGAAGTAAAACAGGGAGGGCAACAGGTATGAATCCATTTTCATTCGTAAGGGCAGGAAGCCCTAAAGCAGCCATAGACGCCGTTTCCAAAGATGACAATGCCCGCTTCATTGCCGGTGGCACCAACCTTCTGGACCTCATGAAAAACGGTGTGATGCAACCAGAAAAACTGGTAGACATCAATAATCTCCCACTGAAAGATATTCAGCTCAGTAAAGATAAATTGCATATCGGCGCACTCGCACTCAACAGTACCGTAGCCGCCGATAGTCAAGTGAAAGCACAGTTCCCACTGCTCTCGCAGGCATTGCTAGCAGGGGCCTCCCAGCAATTGCGCAATATGGCTACGGTAGGCGGTAACATGATGCAACGCACCCGCTGCTCTTACTTCTACGATACTGCCATGCCATGTAATAAACGCCAACCTGGCTCCGGATGCGGCGCTATCGGTGGCATTAACCGCATGCATGCTATTTTCGGCGCCAGCGATAAATGTATCGCGGTACATCCCAGCGATATGTGCGTGGCACTCGTAGCTCTCGATGCAGTAGTATTGGTAACCGGCCCGAAAGGAGACAGAAAAATTCCTTTCGCAGATTTCCACCGCCTTCCCGGCGATACGCCTGAAAAAGATAATACCCTCGGCAAAGGTGAACTGATCACCGCTGTGGAAGTTCCCAATAATCCCTACACGAAAAATATTTACTACCTGAAGGTCAGAGATCGCGCCTCCTATGCGTTTGCACTGGTATCCGTAGCAGCCGCATTGGAACTAGAGGGGAATGTCATTAAATCTGCCAGGCTCGCCATGGGCGGGGTGGCACATAAACCATGGCGACTCACCGCTGCGGAAAAATCCCTCATCGGCAAAACTGCAACGGAAGAAAATTTTCGTGCAGCCGCCAACGTAGCAATGGAAAATGCTAAGGCATATGAACACAATTCCTTCAAACTGCAGATGGCGCCTAATAGTATTGTCACTGCACTATTAAAAGCAGCATCGGTATGAGACAGGATAAAAATGTAGGCAAACCGCTGGACCGCGTGGACGGCAAGCTGAAAGTGACCGGCGGCGCTAAATACTTCGCGGATAATCATATGGACGATCTACAGCATGCTTGTTTAGTTTGTAGTACCATCGCCAATGGCCGCATCAAAGACATAGATACGAAAGCAGCCCTCCGCGCTCCAGGCGTATTGGACGTGGTATCGCACCTGAATACCCCACCCGCTCCAGGTTTCAAACAACCCGATGGCAAAGCCCGACGCCAGCTCCGCATCTTCGCTGATGATCGCGTTTATGCCAATGGCCAACCCGTGGCTATAGTAGTGGCCAATACCATGGAAAGAGCCGTATACGCTGCTTCCCTGGTGAAGGTACAATACGAGCAAGAAGTACATCAAACAGATATGCGCGCCAACAATAAAGCCGCTTATCAGACAGACCGCATGAAAGATTATGTACGCGGTACAACCGATGCCTGGAAAACAGCACCGGTACAAGTGGAAGCCAGCTACAGCACTCCCATTGAAGTACATAATCCAATGGAACTGGCAGGCATCATCGCTAAATGGGATGGCCCAGACAACCTGACCATCTGGTCCAAAACACAAGGAGTAAAAGCCAGTCAAGTAGCCCTGCGCGAAATATTTCAGATCCCCGATCAGAATATTGTGGTCCACTCTCCTTTTGTAGGCGGCGGTTTCGGTATGGCACTACGGATATGGCCACACGAAATTGCTACTATCATTGCAGCAAAGAAAGTTGGCAAACCTGTGAAACTGGTAATCAGTAGAGATCAGATGTTCACCATGGTAGGCCATCGCCCAGCGGCGGATCAGAAAATCGGTATCGGTGCTACACCAGACGGACAACTAGTAGGCATCACCCACGAGGCGATTGCCACTACTTCTACGTACGAAGATTTCACAGAGGCGATTACAAGTATGAGTCGCTTTATGTATGCTTGTCCGAATGTGAATACACGCTATAAAATAGTGCCTATCAATGTATGCACGCCCATCTGGATGCGTGGCCCCGGTGAAGCCACTGGCGCTTTCGCTCTAGAATCGGCCCTAGATGAGCTTTCCTACAAACTAGGCATGGACCCGCTCGCACTTCGGGTAAAAAACTATGCGGAAACTGATCCTGAAAAAAATCTTCCTTTCTCTAGTAACTACCTGCGGGAAGCTTATGAAATGGGAGCAGCAAAAATAGGCTGGACCAACAGACCTGCCACACCACGTGCCCTCAAAGAAGGCGATTGGTTCGTCGGTTATGGCGTCAGCACAGGAGTATTTGGCGCTCATCGCGGGAAAGCCAGCGCCGGCGCTATCTTTAAGCCAGATGGTTCTTTGGTGGTACAAAGCGCCACTACAGATATTGGCCCCGGTACCGCTACTGCGATGGTACAAATTGCAGCCGATGCGACTGGCATCTCCACCAACAATATCAAATTTCAACTAGGTGAATCTACTTTTCCAGATGCACCTGAACAAGGAGGCTCCGCTACTGTATCCACCGTTGGAAGCGCAGTACACGACGTTTGCCAAGAACTAAAAGCGAAACTGCTGGAACTGGCAGTGGCACATATTCCTGCCTTCAAAAATAGTACGCCAGAAAACTCCAAATTCGAAAACGGTTACCTCATCACCGCCGGCGACGCCGGTAAAATGGAGATCTCATTAGCTGACATCCTGCAAAAGTCCAACACGCCTGTATTACAGGTGACCACTACTTCCAAAGCCGGCGATGAAAGAAAGAAATACTCGATGTATTCCTTTTCTGTGCATTTCGCGAAAGTACAGGTGCACGCATCTACAGGCGTTGTGAGAATAAAACATGTGGTATCTGTGGCCGACAGCGGTACCATCGTCAATACGAAAACCGCTACCAGTCAGATGATAGGCGGCGTAGTAGGCGGCATTGGTATGGCGCTTACGGAAGAAGCCTTACTGGATCATCGTTTCGGCAGATTCGCCAATAATAACTTTGGCGACTATCACGTACCTGTACACGCTGATACACCACCAACAGATATTCTATTCATCAATAAAAAAGATCCTTACATCAACCCGATGGGCTCCAAAGGAATGGGCGAAATTGCGCTGATTGGCTTTGCTGCGGCTGTTTCCAATGCGGTTTATAATGCCACTGGCAAAAGGGTGCGGGATCTGCCTATCACTCCGGATAAGCTGATTTAATGTTATGATAAAAGAGCTGGAAGATATTGTGAAGGCGTATGACATCGCGCAACAACAGGGCCTCCGCACGGCGCTGGCTACAGTAGTGCATGTGGATGGCTCTGCCTACCGCCAACCGGGCGCCAGAATGCTGGTAACGGAAAACGGTACGCTTACAGGCGCTATCAGCGGCGGATGCCTCGAAGGAGACGCGCTACGCAAAGCCCAGTTGGTCATCATGCAACAGCAACCCATGCTGGTCACCTATGATACCACCGATGAAGACGATGCGCAATTGGGCGTAGGACTAGGCTGCAATGGGATTATACATATCCTACTAGAGCCCATTACACCTGAGGATATCAACAATCCTTTGCAACTAATTCAGCAACTCATCAACGCTCGTCAGGAATCCATACTAATTACGCTATTCAATAAAGAACAGCGAAAAGCAGTACAACCAGGCACGCGCATGCTCTGCCGCGCTAATGATTCTATCGGTCATATTCCCGGAGAAATGCTACAGCAAGCGATCCTACAGGATATAAAACAAGCTTTTCATCAGCGCACTAGCATCATAAAAACATACGTCTCTCCAGATCAACAACATACTGCTTTATTATCCTACATCACTCCTGCTACGCAATTAATTATTGCAGGTGCTGGCAACGACGCACAACCGCTTGCCCGCATTGCCCAGGTGATGGGATGGCATGTGCATTTGCTGGATGGTAGACCCAATTACGCTACTGCGACACGTTTTCCCCATACGCGTATCCATGTGGCAAAAGCGGAAAATGCCTTGGATTACCTGGTTCCAGACGCCTATTCGGCCGCTATATTGATGACGCATAACTACAATTATGACCTGAAAATACTGCAACAACTGGTGCAATTTCCGTTGCCTTATATCGGTGTACTAGGCCCAGCAAAGAAATTACAGCGGATGCTGGAGGAATCAGATAACATCACGGCTATACAACGGGAACGGATATACGGTCCAGCAGGACTGGATCTTGCCGCGGCCACTCCAGAAGAAATTGCCCTTAGCATCGCCAGTGAAATAAAACGGGTGATGGCAGGACCAGCTACCAGCGGGCAATCCCTGCGCGACAAAAACGGCGCTATCCACAGCAGGAGAGCGCAAATTATCACCACTCAGCATCTCTGATATGACAGGTATTATTATCCTTGCTGCCGGCGCATCTCAGCGATTAGGTCAACCTAAACAACTACTCCAATTGGAGCAGCAAACATTGCTAGAACGTGTTATCAATACTGCCCTTAGTAGCAATATAGGTCCGGTGACAGTAGTACTAGGTGCCAATGCGGCCACCATACAACCGCATATCGCCCATCTGCATATTAATACCGTGATCAATGAAAACTGGGCGGAAGGCTTGGGAAGTAGCATCGCTACTGGATTACAGTATGTACTACGTACATACAAGAACGTTAGTTGCGTTTTCCTTTTAGTATGCGATCAGCCATTCATCGACTCCCGCTTACTCCATCGTATGCTGGCTACCCCTTCCCCTATTGTTGCCTGTGCTTATAATAACATTATCGGTACCCCTGTATGCTTCCAGGAAGCATTCTTCCCGGCATTACAAGCCCTACAAGGCCAGGAGGGCGCACGCAAATTACTCCAGCAGTATAAAGACCAAGTAAAAACCATCGATTTCCCCCAAGGAAGTATTGATATTGATACAATTGGCGATTATAATGCACTCCTTTCTCAGTAACAGCAAAAATATTTTTTTGCCAATTAAAAAATTCTGTACATTTGTCTACAAGAATGGTAGACTATTAAAAACAAATTACCATGAAACACTTAACAACATTCACATTCCAGGGCCTTCGCCAACAGGCGAATTACAAGACGATCTCATTACGTCCTGGCGATTGTTGTTGTTAATGCTCCCCCACTACTCCGCGGTAATCCCACCAAATGCCGCTTCACTGCCTTAATCTTTTTGTTCACCCAACAAATTAATTCGTCATGAAAACGAATCACCAACCAGTGTTCCGTCTGGAAAAGACGGTCACAAACGAACACCTTGCATGGTTCCAACAACATGGTTTCATTCAATTCAAAAATTTCATTGACCAGGACACCCTTCACCAATTGCTGGAAGCGGTGAACCAAGTACAACGCCTGCTCCTGCGCAATGACATCCAGAAAATTAATGGCGTCCCCTTGAAATTCGGTACGGATATCGACGGGAGCCCGTTGATCCAACGTATTGCATTTGCCTCTCAATACAGCAATGTATTGCGCGAATTTCTCCGCGATCCCCGCCTCCAATCATTGATTTCACTACTCGGCCCCTATGATGGCCGCATTGGAGAAAATGAAAAAGACGGTCTTGTCGTGAATCATTACGTTAATTCGGATCACAGCCAGTTCCGCCAACTAGGCTGGCATACGGATAGTCCCCGTGATCTATTCCTGGGTAGCCGCATTATGCCGATGTTGAACGTAGGTCTCCATCTAGATAACTGCCCCATTGATAACGGTGGATTGCGCGTACTACCGGGCACGCATAAACAGAGTTTATTCCGACTCTTGTTCAGAAAGAAATATTTCATTGATCATCATCCGGATAAAAAGGAAGTGGGTTTCAACATTCAGGCAGGAGATCTGACTATCCATGATGGTAGGTTATGGCATCGCGTGCAACAATCGCCCAATAATGGAGAAGCTAGTCGCCGCAGAGTGATGTACATCCCGATCATCACGGGTGCCTATCAGCCCAAACATACGGCTAGCCCTACGCCATTCTATCATAAACTTGCCAGCTTATATGGCGGAAAGCCGCAATGGGCTGCTGTGAAGACTCCCCAGGAAGAATTGATAAAATCATCCAACTAAACAATTTTCACCATGTCATACGCTCTTGTTACAGGTGCCGCAAAAGGCATTGGTAAAGCCATTGCAGCAGCACTCGCTGAAAAAAATTACCATCTGCTTCTAGTGGACCTGGACGAACAGGCGCTGGAAAATACCGCCACTACTATTGCTTCCACGCATCGGGTGCATGTGCATGCGCTGCACCAGGATTTGTCTGAACCGGACGCCCTGCAAAAGGTTGTACAATTTACAACGCCATACCACGATCAGTTGACTGTAGTTGTCAATAACGCAGGATATGGACTGAACGGGGCTTTCGAGCATATCCCATTATCCGATTCCTTCAATATCATCGATGTGAATATACGTGCGCAAGTGGGTCTTTCACATGCATACATTCCCGTCTTGCGCAGGTTTCCGAAGGCTTACCTATTGAATGTAGTGAGTACAACGGCCTATCAACCGGTTCCCTATCTGAATATATATGCTGCCACCAAGGCTTTCGCCTTGTCTTTTACGAGGAGCCTGCGATATGAACTACGTCGTACAGGCATTTCCGTGAGTGCGTTGAGTCCGGGTAGTACAGATACTGATTTTGTGAACCGTGCAGGCATGGGTACACGTACGCGTGCGATTGCAGACAGATTCAATATGACGCCAGAAGCGGTGGCCAAAATTGCCGTCCGTGGCTTATTCAGCGGGAAAGCAGAGATTATTCCAGGGTTTACCAACAAGCTGAATGCTTGGTTACCTAAATTTTTTCCAAAGACATTGGTGGAGAAGATTGCCGGGGATATTTATGTTTCGGGAGACACGCGTTCACATACAACTGTTGCTTCCCACAGCCAGGAAGCAACAGTTGCTACTAATATTTAAGCCCAGATCATGCGGGGGTCCATTGCGATATGCTGCCTGCTTTCATTAAAGACAATCTCCAGGTGACCGTAAGCATCATTATTGCTCAGGCCCTGGTGCAGTATTGCTTCCTGTTTATCCTTATTCTTGACCACAAAGGCACGGGGAACAACTCCCTGTATACCGCCGCCAATGACAAAATTGATATGAGTGGTGTTGGAAACCATGCTTTTATTACTCAACACATCTAGATTGCGGTCATAACCAAGATGAGAGAGACAAATTACGTAGTCGCAGTCCATTTTATGCTTTAACTGTGCTGCCATCGCAGTGGCTGCCGCCACGGGATCTTTTACCTGTACGCCGCGGATACCTTTTACTTCCGCGCCTACGCCGGTAATACCGATTTTATACGGTCCCGCATATACGATAACATATTTACGGATGCCTTTTTGCAAACGAACATCTGAAAATTCATAATTACAGTTGACCAGTGGGAATTTCATCTCCCCCAACAATGCGGCCAGATAATCCTGACCTGCGGCCAACTCATTCTCCCCGATACCCACAGCCTGGTACCCTTTGCTGTTCATTTCCTGGATCATTTTCAGATCTGTACTAAGGCTCCCCGTTTTGCCCAGGAAACTACCAGCATCCAATAATAAACCCTTATTGCTTTTTGCCAAGAAATCAGGCATACTGCCCTGCATATCATTGGTATGGCGCACCAGCAGTTTGGTGGCATCTCCCCCAACAATAACGGCATTCTCAGTGATGGAGGCGAAAGAGGAAAGGGGCTTTTGAAAAAATAGCAGACCCGTAGCAAGTCCGGCATTACGTAAAAAATTACGACGTTCTATACTCATAGTATTTGGGATATATTTCACATGTATTGGGAGTAAAGATAATAACTCTGTCAAGATAATTTAAAGTTATTTGTACAATTCCTGCTCATCTGTGAAATACGTACGTCCACCCTTATCCAAATGCTTTATAGGATACCCTCCTGGGCTCTTTTCCTTCTTCGGCACATGCACCTGCATAAAATCCCTTACTTCGCCAGCAATAATGCCCGGATGGGTTTTATTGATCTTTGTAATGGCGTCTTTTAATACTTTCTTTACGGCATTCGCTACATCCGCTACCTTTTTCTCCGGTATTTTACTACAGATGGAAAATGGGGAGACACGTGCCGTGTAAAGGATTTCATCCGCATAGGCATTGCCGATTCCCAATACTTGTTTTTGATCTGTTAGAAATTTCTTGATGGTGGTTTTCTTTTTGGCTAAAGCTGCTGTTAGCCATTCGGCGTTGAAGTCCTTAGAAAAGGCATCTGGGGCTTCTTTTTCCGGTGGGTCCAAGGTGATAGCTGCCGCACGTTGAAAATCCGTAAGGGCCAAAGTATGACCACCAGAGAAATGCAATAAGGCAATGGTAAATTTTTGCTCTTCTCCGGGTTTGAGTAAGTATAATTTTCCATGCAGCATCATGTGCATGCCAAGAACATGCGTTTTTCCAAAGATAAAATGTAGTTCTTTCCCCGATCGGCGTATATCCGTCAAAGTTTGTCCTACTAATGCTTTTTTAAGCGCCGGCAATGTGACATTAAGCTTCTTCGCCACAGGAACTTCAATCTCCTGTAGCTTCTTCTTCAGCAATACTTTAGATAGATTTTGCTGAAAGACTTCGAGGTCCGGTAATTCAGGCATGGTCCGTTTTTTCTAAAATTAAGCTATTTAATCAGATGATCTGCAAATCGCCATTGTGATTTGTAATCCGGACTGAGCACCTGTTTCGTAATAATCGCCCGAAACATTTCGATAGGGATAGCACCTTCATGCAGGAAGGTATCATGGAAAGCAAGTTCGGTCATTTTACCACTGTCTACCATTTCTTTGTGCAGTGCGCGCAACTGTAAGCCGCCCATCATATAAGCAATTTGGTAGAGTGGTCCGTAGCCGCCGGTGAAAGATCGGCGAACTTCAGACTCCGCACTGAAACGTTCATGCCCTACCCTGTCTACCAGGAAGTCGATACATTGCTGTGGCGTCCATTTGCCTAGATGATAATTCAGGGAGAAAATAATCCGTGCACATCGATGCATACGCCAGAAGAGCGCGCCTACCTTTTCTTCTGGGGTGGCATGAAAACCTTTATCCCAGAGCAACATTTCCCAGTATAACGCCCACCCCTCTACGGAGAATGGCGTATTAAATTCCTGCCGATAGAGCTTGTAGCGCTGGTTCATATAGCCTTGCAGGTTATGACCCGGTATTAATTCATGGAATACCGTAGCATGTGCAAATCCGTAGTTATTGCTACGCAGACTCATTTCCTTGGCAGCTTCATCCATATCCATCGTCGGATAGGCGATAAGTATCGAAGGACCGCCCAGGAAAAAAGGTGCAAAACGTTGCTGTTCTTTGGTCAGCATGTACATGCGCCAGCTTTCCTTAGCCAACTCAGGAATGGTGACTAAGTTCCGCTCTTCTACATAACGAATGGCTTCATTTGCCAGCCTGTTGATAAGTGCAGGCTGATCGCCAGGGGCCACATGATTTTCTTTGATTTTTTCCAGGGCTTTCTTCCAATCGCTGCCATAGCCCATTGCTGCGGCGGCTTTCTTCATTTCTGTATCGCACCAGGCAAATTCTTTATTAGCAATTGCCACCAGGTCTTCCGGCGCATAAGGAATCATTTCAAACTGTAGGAGTTCTTCCAACGCCTCTTTACCAATCGGCGTTCCTTTGATGCCGGAAGCATCAAGGGATTTATCGGCTTTGTCGGCCAACACATTATCTAGTTGATCACTGTACTTAGCGAGCAAACTATCCGTCTTGCGATAGGGATCTTTCACCCACCAAGTGAACTGCGGATCATAGCCATAGTAAAAATCATATACGTTCTGTAATCCTTTCTGTAACTCGTTTACCACCTCTGCCGCTTTCCGATACGCGACCGCACTGTAACCGGTTTGCTTATCTGCTCCTGCTAAAGCCGCTTCTAGCCCGGATTGCACTTTCCCCAATACAATGGCTACTTGTTGGGCATCCGGTTTCTCTCCACGCCTGCGTTTGATCTGCAAGGTCATGATATCATCGGCAAAGGGAATAAGTGGTTTTATCTGCGTGTAGAGGTGGGCGTTAGTTTGCAAGGTACCTAGCTCTTGGCGAATATTACGTTGCAAGAGAATGTAGTCTACCTGCTCTCCCACCGACAATGATTTAAAATCAATCTTCTGCAGCTCCTTCAGCACATCATTATAGTAAATTCCCATGCGGTTGAAGTATTCAGGGCTGTTCCGAAAGATGTACACCTTATTCAATCCATTAACGTCTGCATCCACTCGCTGTATCAATTCAGTTACCGGGGACTCCGCTTCCACCGATAGGGTGCGCAGCAGGCATAAGCACAAAAGGGAAACAAAAAATGTTCTCATATAAAGTGAAGGATTTGAATCAACGAAAATTTAATAAAACAGGCCGGTATTTTCAGTACCGGCCTGATATTTTTTATGGCTGCTTTTCTCAATTACGAAACGATTAAACAAAGATAAACGCCAGGCCTGTATGCGATTTACTGATATTGTCCGCCTATTTACAATCCTTGTCTTTAAATTTAAGATATATACAATTTATCATACTATGTCAAATAACTGTTAAAATAACATTACAAGCAGACTGAAGCTGTATTTCAGTATCGTTTCTCCGTGATAAAATCGGTAAATTCGTTTTACTCGATTTTTAAAAATCCGTTAAACGATCAATGTAAATTTTAAATAGACTAAAACAACTACGGCGTGAAATTGAATAAGAAGCAAGTGATAAAACCGTTGGTTTTTGCAGTTACAGTTTGTGCTTTTGCATTCCTTATTACTTCTTTTAGTACCACTGGTAAAAATATAATTACCACCAACCATGTATCCTCCGGTCAACCAGCGCAGGATTCTCTCCAGGTAGAAGAAGTTAGCTTATATGATGAATTAGGGCTTGATACACTAGGGCTTTCTCGCGAAGCATTCGACTATGCTATGCAAGGTTATAATAAGCTAAGCGATGAAGGAAAAATCAAGAATGAACAAGTACTTTCTATTATTGACTTCAGCTTACCTTCCACTAAAAAACGACTCTTTGTCATCGACTTACAGAACAAAATGCTCTTGTTCAATACATTGGTGTCTCATGGCAGAAACTCCGGTACAGTAAGTGCCAGTTCTTTCTCCAATCGTCCCAACAGCTTTATGAGCAGTCTTGGTTTCTATGTAACCGGAGATTCCTATAATGGAGAACACGGTTTATCCCTGCGTTTGCAGGGAGAGGAAGCCGGGATCAATGATAATGCTATGTCTCGTGGCATTGTGATGCACAGCGCCGCTTATGTGAATGAATCACTCATCAAATCTCAAGGATATATTGGCAGAAGCCTTGGCTGTCCTGCCATCCCAGAAAGTATTCACCGCAAAGTAATTGAACGCATCCGCAATGGCAGTTGCCTCTTCCTTTACAGTCGGGATAAAACTTATTCTATGCACACAAAAATGATTGCAAGAGATTCCAGTGCAACCTAACTAAAACAACACACACCATCTACAATCAAAAAAAGGCGTTGCTGCTGTAGCAACGCCTTTTTCATTTGCATTAAAAATCCTATCTCGCGATAACAAATTTCACTGGCGCATAATTGCCTTTCTCTGATTGCAGATAATAGATGCCCGCAGGCAGGTCTGCCACCGAAATACTATTACTATTGCCCTTCGTCAGCATCACTCTACGTACATAAACACCATGGCTGTTGCTGATGATAGCACCACCGCCAGCTACCGCGTTTACATTCAGCGTAGAGGCGACAGGGTTAGGATACACCTGTAATCCATCGGCCAGTTTCATATTGGTAGTGGTAGCCTGCTTGTACATGGAAGCTGGCGCTGCCAATGGCTGCAAGGCACTGTTTTCCAATAATGACAAGGATGGCCTATCGCCCGCATTGGCGGATTCATTTGCAAAGAAGGTAATATCGGAAGTGCTGGCATCTGTACCGGTGAAAACACCATACACATGGAATACTAACAGCGAATCACCGCTACGGATACGTTTTAGCAAGGTATCTTTACTAATATTCCAGGTCATCCAGTTGCCGCCGTAGTAGAACCCTGCATTCAAGGAATCAATATAAGTGCCATCTGCGGCCCATTTATTCCAAGTCAGGCTGTTAGCATCCGTATTATCCCAATTCGTCTTAGCGGCCCATTTCACGACAAGATTCGTTTTACCGCCATTCGTATTTACGCCACGCACTTTCAGACTCAACCGAACCGTGTCTACATTAGCTAAATTACCCGCATAATCACTCAATCGGAATTTCAGGAAAGTTTCCCTTTTATAACTGGTGTTAGGGTCAGGTTTCACGCTTAAAGAAGAATCGTTACCAAAATTGGTATTAGCGTAACTACCATTTCGTATATACGTATCCGCTATAGGCGTAATACCATCCGGTCTGTTACCAGGGCCGAAATTGATATCTATCACTGGAATATTATTTTCAAAACGATAAGGATATACGATATCTTTTGAAGAACCATTCGCAAATACGAATTTAATGCGCAAGGTATAAGTACTGTACTTCTTCCAGAACTCTGCTACCGGCATCGATACCTGGAAACTATCAGCACCTATTTTAGTACCCACCCATGCCAGTTGGTCGTAGTTCGCACCATCATCATCTTGATCATTGTATATCACGATGGAGCTGACAGCCTTTGTAGTAGTGAATTTGCCCGACAAATTGATATTTCCATTGCTGTAGTTGGAATGGAAATTCGTAAAGTTCGCATTCCCGCCACCATACAAATCAGTAATAACATCCTCTGTTCTGAAAACCTCACAAGTATGCAGCACCGCGCATTCGCCCGCAGTCATGAAGGTTGGAGCACGACCGTAAGTTTGGTTTCCACTACCCATTAGTGAAGTTCCCTTGGATGGATCATTCTTTTCAGATATTTTTTCTTTATCGTGTGGCAGGTTCAGGCCATGGCCCAACTCATGCACCAATCCACCGATATACGCAGAAGTACCGCCAGTAGCGAAATAGCTCGTATCGATATTTGGATTATCGAGTGCAAAGCACCAACCATTGCCTAAGCCATAGAATGGATTGTAGCCATCTTGTGGTAATATCACCAATGTATGCGTACTGTTTTTCTCCCCAGGATTTGCGGCAAAGAAAGCATTCACTTCCGGGATGATGAGGGTGCCACCGCCATCATATGGATAATGTGTTTTATCATACAAACCTCGTAGGATACTGATTTTCACCAGTCCATCGGAGTCTTTACGCAAGCCAAAGGTTTCATCCGTATAGCCGTAATAGTTCATCCACTTACGGTAAAAATCCTGCGTCTGTAGCATAATACCGTTTAGGCGTTGCCGATAGCCAGCTACCGTATCCACATCCGTAGGCAGGAAGTAGATGATATTCAGGTTATGCTTACGGGTTTCCACTTGGCGTGCCGGTGGAGGCGTTACCACAGTGGTATCCTGGTGATAATAAATGGTCAGTTGCGGACGCTGCATGGGCACTGTCCATTCCCTAGAATACATAGTGGTATTCGCGCCTGAATTTAAACGAGTATAAATAGCAAAGGATACCAACGAATCTCCTTTAAGAGCAGTTTGTACCCTGTTGCTCAATCCACGCCAGAGGGCCGTATAGGGCGTAGAATCTGAGATAGCAGTAGCTGGCTTGGCTACTACGCTCAATGTATCCGGACCAATCCCTGGTTGGTTATTCCAGGTGACAGTGGTTTCCGTCCAGGTATTGTTGGCTACTGGCAGTACATGCCACATATGCCCTGTACCCGTCTGTGAATAGTAAATCGTTCCTTGCAGCGTGGCGGAGTCAATCACGGTTCCCGCTGGCAGGTCCAATCCTTTTAGATTGAATTTGAGATAGGTAATAAGGTTGTAGACAGATCCTGCACTCGCCTGCGAATATCGAAAGCGCAATTGTGTGGATGATCCGTAATTGGCATTACGGGCGTCGTCTGTGGTGCTACTGTTAACATAGGTATCCTCCGATACCGGAATCACCTTGGTGCCGGATTGTGCCATCGCTGCTTGCGATGCTAGGCTACCAGCACAAAATGCAATCGAATGCAAAATGGTAGATAATTTTCCCATTGTTCGGTTTTTGGTTAATAAAAGAGAATCAGAAACTTTTGCTATGATCGATTACAACGGAGAAAAGGGTTATTATATAAATATATAATTTTTTTAATAAACAAGAAAAGAGGTTGTAATAAAAAAATGGATGGACGTCTGCAACGTCCATCCATTTTTGTGTTTTTTCGTCGACCCTGCCCAATGGGCAGGGTCGACAGCAGTAGCATTTTGCATTTAGCTCACTCTTCCCATAAAAGGATCGCTGATACTATCTTTACCCGTTTCTACCCTACCCGCAAAACGTTGCGAGAAAGTATTACTACCTACCACGGCTACACTGAAATCATACCACTGTCCACTCCGCGATACATCCATTAGTAATATAGATTTCCCTTTCGCTGCAACTGTCAGCTTCATCTCTTTTCTACCATAAGCCATATCCTTAGCGATAATGGTCACCGGCGTACCACTATGGTTGTTGATTTGCAGGGCAATATTACCTGTTAGTTTATTGCGATTGATTTTACTGCGCTCATATTCACATTCCAATGTGATGGCTGGATCGGCGGCATTCCCCTGGAACTCACGGTAAAAACCATTCGGGCCATACAGTCGCAGATGATAGTTACTGTTTTCAAACTCCTGCAAAGGCCAAGCATCTGCAATGCGATCTCCTGCCTTCACACCATAAGACCATGCGCGTAAAGGCCCCATAGTATTGGTATCTGCTTGGATATAATTACCCGGCGCATATACATTGAAAGGTGCGCCTGCGGATTTTTTTCCAAATACTTCATTCCCTGCTGCAAAACTGATCTCGAAAGAACGCTTATCAGCACTCAGTTTACCATGGGTATACAATTGGTACGGCAGCGCAGAGGAAGGTCTAGTGCCTTTCTCTTGTTGTGGCATCCAGTTAGACCCAGCAGGGTTTTGATTAATAACACCAATTTCTTCCGCTGTCAAGGCTTTGAAGTTATCTGGCAACTTCTTAAACTTCGCATTGTAGATGCCTTCCATCACTTCATTACGCACCTCAAATGGCAAGTTTACTTTCTCTCCGTTGTACGGACGGAATACGGAACTAAGATCTCCACAAACCGTTCTCCGCCAAGTGGAAATATTGGTTTCTTTAATAGTCTTGCCAGTCTTATGTTGCAGGAAATTCTCCAAGAACTGAATGATGGAGGTATGATCACAAACTTCGGAGTTCACAAAGCCACCACGACTCCATGGCGATGCAATCACCAACGGTACACGGTATCCCAAGCCTATTGGACTTTCTCTGTGATATTCTTTTCCTATGTAGTCTTTCTTCTCTTCTTCTTCCAGTGATGCATATTCGATAGCCGTATCGATTCCTTCAGAAACCTTACCGGTACCAGGTTTATGCGGAGCGGTGAATGGAGGAACGTGGTCGAAATAACCATCATTCTCATCATAACATAAAACGAAAATGGTCTTCTTCCAAACCTCTTCTTTCTTCGTTAGGATATCCAATACTTCAGATACATACCAAGCGCCATACCACGGAGATCCAGGATGGTCGGAGAATTCACCCGGTGCCACGAGATAAGATACTGTTGGTAACTTACCATTGTTAACATCTTCTCTAAACTGATGGAGAATATCTCCTTTAGGCACTGATACTTTCCTTACCTCATCGCCATCCTTATACTCCAAGGTTTCCAGCTCATGGTAATCCCGATCTGTACTATTGGTGGTAAATGCACGTTGATGTAATTCTTGATCCCGTGCGGAGAGTTTAGCAAAGTTTGCTGGTGTATATTTTTCCGCGTCTTTTTTCACTTGTTCCAAATGCTTTTCACTGCGGGCAATCGCTTTCTCCAGTTTCTGATAGGCATCTGTATCTGCATTCAGTCCGGCCAACACTTTTTTCTTTGCAGCAATTTCTTCCGGCAACTGCTTCAGTTGCGATTGCAGATATGCCATATGCCCTTTGGCAAAGCGTACATTATAAGCAGAAAACCACTCAATGGGATTGTCCGTGAAATTGGCCAGCAGTCCATCTTTCTCGCCTTCAAGTCCTGCGGCACTGATTTCATTCTGATAGATACGCCAGGATACACCTGCATCCTGCATTCTTTCAGGGAAGGTAGTCCACTGGGCTTCGCGGCCATAATCTACATCTTCATTCCACACATTAGCCTGCGAACCGTCTTTCTGCTCACTGCGAAGCGTACCTGTCCATAAATACAGGCGATTAGGCGTAGTACCCGTTAAAGAGGAACAGAAGTTCTGATCACATACGGTAAAGGCATCCGCCAGTGAATAGTAAAAAGGAATATCTCTTCTATCGTAGAAGCCCATGGTTAAAGGCATTGGCGCCCAATCGCGGTTACCGCTCTGTTTCACCAACAGCCATTTATCGTATTTACCGTTATTGCGGGCATCTACCTGATTACTCCAAGAGTGCGGTAGACTAGACATCCAGGTGGCTTTCGTATCCTTAATATTCAGTCGGAAAGGTGCGTAAGTCTGGCCAGCATGATTGCTCTGTAGCCAAACCAAATTCTTGTTGGGGAGGGTAATCGCTCTAGGGTCATTATACCCACGCACTCCTTGCAGGGAGCCATAGCAGTGGTCAAAAGAGCGGTTTTCCTGCATGAGGATCACTACATGTTCTGCATCCAGCCAGGTGGTGCCAGGCTTAGGGTCAATCGCCATCGCACGTTGTATAGAACCGGGCATTGCGCCCCATACGCCGGCAGCTCCGGATAAAAGGGCTGCCTTTCTGATAAAATCTCTTCTGGTATCCATTTTCCTTTAGTTTTCATGTTCACCGCGGCAAGACTACTACAGAGCCTTTCCTGCAATGGTGGCTGAAAATAGGAAATTAAACGGGACCGTCCCTATTAAGTAGCTGTTAATTATATGAACGGTAAGCATTAAAAAAGGCCTGCTGCACAAGCAGCAAGCCTCGTATATGTGTTTAGGTTAAACTTTAATTGCTGGTGTTGGCCGGAATGATAGTAATCTTGAAACGAAGATTAGTGGTAGGCAACTGTATAGCTGCTCCATTTACGCCCTGCGCTTCAATGAGTACTGTTCCAGGCTGATAGATGTAGGTAAAAGAAGTATTGTTAAATACCTCTGGCAATGCCTCAAATAATGTTTGATTCCTAGACATCGCTACTAAAATGCCATGCGATTGATTAGAACTGCTGTTGATTTCCGGTGTAGTGATGGAAATGTAATACGTTCCTGTAGAGGAGTCAAACTTCCAGTCCGTAGGCAACACATCCACTATAATAGTGGTATTAGGAATAATTTCATTGGTTGTTTTTGTGCAGCTTGCTGCAGTTAACAAAACCAGCGCCAACAAGGAGTATAACCATTTTTTCATATAGCAGATTATTTGTAGATTTATTAATGATTATTTGTTTTATCTTGATCATATCCAAATACAATGCCATAAATCCGGCAAGTTAATACAGCGTAACATGCTACCAAGGTATCCGCAAGCGTTAGAGCAGATCAAAAGCTCTTCCCTCATAAAAGTCAATTACTCAGGCAAATCCGTCATCGCGTCTTACAAACAAGTAGAACAATCGAGAAGGTCAGAAGGTTTTCTCACCGCCCATACTTTAGTTTTTCAGATCAAAGGTTCCAAGGAAATTCACCTTCCCACAGAGGATATCAGCGCACATCCAGGAGATATTATCCTGCTAAAAAGAGGCACCTACTACTTGTCCAATCTCACGCCAGATGAACAGGAGCCCTATCAGTCACTCGTAATGCATATAGACGACAACCTCCTGCGCTCCTTTCTCACTGATGATGCTGGAATAGATATTCCTAAAAATATATTGCCCGCTCCCATGGTGATGCCTTGTGATGATCAGGTGATTAAAGTGCGGAATACCATCCTGGAATATATAGAACGCCCGCACGAAAATACGTCCCAGTTGCTGGAACTGAAGATTCGAGAAGTACTACTGCTCTTGCTTTCCGGCGAATATCGCCGACATATATTGGCATATTTTCAACATATGTTCTGCCAGTCCAGTGAACATATGATACTGACTATTAAGGCCAATCTGCTGAAACCATTGAGTTTACAGGAATACGCCAGCCTTTGCGGCCTGAGCCTCTCTACTTTCAAAAGGGAATTCTCCCGTATCTATAACGCCCCTCCGAAAAAGTGGATCAATGATGAGAAACTGAAACATGCACACTACTTGCTGCAACAGTCCGATAAGAATATCAATGAAATATCAGATGAATGCGGGTTTGAGCAGACATCCTATTTCATCAAATGTTATAAAGCATATTATGGGGAAACGCCAGGCATTTCCAGGAAGCCTAAAACTGCCGTCGCGGCTATGAACTGAAATTGCCATTTTTTGATCGGTTTCTATTATTCCTAAAGTATCCCTCTGCTGTAGTTTTGTTGTCACAAATTGTAAGGCAATGAAACACTACATCATCAATGCATTCCTGCTGCTTGCAGGCGCTGTTTGCACCCAAACAACTTCCGCTCAAAAGCTGAATAGCAGCCAGTTTATGAAAACCCCTGAAAGTATTATTCCCTTTCAGCAAGGTTTCTTCATCACCGACCTCGGCGAAGGCGGCAATCCCTCTGCTAAAGATGGTAATGGCATCATCTGGAAAATGGATAAAAAAGGAAATGGTACTGCATTCGCCACAGGGCTAGATGCTCCTAAAGGCACCGCTATCGTAGCACACACCCTCTATGTTGCGGACGTGGATAAGATCAAAGGGTTTGATGTCTCCACAGGCAAACAAGTCTTTACACTCGATTTCTCCGCCACTGGTACCGTTCTACTAAACGACCTCACAAAGAAAGACGATCATACGCTTTTCGTCTCTTCTTCCGACATCAATAAAATCTATACGGTTCATCTAGACAATGGTGGAAGTTTTGAAGAATTAAAATTGAAAGAGGAGGTAAGAGGCGCCAATGGCCTGACTTATGACCCAACCAGCGACCGACTCTACGCCTGCGGTTTCGGTAGTCTAAAAACACAGGATGGATTGATTGGTTATATCGATCTAAAAAAACAACCAGATACTTTCGTTCCTTTAAGCGATCGCAAAGGATTTTATGATGGTTTGGAGATGACTGCCAACAAAAAGCAGTTGGTGATTTCTGATTGGGTATCGTTTGAAAAGAAAGGAGTTTTACTCCTGCTGGATATTGCTAGCGGTCATATTACTACGGTGAAAGCCCCGCTGATCAATGGTCCTGCTGATTTTGTATTGGTAGGCAATACTGCTTTTGTTCCGGCTTTCCTGGATGCAGATATCCTGCGTATCCCTTTGCAATAATGAACAAACCGTAACGCTGTGAGGACCCACAGCGTTACGGTTTCCTGCTTTATAAACGGACCTGCACACCCGCCAACATGCCAGCGAACATGCCATCAAATTTATTGTTTGCCCTGTCTTTTGTCCAGATGTAATGGCTAATGAGATCAGCGCCCACACCATCCCGGATGCTTACCCAGTTCATATTGGGGCCGGCAAACAATTCTATGCGATCACCGAAGCGATAAGCTAGGTAACCGCCCATGGTCCATTTGCTGTATAGTCCTTTTTTGAAATCTGTTAGTACAGTTTGTGTACCTTCTACGTTTAGGCGTAAGTGTGAGAGTAACGGGAGATGCCAGCCCATCCCGGCTTGTAAGGCATATAAGTGTTGTGGACTCTTTAAATTATAACCGGCCCCCAGTATACCGTAGAGGTGCTTGCTGCCGGATTTAAAGCTGGCAATCGCGGTAGCAGATTCATCTATGGTCAATGATACTTGCTTTTCTCCGTTTTTAACAAGGTTAATCAGTCCGATGGGATATTCACAGCTATCTGCAATATTCATAAAACCCGCTACCTGTACCCCTTTCACCTTCTTCGCGATATTGATGAATCCGGCCACCTGAAATTCTGCATTGTCTGCTTTGTTCATAAATCCTGCAACCTGCGTCCCGCCTAAATTGGCTGCAGTATTCATGAATCCCGCTACTTGCACTCCCATCATGTCTTCTTTAACAAAATTTCCGAAGCCGGATAACACCACTCCATCAGCCCGTTGATGAATAATATTCGAAAAACCAGCGATTGTCACAGCCTTATTGGTGTTTCCGATATGATTGGAGAAACCAGCAATCTGTACGCCATGCGCCTGATCCTTAATTACATTGGAGAAACCGGCAATGCAAATCCCAGTCTCAGAGCGGGATACATCGCCTAATATGTTTAATGAAAAACGATTCGTATAGTCGGCAGCGTTCTTTCCATTGGTAGATAATGGATATACCAAACTAAGATGTGCCGGTGCGTAAGAGCTATTCTGGGCCTGCGTTTTCACCATTACAATTGCAAGCAGCAGGGATAAAAAAATTGTTTTCATTACTGTATTTATTAGTCGTTCGTAAATACGACACGCTACTAAATACATACCCCTACCACTTTGCAAAAAAAATCAGAAGATGGTAATCCCCAACTGCCAGCCCAGCCAGGCGCGGGAATCTATATCGCCAAATCCAGGATAATTTTGTCCGGGTAATTTTTCTGCTGTTGCTTTTACCCCTTCCTGTACACTCCGGAATCCGGTTGAGATGACAGGCCCGGCAAAAACGGTAATTCCTTTCTTCGGTTTATACTGAAATGCGCCTGCGAATCTGTATATCACAAAATGCTCATCACTGCCGGCAAAATGATAATTTATTCCATAAAACTCTGCGGTAACGCTATAATGCTGGTGCATCAGCATTTCACGCCCAATACCATATCCAATGATAAAGGAACGATCCTGTTGATTGAAATCCAATCCTCCTGTCAGGATGCTGTATAATTTCGCACTGCCACTTTTCCACGAAACATTGATGGGCAATAAATCATTACTGTAAACAGACGCTTTGTGGTAGCCTTTCTTAACGATATTGATGAGTCCTATCGTATAACCCGTACTGCTATCCGCAATATTGATAAAGCCAATTTGCACGCCTTCCAGGTATTTCGCTTTGTTGAAGATGGCAGCGATTTGTGTTCCTTCCACATGTTGGGCCGTGTTGAAAATGCCGCCTAACTGTAATCCGCGCATGTTGCCACCATCCACATTGCCAACGCTAGCTACCTGCACGCCATGCACATCCTCCGCCGTATTGAGCAATCCTGCTACCTGGAACCCATGCATAGAATCCATCGCAAAATTAAATGCGCCTGAAACCTGTGCCCCGTCTACTTTTCCGTAGGTGCTATTGATTAGTCCCGCCACCTGAGCGCCTGTCATATTTTTTTCTACACGTTGTACTGCGCCGCTTAACTGCACTCCTTTCTGGGACCCGATAATATTATTCGAAATACCGGCCACCTGTACGCCGCGCATAGAATCCAGTACATTGTTGTGCAATCCAGCAAACTGAAACCCAATCATCTTACCGCCGGTCATATTGAGTAGTCCGGCTACCTGCACATTATGCACATCATTTTTCACGATATTAAATGCGCCGGCCAGTTCCACGCCATCTACGCCCGCAGTATAGCCACCCAGGATATTCAGTGAAAATTTATTTTCTACTTGTCCGCCCATACGGCCATGAGTGCCCAATCCGGGCAGCAGCGACACCTGGTAAGGCTTATCCGCGAAGAAATGGCGGAGATTCTCACTTTGGTCGCGCAGTTTGGAAGAGAGCAGAAATTTACCAAACCATGTTTTTTCTACTTGCGAATGCCCAGTGATCTCTACTGTTGGTAGTAGTTTAGTATAGGGAGATATGGATACATTGACCGTCTGATCGTTGCTAGCCAGCAGCAACAGGGAGGTATCTGAGTAGAGGTCCTTAGAAACGCTGATGGCTGCGGCGGGATATTTATCCCTTAACCGCAGCCTGTAATAACCTTCGTTATTCGTAAAAGTAGAAATGAGTTGATGTCGTTCGTAGACAGTTGCATTCGGAATGCGTTGTCCTGTTGTCCGATCCGAGACAAACCCCGAGACATAGAAGAACTGCCCTGGTGGCTTGACTTGCAGGATTAGGTAATTACCGTATTCCTTATATTGAAAGTTCCCATCCAAGAGTTTATCTAATATTTGCCGGACCGTTTTTCCTTTTTCTGTGATAGTGACTAGACTATCCTGTGGGATACTGTTACTGATATACGAAAAAGTAAAATTTCCTTTCTGGCCTATCTGCTGTAAAGCCATTGCGAGCGTTTTGTTCCGTATATCCACATCCATGGTACGGTTTAGAATTTGTTGCGCGAAACTGGCTATGGGTAACAGTAATAATAGTAACAATAATGAGTAATAGCGTCTTGGAGGCATGGTTATTTCAGTGTGATAATATTTCCGTTTTGTTCTTTTTTGAGATTATATGTTTCGCTGATAACACCAAGGATCATGTCCAGGGAAGTATCCGCGAAAGTAGTAGTGAGCGTAAGGTTACTTACTTTCGGATTGGCAATCGTGATTTGTACACCATACGCTTCGCTCAGTTTATCTGCCAGTTGCCAGAGGGGCGTATTGTTACACACAAAAGAACGGGTACGATAATAGTTGTACAGTTCACCCTCGTTTGTTTCCTTCACGGGAGCAGCATTATTACCATTTACCACCGCTTTCTCATGTGGTTGTAGTTGCACCGCATTTTTATTGTTATTCACTTCTACCGCACCAGTTTCCACGATTACTTCAATTTTCGCTTTGTCTTTTTTCACGTTAAAGGAAGTCCCTAATACACGAACGTGGGCATCGCCTACGTGGAGGATGAAAGGGCGGGAAGGATCAGCAGCGATATTAAAGAAGCCTTCGCCTTCCAGTGTTACTTCCCTTTCCTTACCGAAAGTGGCCGCGTAGGTAATGGAAGAGTTGTGATTGAGGGTAACCACCGAGCCGTCCGGAAGGGTGTCTTGTAACGTAGTATTACCAGACTTAACAGCCATTTGCCTGGGAGTAGCCGGTTTCATCATTAAATAGGCCACTGCGCCCGCAATGATGAATACAGTAACGGCAGCGGCTATACGCAACCAATTCCGACGAGGTGTCATTTCCACTATCTGTGCCGAGGGATTTGTTTGTACGCGTTGCTGGAAGCGTTCCCAGGCTGCGTTTTCATCTACAGTGCTTTTGGAAGCGAGTTCCCGGCTTTCTTCCCAAATGATACGGAAGTGGCGGAAGTAGCGTTCATTTTCGCCACTTGCTGCCAACCATGATTTCACGGCCTCCTGTTCCCTGCCGGAAGCGATGCCCAGCAGGTATTTTACCAGCACGTCGTCGTTTATATGTTCGTTAAATTGATTCACAGGTTGTCGATTACAGATTTATCAATACAATTAAAAGCAGCGGTAGGAAGTCTACCAGTTGCTCTCTGAGAATGCGTAAGGCTTTACCCATCTGGTTTTCCACCGTTTTCACGGAAATACTGAGTCGGTCCGCGATTTCCTGGTATTTCAGTTCTTCGAAGCGACTTAATTGGAAAACGGTTCTGCATTTCTCTGGCAGTACCATTAATGCCTTATCTATTTTTTCCTGTAGTTCGCGCAACTGTACTTTACCTGCAGCGTGACTGGCACCGGCAGGCTGATTCATGCGATAGCGCGTATGTGCTGCGTGAGCAGCTTTCACCTTTTCGTGGCGAATATGATTGATACTTTCATGATATACAGCTCTGTACAGGTATCCGGACACAGATGATTTGATCTGTATATCCTTGGATTTCTCCCAGAGTTTGCAAAAAACATTCTGTACCATTTCTTCTGCCATGATATCATCCTTCAGGATGGTGCAGGCGTAGGCATGCAGGCCTTTGTAGTGGGTTTTAAACAACTGCTCAAAGGTCCATGTTTCCTCCTTTTCCAGTACAACCTTGTTACCGGTATCCATCAACTCCATGCGTAGGGTTTGAAAACTATGCTCAAAGATAATTCCTTCTGTCAATTGGATGCTTTTAATAACGACACCTTAATATTCGTATACCCCCACGCGTTAAAAAGATTTTATTTCAGCATTGAGAATCAATGCATAATAATAACGGGTTCATCAATTTAACATTCTATTATAACTGCATTAGGATAACTTTCACAAAAGGACGATTATTTTGGATGGAAATTAAAACACTCGAATGAAGTATCTCTATTACCTGGTGGCGCTCTTAGGCTTGAGCATGGGCGCATCTGCACAAACCAAAACAGGCTATATCAATTTTCAGCAACTGGTAGGTCTGATGCCTGAATCCAAGAAAGCCGCCGACTCCTTACAAAAATATGCTGATCAGTTAAATGCGGATGGACAAGTGATGGTGGCGGAATACACCAAGAATCTGGTAGAATTTGACAGTACAGCCAGTAAAATGACTGATCCACAGAAAGAAATTCGGGTGACTGCCTTAAAACAGCAACAAGCTAATATCCAGGACTATAAATACAAAATGGAAGAAAAGCTGAATGCGCGGGAAAATGAATTACTCGATCCAATTATCAAAAAAGCAAAAGATGTTTTAAAGGCGCTGCTCAAAGAAAAGGGTTATGCGCTGGTGCTTGATAACTCCAGAGATGCGGTCATAGTGGCCAACGATGCAGATGATCTGATGCCCTTTGCAAAGGCGAAGCTGGGGATAAAGTAGTGATAGATTATCTGTAAAAAAAGAAATGCCAGGCTGCCTGCTGTTTACTGTTAGAGATGATGTCTTGCTCTCCTTACGCCATTCTGTAGTATCATCCCATCTCTTTAACTGTCAATAGTGGCAGCCTAAGCTGTTCCTATATCTTAGATATGTAAACCATGTGCCAGTAAAGATTTCCAGCGAGGGTTACTGCGTACAAATTCTGCTACTTTCTTGCTGGAAGGCACCATTCTGAAATTCTGTGCCTGAATCTCTTCCATCACTTTACCGAGTAAAACGGCTGTTACCCCTTGTTTCTCCAAGGTTGGAGGCACTTCTGCCCCGGTCAGGAAGATACGGCTACCATTTTTTTCATAAATTACTTTAGCCATTTGTCCGGCGATATGCGCCTCAAACTGTCTGGCTTCCTTGTTGTCGATAATCTTAAAATCCTTCATGATAAAATAATTAAATAACACTATGTACCTGTTAAGGTGAATAAGGGAAAGTGTTTTTCAAAAAGGGAAGTAAATAAAGATAGTCCTACCGATATAGAGATATCACTTGACAGATTTACGATTGCAAAGATACGACATTTTAGGGAGACAACCGCCGAAAACGGTTTCAGATGTAATTTCGGCAGTATGGAATGGGTGTCATCTCCCGAAAAATCCAAAATATCCGCTTCAATCTAAATCAGATATACATTAAGTGATCTAACAGATTAACGAACATACACATACAATTAAATACAAATAAAAAAGCCTGACCAGGAGTCTGATCAGGCTTTGAGCGGAAGACCGGGCTCGAACCGGCCACCCCGACCTTGGCAAGGTCGTGCTCTACCAAATGAGCTACTTCCGCAGAGGCATTAAGAACTGTGATGATAAAGCCCGTTACTGAACTATATCAAACTGGAGCGGAAGACCGGGCTCGAACCGGCCACCCCGACCTTGGCAAGGTCGTGCTCTACCAAATGAGCTACTTCCGCAGAGGTGTTAAGAACTGTAATTGATAAGCTCGTTACCGAACTATCAAACTGGAGCGGAAGACCGGGCTCGAACCGGCCACCCCGACCTTGGCAAGGTCGTGCTCTACCAAATGAGCTACTTCCGCATAACTGTTAAGATCTTTCCAACAAATGTAAACAGTTGTTACTGTTTAAGGTAGTTCCCTTTTTTCGTTGGGATTGCAAAGATAGGAAACGAAGTTAAATCACAAAATTTCTTTTTACTTTTTTTGAAACTTTTTCTTTCACCAGTCATAGCACACTCCCCTCAAATAGGCTACAGCAAGGCATTTCAAGGTATAATTTATTTTGTTGATTTTTCTTTACAAAGATGTAACGAATGTGGATTTATTATCCAAAACGATCTTTTTCTTCGATTTTTTCTTTTTGTTCCACCACACGTAGAACCCTGTTACTGGCAGCGATGCACAGATCAACCCTACTATAAACACTACAATTTTTCCCCAAATACCACCAATAGCACCTACATGAATATCGTAATTCATGTCTATCAAACGCTCGCCTCTATTCTTGTGGGTGTCATTGCTGCGCGCTAACAACTGACCATTATACTGATCAAATTTCAATTCATCTGCACTGAAATATTGTTCTCTGCTCTTATATCCTCCTATTGTATGCACCGCTTCCGGCATAGCTGCCGCCCGAATGTAGTAACGACGGGCATCAGGAAGGATACGCTGCGCAGCGGCAAAACAACTGTCAAGCATACTTTGGTTAGTATTATTTACTGTTTGTAGTACCGATTTCACTTCCCGTTTAGCCGGCGCCGTTATAGTACCAGCAGCAGCTACATACACTGCTGTACGGAACCAGGTGAAAGACCATACCATACCTGTCAATGCCAATACCAGTGCTACACTCATGGCATAGAAACCCAGCACGTTATGTAAGTCGTAGTTGACACGCTTGAACCCTGCTTTCCAACGTACCTTGAAACTTTGCTCCCGCGTGGCTTTGGTCCATTTCTTCGGCCACCAGAGCACCAATCCGGTAATCAACAATACCACAAATATGAAAGTAGCCCAACCTACTATCGGCTGGCCATAGGGCGTATTCAACAATAAACTCCAGTGCAAATATTTAACGATGAAAAAGAAATTATGCTTGTAATCTAGTACCGCGGTCACTTTCCCGGTATATGGATTCACCAGGGCCACTTCGTAATATTCCACCGCGCCGAAATAAGTCAGGGCTGTATCATTGCCTTTGTAAGTCATGAATTCCCAGGCACGGTCTGGTGCTTTATAGGCGGTCATATTACTGATAAGCCGATCCCCCAAAGCCTCCTGGGCATTGCGGGTGAGCTGGGTCACGGGCAGCGGAGCAGTGCCGGCGGGGGTAACAAACATTTTATCATGGTAATACCATTCGTTGATTTCCTTTTGGAAAGTGAACAGACAGCCTGAAACGGCAATCACCAACACAATAATACCTGATACCAATCCGAGCCACAAGTGTAGCCAGTCAATCATCTTCCGAATACCTGATTTTCCGCGTTTTTCGCCCTTTTTAGCCTTTTTCTTAATCATAGATAGTAATTACGTGCGCTTAGGTGCAAATTTCATCGGTGCGCCCCGCAGATACTAGTCAGATCGGGAAAAGCATTTACGTGATACGGAAAATAAAAAGAGCCTTCCGGGAATCCGGAAGGCTCAGGCGATAATTATGTTGAAGCGAAAAACCGCTTATTTATATTTTGGATTGTACAGCGTGCTTTCTGGAACAGCTACATCTGGTTTGCCAGCATAACTGTGTTTGTAGAGCTGGTAGCAACCGCCCAGCATGAAAGCCAGCAAACAAAACAATTGCACATAAAATATAAAACGGGAAGTAGAAACCTTATCTAAGGTCACATCGTTCGGATTTGGTACTGTATTTTCTGCTGTATTGTGTTCCATATTCAGTTTATTTCCGTTGCAAAATTACATCAAGTATCATAATAATCAAAGCAAATATTTAAAAAACCGTTTTCCCAGTGCTTTCATGCTTTAATTCGGAGAATTTTTTGTGTTGGAGGAAATAATATCTCCATATCATAATCCCGTGAAATACGCCACTAAGCTTCATCAGCTTGACTTCTGGCAGCTTATCCCGCTCAGCCCTGTTATATTTTCTCCGCCACCGGCGATAGTCGATATACGCCTTCCCGATCGCCTTCATATCCCGCGGTTTTCCGGCAGCCAAACTTTTCAGTGCGGCCAGGATATCCAGGAAAAAGCGCTGTGACAACACAATCCAGCGGTCTTCTGAGTGTAAATTCTTCCAGAGCATCATGAGGTTATTCCGGAAGTTCAGGTACAACTTACGGGGATTTCCTTGGGGCAAACTCCCTCCTCCCACATGATACACCATGGAATCCGGGCAATAACAGATCCTGTAGCCCGCCCGTTGTAAACGCCAGCAGAGATCTACCTCTTCCATATGGGCAAAGAAATCGGCATCAAAGCCCCCTACCTCATGGAAACAAGAAGAACGAATAAACAACGCAGCACCCGTTGCCCAGAAAATATCCTGGGGATCGTCGTACTGGCCATTATCTATTTCTGTAGTATATAATATGCGCCCACGGCAGAAGGTATACCCCAGGATATCCATCCAGCCGCCAGCAGCGCCGGCGTATTCAAATTCTGTTTTACTATGCCAAGCCCGGAGTTTAGGCTGACAAGCAGCGATGCGCTGATCCTGCTGCATCATGGCCACTACTGGCTCTATCCAGCCGGGTTCCACTTCTACATCCTGGTTCAACAACACATAAATATCCGCTTTCACATGTTGCAGGGCTTCATTATAACCGCCAGCAAACCCGTTGTTGCTGGGATTACGGATAATCCGGATCTGAGGATATTGCTGCTGCACAAAGGCTACACTATCGTCCGTAGAGGCATTGTCGGCCAGGATTACCTGCAGGTTACCGTAAGTAGACCGGCAAACAGAAGGTAAAAACTGCTCCAGGAATTTTTTGCCGTTCCAGTTCAATATTACAACGGCTACTGATGGCAATACGGACAACTGATTAAACGTTTATGCGTGAATAATAAATTTAGGAGATGCAAATATGCAACAAAGGATTTTAATATTTGCTACCAATTAAAGAATCGCTGAAGCGGAATATATCTTAAATTAGAAGTATGTTTAAACAGTTTATCGGCTGGAAGTTTGTACTGGTTACAATTGCTGTAGCCATTATCGTTGCTACCATCTGGTTTGTGAGTAACCTGTCGGGTAAGATACAGGAGGAAGAAAGAAAAAAAGTAGCTACCTGGGTGGAAGCCTACCGGGAACTGCTGAAAGCCACGTCGGACGCAAATTTGAACCTGGCAACCGAAATCGTTACCACCAATACTACTATTCCGCTGATTCAAACAGATGCCGCTGGCAATATCCTGGACAGCCGAAACATCGATACCACTAAGGTTTCACAGAACCCTACCTATCTACACGAACAACTACTTTCCCTGAAGAAACAACATCCCCCTTTCATCATCGAAGTGGATGCCCGCAATAAAATTTACAACTACGTTTACTATGGCGACTCCCTCATTCTGAAACAGGTAAAATATTACCCTTATATCCAGTTGTTAGTAGTTGCATTATTTATCGGTGCCGTATTATTCGGCTTATCAAGCACCAACCGCGCCACTCAAAACCTGGTATGGGTAGGCCTTGCCAAAGAAACGGCCCATCAATTGGGAACGCCGCTGTCGTCCATAGAGGCATGGCTGGAAATACTACGAGATAATGAAGCCAATGCGCCTATCGTCAGTGAATTAAGCAAAGATCTCGACCGGTTAAAACTGATCACAGATCGCTTCTCCAAAATCGGTAGTGTGCCCAATCTGGAAGAGAAAGATGTGGTGGCACAGATCCAGAACATGGCCGCCTACATCCGCAGACGCGCACCACAGAAAGTACAAATCAATGTGCATAGCACAGAACAGGAACTGCCAGTGATGATCTCTCCCCCATTGTTCGATTGGGTAATTGAGAACCTGCTGAAAAACGCTCTGGACGCGATGGAAGGGAAAGGAAACATTGATATTACCATAGATAATCATCCCACGATGGTCACCATCGATATCGCAGATACCGGGAAAGGAATTCCTAAAAGTCATTTTGATAAAATATTCAAGCCCGGCTTCAGTACCAAGAAACGTGGCTGGGGACTAGGCCTATCCCTCGCCAAACGTATTATCGAAGACTATCACCGCGGACGCCTCAGCGTGAAAAATTCCGACTTGCATAAAGGCACTACATTCCGCATCATGCTCAGGAAATAAAACTTTTTTAGAAAAATGAATAAATAAATTTGTTTATTTAGAAAAAGACCCTACTTTTGCATCCCACTCTACCAGATGCGAAGGTGGCGAAATTGGTAGACGCGCTACTTTGAGGTGGTAGTGCCTGAAAGGGCTTGGGAGTTCGAATCTCCTCCTTCGCACTCAAAGATTAAAAGGTGAAAAAGTGTAAAAACTTTTTCACCTTTTTTCATTTAAAGCAGTTTACAAAATTGTATCGTTCACCCAGCCTCACTACCCTTCCCTGAATTGAGTGGGCGTAATGCCTGACTGACTCTTAAAGAAATTGGAAAAATAAGCATGATCCACAAAGCCCAGCTCAAATGCGATTTCTTTGATGGAGAGATCCGTGGTCTGGAGCAAACGTTTTGCTTCTAATAGTACCCGTTGCTGGATCAGTTTTGTAGCAGATACGTGGAGATGATTTTTACAGAGTATATTCAGATAGTTGGGAGAGATATGCAATTTTGATGCATAGAATCCCACCAGTTTTTCCTGTTTGTAAAATTTATCTATCAATAGATTGAACTTCGCCAGTCGGGGATTGGATTGGAATACTTTCAAATCGGTGAAAATGTTTTCCGCTTCCTTACTCACAATCGCTGCAATCACGGCCGCCCTTGCGCTGATCACCTCCTGTACGGAATTGGGCGCATTCAATTCATCTCGGATAGCATCATACTCATACTTCAACAAATTGAAATTTTCATTGGTCAGTGGAATGACCGGATGATTCATATAATTCGAAAACGAAAACCGGAAAAATGGGGCAAATCGTTCGAAAAACTGTTGTTGAATCATCAGTTGATAGCCTGTGGTTTTGGGCTTGATGCTCCAGGTATGTACCTGCCCAGGGAACAATACGTGAATTTGTTTATTCCCGATGGGATAGTCATGGAAATCTATCGTATGAACCCCTTTTGCGGATTCAAACAAATTGATAATAAAAAAGTCGTGTTTGTGTGGCTTGTCAATATGACGTTCTCCATGCAATTCATTGAACAGGAATTCCTCCCGACCAGCCAGTTGGCCTTTCCTGAATTCCTGAAGGCCTAAGACAGGAATATAGCTTGTGTCGTCGTAAAGTGCCATATCAACAGATTAAGTAACATACAAAATAGGGAAAGTTGGCCACATAAAAAATGGATTGACTTTTCAGGTCAATCCATTTGGTTCATTCAGGATGCAATCAACTGCACTCCTTTCCACAGATACTGCGTATAGGATATGGTATTAGTGCTTAGGTTCTGCGTGGGTGGTTGGTGTGTGGATGATATCGAAGTAAACGGTTTTGTCCGCAGCATTTGGATAAATGCGGTAAGTGAACTCGATTTTAGTCAACACAGTGATATCCACTACGCGTGTGAACAGTACGGCGCCGTTTGCATCTTTAGCCACAACGGTACGGGTCTTTCCATCAGCAGGAACGGACCAGTCGCCATGCATTTTCGGAGAGTCGTCCAGGTTATACATGGTAAATGTGCCGTCAGCTTTGAAGTAAGCATAACCTACGAAGTTTACAACATTCGCATCTGTCAACGCCACTTTTTCGCCTTTGTTATTTTTGGCATCGGTAGTTAACCAAGGAGTGCTGGCCAGTGTTTCGCTGGGTGTCAAAGGTCTTGCGTCCTCGTTTTTGTCTTTCTTACAGCTAAAGAATAAGGTGGTGCAAATTGCTAACAATAGTACAGTAGTAACTTTCTTTAAATGCTTCATATTAATGAAATTTTTAAGCACTACAAAGGTACCAGCCCCGTCTCTCAAGCCTTTGCAATTTTCATCTCAATACTTGTAAGATTTATAACATGCTTGTAAGTCCGCGGGGCCGTGTCTCCCTAAAATCAAAACACAATATTGCCTTTATGCACCAGTGACTTCACTGCCGACATCCTGGCTACCGCTTCCGCAGAGCAGGATGCGTCCAGGAATACCAAGTCTGCATCATTGCCAGCTTTCGGCCATTGTTGATTTCCTTTGTCGTCTAATGGGAGCGTATACCTGGTCGCAAAACCGAGTGTGCGGGAAAGATCCCATTCAGAGCTGTATCCATAAAGACCCGCAATGAGATGCGCTTTTTGCAGCATGTTACCAGAGCCGAAAGTGTTCCAATGATCTTGGATATTATCGTTTCCGATCAGTACTTCTACGCCATGTTTTCTCAATGTAGGAATAGGCATGATCGTATTACCGAAAGGCACAGAAGAGACGATACCTACACGGGCAGCAGCTAGGCGCTCCGCAATAGATTCCGTTTCAGTTGGCGTAAGATGTCCCAGTGCAAAAGCATGGCTGACAAAGGTTTTACCTTGCAGCTTTGGATTTTTACTCGCCGCATTGATCAGGTATTCAATGGTTTTCACACCGCTCTCCCCTCTTTCATGCAAGTGTATATCAATGCCTTTATCGTTATCAATGGCCAACTGCGTAATGAGGTCCATTGTTTTCTCAATGCTGCCATCAATAGAATAAGGATCTACACCACCGATGAAATCAATATTCATTTTCACCACTTCTTTTAGCAACGGGGCTGTATTCGTGTAAAATACGCCATGCTGTGGGAAAGCCACCAATTCTGCACCGACGGTTTTCTCTTTGTGTTGCAAGGCTATCTCCAGGTGCTTCAAGGAATCAAAGCCGGAAGTAGGATCGATATTGAAATGGGAGCGGATATAATGCGTACCATATCCTTGTAGAAATTCGATAAGTTTTTCTGTACGTTCAATAGATGTATGCAGCCATTCAGGAATCATTTTTTGCTCATAAGCAATGAAATCTTTTACCGTTTTCCTTTTGGAGGAAACTGCCTGCCATGGCAACCCAAACAGCATTTTATCCAGGTGAGCATGCATATCTTTAAATGCAGGCAGCATCAATCGACCTTTCGCATCAATCGCATTTTTATTAGGATCATTGGGAGTGATCGCTTTGATTTTACCATCCGCTATTTCCACACAGAAAAGGGCCGTTTTTGTTTTCACAACTTCTGCTCCGTCAAACTCGAATCCAGTTTCCAATAATACATTTTTCAATGTATAGGATTTGTCGTTAGTTATTTTAGTCTCTTGTTCCATATTGTTCAGATAAGATGTTTACAAATTCATGGAGGGTGTCCAGGACAAAGTAAAAGGTTATTCTCCCCAAATCTTTGTGTTATCTATATGGATACTTGAAAGATTTATAACAGTATATTTTATTTTAATGGGTCAATTAGTGATAAATCTTTCAAGCTAATGCATGAATCCTTCACAGAATCGGAAGATTGGAAGAGTAAATTTGTGAAAAAGCAATTGGACTATGAAGAAATCGGAAATATCCCGGAAGGACTTTATCAGGATGTCCGGATTGGGACTGGCAGGAATGGCCTTTACGTCTGGCTTACTGTCCTCCGCCAAATCATTTGCAGCCCATGCAGGTGAAGCAAGTGAAGGACCTACCGGCAGCCTGGAAATCAATGGAGGAAAGAGTTATCTGTTCAAGAACGTACGACTTGAAACGGGCTTTGTGTACGATGAAGGAGAAGTAGTTCATACCAAAACCGAATTGTTCTGTCTTGAAATCAAAGATGGAAAAATAAAAAGCATTTCCGCTAATAAACCGACTGCCGCCAATGCCATCGACGCTAAGGGCTTATTGATGTTGCCGGCTTTCAGAGATATGCATATTCACCTGGATAAAACCTGGTATGGCGGCCCCTGGCAGGCTACCAGGAGAGGCCCAGGCGGTGTAAAGGGAATGATTGCCCTGGAACAGCAAATTCTTCCAGAGATGTTGAAAACCTCGACTTATCGGGCAGAAAAGCTGATCGAACTGTTGCAATCTAAGGGTACTAACTTCGCAAGAAGCCATGTCAATATTGAACCAACATCAAAACTGCAATCCCTCAAAAACTTACAGAAAGCGCTGGAAAACAAGAAAGGCTCCTTCGGTGCAGAATTGGTAGCGTTCCCACAGCATGGTGTCTTTTACACAGACTCAGTTCCTTACTTGAAAGATGCGGCACAAATGGATATTGATTTCATCGGTGGGGTGGATCCTTATTCCGTTGACGGCGCCATCGAAAAAACAATAGATTTCACCGTACAACTGGCACTGGACAACAAAAAGGGAATAGATATACATTTACATGAATCAGGCGAATCCGGTTTAAAAACTGTGGAATACCTGATCAAAAAAGTAAACGAAAACCCTGTACTAAAGCATAAAACATTTTTAAGCCACTGTTTTGTGTTGGGTAAGCTGGAAAAAACCAAACAGGAGCAAGTAGCGGAACAATTGGGCGCAGCAGGTATTGGAATCGTATCTACCATTCCATTTGGAAGATTGATAATGCCTATCCCTACTCTATACAAATACAATGTGAAAGTGATGACCGGCAACGATAGTATCGTGGATCATTGGAGTAGCATGGGAACTGGCAGCGTATTGGAAAAAGCAAACCTAATGGCGCAGCTTTATGGTTACGCGACGGAATTACCATTATCAAGAAGTTTAAGACTCGCAACAGGCCATGTGTTGCCACTAGATGATAAAGGTAATCAACAATGGCCTAAAGCCGGCGATGCAGCGGATTTCGTGTTGATAGATGCTAGCTGCTCCGCAGAAGCAGTAGCGAGAATTTCGCCGGTGAAATCACTGATCAACAAAGGGCAGATTGTATACTAACAGCAACCGAGGGTATATAAAAACAAAAGGTGAGAAAGTGTAAGAGCTTTTTCACCTTTTTGATTTTAAAGAAGATTATGATGATATAGCAAGACGGGTTCTATTCTGCATCTTGGAGGCTAAATGAAGCTTGCAAAATCATGTACAGGCAATTCATTACGTCCTTTCTCAACTTTGTAGGTTTCAAAGGCATGTTTTTCATCTTCCTTTGATAAATCAGATTTCCCAAACTTACCTGTCTTTGGATAAAAGGCTAATATCACCACAGACTCAGACCTTTTATCAGCCAATAAATAAGCTCTATAGCCTCCCCTCTTTCCCTTACCACCACAGGTAGAGCATGGAATCCTCATTTTTATATACCTTGTATGTCCGAAATCCTGAAGGAGATGGCTATGGGCGAAAATTTCTGTAAATGATAGATCAGAGAAATAACCATATAAATCCTCACAACACCGATGATGGCTATTGGTTTTCTTATATTTCTCAAAACCCTCTCTAACTGTAGATATGGTGTAGAAAACTGGCACTGCTTTGGGGTTTATAACATCAAGAAATATAGGAAGAGAAATCACTATCCTTTCTCACCTTGTATCTGGAAAGATCATTTAAAATTTCGTACAGATCCTCCACATCTATTACAAACTGATCCAAGGAAGCTTTTACAGATTCATATACCACAGCAGACATAATCACTGTGACCAGCTTTTTGGCTAATCCAAATAAAGGGAACAGTTTTGCAATTATATGCTCAGCTTCTTCTTTAGTAATGCTGGCAAACTGAGATTCTATATCCTCCAATATGAAAACTACATGACCAGACATTTCTTGTAAACTATCTTTAATTTCCAATATGAGATCCAAGTGTTCATCAGATCCAAGAACTAATTTTTCTGTATTCTCAATAGAAGACAGCGTTGAATTAATTTTTTGATCGATTTCAGGAGAAAATGTGGCTCCACACATATGATAAAGATTTAGAGGTATGCTTAAAAATACAAACAATAGGGGCTAAGACTTCAAAAATAAAGAAAAATCCAGCAGTTGAACAACAATAGTCCGATAAATATTTTGTACTGTCAATGACGCTAAAAATATAATTCTGTAATTATCAAATCAACGATTCATCTACATTTTCACAATTACAGTTTCATCACTCCAATTCCAATTGCATCAACTCCTTACCCAATTCTCTAATACCTTGTAAAATTTTATTCGTCTGTTTTTCCGATGGAGACTTTATTCCATTTGCATATTGCGACAATAAAGATTGACTCATACCAATTCTTTCTGCCAATGCTGTTGCATTAATAATTTTATAGTACTCGAAAAACTGCTGTAGATCCAGTGAAATGATTATATCATCCTCCTTTACATGTTTCTGCTGATGCTCATCCTGATAAAGATTTATAGCATGGAGTATGTTTTTTCTCAAATCTTTGATGGTTATAGCTGTTGTACCGATAGGATATTTGTCGAATTTTTTGGCAAAAGCAGAGTAGCCAGTTCTGGTTTTCTCTACAACAAACACGATTTTTCTCATCGAGATTATACTTTGGGTTTTAACAAACTCAAAAGTAATAAAAACATTACTTATTACCCCAAAAAACAAAAGGTGAAAAAGCGCCTGCTTCTCCACCTTTCTTCATTTAATGGGGGTTTACACCAGTATTCTTTTTCTATATTAAAAGACCCGACTAACGCCTGCTTTTGCACCTTATAACCGCTTTGTTTGCTCCGCCGTGAGCAACATCCCCTTCGCGCTTGCGCGTGCAAATCTTGGCGTCTTTGCGGGAAAAAATACTAACTAAAAAATCCTGTTGCCTGTCTGTACATGCTGGCGAAGCCGGAAAAATCCTCCGGAGCAGGTTCTGCACTGGCCTTGCCTGCGGCCCATTCCTTTTTATAGGCCCTGGCAAAATCCACTATATTGTTTATTTCCATATCCACTACTTTGGTAGTATGCCCACCAATGTAGAGCCCTCGTTGTTGAATCCTATCCAGCAGCATTTTCAGGCAGCTAGCGGGATCCCCAAATGCCAAAAACAACCGAGATAACCCCGTGCCGTTCTCCACTTTTTGCACCACACCCACTATCAGCGGATCATAAACCGCCGGCCAACGACCGGAATCTGCCTGAAATCCGGAATAATTCTCATTAATGCCCGAATGGCCATTTCCACTCTCCTTCCGGAAAATCATATAGCCGGCACGTTTTACCGCCGGAGAATAAGTTGTATGCTGGATATCAGCTACCACACGGTCCATACTAACAGACGTGCGCCTGAACGGAAGCAGGGGCTTCTCTGGATACGAATTGGTCATTTTTTTTGAGGTTTTTGGAGTTCAACAATTCGGGTCTAACTATCTATCCTAAAGTTACAAATTACTATACACTTCTCCATCATTTGGAAAGTAAAACAAGTTTCCTCCTATTAATTTTTATCTAATATATAAAATATTAGTATTTTAGTCTGTCGTTTCGTTTATTATTGATAAACCTATGCAAAACCTGGAGCCGAATTATAAGGCTATTATTTTTGATTTGGGATCCGTGCTGATTGACTGGAATCCCCGCTATTTATACCGTAAAATTTTCACTACGGAAGCTGAAATGGAGCATTTTCTGAAGGAAATATGCACGTCAGACTGGAATGAGGAACAGGATGCTGGGCGCAGCCTGCTGGATGCTACTGAATTACTGATTCATCAACATCCGCAGTATGAAGCCCAAATTCGGGCCTATTATGGCCGCTGGAAGGAAATGCTAGCCGGAGAAATCGCCGATAGCGTTGCCCTGTTAAAGGAATTAAAAGAAAGCGGAAAATACCGCCTGTACGCTTTAACAAACTGGTCGAACGAAACATTCCCGCTAGCTTTAATGGAGTTTCAATTCCTCCAATGGTTTGACGGCATTGTTGTTTCCGGTAGAGAAAAACAACGCAAACCTTCCCCCGGATTTTTTAACCTGCTGCTCGACAGATACCAAGAAAGTCCTGATCATGCATTATTTATCGATGATAATATCCGTAATGTAAATGCTGCCAGAACCCTCGGTATTGAAAGCATCCAGTTCGTCAATGCGACCCAACTTAAAGAGGATCTCTTACATAAGAAAATTCTAAACTAAGTTTTCGTCGTAATACGTAATCTCCTCTTGTTGTTAACCCGAATTCCTTTTTATGATTACCTTAACAGTAATCGGATAAACCTAGTGTAACTTTGCCGCATCTAACCCGTTGAACAATAAATACAAACGAGGTTATAATGACATTATAATTCCGTTGACCCATTGCGTTTAGTCATTACGCAGGAAACCATATTAGAAATTAATACGCTAGGATATGAAAAGAACAATTTATTTACTCAGCAGCATTGCTGCATTCGCAGCTATGATGTCATTCAGCGGTTGTAGCAAAGACCCACTGAAAGATATGACGCCTGAGGAATCCAGGATTTACATCACCAACCATGACACACAGGCGAATTTTAAATCATACGCTACTTTCAGTATCGTAGATTCCGTTGCCGTATTAAGTAATCGTTCGGATACCTCTAAAAAAGCATTGACGGATTACGACAAACAACTCATCGCTTCTGTTACAGCGGCGATGCAAGCAAGAGGCTATACACTGGTGAACAAAAATGCTAAACCAGATCTCGGTGTTGCACTGACCCGTATCGATAACAGCTTCACCAACATCTCCTGGAACCCAGGATACTGGGGCGGTATCTGGGATCCTGGCTACTGGGGATATCCCGGCGGCGGATGGTATTGGCCTTCTTACTATGTCGTTTACCAAGTGAGTGAAAGACAAACTGCTATTGACTTGTTTGACCTGAAAAATCCTGGTCCAAATAATCAAATCACCGCGGTATGGAACGCCCTCTGGCGCGGTACCGGCGTGTGGACCACGAGCAATGTAAGCAGTATGGTACAGGCATCTTTTGATCAATCACCATACCTGACCAACAAATAAGCAATAGTAACGTTGAACTTTAAATTGAGTGGAAGATGAAAAAGATTAAATATTGGATGTTGATGTTTGCAAGCTGTTTCGCTGCACAAGCCGTATCTGCACAGGTACGCCCTCCGTTATCTTTTGATATAAATTATTCTGTGGCCAGCCCCCTCAGCTCTCTGAAGGATTATTCCAACAAAACCAGTTTCCGTGGCTGGAGCGCAGGATTACAATATATGCTGAATGACCAACTTTCCGTAGGACTCCGAACCGGTTTCCAAGACTTCTACGAAAAAGTACCACGCGCAGTATACCCCGATAAACTCGGCGATGTTTCCGCGGTACAAACAAGAACGCTCCGCGTTGTTCCTATCCAGGCAACCGTAGGTTGGGCTTTCACCAAACCAGATAAAGCCATCATCCCTTACGCAAATGTAGGAGTAGGTGTGGCCAATATGGACTATGAAAAATACTGGGGACAGTTCGTTGAATCAGATAATAGCTGGCAGTTCCTCGTAACTCCTGAAATTGGTATCAACGTACCTTTCGGCAAAGCCTCCCCGCTGATGTTCAATGCCAATGTACGTTATAACTATTCTCCGTATAAAATGGGTGATATCACCAATTATCAGAGCTTACAATATAGTGCTGGATTAAAATTCCATATTAACTAGATATTTTATCCATGATGCTGAGAAAGACAATGTGAGAGTGGGTCCCGTAGTTGATTACAGCTACGGGATTTTTTTTACTCCAATCTCTTTTCAAATCCTTTTGTAAATGCTTCCTGTATAGTGCCGTCGTCTGCCCGAAAAATATACAGGGCAGATAATCCATACTGTGGATGACTTTCTATCCAGGAAATCCCCTGCTGCACGCCCATTAGGATTAATGGATTATCAAATGCATCTGCGGTAAAACAATCCTTCGCCAACACCGTTACACTGATAATATTGTTATGCAACGCTTCCCCCGTGAGCGGATGGATGGTATGAGCGTAACGCGTCTTCCCCTGGTCAAAAAATCGACGGTAATTGCCACTCGTGGCAATGCCTTCCTCGGCCAAGCGCACGATGCCTGGCACCGGCTCATAAGTAGTATCTCCTTTCGACGGTCGCTCTATGCCTACACTCCAACGCTGATGCTGCGCATTAAATCCTCTTGCACAAAGTTCTCCACCTACATCCACCAGGTAATTATGAATACCTTTGGTTTCCAAAAATTTACCAATAACATCCACTGTATAACCTTGGGCAATGCCATTGCAATCTATCTGCACGCCCTGCTTAGCGGTAGTTAATGTTTTGCCGCTAACGCGGAGATAACGGCTACCAATATACGGCATCGTGGCCTTGATACTATCTGCTGGCGGGACACCACGGAACGATGGCTTTTTCACCCCAAAGCCCCAGAGATATACCAAGGGCTTCACCGTGATATCAAAAAGTCCACCAGTAGCCCGATTAGTTTCTACTGATTTCTGTATTACTGTTGCCATATGTTCATCCATCACCACACGACCGATTGCATTAAACTGGTTGATTAATGATCCCGGCTGATAAAGGGACAGTGAATGGTCTATCACGCGAAATACAGAGTCCACCTGGCGTTGCAGCGAAGCCGTGTCGGCAGATAAATATTTAACGATATAGTATGTCCCCTGCGCTTTACCCTCACAGGCTACTAGTCGCAATGGAAGAGAATCACTAACGTTGTGGCATACACGCAGCATCGCAAAGCCTTTCCCATAAAGAAAAAGACTGCATGCTGCCAGCATTAAAATCCGGCGCATATTGTTCACTATTTAAAGGCATCGAGACCGGTAACATCCATACCGGTAATCAGCAAATGTACTTCATGTGTGCCTTCGTAGGTAATCACACTTTCCAGGTTCATCATATGACGCATCACAGAGAACTCGCCTGTAATACCCATTCCACCGAGTATTTGGCGGGCATCGCGGGCAATATTGGTGGCTATCTCACAGGCATTTCTTTTCGCCATACTAATCTGTGCGGGTGTCGCTTTTCCTTGATTCTTCAACACGCCCAAACGCCAGTTCATCAGTTGTGCTTTGGTAATTTCTGTCACCATTTCTGCCAGCTTCTTTTGTATCAGTTGGAAACCACCAATCGGACGGCCAAACTGTACCCGTTCTTTAGCATAACGCAAAGCTGTATCGTAGCAATCCATCGCGGCGCCTACTGCGCCCCAGGAAATGCCATAGCGGGCAGACGACAAGCAACTCAGCGGCCCTTTCAGCCCTTGCACACCAGGTAAAATATTATCCTTGGGAACACGTACGTTATCAAACACCAGTTCACCAGTAGCGCTGGCGCGAAGACTCCATTTATCTTTGATTTCAGGTGTAGTAAAACCTTCCATGCCACGCTCTACAATGAGTCCGCGTATCACGCCCGCTTCATCTTTCGCCCATACTACCGCGATATCCGCAAATGGGGCATTGGAAATCCACATTTTAGCGCCATTCAGAATAACATGGTCACCATCTTCCTTGAAATTAGTAATCATACCAGCAGGATTGGAGCCATGATCCGGTTCTGTGAGTCCGAAACAGCCCATAAATTCTCCTTTTGCTAGTTTCGGGAGATACCATTCTTTCTGTGCCTCACTGCCAAAAGCAAAAATGGGATACATCACCAAAGAGCCTTGTACAGAAGCGGTGGACCGAATCCCGCTGTCGCCCCGTTCGAGCTCTTGCATCATCAATCCATACGATATATAGTCCAGTCCGGCGCCGCCATATTGTGTCGGAATAGTAGGTCCGAAACAGCCTAGTTCGCCAAGACCAGGAATTATATGAGAAGGGAATTTTGCCTGTTGGCAACAGTCTTCGATAATAGGGGATATTTCTTTCTTTACCCACTGTCTTACAGCATCACGGATTAACAGATGTTCTTCTTGCAGGAGTTCGTCTACGTTGTAATAATCGGGCGATTGGAAAAGATCTTGCAGCATGAGCGCTTAAGTTTTGGTTGACAGCAATATAATGAGATATCAACGAATTGAAAAGGACAGTAATTATTAGATTATTAACATGCTAATTTCTAATACGTTAGTACATTGGTCGAAATTCAAGAGTTATGGCAAGTAAAGTTATTCCGGCATTACTGTTGGTGGGATTCCTGGTCACTCTGATGATTTCCTTTCGCGCCACTCCGTTTAGATCCACTGCTGTTTCCAAACTCCAAGACAGCTTAAAATCCAACCAAGCACCTAAAATGAAACGCTATTGGATGGTGTTCCTGAAAACAGGACCACACCGGGATCAAACCAAAACGGAAGCCGCAGATATTCAACGAAAACATCTTGAAAACATTGGTAAACTAGCCAAAGCAGGAAAATTAATAGTCGCCGGCCCTTTCGAGGATGACAGTGACCTACGGGGTATATTTATTATGGATTGTAAAGACAGCCTAGAAGCGGCCAGTTTAGTGCAAACAGATCCTGCGGTGAATGCAGGCCGACTCGCCTTCGAGATCAAACCCTGGTGGACAGCCAAAAATTGTCTATTCAAATAGACAAAAAAAGAGCAGCAATACACCAAAATGCAATTACTGCTCCTTTATGTTCGAAAATTTCAATTAGATAGTACCTACTGCAATCTGGCTCAGGTAAGTAGCCATTTCCAGTTGATATTGCTTCGCCACTTTTCTGGCTTCTTCTGCAAAATCTTCACCGTTTCCAGCGTAGATAATAGCGCGACTAGCATTTACCAGCAGTCCGCAATCCTTATTCATCGCCTGACGGGAGATTTCTTCCAGACTGCCGCCTTGTGCGCCAACGCCTGGTACCAGGAAAAAGTGATTTGGTGCGAGTTTACGGATCTCCGCCAGTTGTGACGACTGCTGTGTAGCGCCAATCACAAACATGAGATTATCCGGAGTACCCCACTGCATGCCTGCTTTCAGTACTTTTTCAAAGAAAAATTCTTCTCCGCACTTTTGCAACTGAAAATCCTGGCTGCCTTCATTGGAAGTCAGTCCCAGCATGATAGCCCATTTTTCAGGGAACTGCAGGAAAGGTTCCACACTGTCGCGACCCATATAAGGCGCCACTGTTACGGAATCAAAATTGTAGGTATCGAAAAAGGTTTTCGCATACTGCGTAGATGTGTTTCCGATATCTCCTCTTTTTGCATCAGCGATGGTGAAGATCCCTTGAGGGATGTATTCAATGGTACGCTGCAGGCTTTCCCAGCCGCGAATACCCATGCACTCATAGAACGCTGTGTTGATCTTGTAAGCAACACAAAGATCTTTGGTAGCATCAATAATTGCCTTATTAAAAGCAAACACCGGATCTGCATGAGAGAGCAGGTGCTTTGGAATCTTTTGCAGGTCTGTATCAAGACCTACACAGAGATAAGATTGCCTTTCCTTAATCAGATTCACCAATTCCTGTCGATTCATAGTCGGTTTTATTTGGGGCGCAAAGGTAAGCAAAACTGGCCCAATTAAAGTTATTTCATTTTACCCTGATAATTATCACGCCTACCAAATTTTTTAAATCCCCGGTGCAGGCCGTCTGGCCTCCATTTCATCCGCAATGCGGTGGGACTCCTTATCATCTCTCTCCCGCAAATGTTTGATCACGCTAAAGTAATCATCATCATTTTTATTGGCGCTCAGTTTATAATTCGCATCAATATCACGCACTTCTATTTCAAAACCTACGATAGCCTTTAAGTTATTTGATAAAGTTTTCTCATCTATATCTTTTAAGCTAACAGGATGTTGAGACGCTGCTTCATAATGTTGCATCAAGTCATCCAGGTTTTGGATGAGTTCCTGTTCGGATAAAATTCTTGTTTTCCCATGTACATGCACCACCATGTAATTCCAGGTAGGAAGTTTATCCTTTTGGTACCAGGAAGAAGAGATATAAGCATGTGGGGTAGAAAATACCACCAGGGTATCTTGTTTGCCGAAATACTGCCATTGCGTGTTTATTTTGGCAATATGTCCTTGGAGTACATATTTTCCGTCAGGATTTTGTTTTAAGGTGAGCGGGAGATGCGTAGCTCTCGGAACGCCATGGTCATCCGTATCCACAACCAGCGCAAAGCTGAATTCACGCATAAACGCCTCAATCTTGTTCCAGTCTGTTTCTCTGTTAAGTTTTGCAGTGTACATAAAGCGGGGATTTGGTTTAAAAGGTACAAAAAAAATATGCAGACGTTCCCCTTGATGAAGGTAGAAGTCTGCATATCCATAAAAAATTATAATCGGGAAAAGTAGCTTATACTACGATGTCCACCATTTTAGTAGGCGCTATATTGGCATTACGCATCGCGATATTGCGGGCGGCAGCGCCAGCGATATCCAGGAATGCTTTGCGAGTAATTGGCTCATCACCGGCCATAGCAGGCGTACCATAGTCGCCGCCTTCGCGGATACTCTGTACCAGCGGAATTTGACCGAGGAAAGGAATATCCAGTTCATCTGCCAGTTTGCGACCGCCTTCCTTACCGAAGATATAGTATTTGTTTTCCGGCAGTTCAGCAGGTGTGAAGTAAGCCATATTTTCCACCAGGCCAATGATAGGTACATTGATTTGTTTACCCATGAACATCGCAATACCTTTTTTCGCATCAGCGAGGGCCACGTCTTGCGGTGTGGTAACGATTACTGCACCGGTAACAGGAACAGTTTGCACGAGGGTCAGGTGAATATCGCCAGTGCCAGGAGGCATATCTATGATCAAGTAATCCAGATCGCCCCAGTGTACATCGGTGATAAACTGACGCAGCGCGCTGCTGGCCATAGGACCTCTCCAAACCACTGCTTCTCTCTCATCGATGAGGAGGCCAATAGACATGAACTTGATACCGAATTTCTCCATTGGTTCAATCATACCTTTACCTTCCACGCTCACCATCATTGGACGTTCGCCGCGTACGCCGAACATAATAGGAACAGAAGGACCGTAAATATCTGCATCCATGAGGCCTACTCTTGCACCATCACGACCCAATGCCAGGGCCAGATTGGCTGCTACAGTGGATTTACCCACGCCGCCTTTACCGGATGCCACCACGATAATATTTTTCACATTCGGCAACGCACCGCTACCATCTTTTCGTTTACTGCTAACATTCGCAGTCATCACCACTTCCACTTCCGCTTCTTTGCTTACCAGCATGTGAATCGCATTCACACAGGCATTGCGGATCATATCCTTCAGCGGACATGCAGGCGTTGTCAGTACTACCGTAAATTTTACCTTATTCCCGTCTATTTCTATATCTTTGACCATGTTCAACGTCACCAAATCTTTCCCCAGATCTGGTTCTTCTACGTTGCTCAGGGCTTTTAAAATCTGCTCTTTCGTCATCATAAATTGTTGTTAAATTAGATTCCAGAGAGCAAAGTTAACCCAATTGGGACTTAATTTACAACTCTGATTTGCTTCTATGTAACTATCAGGAAGTATGATCATAACACTTAAAATAATTTCTATATCTTAGAGTGGTAATGCAGAAAAGATCCTACATACTGTCACTTTTAATTGTTCTCCTTTTATCTCCTTTCCTTCTGAAAGCACAGATTCAGGAATTTAAAGACAGCATTATCCAGATATCTGGTATCACCATGACGGCGGACAGCCTGAAGGCCATACCTGCAGTAAGTATCCTTGTAAAGGGCCAGGGAAGAGGTACCATCTCCAACCGGCAGGGGGTATTTTCCATTGTCGTTTTCAAAGGAGATACCTTAAGCTTCTCTGCAGTAGGGTTTAAGAAGAAAGATTATAAGATTCCTGTCAATTTGCCCGGCAACGCCTATTCTCTAATACAGTTAATGGTGGAGGATACCATGTATCTCCCTGCCACTATCATTCGTCCATATCTGACGAAAGAAGAATTTGAGCGAGCCTTTGCCAGCATGAGCATCCCAGACGATGCTTACGAAGTAGCCAGAAAAAATACAGAAGGCAATCGGCTCCGCGCCCTTGCCCGCATCACGCCTATCGACGGCCGTGAAGGCACTAATATGTACCTGAAGAAACAGGCGCAATCCCTCTATTATGCTGGCCAGCCACCTCCACAGAATATTTTCAACCCACTTTCTTGGGCTCAATTTATCCAAGCCTGGAAACAGGGAGATTTCAAGAGGAAAGATGATAATTAGGCGGTTTATTCGTTTATTTGTTCATCTTAATTTCATCCTGTAAACGAATAAAACGTTTCATACACCATGCAAAAAATTGCAGTAATTGGCGCTGGTACCATGGGAAATGGTATTGCACACGTATTTGCGCAGAATGGCTTTCAGGTACACCTCATCGATGTGGCGGAAGCCGCCTTGCAGAAAGCATTACAGACCATCGGCAAAAACCTGGACAGACAGGTTGCTAAAGGCACTGTAACAGAAGCGCTGAAGGCAGAAACCCTGGCCAATATCACCATCTTCACAGACATCGCCACCGGCGTTAAAGATGCGGACCTCGTAGTGGAAGCCGCCACAGAAAACATTAACCTGAAACTGAAAATTTTCCAAGACCTGGATCAGCATGCAAAACCTGATACCATCCTGGCTACCAATACCTCTTCTATTTCCATCACTAAAATCGCAGCCGTTACCAAACGCCCCGGTAAAGTGATTGGTATGCACTTCATGAATCCCGTTCCAGTCATGAAACTGGTGGAAATCATCAATGGCTATGCTACGGAAAAAGAAGTCACCAAAACCATCGTTTCCCTCTCCGAAAAACTGGGCAAAGTACCTTGCGTGGTGAATGATTACCCAGGATTTATTGCCAACCGCATCCTGATGCCGATGATCAATGAGGCGATCTATTCCCTCTTTGAAGGCGTTGCTGGCGTGGCGGAAATCGATACGGTGATGAAACTAGGTATGGCTCATCCAATGGGACCTTTACAACTGGCGGATTTTATCGGCCTGGACGTGTGCCTCTCCATCCTGAATGTATTACACGATGGTTTCGGTAATCCTAAATATGCGCCATGCCCACTGCTGGTGAATATGGTAACTGCCGGATACCTGGGCGCGAAGAGCGGAGAAGGGTTCTATAAATATACCGCTGGTAGCAAAGATCTGGTAGTAAGCGACCGATTTGCTTCTTAATAATTTCTTTTAGTTCCGTGCGAAGCGCGGAACTAAAAGGAAGAGAGACTGAAGTGACGTCTGCGACGTCACTTCAGTCTCTCTTCCTTTTTTGTCGCTCCTGCCCGCTGGGCAGGAGCGACAGACTAAACTAATTATTTAAGCGCTCTGATTTCCAATCCACGGATATCCTGCAACCGCAGCAGGCAAAGCTCTTCCTGGCTTTTAGGCACCCCAATATCCATGGTACAAAACAACTGCATTTCCTGAGATAACACAGTCACATTATGCTGCTTCACCACCGTCATGACATCATTCATAATGGTGTAATCGAAGCTCAGGTGGTAACGTTTCTCCACATTTTTCTGGATAACGGGCACCAACTGCAACACCATCGCAGTACTCAGCTTATAGGCATTGATCAGACCAGGTACGCCGAGCAATGTTCCGCCGAAATAGCGCACTACCACTACCAGTACATCCGTGAGCTGTTTGCTATCGATCTGGCCCAGGATAGGCTTTCCGGCGCTTCCAGAAGGCTCTCCATCATCATTTGCACGATATTGTAATCCATCTGTACCCAGGCGGTAAGCATAACAATGATGGGTAGCTTTGGGGTGTTCTTTTTTGATTTCCAGCAGGCAGGCTTTAACATCATCCACTGATTTCACGGGGTATGCATATGCCAGGAATTTACTTCCCCTGTCCTTAAATTCAGCTACAGCATTCTTATCAATAGTAAAGTAAACTTCCATCCAAACAATTTAGAAAAACCAATTAATTCACATGAGTGCTTGCTGCACTTACATTCCATCAGCATGTCGATGGTAAATATCTATTCTGTCTGTATCCAGTGTATACGTTTCCGTTAGCGCGGCGTAAGTCAATACAGGAGCAGGTTTCCCTCCTTTCAGTGTACCCGGTCCCGTGATAATACGACATTCATCCCACAGTCCGCTTTCAATGAACTGTTCCAATACATGCGGACCTCCTTCTACGAGTACGCTGATGATATTCTTTTTATGTAATTGATCCAGCAGTTGTGGCAACAAATCATCATAGAAATCCAGTTGCATGATTTCCGAAGAGCCTTCGGCATCGGCAGACCGTCCAGAAATGAAGATAGTAGGCACGCTGCCATCCCATACATGATATTCATGGGGCACTTTCAGCGCCTTATCGATCACCAGGCGTACAGGGTCTTTTCCCGGCCAGAGTCTTGTATTCAGTTTAGGATTATCATGCATTGCAGTACCGGTACCTACGAGGATACTCATTTCCTCACTGCGCCAGCGATGCACCAACCTGTCTGAATAAGTATTGGAAATCCTTACCGGTTTGTAATCATCTGCTGCCATGAGACCGTTGCGCGTCTGGGCCCATTTCAGGATGACATAAGGTCTTTTGCGCTCGTGGAAGTTAAAAAAGCGACGGTTAATAAACCGACATGCTGCTTCCAACACGCCCGTTTCGACCGAAATTCCGGCTTTTTTGAGCTTTTCTATACCTTTTCCGGCCACTTTGGAAAAAGTATCCTGACAACCAATCACCACATGTGGAATTTTATTTTCCACGATCAGATCGGCGCAAGGCGGCGTTTTGCCATGGTGTGCACAGGGCTCCAGGCTGACGTACATGGTTGCCCTGGAAATCAGGTCCTTGTCTTCCGGCGCGACGCTGTTAATACAATTCACTTCAGCATGGGCCTGGCCATACTGTTGGTGATAACCTTCTCCAATGATACGTTGCTGATGTACCAGTACGGCCCCCACCATCGGATTGGGAGCGGCATGGCCGGCGCCCATAGCGGCCAGCTCCAGGCAACGTTGCATAAAAAATTCATTGAAAGTGCTATCCATAATCCCCGGTGATATAAGTATGTTTGCAAAAATATTGTTTTTACACTTGACTATACAAACGGCCTTCACTTTTATTACCGGCGCCATTGGCGATATTTACGAGGAGCGGGAAGCTTCCAACATCGCGCATATAGTGTTGGAGCATATTACCGGCCTAGGGAAACTGGACCGAATTATTCATAAAGAACGTGCGTTAACACCAGAACAGAAGGAGCAGTTGATGGCCGCCATAGCCGCTTTACAGCGCATGGAGCCTATCCAGTATATCACGGGAACAGCCTGGTTTTATGGCCTGGAATTTAATGTGAGTCCTGCGGTGCTGATTCCCCGACCAGAAACAGAGGAATTGGTAGATTGGATAGTAAAAGATGCCGTAGGCAGACACGGACTCCATATACTGGACATTGGCACGGGGAGTGGATGTATTCCATTGTCGTTAAAATCCGTCCTGCCAGATGCTTCCATCTCCGGAGCAGATGTGAGCGATGCAGCGCTGGATGTAGCCCGCAGCAATGGCGTTAAACTGAACCTGGATGTAAATTTCCGCCGCCTGGATGCCTTAGACCCTGCACAGATGGCCGGTTTGGAGCATTTTGATATTATTGTCAGCAATCCCCCTTACATCACGCAAAAGGAGCAAGCAGAAATGCAGCAGCAGGTTTGGGGCTTTGAGCCCTCGCTGGCATTATTTGTACCCGATAACGATGCATTGTTATTTTACCGACATATAGCCCTTACTGCGCTGGAAAAACTGCGCAAGCCGGGACTATTGTATTTTGAAATCAATGAGGCCCTAGGAAAAGAAGTAGTGGGATTATTGCAGGGACTTGGATTTGAGCAGGTAGAACTGAAACAGGATTTCTTCGGAAAAGACCGTATGGTAAAAGCAGGAATTACGGCATAACCGTAATTCCTGTCTGAATATTATTCTTTATGCGCGGTGGCCAGTACCACTTTTGCCCCAACTGATCGGGCAATTTCCATTACACTCACCACATCTTCAATAGGAACTGTTTTCTCTGCATTGATTACCACGGTAGGATCCACGGTTTCGTGGGTCAGCGCGGGCAATAATGCCTGTTTGAGCGATTCGAAAGGCACTTTGTTGGTACCTACAAAAAACTCATGGTTACTATTGATACTTACCACCACCGTTTGTTTGGCTTTGGTATTGCTGGTAGCCTTTGGCAGCGCCAGTTTGATCACATTTGGATTGGCCAGCGTGGAAACAATCAGGAAGAATAACAGCAGAATGAACAAGATATCATTCAATGCTGATTTATCCATCTCTACGTGTTTCCTATTTCGACTGCGTAAATTCATTATCCGTTAGTTTAGCGGGTTGGTTCCTGCAGAATATCCACAAATTCAGCGGAGGCACTCTCCATTTTATTCACCACCTTATCGATTTGGGCGTTCAGGAAGCTGTAACCGATAAAGGCAATAATACCGATAATCAGACCTGTAGCGGAGGTAATCATCTTTACATAGATACCGCCAGCAATGGTTCCCAGGGTAATATCGGAAGTGATGGAAATGTTGAAGAAGGTCTGGATCATCCCAGCGATGGTACCGAGAAACCCGAACATAGGGGCTATCCCGGCAATAATAGATAGGATTACCAAGTTTTTCTCCATACGGTAAACTTCCAGCTTACCTACATTCTCCATGGATTTTTCGATGGCATCAATTGGTTTACCAATACGCTGAATGCCTTTATCAATCGTACGTGCGATAGGACTGTTGGTATTCTTCGCCAGGGAGCGAGCCGCCTGGATATTGCCGTTCATGATCTGATCGCGGATCATTGGCATGAAGTTGTCCTCCAGTTTACCGGCCTTAGAGATGGTAAGCCATCTTTCAACAAAAACGAAGACCGCAATCACTGACAGCAAGCCCAATGGAATCATCAGCACACCGCCGTTTTTCAGTAGTTCCAACAGACTGATATGCTTGTCTGCCGTTGCAGCAGCGGCAGTAACGCCCTGTGCTACTGTATCTGCCTTGGGAAGAAGTTGATCCTGTAATAGCGTGATAAGTCCTAACAACATGTTTTGATTTTATACTAATAACGGTTAAAATAGTAAAATATTTACGAATTATGCTTTTTCCTCCCAAACCTGTGCCAGAAGTACAATTGTTTGCACTGCTTTTTGCATATCTTGGATACTCACGTACTCATGTTTGCTGTGGAGGGCCATTTCACCGGTAAAAATATTTGGACAAGGAAGTCCCATAAAGGAGAGACGAGCACCATCAGTACCACCGCGGATACTCATTTTCAGTGGTTGTACCCCTGCACGGCGGATCGCTTCGGCGGCATAAGCAGTTACCTCTGGATGTTTATCCAGTACTTCTTTCATATTTCTATACTGTTCATTGGTGCGCAGCACACCTTTAGCGCCAGGATAGCGTTCCAGCACTTTTTCCATGATACGACGCAGGAAGTTTTCATGCATTTCCAGGGCAGAAGTCTCGAAATCACGGATAATGAAGTCGATCTCCGCTTGTTCTACGGTGCCGCTTATACGTACTGGGTGTACAAATCCTTCTCTATCTTCAGTAGTTTCAGGAGAGAGGCTATCTTTCGGTAATGCATCTACGATTTCGCTGACAATTTTGATAGCGCTGATCAGTTTGTCTTTCGCAGCACCTGGATGCGCGCTAACGCCACTGATAACGATTTTAGCGGAATCGGCAGAGAAGTTCTCATCTTCCAGGGAACCCAATTCGCCACCATCCATGGTGTAGCCGAAGTCTGCTCCCAGCTTTTGCATATCCACTTTTTCCACACCGCGGCCCACTTCTTCATCAGGTGTGAAGAGAATACGGATAGCACCGTGTTTTATTTCTGGATGCGACATCAGGTAGTTGGCGGCATCCATGATTTCCGCCACACCAGCTTTATCATCTGCACCTAGGAGGGTAAGACCGCTGGCAGTGATAATGTCGTCTCCCTTCTTACTAGCCAGATAAGGATGTTCGCTGGCACGGATAATGACAGACGAATCGTCTGGCAATTGAATATCTTTCCCGTCATAGTTCAGGTGCACCAGCGGTTTTACATTGGTGCCACTGCTGTCTGGAGAGGTGTCCACATGGCTGCAGAAACAGATGACAGGTACTTTTTTATCAGTATTGGCAGGAATGGTAGCATATACATATCCATGTTGATCCAGTTCTGCGTCGGTGATGCCCATGGCATGCAGTTCCTGTACCAGAAGCCTAGAGAGGTCTTTTTGTTTTTCAGTGGTAGGAAAGCTGCTGCTCAGCGGGTCTGACTGTGTATCTATTTGCGCGTAACGCTTGAAGCGTTCGTCTACGGTATATTTATAATTTGTAAACATATTGCAAACGTAAGGAAAAATCGGGGATGCGTTTATGCCGCCAATGTAAATTCCGAATTCATTAAATTTGGATTATGACAGAAAATGAAGGCTATATAACTACTTGTCCGCGTTGCGGGGGCAGCATAAGATGCAATGTGGATGATATTGCCAGATGCTGGTGTACCCAATTATACCTGAGCAGAGCAGAACGGGAATTTATTGCCGATAGGTATGAGGATTGTCTTTGTGAGGGCTGCTTGCAGGCGATTAAAACTGAAATGAAGACAGTGCAGGAGAAAGGGGGAGACAGCCAGTAAAAGAAAAATCCTCCCCACACGAAGCATGGAGAGGATTCTTTGGGAAATATGGTGATTATAAAATTTCAACCAGTTCCAGATCGAAGATCAGATCTTCGCCAGCCAGTGGATGGTTACCATCCAGGGTGATAGTTTCAGCACTTACAGCTACTACACGAACAGGGATTACCTGGCCTTCAGGACCGCTCATCTGCAGTTGCATACCAACTTCAGGATTCAGACCTTCAGGAATATTTGATTTAGGAAAATCGATGATGAATTCAGGTGATTTCTGACCATATGCCTGATCAACAGGGATGTTGATGGTTTTTTTGTCGCCCACTTTCATTTCCAGCACACCATTGTCAAAACCTTTGATAACCATACCAGAGCCTACCGTGAACTCCAGTGGTGCTCTTCCTTCAGAAGAATCGAAGGTAGTACCGTTAGTTAAACGGCCATGGTAGTGAACTCTAATTGTATCCCCGTTTTTAACAGTTTGCATAATAATTATTTATTTAGTGTTAAGATAAGAATTATTCGCAAGGTAAGCAAAGCATCCCGAATCACCATTTTTTTATACAACACAATTGAATTGCCGTATATTCCACTTATGAAACGAATACTCTTTGCTACTTTCCTGACCTGTATGCTAGGAGGCCAAGCCATGGCCCAATACGCCACCAATGTGATTACCGGCGCCGATCAAATCAGCGAATGGGCACCGTCACTGAAGAACAGTCGCGTTGCTTTGTTGGTCAATCAGACAGCCACAATAGGTAATACACATTTGGTAGACTCCTTGTTGAAATTAAAAATTAAAATTCAGAAAATTTTCAGTCCTGAACACGGTTTCCGAGGAAATGCAGACGCTGGAGAAAAAGTAGGTAATACTACTGATCCTGCAACTGGTTTACCAATCGTGTCCCTTTACGGCACCCACAGAAAGGCCACCAAAGCCGATTTACAGGATGTGGACGTAATTATATTTGATATTCAAGACGTTGGCGCCCGCTTTTATACTTACATTTCTTCGCTGCAAGAAATCATGGAATCCGCTGCCGAAAACAAAAAGCAGGTACTGATATTGGACAGGCCCAATCCTAATGGCGACTATGTAGATGGTCCTATTCTGGACACTGCCTTCAAATCCTTTGTAGGCATGCAGCCTATTCCCATTGTACATGGCATGACGGTAGGCGAGTATGCCCGCATGCTCAATGGCGAGGGCTGGCTGCAAAAGCGCGTGAAAGCGAATATCAAGGTGATACCATGTAAACACTACACCCATCATACCTTTTATGCATTGCCTGTAGCGCCATCACCCAACATTCCCAACATGAAAGCGGTGAACTTGTATACATCGCTCTGTTTCTTTGAAGGCACCAATATCAGTCTCGGACGCGGTACAGACAAGCCTTTCCAGATTTATGGTGCTCCGTCCCTACCGCATACTGGATTTTCGTTTACCCCTCGCAGTACGCCAGGAGCTAAAAATCCACCATTAAAAGATTCACTCTGTTATGGTGAGGATCTTTCCAATGCGCCGGAAGCCACTCCCAGCTTAGGGAGGAAAATCCAATTAAAATGGCTGTTGTCTGCCTACAAAAATTATCCAGATAAAAGCAGGTTCTTCATTCCTTTCTTCAACAAACTGGCAGGAAATGCGACCCTGATGCAACAGATCAAAGATGGCATGAGTGAAGCAGATATCCGTAAAACCTGGGAACCAGGGCTGGAGAAATTCAAACGCATCCGCGCGAAGTATCTGCTGTATGCAGAATAATACGGTTGTTAGAAAGGTTCTTTTTATTTTTGCAACATGTCAAAAGATTTGAGAATAATATTTATGGGTACGCCCGACTTTGCCGTGGCGTCTTTGGATATACTTGTTAAGAACGGTTTTAATGTTGTTGCAGTTATTACTGCTCCTGATAAGCCCGCGGGTCGCGGCTTACAACTGCAGGAGAGTGCGGTAAAAAAATATGCCGTAGCCAACAATCTGCCTGTACTACAACCGGAGAAGTTGAAAAACCCTGCATTCATCGAAGAATTAAGGGCTTTGAAAGCAGACCTGCAAGTAGTAGTAGCATTCCGTATGCTGCCTGAAATGGTATGGGATATGCCTCCAGAAGGTACGATCAACGTACATGCGTCGCTGTTACCACAATACCGCGGGGCCGCTCCTATCAACTGGGCGATCATCAACGGTGAAAAATCCAGCGGTGTTACCACTTTCAAACTGCAACACGAAATCGATACTGGAGACGTGCTGTACAGCCAGGAAGTACCTATCCGCGAAGATGAAACGGCCGGCGAACTCCATGATGCCCTCATGCAAACTGGCGCTGACCTGCTGTTGAAAACAGTACAGTCCATCGCCGCAGGCACTGTAAAAGGTACGCCACAGGCTCATTTCGAAGCTGCTGAAATCAAACATGCACCTAAAATTTTTAAAGAAACCTGCAAGATCAACTGGGAAGCTTCCATCGATACCGTGTATAATCTAGTGCGTGGATTAAGCCCCTACCCTGCTGCATGGAGCACCTTACAAGATAAAAGTCTGAAAATCTATAAGGCGCATAAAGAACACAAACAACCTTCTATTGCACCTGGAGCATTTGAAACAGATCAGAAAACTTTCCTGAAGATAGCCGCTAAAGATGGCTACCTGGTATTGGATGAGATACAATTAGAAGGAAAGAAGAAAATGACTGTGGTGGAGTTTTTGAGAGGGTATCGATTTTAAATTTAATGGTAAAGATAAACGAGGGTGTCTCAAAAGGCACCCTCTTCTTTTTTATGGTTGGTCAAACCGATCAGGGGTGTTTTTCGTTTTTAATAATATGCCTAAAGGAAAAACACTATCTGTAATTTTTAAAGCTAACCTGCAACA